>Ga0190268_10000005_pt1 | contig 140125 bp, 146 predicted proteins | sample Popmic249T_FD_133750 | JGI IMG/M metagenome (GOLD analysis project Ga0190268, IMG submission 133750) | Populus adjacent soil microbial communities from riparian zone of Blue River, Arizona, USA - 249 T | ecosystem: Environmental > Terrestrial > Soil > Riparian zone | place: USA: Arizona... | reverse complement strand
GGGCGCCGCTCGTCCGGGGTTGACCGCCGTTCTTGTGGTGGTCCAGCGCCAAAGGGGCTCCTCCCCAGCACGATCCAGGCCCAGCGCGAGCCAGGATGGAAAAGGCTCCCGGTTGCACCCCGTGCGGGGAGAAAGCGCAAAACGCACCCCGATGCCGCCCCGGGTGCAGAATGGCGTTCGGTTCACACGGGAGGTACGCCATGCCGATGTTCGCGTCGGTGGCCGACGCCAGGGAACGCCTCGGCGGCGCGGGCTACCTCGCCGACGACGCCATCGCCACGGTCGTCTTCCTCGCCGACCGCCTCGGCAAGCCGCTGCTCGTCGAGGGCCCGGCCGGCGTCGGCAAGACCGAGCTCGCCAAGGCGGTGGCGACGGCCACCCGGTCGGAGCTCATCAGGCTCCAGTGCTACGAGGGCCTCGACGAGGCCCGCGCCCTCTACGAGTGGAACTACAAGAAGCAGCTCCTCCGCATCCAGGCCGCCCGCGCCGACGACGTGCACGAGACGTGGGAGCAGACCCACGACGACATCTTCAGCGAGGAGTTCCTGCTCGCCCGCCCGCTCCTCACCGCGATCCGCCGCGAGGACCCGACCGTTCTGCTCATCGACGAGACCGACAAGGCCGACGTCGAGGTCGAGGGCCTGCTCCTCGAGGTCCTCTCCGACTACCAGGTGACGATCCCCGAGCTCGGCACGATCGCCGCGACGCGCAAGCCGTTCGTCGTCCTCACCTCCAACGCCACCCGCGAGCTCTCCGAGGCACTCAAGCGCCGCTGCCTCTACCTGCACCTCGACTACCCCGACTTCGAACGCGAGCGCGCCATCGTCCTCGCCCGCGTCCCCGAGGTCGCCGAACGCCTCGCCGAGCAGCTCGTCCGCACCGTACGAGCGCTGCGGGCACTCGAGCTCCGCAAGTCGCCGTCGATCGCGGAGACGATCGACTGGGCCCGCACGCTCGTCGCGCTCGGTGTCGACACCCTCGACGAGGCCACCGCGGCCGCGACGCTCGGCGTCGTCCTCAAGCACGTCGGCGACCAGCAGCGCGCCGCCGGCCAGCTGAAGCTGGAGGACAACTGACCGGCCTGCTCGACCGTACGGTCGAGCTCGTCGAGGCGATGCGCAAGGTCGGCGTCCCCGTCAGCCTCGCCGAGTCGCTCGACGCCGTACGCGCCCTCGGCGCCGTCGACATCCTCGACCGCAACGCCCTCCGCGAGGGACTGGCAGCGACCACGGTCAAGCGGCCTGGTCACCGGGCGGCGTACGACGCGCTGTTCGACCTCTACTTCCCGCTCGGCGTCGGTACGGCGCCGCCCGACGATGCCGAGCCGACCGACGGCGAAGACCCCCTCGCGGGCCTCGACCCGACCGACGCCGACGCCATGCGCGAGGCGCTCGCGCAACTCCTGCTCGACGCCGACGACGCCACCCTGCGACGCCTCGCGCGCATGGCCGTCCACGGCCTCGGCCGCGCCGACGCGGCGCCCGGCAGGCAGTCGTGGTTCTCCTACCGCGTGCTGCGCGCGCTCTCTCCGGAGACGCTCGTCGCGCGGCTGCTCGGCGACGTACCGCGAGGTGGTCTCGAGGAGCAGGTCGCGCGGCGCACGATCGCCGAGCGCACCCGAGCGTTCGAGCAGTACGTCGACGCCGAGATCCGCCGTCTCCTCGCCGAGGAGAAGGGCGTCGAGGCCGTCGCCAAGACGGCGGTCAAGGGCCTGCCCGAGCACGTCGACTTCGTCCGCGCGACCCGCGACGACCTCGCCGACCTGCGCCGTACCGTGCTCCCGCTGGCCCGCCGCCTCGCCACCCGCCTCGCCGCCCGCCGGCGCCTGGGACGACGGGGCCGCCTCGACTTCAGACGGACCGTACGAGCCTCCCTCGGCACGGGCGGCGTACCCCTGACCACGCATCACCGTCCGCACAAGCCGCACCGTCCCGAGCTGGTCATCCTCTGCGACGTGAGCGGGTCGGTGAGCACGTTCGCGCGGTTCACGCTGATGCTCGCGTACGCCCTGCGGGAGCAGTTCACGAAGGTCCGCGCGTTCGCGTTCATCGACACCTGCGACGAGGTCACGGACTTCTTCGCCGGCGGCGACTTCTCCGAGGCGATGCGCAGGCTGTCGGAGGAGGCGCAGCTCGTGTGGTTCGACGGGCACAGCGACTACGGGCACTCGTTCGAGGTGTTCGCCGAGCGCTACGCCGACGCCGTCGGCCCGCGCACCTCCCTGCTCGTCCTCGGCGACGCGCGCAACAACTACCGCGCCCCCGGCACCGCCGCGCTCAGCAGCGTCGTCAAGAAGGCGAAGCACGCGTACTGGCTCAACCCCGAGCCCCGCCCGTACTGGGACACCGGCGACTCCGCCGTCTCGCAGTACGCCCCGCTGGTCGACGAGATGGTCGAGTGCCGCAACGCGGAGCAGCTTCAGGCCTTTGTGACACGCCTGCTGCCCGTGTAGCACCTAGGCTCACGACTCGTGGGAACCAAGCGGCTCGGGGTGATGGGCGGCACGTTCGACCCGATCCACCTCGGGCACCTCGTCTGCGCGTCCGAGGTGGCGTACGCCCTCGCGCTCGACGAGGTCGTCTTCGTGCCTGCGGGGCGGCCCTGGCAGAAGGAGGGGCGCCCGATGTCGCCGGGGGAGGACCGTCTGGAGATGACCCGCCTCGCGACGGAGGACGACGACCGCTTCACGGTGAGCCGTACGGAGATCGACCGCGAGGGGCCGACGTACACCCTCGACACGCTGCGCGAGCTCGCCGCCGAGGAGACCGAGCTGTTCTTCATCACGGGCGCGGACGCGCTGGCGCAGGTGCTGACGTGGCGGGAGCCGGAGGCGATGTTCGGGCTGGCGACGTTCGTCGGGGCTACGCGCCCCGGGTACCTCGTCGACACGAGCGCGTTCCCCGACGGCGCGGTGCTGCTGGTCCCGACGCCGGCGCTCGACATCTCCGGCACCGACTGCCGCGTTCGCGTCGCGAGCGGCGCGCCGATCCGCTACCTCGTGCCCGCGCCGGTCGCCGACTACATCGCCGCCCGCGGCCTCTACGCCCATGGCTAAGGGCAAGCGCCGCGCGACCGGGGCCGGGGCCCCCGCGCAGGTCACGCCGCAGACGCTCGGCCCTTCGCGCCGCGCCTCGCGCGCCGCGGAGCGCGAACGCCGCCGCCGTGCGCGCCGACGCCGTACCAGCGCGCTCGTCGTCGTCGGCGCGGTGCTGCTGCTCGTCGCGGGCGTCCTCCTCGTCGGCAACGCCGTCCGCAAGGACGACCCGCCGCCGGCGCCCAAGGAGCGCACGCAGCGGACGCTGCTGTTCTCCGTCACCGGCACGAACGGCGCGGGACGCTTCACGACCCTCTACGCGTACGACACCGACACCACCCGCGCGGCCGTCGTGCTCATCCCGCCGAGCACGCTCACCGACGTCGCGGGCATCGGCAACGTCGTCCTCGGCAACGCCCTCCGGCTCGGTGGCGCCGACGCCGCGCGCGACGCCGTGAGCGACCTCATGGGCGTCATCGTCGACCACACCTGGACCCTCACCGCCGACGGCTTCGTCGCCCTCGTCGACCGCGTCGGCGGCGTCGTCGTGGACGTCGACGCGGACGTCGTCGTGAAGAACGAGGTCGTGCTCCGGGCCGGCGGCGCGCAGCGGCTCGGCGGTACGGCGGCACTGCAGTACGCGACGTACGTCCAGAAGGGCCAGGACCAGGTGACGTTTCAGGCGCGGCTGCAACGCGTGCTGGAGGCGCTGTTCGCGGCGCTGCCGGAGGACGTCCCCGGCCTCGCGACGAGCATCACCGCGCTCGGCGGCGCGTCCGCGACGACGTGGGAGCCGAACGCGCTGGCGGCGTTCCTCGACGGCGTGCGCAAGGCGCAGGTGGCCGAGCGGTACGAGCCCCAGGTGCTGCCCGTGACGCCGATCGACACGGGGTCGGGCAACCCGGCGTTCAGCATCAAGGTCGACGAGGTCGCGACCGTCGTCAACACGTCCCTCGCCGGCTCCATCCCGCCGAACCGCGACGTCGGCGACAACCGCGTGCTCGTCCTCAACGGCGTCGGCACGCCCGGCCTCGGCGACGGCGTGGCCGACAAGCTGCGCGGCGAGTTCCGCGTCGTCGGCACGCGCAACAAGCAGGGCTTCGGCGAGAAGGAGTCGGTGGTCGTCGTGTTCGACAACACCGACGCGAGCATCGCCAAGGCGCGCAGGGCGGCCGAGCTGCTGGGGCTGCCGGAGACCGCCGTACGCACCAGCACGCTCACCCAGTCCGTGGCCGACGTCATCGTCGTCATCGGCGCGGATTACCGGGCGTAGGTCTGTGGCAGGCTAAGCGGGTGACCGCACAGCCCGCCGCCGTCGAGGTGGCCCTCGCCGCCGCGCAGGCCGCCGCCGACAAGCAGGCCCGCGACATCGTCGTGCTCGACGTCAGCGAGCAGCTGGTCATCACCGACTGCTTCGTCATCGCGTCCGCGCCCAACGAGCGGCTCGTCGCCGCGATCGTCGGCGAGGTCGAGGCGAAGCTCCGCGACCTCGGCGCCAAGCCCGTACGCCGCGAGGGCGAACGCGAGGCGCGCTGGGTGCTCCTCGACTTCGTCGACGTCGTCGTCCACGTGCTGCATGCCGAGGAGCGCGAGTTCTACTCGCTCGAACGCCTCTGGAAGGACTGCCCGCGGGTGCCGTTCACCGACGCCGACGCGCCCGAGGACCGGGCAGAGAGCGCGCGGTGACCGACGCCGCCGACCTGCTGATCTGGCGGCACGGACGTACCGAGTGGAACGACACCGGCCGCTTCCAGGGCCAGCAGGACCCGCCGCTCGATTCCGTGGGTCATGTCCAGGGCCGCGCCGCGGCCGTCGCGCTGGCGGCGTTGAAGCCGGTCGCGATCGTCTCCTCCGACCTCGGGCGCGCGTCGGCCACGGCGGCGTACCTCGCGTCGGAGACCGGCCTCGAGGTGACGTACGACGCCCGCCTGCGCGAGATCGACGTCGGCGCGTGGGGCGGGCTGACGCGTCCCGAGATCGAGGAGCGGTTCCCCGAGGAGTGGGCGTCGCTGCTACGCGGCGAGGACGTACGCCGCGGCGGCGGCGAGACGCTCTCCGAGGTCGGCGTGCGCGCGGCCGAGGCGGCCACCGAGCACCTCGGCCGGGCCGGCGGCGTACCCCTCGTGCTCGTCACGCACGGCGGCACGGCACGCGCGCTGGTCATGGCGCTGCTGGGGATGCGGGTGAAGGAGAACTCCGCGTTCGCGGCGATGGGCAACGCCCGCTGGGCGGCGCTGGCGCACCGTGAGCTCGGCTGGCAGCTGACGGCGTACAACGTCGGCAGGGAGCCCGAGGCGAGCGAGGCCGGCAGGGACGACGCGACAGCCCAGCCGGTCTTGTAGACTTCCGCAGGTCCCACCTGGGGGTATAGCTCAGCTGGTAGAGCACTTGCTCGGCAGGCAAGGGGTCAGGGGTTCGAATCCCCTTACCTCCACCATGGCGGGCTTACTCCAACCGTGGGCCGAAAGGCCCACGGGGAGTAGGTCCTCCTCGGCCCAGGTGTCCCAGGCAGGGGCAGTCTCCGCAAGGAGGCTGCCCCTGCTGCTTTCTTCGGGCCAGAGTGCCCGGATCAGCTCGTCGTGGCTCAGATCGCTGCTGACGCGCCCGTAGGCCCGAACACCTCCCTCTACGCCTCTGATGCGCTCCTGAGCCGCCAGAAGCCCTCTGAACGGCTCCCTCACATCGCTGCTGACGACTCGTACGCCCTCGGGTTCGAGGTCGAACTCCAAGTGCCCGAACACGGCGTTGGTCAGGAGGCGCCGACCAGCTGGGCCGAGCGAGCGGTAGAGCGTCTGCGGATCATCGAGATAGCGCAAGGCGAGCGCGAACAGCTCTCGGCCGATGCTCAGGTCGCCGCTGGTCTTGGCGAGGTCGGCGGCGATCTGCTCGCGTTCCGTGCGCAGGGCGACGACTTTGGCCTCCAGCTTGACCTGCGGCCAGTTCGGGTTGCCGACGAGGGCAAGGTAGGCGTCCTCCTGCTGCTCGATCTGCGCGAGGCGTCCTTCGAGCGTGTTCTTGATCATGTCCATGGCGGCGAACTCGTCGTCCAAGGCAGCGGTGAACCGCTCGCGCACGAGGGCGACGAGCTCCGGTGCCAGCCGCACCGTGGCGTAGTGCTGCTCGACGGCTCGCTCGACGTCCTCGACCAGCAGATACGGCAAGTCGCACTCCTTCAGTTGCCGGCCGCGGCAGAAGAAGTAGAAGTAAACCCCTCCATTGCCTTCGGAACGCAGAACCAGCAGGCGGTGGCCGCTGCGGTTACACCGGAGGTGGCCCTTCAAGTAGTGGTCGTGGCGGCGCTCCCGAACACCGGAACCGCTGTGGGAGTCGAGGATCGCCTGGACCCGATCGAAGCGTTCGTCGCTGACGATCCGGTCGTGGCGGGCTTCGATCCACTCGCCGTCTACTTCGATGCGGCCCGTGTAGTAGCGGTCCCGCAGGATGCGGCGGAGCGTTTCCAGGGAGATAGGACGTTTGGGGTGTCGCCGGTCGGCGCGGGCCGTGAGGCCGGCTTCGGTCACGCGCGCCAGCAGGCTCTCCAGCGTGAAGCGGCCGGTTTCCATCCACTCGAAGGCTTTGTCGATGAGCGGCGCGCGTTGTTCGTCCAGGGCGATGGTGCGCACGGGGCGGCCGTCAACGTCGATCTGGACGTTGCGGTAGCCGAGCTTGGCCCGGCTTGGCGTGCCGCCGTTCTTGACCTTCTGATGCATCTTGTACTTGATGTCGGCGGCGCTTGCCTTCACCTGGTACTCGTCTACGGCGTGAATGATTGTCTCGACCATCTGCGCTTCCAGCGTGTCGCCGAGGTCGAGGTTGGTGGAGACAACCCGAACGCCGAGCTTCCGCAGTTCGTTCTTGGCGATCGCGGCTTCCAGCGCGTTGCGGAAGATTCGGGAGAATTGGTAGACGATCACGAAGTCGATGTCGCGGCGCTGCCGGATACGGGCGACCATCTCGAGGTAGACGGGGCGCTTCTCGATCTCGGTGGCCGTCCGCCCAGGCTCGACGTAGACGGCATCCTCGGGGACGGTGACGCCCATGGCGTCGGCCTTCTGCAAGGCTGCGACGCGCTGGGCGGGGATCGAGATGCCTTCGGGGTTGAAGTCGTTGTTGACCTGGCTCGGCGTGGACACGCGCAGGTAGAGGGCGGCGCGCTTCATGCCCTGTGTCGTCGGCACTTCGCTAGTCGTCGGCATCCGTGGGCTCCTCCTTACGCCGCCAGCGTCAGTTCATCGAGCAGTACGAGGTCAGGCGTCTCGTGTGCTGAGCGGAAGTACACCCGCGGCTCGGCCGCCTTGACGTCGGGGATCAGGCCCAGGCGCTTCAAGCGCTTGTCCATGGCCTCCAGCGACACGTTGAACAGGTTCGCCATGGTCGGCAGGTCCTGGCAGCGGAACCACGTCCGCTTGACCAGCATCGTGGGCATCAGGACGTGGGCGGCGAACTCGTTGGCGATCCACTCGATCATCAGCTTGCGCAGCTTGGCGTCGCCGCCGACGCCGAGTTTGGCGTGCAGCACGTCGGCGTCGTCCCAGTCGATCCAGTGCTTCATCTCGTGCAGCGCCGAGAAGCGGCGCCGGGTCGGAATCTCCTGCTGGTTGAGGAAGATGCGTAGCTGACCGCCCACAGCGTTGGTCGTGATGCCGCTCTCCTCGCCGAGCTTGTGGCTGGGCACGAACGACACGGGCACGACCGTCTGCTGCAACAGCCAGATCAGGTTGATGTCGGGGTCGTCGGCGCCGGCCCAACGGCGGACGTGGGCGGCCTGACGGCGAGCGACCTGTAGCGACTCCCCATAGGTCAGCGGTCGCCGCGGTGCGTAGCTGCGCAGGGCCGCGATCAGCGCCGTGACCTCCTTGGCGGCGGTAGATGGGCGGCTCATCGCGCGCCTCCCTGGGCTTGGTAGTCCTCGATCAGGCGGGCCAGGACGTCGGCCTCGTCGGCGTTGACACCGAGCTTGCGGCGGAAGTAGGTCCGCGGTGGCGGCAGCGCGCGGTCGGGATCGACGCCGATCAGTTCCAGCCACTCGCTGGGCTCGACACCAAGGGCGGTGGCGAGCTTGACGACGGTCTCGGGCGTCGGGTTGGTGCGCTCACCACTCTCCAAGCGGGCGACGTTGGCGTGATCGACGCGGGCTTTCGTGGCGAGCTGGCGGATCGACAATCCGGCTGCCTTGCGGGCATTGAATAGCGCCTCGCCAAAAGTTTCAAGGCTTGATGATGTGTTCATAGGCTCCTTTAGTTACTCTCTATTCGGGATTATGACGCGGGGCGTTGTCCAGCGTCAACGGTAGTTTTTACAACACGCCTTCCGCTGCCTGTTGATAGAGCTGCGAAATCAAGTAATCCACAGCCTGGGGATGCGTCGTAATGTGGAATAACCCCAAGTCTCGGCCGATCGAGCCGAGCGCCGAGCGAACCTCGTCCTGCCGCGCGAGGTCCGGCACGCTGAACAGCACCCACGGAACGACACCCCCGGCTGGTGCCTGGCCCTGCTCGACGAACTCGACGTACGCCAGCGCCTTCCGGCGCAGGACACCTCGGTCTTCGGTAGCGCGGTCGTACTCGATCCACCAGTAGTCGGCTTGGCCGTGGCCGAGCTCCACGTAGGCATCGGGCTTCAGCCAACCGCCACGGCCGTCAGGCACCCAGCACGCCGGCTCAACGACGAACTCGTTCAGCCTCACGGCGCCGCTACGGGCGCGGATGGTGAGGTTCACGAACAGGTCGGTGATGCCGAGCCGGTGGGCGACGCCGCGCTCGGCGATTGGCGGACGGCGACGTGGTTGCCGTCCGAGGGCGCGGTCCATCAGGCGGGCGCCGGCCGTATCGAGCGTGAAGGCGAGCTGGCTCGATCCGGCAAGGGAGCCGCCGATGCGTCTGGGCAGCGGCCGGATCACGCGCCACTCGACGAGGCGCTTCAGAACCCGCCAGCGGACGACAGATCGGCCACGCCCTTCAAGAGCATCAAAGTGCAGCCGTTCAAGATCAATTCCTCGGGCTACGTGGAGCTGGTCAAGGGTGGCGAGGATCGCCCGGTCACGGTCGCTGAGCCGTTCGGCAACCCAGGCAACGTGGGGAGCGCGGACACGCAGGGGTGAAGACGGAACGGTCATCGGGAAGGCCCCCGTCGACGAAGGAGATTCGGCAGCCTTAAGCCGCTACGCGACGGCCTGACCAGCGTCGATGCCGGGTTGAGGTCTGGGGCGAAACCAACAGCGGTACCAACACCGCGGCGAGCGGTCATCGAGCACTCCGACGGCGGCCTATCTCGGGTGTGGCGGTGGCGATGCGGGCGGCCAGCGCGGCCTCAACGTCGGCCCGCGGCGTGCCGAACGACTCGCGGCTCTGGCGGGCGACGTCGTGGGCGTCGCGAAACGCCGGCGGCAGTGGCAGCGTCCGGCCGGTGATCGGCGGCAAGGTCTGCCCCTCGACGCAGGCGCGCATGGCAATCTCGTAAGGCTCGAGGCCGGTGAGGTCGTCGGCGGTGAGCGGCGCGTAGCGGGGCGCCAGCAGCCGGGCGTCATCGTGGTCGGTCTGGAAGGTGACGTGCGTCCGGACAGTGCCGAAGACCGCCTGACGGGCCGCTTCCGGGAGCTGGCGGATGAACTGGTTGGCGAGGTTGAAGCTGACGCCGAGCGCGCGGCTCAGGCTCAGCATGTCGGCGAAGGACAGCGGCAGCCTAAGCAGCCTGGCGAACTCGTCGAGGTAAACGTGCACCGGCCGCCGACGCTCCGGCGCGACGCCCTGGCGGCCAAGGACCGCCTGCCACAGCGCGCCCAGGAACAAGGTGCCAATCAGGTCGGACGTCGCTTCGCCGACCGTGCCGGGGGAGAGACGCAAGCAGAGGATCGTCGGCTTCCGGAGCACCTGGTGCAGGTCCAGGCCGGCGCTCTGTCCGAGCGTCAGCCGGAGCGGTGTGCGGGTCGTTAGCTGGCGGAGCTTGTTGAGGCTCGGGCCGATCCACTGCGCCCGTTCGGCGTCGGATAATGCCTCGTACTGCTGCCAGAAGCCGCGCGTCGATACCGGCACCCCGGGTTGCGCCAGAACGGCGCGCCGGAAGTTGGCGTTCAGCAGCAGTTCGGGGAGCTCGGCCAGGGTGAAGGCGGAACCATCAGGCGCGGTGGTATGCGTCAGCGCCAGGCAGGCATTACGCAATACGTCGGCCGTGCGGACCCCCCACGAGCTATGCCACAACTCGGCGAAGACGTGCAGTACGTGGTCGACGGCTTGTTCGCGGGCGTGGTCGCCGCGACCGCTGGCCAGGACGTTGAAGCCCACGGGCCGGTCGAGGTTGGCGGGGTCGAGCACGATGACGTCAGCAAGGCGGTTCTCGGGCAGACGGGCGAGTACGTCGTCCACCAGGTCGTTCTTCGGGTCGACGATGATGGTTGAGCGGCCGCGCGCGATGTCCTGAAGGGCCATGTTCGCCATCAGCCAGCTCTTGCCGACGCCGGTGGGACCGAGCAGCCAGGAGTGGCGCAGGCGGTCGTTCTCGCGTAGCCCCAGCGCTCGCTCGGTCATCGCGGGGTAGTTGCTGAGCGCCATCACGGTCCCGGTCGTCGGGACGTTCCGCGGTGGCGGCAGGGTGCGGGCGATCGTCTGCCGCATTCCGGGCAGCCGCTCGTTGCCGGAAGCCATCGGCAGGAGTCCGGCGGCCTCGGAGGCGTTGAGCAGCAGCGGCCAGCCGAACAGCGGTAGCCAGCGGTAGCGCATCGCGACGAGAACCAGGCGCGACGGCACAACCCGACGCCGCAAGCGGACGCCAGGTGCGTTCAGCAGGTGCAACGGTCCCCAAGCACGGCCGAAGAGCTGCCGCGCGGCTCGCTGAGACGGCGCGGCGACCCCGATACGGCAGACCGCTCGCAGCAGGGGATCGCGGTATTTGAGCCGCTCGGCACGGACCGCCTCGCTATCCGCTGCCTCAGCATGGCCAAGCAGTTCGCCTACCCAGCCCGGCGCGTTCTTGGGTTTCGTGCTCGGCACCGGCCGCGGCGTCCCGCCACTGGTCATCAGCCACTGGATGCGCACGGCACAGCCTGGTGGCACTGGCTGCAAGGCAGCCAGCAGGCTTCGGCTGCCGGCCGCCGCACGCTCGACGGCCAGCACCCTCCGACGGCTGGTGATCGTCAGTTCGCCGCCTAGGCGTTCCGAGCAGCTCGCCTTGCTTGTGTAGTCGGGTACTTCCCGAAGTCCGACGCCTGGCAGAGCGCCGCGCAGCGACGCCAGCAGCGGGCCCTTATCGGGCTCGGCCACCAAGAGGAAGTGGCGCACGCCGGTGGAAGTCGCGACCACCTCGAGTCCGAGCGGGCGCAACGGCACCAGGCTGAACCGGGAAGGGTGCCCGATCGCGGCCACGCTGGCCAACCAGCCGGCGACCTGTTCGACGTTGAGCGAGGTCGGCAACAGCAGCTCCAGCGCGACCAGCGAGCGGCGCCAACCTTCCGATAGCCATAGGCGAAAGGCGATCACCGCGGCGGCGAGAAGACCACCGAGGAGCACCGGAAGTACCGAGCCACTCATGATGACGCCTCCGCCTGCGGATCAGAGCACGCAGGCTCTTGCTCGGAGCTGCCGCGACGCTCCCGTCTGGCCCGCTCAAGATCGCGGCCCAGCAGAATGAGAACCTGGACTAAGAGATCAGGGTCTATGTCCTGACGGGGTGCCCCGTAGACGCGGATTCGCTTTGCTGCTTTAGGCATAACTTCAATAGACGAGTCCTTCGGCTCGTTTACATACGCGAGAGTCTGACCCTCGGCCTATTAGTTCTTATGCCGAGACGGGAAGCCAGCGTCAAGCGTCAAATACACAACACTGGATTAGGCACGCACTGCTAGTAGCGCGTCAGCAGTCGCCAGGCGCCAATCAGTACAAGTCCGCTGACGGCGTACGGGACCAAGGGGCTCAGCACCGTCCAGGCCAGGCGGCCGCCGTACGTCGCCAGTACGACCAGCAGTAGTGCTTCGGCGACGTACGACGACCAGCGCCGACCGGGATAGCGATTCACTGGGCGTCGAGGTACTGCCGGAGCGCAACCTCGGCTTCACCGGCGGCACGCACGGCGGCCACGAGCACGGCGTAGAGCTGCCTGGCAACCGGATCAGCCCCGAGCTGGCGGTAGCGGACGTTAGCGATGCTCACTGCGGCCATGGCGCTCACCGCCCACCCCTCCCACGGGCGACCTCCTCCATCGCGGCGTCCCGCAACTTCCGACCGGTACGCGCCGTGATCTCGCGCAGCTCGGCCGCCGAACGCAGGGCATCCATCCGCGCTTGGCAGGCCCGCTCGAACTGCCTGAGCGACTGCGTACGGAGGTAGAGGACCAGGACCATCGTGACCGCGATGACTGCCAGGACGAGGACGAGTTCGATCAGCATGGTCACTGCCCCGCCCGCATGACCTTCATCACCAGGGCCTGGGTGCCGGCCTCGGCGATCACACGGAAGCGCTCGGCCGCATGCGGCGCGAGCTGGGTGCACAAGGTCTCGGTGAGGGCGATGCCGACCGCAGACCGCTCGGCCTCTGTCGTGACGTACTCGATCGCCTGGACCTCGGCAGCGGCGACCAGGCCGCGGCCGCGAATGACCTCGATGTCGCGGCCGGTCTGGCGATCGATGCGGGTAAGCGCCGCCTCATGGCGACGGACCGGCAGGTTGGACATAACCTCTCCTCAAGTTGGTGGTGAGCGACGAGGACGAGGATTCGGGGGCGCAGCGGCGAGTGGTCAGAAGTGGGACGGAAGTGGGAGGGGGCGACCGCACCGGCCCGCCCGAGCGCCGAGCAGACGTCCTGGGTGACCTGATCTACCTACGCAAGGGCCGTGGGGCAACCTTGGACCGCCTGGCGCAGGCGGACGCGGCAGTCGAGGCCTGCGGTGGTCGTGAGCAGCCGCTGGAGACAGTTGCCGAGCGTCTGCGGGCCGCGCTGCGTCCACTTCGGTCAATCCCCGGGGGAGCGGCGCTGTGGGCGGCGTACGGCTTCGATCCGCCTTACGACGCGATGCCGACTCTGCGGGAGCGGCGGGCGCACTTCGCGGAGTCAGTCGGCAAGGCGCCGTACACCGTGCGCGAGTGGGAAGACGCCGCGCTCGCCGAACTCACGCTGCGGCTCTTAGCGCACTTCTACGCCGGCGCACCACTGCCGCACGAGCTGCCGATCCCGCATGGCGGCTTCCTTCTCCGCGAAGTGCGGCTCAAGACCTTGATCCGCGACGGCCGCTTCGTGGAGTCGCGTCAGTGGCGCGACCTGATCTCGCTCGTCGACGGGGCTCGTGGCTTCGTCTATGGCACGTATACGCCGACCGTGCTCGACAACTTCGAGGGCTGCCGCCTTGGCGAGTCGAAGCAGGCGGCGAGCGGAGGCGTCCTTCACACCCTGCTCTTCCCGCGACCGCTACGCCGCGGCCAGGTCCACCGCTTCGCATTCCGAGAGCAGGTTCCGGCACATGCCCCTCCGAAGGCGGTTCCCAAGGAAGACTTCGCTGGGCAGACGTTCGAGAGCCCGACCTTGCGGTTCCATGTCGAAGTGGCGTTCCAGGGCCGGCGGCCGACGCAGGTTTGGTCGTACGACAAGCTAAGCCGCATCGAGCGGCCCGGAAGCCCGAATGACCGAAATATTATCCGGCGCAAAGACCGTGCACTTGCCGAGTTTTTCGATCTTTACGGTGGCCTCTGCGCGGGTGTGGGTTGGACGATAAGTTAGTACGATTGCTACCGTGTATCGAGTACGACCTTACCTCGCAATGAGCGATCCTCGATCATTCTATGCGCCTTTGCTACATCCGATAACGGCAGCGTGGAGACATCGAGACTCAGCGATCCGTCACGCAATGAGCCTAGCAGGGCAGAAACCCCATACGACCATACAAGTGGACGCTCAAAGAGCGAGAAGATAACGAAACCCTCAACGCGCAACCGCTTGGTCAAGAGCCGCTCACCCGCATATTGCCCGTGGCCGGACGCCGAACCGTAATACAGGAGTTGCCCGCCGGCTGCGAGACATTCGGTATTTCCGGCGGCAGTCTCGGCGCCAACGCAATCAAAGATCACATCAACTCCGGCACCGCTCGTTGCGTCCATGACATCACTGGCGAAGTCGCGTCCGTCGCCATAGCCGAAGACTGGCGACGCACCCAACTGCGATGCGTAGGAAGCCTTGTCCGGTGATCCAACCGTACCCAGAATCGAAATTGGATGCTTGCGGGCAAACTGAATAAGGCAGGAACTCACTGCCCCCGCCGCTGCGTGCACCAAGATTGTTTGTCCCTGCCGAACCGATGCCAAGCGAAGCAAGTGCCAGGCTGTCGTGCCGACACAGATGGATGCAGCGACCAACTCGGAAGAGAGTTCACTGGGAACGCGAAATATTTGAGCCGCCGGTACACACACAAGGTCAGCGTAGGCCCCAGACTGACACAGGAAGCCGACGCGTTGCCCGACTTCGAAGCCCCGAACCTGCTTGCCGAGTCGTGAGACTGTCCCAACGCCCTCGAAGCCGAGAACGTACGGCTCAGTTATGTCCGTCCCAATCCCTCGCGCGCGTCGGATGACGTCTCCGTGGTTTACCCCCACGAACTCGGTCCGGATGACAAGCTCACCTTGACTAGGGGTGGGGTCGGGAACGTCAGAAAGAGTGAGGACATCCGGCGAGCCGGGCTCGGTAATCACAACTGCTCTCATGCGTGAATCGCCCCGTCGTCATCTTGATCAAGCGGACTGTTCGTAGTCGTGGCTGAGAAGGGTGGGATCGTAGCGGTCGCTCCCATCGTAGAAGTAGACCTCACCGTCATGAGATTCGACCCTGGTGAGGCTTGTCCGTCCACGAAGCATTACTTCAGGAACGACATCCATCTTAATGCGGTCCTTAGAGTCCCTGTGCACGAGCGGAACTCCGTGGTAAGGAAGTAGTTTCGAGCTACCGTAATACTCAGGGTAGGGACGTAGACCAATGACCCATCTTCCGCCCTTGCGATCCTTATGGCATGACACCCGGACGTGTCCTGGCCAGCGACGTTCGAAATAGTTCAAGTCCATACAGGCTTTACGGATTGCAACAAGTTCTTCCATGGCGAGCCGCGTCATGGTGTCAATGATGTCCCAGTGTCGGTTCGATCGATTGATGTCCGCGCTAAACAGATCCCTCATGTCAGCATAGGACATCCCGAACTTCCGAACATTGATGCTGGCTTTGACGCTCTCGAAAAGTGTCTTCCGCCGTACATCTGAGAGAACGCTTCCAGGACTTTCGCACATCAGACGTTGGTACTTATGATGAAGCGCGGTGTACTCATCGCTGCACTCGGTCAGCAGGTCCACGTAGTCGTAGAAATCAATGAAATCCGAAGCATACGTAGCAATCTGCGAACGCACCAACGACATGTATGTCGCGACCTCGACTTGGGGATTGCTGAAGGCGGAGTTATAGAGCATCGCATCGGAAACAACCGCAATCCGCAACCCTGGTTCGTAGATGTCCTGAACTACCCGGTTCAGGTGACGGAAGAAAAGGATCGTCGCAAGTTCGCCGGCCGTGGGGCCCACGTTGGTCATTTGCTTCGCCCACGATCCAATCTTGCACATCAGAGGGTAGACGATCCGGATGGGCTCGCCTCGGTCGACGAACTCTCTGATGCGGGTTACCCAGAGTTCCTCAGATCGTAGTTCGCTGACGGGATTGATCTGAAACTTACGATGCGTTAGTACGAAATGAACCTTCCGGGCGATGTCGAGATCCCGCGTGCTCTTCGTGAGTGAATCTGCGTCTAGGGTAGCCGCGGTCGCTGCTTCGAGAATCAGGGTCAGGTCGTCATCGTCAGCCTGTCTTACAGGCTGAGGGAACAGCGACGGATCTTCCTTCGGCCAAGTATAGTCGCGCAGACTGGACGGCTGGATGACCTCGTCGGCCTCGGAGAGTTCGCCCTCGTCGAAGGCGTGGTCGGAGAGAGCTAGCACAATGCCACACTTCTAAGTCGTGTGACGACGCTCAAGAAGAACGTCCTTCACCATGGAGTTCGGACCTAGCTGAGCGAGATAAAAGGCTGCGTCAGCCACTTCGGACGGTTGCAGTGGATGCCTGACGTGGGTGTTAGTGGCGGCAAGAATTGGCGTCTCGACGGTCCCCGGACAGAGACAGGAGACCGCAATATTATAACGACGGCCTTCTTCGGAGAGCGCGTGTGCGAGTCCGCGCGCCCCGAACTTAGATGCGCAGTACGCGCCCTTCGTCGCGTACCCATATATTCCCGCCTGGGAACTGATGACTATGATTGCACCGCCACCCCCGGCGCGCAGGCTGCGGAAGGCACCGCGGGCAGTGAGAAAGACTCCCGTTAAGTTGGTAGCCATCACGCGCTGCCAGTCTTCGAGGTTATAATCTGCAATCGCCGTAGTCCCACCGCTGATTCCAGCGTTTAGCACGGCGATGTCAAGGCGACCACATAACTCATCTATCCGAGAATACAGAGTATCGACTTGGGCCTCATCGCTCACATCGCAGGGCACGGCATGGGTTGTGCTACCTGTTCTCTGTGCGAGGTCGTCGGCGACCATCTGACATCTTTCAGCCTGTCTTGAACTGATGATCGCCGTCGCACCCTCAAGAAGGAAGCGTTCGGCGATTGCGAGTCCAATTCCGCTGGTTGAACCGGTGACGAGCGCTACCTTCCCTGTGAGTGGCTTTGTATCACTCATCGTGATCTCCCAACGAATAACTGGATGCGCCCGCACCGTAAGTCACCTGGGGGGTGGTAAGTAAAACTATAGCCATGACGTAATTATATAACACCTTCGAGGGGTTATGAACATCCCCCAACGTCATGGTTGTCCCCCGTAGGCTCGCTGCTACGTTGAGGGCAATAATCCATCGTGTACAGAGCACTTGTCTAGTGCCGCTAGGCGCGCGTGCGCTGCAACGGAGTGTCCCGGCCCTCGTGTCGGGTATCCCGCGCGGGCCTACTTCGGCAGGCCGAGCACCAGGAGTCTCGTAACGGGAGCTCCACCTGCGGTTCCGATGACATCGGCGGCCACGGTCCAGCGAACCGCACGAGCGGCGAACGCCGATGCGTAGGCGGTGTCGGCGCAGTCGAGTTGCTGGGAAGTAGTGGGCGACGCCGGCTGCGTGACGAGCTGGCCGTCCCCGTAGCCGGCGTAGTCACACGGCAGAGCTGCCCATGCAACCGAGCCGGCTGAGCCGCCTGGTGCTGACCCTCCGGTGTAGCGCTCCGCACTTGCAGCGTTGGCGTAAACGCCGGTTGCACCGGTAGAGCGAGCGAGGACACGCCGCACGGACGGCGCGCCGACTTCGCGTACTCGCCAACCCTTCGTGGTGAAGGTTGGCTTTGCCGCGCCGGCCCAGGTGACGATCAGGTACTTGTCCTTGATCGGCGACGAACTGGCCATCGGGAGGTGGATGACTTCATCACCGCCGCCGTTGTCGCAGCTCGAGGACGGGCACGTCGAAGTCGTAGAGCCGTCCCGGTAGACCAGCGGATAGGACCCGCCGTGCTCCCAGAAGATCCACTGAACGGTGCGCCGTGTGCTGCCTGTCCCGCGCAGGCCGACGACGAACGCCATCGACTCAGCCGACGCAGGCGTGACAGCGACGTCCATATCCAGAGGCCGCGGTGCGGTTCCTTCGCGGGTCACTCGCCACATGCGCCAGCGGAGCGGCGACGGTGCGGCGTCCACCGGCATCAGCGGCCCCATCGCAGCAACCAGCGCCACCAGGGCAATGGTTCGCCGCGGACGCGCAGGACCTGCCGCTGCTTGGGTAGTCACAAAGGGTAATGTCCGGGCTTGTGCCGGAGGGTACGGTGCGTAGGACGAAACGGGGGACTTGCGATGCCTGGTGTTCGGCGTAGTGCGTGCGTGGTCGTAGCAGCATGTGTGGCCTCCGTGACGTGGGCGACGCCCGCTGTCGCCGGCTATGGCGGGAGCGTCTATAGCTACTCACCTGGCGGCGCGCGTTTTGAGTATTACGTCCATCGACTGCGCGTTGGCGAGACGAGCATCACCGGACTCGTTCGGGATACTGCGGCTGATGGCTATTGTGCGTGGGTCAAGGTCCATATCTCCGTCCCAGGTGTGCTAGATCCGGTCACCAAAAGGCAAGCGTGCGGCGGCTATGGCGCTACCGCACCAGTCGCTCTCTCTTACCGGTACCAGTGCTCGACTAGCACGACAATTCCAGGTGGTAGCGGGTGCGGGACTGCCCCAACCCTCTACTACATTGTTATCTCGGTGTGTCGACGCTATCGATCCTACGGCCCATTATCGAGCTGCCATACCGTGACGGTGAAGAGGAGCACTTAACGCCCGCTGCAGGTAGGCCGATCTGCCGTCAGCCGCGGGCGCGCGCAGGCGTAGACCTGCAGCGTGAACCCCATTGCACCGCGGTCGCCGGGTGCAGTCTCGGCCCAGGCAACCGTCGACCCGTCTGCGCTAATCGTTGGCTCGGTGACGGCAGCGCCGGCGGCGTAGACAGTCGTGATGGTGCCTGTATCGGCAACGCGCCGCACGATGAGCCGGCAGTGACCCTCGTAGATGGCCTGGTACATGAGGATCGGTCCCTGAGGGGTGGATGCGATGCCGGGGGCGTAGCGGATACCGTTTGTGACGACCTCCAGACAGACATCCGCCCACCGAGCCGCGGGCGCGCCATCTCGTACCGACCACACGACGAGCTCGGGGTCGCCATCGGTGCGCGCGAGGTAGGAAACCCGCTCGCCGTCCCGCGAGAGCGCTGGCCAGTACCCAGAGACGCTACCGACCGCCCGGCTTAGCCGGGTCGTCCGAGCGGAATCCTCGTCCCACAGCAGTACTTCGATTCGCTGCCCGCCTTCCACCGTCGCTGCGAAGGCGACCCGACGGCCGGTGGCATCGATCGATGGATGCCCATCTTCGGGGGACACCGTGCCCACCAGGTCGCGACCCACTGCCCGGGCGGTCTTGCTTGCTAGGTCGTAGACGAACACTCCGACTCCGCCGACGGCGTCCGTGGTCCAGTTCGTCGCGTCGGACATGAAGGCGATCTGATCGCACGCGGCCGTCATTACCGGGGCGAGGGTGTCGCCGTCGGCGTCGCCGGTAGCCGGACTGATCAACCGCAAGTGCCCGGCGGTGCGTTGCCACACGTAGACCCGCCAGCGATCTCGTGCCAGCGGGATGTCGACGAGGTCGGTGGCCTGTGAAGCAAATGCCACTGCGTTGCCGGAGGGGCAGATGGCTGGAAATTGGCTCTGCGCGTTGCCACCCTGACCGCTGACGCCACGACTAACGAGACGACGTTCGCCGGTCAGCCGGTCGACCCAGAAGATGTCGTGCCGGGCGTTGGTGTCGCCAGGAGCCAGGTTGCTGGCGGCCGAGGTGAACGCCACGTAGCGCCCGTCGTCGCTGAGCGACGGGCGACCGCTTGCGGCGTCGCCAGGTCGGCGCTGTGGTGTGGCACTTATCAGTTCTGGCTCGATCACTAGTTCGGGCTCGCTCGACCCTGACGGAGTTGGCACGACGGGTGGCACCACCGGCGCCGGACGAGCTTCACCGGGCGTCTGCGTCGTCAAGCGCAGGGCGATGGAAGCCAGGACGACCACGGCGGCGGCGAGCAGCCATCCGCTATCCCGGCGAAGATCCTTTGCGGCAGGGACCGAGGAGTCGGGTGGGCGTAGCAACAGGACGACGCCGACAACCCCAGCGACAACGGTCGCGAGCGCAACGACGAAGTCAAGGCCGAAGTAGACAGCGGTCGCGAAAGTAAGGAGGGCCGTGACTGCGGTGAAACTTGTCCAACGCATGTGTGATCCCCCGTGCGGTCCGGCACTCCCGTTCTCGCCTGCTACTGACGGTACGTCATGGTGGCGCCTGCGTCGCAATCGAGATGACCGCGCGGTCAGCGACGTGAAGGCCATGCGCTGAAGGAGGACGTAAGCCTGAGTCGCCGGGCGCAACATCGGCTACACCAACCTGTAGCCTGGTCTGCAAGTTCGATCCCGACGGTGTCGTCCGGCGCAATCGAGTCATCCCGTTCCTCCGACGACGTTCGTTATGTAAGATTGCTGAGAGGCTTAGCCGCGGGGGCGATCCTTAACCCGCAGAAGTCGTAGGCCTAGCCAGAACAGCCCAATCGCTATAACTCCCATTACGGCCAGTTCGGCAAGTAAGAGCGCCAGGTCATCTTCTTCTGCCAACTGATATCCAAGGATAAATAGAAGTGCTAGGAGAACAAGTGCCGATGCAACGATAATGGCCGCCACGGCCGTAGCGAGGCGGGCCGCCGAAGGACGTTCAAGGTTGTTACGCATGGCTTCCAATCTCTCCAGTTGGCGGCTTGTACCATTGCCGCAGGGAGTTTGCTCTGATAGCGATCGCGAAGGCATCGGCCCAGTCTCTACAGTTGTAACGGGTAAAGAACCCACGATCTGCACATGCTGCCGCCAAGTCCGCAGAAAATTGCTTGTCCACGTCCCGCCGTGCGTCACCGCCGATGTCGAAGAAACGTAGCAGGTCATAGCCATAGTCGTGGGTATCGCAGGCATCCGTAAAGTTAAAGCTCCGTCCGGTGTCGCCCGGCCCGATCGGACCAAACTCGGATGAGCAATCACCGAAGGGATCAGCCGCCCGAATGCCTGCCTTCGTCCTCCGGAACTGAGGGGAGTATGGAAAGGCCGGCGGTGCACATACTTCTCCAGTCAGATACATTTCAATGTCCACACGTTCGGCGGAGGGACGACACTCCGCGATCGTTGAGCCGGGGCCGGGTCGTTCATCGCGCTTCGCGACACCGTCGGCGTCCGTCACTGTGATCAGTGGCAGCCTGCCTGATGTCACGCGGAACGACGGCTTTAGGCGTCCGCCGCCGTAGGGGCCGGGCCGCGGTGGCTGGGGGTAATCGTAGGCGCGGGGTCCGAAGATCAGCCCGGGAACTAGACGGTATGTGCCCGGCTCGACGGACGGCGGAGTAAACTCAGCCTCATAGGAAGTGGTGCTGACGACGTCGCATCCATCGATTCGGGAGGTGGACGTCAAAACGCGGTAGGAGTCGGTGCCACGCCCGGCGACCGGAAGTAGCGCTCGGAATGACTCTGAGGTTAGAGGGCGGTTTGCGCGAACTAGGATAACGCCCAAACCCCCGTATGGCCCTTCTGGCGCGTCAGGCCATTCAATCCAAGTGCTTGTAGGGCATGTACGCCCGGTCTGGCTCGACCCGATTATCAATGTCGGACGAGAGACCTCGATAATGCTTACCCTGATTGTTCCCCCACGCGGTATCGCTGGCGTATGCGTAACAAAGGTGTAGTGCGCCGATGACGGGATGCGCAGGCCCGATGCGTTGTATACGTAACTGTAAGCGAAACGTGTCGTGTCGTCGGAGTATGCGTGCGGTATACAGCCGACTATGCAGACAAGGGTAAGCCCAATGCTCCGCACGTTGTTTCCCCCGTTCGTGCTACGTGCGTGAAGTGTGAGCGGTTGGACGCGAAGTCGTCAACGCGCTGCCGAGCAGGCTATGCGACCGAAGACCCCGGCGCGCCGTCACGGGGGACGGACGACGCACCGGGGCTGCCGTAGCCTAGAGATGGACTGTGGCCGGTGCTAGCGGGAGTCAGGCATCAGGTGGAGGCTAGCCGATGTACAGGCGGCTGGCCGTCGCCGTGGCGCCGGTCCGACGAACCCAGACTCCTAGCGGGTGCCAGCACGCCAGGCGAACGTCGCCTGCGCGGAAGATGCCTTGGTCCCGGGAAAGCTGCGCCCGGATTCGGGGGAGAACCATGAGCCTGTTGATCGTCCAGCATCTTCCGGAAGCCGTCCTGGTCTGCACGGATACTCTTGCGACGACGCCAGAGGGCGAACCTTATCTGCTTGTGACCAAGTGCTCGGCGGTGCCCCACCTCGACATGGTGATTGCCGGAACCGGCGTAGCGGAACTGACCGAGCGGTGGCGTCGGGCGGCAGCGTCACAAATCCTCGCCCGTGACATTGACATGCTTGACCGCTACACGCCTGAAGTCCTGCGTCCGACGTGGACAGAACTCTTGGTAGAGCACGAAGGCAGTCCGCCGACTGCCTCTGTCTACCACTTCGGTTGGTCCTGGGAGCGCGAGGAATACGTTGGCTACGTGTACCGATCGACGAGGGACTTTGAATCCGAGCCGTTGGAGCCGGGTATGCGGGTGAAGCCGGAGCCCGTCGGGTCATTCAATGCGGATGACGGTTTCGTAGACCTCGCGGAGCGTATTCGGCGCGAGCAGACAGAACTGCCCCCGGAAGACCGTATTTACATCGGTGGCGACCTCATCCTTACGGCTTTGCATGAGCGCATGATCACGACGCGACGCCTGCACCGCTTTGCGGACTTCGAGGAACAGTGGCTACTGATGAATGCGACGATCCACCGACACAACGAGGCTGAACCACTCATCTGAGACTCATGCGGCATGGCCTGTTGCGGTCAGCGGCTGGCGCTCCTGACACCGATCAAACCGCGCCAATCTAAGTGCTCCGATACCCGGTCAAATGTCTCGCGATAGACATGGTGCCTCCGGATACTACCCATCTTTGAAACAGCGTCGAGGTGCTTCGCAAGTGCTGTGCGGATATCAGAGTTGCTATCGGTCTCTAGGACAGGGCATTCAAATACCTTATGTGACCGTAGATCGCCCTCGACATGATGGAATTGACGCTCGTGGCGCCTGACCCTTTGTTTGGTCGTCCAGTAAAGGTGTGCCTTGATGTTGCGGCCGTCTCGGCGCAAGACGACCCAGCCAACGACCCGGTTGAAGCGCCACCCGCCCCATTTATCAGCTAGGTAATCGCGGGTAAGTGATTCAGCAGCCTCCTGGCGATAACCCGCCGCTACAAGGGCGCTGACCCGTTCCTCCCACACGTTCTGGCGACGCCGCTCATACTCCGGTTCGGGCTGATCATAAATGGGTATCTCGAAGAGAACTCTGTCCATGTGCAGCATCCCTACACTCTCTCGTGCCCGCGCGGGTAGATCGAACCACGTAGGCCAGAGCTCGCACGGGTGCCGTCCGAGCGCCACCGCCACGTTGTCGGCGGCATCCCATCGCAGCCGCTCCCGCTTGAAGAGCCGTTGGATCGTGCTGCGGTGCAGGCCGATCGCCGCGGACGCGTCGTTCATGCTCCAGTCCCGTTCGTCATCAGGGCAAGCATCGCGGAACGTGCTGGCGCAGACGGAAAGGAAAGCATCGGGCACGCCGCTACGAGCGCGCGGCGCCATCCAGCCATTCGAGCAACTTCAGCTTCGGTACGAGTAGGCGACGTCCGACCCGGACCGAGGGTATGTCGCCCTGGCGAACGGATTGAAAGGCCACGCCGCGGCTGATGCGCAGGAACTTCGCTGTCTCCTCCACGGTCAGGACGTCTGGAAGTTCACTTCGATCCATGACGATCACCCAGCTTCCGCGGTTGAAGATCAACGGTAGGCCGGGTCATGCGACGCGTGGGCCACGCCGTGCCGTCCGGCGTCCACGCGCCCTCGTTCGAGCCGACATTCGAACAGATCGACGTTCGACGTCCGTGGCACCGTCATAGCGGCGTGCCATGATCCGACCAACCGAGAATCCAGAAGGAAGGACCCCCATGGCGCAGAAGGTTCAGATCACGATGACGTGCGACCTCGAGAGCAGTGAGAAGCCGGCGCAAGAGACGCTGACCTTCGCCCTCGACGGCGCGACGTACGAGATCGACGTCTGCGACAAGCACGCCAAGCAGTTCCGTGACGTCCTGGCATCCTTCGTCTCAGCTGGTCGTCGTGTGAGCAGCCGTGCTGGCGGTCGCCGACGCCGCGGCGGCGGAAGCAGCGACCGCGAGCGCACGCAGGAGATTCGCGCCTGGGCCCGGTCCAAGGGCATCAAGGTCAGCGAGCGTGGACGGCTCTCGGGCGACATCGTGGCGAAGTACGAGGCGAGCGGCGGCCGGTAACACCAGGTCACGCGCAAGTCTGTTAACTAGAAAAGGGCGAACGTTGTCGTCGGTTCGAGTTCAACCGCACGGGGGAAATAAATGGTGCTGCACGGCTTCCGCGATAAGACTGGTGGCAATCCTGCAAAGTATGTCCTGATACGGCAGCCAGGCCGGGGCAAGCCCAGTTATAAATTGGGCGAACAGTTCAGTTATACAGAACGGGACAAGCCGACGCCTAGGTACGTTGTGCCAAAGGACGGAGTCGAGTTCACCACAGACCTCGCTTCAATTCCAGGCTTCGCCACCTGGCTGGTCCCTCGCGACGGTACCCACACGCCGGCCGCCTTGTTACACGATGCCCTTGTCAATGACTTGGCATCGGTACAGGTAGATCGGCATCAGGCCGACAGCATCTTCCGAGATGCCATGGGCGAGCTTGGAGTTGCCTTTCTCCGCCGCTGGATGATGTGGACTGCGGTCAGTCTACAGACGCTCGTTACGACTGGCAGATGGTGGAAGCGGGCTTGGTACGCGCTGGTGATCGCTCTGACGATCCTGATCAGTCTATGGCTAAGTGGGGTAGCATCAGGCGATCTGTTGCATGGCGATCTGTCGAAGCCGTTTCCCTACCTTCACCCTGACACCTCGTGGCGACCTGCGTGGAGTAACGATCTGAGCCTGCTAGGCTTTGAAGCGAAGTGGCTAATTCCCATAGCCGTGGTGCTATGGCTCCGACACATCGGCATCGGAATAATTGCCCTCGCAGCGGTGACGACGTTCGGGCTACCCTTGCTCATCGCCCTGGTCGCGTTCGGAGTCTACTTCATAGCTGAACTGCTAATGGTCGGACCTCTCTGGGTCTGGAAGAAATCTCGGCGCCTCCCGGGAGGCCCAGGGGTCGTCAACCCTCCGCGCATCTACGGTGTAGATATCAAGGGCGGATAGCACGCCCTCTCTTTCTGTGCCGCCTCAGTACCCGCGGCCCCGCCTGCACCTGCTAGAGCGGGCCGCTGGAAGTTGTCCACGAGGGGCCAGCCAAGTTGTCCACGCTTGACTGCGCCAGCCTTTCGGGATCGGCGAGAAGAGCGCGACAGTCAAGTCGCCGTTGTCGCGGGGCGCACCTGCCCCGCCGGCTCGCCTCCCTGGGAGGGCCATGACGACCATCGACGACTTCACCACCATGGATCACCGCAACCGCCGCTACCTCGTCGTCCCCGTCGCCCTGGTGGCTGACGATGCTCCTGGCCGCGCACCGGACGAAGCTCGCTGGTGCGCCCATGTCTGTGATCCCGCCAGCCCGCTCGCTGGGCTCTACGCCTTCGCCGACACCTTCCGCTCGGCGCGCGACGCCGTGGCCGAAACGGCCTGGTCAGCGATCGCAGCCGGCGACGTCGCCAAGTTCGGCCTCACTGCGGCCATGCTCGCGGGCCTCTACGTGGTTGCGACCACCTGCGAGGTCTACGAAGCCGACGCCCTGTCCGCCGTGACTGCCAGCCACGCAGCCTAGGCGGCGCCATGGGGTCGTTTGCATCGCATTCAGCCGCTGCACCGTCAATCAGCGACGGCACGAAGCCGTACCGAACCTGGGTCCGTCGAGCAGCCTGCACAGGACTCTCGGACACCTTCGAGCAGCCCGGTCGCACCACTGAGGCATTGGCCGTCTGCGCACGGTGCCCTGTGCTGGCCGAGTGCCGTGAGTGGGCACTGCACCACGCCGTCGCTGGTGTCGCTGGTGGACTGACCGCCACAGCCCGACAGAGCTGGCGCCGCGAGAACAGAGTCCCTGAGCCTGCGGTCGCGGTCGAGGACTTCCTGTCCATCGACGTCAACATTAAGGACTTCGCCAACCGCTTCAGTCGTGCCCGGCCGATCCTGGCCGCGGTGCAGCAGTGGACGCAGAACGGCGAGAGCCAACGCCAGATCGCTGCCCGCCTAGGCTGCACGACTCGTCAGGTCGTGCGACTGCGCATGATTGGTCGTCGCCTCCAAGCCTGATTGCCGAGCGGGCGGGTCCGCCTCAACGAGCATGGGAGCCTCATACGCGCTCTGGGGTGAGACGCCGTATGGCGCCTCACGGGGGCAGACGCCACGGCCGTTAACCATGCAGCACGTCGTGCCGGATTAGTCCCTGACAGGGCAGAAGGCAGCGGTCACAGGACACCTGCATGCCAGGCGTGAACTGGTCACCAAGCTGCTGGTAGAGGTCTTCGACACTAATATTTATTTCAGTGATCCGCGCCTCGGGATGGGCTGGCTTGCTGACGATGCTTACTTCCTCGACCTCCATCTCTCGAATTATGGATACCACATCCACTCTATATTCTTCGCCAGGCAAGTGATTGCAAGACTCCTTCAAGCAGACGCGACACCACCCTAGGTCGGTTGGACCGCCAGGCACCAGGTAAGCCGTATTAGGTAGATGCTCGCATTCGGAAACGTCCTCGCCACAGAGCGAACAGATTCGGACTCGGGCGGTGCCTCCAACACTGAAACCGATCCTGTTGTGCCCAAGGGCTACAGGGCAGGTTTGCTTGTAGGACGTGCCGGTCCTCGCCAACCAGCAGCCAAACGTGCGCCGCACCCAACTTCCGGCTTCATCCATCCTATGATGCGCTTCGGTCTCCCACTCGGTGTCCTCGGCCCAGTCTAAAGACCCGGCGTAGAGTGCGAGAGCCAGCCGCGCATCTCGTTCGGCGAGGCGCCTCATTTTGGGATGGTTGCCCTTCCGCTGCATCGCCGCTCGAGCGGCACGAAGCAGCGTGTCGGCCTTCAAGCGCCGACTTTCGATTTGCTCGATCAACTTTGCGTTGCGAATATCCGCATTGTCGCCCGCGGTTGCGAACCCGCTACTCTCCGGCGGGTTGCTATGTGTCGGGGAGTCGCTCATGCTCGTTGCCTAATCCTGGTTGTCGAAGCTTATCGATAGCGGCGAGTACCGCGTCTGTGTCGTCTCCGCTGACCTGCCATGCCCGGCCGTATTGGTTGCGGTCCTCCAGCTCGACATACTTTACCGAAAGGCGGCTGTTGCTCCGCTGTCGCAGGAGTCGCTTGATCCCGTCCCATCCGGCGCTGCTGGCAATACCTAGCACTAGCGAGATGATGGCTGTTTCGAGAGCGCCCTTCTTAACCTCGAATACTCGATGGTCGGCCGGGTCAAGAAACGACGCATCCACGCCAATAGCCTTAAGCTCTTTCACCATCGAGACCGATGCTTCGGGGTACACGGCCACCCCGTCGTCCTGCTCCCTCACAGGAAGCACAACGACATCATGTCCGCTCGACCGGGCACGCGTCTGCACCGCAGGATCAAACTCGACCTCAGACACGTACACAGACTCAGCAGCCATACGACACTCAGTCTCCCTCGGCGATCGTCAATGTTCCTCTGGCTGGGAGATGAATCACGACCCGCCCATCCTGGGATCATGCGACGGCTCGCCCGTCGCCGAGGTCGATGCTACCTGCGGCCCGGCTCCAATTCGCGCGTCGCGCTCGGCCAACAAGTGACGCAGCTGCATGCTTGACAACGGCCGGATGGACTGCATTACCAAACTGTCGGTATGCCGCGCGGTCGGATGCCGGGAGCGGGATGTCATCGGGGAACCCCTGAAGACGCGCAGCCTCGCGTGGCGTGATCCGACGTTGGCGCCAGCCGATGATCGGTTCCTGGCTGTTGGTGAGCAGCGTCGGGAACCAGGTCGGTGGGCGTGTCACCAGCCCGGTGACACGGAAGCGCAGCAGAGAGCTCCACAGGTCGTGGGCGTTCCCGGCGTGCCACTCTAGCTGGCGACGGCTCGGTGGAATCGTGCGGATGCCCGAGGTCGCCAGCCAGCGGTCGATGACTCCTCGGTGCTGGCGGTAGAAGTCGGCGTTCCGGGCGATAGCCGGCCACCGCCACTGAGGGATCGTCGTGCGGTCGATTGGCTGCGACGTCAGGTAATCCGCCCAGAGCGGGTAGGCGGTAGGGACGGCGCCCTGCGGGAGCGCCCGGACGAGCTGGTTCCAGGCCTCGACCATCACGACGACGTGCGGCGAGAGCTGGTAGCGCTCGATGTTCGATATCTCGTGATCGGGCTGGAGGATGGACTCGGCTCGCCACCGGTCAGGCTGCCAGCCGGCAACAGGGCCCGGCGAGATTGCCGGTGGCGTACGCAGTTCCTCGGACTTCGCGTTGTCGGCGACGTACTCGGCTAGCAGGAACACTCGCTCGCGGCGTTGTGGGGTGCCGCCGAGTTCAGGCGGTAGTAGGTGGGGACTGAGGATCACGGGGTCGTCGCTGGTGCGATAGCCGCAGGCGCGCAGGCTCCTGACCATCAGGTCCCAGGTACCGCGGTGCCGCCTGGAGGCCAGGTTGCGGACGTTCTCTAGAACGACGTACTTGGGGCGTCGGGCGCAGACGATCGCCAGGACGGCGAAGAACAGGTGCCCCCGCTGGTCGGCAATGCTGCGTTCCCGGCCCTGCTTGGAGAACGGCTGACACGGCAGGCCGGCCGCCAGCAGGTCGTGTTGGGGCACAAGGCGCAGCGGGTCGGCGGCGAGGTCCCAGACGTCGGAGGTCAGCGGCGTGCTCGGAAAGGCGCGGGCGTAGGTGGCCCGTGCCGAGGCGTCGATGTCGGCGGCGAGCACGCAGCGGCCGCCTAGGCGGGCGAGTCCCAGATGGAAGCCGCCGATCCCGGCGCAGAGGTCGATGAAGGTGAACGGCTTCACTCCGGGCTGAAGGCGTAGACGCCGCCTTCCTCGGCGTCGGCAAACAGCACGCTGTCTGCCCATTGGCGGGCCACGAATCGGAGGGCGTACTTGGCGCAGAGCTGGGCCTGATCATCGGCGGACAAGCGGCGGGTGCGCGATGTCTCGACCATTACGAACTCGACGTAGGCACGTTGGCAGGCAAAGTGGCCGAGGTAGCGGTCGGGGAAGTCGGATAGGCGGCCGTGCGCGCGGGGAGCGAGCTCAACCCAGCGGGCGAAGGCCTCGCCGTGCTTGGCGATGCCGCGGGCGATGCGGCTCAGGCGTGGGAGCGGAGTGCTCGGCGCCAGGTCGAGTCTCTGGAAGTTGCGGAAGGCGTGGATCGTCCAAGGCGATGGACGATCTGGCACGCTCCGCAAGGTGATAGCTGCGATGTCTGCACGGATCAGGGGCGCAGGCCGGGCGGCATCCACCCAGGCGCCCCGTAGCGGATGCTCTCCTTCGGGTGCTACCCACAGCGCCGGTCGATGCGGCGCGAGAAGATAGTTCGACTGATCGGTTCCCTGGTTGTTCTGCTCCACACACTTTGTTCCTGCTTACGTTTGGCAGCCTTGAACAAGGATCGCGCTAGACGCTGCGATCTGGTAACAAGTCCTACTTGGCCTTATGCCGTTGTCTGGCGTCAGCGTCAAGAGCACTTGTGGTGTGAAATGGACAACGGGACCAACCTCTAGTGCCACTGAGCAAGAGACCCTGAATGATTTGCGATGCGTATTGCAATCATGACATAATACTATCCTGGTGTAGACCGGCAATGATGAGCAGGGCTAGGAGTTTCGTGGGCGCCCGTGTGTATCCCGCATCTGCACTCCAGCCCGCTGCAACGTTCGATGAACGGTGCGAGTCGGGACGCCTAACTTCCCGCTGACCGCGGCGACCGAGAGTCCGCTCTCGTACAAGCGCCGTGCCCGGGCAACCTGCTTCGGAGTCATGGGCTGGTGGCGTCGCGAGACGTGGTGCTGATCAAGGAGTCCGAGAACAGATGCCTTGCTTATGCGGTAGCGCCGCGCGAGCTCCAGGCTGCTGGTCCCCGCCTCGTAGTCGGCAACCAGCTTGGCAACCGCGTCGGGGGCCAGCCGTCGGCTGAGCGCATGAGTCCGCGTCCCTACCGACCTAGGCAAGCCGGTCTCGTCGGGAGTGGGCCGCCTGAGCTCACGGTCCAGCCGTTGCCAGGTACTTGCCAGCTCGTCAAGGAGTTGGCGTTGGTTGGAGTAGCGACGGGCTACCTCCACAGGTGACGAGAGGCCCGGTCCATCACGGACCGGGCCTCTCGCGCGTCCGGCTCATTCGCGGAACGCCGTACACGGAGCGTGGTCGGCGCTACGTTGCCGGAGTCGTTCCGGGCCATACGGCGGCTACTCCGCGGGGCGGGACGTGGGTGGGGGCACCATGGGGGTTTACCGGCACATCGCCGTCGTCGTCGTCTCGTCGGTCGCCTCGACGGGTCTCACCGTGGCGTACGGCCCCGCGAGCAGCGCGGCCGTCCGGCGCGACGCCGTCGTGCAGGATCAGCCACTCGTCTCGACGCAGCCATACCACCCACCCGCGGACGAGCCCTCGCCGACCGACACCACCGATCCGGCCTGGCTCGCGCCCGAGGTCGCGCTGCCTGCCCCGGCGACCGTGGCCGTCGACGTGCCCGAGTCGGGCTTCGCGCGGGCCGGCTCGCTGCCGGTCTCGCTGGGCCGCGCCGCGTCGGGGACGTCGCCCACCCGGGTCACGGTTCGTGCCGAACGGGCTCCCGGATACCTTCAGAGTCGTGGTCGACCTAGGACGCACCGTAGGAACCAGGGGGCAGACACGGGTTCGCATCATCGTCACGAATGACGGTCGCGTCATCAACGCGTTCCCGGTGAATGTAAGGTGATAGGGATGTCATTGACATTCGAGAATCTCCGGGTCGATGGCCTGCACGGAAGTACGCTGGCGGACTATCTATCCGGCATCGAAGCCGATCTCCAGCTCTTGGACGGCGCCCAGGTCATATACGAAGAGCCCTCCTTCCCTGTGTGCGAACTGGCACGCGCTCTAAGACAGTGGATCAGGTCTGGCGCCGAGGAGGATTTTGTCTTCGAGTCAATGTCGTTCGAGGAATCGGGCGTGGTGACGATAGAGCGTCGACCGGATGGTTGGGTGTTTCGTTCAGTGTTCACTCCGGAGGTGGAAAGCTCTGTCACTCCCTGGTCGGAGGTGGAGCGATCGGTCCTGGCCTTTACGTCAGAACTACGCTCGGATCTGGCTAGCGCAGGAATTGACGCTGACTATGTCATCGGTCGGTGATCTCCTCTCGTAAGGGTCGGCGGCGACGACGCCGACGAACGCGAGGGGTCGGCAGATCGAGGCGACGCGGTACGACGGCACCGACGATCGTGGCTTCCTCGACGTGATCCTCGGTACGAGCAGTCGTGGGTGTGGGAACAGTGCGGAGGTTGCCGCTTCTGGATGCCTCTCGCGGGGACCCTGGGGAGCGACTGGGGCGTCTGTGCGAATGCCGCGTCGCCGTTCGATCGCAAAGCAATGTTCGAGCATGACGGCTGCGACTTCTTCGTCGAGGACCCAGGAGGATGGCGAACGCCCCAGAGGGCTCCTGTCCCGGTCCAACCGACTGAGCAGGTGCCGGCGGCGTCGCCGTACGGTTCACGCCGGGACGGCTGCGGGGGCCTGGCCGGTGTCGTTCTTGGCCGTGCTTGCGCAGTGTTGCATCGTGCTGCTGCTGCTGCTGCTGCTGCTGCTGCTGCTGCTGCTGCTGGGGCCGGCTGGTCGACGTCTCTCTCGGCGACGGGCCCGCCGCGACACCGTCGGAGCCGCCGCGACGGATCCAGCGACGGACGAGACGGCGTCGCCTGCCCCGGTGGACACTCCGGGACCGACAGGAAGCTGAGGACGTTCGGGGGTGAGGCTGCCGACGGCGGCGGCGTAGGCGACAATGACCTGTGCGCGACGTCGTCCTCCTCGGCTCGACCGGGTCCGTAGGGACCCAGGCCGTCGACGTCGTCAAGCGCAATCCGAGCCTCTTCCGCGTCGTCGGCCTCGCCGCGGGTGGCGCCAACCCTGGCCTCCTCGCCGAGCAGGCCCTCGACCTCGGCGCCGAGGTCGTGGCCGTCGCGCGCGCCTCGGCGGTGCAGGACCTCCAGCTCGCGTTCTACGCCGCCGCGCAACGCCGCGGCTACGCCTCGGGCGACTACAAGCTGCCCAGGATCGTCGCGGGACTGGACGCCGCCGCCGAGGTCGCGGCCCACCCGTGCGACGTCGTCCTCAACGGCATGACCGGCTCGATCGGCCTCGCCCCGACACTGGCAGCGCTGGACGCCGGCCGCACGCTCGCGCTCGCCAACAAGGAGTCGCTCATCGTCGGCGGCCCCCTGGTGAAGGCACGGGCCAAGGAGGGGCAGATCGTCCCCGTCGACTCCGAGCACTCGGCGCTCGCCCAGTGCCTCCGGGGCGGCCGCCGCGAGGAGGTACGCCGCCTGGTCGTCACGGCCAGCGGGGGCCCGTTCCGCGGCCGCTCCGACCTCGACGATGTCACGGTCGAGGACGCGCTCGCGCACCCGACCTGGGACATGGGCCCCGTCGTCACGATCAACAGCGCGACGCTGGTCAACAAGGGTCTCGAGGTCATCGAGGCGCACCTGCTCTTCGACATCCCGTACGACGCCATCGAGGTCGTCGTGCACCCGCAGTCGCTCATCCACTCGATGGTCGAGTTCCACGACGGCTCGACCATCGCCCAGGTCAGCCCGCCGGACATGCGGCTGCCGATCTCGCTCGGCCTGTCCTGGCCGGACCGCGTGCCCGAGGCGCAGCAGCCGATGGACTGGTCGGCACCGGTGACGATGACGTTCGAGCCGCTGGACGCCGAGGCGTTCCCCTCGGTCGGTCTGGCCCGGCGAGCGGGGGAGGCGGGCGGCACCGCGCCCGGGGTCTTCAACGCCGCCAACGAGGAGGCGGTTGCCGCGTTCCTGGCCGGAACCCTGCCATTTCCTGGCATCGTGGACACCGTCGAACGTGTTCTCGGCGAGCACGAGGTCGGGAACTGCGCGACGCTTGCCGATGTTCTGGATGCTGAGGACTGGGCGCGCCGGCGCGCCCGGGAGCTGGCGGGGACGGCCCCCGCCGGAGTCGTGGGAGCGCAGTAGTGGCCGCACTCGGGGTGTTCGTCTTCGTCTTCGCGCTGCTCGCGAGCATCGCGATCCACGAGCTGGGTCACCTGCTGACCGCGAAGAAGTTCGGGATGAAGGCCAGCAGGTACTTCATCGGCATGGGCCCGACGCTGTGGTCGACGCGCCGTGGCGAGACCGAGTACGGCTTCAAGGCGCTGCCCATCGGCGGCTTCGTGAAGATCGTCGGGATGACCCAGCTCGAGGACCTCGACGACCCGAGGGACGAGCCCCGCGCGTTCTGGCGCCAGCCCGCGCCGCAGCGCGCGGTCGTGCTGGCGGCGGGGTCGTTCATGCACTTCGTCATCGCGCTGTTCGTGCTGTACGCCGCCCTGGTCGCGTTCGGGGAGCCGACCACCGAGACGACGCGGGTCCGCTTCGTCTCCGAGTGCCTCGAGCCCGACGTGAAGACCGAGTGCGCCGGCAAGCCCGACGCCCCGGCGAAGGCGGCAGGGGTCCAGGAGGGCGACCGGGTCGTCGCGTTCGGCGGCGAGGAGGTCACCGACTGGAAGAGCCTCACGCAGCTCATCCGGGCGCAGCCCGCGGGGCGCACCGAGCTCGTCGTCCTCCGCGACGGCGTACGCGTGCCGCTGGAGGTCAGCGTCGTACGCCGCCAGATCGAGCAGCCCGACGGGACGTTCGTCGAGGGCGGCCAGATCGGCCTCTACCCTGGCGAGAACAAGGACCACAGCGTCGTCAGCGCGATGCCGCGCACGGGATCGTTCCTCTGGGAGCTGACGACAGGCTCCGTCGCAGGCCTCGCGAAGCTGCCGGGGCAGATCCCCGAGCTGTTCAAGGACCAGGTCGAGGGCAACGAGCGCCGCGCGTCGGAGGGCGCGCCCGTCGGCGTCGTGGACCTCGGCCGGATCAGCGCGGACGCGTTCGTCGACGGCGACTTCCTCGCCGTGATGTTCATGATCGCCGGGCTGAACGTCTTCGTCGGGCTGTTCAACCTGCTGCCGCTGCTGCCGCTCGACGGCGGGCACCTGGCGATTCTCGGGTTCGAGCAGGCGCGCACGCGCGTGTACAAGCTCATCGGGCGCCGCGACCCCGGACGCGTCGACCTCCGTAAACTGATGCCTGCCATGGTCGCGTTCATCGTCGTGATGGGGTCTGTCGCCCTGATGCTGGTCTACGCCGGGATCGCCAACCCGATCTCCCTCCAGTGACCGCGATCTCGCTGGGCATGCCCGCCCCGCCGCTGCCGCAGGTGGCGCCGCGGCGGGAGAGCCGCCAGATCAAGGTCGGCGACGTGCTCGTCGGCGGCGGCGCGCCGGTGTCCGTGCAGTCCATGACGACGACGAAGACCGCCGACGTCAACGCCACCCTCCAGCAGATCGCCGAGCTGACGGCGTCCGGCTGCCAGATCGTCCGCGTGGCCGTACCCGACACCGACGACGCGCTCGCGCTCCCCGCCATCGCGCGGCAGTCGAAGATCCCGGTCATCGCCGACATCCACTTCCAGCCGAAGTACGTCTTCGCCGCCATCGACGCGGGCTGCGCGGCGGTGCGGGTCAACCCGGGCAACATCAAGAAGTTCGACGACAAGGTCGGCGACATCGCCCGCGCGGCGGCGGATGCCGGCATCCCCATCCGCATCGGGGTCAACGCCGGGTCGCTGGAGCCGTCGTTGCTCCGCAAGTACGGCCGCGCCACCGCGGAGGCGATGGTCGAGAGCGCGCTGTGGGAGTGCTCGCTGTTCGAGGAGCACGGCTTCCGCGACATCAAGATCTCCGTCAAGCACAACGATCCCGTCGTCGTGATCAACGCCTACCGCCAGCTCGCCGCGCAGTGCGACTACCCGCTGCACCTCGGCGTCACCGAGGCGGGCCCCGCGTTCCAGGGCACGATCAAGTCGTGCGTCGGCATCGGCGCGCTGCTCGCCGAGGGCATCGGCGACACGATCCGCGTCTCGCTGTCCGTGCCTCCCGTCGAGGAGGTCAAGGTCGGACTCGCGATCCTCGAGTCGCTGGGCCTGCGCGAACGCCGGCTCGAGATCGTGTCGTGCCCGTCCTGCGGCCGCGCCGAGGTCGACGTCTACCGGCTCGCCGCCGAGGTTGAGGCCGCGCTTGAGGGCATGACCGTCCCGATCCGCGTGGCGGTCATGGGCTGCGTCGTCAACGGTCCGGGCGAGGCCCGCGAGGCCGACCTCGGAGTCGCCTCCGGCAAGGGCAAGGGCCAGATCTTCGTCAAGGGCGAGGTCGTCAAGACCGTGCCCGAGTCGCAGATCGTCGAGACGCTCGTGTACGAGGCGCTGCGGATCGCCGACGAGATGGCGGCCGCGGGGGCGGCCTCCGGCGCGCCCGTCGTGACGGCGAGCTGAGTCCGTTGCTGCGCTCGCGGGAGGCCGTCCGCCTCCTCGACGACAGGGACCTCGACGCGGCCATGGAGGTCACCTCCCGCGACAACGTCGCCAACGTCTTCGTCGCCTCGCGCCTGGAGTCCGTCGGCGCCGACCCGCGCCGTCTCGCCGCCGAGCTGTGGGGCTACTACGAGGACAACCGCCTCGTCTCCCTCTGCTACGCAGGCGCGAACCTGATGCCGGTCGAGGCCACGCCCGTCGCGGCGCAGCAGTTCGCCGAGCGCGCCCGCCGCGCCGGCCGGCACTGCTCGTCGCTCGTCGGCCCGTCCGAGGCCGTCGAGACGATGTGGTCGCAGCTGTTCGGGGCGTGGGGGCCTGCTCGCGACGTACGCAGGCAGCCGTTGATGTGCATCGACCGCAGGCCCGCCGTCGACCCCGAGCCCGGCGTACGCCGCGTCCGCATCGACGAGCTCGACACGCTGCTGCCCGCGTGCATCGCGATGTTCACCGAGGAGGTCGGCGTGTCGCCGGTCGCGGCCGACGGCGGCGCGCTCTACCGCGCACGCGTCGCCGAGCTCATCGCCGAGGGGAGGGCGTTCGCGCTCATCGAGGACGGCGTCGTGAGGTTCAAGGCCGAGATCGGCTCGGCGACCGCGCAGGCCTGCCAGGTGCAGGGCGTCTGGACCGACCCGGCGTTGCGCGGCAACGGCCTCGGCACTCGCGGCACCGCCGCCGTCGTCGACTACGCGCTCGACTCCATCGCGCCGGTCGTCAGCCTCTACGTCAACGACTACAACCTGCCGGCGCGCAGGGCGTACGAGCGCGTCGGCTTCACGACCGTCGGGTCGTTCACGTCGGTGCTCTTCTGAGGGTCCCGCCGCCCACCCGTTCTTTGAAGATCATCACGCTCGAGCCCGGCGCACGGGACTGCAGAGAACGAGTGGAGCCGACGGGCCTCAGTACGTGAACATCCGGTCGGACTCCAGGGAGAGCTGGACCAGCCGCGCCGGCATCGCGAACTCCGCCGGCTTGCCCGCCAGGTCGGCTTCGGTGACGCCGCGCGCCTTGCTCGACATGCCCGACAGGTAGAGCCGCCCGCCGCCCGCGACGACGGCGTCGTACGACTCGCGCAGCGAGCCCGTACCGAGGCCGTTCAGCGAGTCGAGGACGGCGTCGCGGATGAGCTGCACCGCGTCGGCCGCGAGGAAGAGCGTGACCTCGTGACCCTCGTCAACGGCCGCCTTGGCGACCAGCATGCCGAGCGCCGCTCTCGACGGGTCCTCGGGTCCGCGCGTGATGTGCACCAGGATCTTCGCCATACGGCGCACTGTGCCGTACGCCGTCGCGTACGTCGATGACCCGTCCTGACCGTCTGGCCAGCGCCCAGCCGACACCGAGCAGCACGGCGCTCAGCGCGAGGAAGCCGAGGTCCCACGGCAACGGGTTCGCCACGTCGTCGCGCACGTGGTGGATCGTCAGCAGGTGGTGGTCGACGACGCCCTCGACGAGGTTGAACGCGCCCCACCCCGCGAGCAGCAGGCCCGCGAGGTAGCGCCCTGGGGCGCGGCGTTCCGACCGCCACAGCAGCACGACGCCGGCGAGCACGCAGACCCACGTCGCGGCGTGGAAGAGCCCGTTGGCGAGGGTGTTCTTCTCGATCGACGTCACGGACGTGTCGGTCAGCAGGTGGTGCCACTGCAGGACCTGGTGGAGAACGATGCCGTCCACGAAGCCGCCCAGCCCCACGCCGAGCAGCAGCCCCGCGACGGTGAGCCGGCGCATCAGCCCTCCGCCGGCGCGCTCGACGCGGTGCCGGGCTCGGCGAGCGCGTCGGTGTCGTCGGCGGGGATCGGCGCGGCGGCCTCGGCGTCGACGCCGGAGACCGCGGCGGCGTACTCGCCGGCCTCGCGCGCCGCTTTCTCCTCGGTCGCGGTGTCGGCTTCGGACGTCGCGCCGGGACCGGCCGGCGCGTTCGTCTTGTCGGCGGTCTCGTCGGCGCCGGACGGCGCGGTCAGCGCCGGGTCGGTGCCGGGCGGGCCCTGCGGGCGGTCGCCGCCCTCGCGGTATGCGTCGGTTTTCATGCCCGTGGGCTACCCGTGGCGCGCCTGGAATAACGGCGCCCGCCCGGCGTCCATCCTGGTGAGCAGATGCCGAACCCGCAGGGACAGCCCGCCGACGCTGACGACTTCGCGACCGTCGTCCGCGAGCACGGCGACGCCGTCTACGGGTTCGTCCTGCGCCGCGTGGGCGGCGCGAAGCCGCTCGCGGAGGACCTGACGCAGGAGGCGTTCCTGCGCGCGTGGCGGGGGCGGAGGACGTTCAGGGAGGAGACCTCGATGCGCGGCTGGCTCTGCGCCATCGCGGCGAACGTCGTCCGCGACGACGCCCGCCGCCGGCGCCGCAGGCCCGCCGAGGTGCCGCAGCCGGACTGGCTCGACGTGCCCGACACCTCGGGCGACCCGGCGTCGTACGGCGCCCTCGACGACCTCCGTACGGCCCTCGCCGCGCTGCCCGCCAACCAGCGCGAGATGTTCCTGCTGCGCGAGCGCGACGGGCTGACGTACGCCGAGATCGCCGCGGCTCTCGACTGCCCGATCGGCACGGTCATGTCGGGCCTGTCGCGGGCGAGGGCGCGGCTCGTGGAGGCGGTGCGGGCATGACCCACGACGAGGTACGCGAGCTGCTCGGCGCCGTCGCCGACGGCGAGGCCGCGCGCACCGCTGACCTCGCCGCGCACCTCCGTGAGTGCGTGGGCTGCGCGGCGTACGACGACGCCCTCGCCCGCCTCTCGACGCTCACGGCCGCGCTGCCCCGAGAGCGCGCACCGGAGACTCTCCCCGCGCGCGTGACGCGCCGGATCCGCCGGCGCCGCAGGGCGCGCTGGTACGTCCCCGCTCTCGCCGCCGCCACCGCCGCGCTCGTCGCGCTGCCGCTGCTGCCAGGTCCGCAGGCCGCGCTGACGCCGCTGCCTCCGGCCGCCGCCGCGGAGCCGCTGCTGACGCTGCGCTCCCTCTACGTCGAGCGCACCGTGACCTCCGGCGAGGTCGTGAGCCGCGAGCGCATCTGGTGGCGCGCGCCGTCGTCGGTCCGCATCGAACGCCGCGTCACCGAGCCCGGCGGCGGGTCGTACGACACGCTCACCATCGAGACCCCAGGGCGCCGGTACGCCGAGGGCGAGCTGACCACGGGCCTGCCGCCGTCGATCGCGCTGCCCGAGCCGCTGTCCGTGACGGCCGCGCTGCTCGGCGCCGACCGTGGCCCGGGGCCCGTCGTCGCGGGCATGAGGACGCGGACGTACGAGGTCGTCGTCGACGGCGAGACGCGCACCGCCCACGTCGCCGACGGCATCGGCCTGGGCGGCACGGACTCGTCGATCGTCCTCAGCAAGACCGGCGGGCGCGGCACGGTCAAGACGACGCAGAAGGCCGAGGTCAACGCCGCCGTGCCCGACTCGCTCTTCGAGCCGCCGCTCGGCCCCGCCCCGTCGACCGAGGCGGGGTTCGCCGAGCGCGACCTCGGCGACCTCGCGATCGAGCCCGTACGCCGCCCCGAGGGCTTCGAGGTGGTCCGCGCGGGGAGTGGCCCCGACGGCGAGGCGGTGCTGCTCGCGCGCGGCTCGCTGCCGGTGCTCGTGACCTCCGGCGGGCTGCGGGACTACCCCGAGGTGCGGACCGTCGTCCGCGGCGTGGAGCCGTACTACGTCGGTGTCGACCTCTACGCCGCACCGGCCGTGCAGGTCCAGACCGAGCACGGTGTCGTCACGGTGTCCGCGCCGCTCCCGCTCGACTCGCTCGTCGAGCTCGCGGTCGAGATGTACGGCGTGGAATAGCGGCCCGCACGGGGCGTCTCCAGCGGTACGGACACCTCGGAGGAAGCCATGAAGCGCGTACTCGCCCTCGCCCCGCTCCTCGCCCTCGCCCCCGCGCCCACGTACGCCGGCGGCGGCGGGTGCCACACAGGCGCCCCCGCGGACGCCGTACCCGCGACGACCGTCAGCATCGACCACGCGTGCTTCGGCCCCGTGGCGGCGCGCGTCGGCGTCGGCGCGAAGGTCACGTGGGACAACACGCAGAGCGGCCTCGCGCACAACATCAGCGGTCCGGGCATCGAGTTCACCGACCTGCCGATCGGCGCGAAGCACTCGATCACGTTCGACAGCGCGGGTCTCTACCCGTACGCCTGCACGCTGCACCCCGGCATGAGCGGCGTCGTGGTCGTCGGGGCCGGCCTCCCCGCGGCGCCCGTCGAGACGCCGGCCGTCCAGCCGGTGGCCACCACCAGCGGCGACGACGGCGGGTCGTACGTCCCCCTCGGCATCGGCGTCCTCGCGGTGGCCGTTGTCGCGGGACTCGTCGTCGTGACGTTCGGGCGGCGCGAGCGCGGGGTACCGGTCCCCGCGAGGTGATGACGCCATGGAGCGCAACAGCAAGCACGGCTTCCGGGTCGACGACGCGATGGCCGCGGAGACCGACTCACTGACCCGCGGTGCCCCGATCGAGTCCCGCGTCGAGGAGTGGCGCGAGGCAGAGCCGTCCGGCGAGGACCAGCCGGTCGCGGACGGGATCCTGAACGGCGACACCACCCAGACCGGTGTCGCGCACGACGAGGTCGAGCTGCGTTCCGAGCTCGCCAAGCGGCTGCGGGCGTCGGCGTTCCCGGCGAACCGCCAGACGCTGGAGGACGTCGCGCTGGAGGAGCAGGCCCCCGGGCCGATCCTCGACCTGATCCGGCGGCTGCCGGACGGGCGGACGTACGAGAACGTCGCCGACATCTGGCGGACCCTCGGCGGTGCGGTCGAGTACCGCGGCAAGCCGCTCGCGCCGTAAACGACTGAGGCATTCGCGGGGCCACTGAGTATTCTCCGCAGCACCCAAGACGGAGGAGTTCCAGTGGCCCTGCGGATGTCGTCGATGTTCCTGCGCACGCTGCGTGAGGACCCGGCGGACGCGGACGTCCCGAGCCACAAGCTGCTGGTCCGCGCGGGCTGCGTACGCCGCGTCGCTCCCGGCGTCTACACCTGGCTGCCGTTCGGCAAGATGGTCCTGGAGAACGTCGCGCGCGTCGTCCGCGAGGAGATGGACCGGATGGGCGCCCAGGAGGTGCTGTTCCCCGCGATCCTGCCCCGCGACGTCTACGAGGCGACCGGCCGCTGGACCGACTACGGCGACAACATCTTCCGGCTCAAGGACCGCAAGGGCGCCGACTACCTCCTCGGGCCTACGCACGAGGAGATGTTCACGCTGCTCGTGAAGAGCGAGTACGCGTCGTACAAGGACCTGCCCGTCTCGCTCTACCAGATCCAGAACAAGTACCGCGACGAGGCCCGCCCCCGCGCCGGCATCCTGCGCGGGCGCGAGTTCCTCATGAAGGACTCGTATTCCTTCGACCTGTCCGACGAGGGGCTGCAGGCGTCGTACGACGCGCACCGGGCGGCGTACGTCCGCATCTTCGAGCGCCTCGGTCTCGACTACCGCATCGTCTTCGCGGTATCGGGCGCGATGGGCGGCTCGGCGAGCGAGGAGTTCCTCGCCGTCGCGCCCACCGGCGAGGACGAGTACGTCTCCTGCACCTCCTGCGACTACGCCGCCAACACCGAGGCCGTCGACACCGCCGCGCCCCCGGACGAGTCCGCCGAGCACGGGCCGATGGAGGTGCTCGACACCCCCGACACGCCGACCATCGAGACGCTCGTCGCGCTGCTGAACGACAAGGGGTACGACGTCACGGCGGCGCAGACGTTGAAGAACGTCGTCGTCAAGCTCCGTACGCCCGGCCAGGACGACGAGGTGCTCGTCGTCGGCATCCCCGGCGACCGCGAGGTCGACCTCAAGCGGCTCGAGGCCAACGTCTACCCGGCCGAGGTGCACGCGTTCGAGGCCGAGGACTTCGCGAAGTACCCCGGTCTCGTGCGCGGCTACATCGGCCCGCAGGTGCTCGCCTCGCTGGGCATCCGCTACGTCGTCGATCCCCGCGTCGTGCCCGGCTCCGCGTGGGTCACCGGCGCCAACGCCGAGGGCAAACACGCGGTCGACGTCGTGCACGGCCGCGACTTCACGCCCGCCGGCTACCTGCCCGCGGCCGAGGTGCGCGCGGGGGACCTGTGTCCCCGGTGCGGCAACGCGCTGGAGATCAACCGCGGCATCGAGATCGGGCATATCTTCCAGCTCGGGAAGAAGTTCGCGGACGCGTTCGAGCTCGACGTGCTCGGCGCCGACGGCAAGCCGATCCGGGTGACCATGGGCTCGTACGGCATCGGCGTCTCGCGCGCCGTCGCGGCGATCGTCGAGCAGCACCACGACGAGTCAGGCATCCTCTGGCCGCGCTCCGTCGCGCCCGCCGACGTGCACCTCGTACCCGTCGGCAAGGACCCCGCCGGCCTCGAAGCCGCGGAGAAGTACACGGCTGCCCTGGAGGCGGCCGGGCTGCGCGTCCTGCTGGACGACCGCGGGGTGTCGGCGGGCGTGGCGTTCGCCGACGCGGACCTGCTGGGGATCCCGGTGGTGGTGACGTTCGGGCGGTCGCTGAAGGACGGTCAGGCGGAGGTCAAGGACCGCGCGACGGGGGAGCGTTCGCTGGTGCCGCTCGACGACCTCGTCGCGACCCTCACCGGCTGACGCGTCAGCCCCAGTACCCCGCTTGCCAGGTGATCTCGGCGAGCGTGTTCTGGCCCTGCGGGCCTGGGTGCCAGTAGTCGAGCGGGCTGACGTCGGCGAGCACGAAGTCGTGCCCGAACACCGCCCCGCCGTCCCACCGGCACTGGGTATGCCGCCCGCAGGCGCGTTCCATCGCGGCGTTGTACGCCATGACGCGCTGCCGCACGCGATCGCGCGGCGCGTCCGGCGCGAGCGCGGAACGGCAGATGCCGAACTGCGCCCACCGCTCGCGTACCTCCTGCCTGTCCTTGCCCACCGCCCACAGGCGGCTCAGGTCGGGGATCGACGCCACGAGCACCCGCGCTCGCGGCAGGCCGTCGGCGAGCGTCGACATCGCCCGGTCGAACGCCGCCGTGAAGTCCGCCACCGAGGTCATCGCGTCGGCGGACGGGCGGCAGGCGTCGTTGGCGCCGATGAGGACGGTGACGTACTCCGCGTCGCTCTGCACCGCCGCGGCCGCCTGACCCGGCAGGTCGTCGACGCGGGCGCCGCTGACGGCGACGTTCGCGACCTCCAGGGGCTTGCCGCTGAGCCGCCGGATGCGGGTCGCGTGGCTCTCGACGTTGGCGCCGGTGGACCACGACGACTCGACGCAGTCCGACGGCAGCCCGCAGACCAGGAACGCCCGCGTGATCGAGTCGCCCATCGCCGCCATCCGCGCGGGGTACGCCGGCGGCGACGGCGTGGGGCTCGTGACCGGGCCGCCGTTCGAGCAGGCGGTGAGCAGCAGGGCGGCGGCGAGCAGGCGCACGGTCATCGGCCGGGGAAGTCCGGCGCGGCCAGCTCGGCGCGCCCGGTCGCCGACCAGCGCAGGTACGTCAGGTGCTCCGCCTCGTCGCCCAGCGCCGCGACGCAAAGCGCGCGCTCGCGCGGCGCCACCTCGCCGACCGCCGCGTGCCAGCGCAGCGCGAGCGAGTCCTCGATGCCGATGGCGATGTCGCGCGCGGCCTTCGCTGTCGAGACCGACCCTGGCAGCGCGTACGACGGCCGCGCCGGCTGCGGCGTGCCGCCCGCCGCGCGGATCAGCTCGGCGAGCCGGTCGCGGTGGCGCCGGTGGTCGTCGTACGCCGCCCGCGCCACCTCGCGCAGCGACTCGGGCAGGTGGGGCGCGAGGACGCCGTACAGGTGGATCGCGGCGTGCTCCTCGGCGAGCAGCGCGGCGTAGACGCCGGGCCCCTGGGCCGCGGCCGGCACGGCGAGCGCGAGGGGCGCGAGCAGCACCGCGCGGCGGGTCGGCTTCACACGAGCCCCAGGACGACGGCGTGCTGCCGGGCGCCCGCCGCCAGCTCCGCGCCGAGGACCGCGACCTTCGGGTCGCGGATCGCGCCGAGGCCGGTGACGTACCGCCCGGCCAGCGCGCGCTCCGCCTCGCGGAACGCCTTGACGAGAGACGCGGTCTTGCCGCGGAGCGGGGGCTGGGGCACGGGTGTGGGAGGGCCCGCGCCGCGGACGCGCAGGTGGTCGAGCACGGCGTCGGCGCGGGCGAGGTGGTTGGCGCGCAGCGCCTTCAGCACCGGCCCCTTCGGGCTGCCGTAGCGTGCGGCGATGCCGTGCTCGGCGGCGTACCAGGCGGTCAGCACCGCGACGTCGGGGTCGACCGGTGTCGGGGAGGGACTCGGCGAGGGGCTGGGCCGCGGAGGCGAGGACGAGCGCGTGCACCCCGCCAGCACGGCGGCGCCGAGCGCGGCGGCGAGCACGGCGTCGCGGTCCACTCAACGGACTGTAATCGTGCCCGTCATGTAGTTGTGGATCCCGCAGTAGTACGTGACGACGCCGCTCTTCGCCGGCGTGAACGTGAACATCTCGCCCTTGCGCACCAGCTCCGACGCGAACGACTTGTCCTCCGCGACGACGGAGTGGGCACCCTTGCCCTCCAGGTCGTCGTCGCGCTCGGTCCACGTCACCGGCTGCCCTACGGCAACCGTGACGTCGCCGGGCATGAACGCGTACAGCTCGATGCCGACCTGGGCCGGGCCGGGGGTGGCGGCCGGTCGCGCGCCGCCACCCCCGTTCCCGCAGCCGGCCGCGACCACGGCGAGGGCCAGGGTCGCGATCGCGGTCGGCCTGACCATTGAGTGAGGCGTCCGGCGACGACTGCCCTGCTGCGCGACGACCAGGCGGCGACCGGCTGCGTTCTCGACCCCGCGGATAGCGCTGCTATCGACGGGGCCTCGGCCTTGCCGCTCATCCCCCTGGCCGCCGCTCGCGACGGGCGACGTCGCCGGACGACTCACAGCTAGACCCCCGCCTCGTTGCTCGGCCGGGCGCCGAGCGAGGTGGCGGTCTCCCCGAGCGGGACGAACGTGTCCGGCACGGGGTACTCGCCGAGGACGTACAGCAGGATCGCGGCGTGCTGCCGCTCGACCGGCGCGATGGTCGCGACGGCGGCGATCGCCTCGGGGGAGGTGAGCTCGCCCATCTGCTTCGTGTACGTCGCGGCGGCGGTGTTCTCCAGGGTCAGCGCCAGCTTGGCGAGGCCGGGGAGGTCGTTCACCTTGCCGTACATCTCCGTCACCGGACCGGCCAGCGCCGGGTCGGGCTTGGTGAACGGCTGCCCGCCCGCCTTGGTCAGCGCCGCGTTGAACGCCTTGGCGTGGTCGGTGTGCTGCGCCTTGGCGTGCTTCGCGAACTCCGCGATGGCGGGTGGCACCGACTTGCCGAACTTGCCCTTCGGCGTGTCCATCAGCGCCTGGCCGTAGGCGAAGACCGCGAGGTTCTCCAGGCTGGCGTTCGTGGCCAGCGCGGAGAGGTCGGCGTTCGCCGCGGAGGGGGTCGCCGACGGCGTCGTCGTGGCGGAGGTGCCGGACGAGCCCGGGCTCGCCCCGTCGGAGCAGGCCGCCAGCGCGACCGCGCCGAGCAGCGTGCCGCCGCCGACGAGGAACGCCCTGCGGCTCGACGCCTGCGTCTTGAGCGTGCGGCGCAGGTCGGCGCCGAAGTCGCCGAGGGACTCCCGCAGCTTCGGGAACGTCTCCTCGTGCATCTCGTTCATCTGCGCGGTCATGGCGCGCAGCTCGCGTTCCATCACTTCACTGCCCCCTCGGTGGCCGGGCTGGCCAGCTCGGTCTTCTTGAACGTCTCCGGGATCGGCGCGCTGCCGGCCGCGGCCGGGAGCTTGGCGATGTCCACGGCGCCGCCGGTGGCCTTGACCGTGACGAGCTGCGGGGCCTTGCCCGCGAGCAGCGCCTTGACCGCGATGAGGGTCGTGAGGTGCTGCGACTCGACGCCCGCGACCGTGCCGAACAGCAGGCGTACCTGCGGGTCCGTGAGGTCCTGGACGTTCTTGACGTACGTGCTCGTCGCGACGTCCTCGAGGGTGATGGCCAGCTCGACGAGGTCGAGGGGGTTGCCCTTCTTCAGCTTCGGGACGGCGCCGGTGACGACGGGCGCGTACTTCGGGTTGGGGTCCTTCTGCTCCTTGCCGCCGAGCTCCACGGCCTTCGCGTTGAACGCCTTCCCGTGGTCGGTGTGCTGCGCCATCGTCGTCTTGGCGAACGCCGCCACGGTCTTGAACGCGGCGTTCTCCGGGTTCTTCAGGTACGGCAGCGTCAGTGCCGTCTGGTACGCGAGGACGGCGAGGTTCTCGAGCGACGCGGCGGTCTGCAGCGCGCTCACCTCGTCGCCGGCGGCGTACGCGGGGCGGGTCGCCAGCGCGACCGCGCCGGTGGCGAGGCCGGCGCCGACCAGGGTGCGGCGCACTCTGGCGGCCTGTCGTTCCTTGGCCAGCTCGACGATCTCGTCGAGCGGCTCCTTCATCGAGCGCATGGCGTCGGCGTGCAGGTCTGCCGACTCGGCCATGAGCTCGGTGAAGGCGCCTGGGTCCACGTGTTGCGTCACGGGGCGCTCCTTCTCCGGGGTCACGGGAGGTGCTCTTACGAGGTCTCCTTCGGGGGAGCGGCCCGATCGGATTGCCCGGTCCCGTCCGAACTTGGGATGCGCTGCCGTCCTGCGCGTGCGCGAAGGCATCACAAGAAGCGTGGGTGATCAGCGCGGCGCGGCGTAACGGGCTCGCCGCGCGCGGGCCGCGCCGCGTAGGGTGAAAAGCGTCCGTTCCACAACACAACAGTCCCGGGAGGCGGCATGAGCGGCGCCGCGGCGACCCGGGTCAGGGCGGCCATCGAGCCTGCCCTGACCGGTGCCGGGTACTACGTGGAGGACGTCGCCGTGCGCGCGGCCGGCAAGCGCCAGCTCGTGCAGGTCGCGGTCGACAAGGACGACGCGCTCACCCTCGACGACGTCGCCGAGGCCACCCGCGTCGTCTCCCAGGCGCTGGACGAGGCCGACCCGTTCCAGGGCGCGTACGTCCTCGAGGTCACCTCGCCCGGAGTCGACAGGCCGCTCACGCTGCCCCGCCACTGGCGCCGCAACGCCGGCCGCCTCGTCGAGGTACGCCGCACCGACGGCACCGAGGTCACCGGCCGCGTGCAGAGCGCCGACGACGACGGCGCCGAGCTGCTCGTCGTCGTGGACGGCCAGGTCCGCGTCGAGTACGCCGACGTCGCCAAGGCGAAGGTCGTGGTCGAGTTCACCCGCGCCGAGGGAGAGGACGACGACGCATGAACGTCCTACCTCCCGCCCCGCGGGCCTGCTGCGCGACGCCGTCGGCGGCGCCTCGCCGCGTTGTCGTCGTCGCGCGGGGCGCTGCCCTGCGCTCCTCCTCCGCCTTGCGATCCACCACCGCCGACGCCGCTCGCGACGGCCGCGGGACAGGAGGCACGACGTGAACGTCGACATCGCCGCGCTCCGTTCGATCGAGCGCGAGAAGGACATCTCGTTCGACACGGTCGTCGAGGCCATCGAGACCGCGCTTGCCACGGCGTACCGCAAGACCGACGGCGCGCACGGCGAGTGCCGCGTCGAGGTCGACCGCAAGACCGGGGAGGTACGCCTCTACGCCCGCGAGCTCGACGACGAGGGCAGCCTCGTCCGCGAGTACGAGGACACCCCCGAGGACTTCGGCCGCATCGCCGCGATGACGGCCAAGCAGGTCATCCTCCAGCGCCTGCGCGACGCCGAGCAGGAGCTGACGTACGGCGAGTACGCCGGCCGCGAGGGCGACGTCGTCGCCGGCATCATCCAGCAGCACTCCAGCCAGAACGTCCTCGTCCAGCTCGGCAAGGTCGAGGCCGTCCTGCCGGTCGCGGAGCAGGTGCCCGGCGAGCGGTACGAGCACGGCCAGCGCATCCGCGCGTACGTCCTCCAGGTCCACAAGGGCGTCCGCGGCCCGTCGATCACGCTGAGCCGCACGCACCCGAACCTCGTGAAGAAGCTATTCGCGCTGGAGGTGCCGGAGATCGCCGACGGCACCGTCGAGATCGCCGCCATCGCCCGCGAGGCGGGGCACCGTTCCAAGATCGCGGTGCGCTCGAAGAGCCCCAGCGTCAACGCCCGCGGCGCCTGCATCGGGCCCATGGGCCAGCGGGTCCGCAACGTCGTCACTGAGCTGCACGGCGAGAAGATCGACATCGTCGACTGGTCCGACGACCCGGCGACGTTCGTCGGCAACGCCCTGTCACCCGCGACGGTCAACTCCGTCGAGATCGTCGACGCGACGGCGAAGTCGGCGCGCGTGGTCGTCCCCGACTACAAGCTGTCGCTCGCCATCGGCAAGGAGGGCCAGAACGCCCGCCTCGCCGCCCGCCTCACGGGCTGGCGCATCGACATCCACTCCGACGCCGAGACCCCGCCCGAGGAGGCCCCGGAGCCCGCCGAACATACGGCTGGCGGTCCTGAGGGGGCTTCGCGGTAGACTTGGCCACGGAACGCCCGGGCGCTCCGGTCCGCACGTGTGTGGGCTGCCGTACCCGGGCGGCGAAGTTCGAGCTCCTGCGCGTCGTGGCGCGAGCGGACGGCACTCTTGCCGTCGACTCCCGCGGACGGATGCCGGGACGGGGCGCGCACGTGCACCCCGATCCGGCCTGCGTCGACCTCGCGGAACGCCGCAAGGCGTTCCCGCGAGCGTTACGGCTCTCGGGCCCGGTCGACCTCTCGCCGGTACGCACGTTCCTGAACGCACCGACAACCGAAGGCAGCTGATCACGGATGACGTCGCGATGAGCGCTCGCAACCGATGAGCACGCCCATGTAGTAACAACCGAGGAGCAACGCGTGGCGAAGCGGGTCTACGAACTCGCCAAGGAGCTGGGGCTGGAGAGCAAGGCCCTGGTGTCCTGGTTGAAGGACAACGGAGAGTTCGTCCGTTCGGCGTCGTCGACCGTGGAGATGCCGGTCGAGCGCAAGGTCCGCGCGGCGTTCCCCGACGCGGCACCACCCGCCGCGAAGCCGGCCAAGGCCCCGGCGAAGAAGGCCGCGGCAGCAGCCGCGCCCGCGCCGTCCGACGGCGCGGCCGCCGCCCCCGTCGAGGCGGCCCCCACGATCACGGCGCCCCCCGCCGAGGAGCCCGCCGCGGCCGCCGCGAGCGCGCCCCCCGCCGCGACCCCCGCGGCCCCGCCGACGCCCGGCCTCCCGCCGCGGCCCCCGGCGGCGCCCGGCATGCCGCGGCCAGGCAACAACCCGTTCGGCTCGCCCGGTCTCCCGCCGCGCCCGATGCCAGGCCCGCGCCCCGGCGTACCCGGCATGGCGCCGCGCCCCGGCGTACCCGGCATGCCCCCGCGGCCCGGCATGGGCGCGCGGCCAGGCCCTGGCGGCGTAGCACCTCGTCCCGGCATGGCTCCCCGTCCTGGCATGGGCGCCCCCGGCGCCCGGCCCGGCGCGCCCGGTGCCCGTCCCGGCGCCCCCGGCGCGGGCCGCCCCGCAGGCGGCGGCTACGGCGGCGCTCGTCCCGGCGGTCCCGGCGGCGCCACCGGTGGTGGCTACGGCGGCGCTCGTACGGGCGGTGCCCCCGGTGGCGGCGGTGCCGCCGGTCGTCCGGGTGGCGGCGGCTACGCCGGCCGTCCCGGTGGCGGCGGCGCGCCCGGCGGGCGCGGACGCGGCGGCGGCACGGCGGGTGCGTTCGGCCGGCCAGGCGGCGGGCGTCCGGTCCGCGGCCGCAAGAGCAAGAAGCAGCGGCGTCAGGAGTTCGACAACCTCGAGGCGCCGACGAGCAGCGGCATCATCCCCCGTGGCAAGGGCGAGACCGTTCGCCTCGCCCGCGGGGCGTCGCTCGCCGACTTCGCCGACAAGATCAACGTCAACCCCGGCACGCTCGTCCAGCTCCTGTTCGGCCTCGGCGAGATGGTGACCGCGACGCAGTCGTGCAGCGACGAGACGCTCGAGCTGCTCGGCGTCCAGCTCGACTACGTCGTCGAGATCGTCAGCCCCGAGGACGAGGACCGCGAGCTGCTGGAGACGTTCGACCTCGAGTTCGGCGGGGAGTACGGCGACGAGGTCGAGATGATCACGCGGCCGCCGGTCGTCACGGTCATGGGTCACGTCGACCACGGCAAGACCAAGCTCCTCGACGCGATCCGCAACGCCGAGGTGGCCGAGGGCGAGGCCGGTGGCATCACGCAGCACATCGGCGCGTACCAGGTGCACAACCACCACCACGACCGGCTCATCACGTTCATCGACACCCCGGGCCACGAGGCGTTCACCGCCATGCGAGCCCGCGGTGCCAAGGTCACCGACATCGCGATCCTCGTGGTCGCGGCCGACGACGGCGTCAAGCCGCAGACCATCGAGGCGCTCAACCACGCCCAGGCGGCCGACGTGCCGATCGTCGTGGCCGTCAACAAGATCGACAAGGAAGGCGCCAACCCCGACAAGGTGCGTCAGCAGCTCACCGAGTACAACCTCGTCGCCGAGGAGTACGGCGGCCAGACGCTGTTCGTCGACGTCTCGGCCAAGGCCGGCATCGGCATCGAGGAGCTGCTCGACGCCGTCCTGCTCACCGCCGACGCGGCGCTCGACCTGTCCGCTCCGGCCGACGTCGACGCGCAGGGCGTCGCCATCGAGGCGCACCTCGACAAGGGCCGCGGCCCTGTCGCCACCGTGCTGGTCCAGCGCGGCACGCTGCGGGTCGGCGACTCGATCGTCGCGGGCGACGCGTTCGGCCGTGTCCGCGCCATGCTCGACGAGCACGGCAACGCCGTCGAGGAGGCAGGTCCCTCGCGGCCCGTTCTCGTCCTCGGCTTCACGTCCGTCCCCGGCGCCGGCGACAACTTCCTCGTCGTCCCCGAGGACCGCGTCGCCCGGCAGATCGCCGAACGCCGCCAGGCCCGCGAGCGCAACGCCGAGCTGGCCCAGCAGCGCGGGCGCCCGTCCCTCGAGGACCTGTTCGAGCGCATCGAGGCCGGCAAGGTCGACACGCTCAACCTCATCCTCAAGGGCGACGTCTCGGGTTCGGTCGAGGCCGTCGAGGACGCGCTGCTCAAGATCGAGGTCGGCGACGAGGTCGGCCTGCGGATCATCCACCGCGGCGTCGGCGCCATCACCGAGAACGACGTCACCCTGGCCAAGGCCTCCGACGCCGTCATCCTCGGGTTCAACGTCCGCCCCGAGGGCAAGGCCCGCGAGCTGGCCGAGCGCGAGCGGATCGACGTCCGCTACTACTCGGTCATCTACCAGGCCATCGACGACATCGAGGCCGCCCTCAAGGGCATGCTCAAGCCCGAGTTCGAAGAGGTGCAGCTCGGTACCGCCGAGGTCCGCGAGGTCTTCAAGGTCCCGAAGATCGGCAACGTCGCCGGCTCGCTCGTCCGCTCCGGCACCATCGTCCGCAACTCGAAGGCCAGGCTCGTTCGCGACGGTGTCGTCGTCGCCGACAACCTCACCATCGACTCGCTGCGGCGGTTCAAGGACGACGTACGCGACGTCCTCGAGGGCTACGAGTGCGGTATCGGCCTCGGCAACTTCAACGACATCAAGGTCGACGACGTCATCGAGACCTGGGAGCTCCGCGAGAAGCCGCGGGCCTAGCGGCTCGTGTTCACCGGCACTCTCGCGCTCGACCTTCTCCTGGGAGACGTGCACTCCCTCAAGGAGAAGCGCTCGGTCGTGCGGCCGATCGTCGCGGAGCTCCGTCGCAAGTACGACGTCTCCGCGGCGGAGGCCGGGCACCTCGACCTCCACCGCCGCGCGCTGGTGGGTGTCGCGGTCGTTGCCGCCGACCGCGCGCACTGCGTCGAGGTGCTCGATGCGGCGGAACGCCTCGTCATGGGGCACCCTGAGGTGGAGATCGTCTCCGCGCACACCTCGTTCCACTCCCTGGAGGACGACCAATGACCGACGTAGCCCGCGCGCGCAAGCTCGCGGACCGCATCAAGACGGTCGTCGCCGAGACGGTCGAGTTCGGCGTGAAGGACCCGCGCCTGGGGTTCGTCACCTTCACCGACGCGCGCGTGACCCCGGACCTGCGCGAGGCGACGCTGTTCTACACGGTGCTCGGCGACGACACCGCGCACACCGACACCGCCGTCGCGCTGGAGTCTGCGAAGGGCGTGCTCCGCGCGGAGATCGGCAAGCAGTGCAGGCTGCGGTTCACGCCGACGCTGACGTTCACCGCCGACCGTGTGCCCGAGGACGCCGACCGGATCGAGGCGCTGGTCCGCGAGGCGCGCGAGGCCGACGCCCGTGTCGCCGCGGCGGCCGCCACGGCCCAGCCCGCGGGCGAGGCGGACCCGTACAAGAAGCCCCGCGAGGAAGACGACGAGGAGTGACCGACGCGGCCGTACGTGCCCCCGCGGGCCCCGTCTGGGACGAGGCCGTCGGGCTGCTGCGTAGCGCCGACGAGGTCGCGCTCGCCTGCCACGTCGGCCCCGACGGCGACGCGCTCGGGTCACTGCTCGCGCTCGCGATCGGGCTGCGTTCCCTCGGCAAGCGGGTCGTCGCGTCGTGGGGGAGCGAGCCGTTCGAGGTGCCTGCGCAGTATGCGTTCCTCCCGGGTCTCGACCTGCTGACGCCGCCGGAGTCGTTCCCCGCGGCGCCGGAGCTGCTCGTGACGTTCGACACCGGCTCGCTCGACCGGCTCGGCGTCCTGGCCGGCAACGCCAAGAACGCCGCGCACGTCGTCGTCGTCGACCACCACGTCTCCAACACGCGCTTCGGCACCGTCAACCTGCTCGACACCGACGCCGCCGCGAGCGCGCTGCTCGTCGACGAGCTGCTGCGCCGCCTCGGGGTGCCGATCGACGCGGACATCGCCGCCTGCCTCTACACGGGGCTGACGACGGACACCGGGTCGTTCAAGTACCAGGCGACGACGCCCGCCGTGCACGGCGTCGCCGCGCGGCTGCTGGAGACCGGCATCGACCACGCCGCGATCGCGCGGGAGGTCTGGGACACCAAGCCGTTCGGCTACGTGAAGCTGCTCGGCGTCCTCCTCGGCCGCGCGACGCTCGAGGACGGCCTCGTCTGGACGTGGTCGACGCAGGCCGACTTCGCGGCGTACGGCGTCACGATGGACGACATCGAGGGCGCCATCGACGTGCTGCGCACGACCGTCGAGGCCGAGGTCGCGGTGATCTGCAAGGAGACGCCGGAGGGCTCGTACGCCGTGTCGATGCGCGCCAAGGGCGCCACCGACGTCGGCGCCGCCGCGGTGTCGCTCGGCGGCGGCGGGCACCGGTACGCCGCGGGCTTCACCAGCGAGGCCGACCTCGCGACGACGATGGACCGGCTGCGTACGGCGCTGCGTCGACCTCGCCCGTGAGCGGCCTGCTCGTCGTCGACAAGCCGGCGGGGTGGACCAGCCACGACGTCGTCGCGCGGGTACGCCGCCTCGCCGCCACCAGGCGCGTGGGCCACGCAGGGACGCTCGACCCGATGGCGACCGGCGTGCTCGTCCTCGGCATCGAGAAGGCCACCAGGCTGCTCGGCCACCTGACGCTGCACGAGAAGACGTACGACGCCACCATCCGCCTCGGCGCCGACACCGTGTCGCACGACGCGGAGGGCGAGGTGACCGCGGCGTACGACACGTCCTCGGTCACCGAGGCCGGCGTGCGTTCCGCGGCGGAGGCCCTTGTCGGCGAGCTCGACCAGGTGCCGCCGGCGGTGAGCGCGATCAGCGTGGGTGGCGTGCGGTCGTACGCCCGCGCGCGGCGCGGCGAGGACGTCGTGCTGCCGCCGCGGCGGGTGACCGTGCACGCGTTCGAGGTGCTGGCGGTGCGGGGCGACGACGTGGACGTGCGGGTGCGGTGCTCGGCGGGGACGTACGTCCGCGCGCTGGCTCGCGACCTCGGCGCCACCCTGGGCGTGGGCGGTCACCTGACGGCGCTGCGGCGTACGGCCTCGGGGCCGTACGCGCTCCCCGCGCCGACCCTCGACGACCTGGAACGCGACGGGGTCGCCGCGCACCTGGTGCCGATCACGGAGGCGGCGCGGGCGGCGTTCGCCGTGCTGACCGTCGGCGCGGAGGACGCGCGCCGGGTGACGACCGGCGTGCGGATCGCGGCGGGGGCAACGCCAGAGGGGGCGTTCGCGATCTGCGACGAGTCGGGGGCGCTGCTCGCGCTCGCCGAGTCCCGCGCCGACGGCCGGCTCGGCTACCTCGCGGTGTTCGCCTAGAGCGGTTGTACGCAGACGTTGACGAACACCGACTCGGTGCCGAAACCCTCGCGCGCTCCCGCGCAGACGCCCGGCGGATCCGGGTCGAAGCAAGGACCGGGGCTCACCGAGACCAGGCCGGTCGTGACGTCCACCTGGACGCAGACCTCCGCCGCTGAGGCCGGCGGAGCGGGCATTGCGACAGCGGCGACCAGGGCAGAGCAGAGCAGAGTGAAGCGCAACATCAGGGCCTCCCGTGTTCTGAGGGGTAGGGGCAGGAGACCGTTCCGGCGCGCGCGCCCGCGTCAGCCGGTCTTAGCAGAGCGTGGTTTCGTAGCAGACGCTGAAATCGTTGGTGTAGACCCACGTCTCCAGGGTCAGTGGGGTCTCCCCGACCTGGGTCTCGGCTTCCTGCGTGACGATCTCTCCTTCCTCCGCGATCTTGCGGTTCAGGGCGACTTCCCCTGACGTCTCGTCGGACTCGACCGACGCGCCGGACTCGCCGTCCGGGTTGGCGTAGACCTCGGCGTCGGGTGCCGGGGCGTTGACGTTCGGCGGGGCGACGTAGAGCGTGCCGTCGGGGGCGTCGGGCGTGTCGCCGCCGGGAGTCCACGGCGTGGCCGGCTGTACGCCCGGCACGCCGCCAGCCGTGCCAGCGGGACCGACCCCGCCGTCGGTGTACGCCTCGGAGGTTCCGTCCGTGGTGGTCGTTGCCGTCGAGCCGTCCTCGACGCCGGTGTCCCAGACCTCCGCACCCGCGGCGAGTGCCTCGTCCGACGTGCCCGCGGCACCCGGCACGCCGGCGGCGACGTCACCGACACCGCGCGGCAGCCCGGAGTAGAGATCGCGCGCGGTGTGCTCGTACGCGATCGCCCCGCGCTGGTCCGAGACGGCGGCGGGGCGCGCGAGGCGGCCGTCCGCGGCATTCGCGCCCGACCCGTGGATGACGAGGCCGATGCCGCCGGCCGTGATCGCGGCGCCGATCGCGAGCTCGCCCGCGACGGACACCGTGGCGCCGCTCGCCATCTGCAGCCGCGCGCCGGCCGTCGCGCCGAGACGCCGTAGCCGCGCGAGCAGGCCAGGCAGCCCGGGAACGAGGACCGCGGGGCCGCGGTACTCGTTCTTCATCGCGCGCCTGGCGCGCAGGAGCAGCTGCTCGAACGCGTTGCGCTTGAGCCCGAAGAACTCGGCGAGCTCGGCGGCGTCGCGGTCCTCGGCGTACCGCATGTAGAGGACGGCGCTGTGCCGCTTGTCGATCTTGGCGAGCGCCTCGTTGACGGCCGCGATGGTGACGATGCGCTCCGTGTCGTCGGGTACGGCGGGGGCGCTGTCGCGGATGTCCTCGACCGACACCTCGACGGCGGTACGGCGCCAGTACGCCGGGAGGAGGTTCGTGGCGATGGTGTACAGGTACGGCAGCAGCCGGCGCCGCTGGTCGAACCCGGGCAGGTACTCGAGCACCCGCGTCCAGGTCTCCTGCGCGAGCTCCTCGGCACTCAGCCGGTCGCCGTGGCACTTGCCGTAGAGATACCCCAGGATCCGCGCCGAGTAGCGCTCGTACAGCGTGTCGAACGCCGTGGGGTCGCCGTTGAGGTAGGCGCGGACGAGGAGGCCGTCGGGGGACCCGGCGGCGGGGTGCTCGGCGTACGAACTCATGTCAGCCCCCGTACTTTGTAGGGAAAGCAGGGGCACACCGTGGCATAAACCGGGCGAAACGGGCCAGGGCGCCGCCCCAACAAGTTCCTGGTAGGGGTGACGGCTCACCCCTCACCATTTTTCGGAACGGCCGTAAGCGACCGGCGCCTCCGCCGCTATTCAAGGGCGACGGAAGGGGCGACCGAATGGGGAACACCGATGTGGCGTCACTCGCCGAGCGACGGCGTGACCGAGGAGGTCTCGTGGCGCCGCAGGCCGCCGGCGGCGGTGCGGCGGAGCCGTCGCGCGCGTCGTTGCACGTCGTGATCCGCGCCGTCGTCGTCCACCAGGACGCGGGGCTGCGCGACGAGATCGCGGGGGTGCTGGCCGACGAGGACGTGCGCGTCGTCGCGTGCCTCGACACCCCGGAGGCGTACGCCGACTGCGCCCCCGACGTCGTCGTCCTCGCCCACCGGCCGCCGGGGACGTCGGCCGTGGACCTCTGCGAACGTCTCCGCGCCGCCGACCCGTCCTGCCCCGCGATCGTCGTCGTCGCCGCGGACCCGCGCGCGGTGCTGCTGCGTCGCGCGATCCAGACGGGGGCGACGGGGTTCGTCTGCGCGGGGTCGCCGCCGCAGGTGCTCCGCGAGGCGATCCGGTGGGCGAGCGCCGGTCGCGTGTTCCTCGACCCCGCGTGCGGGGGGCTGGTGGTGGAGCTGGTGGCGAAGACGCAGAAGGGGCTGCCGTACGGCCTCACGCGCGCGGAGCTTGACGTCGTCGCGCTGCTGCCCAAGGGCATGCCCAACCGCGAGATCGCCAACGAGCTCGGCATCTCCGAGAACACCGTCAAGACCCACCTGCGCCACGCGCTCCGCAAGCTCGGCGTGCGCGACCGCGCGCAGGCGGCGGCACTGGTCGTACGAGAAGGGCTGGCCTAGGCCCTGGACCCGCGCCTGGTGCCTCCGTAGGGGGAGGCCCAGGCGCGGTCCGCCAGGCCACTAGAGTCGCGGCATGCAGCGCTGGCGCGGGCTGGACGCGGCGCCCTCCGGATGGCGGCGGTGCGTCGTCACGATCGGCGTCTTCGACGGCGTGCACCGCGGCCACCAGGCGATCATCGGCGAGGCCGTCGCGCGCGCTCGCACCGCGGACGTACCGAGCGTGGTGCTGACGTTCGACCCGCACCCGTCGGAGGTCGTACGCCCAGGCTCCCATCCCAGCGTCCTCACGAGCCCGCGGTACAAGGCCGATCTGGTCGCCTCGCTCGGTGCCGACGTGCTCTGCGTGCTGGAGTTCACGCCGGAGTTCAGCAGGCTGACGCCCGCGGAGTTCGCGCACCTCGTCCTCGTCGAGCACCTGCACGCCGTCGGCGTCGTCGTCGGCGAGAACTTCCGCTTCGGCCACAAGGCGGCCGGCGACGTGGGGGAGCTGGCGCGGATCGGCGAACGGTTCGGCTTCGCGGCGACCGGCGTGCCGCTCGTCCGCGACGGGGGGACGACGATCTCCTCGACGTACGTGCGGTCCTGCGTCGACGCCGGGGACGTCGTGGCGGCCGCGCGCGCCCTGGGTCGTGAGCACCGGGTCGAGGGCGTCGTCGTCCGCGGCGACGCGCGCGGCCGGACGCTCGGTTACCCGACCGCCAACCTCCGAACCGCGCCGTACACCGCTGTGCCCGCCGATGGCGTGTACGCGGCATGGCTGGTCCGCGCGGGGGAGAGACTCCCCGCCGCCGTGTCCGTCGGGACCAACCCGACGTTCGAGGGCCGCGAACGCCGCGTGGAGGCGTACGTCATCGACTTCGACGGCGACCTCTACGGCGAGACGCTGGCGCTGGACTTCGCGGCGTCGTTGCGCGCGGCCGACACCATGCGCTTCGACTCGGTCGAGGAGCTCGTCGCGCAAATCGGCCGAGACGTCGCGAACGCCCGCGAAGTGCTGCGCTCCTAGGACTTTCGTCCTACCCGCGATTAACCCTCATGGTGGGTACGGGGCGCTCGTACGCCGCCGATGACAGGTGCAGGGGGTCGGAAGCACGCGAAACACCGGAGGCGGATGTGACCACGGGGGCTCAACGGATCCTGGTCGTCGACGACGACCCCAACATCCGCGGCATGGTCAAGCTGGTCCTCGAGACCGAGGGGTACACCGTCGACCTCGCCGAGGACGGCTTCGCCGCGCTCCGGGCGGTGGAGGGCAAGAACCCCGACTGCGTCGTGCTCGACATCATGATGCCGGGCATGGACGGCCACGCCGTCCTCAGCCGCATCCGCGGCGGCGCCCGGGGCTCGCTGCCCGTCGTGATGCTCACGGCGGCGGCCGGCGACGACCAGGCCTGGCAGGCCTGGACCGAGGGAGTCGACTACTTCCTCGCCAAGCCGTTCGACGCCGACGAGCTGCTGCGCTTCCTCAACTACCTCTTCCAGGAGCACCGCAGCGCGTAGTGCGCGTGGACCGACGGGCGGGGGCCACCCCTTGGCCAGGTTCCGCACGTTCCCTTAGTCGGCCAAGGGGTGGCCCGCCCCCGCTCCTGTCCAGTCCCGTGCCTCGATCGCCGAGGTCAGCGCCTCGGTCGCCCGCGTCAGGGCCTCGGCCGCGGCCCGGATCGCCGCGGCGTCGCCGGCGACAGCGGTCCGCGACAGGGGCGCGGGGCCGGGGTCACCCAGTGTCTCGGCGGCGAGGCGTTCGAGGACCCACTCGCGCATGAGCGCGGTCGGAGCCTCGCCCCGCGCGGCGGCGAGGGCGCGGAGATCTTCGAGCCGGTCGACCGGGATCCGGATGGAGTAGACCTGCGACGCGATGCGCCGGAGTCGTTCGCGGGCCGTCGAGTGGACGGCCGCGACCGCCGCCTCGTCGACCGGTCCGTCGAGGTCGTCGTCGACGGCCGCGTCCAGGTCGGCGCGCGCCAGGTCGTCGGGCGCGCCCTCGCCGGCGACGGCGTGCCGGCCGTTCTGGTGCCCGCGGGTCATCTCGGCTCTCCCTGTCATGCGACGTCACTGCTCCCGCGACGGCGCCAGTAGAACTGCGCCGCCTTCTGGCTGGCCGGCATCGCGGTGACGCCCCTCCACCGCCCTTGGCGCAGGTCGACAGGATGCAGGATCACCCGCAGGACGCGTCCCTCGCGCCGGGACCAGGACGGGGCGGCGCGTTGGGCGACCAGCCTGTGACACGGAAGTCGGCGCTGCGCGTGAGGCTGTACGCGGCGTACGGATCGGTCGCGGCCTCCGTCGCCCACTCGGCGACGACGTCCACCTCGTCGGGGTCGTCCGGATAGCGCGTCGTACGGCTGCCGATGTGCCCGATCGCGCGGTCGTCCCACGCCACCTCCGTCACCTCGAGGTCGTGCAGCCGCCGGCCCCGGAACCGCCCGTCATCCAACGGTGCCCCCGTTCTCCTGTGTATTACATGCGTAATACGCTCTCACGGAGGCGACGCCGCCGTCAACCCTCTTTGGGTCACGCAAAGTGCCTCTGCTAAGGTTGGCGATGCCGAAACCCTTCGGCGCGTTGCAGACTGCCCGGGTGACCACGACCTCGGGACAACGCCGACCACCATGAGGAGCCCGTCAAGTGCCGCTCGCCAGTGACGTCAAGCAGCAGATCATGTCCGACTACGCCACCGTCGAGCGCGACACCGGCTCTCCCGAGGTCCAGGTTGCGATGCTGACGCGTCGCATCAGCGACCTGACGGAGCACCTCAAGACGCACAAGCACGACCACCACAGCCGTCGCGGGCTGCTCCTGCTCGTCGGGCGCCGCCGCCGGCTGCTCCAGTACCTCGCCAAGACCGACATCAACCGCTACCGCGCGCTCATCGAGCGCCTCGGGCTGCGGCGCTAGACCCCAAGACGGGCGGTTCCCTCAGGGACCGCCCGTCGCCGTTCCACCCGTGAGACCGCCGCAGCCCGCCCGGGCGGCGCGCGAAACCCGGAGCCCGGCCGACCGCCGTCATCGCGGACAGGGCCCGGAGACCGGTCCTCGGTGGTGGCATCCGGGCCTGACCCGGACGCTTCGACTGAAGACCGGCCGCCGCCCGCCGCGTGCCGCGCGCACGCCGTGCTCCTGCCTTCGTAGGAGGAGTACGTGGCGTCACTCCAGCCACACAGCACCACCGCCACCATCGGCGACCGCACCCTGACGTTCTCGACCGGCCGGCTCGCCCGGCAGGCCGGCGGCTCGGTGACGGTGACCCTGGGCGACACCGTCGTCCTGTCGGCCACGACGGCCGCGAAGAACCCCCGCGACCAGGTCGACTTCTTCCCGCTGACGGTCGACGTCGAGGAGCGGATGTACGCCGCCGGCAAGATCCCCGGTGGCTTCTTCCGCCGTGAGGGCAAGGCGTCGGAGGACGCCACGCTGACCTGCCGCCTGACGGACCGCCCGCTGCGCCCCTGCTTCCCCAAGGGCTTCCGCAACGAGGTCCACGTCGTCATGACGATCCTCGCGATCGACGACGCCAACCCGTACGACGTCCTGGCGATCAACGCCGCCGCCGCGTCGACGCTGCTCGCCGGCCTGCCGTTCACCGGCCCGGTGGGCGCCGCCCGCGTGAGCCACGTGGACGGCCAGTGGGTCGCGTTCCCGACGTGGGAGGAGGGCGAGCGCGCGACGTTCGACATGATCGTCGCCGGCCGCCTGCTCCCCGACGGCACCGTCGCCATCACGATGGTCGAGGCCGAGGCCACGACCGCCACCGTGCAGCTGGTCGCCGACGGCGCGCCGAAGCCGACCGAGGAGGTCGTCGCCGAGGGCCTCGCGTTCGCGGAGGGCGCCATCAAGGCGAGCTGCGAGGCGCAGTCCGAGCTGGCCAAGCTGGCCGGCAAGGAGACCGCCGAGTACCCCGTGTTCGCCGAGTACGGCGACGACGCGATGACCGCCGTCCGCGGTGCCGTCGAGTCCGAGCTCGTCTCCGCGCTGACCATCAAGGGCAAGCAGGAGCGCGAGACCGAGGTCGAGCGGATCAAGGACCTCGCCAAGGAGAAGCTCGCGACCGAGTTCGAGGGCCGCGAGAAGGAGATCACCGCGGCGTACCGCTCGCTGACGAAGACGCTCGTACGCCGGCGCATCGTGTCGGAGAAGACCCGCATCGACGGCCGCGGCCTCACCGACATCCGCGAGCTGCACGCCGACGTGGACGTGCTGCCCCGGGTGCACGGCTCGGCGCTGTTCGAGCGCGGCGAGACGCAGATCCTCAACGTCGCCACGCTGGCGATGCTGCGGATGGAGCAGATGATCGACACGCTCTCGCCGGAGAACCGCAAGCGGTACATGCACCACTACAACTTCCCGCCGTACTCGACGGGTGAGACCGGCTTCATGCGCGGGCCGAAGCGCCGCGAGATCGGCCACGGCGCGCTCGCCGAGCGGGCACTGCTGCCCGTCCTCCCGACGAAGGAGGAGTTCCCGTACGCCATCCGCACCGTGTCGGAGGCGCTGGGCTCCAACGGCTCCACGTCGATGGGCTCGGTCTGCGCGTCCACGCTGTCGCTGCTCGCGGCGGGCGTTCCGCTCAAGGCGCCGGTCGCCGGCATCGCGATGGGCCTTGTCTACGAGAACGGCGAGTACGGCGTCCTCACCGACATCCTCGGCGCCGAGGACGCGTACGGCGACATGGACTTCAAGGTCGCCGGCACCCGTGACTTCGTCACGGCGCTGCAGCTCGACACCAAGCTCGAGGGCATCCCGAGCGACGTGCTCGGCCGCGCGCTGAACCAGGCGCGCGACGCCCGCATGGAGATCCTCGACGTCATGACCGAGGCGATCGACGCCCCGGCGGAGATGAGCCCGTACGCGCCGCGGATCCTCATCGAGAAGATCCCCGTGGACAAGATCGGCGAGGTGATCGGGCCGAAGGGCAAGGTCATCAACCAGATCCAGGCCGACACCGGCGCCGACCTCACCATCGAGGACGACGGCACCATCTACATCGGTGCGACCGACGGCCTCAAGGCGGAGGCGGCGCTGCAGGCGATCCGCCAGATCGTGTCGCCGCAGATGCCGCAGGTGGGCGAGCGGTTCCTCGGGACCGTGGTGAAGACGACGGCGTTCGGCGCGTTCGTCTCGCTGCTGCCCGGCAAGGACGGCCTGATCCACATCTCCAAGCTCGGCAAGGGCAAGCGCCTCGCCAAGGTCGAGGACGCGGTCAACGTCGGCGACAAGCTCCAGGTGGAGATCCTCGAGGTCGACCAGCGCGGCAAGATCTCGCTGGGCCTGGTCGACGACTCGGCGAAGGCTCCGGAGGCGGCTCCGGCCGGCGACGCGGCCGCCCCGAGCGAGGCCCCCGCTGAGTAGCAAGCGCACGCTGGTCCGTCAGGGCTCGGACGGTTCGACGATTCGTCGGACCGTCCTGCCCGGCGGGCTGCGGGTCGTCACCGAGTCGATGCCGACCGTACGGTCGGTGGCGTTCGGGATCTGGGTCGGCGTCGGCTCGCGCGACGAGGCCCCAGGTCTCGCGGGCGCGTCGCACTTCCTCGAGCACCTGCTGTTCAAGGGCACCAAGCGGCGCGGCGCGCTGGAGATCGCGGCCGTCATGGACGCCGTCGGCGGCGAGATGAACGCGTTCACCGCCAAGGAGTACACGTGCTACTACGCGCGGGTGCTCGACGCCGACCTGCCGCTCGCGGTGGACGTCGTGTCCGACATGGTGACGTCCTCGCTCATCACGCCGGACGACTTCGAGAGCGAGCGCGGCGTCATCCTCGAAGAGATCGCGATGCACGACGACGCGCCGGACGACATCGTCCACGACGCGTTCGCGCGGGCGATCTTCGGCGACCACCCGCTCGGCCGGCCCGTCCTCGGCACCGTCGAGTCGATCTCCGAGGTCTCGCGCGCGTCGGTGCACGGCTACTACCGCCGCCGCTACAAGCCCTCGCAGATCGTCGTCGCGGTGGCCGGCAACCTCGACCACGCGAAGGTCGTCCGGCTGGTCCGGAAGGCATTCGGCGAGGTGCTCTCCGGTGACGTCGACCCCGCGGCGCCGCGCGGCGGCCGCTCCGGGCCCAAGGTCGTCGGCGGCGTGCACGTCACGCGCCGGCCGACCGAGCAGGCCAACCTCGTCCTCGGCACGGGCGGTCTCGCCCGCGCCGACGAGCGGAGGTTCGCGCTCGGCGTCCTCAACAACGCGCTCGGCGGCGGCATGTCGTCGCGGCTGTTCCAGGAGGTACGCGAGCGGCGCGGGCTGGCGTACAGCGTCTACAGCTACCACTCGCAGTACGCCGACACGGGCCTGTTCGGCATCTACGCCGGCTGCGCCCCGTCGCGCGTCGACGAGGTGCTCTCGCTGTGCCGCGAGCAGCTCGACGCCGTCGCGCACGGCGGCATCACCGCCGAGGAGATCGCGCGCGGCAAGGGCCAGCTCAAGGGCTCGCTCGTGCTCGGGCTCGAGGACACGGCGTCGCGGATGCACCGGCTCGGCAAGGGCGAGCTCGTCTACGGCGAGCAGCTCACCGTCGACGAGGTCATCGGCCGGATCGACGCGGTGACCGCCGACGACGTCGCCGAGGTGGCGTACGAGGTGCTCGCCCAGGGGCAGCGGGGGCTCGCGGTGATCGGGCCGTTCGACGGCGCCGACTTCTCCTCCGCGGTCGCCTGATGCTGCGCGTCGCGGTCCTCGGCGCGCGCGGCAAGATGGGCGCGGAGGTGTGCCGCGCGGTCCAAGTGGCCGACGACCTGATTCTCGTCGCGGAGCTGGACAAGGGCGACGGCGCGGGCAGCGCCTTCGACGCGCGCGCCGACGTGCTCGTGGACTTCACCCACCCCGACGCGGTGATGGAGAACCTCGAGTTCGCGATCGGCCACGGCATCCACTGCGTCGTCGGCACCACGGGCTTCGACGCCGACCGGCTGGAGGCCGTGCGCGGCTGGCTGGCCTCGGCGCCGTCGGTCGGTGTCGTCATCGCCCCGAACTTCGGGCTCGGCGCGGTGCTCATGATGCGGTTCGCGGAGCAGGCGGCGGCGTACTTCGACTCCGTCGAGATCGTCGAGCTGCACCACCCGGGCAAGGCCGACGCGCCGAGCGGAACGGCGCGGACGACGGCGTCCCGGATCGCCGCGGCGCGGGCGGCGGCGGGCTGTGCGCCCGCGCCCGACGCGACGTCGTCGGCGCTGGACGGCGCGCGGGGGGCGTCGGTGGACGGCGTACCCGTGCACTCCGTCCGCGTGGCGGGGCTCGTGGCGCACCAGGAGGTGCTGCTCGGCAGCGCCGGCGAGACGCTCACCATCCGGCACGACTCCACCGACAGGGCGTCGTTCATGCCCGGCGTGCTGCTCGCGGTGCGGGCGGTGGCCTCGCGGCCAGGGCTGACGCTGGGCATCGACGCGCTGCTGTGAGGGCGTTCACGGCGCGGCGTACGGTCGCCCTGCTCCTCGTCTTCCTTGCGTACTACCTGTGGGTGGTCGGGCGGCTCGCGACGCGGATGCTGCGGGACGAGCGGCTGGCGTTCCGCGGGCTGGGGATCGGCCTGCTGCTGCTCACGCTGGTCGGCGTGCTGCTGGCGGTGGCGGAGATCCGCTTCGGGCTCGCGACGCAGCGGCTCGCGCGCGACGTGGGCGACCTGGGGGATCCCGACGACTTCGACGCGGCGCAGGCGGCCGCCGAGGCGGCGCCGGAGGACTGGCGGGCGTGGTACCGGCTCGCGGTGGCGTACGACGCCGGCCGCGACCCCCAGCGCGGCCGCGCCGCCATGCGCCGCGCCATCGCCCTGGAACGCGCCGCCCGCTGATTACGAGCTACTCGGGCGGCTCCCCGCCGACGGCGTAGAGCGTCTGGGCGTACCGGCTGCCGAAGCCGACCCGCGTCACCTCCGCCACGTCGAACGTCCCCGGCTCCGGGTCCCAGTCGCCGTCCGAGCCGATCTGCAGCAGGACCAGCTCGGTGTCGTCGAGGCGCAGGAGGCGCCCGAGGTACGCCTCGTCCGGCGTGGCGTACTCGGTCTGCACGTCGAGGATCGGGCCGTTGACGGCGGCCATGCCGAGCACTTCGGCGAGCGAGCCGAGCGCGGGCCGTACGGGCGCCGCCGGCGGCCACTCGCCCGCCACCTTGAGCGCGCGGATGGCGAGCGGGTCGGGCGGCAGGCGTACCTCGATCGACCGCAGGTCGGCCGTACGGAAAGCGATGTAGCCGTCGAACGTCGCGTCGTACAGGTCCGCGATGACCGTCCACTCCGGCGACACGCCGAGCACGATGCCGTCGAGCGGGTCGCCGTGCGGGATGTGCCGGCGGATCCGGACGAACGCGAGGTGCGCCGCCGCGTCGTCGAGCAGCGCGACCGCGCGGTCGACGTCGACGCCGTCGGGCGGGTGGCTCACCGCCCGGCACCCGCGGGCGTGCGCGGCGGCCGGGGGACGTAGTCGGGGCCGCCGGGGGTCGGCTCGGTGCCGAGGGCGGTGAGGAGGCGTTCGGACGCGGCCGCCACCTCGGCCACGGCCTGCTCGAACGCCGCGGCGTTGGCCTTCGACGGCGCGCGGTAGCCGCTGAGCTTGCGGACGTACTGCAACGCCGCCGCGGTCACCTCGCCCTCGGTCGGCGGCGGCTCCGCGCCACGCAGCGTCTTGATGCTCCTGCACACGTCAGGTGCCCCTCTCGCTCACGAACGACCGCCACTCGGGCGGGTCGGCGTCGTCCCACCAGCCGAGCCGACGGTACGACGCCACCAGCGCCGACACCACCTCGGGCGGCGGCGCGTACGACCTCCCGGCCGCGACGGCGACGTCGTCGTGGTGCACGGCGAGGTCGCCGAGCCCGAACAGCTGCTGCACGCCGACAGGGATCGGGCCGCGCTGGTGCGGCATCACCTCGTCAGGGTCCGAGGCGAGCGCGAGGAACCGCTCGCACTCCTCCCGCAGCGCGGCCTCGGGATCGCGGGTGTAGGCGCGTACGGCGCGGAGGTTCTCGGCGTCCATGTCCTCCGGCGCGAACGGCGGCGTGAGGTCGCCGCGCCTGCCTTGCGACAGCATGGCCACGAAGCGTTCGAACGTCGCCGCCAGATGCGTGGTCACGTCGCGGACGGTCCACGGCGCGCAGCGGGTGGGCAGCGCCGGGTCGATCGCCGCGACGGCCGCGAGGTAGGCGTCGAGCTCGGCGGCCACCAGCGGCCGGATGTCCGGCCACGGGCCGGCGAAGCGTGCGTCCATGGGCGGGACGCTACAGATGGGGTGTGACGGAGAAACGGTCAGTGCTCGCCGGGAACGCAGCTGGCGACGCCCACGGGGATCGCGGGGACGGTGTCGCAGATCGCGACGTCCTCGGGCGCGGCCTCGAACGTCACCGACACCTCGCCGTCGCGGTCGCCGATCACCTCGGCGACCTCGGACGGGACGCGGACGCGCAGCTCGTCGGGGAGCTTCTTGGTGTTGCAGGTCGTGCACTCACCGTCGGGGTTCGGCTTGCGGGTGCCTGGCGTGTCGCGGACGGTACGGCGCGGCGACACGACGGGCTCGACGACCGAGGTGCGTACGGGGCGGTCGGCCGGGTCGACGGCGGGCACCGGCTCGGCGACGGACGTGCCGAGGCGCGGCGGGTCGAGCGCGACGGGGCGGCCCGGCATGGCACCGGTGGGGGAGCCCGTACCGGGCAGGCCCCCTCCGACGAAGAGGAACGCCGCGGCGGCCGCGCAGGCGAGCGCGGCGGCGGCGCGGGGCATGGAGACGTCGGCGGCGGCGGGCTCGGAGCCGGCCGCGGCGCCGCGGGCGGAGTCGAGGCGGGCGAGCACGTCGTCCTCGGAGACGCCCAGGCGCGCGGCGAGGGCCGCGGGGAGCACACCCTCGACGTAGCGGAGGCGGAGCAGCTCGCGGTCCTGGGCGGGCAGGCAGGCCAGCGCGCCGGCGGCGAGGTCGGCGGAGGAGAGGGCGGCGTCGGCGGCCTCGGCCCAGGCGGCGGTGCCGGCGACGAGGTGGCGCGCGGCGACGCGCAGCCAGCCGTACGCGGCGCCGTCGGAGGCGAACGAGCGCTCGTACGCGAGGGGGAGGACGTCGGCCGCGACGGACGCGGCGGCGGCGGGGGAGAGGCCGGACTCGGACACGAGGGAGCGCACGAGGCGGGCCTCGTGCAGGGCGACGAACGGCGCGTACGCCACCGCCTCGCCGTGCTCCGCCATGCCGGTTACCTCCGGATCGGGACGCTCCGCACGCTAGGACAACGCGCGAACGGCCGGGAGGTTGCGGGCGTACCGGACTTCGGGCACATCCGTCCCTCCGATGTCGATGGTGCGGGCCGCGCCGTCCGCTGTAAAGCCACGATGCTCGTAAAACGTACGAGACGGGACGTTGGCGGTCAGAACCCACAACGCCACGGCAGTGCGGCCGTGTTCCGCGAACCACCCGTCCGCCGCGTCCAGGAGGCCGCGGCCGAGGCCCTGCCCCTGCGCCGACGGGAGGACGTAGACGGCGTAGACCTCGCCGTACGCCGCCGCGTCGAGGTCGCCGTCCCGCGCCGGACCGCCCGCGAGGAAGCCGCTGACCTCACCGTCCGTGACCGCGACCCACGTCCGCGTGACCGGATCGGCGACGAGCTCGGCCCAGCGCGCCGTGTTGGCGGCCGCGTTCAGCCCCGCGAGGACGGCGCCGGGCACCAGGCCGGGGTACGCCGCCCGCCACGTGTCCACCTGGACGCGCGCGATGCCCGCGGCGTCGGCGGGCGTGGCGGGCCTGATCACCGGCCGGACCCTAACGCGAGCGGCACGGCAGGTGCGGCGCGGGGGGAGGAGAAGTACGCGGCATGGGTCGACGACGCTCTCGCCGGGCCGCGGTGGCCGCCGCGCTCGCGCTCGGGCTCCTCGCGCCGGCGAGCCAGGCAGGCGCGTGCCCCGACCCCGACGAGGAGCCCCTGGTCCTCCTGTACGCCGACACGCTGACGGTGACGTTGCGCGCGGCGCGCAAGACGTACCGGCCTGGGGAGACGGCGAGGGTCACGGTGACCGTCGAGCGGCACGGCCCCGCGGGGACCTCGGCCGAGCCCGTGGCGGCACAGGTGAAGGGCAGGCTCCGGACCCCGAAGGGCGTCGAGCCGTACCGGTTCGCGTTCACGCTCCCGGCGTCGGGCACGCGGACGAAGCTGTGGGCGATCCCGCGCGGCACCCGTCCTGGTCCGCTCGCCATCGACGCCACCGCGCTGTACGAGCTCCTCCCGAGCGCGAGCTGCTACAGCAGCCTCGCCTACGAACGCGGCACCGCCGCCAGCGAGGCGTTCCTCACGATCCGCCGCTGACCCGGTACGCGGCCACGCTTGATCTGGTGGTGTCGTTGCGGCTCGCACACCACATGTGGGCATAGCATCGCCGCCATGTCTCAGGAGACACTCGCCCCCATGGACGCCGACGACGAGCTGCGGTTGGAGCCGAGCTGGCGGTCGGACATGACCGTCGAGCTCGTGAAGTCGAGCGCGAGCGACAACGACGTCATCTGGGCCGCGCGCGTGTCCACGGCCGGCGAGCAGTCACTGGAGGCGCGTGACGAGGACCCGGCGCGCTCCAAGGGCCTCATCAACTACCTCATGCGCGAACGCCACGGCAGCCCGTTCGAGCACAACTCCATGACGTTCCTCATCGCGGCGCCGATCTTCGTGTTCAGGGAGTTCCACCGGCACCGCATCGGGTGGTCGTACAACGAGTCCTCCGGCCGCTACCGCGAGCTGGAGCCGGTGTTCTACGTCCCCGGCGCCGAGCGCAACCTCGTCCAGGAGGGCAAGACCGGCCACTACGTCTTCGTCGAGGGCACCACGGAGCAGTACGACACCGTGGTGCACCAGACGAAGCAGGCGTGCGAGACGGCGTACCGCGCGTACCAGCAGATGCTCCGCGCCGGCATCGCCCGCGAGGTGGCGCGCGGGGTGCTGCCGGTGGCGACGTACTCCTCGATGTACGCCACCTGCAACGCCCGCTCGCTCATGGCGTTCCTCTCGCTGCGGACCAAGCGCGAGGACTCGACGTTCCCTTCGTACCCGCAGCGCGAGATCGAGATGGTCGGCGAGGCGATGGAGGAGCAGTGGGCCCGGCTGATGCCGATCACCCACGAGGCGTTCTGCAAGAACGGCCGCGTCTCGCCCTGATCCCGTACCGCGCCCAGCTGCTCGCCGGCCGTCCAGCGCGGACGCCGGAGGCGGTCTGCGAACGCCTGCTCGCCGTCCAGGCGCAGGACCCGCGCGGCTTCCGGCTGGCGATCCGTGCGCGAACGTCGGGCCTGACCGTGGCCGACGTGGACGCGGCGCTGGCCTCGGGCTCGCTGGTGGTCTCGTGGCTCAACCGGGGGACGTTGCACCTCGTCCGCCCCGAGGACTACTGGCTGCTGCACCCGCTGACGTCCCCGCAGGTCGCGACGGGCAACGCCGCGCGGCTGCGCCAGGAGGGCGTGTCGCCGCGCGATGCCGAGCGCGGCGTGGGGGCGGTGGTGGAGGCGCTGGCCGACGGTCCCCTCGGAAGGACCGCCCTGCGTGCGGCGGTGGAGGCCGCGGGCGTCCGCGTCGCGGGGCAGGCGCTCGTGCACGTGCTGGTGCTGGCGACGTTGCGCGGGCTGGTCGTCCGCGGGCCGATGGTCGGCAAGGAGCACGGCTTCGTGCTCGTGTCGTCGTGGCTGGGCCCGCCGGTCGTGTGGGACCGCGACGAGGCGCTGGCCGAGCTGGGCCGCCGCTACGCCGTCGCCCACGGTCCCGCGACGGACCGCGACCTCGCGAAGTGGGCCGGCATCCGCGTGACCGACGCGCGCAAGGCGCTGGATGGCGTACGGCAGCCGCGCGCTGTGGCGGAGGTGCCGCCGCCGAGGCTGCTGGGCGCGTTCGACGAGGTGCTCATGGGCTGGGAGTCGCGAGACGCCGTGCTGGGCCAGCACGCAGGCAAGGTCGTGAGCGGCGGGCTGTTCCGGCCGTTCGCGCTGGTGGACGGCGTCGCGGCGGGCACGTGGCGGATCGAGAAGGAACGGGTGGTGGTGGAGCCGTTCGGCCATCTCGACACCTCGCTGCTCGACGCGGAGGCGCGTGACGTGGAGCGGTTCTTGGACCTGCGGACGTAGCGCGCGCACACTGCTCGTGACGAACGGGGGTTCTCATGATCACCATGCCGGCAGGGCAGCCCGTGGAACCGGCGGCTCAACCCCGCACGCTGAAGTCCGCGATCTTCGACGAGCATGCCTCCTTCGAGTTCCTCGACGAGACGAAGATCGACGATGCGGCGAAATGGGCCGCGGGCGGGTTCATGCTGCTGGCTGGGCTCCTCGGCTTCCTCGGCATCAAGGAGGGCGTGCTCGACCGGCTCCTCCGCGACAACCCTGACCGGGCGCTGTTCGTCTTCCTCCTCGTGGGCATCGGCGTCGTGCTGAGCCTGCTCGCGCCGGCCTTCAGGGCGGACAAGTTCGTCAACGTGCCGGCGATCTGCGCGGTGATCGCGGTGCTCGGTGGCATCGCCGTCACCCTGGGCTGGGACGAGCGGTCCACAGGCCGAATGATCATCGCCATCGTCGGGTTCGCGTTGCTCGCGCTGCTCGCGGGAGTCCTGTGGCACGGCTCGATCTCGCTCGTCGCCACCGCGTTGATCCTCGCCGTCGTCTCGACGTCCATGGGCCTCTACGTCGCCGCGACATTGGCGGTGGCGTCCAAGACGCTGCCCGAAGAGCCGCGCGTGAGCGGTGCCCTGGTCGAGGAGGGCGGCCGGGAGGTGGTCAAAGTGGTCGCGAAGGCCGCGAAGCGTGAGAACAAGGACCTCGTCGTCCTCGTGCTCGGTCACGCGGTCGCCGCCGACGACGCCGGTGTCGAGCTGGGCCACGCGACGTTCGGCCCGGACGGCGTCGGAGAGATCGACGCGACCCAGACGTTCCCCGTGTTCTCCGTGCAGTGGGCCGCGCTGTCGGTGGCCTACTGCGTAGACACCGACTGCAAGGCTCGGACCGAGGCGGTCCGGTTGCGGCCTGACCGCGGTGGTGCCCGCGTCGGCGCGGCGGTGACGGTCGAGGCCGGAGCCGTGCATGCCGCCGTCAACGCGGTGGGCGTCGCCCCGGGAACGATCATCCGGGTCCGCGTGGAGCGCGTTCGAGGCCGGTCTCGCCTGCCGTACCTTGCCCGCCTCGTGGGGGATGCCGAGGGCAGGGCCGAGTGGTCCGTGAAGGTGGCCGAGACCCGGCCCGGAGACGTGATCCTCGTCTGGACGGCGGTCTGTCCGGGCAGGTGTGGGGCACGAGCCCCGGTGGCGCGCTACCGGGTGGGCTGACCTACGGCACGTAGGTGTCGTCGGTCTCCATCGAGTCCGGCTCGCCGGTCTCGGTCAGCGTGACGCGGTAGCCGTCCACGACGCCGACGCGCGCGACGGCGTCGATGTGCGCGCGGTCGGTGCCGCCCCACTTCGTCTTCGCGGCCTTGCGCGCGTCGGCGACCGACTCGGCCGCGACGAGCACGACCTCGTGGTCCTCGCCCAGGCGGCCGGGCGCGAGGTGCCCGCCGAGGTAGACGACGTACAGGTCCATCAGAACGTCACCACATGCCCTTCCCGCGGCGCCGTACGGCCGGCGAGGACATCCAACCAGACGTCCCGCAGGGCTTCGGGGCCCTCGTGGACGACGACGTCCACCGACCTCTCGGCCATCGGCGCGAACGACCGCCAGGCCGCGGCGAAGCGCTCGTACAGGCCCTCCCGGCCCCAGTCGACGGCACGCTTCGCGATCTGGTCGGGCGCGAAGAACAGCGCGTCGCCGCCCAGCGACGTCGGGTCCTGCTGGGTGATCCCGACGGGGGTGTCGCGGACGAGCGCCGCGCCGAGGTGATCGCGCAGAGCGGCGCGGACGTCGGCGCTGCCGGCGACGTCGAGGTACGTGGTGGGCTGCTGTGCGAGGCGGGGCACGGCGTCGTACGCGACGACCTCGTCGTAGACGCCGAGGCCCTCCGTGAACTGTGTATTGGCGGGTGACGTGAGCCCGACCGTGCGCACGCCGGCCTCGCGGAGGAGGAACGCCGCGCCGTACGCCGTCTTGCTGCTCGCCGACGACAGCACCACCTGGTCCGCGCCGAAGAGCGCGTTGTCGGTGACCCAGTCGGCGAGCATGAACGACGTGTAGAACAGCGGCCGGTACAGCACCTGCAGGTCCTCACGCTCCGGCTCGTACGCCGGGTCGCCGGTGGTGAGCGAGTAGACGTTGTACGTCCCCGGCAGGCTCGCCCGATGCTCGGTCGCGTCTCGGAACCCTCCCGCGCTCGCGCGGCTCGGCGTGACGCGCAGGTGGCCTGCGGGCGGCAGGTAGCCGTAGACGCGGTCGCCTTCCGAGACGCCCTCGGCGCGGGACGCCGCGACCTCGGCGAAGCCCCAGAGGGGGACGTTGCCCCAGCCCTCGGGGGCGGGGAAGAAGTCCCAGTAGCGGAACGGCTTGCCGCCGAGGACGGCGTACGTCACGTTGTTCGCGGTCATGCCGACGCGGTCGACGCGTAGCACGGCCTCGCCTTGCTCTGGCTGCGGGGTCGGCGCCTCGGCGAGCTGCGTACGGGTCAGGTCGTCGCGCGCGACGGAGAGCGTCCAGGACGTCATCGCGCCACCGTAGCGATTTCTGTCACACCCCCTGTCTAAGGTCGTGATCATGACGGAGACACTCGCGGTCGAGGCCGCGCAGCTGGTGAAGAAGTACACGGGCCGAGGGGGGTCCGACGTCGAGGCCGTGCGCGGCGTCGACCTCGCCGTGCGCGCGGGCGAGGTGTTCGGCTTCCTGGGGCCCAACGGCGCCGGCAAGTCCACGACCGTACGCATGCTGACCACGCTCATGTCCATCACGTCCGGCACCGCGCGGGTGGCGGGGATCGACGTGGCGGCCGAGCCCGACGCGGCACGCCGCAAGATCGGCGTGGCGCTGCAGGAGGCGGGGCTCGACGAGCGGCAGACAGGCCGCGAGCTGCTCGTGCTCCAGGGGCGCCTCTTCGCGCTGTCGCCGGCTGCTGCGGCGAAGCGTGCCGAGGAGCTCATCGACCTCGTCGACCTCGCCGACGCGGCGGACCGTCGTATCAAGAGCTACTCAGGAGGCATGAAGCGGCGTCTCGACCTCGCGTCGTCGCTGGTGCACGAGCCGGAGGTGCTGTTCCTCGACGAGCCGACGACGGGCCTCGACCCTGCGTCGCGGCTGACCGTGTGGGACGAGGTGCGCCGCATCAACGAGCGCGGCACCACCGTCTTCCTCACGACGCAGTACCTCGAGGAGGCCGACCAGCTCTGCGACCGGCTCGCGATCATCGACGAGGGGCTGATCGTCCGCGAGGGCACGCCCGCGTCGCTCAAGGCGGAGTTACGCAAACGCCGCGGCATGACGTCCGACCCCACGCTCGACGAGGTGTTCCTCGACGCGACCGGGCGCAGCCGCGACCGCGCCGCCGGCGAGGTCCAGGAGGTGTCCGCATGAGCACTCCCCACACCGCCGCTCGCTGCGCTCGCGCCGCCGCGGGGGCCCCGGCATGAGCGCCGCGGCCCAGTCGTGGATCCTCGGCAAGCGGGCACTGCGCGAGGCGCTGCGCACCCCCGACTCGACCATCCCGACGCTGTTCATCCCGCTGTTCTTCCTGCTCGTCAACGTCGGGCAGGCCGGCAAGATCTTCCCCTCGGAGTCGACGGAGTTCCTCAAGGGGCAGGGGTACGCCGCGTTCCAGCTGCCCGCGTCGATCCTGCTGGCGGCGTCGTTCGGCAGCGCGGCGCTCTACCTCGTCGGCGACATCGAGGGCGGCTACTTCGACAAGCTGCGCGCCGCGCCCATCTCGCGGGCGGCGATCGTTCTCGGGCGGCTCACCGCGGAGTTCGCGAAGGGCGTCATCATCACCGTCGCGCTCGTCGTGGTGTCGCTGCCGTTCGGCGTGCGCGTGGCGTCCGGGCCGCTCGGCTGGGTGCTGCTCGTGCTGCTCGCGTCGGGCTGGTGCGTGGTGTTCTCCGGCTTCCTGCAGCTCATCGCCCTCAAGACCCGTAGCGCCGCCGCCACCAACTCCGGCGGTCTGATCTTCTTCCCGCTGCTGTTCCTCACGCCCAACTTCGTGCCGCGCGACATGCTCACCAGGCCCATGGAGATCGCCGCGACGCTCAACCCCGTGACGTACCTCATGGAGGCGCTGCGTTCGCTGATCCTCAGCGACATCGAGTGGGTGCCGGTCGGCAAGGGCTTCCTCGTCGTGGCGGCGGCCGCCGTCGTGTCGGTGGGCCTCAACGTCCGCGCCATCAACCACTACGACTGATGACCACCGACGACCCGCCTGGGGACCCGGACGAGCCGCGGCAGCCGACCAACGAGGCCGAGCGCCGCGCAGCGATCGAGGCTGCGACCGAGCGCATGCTCCGCACGGGGCAAGCCGTTCTCGAACGCCTTCGTCACACCTGACCCACGTAGTAAGCCTTGCGAAACGCCCCCTGCGGTCACCCGCCGTGACGGCTCCGCCGGTCACGTCCGCAACCGGGGTGCGGCCCGTACGTGGAAAGAAGCAATTCGCACCCCGAAGTGCCCGGAGGTGGCCGCGGGAACGGGACGTGTCACCCCGCGTCACCAGCAGTCGTTTCGCCAAGCGCGAGTAGCGCGACGCTGCCCGCGGTGCGCTCCGCCCTCCCTCGTGATCACCTGTGTCCCTTTCCGTACGGCGCTCTGGCCGCTGAGGGGACACAGGTGATCAAGGAGCCGCGCGAGGCCGCCCGCGGCTCGCGACCTACGCCGACATGCCCTGCGGCCGACGGCCCATGAACCCGAGGTAGCGGTCCAGCACCGGCGCGTCGTCGGGCACCGGCACCCGGTCGCCGAAGAACTTGCCCTCCCCGCGGAACGAGTCCTGCAGGTTCCGCTGCGCGTGCGCCAGCGTCGTCTCCAGCTCGGAGTCGCTGAACGGCACCGCCTGGCCGGTCGCGATCGCGAGGTCGCAGCCGTGCGTGACGTACTCCATGAGCGTCATGCCGAGCACGACCGCGCCGGGCATCTCGTTCCCCGCGAACGACACCGTCCGGTCGGTCCCGCCCGCACGCCAGCCCGCCACGATGTCGTCCGCCGCGGCCTTGAACTCCCCGGCGTGGTCCTCGGTCGTGTACGCAGTGGGGTCCTCGCCCGCCTCACGGCCGGCCGCGCCCGCCGCGAAGGTCCGCAGCCACCCGACGATGTGGTTCAGCAGCGTCCGCACGTCGTACTCCGGGCACGGCGTCGGGCCGCCGAGCTGGTCGGGCGTGACGTTCGAGACCAGCGCCGACTCCTTCGCCAGCACGCTCTCCAGCACGTCGATGTCGCTCACGTTCGCCTCCCGTGGCCGGCCCCAAGGACGGCGCCCACCGTACGCCGGCCGCCGGACGCGCGATGATGGGCCCATGACCCGACCCGCCACACCGTTCGGCACGGTGCTGACCGCGATGGTGACGCCGTTCACGCCCGACGGCGCCCTCGACCTCGACGGCGCCGCCGCGCTCGCCACCCACCTCGTGGACCTCGGCAACGACGGTCTCGTCGTCAGCGGCACCACCGGCGAGTCCCCGACGACGACCGACGACGAGAAGGAACGCCTCCTCCGCGCCGTCGTCGAAGCCGTCGGCGACCGCGCCCAGGTCGTCGCCGGCGTCGGCACGAACGACACCGCGCACACGGTCGAGGGCGCCCGCCAGGCCGAGAAGGCCGGCGCGCACGCGCTGCTCGTCGTGACGCCGTACTACAGCCGCCCGCCCCAGGCGGGGCTCCAACGCCACTTCGAGACAGTCGCCGACGCCACCGGCCTGCCGAACCTCCTCTACGACATCCCCGTACGCAGCGGCGTCCCGATCGAGACCGACACGCTGAAGCGCCTGGCCGAGCACGACCGGATCGTCGCCGTGAAGGACGCGAAGGGCGACCTCGGCGCGGCGTCGGAGGTCATCGCGAGCACGGACCTGGCGTACTACTCGGGCGACGACGTGCTCAACCTGCCGCTGCTCTCCGTCGGCGCGGTCGGGTTCGTCTCCGTCGTCGGCCACCTGTTCGCCGACAGGCTGCAGGCGCTGGCGGCGGCGTTCTTCGACGGCAACCCCGAGGAGGCCACCCGCATCCACCAGAGCCTGCTGCCGGCGTACGCCGGCTTCTTCCGCACCCAGGGCGTCATCACGACGAAGGCCGCGCTCGCCCTCCAGGGCCTCCCCGGCGGCCCCACGCGTCCGCCGCTGATCGACGCCACCGACGAGCAGGTCGCGCGACTGAGGCAGGACCTCGCGGACGCCGGGCTGGACCTCGCATGAGCCACCCGCACCCGGAGCTGACCAACCCGCCGGCCGTTCCCGACGGCGCGCTGCGGATCGTCCCGCTCGGCGGCCTCGGCGAGATCGGCCGCAACATGACGGTCTTCGAGTACGACGGCCGGCTGCTGATCGTCGACTGCGGCGTGCTGTTCCCCGAGACCGAGCAGCCCGGCATCGACCTGATCCTCCCGGACTTCTCCTACATCCGTGACCGGCTGGACGACATCGACGCGCTGGTCCTCACGCACGGCCACGAGGACCACATCGGCGCGGTGCCGTTCCTCCTCCGCGAACGCGCCGACATCCCGCTGGTCGGCACCCGCCTCACCCTCGCGCTCCTCGACAGCAAGCTCCGCGAGCACCGGATGACACCGACGCTCGAGGTCGTGAAGGAGGGCGACAAGCGGACGTACGGCCCGTTCGAGTGCGAGTTCGTCGCGGTCAACCACTCCGTCCCCGACGCGCTGGCTGTCGGCATCCGTACGCCCGCCGGGCTGGTCGTGCACAGCGGCGACTTCAAGATGGACCAGCTCCCGATCGACGGGCGCATCACCGACCTGGGGGCGTTCGCGGAGTTCGGCCGCGCGGGCGTCGACCTGCTGCTCAGCGACTCGACGAACGCCGAGTTCCCAGGCTTCGTCACGAGCGAGCGCGAGGTCGGCGAGGAGCTGCGCCGCATCTTCGCGGCCGCCAAGGGCCGCATCATCACGGCCTGCTTCGCGAGCCACGTCCACCGCGTCCAGCAGGTCATCGACGCGGCGCACGAGCACGGGCGGCGGGTGGCGTTCGTCGGCCGCTCGATGGTCCGCAACATGGAGGTCGCCCGCGAGCTCGGCTACCTCAACGTCCCCGGCAACATCCTCATGAACGCCCGCGAGATCGACGCCCTCCCCGCCCGCGAGGTCTGCCTGGTGTCCACGGGCAGCCAGGGCGAGCCGCTGTCGGCGCTGTCGCGGATGGCCAACCGCGACCATCCCGTCCGCATCGAGGCCGACGACACGGTCGTCCTCGCCTCGAGCCTCATCCCCGGCAACGAGAACGCCGTCCACCGCGTCATCAACGGCCTGCACCGCTGGGGCGCCACGGTCCTGCACAAGGGCAACTCGCTGGTCCACGTCAGCGGCCACGCGCCGGCAGGGGAGCTGCTGTTCCTCCTCAACGCCACCAAGCCGCGCAACTTCCTCCCCATCCACGGCGAGTGGCGCCACCTGCGCGCGCACGGCGCGCTCGCCGCGCTGACCGGCGTGCCGCACGACCGGATCGTGTTCGCCGAGGACGGCGTCGTCGTGGACCTCGTCGACGGCGTCGCCAAGATCACCGGGCGGGTCCAGTGCGGCTACGTCTACGTCGACGGCCTCGTCGTCGGCGACGTCTCCGACTTGGCCCTGAAGGACCGGCGCATCCTCGGCGACGAGGGGTTCATCACGGTCGTCGTCGTCGTGGACTCGATGACGGGCAAGGTGACGGCGGGGCCGGAGTTCTTCGCCCGCGGCTTCACCGACAACAACACCGGGCACCCGTTCGCCGAGGCGGAGGAACGCGTCGCGAACGCCCTCGCGAGCGCCGGCGCCGAGGGCGTCGGGGACACGCAGGCGCTCCAGCAGCTCGTCCGCCGGGCGGTGGGGAAGTGGGTCAGCGAGTCGTACGGCCGCCGTCCCATGATCATCCCGGTCGTCGTCGAGGTCTGACGCCCCGGCACGACAGCCCCGGACATGGCTGTGGGCGGCGCCCCCGCGCCGCCCACATACCGTTGCCCGCGGGTCCGGCGCCGGAGGGTCCCAGCTCCGTCCGGCGCCGTCCCGCGAGCACGGGAGAGGCCAGAGAAGCCGGTCGGACCCCCGTGGCCGACCGGCCCCTCCGCAAAGCCCCCGTTGGTGGCGGATGCCCCCGCCGATGTACTCCACGTACGACGGGGGGTCGGCATTACAGGTTTTCTCGAAAAAATCTTCGCGACCACCCGGGCCGCTGGTGCGGATGGTGTTTGTGTGACTGCTGTGACGCGGTTACCGTGCGTACATGGCAACGCGCGCGCCCGGTACGCCGCCCCGCGCCCGCCCCGCGGGCCGCGCCAGCGCGCGCACGATCGACCTCGACGCCCCTGACGCACCGCCGGCGTCCCGTACGCGGGCGAAGCCGGCCTCCGCACGCTCCGGCACGGCCTCCCGGAGCACGAGCGCCAGGACGGGCGCCAAGCAGCCCGCCCGCCGCAAGGCCCCCGCCCGCAAGCCGCCGCCGAAGCGCCCCGCCTCGGCCCGGCTGCTCCGCGCGCTCGCCAAGGCCGTCGCCGGCATCTGGACCCTCCTCGCGCACGCGCTGGGCGCGACGGCGCGGGCGTTCGGCTCGGGCGCGCGCGACCTCGACCCCGCGCACCGCCGTGACGGCGCCGGGCTCGGCGCGCTCGCGGCGGCGTTCGTCACGGCCGCCGCCGTCTGGTGGCACGCGTCGGGCTGGCTCGGCGGGCCGGTGGAGGCGTTCGTCAGGGGAACGGTCGGCAGCGCGGCCGCGCTCGTACCCCTCCTGCTCGCCGCCGCCTCCTGGCGCCTCCTGCGGCACGAGTCCGACCCCGCCTCGCGCGGCCGGCTGCTCGTCGGCTGGGCGGCGCTGTCCGTCGGCGTGCTCGGCGTCGTCCACCTCCTGCACGGCACGCCCGCGCCGCCCGACGGCGCGCGGGCGATGCGCGGCGCCGGCGGCCTCGTCGGCTTCCTCGGCTCGTCGCCGCTGCAGTCGGCGCTGGGGCCGTTCGTGGCGGGGGCGCTGCTCGTGCTGCTGGCGGCGTTCGGCGTGCTCGTCGTCACCGCGACGCCGCTCAACGCCGTACCCGACCGCCTCCGCACCCTCGGCCGACGCCCCGACCCGGAGCCCGAACCCGAGCCGGAGCCGGAGCCCGAGGCGCTCAAGCGCCGCCGCCCCTCGCGGTCGCGCGTCGCCGTCATGGCCGAGCCCGAGGCCGAGCCGGTGGCCGCCGCGGTGCCGTTCCCGCCGGTGCCCGAGCCGCCCGTCCACGCGCCGCCGCCGGCCGCCGCGGAGCAGCTCCCGCTCGCGTCCGCGGGCCGCCCCGGCTACGTGCTCCCGCCCGCCACCGTGCTGCGCGAGGGCACGCCGCCCAAGGCCAAGACCCCGGCGAACGACGCCGTCATCGAGGCGTTGTCGAGCGTTCTCGACCAGTTCGACATCGACGCGCAGGTCACCGGCTTCACGCGCGGGCCCACGGTCACGCGGTACGAGGTCGAGCTCGGCCCCGCCGTCAAGGTCGAGCGGATCACGCAGCTGTCGCGCAACATCGCGTACGCCGTGAAGTCGCCCGACGTCCGGATCATCAGCCCGATCCCCGGCAAGTCCGCCGTCGGCATCGAGATCCCGAACGTCGACCGCGAGCTCGTCTCCCTCGGCGACGTACTCCGGTCCAAGAACGCCAAGGACGACAAGCACCCGCTCACCGTCGCGCTCGGCAAGGACATCGAGGGCGGCTTCGTCGTCGCGAACCTCGCGAAGATGCCGCACATCCTCATCGCCGGCGCGACCGGCGCCGGCAAGTCCACCTGCATGAACGCCCTCATCACGAGCGTGCTCTCGCGGGCCACGCCCGACGAGGTCCGCCTCGTGCTCGTCGACCCCAAGCGGGTCGAGCTGACGCACTACCAGGGCATCCCGCACCTCATCACGCCGATCATCACCAACCCCAAGCGCGCCGCCGAGGCGCTGCAGTGGGTCGTGCGCGAGATGGAGATGCGGTACGAGGACCTCGCCGCGGCGGGCGTACGCCACGTCGACGACTACAACCGGAAGGTGCGTTCCGGCGAGATCACCGCGCCGCCGCTGTCGGAGCGGGTGTACACGCCGTACCCGTACGTCCTCGTCATCGTCGACGAGCTCGCCGACCTCATGATGGTCGCCCCGCGCGACGTCGAGGACGCGATCTGCCGCATCACCGCCATGGCGCGCGCCGTCGGCATCCACCTCGTGCTCGCCACGCAGCGGCCGTCCGTGGACGTCGTGACCGGCCTCATCAAGGCGAACGTCCCCTCGCGGCTCGCCTTCGCCACCGCCTCGCTCGCGGACTCGCGGGTCATCCTCGACCAGCCGGGCGCAGAGAAGCTCGTGGGGCTCGGGGACGGGCTGTTCCTGCCCATGGGCGCGGCGAAGCCCGTACGCATCCAGGGCGCGCTCGTCACCGAGGCCGAGATCGAGGCCGTGGTCGCGCACTGCAAGAAGCAGGCCGACCCCGACTACCGCGACGACGTCGTCGGCTCGGGTGCCGCCGCCGCGGGCGCGCGGGGTGTCGACGAGGAGCTCGGCGACGACGACGACCTGCTCCGGCAGGCCATCGAGCTCGTCGTGTCCACGCAGTTCGGGTCCACGTCGATGCTGCAGCGCAAGCTCAAGGTCGGCTTCGCCCGTGCGGGGCGCCTGATGGACCTCATGGAGCAGCGCGGCGTCGTCGGCCCGTCCGAGGGCTCCAAGGCGCGCGACGTGCTCGTCCGCGCCGACGAGCTGGAGGGCATCCTCGTCACGCTGCGCTCGTCCTGACCCGCACCTCCCGCGCCGCGCCCTGTGTCGTTCCTTGAAGATCATCACGCGGGAGACCAGAGCCTGGACTCCACAGAACGAGCGGCTGACCCGCCCCCGTAGGCTCCGTCGCGTGCCCGCCGAGTTCCTCACGACAGCCACCCCTGACCTCTACGCCGAGGTGCACCGCGTCATCGCGGCCGTCGTCGAGCTCGGAGGAGCGGTCGGCTGGCTGCACGTCCCCGACGAACGCGAGACGGCGGCGTTCCTCGACGAGCAGCTCGCCCTGGCGAACGACGGCGACGGCGCGGTCGCGGTCGTGCGCCACGAGGGCCGGGTCGAGGCGTTCGGTGTCTGGAACCGCTTCCACGCGCCCGTGATCCGGCAGAACGCCGAGATACGCAAGGTCATGACGCACCCCGCCGCGCGCGGCCTGGGCCTCGCCCGCACGCTCGTCACCGCTCTCACCGAGCACGCCGCCGACGAGGACATCGAGGTGCTCATGCTCGACGCGCGCGGCAACAACCACGGCGCGCACGCGCTCTACGAGTCCCTCGGCTTCGTACGCTGCGGCGTCATCCCCGACTTCATCGCGGTGGGGGACGAGCGGTGGGACCGGGTGCTGTTCAGCAAGCGCCTCAACACGCCGGAGAACGCCGTCCTGCACGGCTCGGAGCGGGTCGGGCCGGGCGCCAGCGACGTCCGGCCGAAAACGTAGCTTTGCCGACTTTGATCGCACGCGCCTAGACTGCGGTCTCGCGCGTTCCGTACTTCCCCACGGAGCGCGGTCACTGGTCCGGAGGTGTGGTCGGCATGGGCGTAGGCGAGTCCCTCGCGGCTGCCCGCGTCGCGGCCGGAGAGTCAGTCGAGGACGTCAGCCGCGCGACCCGCATCCGCGGTGAGCTGCTGCGGCGCATCGAGGCCGACGACTTCAGCGGCTGCGGCGGCACGGTCTACGCGCGCGGCCACGTCCGCGCCATCGCCGCGCACCTCGGGCTCGACGCCGCCGAGTACGTCGCGGAGTTCGACCGCACTCACGCCGCCCCCGAGGCCCCGGCCGCCCGCGAGATCTTCGAGCGCGAGGTCGTCGCGATGCCCGAGCGGAAGGGTCCCAACTGGACCGCCGCGATGGCCGTCGCGGCCGGCGTGCTGCTCATCGTGGCGCTGGTGTCGCTGTTCAACACGACCCCCGACGCCTCGCCGAGCGCCCGCCAGGTGACCTCCTCGTCGCCCACGCCGACGGCCGCCGCGCCGTCGCAGCCCGCCGCCTCCGAGACGCCGGGACCCATCGCGGGGTACGTCCCTGGCGACGGCGTCACGATGCGCGTCACGATCGCCGCGGCGCGTTCCTGGGTGACGGTCCGCGCCGACGGCAAGGTGATCTTCCAGGGCACGATGAACGCCGGCGAGACGAAGGACTTCACCGCCAAGCGCGGGATGGGCGTCGTCCTCGGCAACGCCGGCGCCGTACGCCTCGTCGTCAACGGCAAGGACCTCGGCTCGCCCGGCCGCAACGGCGAGGTCGTCCGCCTCAACTTCACCCCGGGCGACCCCACCGCCGCGTAGGGGCGCGGCGCTTGCGCAGAACTAGTGATCTTGGCTGCGTTCGTGCCGCCCGGCGCGCACAAACGCAGCCAAGATCACGAAACCGGGCGCCCGCCCCACCCACCCGCGCCAGCCGCCAGGCCCCGTGGCACTAATCTCGACCCCATGACCTCGTCCCGCCGCGTCGCGCTCGTGACGCTCGGCTGCGCGCGCAACGAGGTCGACAGCGAGGAGCTGGCCGCGCGCTTCGCCGCCGGCGGCTTCGAGCTGGTGGAGGACGCCGACGAGGCAGACGCGGTCGTCGTCAACACCTGTGGCTTCGTCGAGCAGGCCAAGCAGGACAGCATCGACACGCTGCTCGAGGCGCGCGGCCTCGACGCCGACGGGCGGCGCCGTACGGTCGTCGCGGTCGGCTGCATGGCCGAGCGGTACGGCGCCGAGCTGGCCGCCGCCCTCCCCGAGGCCGACGCGATCCTCGGCTTCGACTCCTACCCCGACCTCGCCGCCACGCTGAGCGGCATCATCGAGGGCGAGAGGCCCGCCAGCCACACCCCCCGTGACCGCCGCACGATGCTCCCCATCTCGCCGGTCGACAGGGCGGCCACCCGCGCCATCCCGGACCTGCCCGACGGCGTCGCCCCCGCGAGCGGCCCCCAGCCGGTACGCCGCCGCCTCACAGGCGGTCCCGTCGCGCCCCTCAAGCTGGCGAGCGGCTGCGACCGGCGGTGCTCGTTCTGCGCGATCCCGTCGTTCCGCGGGGCGTTCGTCTCGCGGCCGCCGGAGGAGGTGCTCGCCGAAGCCGAGTGGCTGGCGACCCAAGGCGTGAAAGAGCTCCACCTCGTCTCCGAGAACTCCACCTCCTACGGCAAGGACCTCGGCGACGTACGCCTGCTCGAACGCCTCCTCCCCGACGTCGCCGCCGTCCCAGGGATCACGCGGGTGCGGCTCGCGTACCTGCAGCCCGCCGAGCTGCGGCCAGGCCTGGTCGAGGCGATCGCGACGACGCCGGGCGTGGCGGCGTACTACGACCTGTCGTTCCAGCACGCCAGCGCCGGCGTGCTGCGGCGGATGCGGAGGTTCGGGGGGACGGAGTCGTTCCTCGCGCTCGTCGAGCGCATCCGCGCGCTCTCGCCGACGGCCGGCATCCGCTCCAACGTCATCGTCGGCTTCCCCGGCGAGACCGCCGCCGACTACGCCGAGCTCGAGCGGTTCCTCACCGAGGCGCGGCTCGACGCGGTCGGGGTGTTCCGGTACTCCGACGAGGACGGCACCGAGGCGGCGTCGTACGACTCGAAGGTCCGCGCCGACGTCGCCGCCCGCCGCTACGCCCGCCTCACCACCCTCGCCGAGACGCTCACCGCCGCCCGCGCCGAGGAACGGATCGGCGAGAGCGTCGAGGTGCTCGTCGAGGACCCCGCCGGGGTCGGCCGCGCGCACCACCAGGCGCCGGAGGTCGACGGCGAGGTACGCCTCACCGGCGGCCCCTTCACGGTCGGCGACCTCGTCCGCGCCACCGTCACCGGCAGCGAGGGCGTGGACCTGATCGCGGAGCCCGCGTGACCGCGGCCCCGCCGGTCCCCGGCGAGGTCCCGGACCCGGCCGCGCTGCCGCCGAGCCCCGGCGTCGGGGTCGTCAACATCGCCAACGTCCTCACGTTCGTCCGCCTGCTGCTCGTGCCCGTGTTCCTCGTCGTGCTGTTCGCGGGCGACGGGCACGAGACGGCGTGGCGGGTGTGGGCGTGGGCGGTGTTCGCGGTGGCGTCGTTCACCGACCGCATCGACGGCGAGCTGGCCCGCAAGCGCGGGCTCGTCACGCCCGTCGGCCAGATCGCCGACCCGATCGCCGACAAGGCGCTGACCGGCGCCGCGCTCATCGGCCTGTCCGCGCTCGGCGACCTCCCGTGGTGGGTGACCGTCGTCGTGCTCGTCCGCGAGGTCGGCGTGACGGCGCTGCGGTTCTGGGTGATCCGGCACGGCGTCATCCCCGCCAGCCGCGGCGGCAAGGTCAAGACGCTGCTCCAAGGCGTCGCGATCGGCCTGTACGTCCTCCCGCTCTCCGGCGTCTTCGCCTCCGCGCGCTGGTGGCTCATGGCGGCCGCCGTGCTCGTCACCGTCGGCACGGGCGCCGACTACGTCGCCCGCGCGCTCACCCTTCGCAGGACGTCCGCCCGCGCCGCCATGAAGCGGGCCCGCAGGGAGGCCGCGCGATGAGGGTCGAGCTTCTGGCGGTGGGGACCGAGCTGCTGTTCGGCGACATCGTCAACACCAACGCCGCCTGGCTCGGCCGGCGCCTCGCCGAGGTCGGCATGGACGTCACGACGTCCGTCGTCGTCGGCGACAACGTCGCCCGCATCGCCGATGCCCTCACCGTCGCGCTCGGCCGCGCCGACGCCGTCGTCGTCACCGGCGGCATCGGGCCGACGCAGGACGACCTGACACGGGAGGCGTTCGCGGCGGCGGCGGGCGTGTCGCTGGAGCGCGACCCGGCGCTGGAGCAGGCGCTCCGCGACCGCTTCACGGCGCTGCGCCGCGACGTACCCGAGATGAACTACCGCCAGGCCGACCTCCCCGCCGGCGCCACCTCCATCCCCAACCCCAAGGGCTCCGCGCCCGGCGTGCGCGCCGAGATCGGCGGGGGAGTGGCGTACGCCCTGCCCGGCGTCCCGCACGAGATGAAGCAGATGTTCACCGACACGGTGCTGCCCGACCTGCTGCGCATCGGCGGCCAGCCCGCGTGCATCGTCCACCGGGTGCTCCGTACGGCGGGCATGTGGGAGTCGGCCGTCGCCGCCGCGCTCGCCGACCAGGTCGAGCGGCTCGAGCGCGAGGGCGGCGTGACCGTCGCGTTCCTCGCGAGCGGGGGGCAGACGCGCGTCCGCCTCACCGCCAAGGCCGCCACCGAGGACGAGGCCCGCGCGCTCATCGCCCCCGAGGAGGCGGCCGCGCGCCAGGCGCTGGGCACCGCCGTCTACGGCGCCGACGACGACACCCTCGCGAAGGCCGTGAGCGACCTGCTGAAGGAGCGCGGCGCCACCGTCGCCGTCGCGGAGTCGCTCACCGGCGGCCTGCTCGGCGCCGACCTGTCCAACGCGCCCGGGTCGAGCGACACGTTCCTGGGCGGCGTGGTGTCGTACGCCACCGAGGTCAAGCACGCGGTCCTCGGCGTGCCCGAGGGGATCCCCGTCATCTCCGACGAGTGCGCCGCGGCGATGGCGAGGGGCGTGCGCGAGCTGATGGGGTCGACGTACGCCCTCTCGCTCACCGGCGTCGCGGGCCCCGCCGAGCAGGAGGGCAAGCCGCCGGGCACCGTGCACGTGGGCCTGGCCGGCCCGCACGGTGCCGAGGCGCGGGCGCTGCGGCTGCCCGGCGACCGCACGCTCGTACGGTCGATCTCCGTCGTCTCCGCGCTCAACCTGCTGCGACTCCACCTGATCGGCTCGTAGTGGACCTGGCGAAGCTGCTGGCCGACCCCGCGGCGTTCGGGGCGAAGTACCAGCCGATCGTCGCGCTCGCGTCGGGGCGGCCGGTGGCGTACGAGGCGCTGCTGCACGTGGAGGGCGTGCCTCCCGGCGCCGTGTTCGGCGCCGCCGCGACCGCCGGGCGCCTCGCCGACCTCGACCGGGTCGCGCGCGACGTCGCCGTCCGCGACGCGGCGGGGTGGCTCGGGGGCGCGCTGCTGTTCGTCAAGCTCGCCGTCGCGCCCGGCGACCTGCCGCCCGACTGGCTCGCGTCGACCCGCGCCGTCGCCGCCGAGGCCGCGGTGCCGTTGCGCCAGGTCGTCCTCGAGGTCGTCCAGCCCGGGCCCGGCGAGACCCTCGAACGCACCGCCCGCATCGTCACCCGCTGCCGCGGCGCGGGCTGCCAGGTCGCGCTCGTCGGCGCGCTCGACCCCAGGACCGTGCGCAACCTCGTCTCCGCCCTGCTGCCCGACTACGTCACCCTCGACCGCTCCGTCGTCGCCAGGCTGCCCGGCGCCGAGGCGACCGAGACCGCCGAGGACGTCGTCAGGGCGGCCGAGGCGGGGGCGGCGCGGGTCATCGCGTTCGGCGTGGAGAACGACGCTCAGGCCGCCGCCGTCGGCAGGCTCGGCGTCGAGTGGGCGCAGGGGTACCTGTACGGGCGTCCGGAACGCCGTTCGCCCACAGTGGACACGGACTGAAACCGTCGCCCGCACGGGCTAGGGTGGCCGGAAGGACCGACGACAGGGAGGCGCCATGAGCCTGCTACGCCGTGAGCTCGGCGCCGTCCTGCGCCGCCACCGCGAGGAGCAGTCGCGCACGCTGCGCTCCGTCGCCGCCGACGCCGGCGTCTCCCTCGGCTACCTCTCCGAGGTCGAGCGCGGGGTCAAGGAGGCGTCGTCCGAGCTGCTCGCCGCGATCTGCCGCGCGCTCGGCGTACGCCTGCCCGAGGTGCTCGTGGAGGTGGCCGACGCGCTGTTCCTGGCGGAGGCCGCGCCGCTGGCGCCGGTCGGGTTCGTGCCGTCGTCGCTGACGCCCGCGCCCGCCGCGCCGCTCGCCGCCAGTGCCTCCTCGCCTGCCGCGGTGGCCGCGTGAGCCGACGCCGCGCCTCCCGGATTGCGGCCTGCTGCGCGCGCCCATGACGGCACCTCGCGGCGTTGTCGTCGTCGCGCATAGCGCTGCTATGCGCTCCTCCTCCGCCTTGCGATGCGCCGCCCTGGACGCCGCTCGCGCCGGTCACCATCCGAGTGGCGCGGCGCGGAGTTGACCGGGCGGGTCGCGCCCGGTGAGATTGGACGCGCAGCCCACCGAACGTCCAATCCGACCAGCGGAGCCGGCCCCCCGTATGACCGACGCGCAGACCGCTCCGCTCGCCGCCGCCGCCGACCCCGTGCCCGGCACCCGGCGTTCCCGCTCAGGGAACAACATGACCCGCTCCCGCGCCTGCATCCTCTCCGGCGCGGCGAAGTGCATCGCGCGGTACGGCACCCGCAAGACCACCATGGGCGACATCTCCCGCGAGGGCGGCATCGCCAAGGGCACGCTCTACAACCACTTCCGCCGCAAGCCCGACGTCTACGCCGCCCTGCTCGCCGACGAGGTCGACGACCTGCTCGCCGGCATCGCCGCGCTGCCGTCGCCTGCCGGGTCCGCCGAGTCGGTGGTGGAGGCGCTGGCGTACGCCGCCGAGTGGCTCTCCGACCACCCGGTCCTGCGCGCGCTGCGCGACCGCGAGCCCGAGCTGGCCGCCCGCCTCGCGCGGCCTACCGACGCTCCCGCGTGGCAGGAGGTACGGCAGACCGCCCTGCGCCGCGTGTCCCTCGCCGTCGCCGCGGGGGCGTTGCACCAGCAGACCGACCCTGCCGTCGCGGTCGACGCGCTGCTGCGCTGGGCGGTCTCGCACGTCGTCTGGCCCGCCGCGCACGGCACCGCCGAGGCCGCCGCCCGCCAGGTCGTCCACGGGCTGACCGCGTCGCCGCACCCGGCGGCGTTCGCCGACTGGTCGACCGCGTAGATCCGGACGAACGCTGGCATTCCGGACTTTCCGGCGTAAGGTCCCCTTATTACCAACGGGGGCATCCGGAGGTTTCCACGTGCGCAAGACCATCCTGACGGCCGCGACGGCCGTCCTCACCACGCTCGGCATCACCGTCGTCGTGTCGCCGGGCGCCGGCGCTCGCGCGGAGGGCGGCGAGTTCGCCGTCGTCTACGCCGCGGGCGTCTCACCCGCCGCGGCCCGCGCCGCCATCGAGCGCGCGGGCGGCACCCTCGTCCGCGAGAACGCCGCCGTCGGCGTCGCCACCGTCACGACCACGCGGGGCGACTTCGCCGCGCGGGTCGCGCGGGAGAGCGCGCTGTTCGGCGCGGCCCGCAACCGGCCCGTCGGCTACGCGCCCGACGACGTCCGCGCCTCCCGCGAGGCGATCGAGCAGGAGGGCCGCGAGCCCGGCCAGGGCCCGCGCGCGCACAGCGGCGGCGAGGCCGGCACCGACCCGCTCGCGTCGCTCCAGTGGGACATGGACATGATCGGCGCGCCCGACGCGCACGAGACGCAGGCCGGCGACCGCCGCGTCGTCGTCGGCGTCATGGACACCGGTGTCGACGGCTCGCACCCCGACATCGCGCCGAACTTCGACGCCGTTCGCAGCCGCAACTTCACCACCGACATCCCGCTCGTCGACGGCGCCTGCGCCGAGGACCCCGACGGCTCCTGCACCGACCCCAACGACGTCGACGAGAACGGCCACGGCACGCACGTCGCCGGCACCATCGCCTCGCCGATCAACGGCCTCGGCATCGCCGGCGTCGCGCCGAACGTCACCCTCGTCAACCTGCGCGCGGGCCAGGACTCCGGCTACTTCTTCCTCCAGCCGTCCGTGGACGCGCTGACGTACGCCGCCGACATCGGCGTCGACGTCGTCAACATGAGCTTCTACATCGACCCGTGGCTCTACAACTGCCCCAACGGCAACCCGGCCGACTCGCCCGAGGCGACCGCCGAGCAGGCCGCGATCATCGAGGCGACGCAGCGGGCGCTCGACTACGCGCACGCCGGCGGCGTCACGCTCGTCGGCGCGGCCGGCAACTCGCACACCGACCTCGGCAACCCGACGTCGGACGCGAGCAGCCCGGACTTCCCGCCCGGCGCGGAGTACAGCCGGACCGTCGACAACTCGTGCCTCGACATGCCGACCGAGGGCCGTAACGTGCTCTCGATCACGTCCGTGGGCCCGACCGGCGTCAAGGCCGACTACTCCAACTTCGGCGTCGAGCAGGCGTCCGTGGCGGCGCCCGGCGGGTTCTTCCGCGACTACCTCGGCACGCCGAAGAACCGGCAGAACTCCAACATGATCCTGGCGCCGTACCCCGAGGTCGTCGGCCGCGCGGACCACACCATCGACGAGGCCGGCAACCCGACCACGCCGGCGGTCGTCAAGGACTGCTCCACCGGCCCGTGCGCGTACTACCAGTGGATCCAGGGCACCTCGATGGCCGCCCCGCACGCCACCGGCGTCGTCGCGCTCATCGTCAGCGAGTTCGGGCACAAGGACGGCCGCGTCAAGGGCGGCCTGACCATGAAGCCCAAGCACGTCGAGGAGATCCTCTTCGCCTCGGCCGTGCCGCACGCGTGCCCCGAGCCGCGGGCGTTCTCGTACGTGCCGTACGGCCGCTCGTGGACCAACACGTGCGAGGGCACGACGGAGTTCAACGGGTTCTACGGCCACGGCATCGTCAACGCGCTGAACGCGGTGTCGTACGACCGCTAGGTCCTAAGGCGGGGCCGGACCTCGCTGGCAGTGCGGGCACCAGTACGTCAGCCTCGCCTGCTCGGGGTGGTCCGGCTCGCCCTGCTCGGCCATCCGGACGGCCGTGCCGCATCGCCGGCACGGCCGTCCGGCACGTTCGAACACCCAGTGCTGCCGCCCCGGCCGCGTGTCGCCGGTCGTGGCCTGGGAGAAGTGCTCGCGGTTGGCGTGCAGCAGCCGCTGCGCGAGGGTCACCATCGCGGTGAGGTCGGGGACGTCGCCGGTGCGCGTCCACGGCGTGACGCCGCGCAGGAACAGCGTCTCCGCCTTGTAGAGGTTGCCGATCCCGGCGAGGTTGCGCTGGTCCAGCAGGGCAGGGCCGATCTCGCGGTCCGGTCTCTCGCTGAGGCGCCGTACGGCCCCCGCCGCATCCCAGTCAGGGCCCAGCAGGTCGGGCCCGAGGTGGCCGACGACCTCGTCCTCGGCCGCCGTCGCGATCACCTCGAGAACCGGCATCCGGTACGCCACCGCCACCGCGTCGTCGGTCTCCAGCACCGCGCGGATCGTGTGGCCGGGGCCGCCGCGCCAGCGCTCGCCGGGGGCGTACAGGTGCCAGGAGCCGTCCATGAGGAAGTGCGTGTGCAGCGTGCTGCCGTCGTCGAGGCGCAGCAGCATGTGCTTGCCGCGGCTGACGAACTCCGTCACCGTCCGCCCGCTCAGGTCGACCGTGGCGAGAGCGGGGACGCGGAAGTCGCTGCGGCGCAGCACCTTCCCGGCGAGCGCGGCGTGCATCCGCCGCGCCGCCAGCCAGACCGTGTCGCCTTCGGGCACGCGGTCGAGCGTACGTGTCCCGCGCCCGACAGGACCCGGTGATCTTCGCGTCGAAGTGTCCCCGCGCCGCTCATCCAAGGGGGACGTCGTCATGCGCAGGACCGCGCTCGCGTTCGCGCTGCTCGCCGTGCTCGGCGGCGCGCCGGCCGCGCCCGCCGCGCCCGCGTGGGCTCCGCAGTGCTCGTCGGTCACGGTCTCGCCGGCGTACGCGACCGACGGCAAGGTCGCGTGCTCCAACAGGTGGGGCGTCTACCTCAGCACCGACCGGGGCCGGACGTGGCGCGCGCAGTCGCCCCTGGTGACCGGCGTGCCCGTGCCGAACCTGCCGATCTACGGGGTGCTGTTCTCGCCGCGGTACGCCACCGACCGCACCCTCTACGCGTTCTCCGACACGCTGCTCGCGAGCGTGGACGACGGGCGGACGTTCGTGCCGGCCGAGGCCGGCCTCACGTCGGGCGGGCTCGACCGGATGACGCCGTTCGTCGGCGCCGTCTCGCCGGTGCCCGGGGCCGGCGAGCGGGTGGCGTTCGCCTACACCGACGTCGTCGGCCCCGCCGGCTACCAGCAGGCGGTCCCGTACGTCATCGAGGCCGACGCCCGGACGCGCCACCCGGTCGCGGGGTCGCCGGGCACGGAGCTGGTGCGTTTCGCGGTGCCGCCGCGGCTCGCGCCGACCGACCCGGTGTTCGCGCTGACCTTTCGCGCCGACGGGCGGCCAGGGGTCGACCGCTGCGACGCGACGTTCACGTGCGCGACGGCGGTGGCGACGTTCTCCGGCGACCAGGTCATGCGCACCGCGCCGCGCGTGTGGGTCAGCGACGACTGGCCGGCACGCCGGCACGTGCACGTCGTGTGGAGCACGCCGACCGGCGTCCGCGCGTACCGCTCGCTCGACGGCGGGACGACGTTCGTGCCGTGGCGCAGCCTCGACCGGACGATCCGTACGCACAGGAAGTCGCTGCTGCCGCCGGTGGTGACGTTCGCGCACACCGCCGGGCAGCCGAACCTCCTCTACGCCGCCGTCCAGCACGACCTCCACTCCGACGCGAAGCCGGGCACCGTCGAGTCGGAGCTGTTCCGCAGCACCGACGCCGGCAGCACCTGGCGGCTCGTCGCGACGTCCCGCTACCACGGGCCGCGGACTCGAGCGCCGGGGCGGCTGCCGGGGTCGTTCGGCCGGTCGCTGACCCAGGAGCAGGGCCTCGTGCTCGCGCCGGACGGCAGGCTCTTCGCCGCGCTGTCGAACGACCCGGACCGCGACGACACCGCCGTCTACTGCTCCGTCGACGGCGGCCGTACGTGGGCCGCCGCCTGCGCCCGCTGACGGCTGCTCGCTAGCCCGCCGCGTCCGCGGTCACCCACAGCCAGTCCCGCAGCTCTCCGGGCTCGAACCGCACCGACCTCACCGCCCAGCCCGCGTCGGTGAGCAGCGTCCGCAGCGAGGCCTCGTCGTGGTAGACGAAGAAGCGCGGCGGCGGCCGCGCCGGGCCGGTGTCGTACTGCGGGCTCTCCCACCCGTCCGTGCCGCCCGTCGCCGTGATCAGCGCCAGCGCGCCGCCGTCCGCCGTGACCCGGCGCAGCTCGCGCAGCGCCGTGCCCGCGTCGTCGCGCGGCACGTGCAGCAGCGACGCCGACGACCAGACGCCCGCGAACGCGCCGTCCGCGAACGCCAGCCGGCGCAGGTCGCCCACGACCGCCGGCACGCGCGCGCGGGCCAGCGCCGCCATCGCCGGCGTCAGGTCCAGCGCCACCGCCCGCAGCCCGGCCGCCGCGAACGCGGCCGCGTGCTGGCCTGGCCCGCAGCCCGCGTCGAGCACCCGCCCTCGCCCGGGCAGCGTCGCGGCCCACGCGTCGCGCCAGGCCGCGAGCTCGGGCCTGGTGACGGCGGTCGTGGCGGCGTAGGCGTCGGCGAGCACGCCGTACGAGCTCCGGGTCACCACCACAGGGTCGGGGTCCGCGTCGATCACCCCCTCAGCCGCAGGCCGCGCGGCGTGGGCCGGAACCCCGCCGACTCCAGTGCCGCCCCGAGCGGCGTGCCGAGGACGAAGTCGCCGTCCCCCCGCTCCACCGCCAGCTTGCCGAGCGACCCGTCGCGCACCGCCAGCGCGAGCGCGTCCACGGCGGGCTGGAGGCGTTCGGGCTGCTCCGCCCACGTGAGCAGGCTGCGGCCGCCCCGCTCGACGTAGAGCACCAGCTCGCCGTCCACCAGCACGACCAGTGCGCCCGCCTTGCGCCCAGGCCTGTGCCCCTTGCCCTCGCCGTCCTCCGCGACGCGCTCGGGCCAGGGGAGGGCGGCGCCGTACGGGTTGGCGGGGTCGGTCGCGGCGAGCACGACCGCGGGCGGCGCCTTGGCCCGCTGCGCGCGCGACCCCGGCGCCCAGACCTCAGGCCCCGGCGGCGGCAGCACCTCGTCGAGCCGCCGGTCGGACGCCATCGCGCGGACCCGGTCGATCGCCCCAGGCTGCGCGAACTGCGCCGCGCCCAGCCCCTCGACGAAGTAGCCGCGCCGGCACCGGCCCGACTCCTCCATCGCCTTGAGCACGGAGTAGACGGCCGCGAACCCGCCCGCCACGTGCTCCGCCTGCACCGCCCCGCGCGTGACGACGCCGTGCCGGTCGAGCAGCGTCTCGGCGACGGCGTGCAGCCGCCGTGTGCGGTCCGCCTCGCGCTCCGGCAGCAACGTCCACCGGCCCGCGCCCATCGGCGGCCCCGCCCGCGTCGGCAGCGCCGCCCTGCCCACGCCGCGCCCGACGCCGCGGTAGCGCGCGACCGGAGTACGCCGCCGCGACGGCGCCCGCCCCCGGCCCAGCAGCGAGCGCAACGGCGCCGGTGTGTCGTTGGTCACCAGCCCCGCCCAGACGAGGTCCCACAGCGCGGTGACGAGGTCGGCGTCGTCGGGCCCGCCGACCCGGTCGGACAGCGAGCGGAAGAACAGCGCCGCTCCGCCGTCGAGCGCCTCCAGCACGGCGGTCTGCCACGGCGTCGGGTCGGCCAGCGTGGACGGCGGGAGGAGCAACGGCGCGGCGTCGGCGAGGTAGAGCGAGACCCAGCCGTCATTGCCGGGCAGCCCGCCCGAGCCCGCCCAGACCACCTCGCCGGCGGCGCAGAGCTCGTCGAGGTACGCGGGGGAGTAGTCGGCGACCCGCGACGGCAGCACCAGCGACTCCAGCGCGCTCGCGGGGACGGACGCGCCCTGCAGCTGCTCGACCGCGCGCAGCACGGCGTCGACCCCACGGCCAGAGGACACCCCGACCTGCTGCCACGCGGGCAGGAACCTCGCCAGCGCCACCGCCGGCACCGGCTCGACCTCCTTGCGGAGCTTCGCCAGCGAACGCCTGCGCAGCGACCGCAGCACCTCCGCGTCGCACCACTCCGTGCCCGATCCGCCCGGCCGGAACTCCCCGTGCACCACCCGGCCGTGCGCCGCGAGCCGGTGCAGCGCGTCGGTGACGACGGCCGCGCCGGTGCCGAGCCGTGCCGCGACGTCGGCCGCGACGAACGGCCCGTGCGTCCGTGCCCAGCGGGACACGAGGTCGCCCATCGGGTCGGCCACCGGGTCGAGGAACGCCTCCGGCAGGCCCACCGGCAACGGCACCCCGAGCGCGTCGCGCAGCCGCGCCGCGTCCTCCGCGGCGACCCAGCGCTCCTCGCCGGCGAGGCGTACGCGGATCGCCCGCCGCGCCTCCTCGAGGTCGGCGAGCCAGGCGGGTGTCGCGCCGCGCTCGACGGCCTCGGCGGTCGTGAGGTCGCCGAGCACGCGGAGCAGGTCGGCGACTTCGTCGACCGACCGCGCGTGCCTGTCGGGGGCGAGGCGCTGCAGCTCGACCTCCACCTCGGCCATCGCCTCGACGTCGATGAGCTCGCGCAGCTCCGCCTGGCCGAGCAGCTCGGCCAGGAGAGCGGAGTCGAGCGAGAGTGCCTGCGCGCGCCGCTCGGCCAGCGGTGCGTCGCCCTCGTACATGAACGCGCCGATGTAGCCGAACAGCAGCGACCGCGCGAACGGCGACGGCTGCGGCGTCTCCACCTCGACCAGCCGAACCTTGCGCGACGACACGTCGGCCATCAGCTCGCGCAGTCCGGGCACGTCGAAGACGTCCTGGAGCACCTCGCGCATCGTCTCCAGCACGATCGGGAACGACCCGAAGCGCCCCGCCACCTGCAGCAGCACCGCGGACTTCTGCCGCTGCTGCCACAGCGGCGTCCGCTTGCCGGGGTTGCGCTTGGGCAGCAGCAGCGCGCGCGCCGCGCACTCCCTGAACCGCGACGCGAACAGCGCCGAGGAGCCCACCTCGTCGCGGACCAGCGGCTCGACGTCGTCGGGGTCGAGCAGCACGAGGTCGGCGGTGGGCGCCTCCTCGGTCTCGGGGAGGCGTACGACGATGCCGTCGTCGGAGTGCATGGTCTGCACCTCGACGCCGTACCGCTCGCGGGCACGGGCCGTGATGGCGAGCGCCCACGGGGCGTTGACCTGCGCGCCGAACGGCGAGTGCACGCACAGCCGCCAGTCGCCGAGCTCGTCGCGGAAGCGCTCGACGACGATCGTGCGGTCGTCGGGCAGGTGCGCGGTGGCCTGCTGCTGTTCGCGGAGGTACGCGACGAGGTTGGCCGCCGCCCACTCGTCGAGGCCCGCGACGGCGGCGCGGGCGCGCGCGTCGTCGTCGGACAGGCGCGTCATCTCGCGGAGGAACGCCCCGAGCGCCCGTCCCAGCTCGACAGGGCGCCCCGGGGCGTCGCCGTGCCAGAACGGCATCTTCCCCGGCACCCCGGGCGCCGGCGTCACGAGCACGCGGTCGTGCGTGATCTCCTCGATCCGCCACGACGACGAGCCGAGCAGGAACACGTCGCTGACGCGCGACTCGTAGACCATCTCCTCGTCGAGCTCGCCGACCCGCGAGCCCTTCTCGCCGACGAGGAAGACGCCGAAGAGCCCGCGGTCGGGGATCGTGCCGCCGCTCGTGACCGCGAGGCGCTGCGCCCCTGGCCTTCCGGTCAGCGTGCCGGAGATGCGGTCCCAGATCACGCGCGGGCGCAGCTCGGCGAAGTCGTCGCTCGGGTAACGCCCCGAGAGCATGTCCAGCGTCGCCTCGAACGCCGACTGCGGCAGCGTCGCGAACGGTGCCGCGCGGCGTACCAGCGCGACGAGGTCGTCGACCTGCCACGGCTCCATGGCGACCATCGAGACGACCTGCTGGGCGAGGACGTCGAGGGGGTTGCGCGGGTAGCGCAGCGACTCGATCGCGCCGTTGCGCATGCGCTCCACGACGACGGCGCTCTGGACGAGGTCGCCGCGGTACTTGGGGAACAGCACCCCGCGGCTCACCGCGCCGACCTGATGGCCCGCGCGGCCGACGCGTTGCAAGCCGGAGGCCACGGACGGCGGCGCCTCGACCTGGATGACGAGGTCGACCGCGCCCATGTCGATGCCGAGCTCGAGGCTGCTCGTCGCGACGACCGCGGGCAGCCGCCCCGCCTTGAGGTCCTCCTCGATGAGCGCGCGCTGCTCCTTGCTCACCGAGCCGTGGTGCGCGCGGGCGATCTCGGGCTCGGCGCCGCGGCTGGCGCCTGCCTGCGCCATGAGCGCGGCGGGCGCTCGACCGCCGGGCAGTGCCTCGCCGGTGCGCCGCTCGTACGCGATGTCGTTCAGCCTCGCGCAGAGCCGCTCCGCGAGGCGGCGGGAGTTGGCGAAGACGATCGTCGAACGGTGCGCCTCGATGAGGTCGACGATGCGCTCGTCGACGGCCGGCCAGATCGACGAACGGTCCTCCCCGCCGGCCGCGCTGCCGCTGGTCACGCCGGTGCCCTCGCCGAGCGCGGCCATGTCCTCGACGGGCACGACGACCCGCAGCTCGATCGTCTTGGCGGCGGGCGGGTTGACGACCTCGACCTCGCGCGCACCGCCGAGGAACCGCGCGACCTCGTCGAGGGGACGTACGGTCGCCGACAGCCCGATCCGCTGCGCGGGCGCGTCGAGGAGGGCGTCGAGGCGTTCGAGCGAGAGGGCCAGGTGGGCGCCGCGCTTGGTCGCGACCATCGCGTGCACCTCGTCGACGATGACCGTCTCCACCCCGCGCAGCGACTCCCGCGCCGCGCTGGTGAGGATGAGGAACAGCGACTCCGGCGTGGTGATGAGGATGTCCGGTGGCGTCGTGGCGAAGCGGCGGCGTTCGTCGGCGGGGGTGTCGCCGGAGCGCACGGCGACCGTGACGTCGGGCGGGGGCGTGCCGAGGCGTTGCGCCGCGCCGCGGATGCCCGTCAGCGGCGCGCGGAGGTTGCGCTCGACGTCGACCGCGAGCGCCTTGAGCGGGGAGACGTACAGCACCCGGCACCGCCGTGCTCTCTCCGGTGGCGGCTGCGAAGCGATCCGGTCGAGCGACCAGAGGAACGCGGCGAGTGTCTTGCCGCTGCCCGTGGGGGCGACGACGAGCGCGTTGGACCCCTTCTGGATCGCGTCCCAGGCGCCCTCCTGCGCGGCCGTGGGCGCGGCGAACGCCCCCTCGAACCACGCGCGCGTGGCGGGGGAGAAGCGGTCGAGTGCACCCATGGAACCGATTCTGGACCGGGGGTGTGACAAAAACCGGGTGAGGCGGAACGGCCCCAAGTGTCAGATACCCGACAGACATGTTTGGGGACTGCCGTCACAGTCGCTCGCGGCGGGCCTGCGGGGGCACCGCCAGTCGATCCCCGTCCCGCCGCGCCGCGATGCGGGGACCGATCTGAGGCGCGCGGACGGCCCGTGTGTTGCGGGGGTTGTATGGGCCGTCCGCGCGCCTCGCACATTCACGGTGCGAAGTTTTCCTGTAACCCCGCGTACGGATGCGGTGTCGAAGGTGATGTACGGCGGAAGTGCCGCCGACGCCCGCCTCTAGGAGGCACCCGTGTACGCCTTCGTCATCCTTCTCGGTCTCGGTCTCGGCCTCGGCGTGGCGATGGAGGTCATCGACGAGCTCGTCCCGCTGAAGACCCCCAAGGCCCTCACCCGCACGATCTTCGCCGTCATCGCCATGGCCGTCTGCTGGGGCCTCGACTACTCCGTCTTCTCGGCCTTCGGCCAGGAGCTCCGCGAGTCGTGGATGCACTACGTCGCCAGCGGCATCGTGCTCGTCGCGGTCGCCGACCTCGCCAGCGAGCTCAAGGCGTTCGTGGGCGGCGTCGCCCGCAAGACCGCCGACGAGGCCGCGGAGATCGAGCACCGCATCCCGCGCGCCGCGTAACGCGCACCAGCGCCGACGCCCCCGGAACACGTTTCCGGGGGCGTCGTGCTGTCTAGGGTGTACGTCGTGCGGATGACGGTGTTCTGGGAGCGGATGACCGCGCGCTTCGGCGCGGCGTACGCCGACTCCGTGTCCCGCGACCTCGTCATCGCCTCGCTCGGCGGCCGTACCGTCGTGGACGCGCTGGCGGCCGGCGTCGAGGCCGCCGAGGTGTGGCGCGCGGTGTGCGAGGCAGTCGAGGTCCCGGTGTCGGACCGCCACTGATTTCCCCGGCGTGTCGGTCATCGCGTTCGAACGTCTGTTCGGCTACGGTGCCTGTGAGCGGTTCGACGGCTCGGACGCGGTTGTCCACAGATTGGCCGGACCCCCTGCCTTTCTGTCACACCCCCGCCCTACCGTGAATGCCGACCGCGTGGCGACGACCCGGAGGGTGACGGATGGCAGGAATGGACCGCGAGAAGGCGCTCGACGCCGCGCTCGCGCAGATCGACAAGCAGTACGGCAAGGGCTCGTGCATGCGCCTCGGCGACGAGGTCCGCGCGCCCGTCCAGGTGATCCCGACCGGGTCCATCGCGCTCGACCTCGCGCTCGGCATCGGCGGTCTCCCGCGCGGGCGCATCGTCGAGATCTACGGCCCCGAGTCCTCGGGCAAGACGACCGTCGCCCTGCACGCCATCGCGCAGGCCCAGGCGGCCGGCGGCATCGCGGCGTTCATCGACGCGGAGCACGCCCTCGACCCCGGCTACGCCAAGGCGCTCGGCGTCGACACCGACGCGCTGCTCGTGTCGCAGCCCGACACCGGCGAGCAGGCGCTGGAGATCGCGGACATGCTCATCCGCTCCGGCGCGCTCGACATCATCGTCATCGACTCGGTGGCCGCGCTCGTGCCGCGCGCCGAGATCGAGGGCGAGATGGGCGACTCGCACGTCGGCCTCCAGGCGCGGCTCATGTCCCAGGCGCTGCGCAAGATCACGGGCGCGCTGTCGCACTCCGGCACCACCTGCGTCTTCATCAACCAGCTGCGGGAGAAGGTCGGCGTCATCTACGGCTCGCCCGAGGTGACCACGGGCGGCAAGGCGCTGAAGTTCTACGCCTCCATCCGCCTCGACGTCCGGCGCATCGAGTCGTTGAAGGACGGCACCGAGATCGTCGGCAACCGCACCAAGGTCAAGGTCGTCAAGAACAAGATGTCCCCGCCGTTCAAGGTGGCGGAGTTCGACATCGTGTACGGCCAGGGCATCAGCCGCGAGGGCTCCCTCATCGACGTCGGCGTCAACGAGGGGCTCATCAAGAAGTCCGGCGCCTGGTACACGTACGAAGGCGACCAGCTCGGCCAGGGCAAGGAGAACGCGCGGAACTTCCTCCGCGACAACCCCGAGCTCGCCCTCGAGATCGAGGGCAAGATCAAGGCGAAGCTGACCCCCGACATCGACCTCGACAATGTCGTCCCCATGCCCGTCGACTTCTAGCGGCACGTCCAGGGACGTGGCTGGCTGCGTTCTCGGTCGCTTGCGTGCCTTCGCGCGCGGCGCTCCCTGCGGGCTTGCCAGCGGCGCTCCTGAACGCACCCGGACACGTCCAGGGCGCCGAGCGGCTGCGTTCTCGGTCGCTTGCGTGCCTTCGCACGCGGCGCTCCCTGCGGCCTTGCCAGCGGCGCCCCTGAACGCACCGCCCGCTCCAACGCACCCACCCTGCTCAGGCGTCTCGCCCCCCGACCGACGCCCGGGCGCCAGCCCTCCCATTCCCCAGGAGGCTTACGTGATCAGGCAGCCGAGCCGGCGGCGGCTTCAGGCGGTCCCGACCGGGCCCGCGGCGGAGCCGCCCCCCGACCGCCCGCCCGAGCCCGAGACCGACCCGGAGTCCGTGGCGCGGGCGATCTGCCTGCGGATGCTCTCCAGCCGACCGTGCACGCGCGCGGAGCTCGCCACCGAGCTGCGCCGCCGCAACGTGCCCGACGACGCCGCCACCGCCGTCCTCGAACGCTTCGACGAGGTCGGGCTGGTCGACGACGGCGCCTACGCGGCCTCGTGGGTGGAGCGGCAGCGACGCACCCGCGGGCTGTCCCGCCGCGCGCTCACCGCCGAGCTGCGCCACAAGGGCGTCGGCGACGAGGAGATCAGCGAGGCCGTCGCCGTCGTCTCCGACGACGACGAACGCGCCCGCGCCACCGAGCTCGTCGCCCGCAAGCTCGGCAGCGTCCGCAACCTCGAACGCGACAAGCAGGTCAACCGCCTCGTCGGAATGCTGTCGCGGAAAGGGTACGGCGGCGGACTCGCCTACTCCGTCGTCCGCGAAGCCCTCGACGGGGACGACCTGGCGTGGCCGGACGACTGACCTCCCTCGCCCGAATGCCCCGCCCGGCGCCCCGGCGCCCCGGCGCGTCGCGCGGATGGCGGCGCGATGGCGCCGTTGACGCTGCCGCGCCGCGCCTCGCGTCCCCTCGGGGGCGCCGCGCTTGACCCCCAAGATCACCGCCCCTACCGTCGGGGCCGGTGAGTTGACCAACCCGCATGCCCGCGGTTCCTATAGCGACACCCGACAGTTCACCTCGACCCTTCACCGGCGACCGGCCGCCTCGAGCGGACACCCCGGCCGCCGCGCTCGTACGCCGCCCGTCCACGACGGGCGCCCCGTGCCGCGAGCACGCAGCGCGGTCTCTCACCGTTCCGCGCGCGGCAGCGACGCCGCACGGCCGACGGCGAGGGGAGGAACCGGGATGGGCGTGGTCCTCGGCATCGTCGCCGGCCTGCTGCTCGGCGTCGGTGCGGCGTTCCTCGTGCTCCGGTCGCGCACGGCCGCCGGCCCGATCACCTCGCCCGCGACGTCCCAGGCGGACTCCCTCGCGGCGGCGCAGGCCACGACCGAGGCGCATCGGAACGCGGCCGCGATCCTCGCGCAGGCCGAGGCCGACGCCGCCGCGATCCGCACCGCGGCAGAGACAGCCGCCGCGGCGCTGCGCCGCGAGGCCGAGGCCGCCGCCGCGAGCGCGGCCGCCGCCGCGGCCACGGCGGCCACGACAGCAGCCGCCGAGGCGCGCGCCGCTGCCGAGGCCGAGGCCCGCGCGGTCCGCGCCGAGCAGGACCGGCGGGAGGAACGTCTCGGCGAACGCGAGCACCGCCTCGCCGAACGCGAGGAGCGCATCGACACCGAGCAGCGCCGCGTCGAGGCCCGCGACCACGCGCTCGCCGAGGCCGAGACGGAGCTGGCGCGCCGCCGCGAGGAGCTCAAGGACGTCGAGGAGGAACGCCGCCTCGTCCTCGAACGCACCGCCGGCCTGACCGCCGCCGACGCCAAGGCCGAGCTCGTCGCCGCCATCGAGAACCAGGCGAAGCGCGACGCCGTCGCGATCGTCCGCGACATCGAGAACGACGCGAAGTCGACCGGCGAGGAACGCGCCCGCAAGATCGTCACGCTCGCGATCCAGCGGGTGGCGACGGACCAGACCGCCGAGTCGGTGGTCAGCGTGCTGCACCTGCCGAGCGACGACATGAAGGGCCGGATCATCGGCCGCGAGGGCCGCAACATCCGGGCGTACGAGTCGATCACCGGCGTCAACCTCATCATCGACGACACGCCCGAGGCCGTGCTGCTCAGCTGCTTCGACCCGGTACGCCGCGAGGTCGGCAGGCTGACGCTCGACAAGCTCGTGCTCGACGGGCGCATCCACCCGCAGCGCATCGAGGAGATGTACGAGCGCAGCAAGGCCGAGGTCGAGCAGCTCGTCGTCCGGGCAGGGGAGGACGCCCTCTACGAGGTCGGCATCACCGAGATGCACCCGGAGATCGTCAACCTGCTCGGTCGCCTCCGCTACCGCACGAGCTACGGCCAGAACGTCCTCCGCCACCTCGTCGAGGCAGCCCACATCGCCGGCGTCATGGCCGCCGAGCTCAAGCTCGACGTCCCGCTGGTGAAGCGGTGCACCGTGCTGCACGACCTCGGCAAGGCGCTCACCCACGAGGTCGAGGGCAGCCACGCGCTCATCGGGGCCGAGATCGCGCGCAAGTACGGCGAGAGCGAGGACGTCGCCCACGCCATCGAGGCGCACCACGGCGAGGTCGAGCAGCGCACCGTCGAGGCGGTCCTGACGCAGAGCGCCGACGCGATCAGCGGCGGGCGTCCCGGCGCGCGCCGCGAGTCGCTGGAGTCGTACGTCAAGCGGCTCGAACGCCTGGTGGAGATCGCCACGGCCAAGCCCGGCGTCGAGAAGGTGTTCGCGATGCAGGCCGGCCGCGAGATCCGGGTCATGGTGCTCCCGGACCAGGTCGACGACATCCAGGCACAGGTCATCGCGCGCGACATCGCGAAGCAGGTCGAGGAGGAGCTGACCTACCCCGGGCAGATCCGGGTCACGGTCGTCCGCGAGTCGCGGGCGACCGAGTACGCGAAGTAGCGCACGGCGTCAGAGGACGGGAACGCTCCACGGATCGACGCACCGCGCGGCGGATGCGCCGCGGCCCGACCCGACCCGGCCGGCCGACCCGCCGCACGCGAGGCGGCAGGCAGGCCGACGCGGGCCAGGGAGAGCAACGGCGCGCGCGGACGTCGCGAGCGCGAACGTGTCCCGCGGATTCCGTCACATCGGACTCACCACCTCGGTCACCCCTTTCGCTCCTCAGGAGGTCATGCGGAGGACCGTAACGGCGTGGTGTGACACGTTTTCGCGCCCGGATCGGGCCGACGTCCCCTGGTCGGCAAGGGACCAACGTCATCAGTTCGGGTTTCACCGGGGGAAAAGGGGAGCGGCCGTCGTTCAATGACACATCGGATCCTCTTCCCCCAGCCGGAGGCCCCGTCATGTGGCAAGTCACCGCGGCAGCGAACGGCGTCATCATGGTCGCCTACTCGCTCATCGCCGCGGCCATCCTGAGGGCGCTCATCCGCACCGGTCAGGTGCGCACCAACCTGCTCGGCGGCGCCACCGCGATGATCTTCTTCACCTGCGCCGTCCACCACGGCAGCCACACGCTGCACATGCTCGCGCCGTACGCCGGCATGGAGGTCACCGAGGGTCTCGCCATGCGCACCGCGATGGGCTGGCACGCGGCGGTCTGGGACGTTCTCTCCGCCGGCGTGGCGGTCTTCTACTGGACGCTGCGGCGCTCCTACGGCGCGCTGCTGCAACAGGGGCCGACGCTGTTCGCCGACCTCAAGGCGCGGCAGCGTACGGCGCTCGAGATCAACGACAACATCGTCCAGGGCCTCGCCCTGGCGCAGTACCGGTACGAGGCCGGCGAGCCCGAGAAGGCTCACGAGGCGGTCGTCAAGACCCTGGCGGCCGCGCGCACGATGATGAGCGACCTGGTCGACCCGGTCGCCGGCACGCCGATCGAGCCGGGCGACCTCGTCCGTACGGTCCCCGCCCTGCCGCGCGGCATGACGGACGACAGGGCGCCGGCAGGAACGTGACCCCGTGGCGCCCATCCGCATCGTGCTGGTCGACGACGCACAGGAGATGCGCGAGCTCGTCGCGCTCTCGCTGCGGATCGGCGGGACGTTCGACGTCGTGGGGGAGGCGGGCAACGGCGCCGAGGCCGTCGACCTGACCGCCGCCACCCAGCCTGACCTCGTCCTGCTCGACCTGTCGATGCCGGTGATGGACGGCCTGGAGGCCCTGCCGCTCATCCTCGAACGCTCCCCGGACAGCGTCGTCGTCGTCTTCTCCGGCTTCGACGAGCTGCAACTGGGCCGCGAGGCGCGGGCCCGCGGCGCGTCGGCGTACGTCGAGAAGGGCGTGCCGCTCGACGTCCTCGCGCGGACGCTCGTCGAGGTCTACGAGGAGCGCACGGCGCGGCAGTCGTAGAGTCCGGACGCATGACCCCTGCAGAGCTCTACGCCGACGTCCGCGTCCGCATCAGCGACCTCGTCCGCGACCTCCCCGCCGACGCCGCGAAGACGCCCGTCCCCGGCTGCCCCGGCTGGACCGTCCACGACGTCGTCGCGCACGCCACCGGCGTCGTCGCCGACGTCAACGCCGGCAACCTCGAAGGCGCCGCGAGCGACCCGTGGACCCAGGCCCAGGTCGAGGCCCGCCGCGGTACGCCGACCGCCGACGTCCTCGACGAGTGGTCGCGGGAGGCGGCGACGTTCGAGCCGAAGCTCGACGAGTTCCCGAAGGGGATCTCGCGCACGCTGCTCATCGACCTCGTCACGCACGAGCACGACATCCGCGGCGCGCTGAAGGCGCCCGGCGGGCGCGACGCGGAGGCGTACGAGATCGCCCGCAAGGGGTTCGCCGTCGGCCTCGCCAAGTCGCTGGACGAACGCGGCCTCCCCGGCCTGCGCCTGGAGGCGGCGGACTGGCAGTTCGACGCGGGCACCGCCCCGGCCGTGACGGTCAGGGCGGACGACTCGTTCGAGTTCTTCCGTGCGCTCGCCGGGCGTCGTGGTGTGAAGCAGGTGCTCGCGTACGACTGGTCGGGCGACCCGCAGCCGTACCTCCCCGTCCTGAACCACTTCGGCCCGCTGCCCGACGAGGACGTCGTCGAGTCGTGAGGGCGGCCCGGGGGCTGCTCCTCGCGGCGGTCCTCGCGGGCGCGCTGACGTGGGTGTACGCCGCGGCGTTCCCCGAGCGCACCGACTACGCGGGCCACTTCGTCGCCGGGGCGGGCGGCACGCTGCTGCTGCTCGTCCCGCTCCTCGCGCGGTGGGCCACGCCGTGGCGGGTCGTCGCGGTCGCGTGCGTCGGGGTGCTGCTCGGCGTCGGCACCGAGGCGACGATCTTCCGGCTGGCGGAGTTCGACCCGGTTGACCTCGCCAACCAGAGCCTCGGCGGACTGCTCGCCGCGGGCGGCGCCCTCGACGCGCGCGGTCTCCCGTCGGCGGCGGTCGCCGCGACGGCGGGCCTCGCGCTGCTCGTCCTCGGGTTCGGCCTTGCGTTCGCGTAGCGGGGCCGCGGCGGCGGTGTCGCTGGCGGCGTTCGCGTTCGCCGCGCTCGGCGTGTGGGCGAGTGCCGCGCGGTCGGCCATCCCGCTCGCGTGGAACGGCACCGTGACGCGGGTCGAGGCGCGGCACGAGAAGCACTCAGGGATCGACGACGCGTGGTTCGTCTACGTCGACGGTCGCGCGACGCATGTCGACGCGGACCTGGCGCGGTCGATCGGCGTGGGCGACACCGTCCGCAAGGACCGCTGGGAGACGACGCTGCGCGTCAACGCGTCCACGCGCGAGCTCGCCTGGTCGCGGGAGGCCGAGCGCATGGTCGCCGTCGCGTCGTTCGCGGCGGTCGCCGCGGTGTGTCTGGCGTTCCGGCTGCCGAGGCTCAGGCCGGGCAGACGAAGCCCTGCGGCGGAGCCGGGCGGTCGAACGGGATCTTCGGGCGTGACGTCGCCGGGCGCCACGCCGGGCTGACCGGCACCGGCAGGTCCGGGATCGGCGACATCTCCAGCACCTCGAAGCCGCGTGCCATGTCGTTGACCCAGATCCGGTCGCCGAACCAGTGCGCCGACCACGTGATCGCGCCGTTGCCGACGTAGTGCGCCTCCTCGCGCGGCGCCACCGGCACCGTGAGGTCCCACACGCTGACCCCGCCGGTGAACCACGCGTTGACCAGCCGGCGCGAGCCGGGCATGAAGTTGAGCTGGTGCGACGTGCACCACGTCTCGACCCAGCGACCCGACGCCTTCGTACGGCCGCGCGGCGGCACGATGCGCCCGAGGAACACCGGCTGCCCAGGCGCGCTGATGTCGTAGAGGTGCAGTGACCCGGCCTGCTCCTCGTCCTTGCCGTCGCACCGGTGCCCGCTGTACGCCTCGTCGTTGACGACCAGCAGGCCACCGTCGGGGCTGACCGCGGACCCGTGCGCGAACTGGATGTAGTCGCCGGTGACCTCGTCCTCGGCGGCCACCGTCGAGAGCACCTTGGGGCTGATCGGGTTGGCCATGTCCCAGATCGTGATGCCCTCGAGGCCGGTGCAGACGCCGATCGGCTTGCCGGCCACGCTCGTCGCGAACGTCACGTCGTGGCAGCCCCAGAAGTCGGGCCTGATGTACGCGCGCACCTTCGGCCGCTTCGCGTCGCTCACGTCGACGACGGTGGTGAGGCCGTTGGCGCTGCCGGTGCCGCCGGGGGAGACGTAGAGGACGTTCGCGCCGGGGACCGCGGTCAGCGTGTGCGCGCTCGGCACCGCGAGCGTCGAGAGGCGCTTCGGCTTGGCGGGGTTCTTGACGTCGAACAGCGTGATGCCGTTGCCGCGGACGCCGCACGCCGAATAGTGGTGCCCGATCGCCAGGAGACCGGGGCGTACGACCGCGACGTCCATGTCGGTGCCCGCGCACTTGATGGTGCCGACGAGCTTCGGCGGCCAGACCTTGCTGTCGAAGATCCGTACGCCGCCCTGGCGGGGGTACTCGTAGCGGTTGGTGCGGCCGTTCCACTGCCCGGCGAAGACGTACCGCCCGTCGCTCGTGAGCTCCGTACCGCCGGTGTACGGCAGCCGGTAGAGCCCCGTGATGTTGGGCGTGCGGTCCTCGGCCGCGGCCTGCGCCGGGGCGTGGGCCGGCGCGAGCAGGGCGAGGAGGAGGACGGGCAGGACGCGTCGCATGGCGAGGGAATTCGTTTTTCGATCGGGAATTCCTTCACCCGATATCCTCGTGCGTCGTGAGCCCCCGCACGTACGCCGTGATCACCTACGGCTGCCAGATGAACGAGCACGACTCCGAACGCCTCTCCGGGCTGCTCGAGGAGTCGGGCTATGTCCGCGCGCCCGAGGGTGAGCAGGCCGACGTCGTGGTGTTCAACACGTGCGCCGTCCGCGAGAACGCCGACAACCGCCTCTACGGCAACCTCGGCCACCTGCTGCCCGTGAAGAAGGCGCACCCGGGCATGCAGATCGCGGTCGGCGGCTGCCTCGCGCAGAAGGACCGCGGCACCATCACCAAGAAGGCGCCGTGGGTCGACGTCGTCTTCGGCACGCACAACATCGGCTCGCTGCCCGCCCTGCTCGACCGCGCCCGCCACAACGACGCCGCGCAGGTCGAGATCGTCGAGGCGCTGGAGACGTTTCCCTCGACGCTGCCCGCGCGCCGCGAGTCGCCGTACGCCGGCTGGGTCTCGATCTCCGTCGGCTGCAACAACACGTGCACGTTCTGCATCGTGCCGTCGCTGCGCGGCAAGGAGCGCAACCGCCCGGCCACGGACATCCTCGCCGAGGTGCGCGCGCTCGTCGCCGACGGCGTCCTCGAAGTCACGCTGCTCGGGCAGAACGTCAACTCGTACGGCTCGGACCTCGGTGACCGGGGTGCCTTCGCCTCCCTGCTGCGTGCCTGCGGGGAGATCGACGGGCTGGAGCGGGTGCGCTTCACGTCGCCGCACCCCAAGGACTTCACCGACGACGTCATCGCCGCCATGGCCGAGACGCCGAACGTCATGCCGCACCTGCACATGCCCCTGCAGTCGGGCTCCGACGACGTGCTGCGGCGGATGCAGCGGTCGTACCGGCAGGAACGCTTCCTCGGCATCGTCGCGCGCGTCCGCGACGCGATCCCCGACGCGGCGATCACGACCGACATCATCGTGGGGTTCCCCGGCGAGACCGAGGCCGACTTCGCCGAGACGCTGCACGTCGTACGGGAGGCGCGGTTCTCCTCGGCGTTCACGTTCCAGTACTCACCGCGGCCCGGCACGCCCGCCGCGACCATGGACGCGCAGGTGCCGAAGGCCGTCGTCCAGGAGCGGTATGAGCGCCTCGTTGCGCTGCAGGACGACGTCGCGTGGCAGGAGAACAAGCGCCTCGTCGGCACCCGCGCCGAGCTGCTCGTCGCGGTAGGCGAGGGGCGCAAGGACGCGGGTACGGGGCGCATGACGGGCCGCGCGCGCGACAACCGCCTCGTGCACTTCCTCGGCGACGCCTCCATCAGACCTGGGGACCTCGTGGACGTCGAGGTGACGTACGCCGCCCCGCACCACCTCCTCGCGGAGGGCCCGGTGCTGGCCCACCGCAAGACCCGCGCGGGCGACCTGTTCGACGTCCCGAAGCCGGCTGGGACGATGCTCGGCATGCCGCGGGTCGGCGCGCCGGTCGGGTGACCGAGCGACCCCGCCCGCTCACCCGTCCCGTCGCGAAGCGCTGGCGCGAGCTCGGCCCTCGCCGGTGGCTGCGCCCGCAGCTCGCGGGGGCGGCGTGGATCGTCATCTTCCTGGCCGCCGCCGCGCTGCGGCCGGCGAAGACGTGCACACCGGCCGCGCCGTGCGGCACCGACGTGCTCGCCGCCGTCGTCTTCGTCCTGTGCGCCGTGGCGGCCGCCGCGCCGTCGCTGCTCCCCGCGCCCGGCGCCGTCGCCTCCGCCGCGCTCGCGGCGGCCGCCGTCGTCGGCACCGCGCCCGGCCGGCCGGCGAAGGCCGGGTTCGCGGCGGCCGCGGCCGCCGGCACGGCGTACGCCCTCGTCAGCGCACGGCACGTGGCCGAGGCGCAGCGGCGCAGGCTGGCGTACGTCGACGAGGTCACCGGGGGACGCCGCGTCCAGATCCCCGACGACGCGCTGAACCTGCTGCGGCGCAGCGTGTCCAGACTCGGCCAGGCATCGGTGGCGCTGCTGCTCGTCGCCGCGCTCGCGGCGGGCGGTGTCGCGCTGCTCGCCTCGCGCGAGGCCGAGCGCGAGCGGCGCGCGCCCGTCGCCGCCGCGCAGGTCACGGCCGTCGACACCGAGGACGGGGAGGTGACGCTCGACCACGCGGGGCGCGCCCACGTCCTCAGCGTGTACGCCTCGTACTCCGTCGGGCAGACCGTCCCCGTCTACGTCCTCGGCGACGACGTGCGGCTGGTGGCCGAGCCGTTCGACGCGACGTGGCACGCCGTCGGCGTCGCCGCGCTCGCGTTGTTCGCCGCTGCTCTGCTCGGCCCGCGCCGGCGCATCCGCGACGAGGTCACGTCCGTCGCCGGCGGCGACGTCCCCGCGTTCCGGGTCGGCGCGGCGTTCGGCACGCGGTCGGTCTCGTTCGGCGTGCGGGCCGGCGGCGACGCGCTGCTCGAGGTCCGCGTCGCGGGCGAGCCGTACGTCGACGCGGTCGACCGCGCGCTGGCGGGGCTCAGCGCCGAGGAGCTGGAGGACTTCGACCTCGACGAGGACCACGTCGACGTCGTCGCCGCCGGGCGGCTGGTGCCCGGCGGCGCCGTGGTGCTGTTCGTCGACGGCGTGCCGTACCCGCCGAGGTCGCTGGCGAGCGAGGAGGCGGCGCTCCGGGACTCGTCCAAGGACCTCGAGGACTACTAGCCTCCACCCCTCTCACCCCACTCGAAACGATCGCCTGTGTCCCCTCGCGTGCGGCCGAAAGGCCACTCGGGGGACACGGGTGATCGTCTGAGGGGAGCAGGGTGAGCGTACGGGAGTGGTGGGCTACCGGGAGACCGAGGACTCCGCCTGCGCGAGCCACTCACGCTTCGTCGCGGCCTCGGCGTCGGCGGCCTCGGCCGCCTTCTCGTCGCCCGCCGCGCGGGCGCGCGCCGCGCGCTTCTCGAGCTGCTCCAGCGACTCGCGGAGGCGGATGACGAGCGGGTTGGTGGGGGCGGGGCGGGACGCCGTACGGCGGGTGTCGTCGGCGTCGCGGAGGCGGCGTTCGACGGCGGCGAGGCGGGCGTCGAGCCGCGCCTCGACCTCGCGCGGCACGCGCCCGGTCTTCTCCCAGCGCTCGGTGATGTCGGCGAGGCGGGCACGGGCGCCGGCGACGTCGCGTTCGGGCTCGAGCGCCTCGGCCTCGGCGAGCAGCGCCTCGCGCGCGGCCACGGCGGAGGCGGTCTCGGCGTCCTTCTCCGCGTAGTACGCCGAACGCCGCGTGAAGAACGCGTCCTGCGCCGCCTTGAACCTCGCCCACAGCTCGTCGTCGACGCCGCGGGCGGCGCGCCCTGCGGCCTTCCACGACGCCATGAGCTCCCTGTATCGCGTCGTCGTCGCGGACCACTCGCCAGACTCGGAGAGCTTCTCGGCCTCGCGGATGAGGGCCTCCTTGCGCTCCTTCGACGTCTCGCGCTGCGTCTCCAGCGCCGCGAAGTGCGCCTCGCGCCGCTTGTCGAACGCCCGCCGCGCGTGCGAGATCCGCTGCCACAGCTCGGTCTCGGTCGCCTTGGCCGACTTGGTGCCGACGGGCAGCGCCTTCCACTCCTCGACGATGGCGCGCAGCCGGTCGCCGGAGGCCTTCCACTCCGACGAGGCGGAGACGCGTTCGGCCTCCTCGGCGAGCGCGCGGCGCTGGTCGAGCACGGCGGCGCCGGCGGCGGCCTTCGCGACCTGCGCCTCGGCCTGCTTCGCCTTGGCCTTGGCGACGGCGGCGTCGATACGGGTACGCAGCGCCTCCACGTCGCCCACGACCGCCGCGGTGTCGAGCGACTCGCGCAGCTTGGTCAGGCTCTGCTGGGTCTGCGCGGGGTTGCCGGCGCCGGTGGTCAGCCGCGCCTCGAGCAGGCCCACCTCGGTCGCGAGGTCGTCGTAGCGCCGCGCGAAGTGCGCGAGCCCCGCCTCGGCGTCACCGGCATGCCACGACCCGACCGCGCGCTCGCCGTCGGGCGTGCGGACGTACACGGTGCCGTCCTCGGCCACCCGGCCCCACTCGGTCGCGTCTGCCACGCGGACACCGTACCGTCGCGCCGTGCTCCTCGCCGCCGCCGTCTGCCCGCACCCGCCGCTGCTGGTGCCCGAGGTGGCGGCGGGAGCGGCGTACGAGACCGACGACCTGCGCGCCGCCTGCCGCGCCGCGGTCGCCACGCTGCCCGAGGACACGGTCGTCGTCGGCACCGCGCAGGCGGTCGAGATCGGGCTGTGGCTGCTGCCGTACGCCACCCCGCTCCTGATCCCGCGCGACCTCCCGCCGTCCGACGCCGCGGCCCTCGGGCGCACCCTCGACACCCCTGGTCTGCTCGTCATGGGCGACGGCTCCGCGCGCCGCAGCCTCGCCGCGCCCGGCTATCTCGACCCGAGGGCCGAGCCGTACGACGCCGCCGTCGCGCGCGCCCTCCGCGCCGCCGACGTGCACGCGCTGCTCGCGATCGACCCAGCTCTCGACGACGACCTGCTCGTCGCGGGCCGCGCGGCCTGGCAGGTGCTCGCCGGCGCGGCGGAGAGCGGGGAGTGGCAGGGCGAGGTGCTGTACGACGCGGCACCGTACGGCGTCGGATACTTCGTCGCGACGTGGGCCCGTGCCTAGGGTCGTCGCGGTCGTCGGGCCCACCGCGGCGGGCAAGTCCGACGCCGCGCTGCGCATCGCCGAGGAGCTCGGCGGCGAGGTCGTCAACGCCGACTCCATGCAGCTCTACCGCGGCATGGACATCGGCACCGCCAAGCTCTCCCTCGCCGAGCGCCGCGGCGTGCCGCACCACCTCCTCGACGTCTGGGACGTCCGCGAGACTGCCAGCGTCGCGGCGTACCAGGCGATGGCGCGCGAGGTCATCGAACGCCTCGACGTCGCGGTCGTCGTCGGCGGCAGCGGTCTGTACGTCCGCGGCGCGCTCGACGCGTTCGAGTTCCCCGGCACCGACCCCGAGGTCCGCGCGCGGCTCGAAGCCGAACTCGCGGGCACCGGTGCGGAGGCCATGCACGCGCGGCTGAACGACGTCGATCCCGTTGCGGCGCAGGCGATCCTGCCGACGAACGCCCGCCGCATCGTCCGCGCGCTGGAGGTCGTGGAGATCACGGGGCGGCCCTTCTCCGCGCAGCCGGGGATGGAGACGTACGCCTCGGTGTACGAGGGCACCCGCTACCTCGGTGTCGCGCCCGACCTGACGACGCTGGACGAACGCATCGACCGGCGGGTCGACGTCATGTGGGCGCGGGGCCTCGTCGAGGAGGTCCGTGCGCTGGAGGCACAGGGCCTCAGGGAGGGTGTCACCGCGAGCCGCGCGCTCGGCTACCAGCAGGTGCTCGCGTACCTCGCCGGCGAGTACGGCGAGGACGAGGCCAGGGCGCGGACCAAGCTCGCGACGCGGCAGTTCGCGCGGCGGCAGCTCAAGTGGTTCCGCCGCGACCCGCGCGTCGAGTGGCACGAGTCCGCCGACGCGGCGGTCGCGGCCGTGACGGACTAGTTCGTCCTGACCGGTGACGAAACCGCCACTGATGCCTCACACTCCCCGGACAGGGCGGACGGAGACGGCATGACGGCGTACGACGTTGACCTCGTGGCGGCGATGCGCGGCGCCCTGGAGTCGGGGCAGTTCGTCATCCACTACCAGCCCGAGGTCGACCTCGCGTCGGGCGAGGTCGTCGCGATGGAGGCGCTGCTGCGCTGGCAGCACCCCGACCGCGGCCTGCTCTGGCCGGGCGAGTTCCTGCCGGCGGCGGAGGCGAGCGGGTTCATCGTCGAGCTGGGCGAGTGGGTGGTCGCGGAGTGCGTACGCGAGGCGGCCCTGTGGCAGCGCCTCCCGTCAGCGAGGCGCGCGTCCGGCAAGCAGCTCTGGGTCAACGTCTCCTCCGCCGAGCTCTCGGCGCCGGGCTTCGCCGAGCGCGTGGTGGAGCGGATGGCCGCCGTACGGCTGCCGCGCGGCGTGCTCGGGTTCGAGGTGCGGGAGACGGCCCTCGGCTCGGACCTCTCGTCGATGGGGGAGATCCTCACGGCGCTGCGTGCCGCGGGCGTCATGGTCGCGCTCGACGACTTCGGCACGTGGTACTCCGCGCTGTCGCACCTCGACGAGCTGCCCCTCGACGCGGTGAAGCTCGACCAGCGCTTCGTCCGCGGCGTCGGGCTCGACCTCGAGGACGACGCGATCGTCGCGTCGGTCATCCGGCTCGCGCACGCGCACGGCCTCCAGGTCGTCGCCGAGGGCGTCGAGTCGTGGTCGGAGGGCGCGCGGCTCTGCGAGCTCGAGTGCGACCGCGCGCACGGCTACCTGTTCGCCGGCCCGCAGCTGCCCGAGCGCGCCCGCTGGCTGCTCAGCCGCGGCGTCGGCTGGAAGGCGCCCGACGCGCCCGCGACGCTGACGATCCCCGAGGCGCGGACGACCACCTCTGACGATTTGCGCCCCCTCGGGCAGTAGTTCGCGCTGCGTGCCAAATGGTCCGTTGTGGCCATGTCGAAAACGTCCGAACCGGCCGATCATCGAGTCAGAGCCGAGGAGGACCTACCGTGACCGAAGCGAACCGCCGCATCCCCGCCTCCGACGCCGCGCTCGCGGCGACGTTCGTACTCGGGATCGAGTCGAAGCACGGGACTCTCACGATCCACGACTACCAGGTCGCGGTGCAGCGCCTCGAACGCGCCATCCGCCCCTGGGACACCGTCGTCAACGTCGCCCCGCGCGTCGTCGGCGTGCACTGCACGGCGCTGACGAACGCCCGCGAGGTCGACGCGATCGCCGCGCGCCTGGCCGAGGTCGTCCGCGCGCCGATGGCCGTCGGGGACGAGATCCGTACGCTCGGCGTCTGCGTCGGCTCCGCCGTCGTCGAGCCGGGCGAGGACCCGGACGACGCGATGCACAGGGCGCGCGAGGCGATGCAGCACATGCGCTCCGCGCGCGCAGGCATGCTCTCGCCGGAGCTGCCCGAGCCCCGCGACATCAGGGTCGCGCTGCCCCACTAGGGTCGGTACGTGCGGTTCACCAAGGGGCACGGGACGGCGAACGACTTCGTCCTGGTCCCCGACCCCGACGGCGCGCTGGCGCTGACGGACGCGTTCGTGCGGGCGGTGTGCGACCGGCGTACGGGCATCGGCGGCGACGGCATCCTCCGCGTCGTGCGTACCGCCTGCGTCCCTGACTACGCCCACCTCGCGGCCGACGCCGAGTGGTTCATGGACTACCGCAACGCCGACGGCGGCGCCGTCGAGATGTGCGGCAACGGCGTCCGCGTCTTCGCCCGCTACCTCGCCGCGCGCGGCTGGGCCACCGATGACCGGCTCCCCGTGGCGACGCGCGACGGCGTCAAGCACGTGACGCTCGACGACGACGGGCGGGTCACCGTCGACATGGGGCCGCCGTCGTTCGACGGCACGGCGCCCGAGGGTGCGACGTACGTCTCCATGGGCAACCCCCACGTCGTCTTCTTCGTCCCCGACGTGGGCGACGCGCCCGTCCGCACCGACGGCCCGCGCATCGAGGCCGCGACGCCCGGCGGCACCAACGTGGAGTACGCCGCGGTGACGTACGACGACGCGCTCGCCATGCGCGTCTGGGAGCGCGGCGTCGGCGAGACGATGTCCTGCGGTACGGGCGCCTGCGCCGTCGCGGTCGCCGCCGCGCGCCAGGGCCTCGCCGGGCAGCGCGTCGAGGTCGCGGTGCCGGGCGGCCTGCTCGACGTCGCGTGGGACGGCGCCGACGGGTCGTCGGTGTTCCTCACCGGGCCGGCCGTGCTCGTCGCCGACGGCGACCTGCGCGACGAGTGGCTCGCGCTCCTGTGAGCTCGCGTCTCCTCCTGATCCTCGTCGCGGTCTCCGGCGTACTCGGCAACGGCTTCTTCGCCGCCGTAGGGCTCGGGATGCGCTGGCGCGCAACGGATCGGCGCTGGGTCAACCCTGGTCCCTGGCGCCGGCTGCGGCGTGGTCCGCGGGCGCTCGTACTGCGCTACCTCATGTGGTGGCTGAGCTGGCCGCACCTCGTCGCGAAGCTGCTGCGCGGCGGCGACCCTCCGCTGTTCGCGACGCCGTCGACGCTCGTGTGGCGTCGCGGCCGTACGACGCTCAGCCGGCTCGGCAACCGGCCCGGACCGGTCGGCGGGGACGCCGTGCTGTTCGTGCACTCGGTCGTGACGCGCCCGTGGATCCTCGACCTGCTGCCCGAGCGCAGCGTCATGGGTGCGGTCGTCGAGGCGGGGCACGAGGTGTTCCTGCTCGACTGGGGGGACCCCGGCTTCCAGCACGCCGGCCAGGGCATCACCGAGCACACGCGGCTGCTCGCGGAGGCGGTCGGCGCCGTGGCGCAGCAGAGCGCCACCGGTCGCGTGCACGTCGTCGGCTACTGCATGGGCGCGACGCTGGCGCTCGCCGCCGTCGGCGCGTGGGGGCCGGGGCCGATCGCGTCGCTGGTGCTGGTGGCGCCGCCGTACGACACCGAGGTCCCCGGCGGCACGGCCGCCGCGCTGCGCCTGCCCGCGCTGATGCCGGTGCTCGCGCTCGACGGCGACGGGTGCGTGCCGGGGGCGTACATCCGTGAGGCGTTCCACGTCATGCGCCGCGACGAGCTCAAGGCGGCGTGGACACGGCTGCGGCGGCGGCGCGACAAGGCGTTCCAGCGCGTGGCGTCGGTGATGACGCGGTGGGCGTGGGAGCAGCGGGCGATCCCGGGGATGCTGTGGTTCGACCTCGTGGACCTGTTCCGCGGCAACACGATGCTCCACGGCACGCTGCGCATCGGCGACGACGACGTACGCCTCGACCGCGTCACCGTCCCGACGCTCATCGTCGTGACGGACAGGGACCACATCGTGCCGATCGCGTCGTCGCTCGCGCTGACCCGCGTCATCCCGCACGCGGAGGTCGTCCGCTCGCCCGCGGGCCACGTGTCGATGCTCATGGGCCACGAGTCCCGCGCGGTGACGGTGCCCGCGCTGCTGCGCTGGCTGCGTACGGGCACCGCGGAGCCGCGATAGAGCCGAATTGTCGGATACCTGACAGTTCGGGGACCTTCGCTGTGTCACACTTTCCTGGCTACCCCTACCCGAAGACTTCGGTCCCGGCATAGCCGCCACGAAGGCACTGAGCATGGATGCCCCTGAGCGCGGGCGCCCACGTGGCTTCTTCAGAAGGGCTTTACGTGCGCTCATCGATGCGTGCTCAGCTCGTTGTCGGCATTGCCGTTTCCGTGTTCGCCGGTGCCGTCAGCGGTCCGGTCGTGAACGCTCATGCAGCCACCACCGCAGTGCCGTACTTCAGGGAGTACGAGCGCGCCTCATGGCTCCTCGCCCCGGACATCGTCGTCAATCCGCCTGGCCCTGTGGCCGGCGCAGTCCTACCCGCGCCCGTGGAACGCGGATACGTCATCACAGGCGAGCACCTGCGGAACTTCGAGGTCACCGGGTCGGACGCAGCGGATGCCGAATTGCGTGCGCTCGTCGATCGCGTGAGTACCGACGAGAACGGTCGAGCGCTCGACACAACCGGGTATCGCGTGTTCGTGACGCCGCCGATCGTCGCGGTGCAACACGCAGATGCCGCAAAGCGACATGCTGCCCTGCTCCTGGAGTCGTCCGAGGATCCCAACGCGCTCGTGGCAGACGTGACGCACGCCGCGCCCGTCGGTACGGACGCCGTAGACGACGCGCAGGAGGAGCTCGGCCTGTCTGAGCTCTTCGTCCTTCCGGTCGGCGTCGGCGTGGGTGAGATCGGTGCCGCTTGGGACGAGGGTCGGATCAAGGTGACGACGCTCGTCCAGGAGGTCGGGCTCACACCACCTGCTGATCCCGTCGCGGGGGAGGCCGAGGTCGATCCGCAGTGGGATCCGCAGGCCAAGGTGTGCCTGAGCCGGAAGTCGAACAACACCGCCTACTACGACCCGTGCTACCAGTACGCCACGCTGGCAAGGGACGGCGACCCGAACCGGACGTCGTGGACGCACCACCAGCACGGCACCGGCAAGAGCAAGGGCGTCTGGACACTGGTGACACTCACCGTCGAGTCGGCCCGGACGGTGACCAGCACCTCGCCTGCACAGACGTGGCTGGACTGGAGCCCGTCCGCGGACGTCAACATGGGCAACTGCAAGCCCTACGAGCTCGGCATCCAGGTCTACGGTGTCGTCTTTACCAGGATGTTCACCACCTGTGACGAGTGGGACATCACGAAGGGCAACCCCAGCGTCAACTTCAAGGTCGAATGGGACGGTCAGGCCTGGCGGAAGGACCGGAGCGTTGCGGGAATGAAGACGTTCGGGGTCGCCAACGGGCTGCGCGCGCGTAACAACACTCGCTACGACTACGAGGCCTGGTAGACGATGCGTGGACGACTAGGTTTCCCATCGCTGTTGATCGTCGGAATGGGCGGAGCGACCGCAACCGCGTTAGTCGGTGCGCGGCTGTACGACCCGGGTCCGCCGGCGCCGGTGACGGAGGCCGAGGCGCGCGCGTTCCTCGACACCGCGATCGACGTCGGTCTGGCGGGCGACTACCGCGCGCTCTGCGCCATGAACGGGTCGGTGAGCAACTGCGAGCTGACCCTCGACGTGAACCCGTTGCACCCACCGGCGACGACGCGGCCGGAGAGCATCACGGGACACCACGTCGGCGCCGGCGACGGCAACGACACCGCGGGCTGGGTGTTCACGGTCGAGGGCCGCGCGGGTGACGGTATGCGGTACGCCACCGAGGTCATGGTGTTCCGCGACCACGAGGACCGCCTCAAAGGCACGAACCTCGTGTGGTGGTCGGGTGCGCGGCTCGTCGTCGGGGACGGCGCCGAGGACGTCATCGAGACCGCGCCCACCTCGTGACCGCTACGGAGCCAGCTCGTCCACGCTGACACCGCCCACCGGCACCGCGCCGATCGGGTCGCCGGCGAGGTCCGCGGCGTCGTACGGCGCGCAGTACGCCGCCAGCGCCGGGTCGCCCGCGCCGAAGCCGATCGAGCGCGCGAGCCTGATGTCCGCGCACATGACGTGGTCGCCGATGGTGGGCGAGACGTTGAAGATGGTGTTGTCGTTGACGGCGACCTGCGCGGTGATGACGGGGTACGCCGCCGCCGGCGCGATGAGGTAGCCGACCTGGTCGTTGGCGAGGCCGAGCGTGATGACCTCGCGCGGTCCGGACACGCCGTCGCGGATGCCGAACGCGATCTCCGGGTAGCTCTCGCCCGGCGTCCCCGCGAACAGCACGTCGCCGACGCGCAGCGCGGCCGCGACGGTCGAGATCGTGTTGGCGTTCTGCCACGGCGGGTCCATGGACCGCAGCAGCCGCGCGCCGAACGCCGTGCCGCCCGCGCTGAACAGACCCAGCACCGCGGGCGACGTGACGACCTCGCGGATGCGCCCCTGCGCCGCGGCGACCGGACCGGTCACGGGCGTGGCCGAGTCCACGGCACGCACGACGTGCGCGAGGTAGTTGGCGGTGATCTGCGCCTTGCGCCCCGACAGCCCGAACGACGGGTTGGACGTGGACGTGAACGCGCAGTGCGGCCGGCACGGCTGCGTCTTGCCGACCGCGCCCTGCATCGCCATGCCGACGCCGCCGTAGCGTGCCGCGACCGCGTCGCCGACGTACTGCGGCCAGTCGCCGTGCACGCCGTCCGCGCCGCCGGCCGTCGCGTGCGCGGCATAGGCGACGTACGTCACGACCGGAGCGCCCGACGGCGTCCGCGCCTGGATGACCCGCAGCAGGCCGTCCTTGCCGTCGCTGCCCTTCGTGCCCTGCGCGCTGCCGGTCGGGCACGGCAGGTCCATGGTCTCCGGCGGCACGCCGTCGTCGGAGCCCTGATGCAGCGCCTCGGGGCACGACTGGTTGTAGATGAGGTCGTACGCCGCGGAGTGGCCGGCGACGACGTTGGCGAAGCGCCGCTCGGTGTACGCGCGCGTGATCGCCGCGACGGTCTGGTTGTAGACGAAGTCGAAGTACGCCTTCGGCATGCCGCCCCACGCGCCGATCGTGTCGGGGCCGCTGTGCGTGTGGTCGCCCGCGATGAGGATGTTCTTCGCGGGCATGCCCGGCTGCGCCGCCGCGGCCGCCATGTCCGCGAGCCCCTTGATGCCGTCGCGGTACGCCGCGAAGTACCCCTGCGTCTCGATGGTCGCGATCGCGATGGACTGCTTGCCGTCGTCGAACACCACCGCGCGGGCCTTGATGCGCTCGGTCGTCGTGCGGTTCTGCGACCCGCGCCCGACGAGGCCGGACAGCAGGTGGCCGTCGCCGAGACCGTTGCCGCCCTGGTTGATGACGCCGAGCCCGACGAGGTCCGGCGAGATGTCGAACGCCGCCGCGCCGACCTTGTACGACGGCAGCGTCACCCGCGCGGGCAGCGAAGGCCGGCTCAGCGTCGTGTGCTTGCCGCCGTTGCCCCAGGTGGTCGCGGTGACGAGCGTGTACGTGTACGTCGCGCCCGGCTTCACGGCCCTGTCGTCGTACGACGTCGCGGTGCGCGGCAGCGTCGCCACGGTCGCGCCGTCGCGGCGGACGAGCACGCGCGCGACCTCGTCGGCGAGCGCGTCCCAGCGCACGGTGACGCTCGTCGCCGCGACGGTGGCGGTGACGCCGGTGGGCGGCGCGAGCCTGCGCCCGGGAGGCACCGCGGCCGCGGGGACCGCGAGCAACGACAGAACGGAGACGACGAGCAGAAGACGGCGCATGCAGAACGCCTTCGACGCGGGACGTGCGCACCCCTGCGCCCTAGAGTGCGCGCCATGGAGGACTTCGACCCGACGCCGCCGGGCAAGGGGCGCTTCGTCGGCCTCGCTGTCCTGCTCGCCCTGCTCGGTGCCGCGATGCTGGTCCGCGCCACCACCGACGACGCGGAGCCGCGCCCCGTGCCCGCCACCTCGGCGCCGTCGACTGGATGACCGACACGGAAGTGGTCGCGAGCGAGCCGTCGCGACGCGGGACGTTCCTCGTTCTCGCGCTCGTCACGGCGCTCGTCGCGACCGTCGTCGGTATCCGGCTGTACGCCACCCGCGAACGGCCGTTGCCGCACGAGCCGCCGGGCGGCGCGTACCTCGTCATCGACCGCGGCCGGCCGCGGTTCGAGAACAACGGGGCGCGCGGCTACCTGTTCACGGCGCGCTCCGTCTGGCCGGACCCGCTGCGCGTCGAGTCGGTCGTGCCGCTCGACGCGTCGGGTGCCGAGGCGCCGTACCGGTCGTCGGGTGTGTTCGAGGGCACCGGGTACGGGCAGTCGCAGTTCCTCGGCCTGGAGCCACCGGCGCCGGGGCCGTACGTCGTCCAGCCGGGGAGCGAGGCGTCCGTCGGGCTGTGGGTGCCGGTGCGGTGCGAGCGCACGGTCCGCGTCGTCGCGCTGCGCGTACGGCTGCTCCTCACGCGCAGCAGGGCGGAGCAGGTGATCGGCCTCGGTCCGCCCGAGTCGAGCCCGGTCGAGAGCGGTACCGGCTGCGCGACTCCGTCCCCGGGCGGGTAATGGGGTGTGACGGCGCCGCCAGGGTGGGACGATCAAGGTGATGACAGTGCCCACCGGCCCCGAGCCGTACCCCACCGACCTCGACGACGACGCCGTCGACGAGGTCGACTACGAGTTCCACGAGATCGAGGACGAGCGCGGCTTCGAGCGCGAGGCGCGCGAGGGGCTGCGGCGCGTCGCGGGGCTGCGTACGGACCTCGAGGACGTCACCGAGGTCGAGTACCGCGCGCTGCGGCTCGAACGCGTCGTCCTCGTCGGCGTGTGGACCGACGGCACCGCCGACGACGCGAAGAACTCCATGACCGAGCTGGCCCGCCTCGCCGAGACGGCGGGGTCGGAGGTGCTGGAAGGTCTGGTACAGCGGCGTTCCAGACCCGACTCCTCGACGTACATCGGCCGCGGCAAGGCCGACGAGCTGCGCGACGTCGTCGTGGAGACCGGCGCCGACACGGTGGTCTGCGACGGCGAGCTGTCGCCCGCCCAGCTGCGCAACCTGGAGAAGGTCGTCAAGGTCAAGGTCATCGACCGTACGGCGCTGATCCTCGACATCTTCGCCCAGCACGCGACGAGCAAGGAGGGCAAGGCGCAGGTCGAGCTGGCGCAGCTGCAGTACCTCATGCCACGCCTGCGCGGCTGGGGCGAGTCGATGTCCCGCCAGGCCGGCGGCCGCGTCGCCGGCGGTGGCGGCATCGGCACCCGAGGTCCCGGCGAGACGAAGATCGAGACCGACCGCCGTCGCATCCGCAACCGCATCGCCAAGCTGCGCCGCGAGATCGACGCGATGGGCACGATCCGCGAGACCAAGCGCCAGGAGCGCGTCCGCAACGCCGTCCCCTCCGTCGCGATCGCCGGCTACACCAACGCCGGCAAGTCCTCGCTCCTCAACCGCCTCACCGGCGCCGGCGTGCTGGTCGAGAACGCGCTGTTCGCGACGCTCGACCCGACGGTGCGCAGGGCGGAGACGCCGGACGGGCGCACGTTCACGCTGACCGACACCGTCGGCTTCGTACGCCACCTGCCGCACCAGCTCGTCGAGGCGTTCAAGTCGACGCTGGAGGAGATCAGCCGCGCCGACCTGATCCTGCACGTCGTGGACGGCTCGCACCCCGACCCGGAGAGCCAGATCGCGGCGGTGCGCGAGGTGTTCCGCGAGATCGGCGCGCACGACGTCCGCGAGCTCGTCGTCGTCAACAAGGTCGACGACGCCGACGAGGTCGTCCTCGGCCGGCTCCGCAGGCGCGAGAAGCACTCGGTGTTCGTCTCCGCCAAGACCGGCGAGGGGCTCGGCGACCTGATCACCGCGCTCGAGCGGGACCTGCCGCGGCCGGAGATCGACGTCGTCGTGCTGCTGCCGTACGACCGCGGCGACCTCGTGTCACGGCTGCACGACGACGCCGACATCCTCGGCGAGGAGCACACCGGCGAGGGCACGCGCGTCACCGCGCGGGTCGGCCCCGAGCTCGCCGCCGACCTCGCGGCGTACACCGTGGCGTCGTCTAGCGGCTGACCGCGGCCAGCGCGTTGACAAGCCCGGCGCCGTAGAAGCTCGTACGGCCTCCCGCGCTCCGGCACGTGGCGGCGTAGTCGGCGGGGCGGCGCGAGTAGTCGACGCGCGGCGGGCTCGGGCACGACATCGGCGTCGCGGTGTCCACGAGGGCCTTCCGTACGGCCTCGGGGGACATCGTCAGGCCCGCCTTGTCGTCGGGGTCGGCCTTGCCGTACTTGCTGACGATGAGCGCCGCGACGCCCGCGACGTGCGGCGCGGCCATCGACGTGCCGGTGAGGTAGCGGTAGTAGCCGCACGACGAGCCCGCGCAGTACTGCACGACGCTGGGCGAGCGCGGGGCGCCGTTGGCGTCGATCGCGCCCTCCTCGCGGAGCAGTGCCTCGGGGTACGACGACAGCGTCTGGATGCTCCCGCCGCCCCCGCTGCCGTCGGCGAGCAGGCCGCTGCCGCCGGGCGCCGTGACGGTGATGTGCTCGAGGCCGTAGTCGGAGTAGTCGGCCTTGACCCGGTCGCGGCCGAGCGCGGAGACCTCGAGGACGTGGTCGAGCGTCGTCGGCAGGACCTCGCAGTCGGCGGTGACGCGGCGGCGGCGCGCCTCGCCCTCGGGGAAGTCGGGGCTGATCGTGTCGGTGCCGGGCGCGTCGAGGTCGAGGTGCTCGTTGCCGGCGGCGGCGACCATCGTGACGCCGTGCGAGTGGGCGTACTCGACGGCGCGGCGTACGCCCTCGATGAGCGCCTGCTGCTCGTACCGCTCGACGGCCGAGTCGTCCGGGCTGTTGGGGCAGTTGAACAGCCACGGGTCGACGAAGTAGCTCATGTTCGCGACGTCGACGCCGATGTCGGCGGCGTACACGAGCGCCTTGACCGTGGGCATGAGGAAGAACAGCCCCGAGTCCTGGCCTGCCCGCAGGTCGACGAGGCGTACGCCCGGCGCGACGCCGGCCATGCCGAAGCGGTCGGCCGCCGCGGCGATGGTGCCCGCGACGTGCGTGCCGTGGCCGCTCGGGTCGACCCCGACCGGGTCGGTGCAGTCCTTCTCCTCGCACGGGCCGTCGGCGCCGGGGTGGTCGACGACGAAGTTGCGGGAGAGCTTGGTGTCGTACGCCTTGCGCAGGTCGGGGTGGGTGCGGTCCACGCCGGTGTCGATGACCGCGACGAGCACGCGGCTGTCGCCCGCCTCGACGCGGCGCGCGTCCGGCGCCTTGATCATGTCCATGTCCCACTGGAGGTTCTCGAGCGGGTCCTGGCCGGAGTCCGTACGGCGCACGCCGTCGCCAGAGCCTGGCCTGCGGTTGGGCCCGTCGGGGGCGGGGGGCAGGCCGTTGGCGGGGTTCGTGACGACGCCGTGGATGCGGCCGTCCTTGCGGGCCCGCGCGACGAAGTCGCTGCCGGCCATGACGGTGTAGACGCCGACCTTCGGCTCCTCGCGCACGATCTCGCCGCCGGCGGCCGCGATCGCGAACGCCCCGTCGTTGGCGGTGATGCCGTCGCCGAGGACGACGTCGTACTCACGGTTGCGCGGGCCCTTGCCGACCGGCGTCGGGCGGACCGTGGGGGAGGCGGTGGCGCTGGGGGTCGTCGTCGTGGGGCTCGGCGTCGTGCTCGGCGTGGCCGTGGCGGTGGGGCGCGCGGCGGGCTCCGGGTCGTCGCGGAGGCGGGCGACGGCGACGCCGATCCCGATCGCGAGGACCAGCACGGTGAGGAGGGCGACGACCTGCGAGCGGCGCATGCCGCGAGCCTACGTCCGGCCGGTCACGGGAGGGTCGCGGCGCCGTTCGTCGCGGGCATGGTCACAGAGGGTGGTCTCGCGCCTAGTCCTGCTGGGGCATTTCGGGACCGGATAGGCGCGAACGCCTTCCCACGACGGTCACCGACGGTCAATGTCGGCAGGGACACGTTCGAACTTGAGAGATTGAGGCGAAAAAGATGCGCGCATCGGCCGGCACCACCACCCGTCGAGCGGGTGTGCTCATCGCGCTGAGTGGCGTCGTTCTCGCGGTCACCGCGAGCTTCGCCGGACCCGCGAGCGCGGGAGACCTCGAGTCGTGTGTCAGCACCCGGCCGACGCCGGGCAGCGAGAACACCGTGCTCTCCGTCGACCCCGCGTCGGACACGACGCCCGGCGGCAACATCGCGTACACGCTGGAGTACCCGGCGAACGGCAACGACACCGACACGTTCGAGGTCGAGGGCTGCGTGTTCGTCGACGGCGTCGCGGTGGGCACCTGGGGCCCCGAGTCGATCCTCAACGGCGTGGCGTACGACTTCGACTACGACATCCCCGCGGACGCGCCGGTCGGCTCGACCGTCTGCATCTCCGCGAAGACCACCGAGGGCCCGTCGGCCCCCGCGGCCAGCAACCGCAAGGCCGAGGAGTGCTTCACGGTGACCGAGCCCGTGGAGGAGCCGACCGAGGAGCCTTCGGAGGAGCCTTCCGAGGAGCCGTCGGAGGAGCCCAGCGAGGAGCCGTCGATCGAGCCCTCCGAGGAGCCCTCGATCAGCCCGACCGTCCTGGGCGTCAAGAAGACCCGCAAGCCCGCCGGCCCGGCCACGCTGCCCACCACCGGCGTCTCGACGACCGGCATCCTCGCCGCGCTCGGTGCCGGCCTGGTCATCGTCGGCGGGGCGCTCGTGCTCCGCGGCGGGACGTACCAGCGCCAGCACTAGGCCCTAGACGGCAGAACGGCCGCTCCCCTCCTGCGGGGGGCGGCCGTTCTGTCGTTCTGTCTCAGATCTTGCGCAGGACCGTGACGACGCGGCCCAGGACCGTCGCCTCGTCGCCGGGGATCGGGTCGTACGCGGGGTTGTGCGGCATCAGCCAGACGTGGCCGTCACGGCGCTTGTACGTCTTCACCGTCGCCTCGCCGTCGATCATCGCGGCGACGATGTCGCCGTTGTCGGCGGCGGGCTGCTGGCGTACGACCACCCAGTCGCCGTCGGCGATCGCGGCGTCGATCATCGAGTCGCCCACGACCTTGAGCAGGAACAGCGTCCCCTCGCCCACCAGCTCGCGGGGGAGCGGGAACACGTCCTCCACCGCTTCCTCGGCGAGCACGGGCCCGCCGGCGGCGATGCGGCCGACGACGGGGACGTACGTCGGGGCGGGGCGGGCGTCGTTCATCGCCGCCTCGTCGTGGGCGTTGGGCGCGAAGACCTCCACCGCGCGCGGCCGGTTGGGGTCGCGGCGCAGGAAGCCCTTCTTCTGCAGCGTCGAGAGCTGGTGGTGCACGCTGCTCGGGCTGGTCAGGCCCACCGCGTCGCCGATCTCGCGCACGCTCGGGGGGTAGCCGCGGCGCTCGACGGCGTCGCGGATGACCTCCAGCACCTTGCGCTGCCGCGCCGTCAGGCCGCTGGCGTCCGGCGGGCCGTCCGGGAAGTCGTGGACCTGGGCGTCGTCGTGCGCGTCGTAGTCCTCGGGGTCGGGCACGAGCGCTCCCTTCACTGGTGGTCTCCGAGGGAGACGGTAGCGGCGCCGGGCCGATCGTTCAAACACATGTTCGAACTTTTCTTGACTACATCTCCTCGTCTGGGGCATGCTGCGAACAGACGTTCGATCGAACACCCGTTCGTTTCTGTCACACCCGGGAGGCAGCATGACGGCCATGACCTTCGACACGCCGCTGCGGCCTTCTTCGTCCCCGTCCACGGAGCGCTCTCCGGAGCGGCTGCGCCTCACGAGGCGCGGTCGGCTGCTCCTGCTGCTGACGTTCGCCACGCTGCTGCTGGTGGCGTTCTCGCTCGGCCGCACGTCGGCCGACGCGGGCTCGTCGCCCGCCGTGCCCCGGCCCGTCACCGTCGTCCAGCCCGGGGAGACGTTGTGGGCGATCGCCCGCCGCGTGGCCCCCGGCACCGACCCTCGCGCCACCATCGCGCGCCTGACCGAGCTCAACGATCTTGGAGCGAGGCCCATCGTCGCGGGGCAGCGGCTCGTTCTGCCCCGCTGACGGCGCCGGCCCTACACGGCGCCTGGACCGGCCGCCTCCCGCCCGGGGCGGCCGGTCGCCGTGCGTTCGGGGTCTTTCGTGCGTGCCGCACGTTCGCCCGGCTTGCGCCCTCTGCGGTGCAGCGTTTCGTCGAGGGAACGCCGCACTGTCAGCCTTTCGTCTCCGAAACGCTGCACGCCGGCGTCGTTGGGGCCGCGGGTCAGCCCCCGATCAGCTGCGCGCGGGCGTCCCTGACCGTGAGGGTGCGGGTGGCGGCGGGTCCCGTGACACCGTCGCCGGGGATGTCCAGCGGTCCCACCGGCCCGTAGCCGACGTCGAACGTGTACGTCCCGCTCCACTGTGCGCTCAGCGTGACGGTCGCCGTTCGGGCGGAGTCGTACACGTGGGCGACGCGGTCGTCGCAGCGTTCCGTCGCCTCACCGCCGTCGTACGCGCCGCCCGGGCGGGTGGTCTCGCAGCGCGCGCCGTCGCCGAACGTCCAGACGTAGCGGCCGGCTGTGATGTCCATCTCGAGCCGTGCGGGGCCCGCGGCGGTATCGACGTCGAGCGTGGCCGTGTCAGTCGTCTCGCCGCCCGCGGCGAAGTACGCGGGCAGCCCGGTGACGGCACGTTCGGCCGGCTGAATTGTGATCGTCGCCGTCGGCGGCCGAAGGTCCTTCAGGTACCGGTCCATGTCCTGCGAGAGGTCGGCGGCCGTGACGATGCGGCGGGTCGCGCTCAGGCAGATCGAGTCGACGTACGCCGGGTTCGCGTCCGTGGGGCGTTGCAGGTAGATGCGGAACGTCGTGCCGTCCGGGCACTCGGCGGGGTTGCAGTGCACGAACGAGTCGCTGTCGTGCTCGTTCAGGTCGCAGTCGACGATGAGAGTCCAGTCGCACCCCTCGCACCCACCACTCCGCGCGACGGCCCGGTTGGCAGCCTCCGACCCCGGCACGATGATCGCGCCTTGAAAGCGTGAGTCGGTGGTCGCGACCGTGCCAGACGTGCACTCAAGGACGTTTCCCCGGCACGGCTTCGGGGACTGCGTGGCAATCGCAGGAGCGATCCCCGACGCGACAGTGAGAACCATCGCGGCTACGGCAACCCTCACGTCATCACGTCCGAACGGTCTAGTAGCCAGGCAGTGCCCCCGCGTTGAAGGTGTGCCGAGTAGCGAGCCTTCGATGCTGGATACGCCTTGACCACCGAGTCGTCAGCGCGGCGCTCGTGCCCGGCGGATTGGGCTACGGAGTAGGTAACGGAGGCACCTGCGTCACCAACCTGCTGAATCTCGATGTCAGCGACGGTGTAGCGGTAATCGAGGTAGTGGTTGTCGCGAGCTAACTCGCTCATGACACCGAGGATCTTCCGGCATTCGCACGTCGTCGCGACCAGAGGCCCAAGCAGTTCCTCGGCACGCGAGGGCTGACGTAACGCCGCGTTCAACGCGGCGAAGTACGTTTCGATCGCTGTGCGCACCTGCTGTCGGTCATCGGGATGCCGCTTCGCGGTCGGGGAGGGCGTCGCAGACGGCGTCGAGGCGCTCGGCGAGACCGACGGGAGCGTTCCGGCCTTGGGGTCGGAGCACGCGACGGTGGCGCTCAGTACGAGCGCGGCGAGAAGAGCGTGCCCCCGTGTCACGGTCGACAGGATAAGGACATAACCGGCGCCGTTGAAGACGTCACCCGCGTTGTCCACAGAATCTGTGGACAGAGCGGGGGATGAACCCCCGGGTCGCGACCGGGGCGATGTCGTTCTGTGACGGTCCACCGCACGTGCTCACGCGTGCTGATCTTCAACAGAACGGACGCGGCGCCAAGCCGCCACGCCGAGCCGACGACCCGGCCTCAGTACCCCAGCGCCGCCGGCCCCGTGCCCCCGCCAAGCAGCTCGCCCCGCGAGTGCCGGATCGTCACGCTCATCCGCGGCCCTACCGGCTTCGCCGTCTTCGGTACGCAGTGCTCCCAGTCGTGCTGGCACGCGCCGCCCATCACGACGAGGTCCCCGCACCCCGGCTCCAACGTCAGCACGATCCGCCCGCCACCGCGCGGCCGCAGCTGAAAGCGTCGCCGGGCACCCAAAGAGACGGTCGCAACCAGGGGCCGACGATGCGTACGCCCGTTCCTGTCCGGATGCCACGCCACGCTGTCGCGACCGTCGCGGTAGAGGTTGACCCAGACCCGGTCGAAGCTGACGCCGTAACGCGCCGACAAGTCGGAGCACATCAACGGCAGCGCCGGCGGAGTCCCCGCGGCAGCAGCCGAGACGGGCCACCCCGCCGTCAGCCGCGGCTCGAGCACCCGCCCCTCGTACATGCGCCGCGTTCGCTGCTCCCACCGCCCGCTCTCCAGCAGCTCCGCGAACAGCGCGTCGTGCCCGCGCAGCCATCCCGGGCAGTAGTCGACCCACGACGTCTCGTCGAGGGCGTGCCGGACGAGCCCGTCGTACGACACGTCGATGCCCGTCGGCGTGTCGAGGTCGAGCAGCGACGGCTGCCAGGCGAGCTCCGGCTCCACCCACACATGGTAGGCACCTGGGTGCGACAGATTCTCGCCGCCTCCCACGAAACGACCCGAAGCGCGCGTACGGTCGCCCCGCCGCGGAAACGAGGGAGCGCCGATGCCGCACACCGGACCAGAGACCCCCGACTTCCCCGTCGTCCCGCTCGACGGCGTGACCGAGCTACGGATACACGGCGTCTCGGGGACGCCGGTCGAGTCGATGCTCCAGGACCCGCACCCCGTGCAGGTCTGGGGCGACAAGACCGCCGGCTTCTACCGCCGCCCCGAAGACACACCAGGCAGCACCGACCACCTCGAGGCGTACTCCTGGGGCCGCCTCACCTCGGGCGCGTCGGCGCGTGCGGGGTGGCTGCTGCTCCTGCCGTTCATGCTCGTCAACGTCGCCTCGTGGGCCCACCCCGCCCGACGCGGCGACCGCAGCCACGCCGTCGGCACGATGAGCGGCGCCGTCCGCGTCGCGGCGCTGACGCTGACGGCGACGATGATCCTCGCGGCGGCGTTCCTCGGCATGGACATCCTGGCTTGGCAGTGCGGCGGTGACGAGGTCCGCTGCGGCGCGAAGCACTGGTACACGAGCTTCATGGCCGAGGGCGCGTTCGAACGCCCCGGCGTCCGCATCGCGACCGGCGCCGCCGTCCCCGTCGGCCTGGTCCTGCTGTTCTGGTACCTCTCCAACAAGACCGCCAAGAAGTACGAGGAGATGTGCAGCGACTGGGGCTCGCGCCAGACCAAGCCGGACCCCGACCCCAGCCTGCCGCGCGGCGTCTGGGACATGTCGCACCCCGGTTTCTGGCTCGGCGGGGGGCCGCTGCGCCGGCTGCGCAGCCTGCACCTCGCCGCGGCGTTCGCGCTGGTGGCGGCGCTGGTCGCGTACGCCACCGGCAGCGCGATCCCCGGCGCGTCCGACGCCGTCGGGGCGACGCTCACGGCCGTCGCCGTCGCGCTGCTGCTGGTCATCGCCGCGATGCTCGCCTCGCCGCTGTCGGGGCGGCGCCGCGAGCTCATCGAGGACCGCACGCCCAATCCGCTGTACGTCACGACGGTCCGGCTCGCGCCGTATGTCGCCGGCGGCGTCCTCCTCGCCGCGCTCGCGTACGCCGTCCTCGCCCCCGAGACCGCCCGCGACGCCGACGCGCTCCCCGGCCTGCGCGGCGCCAAGCACTGGATCCTCGCCGCCCAGGCATCGGCCCTCACGCTGCTGCTGTTCGCCAACGTCGCCGCCCTCCGCGGCCGCGACCCGTCCAAGCCCGAGGCGGCTGCGGGGCTGCTGCTCAAGGGCTTCGCGGCGCCGTTCGTCGCGCTGCTCGGGGTCGTCGTCGCGAGCGGGTTCGCATCCGGCGTGACGATCCACCTCGCCGATTTCCTCGGCTGCCCGGGGGAGTGCGGCGACCCCGACAAGGTGGAGTTCGTGCTGCCGTCGGAGTACCTCCGTACGGCGCGCGGCTTCTTCGCCGCCGGCGTCGCGCTGATCGTCATCGGGCCGTGGTTCTGGTTCGTGGTGCGCAAGAGGCGGCTGCGTACGGCGCAGGCGAACCTCGTCACCGAGTACCCCGGCTTCGACGACCCCGCGCGCCGCCGCGCGATCGCGTCGACGCAGGCCACCGCCGCGTTGTCCGACGACGGCGCGTGGCCGCTCGCCGCGCTCGTCGTGGCGGGCGTCGCGGGCGGGTTCGCGCTCGAGGTGTTCGGCGGCAGCAGGATCGAGTCGCCGGCGACGACGGCGGGCCGCTGGATGGTGGGCGCGTTCGCGCTGGGCCTGGTGGCGGTGGGGCGGCTCGCGTACAAGAACGAGGGCACCCGCCGTACGGTCGGCATCCTCTGGGACCTGGGGACGTTCTGGCCGCGCGCGGCGCATCCGTTCGCTCCGCCGTGCTACTGCGAGCGCACGGTGCCGGAGTTCACGCAGCGCATCGACCAGCTCCGCGGCAAGCGGCGCGGCACCGGCCGCGGCGTCGTCGTCTCCGCGCACAGCCAGGGCACCGTCATCGGCCTGGCAGCGCTGCTGCAGCTGCGGCGCGACCGTGACGAGGTGGCGCTGCTGACGTACGGCTCGCCGCTGCACCGCCTCTACGCCAGGGCGTTCCCGCACTTCTTCGGGCTGCCGGTGCTCGACTGGACGCGGCAGGCGTACGGCGGCCGGTGGGTCAACCTCTACCGCCGCAGCGACCCGATCGGCGGGCCTGTCACCTGCGCCGACTCCGACGTGCCCGCGGATGCCGTACGCCCCGACCGGCGGCTGCACGACCCGGCGTTCGCGCGGCCGGAGTACGCCTTCACGGACCCGGTCACGCGCGGGCACAGCGGCTACTTCGCGGACGCGGCGTTCGACGCGAGCGTCGGCGCGCTCGCGGCGGAGGTGCGCGGCGGGTAGCGTCCAGCCACCATGCGCTGCCCCTTCTGCCGTCACCCCGACAGCCGCGTCGTCGACTCCCGCGAGGCCGACGAGGGCACGTCGATCCGCCGCCGCCGCGAGTGCCCCGAGTGCACGCGGCGGTTCACGACCATGGAGACAGCCAGCCTCGTCGTCGTGAAGCGCAACGGCACCAAGGAGCCGTTCAGCCGCGCGAAGGTCGTCAGCGGCGTACGCCGCGCCTGCAAGGGCCGCCCCGTCGACGACGACCAGCTCGCGGCGCTCGCGCAGGACGTCGAGGACCACGTACGGTCCGCCGGCGCCGCCGAGGTCACCAGCCAGGACGTGGGGCTCGCGATCCTCGGGCCGCTGCGCGAGCTGGACGAGGTGGCGTACCTCCGCTTCGCCTCCGTCTACCGCGGCTTCGACACGCTCGCCGACTTCGAGCGCGAGGTCGCCGGGCTCAAGTCGACGAAGGCGGACAACGGCGACGACGCCGGAGCGGGCCCTCGCTAGAGAGCCCGCTCCGGGAACGCCGCGTCCGTCGTTACCCGCCCAGCGCGCTCGCCAGGTTGACGATGCCGGCGCCGTTGCAGCGGCCGTCGCCCTGCGCGGAGCTCGTCAGCAGGGTGCGCGTCTGCGCGTTGCCGAGGCCCTTCTCGGACATGACCAGCGCGGCGACGCCGGAGACGTGCGGGGTGGCCATCGAGGTGCCGCTGATGACGCCGTACGTGTTCCCGGGGAACGTCGACCACACGTCCTCGCCCGGCGCGGCGATCTCGACGTCGGCGTTGCAGGTCGAGAAGTCCGACTTGGCACCGTTCGCGCTCACCGAGCTCACCGAGACGACGTCGCGGTGGTACGCGGGCCAGTTCTTCGTGTCGTCGTAGTCGTTGCCGGCAGCGGCGATCAGCAGCGCGCCGGCGGCGTACGCCTCGGTCAGCTCGCGGTCGAGCGCGCTGTCCTGCGGGCCGCCGATGCTCATGCTGATGACCTTGGCGCCGCCGCGGGTGTGCAGCCAGTGGATGCCCGCGACGATGTCGGCGTAGAAGCCCTGGCCGGCCGCGTCGAGGCCCTTGAAGACGGCGAGCTCGGCGTTCGGGGCGACGCCGGCGACGCCGATTCCGTTGTTCGCGATCGCGGCGACCGTGCCGGCGACGTGCGTGCCGTGCACGTTGTCCTCGGAGCAGGTGCCCTCGGTGACGATGCCGAGCGCGGTGTTCGCGGTCGCGCAGCCCTGGACCTTGCCGAGCAGGTCGACGTGCGTACGGTCGATGCCGGTGTCGAGGATGCCGACGCGCGTGCCGCCCGACGAGGGGAAGCTGCCGGCGCCGAACGCCGTCGTCCAGCCCTCCGGCGCGTCGACGTCGACGTCGGCGACGCCGCGGACGAGGCTGCCGGTCACGGCCTGGCCGGTGTTGTGCAGTCCCCACTCGTCCTTGACCAGGGTGTCGTTCGGCGTGCTCGTGAGGCTCATCCGCCAGTTCGGGTGCGCGTACTCGACGCCGGAGAGGGCGGCGTACGCGCGGCTCGCCGCGGCCGGCGACAGGCCGGACGGCAGCCGTACGACGTCGACGTCGCCGCCGACGGTGTTCGCGACGTGGGCACCGACGCGGGCGTGCGCGGCCGCACGCTGGGCGGGCGTCGCGGCGTCGCCGAAGCCGACGAGCAGCGACGTCGGGTGGTGCTCCGGCATCGCCGAGACGGGGGCGGCGGACGCGCCGGCGGCGGCGGTGGCCGGCAGCGCGAGCGCGGCGGTGGCCGCGAGCGAGGTCAGGAGACGCGTTCCGGTGGGCACTGGCACTCCTCTGGTGGATCGGTGCTGAGCTTCGGGAAACCGGACGAACCCGGCATCTTGTCCAACGCCGCCCGCGCAGCGGGTCATCGCAACCTCGGGTCGAGGGGAGGGTTGCCCCGGGGCGACCGGACTGCCGCGCCCGCCGCGGCTTGGCGGGGCGCTTGCAAAATCACGCGCCCGCGCGGCCCGAAACTTTCCGCGAGTCGCTTGCGCCCCCGTCCGCCTGGTGCCAGAGTCCCCTACTGCATCTAGTGCTTACACCACTGTGATTCATCCACATGTAGTGCACAGGATGCGCACAGCTTGTCCACCGATCTGCCCGGGTTGTCCACCGCCCGGTCCACAGGCCAGCGGGCGCAGAAAACTTGTCACACCCCTGATCCAGACTTCCGGACAGGACGAAATCGCCGCCGCGCGGCGTTGCAGAGAGGGATGGATGGCATGACGGAGACGGCGAACGGCGCACCCGCGAAGACCTCGAAGAAGGCCGCGGGGCTCCGTCTGCAGCGCGTGTTCACGACCGAGGGCGTGCACCCGTACGACCAGGTCGAGTGGGAACGCCGCGACGTCGTCATGACCAACTGGCGCGACGGCTCCGTCAACTTCGAGCAGCGCGGCGTGGAGTTCCCGTCGTCCTGGTCGGTCAACGCCACCAACATCGTCACGACCAAGTACTTCCGCGGCGCCGTCGGCACCGAGCAGCGCGAGTGGTCGCTCAAGCAGGTCGTCGACCGCGTGGTGGACACCTACACGAAGGCCGGCGTCGACAACGGCTACTTCGCCACCCCGGCCGACGCGGAGATCTTCGAGCACGAGCTCAAGCACATGCTCGTGCACCAGGTGTTCAGCTTCAACAGCCCCGTCTGGTTCAACGTCGGCACCACCGCACCGCAGCAGGTCTCAGCCTGTTTCATCCTCTCCGTCGACGACCAGATGGACTCCATCCTCAACTGGTACAAGGAGGAGGGGATCATCTTCAAGGGCGGCTCCGGCGCCGGCCTCAACCTCTCCCGCATCCGTTCGTCCAAGGAGCTGCTGTCCTCCGGCGGCACGGCGAGCGGCCCGGTGTCGTTCATGCGCGGCGCCGACGCCTCCGCCGGCACCATCAAGAGCGGCGGCGCCACCCGGCGCGCGGCGAAGATGGTCATCCTCGACGTCGACCACCCCGACATCGAGGAGTTCATCGAGACCAAGGCGCGCGAGGAGGACAAGATCCGCGTCCTGCGCGACGCCGGGTTCGACATGGACCTCGGCGGCCGCGACATCGTCAGCGTCCAGTACCAGAACGCCAACAACTCCGTCCGCGTCACCGACGAGTTCATGCGCGCCGTCGAGGCCGGCACCGAGTTCGGGCTCAAGGCGCGCAAGACCGGCGAGGTCATCGAGACCGTCGACGCCAAGACGCTGTACCGCAAGATCGCGACCGCCGCGTGGGAGTGTGCCGACCCCGGCATCCAGTACGACGACACCATCAACGACTGGCACACCTGCCCCGAGACCGGCCGCATCACCGCGTCCAACCCGTGCAGCGAGTACATGCACCTCGACAACTCCTCGTGCAACCTCGCCTCGCTCAACCTCATGAAGTTCCTGCGCGAGGACGGCACGTTCGACGCCAAGACGTTCGCCAAGGTCGTCGAGTTCGTCATCACGGCGATGGACATCTCGATCTGCTTCGCCGACTTCCCGACGCAGGCGATCGGCGAGACCACGCGCGCGTACCGCCAGCTCGGCATCGGCTACGCCAACCTCGGCGCCCTGCTCATGGCCAACGGCCTGCCGTACGACTCCGACGCCGGCCGCTCCATGGCGGGCGCGATCACCTCGCTCATGCAGGCGACGGCGTACAAGCGCTCCGCCGAGCTCGCCGGCATCGTCGGGCCGTACGACGGCTACGCCCGCAACGCCGACGCCCACCAGCGCGTCATCCGCAAGCACGCCGCGGCCAACGACTCGCTGCGGCCGTTCGGCGCCGACGACGCGCGGATCCTGCACGAGGCGACGCGCGCGTGGCAGGAGTGCCAGAAGACCGGCCTCGCCTCCGGCTACCGCAACAGCCAGGCGTCGGTCATCGCGCCCACCGGCACCATCGGCCTGATGATGGACTGCGACACCACCGGCCTCGAGCCCGACCTCGCGCTCGTCAAGAACAAGAAGCTCGTCGGCGGCGCGTCGATGAAGATCGTCAACAACACCGTCCCCGCCGCCCTGCGCAAGCTCGGCTACGACGAGGAGATCGTCGAGGCGATCGTCGAGTACGTCGCCGAGCACGGCCACGTCGTCGACGCGCCCGGCCTGCGCCCCGAGCACTACGCGGTGTTCGACTGCGCGATGGGGGAGCGGTCCATCTCGTGGATGGGCCACATCCGGATGATGGCCGCGATCCAGCCGTTCATCTCCGGTGCCCTCTCCAAGACCGTCAACCTGCCCGAGTCGGCGACCGTCGAGGACATCGAGAAGGCGTACTTCGAGGGCTGGAAGCTCGGCCTCAAGGCGATCGCCGTCTACCGCAACAACTGCAAGGTCGGGCAGCCGCTGTCCGACATGAACGACACCAAGAAGGCCGCGGCGGCGCAGACTGCCGCCATGGAGCCGCACGAGCACCGGCCCGTCCGCAAGCGCCTGCCGCGCAAGCGCCCGTCGCAGACGGTGTCGTTCTCCGTCGCCGGCGCCGAGGGCTACATGACGGCGGGCTCGTACCCCGACGACGGCCTCGGCGAAGTGTTCATCAAGATGTCCAAGCAGGGCTCGACCCTGGCCGGCGTCATGGACGCGTTCTCCGTCGCGATCTCCATCGGCCTGCAGTACGGCGTGCCGCTCGAGGCGTTCGTGTCGAAGTTCGCCAACATGCGCTTCGAGCCGGCCGGCATGACCGACGACCCCGACGTGCGGATGGCCCAGTCCGTCATGGACTACATCTTCCGGCGGCTGGCGCTCGACTACCTGCCGTACGAGCAGCGGGCCGAGCTCGGCATCTTCACGGCGGAGGAGCGCGCCGCGTCCGTGGCGTCGTCGTACGGCTCCACGCCCGCCGACGTGGCCGAGGTCGACGTCGAGGGCCTGGCGCAGAGCGTTCCGCTGGAGCACGACGTCGCGCCCGCGCCCCAGACGTCCCCGTCGGGCGGGGGCGGCCTGGACGTGTCCGCCCAGACCGCGCAGGACGCCCCCCTGTGCCTCAACTGCGGCATCAAGATGCGCCCCGCGGGCTCCTGCTACGTCTGCGAGTCCTGCGGCAGCACGAGTGGTTGTAGTTAGGAGGCCAGGCTATGGCGAAGAACACCGGTAAAGGACACCGGGTCGGTGCCGTGAAGAACCGGTCGGAGTTCAAGAACCCGAGCGGCGGCTACACGAAGCGCGACACGACGACGGGGAAGTTCCTCAACAACAGCGCCAACCCACACAAGGGCGTCCGCGACGAGAAGTAGCGCCGCGACCGGGTCTGACCGGCCCGCCTTAGCGCAGTGGCAGGCGTATCTCGCGACGCGCCGCGGGGACGTCGTGCGGGGTCCGCGGCTGTGCGGACATCGATGCCTTCTCCGCGTACATCGCCGCGTCCGCGCGGCCAAGCAGCTCGTACGCGAAGTCACCCGGCTGACCCAGCGCCAGCCCGACGCTCGCCCGGCACCGCACCGGCCCGGCGGTCGTCGCGTACGGCTCCGCGCAGCGCCGCGCCACCCGTTCCGCGATCTCCGACAGCAGCCCAGGGTCCGGCACCTTCTCGAACAGCACCGCGAACTCGTCCCCGCCGATCCGCGCCACCAGGTCGCCGAGCCGCACCGACTCCCGCAGCCGCGCGGCCGTCCCGACCAGCACCTCGTCGCCGACCACGTGGCCGTACCGGTCGTTCACGGCCTTGAAGTCGTCGAGGTCCACGACGAGCAGCGACGGCTCATGCACAGCGCGCCGCGACGACGCCAGGCACGCCTCCAGCCGCTCCGACAGCAGGCACCGGTTGGCGACCTCGGTGAGCGGGTCGTGCGTCGCGACGTACGCGAGGTCGCGGCACAGCCTCGCCATCTCCAAGTACGACACCACCTGCTGCGCGAGGTCGCCGATCCGCGCCCGCTGCACCCGGTCCAGCGTGCCGACCCGGGTGTCGAAGACGCACAGCGCGCCCACCGTCGTCCCACCGATCCGCAACGGCGTCGCGTAGTACAGCCGCACCGCCTCCGGCCCGGTCGTGTTCGGGTTCCCCGCGTACCGCGGCTCGCGGCTGGCGTCCGCGCAGTACACGGCACGCTCGCCCTCCACGACCTGCAGGCACATGCTGTCCCGCGCGGCCGAGTGCACGAGCGGCGGCCCGCCGGCGCTCGCCACGCGGTGCTGCAGCGTGTCGTCGAGCAGGTGGATCGCGGCCATCGGGAGCCCGTACGGCTGCACCCCGACATGCGCGGCGAGGCGCGCGACGCGCCGCAGCTCGGGTGACGGCAGGCCGGCGGTCGCGCCGAGCCGCGTCAGGGCGGCGGTACGGGACGCGGGCACGCGTCGTTCGACTGCCATGGAGAGCCTCCGGGTCAGGGAAGGTGCCGTGGACGCGTCCAGCGTGGCAGGCGCCCGCCGCCCCCGCCGGGTGAATCCGAAACAACTTGTGGGCAACCACGGATGAACGACGTGCCGGTCGCTCCACGACATGAGACGCGGGCGTGGCTGCGGGGGCGTGATGCCGTCCTGGCGCCGAACGTGTTCCCGCGGACTCGCCGAAGGCGGACCGGCGCAACCGCGCCGCGTTCGTCGCGATGACCCGCGCCCGCGACACCCTCTGGATGGGCCCGCGTGAACGGCCGCTGAGGTCGCGCGCGACAAACTTGTCACGCCCCCTTCGTACAGTCGTGCGCAGACGAGGGGACGGACACATGACGACGACCGAGACGACGGAGACCGCCGCGCTGGCGGCATTGCGGGCGGCCCTGGGGCCGGAGGCGCGGTTCCGGCCCGGTCGTCCCCGTCGCGCTGGCCAGGACGAAGGGGTAGCCGTGGGACTTTCCTCGGGTGGCGTCGCCGTCGTCGCGTTGACGACGCGCATCGTCCCTCGGATGTCCCGCCGCTCAGCGGTCGCGATCTCGCCGCGCTACGCCGCAGCGTCGACGTCGGCACTCTTGCCGGCCGCGCTGCGCGCGATGTCGCGGAGAGCGCCGGTATCGCACTGGACGAGGCGGAGCGGGTGCTGCGTCTGCTCGACCGGGCGACGGCGGTCGCGCTGGCCGTCGAGACGTTCGAGCAGTCGGGGATCTGGACGCTGACCATCGCCGACGCCGGATACCCATCGGCGCTCGGCGAGCGGCTCGGCGACGCCGCGCCGCCGGTCTTGCACGGCGCCGGCCCGGTCGCGGCCCTGACGGTCCCCCAGGTCGGCGTCGTCGGCTCGCGCAATGTCTCACCCGAGGCGGCCGGCGTCGCCACCGCTGCCGGTCGCGAGGCCGCCGCGCGGGGCGCCGGTGTTGTCTCCGGCTCGGCGCGCGGCGTCGACGCGCTCGCGATGGAGGCGGTGCGCGCCGCCGGCGGCCATGCGGTCGGGATCCTCGCCGACTCTCTGACCCGCACGGTCAGGTCGGCCGAGCTGCGGCGAGCCATCCTCGAGGAGACCCTGACGCTGGTGACGCCGTACGCCCCCGGCGCGGGCTTCTCCGCGGGGTTCGCCATGGGGCGCAACAAGATCATCTACGCGCTCGCGGCGTCGGTGCTCGTCGTCACGACCGACCTCGACAGCGGCGGGACGTGGGCCGGTGCCACCGAGGCGCTCGCGCACGGCTACGCCGACGTCGCGGTGTGGGCCGGCGCCGGTGCGGGCCCGGGCAACGCCGCCCTGGCCGAGCGCGGTGCGCGGGCGATCCACGACGTGGCCGACCTGTTCGACGCTCCCGTACGCCCCCCGGGCAGGCGCGACCCCGGCGACGACCAGCTCTCGTTCGCGGTCTGACGCGGCGCGTGTCGCTGCCGAGGGCGCGGCGCGGCGACCGGCACAATGAAACGAGGCCCCTCCGGGTATGAGCCGGAGGGGCCTCGCCGATCCCGCGGCACCGGCTGCCGATCGCTCGGCCGCCTTAGCTACGAGACCCGTCAGCGGTTGCTGAGACCCGTCCGCCAGGCCGGTTGCCCGACCTGTCTTCCGTGTCCGGAGTCTCCTCCGGACCGGTCCTGCCCGCCGCTGGCGTGTGCAAGTTGTACGCCCGCCGAAGGGGCCGCGACAAGACATTCCGGCAAGAAAAACGAGGAACTTTCCGGCGTCCACAGGATGTCCACCGAACGCGGCCAGTTGTCCACCGGAAGACGACGTTTTCCACCGCGACGTCCACAGAGAACGGCTCAGCGCACGAGCCCGTCGAGCAACCGGTGGAGGCCCCACAGGTACTGCTCGGTCCCGACGTACGACGCCATGGTCTCCGCCGCCGCGGTCGCCCGCGGGTACGACGCAGCCGGCATCGATGTGAAGACCACGGACCGCGCCGCCACCCGCTCCGCCTCCGGCGGCAGCCGCCCCGGATGCCCCGCCTCGGCCACCTCGAGAGCGAGCGAGCCGAAGACGTACACGATGAGCGCGTACGCCGCCCGCGCCGCGTCCTCGGCATCGAGCCCGGCCTCGGCGAGCAGCGAGAGCAGGTGCTCGTTCAGCGTCAGCGCGTGCGGCCCGTCCATGGGCCCGCCGATCATCAGCGCGACCGCGCCGGGATGCGCGGTGAGCCGCGACCGCAGGTCCAGCGCGAGCGCCTCGACGCGCTGCCGCCACGGCTGCGTACGGTCGGCGAACACGTCCCGATCGACGTCGCCGAGCAGCCGCTCGACCAGCGCGCGGACGACGGCTCTCTTGTCGGGGAAGTACGTGTAGACGGCGTTCGGCGCGACACCGACGCGCGCGGCGATGCCGCGGATCGACGCCGCCGCGACCCCGCCCTCGTCGAGCAGGGCGAGCGTCGCGTCGAGGATCGCGTCCTCGCTCAGCGCCCGCTTGGGACCGGGCCGTGCCGTTGCCTGGGACAAGTGGTGACCTTCGTCCGTAGACCGGTGCTCCGCCGCCGAGAATTCTGTACACCGTACAACACTCCCCGACAGGAAGAAGCCGCCCCCATGAGCCCCACCAGCACGGGCGGCGGTCTCCGTCGCGTGACCGGACTGCTGTTCGTCGTCGGCGCCGTCGCATTCGCCGCGGCGGCGACGGTGCTGTCCTCGACGTTCGACTGGCCGGACATCCTCCGCGAGCCCGCGAACGTCGTCCTCCCCGCGTTCGACGAGGGCGGCACCAGCCTCGTCTGGACGTGGTTCGCCACGGCGTGGACGTACGCCGTCATCGCCGTCCCCATCCTCCTGCTGCCCGCCGCGCTCGGCCGCCGCGACGACCCCGCGCTGCGCGTCGCGACGGGCCTCGGCGCGGCGTCGGTGCTGCTCTCGCTGATCGGGTTCCTGCGCTGGGTGTTCGTCGTGCCCGCGCTGGCGCGGTCGTACGTCGACGGCGACGCGACGGCGCGTGCCGCGATCGACGCGGCGTGGACGGCGCAGCACCAGTACGGCGGCGCGCTGCTCGGCGAGCACCTCGGCCAGCTGCTCGTCGTCGTCTGGTCGGTCACGGTCAGCGTCGTCATCTGGCGCAGCCGCGTCCTGCCGCGCTGGCTCGGCGCGACGGGCATCGTCGTCAGCGCGTTCTACCTGATGAACCAGGGCGACATCCTCGCCACCGCGATCCCGGACTTCCCGGTCTGGGAGCCGGCCGGGCTGATCGGCAGCACCGGCTGGGGCCTCTGGGTCGCGGCCCTCGGCGTCGCGCTCGTCCGGCAGTCGGCGCGTACGCGTGCCATCGATCTCACCGACGAGGCCGCGCCCGCCGCGGCGCTGACCGGTACCCGCGCGTGACCGCGCCGCGGCACGTCGTCTTCGGTACGGGACCGATCGGCCTGGCGACGTACGCCGCCCTGCGCCGGCGCGGTGAGACGGTCCGGCTGGTCAACCGCTCGGGCAGCGCGCGGGTGCCCGGCGACGTCGAGGTTGTCGCGGGGGACGCGACCGATCCGGCGTTCACGACGGCTGTCGCCGCGGGGGCGGCGGTCGTCTACCAGGCACTGAACCCGAAGTACCACGAGTGGACGGAGCTGTTCCCCAAGCTCCAGGCCGGCGTCCTCGCCGCCGCCGAGGCGAACGGCGCCCGCCTCGTCAGCATGGAGAACGTCTACCTCTACGGCCGCCCGGCCGGCCGCGTCCTCACCGAGGACTGCACGCACGACGCGCACACGAAGAAAGGACGGCTGCGCGGGCAGATGTCCCGCGACCTGCTCGCCGCCCACGACGCGGGGCGGGTGGAGGTCGCGGTCGGCCGCGCGTCCGACTACTTCGGCGCCGGCAGCGGCACGCAGTCGAACCTCGGCGACCTCGTGTTCCCGCGGGCGCTGGCAGGCAAGACGGCGACGGTGCTCGGTGCCGCGGACCAGCCGCACACGTACACCTACATCCCGGACATCGGCGAGGGGCTGGCCGCGCTCGGCGAGCACCCCGACGCGCCGGGGCACGCGTGGCACCTGCCGAACGACCCCGACACCCGCACCACCAGGCAGCTCGTCGACGCCGTGTACCGCCTCGCGGGGCAGGACAGGACGAGGCTCCGTACGGTGCCGACGCTCGTCCTGCGCGCGTTCGCGCTCGTCAACCCGACCGTGCGCGAGCTGCTCGAGATGCGCTACCAGTTCGCGGAGCCGTTCGTCGTCGACAGCACGCGCATCGCCGGCAAGCTCGGGGTGCGCGCGACGCCGATCGACGACGCGCTGGGGGAGACGCTCGCGAGCTACCGGCGGCGCTGATGGCGCGCGGCGGCGGCGAGACCGTCGAGGATCAGCCCGAGGCCGTACTCGAACTCGTCGCCGTAGCTGTACCCGGGCTGCAGCACGTGCTCGACGGTCAGCTCGACGAGATGCGGATACTCCTCGGCCGAGAAGCCCTTCATGATCGTGTCGACGACGTCGGTGAGGTCGCTGCTGTCGTCGAACGGCAGGTTCACCTCCTGGAGCACGAAGCCGTACAGATAGCTGTCGATGAGCGAGAACGCGTGCGCGGCCATCGGCACGGAGAACCCCGCGGCGCGGCACGACCCGAGGACCGCGTCGTGGTGGCGGAGGGTGCGGGGGCCGGGGGACGTACGCGACTCCATGAGGCTGATCGCCCACGGGTGACGCGTCAGCGCGGCGCGTGCGGACCGTGCCCGCGCCAGCATCGCGGGCTTCCACTTGGCGCCCTCGGCGGGCAGCTCGATCTCGCTGAACACCAGGTCGACCATCCCGTCGAGGATGTCGTCCTTGCTCGCGACGTGGTGGTAGAGCGACATCGCCTCGATGCCGAGCTCCTGCGCGAGCCTGCGCATGGTCAGCGCGCCGATGCCCTCGGCGTCCGCGACCGCGACCGCGGTCTGCAACGCCCGCTCCCTCGTGAGGGGCGGCCGCACCTTCTTCTTCTCGGCCACGCGGGTCCTTCCGGGGCTCGGCTGTTGACAACCTTACAACGTATGGCTACGTTCGACGCAATCCCCTTACGACGTAAGGTTCTTGCGGGCGGGCGGGGCTCCGAGTCAGAGGACACGACATGACGGCACACACCACCACCCCTCCGCGTACGACCCCGGCGGCGCAGGCGACGCGGCGGATGCGCGCGATCGTCCAGCGCGCGTACGGCACCGCCGACACGCTGAGCCTGGCCGAGGTCGACCGGCCCACGGTCGGCGCGGGCGAGGTGCTCGTCGAGGTCCGCGCCGCGGCTCTCGACCG
>Ga0190268_10000004_pt1 | contig 141280 bp, 133 predicted proteins | sample Popmic249T_FD_133750 | JGI IMG/M metagenome (GOLD analysis project Ga0190268, IMG submission 133750) | Populus adjacent soil microbial communities from riparian zone of Blue River, Arizona, USA - 249 T | ecosystem: Environmental > Terrestrial > Soil > Riparian zone | place: USA: Arizona... | reverse complement strand
GCGGCTTCGCGGTCCTCAAGACCTGGCGCATCCTGCGCCGGCTCCGCACCTGCCCCTGGCGCGCCGGCCCCATCGTCGCCGCCATCCTCACCCTCGAACACCTCTGACGATGGAAAAGGCTCCGGGTTGCGCCTCCCGCACCGAGAAAGCGCACATCGCACCCCGAAGTGACGCCGGGGTGCGTTCGCGCGTGCTCGGTGGGGCCCAACCCTGCAGCCCGCCCGCCGGTCTCACGCCGCGTGATCTTCCAAGAACGCGCGGGGACACGCGGGTATGTCGGGCGCGTTCGCGTGCCCGGTGTGGCGCCACCCGTGATCTGGTCCCGGAGACGACTCAGCCCGGCCGCGCTCGGGGGCGCGCGACCGGGCTGGGTCGATCGTGGGGGTCTACGGCGTGCTGTCCGCCGGACCCGGGGTGGCGCTGGCCCGCGCCGCGGCGCCGGCCTCGCGCGCCGCCTCTCGCTCGGCCTTGGCCGCCGCCTTCGCGGCGTCCTTCTCGGCCTTGCTCTCCTTGTCGGCCTTCGAGCCCTCCGTGGTGCTCTCAGCCGCGTCGTCGTCGCCGGCACCCTCGGGCTTGCCGCAGTCGCTCTGCGCTGCGGCGGAGACGAGCGCGCCGTGGGCGCCCTGCTCGCCCTCGTCCTTGGCGGGCTTCTCCGGCTTGGCATCGGGCTTGCCGCTCGCCTTGGCCGCGGCCTTGCGGGCGGCCCTGGCGGCGGCGCGCTCGGCCTTGCCGGACTTGGCGACGGAGGAGACGTACGCGCCGTGGTTCTTGACGTCGGCGGGGCACGGAGGCAGGTCGACCTCGGCCGCCTCCTGCGCGGCGCCGGACCTCGCGGCGGCGGCGGTCTGCGCCTCGGCGGCGCGGTCGGAACGCTGCTCGACGCCGTGGGAGTTGCCGGCGGAGGTCACGAAGACGGTGGTGGAGCCGCCGGCCGCGAGCGCGGCGCCGGCGAGCGCGGCGAGCGCGGTACGCGTCAGGTTCACGAGCGAATCCCCACCCTTGGAATCGGCGTTCGAGCCCACAGGCGCTCGACCGGGCGCGAGGGATACGGCCTCACGCCGAGATTCTCCAGACGGACCCGCCGCTGGACACGACGTAGACCTCGCCGAGCCCGTCCACGCCGAACGACGAGACCTGGGGCGCCTTCAACGACAGCGTCGTCACGCTCGGGTCGGCCCGCGTGCCCGCCGGGATGCTCCACAGCGCGCCGGTGCAGAACTCCCCGAACAGGAACTTCCCGCGCAGCGCCGTCACGCTCCCCCGGTAGACGACGCCGGACGTGATGACGCACCGCCCGCCGTTGTGGTTGAACTGGTGGACGGGCTCGACGAGCGGCCCCTCGCGCAGCGGGGTCTCGCCGCCGAAGTTGCGCCGTCGGCCCTCGAACACGCGCCAGCCGTAGTTGGCGCCGGACTGCCGCGCGGGAGGGACGGCGTTGAGCTCCTCGATGACGTACTGCCCGACGTCGCCCAGGTAGAGGTCGCCGGTCTCGGGGTCGAGCGAGAAGCGCCACGGGTTGCGCAGGCCGTACGCCCAGACCTCGGGCCTGGCGCCGGAGCGGGAGACGTACGGGTTGTCGCGCGGGATGCCGTACGGCCTGCCGCCGGACGGGCGCGGGTCGATGCGCAGCAGCTTGCCGAGGAGCGTGCCCAGGTCCTGGGCGTTGTTGGAAGGGTCGTTGCCGCCGCCGCCGTCGCCGATGCTGACGATGAGCATGCCGTCGTCGTCGAACGCCAGCTGCCCGCCGTTGTGGTTCTCGTTGGGCTTGGGGATGCGGAGCAGCTCGCGCCGCGACGAGGGGTCGGCGCGGTCGGGGTCGTCGCCGACGGTGTACTCGGCGACGCGAACGGCGCCGTCCCTGCCGTTGTGGTCGACGTAGAAGCGCCCCGACTCGGCGAAGTCGGGCGCGAACGCCATCGACAACAGCCCCTGCTCGCCGCGGTGGCGGGTCTGCCCCGAGATGTCGAGGAACGGCGCGGGCAGCGTCCTGCCGTCCTTGACGACCTTGATGCGGCCGCCCTGCTCCACGACGAACAGCCGCGGGTCGCCGGGCGGGGCGGCGACGTGCGTGGGGGCGTTGAAGCGCGCGACGAGCTCGAGCTTGGGGGGCCCCGACTTGGCGGGCAGCGCGGCGGGCGACCCCGGCGCGGACGGCGACTCCCGCCCGGACCCGGACGGCGACCCGGCGGGTGCCGACGTCGTCGCCGAAGACGGCGCGACCGACGGGTCGCCGGACGAGCAGCCGGCGAGCAGCGCGGCGGCGAGGACGAGGGCGGCGGTACGCATGGGACGATCCAAACACGGGCGTGTGACGGAAATGGGGCGAGCGTGGACGTCGAGGGCGTACGGGGGTTCGTACGGAGCAACCACCGGGCCGTGCTCGCCACGCGCCGCAAGGACGGCAGCCCGCAGATGTCCCCGGTCACCGTCGCCGTCGGCCCCGACGGGCGGCTGCGGATCTCGACCCGCGAGACCGCGATGAAGACCCGCAACGTCCGCCGCGACCCGCGGGTCTCGCTCTGCCTGCTGACCGACGGGTTCTTCGGCGACTGGGCGCAGGCCGAGGGCACCGCCGAGGTCGTCGAGCTGCCCGAGGCGATGGACCTGCTGGTCGAGTACTACAAGGCGGTCGCGGGCGAGCACCCGGACTGGGACGACTACCGCGCCGCCATGGAGCGCGAACGCCGCGTCATGCTGCTCGTCGACGTGATGCGCGCGGGGCCGAACGTCAGCGGCTAGGGCGTCTCTCCCCACTCGTGATCGTCGCGAGCGGCGTCCGGGGCGGTGCATCGCACGGCGGAGGAGGTCCCGATAGCAGCGCTATCGGGACCTGCGACAACGCCGCGAGGTGCCGTGCCGGGCGTCGCGCAGCAGATCCACGAGTGGGGAGCCACGCCCTGCTCAGCGGCTGAACGCCGCGTTGCCCAGCCCGGGAGCGCGGTCCTCGCCGGCCCTGTTGGACGGGGTCGCCTGGCGGGTCCAGTCGGCGAACGCCGAGAAGTTGCCACTCGCCGGAGACCCGAGCGCCGACCACGGCACGGTGAAGACGAGACGGTCCCCGCCGATCCCGAACGTCCCCTGGTAGCGCACGAAGCCCTTCGGCGTGTGCAGGTACGCGAACCACCCGTCCGGCTGCCCGTCGGCGAAGAGCTGGTAGTCGGACTCGACCTGCAGCGCGGAGCGGTAGAAGTCGACGCCGATGCCCATGGTCTCCTCCGCCGGCACGGTGGCCGGGACGGTGCCGTGCATGCGGACGGTGACGCGGGCGTTGGCGCCGTTGTCCTCGATGGTGACCGACGCGAGGTCGCCGTAGCCGGGGGTGGTGGTGCCGGCGTCGCCGCGCCGGTCGTCGGTCGAGGCGACGGCGCGGTACGGCGCCCCGGGAGCGGGCGTGCCCGGCTGCCCGGGAGGACCGGACGGACGGGTCACGGCGGACCCGCCGGGGGCGGACGGCGCCACGGAGCCCGACGCGGCCCCAGGCGAAGCCGGCCCCGACGCGCCAGGGCGGGCGCTCGCCGACGACGACGGCGCGACCGAGGCCGGCGGTGCCGGCGGCAGCGACTCGGGCCGCGCGGCGATGTCACGGCGCGGCCTGCCGTCGGGCTCCTCCGTGCCGCCGGCCGTACAGCCGGTCAGCAGGGCGAGCGCGAGAACGGCCGCACGCACGCCGAGGGCCCGGCCGGAGCCGGGCCCTCGGGTAGGGAACGTGCTCAGCGGTTCGACGGCCGCATGTCGTGCGGAACGGTCACGACGAAGGGCGTCTGGCCCTCGTCGCCGGAGGTGCAGGTCTTGTCGCTGAACTGCGCGACCCAGTCGATGGTGTACGTGCGGCCCTCGCCGCGGCCCGAGCGCTCGGCGCGCAGGCCGAGGTCGACGGACGCCGAGCCGGTGCCGGTGGCAGCCGGGTCCTCGGGGGTGTAGTCCGGGTCGTGCTGCGCGCCACCGTCGCCACCCGCGGCGTCGGTCACGGTCGGCGCGAGGGTCAGCGTGACCTGCTCGGTGCTGTCGCCGGCGACGGCGGTGACCGTCTCGGAGACGAACTTGTGGTTCGGCGGCCAGAGCTTGATCGGGCCGACCCAGTTGACGACGTCGCCGTCGCCACAGTCACGCGTGGCCTCGACGGCGGCGTACTTGTTGCCACCGGCGAAGCCGGGTACGGAGACGCCGATGGCGGCGACCACGCCGACGCCGATGACGGCACCCTTGGCGATCTTCAAGAGAGACTCCTCCAGGTCGTGCGGCCCTGCCCCCGCAAGACACGCTGTCAGAGAGACGGTGGGAGACGTTCGTCACGACGTAACGAACTCCTGCCGACACTGGATACGTCGTTCGGCCCAATTCCTCGCGCCCGTCCGGAAGACGCTGCGCGCCAGCCCCGCGCTTGACTCGCCGCGCGGGGGCCGTGTGACGATGCGCTCGCGGCGTTCGCCCGGGGGAACGGGTGGGCGCCCTTCATGCGCTCGTAGCTCAATCGGTGAAGGAGTAGGAGCACCGCGGCACGTCCGCGTCCCAGCAGCACCACCCGGTCGTCCGGAGCACCCGTCGCCTGCTAGCGGTGGCGGGCCGCTCCTCACGAGGAGCGCGCGATCCTCGTGCGGCCATCCGCCACGCTTGCCGAAGGCGCTCGGCGGAACCGCTGGGACAACGTGTGCCGCTTCGCTCCCGCTCGAGAGCATCGGTCTTGTAAACCGAAGGTTGCGGGTTCGAGCCCCGTCGGGCGCACGAGGTACGACACAGGAGGAGCGGGTGGGGGCGGTCAGCGGGCCGGCCGAGCGGGCACTGGCGGCCCTGGTCGGGCGCGAGACCGGCACGGCGTACGACACGGAGCGGGCCGCCCCGGGCGCGCCGGCGGAGTTCCGGGTGCACGCGGGGACCGAGGACGCCCGCGCGCTCGCCAAGATCCTCTCCGACATCCCTGGGATCACGTCCGCGCTGCCCGTGCCGCCGCGGGTCTACGTCTCCCTCGACGGCGACGTGCTGGCGTCGGCTGTCACCGGCGCGATCACGGAGCAGGGGCCGCGGTACGGCTGGGCCGCGCCGCTCGGCGAGCCGATGGTGTTCTCGATCTGCTGCCCCAACGCGAACAAGCCGCTGCACGTCGGCCACCTGCGCAACTGCTTCCTCGGCGTCGCCGCGTCGAAGCTCTACGAGACGCAGGGCTACGACATCGTCACGACCGAGGAGCTGGCCAACTTCGGCATCCACGTGGCGCAGGCGCTGGTGGCGTACCAGCGCTGGGGGTACGGCGAGGAGCCGGCGACCAGCGGCCTGAAGGCCGACCACTTCGTCGGGTCGTACTACACGCGCTTCCACACCGAGCACAACGCCGGCGAGCCGGGGCTGGAGCAGGAGGCGATCGACCTGCTGCTGCGGCAGTGGGACGGCGACCCCGAGGAGGTGGCGCTCAACGAGCGCGTCACCGAGTGGGCGATCGCCGGCATCCGCGAGACGTACCTGCGCATCGGCCTGAAGCACGACTTCGTGCTGCGCGAGCTCGAGGCGCTGCCGGTCGGGATGGCGCTCGTCGAGGAGGGCGTACGCACCGGCGCCTGTCTGCGCAGGCCCGACGGCTCCGTCTACGTCGACCTCTCGGACATCGGCCTCGGCGAGGTCACGCTGCTGCGACGCAACGGCACCCCGCTCTCGCTGGTCTTCTTCGTCGCGATCTGGGTGCGCCGCGCGCAGCTGCACCCGCGCGGGCGCGTCATGCGCATCACCGGGGAGCAGTGGCGGGAGTCGTTCACGCAGTTCCTCGAGATCCTGCGGCGGCTCGGGCACCCGGAGATCGCCGACGCGACGGACGGCATCTGGTACGGCATGATCCGCTCCCCGGACGGCAAGATCCGTTCGCGCGACGGCACCGACGTCTCCGCGGACTCGCTGCTGGACGGGTTCCGCGACCGGTTCGCGGCGGACTGGGGCAGCGCCGAGCCGTACCACCGCGAGACGTGCGAACGGCTCTCGGTGGCGCTGCTCAAGCTGTTCATCCTCGGCAAGCGGCGCGAGGACACGATCACGTACGACGACGAGGCCGTCTGGAACGACACCGTGCCCAGGATCGCGCGGCTGGCGGCGGCGCTACGGCTCGCCGACGACCCGCCGACAGCGGCGAGGCCGGCCGAGGGCAAGGCGTCGCGGCGCGCCGTCAACGACCTGCTGCTGGCGCTGAACGCGCTGCCGTGGGTGTTCGCGCGGGCGGCCTCCCGCTACGACGCCGCCGACGTCGCCGCGCACGCCGACAGGGTGGCGAGGCTGGCGCTGGACTGCGAGCGCCGCGGCGTCCTCGACGCGACGCTGGCGAAGGCGACGGGGCGGGTGCTGCGCAACGCGCTCTCCGCGCTCGACGTGGCGCTGCCGTCGTCGGGCCTGGAGCTGCCGCCGAGCTGCACGACGTCCGGGCGCGCGCCTCGCTGAGGCGGGCGCGCGCCGGACGACGTGACGTACGTGGGGCGACCGCACCTGCCGAACGCCGGGCACCGGGGGCCGAATCCGCGGTGCGCCGCGCGAGGCGCGGTCAGGGGTGCTTAGACGCAGACGTGCAGACCGATTGTGTCCTCGTTGATGAGGCAGATGATCTCCGCCGAGGCCGGGGCCGCGGGGAGCGCGAACGCCGCCGTCGCCAGCGCGAGCGCCGCGATGCGCGCGAGACGCTTCGTCATGGGTGTCACCTCCTTCCCTGGAGTCCGAGGGGTAGGTCAGGGGGTGAGCGCCGCCTCCCTGGTGCGGAGGCCGGCGCCGCCGATCTCGGGGAACAGCCCGCTCGCGACGAACGCCGCCGCGACGTCCGCGTCGTCGAACGCGCCGTGCTCGTGCAGCACGCGCAGCGTCGGCTCGGCGGCGGCGGCGTACGCGCCGTTGGCGCCGGCCCGCGCGGTGGCGGCCTCCGCGGCCGCGACCGGGTCGGGGAACGCCTCGGGGTGCGCCGCCGCGGCCGCGACGAGGTCGTCGGTGTCGGGCGCGAGGAACGCGTGCACGAGGCCGGGGACGAGCACGCCCGCCGCGCGGCGTACGCCGGGGTCGAGCGAGGGCCAGTAGCGCGCGAAGACGTCGCGGAACAGCACCGCGTGGCGGCGCTCGTCCTCGGCGTGGTCGGCGACGAGGCGGCGTACGCCGTCCTGCACGCGGTCGTCGTACGGCACCCGCGTCAGCGTCGCGCTGATGAGCGTCTCGGAGACGAACGCCGCGAGCAGGCGTACGGCGTCGCGGATCTCCGCGGGCGCGGCCGCGACGGTCTCCGCGACGAGCCGCACGAACGGCGGGACCGTCTCGGGGGCGGCGATGCCGGTGGCGCGCTCGACGGCGTCGGCCATCGCTGCGCACATCTCCGCGTGGCCCGCCTCGTCGGTGTAGAGCCGCAGCGCGTCGCGGCGCAGCTCCTTCGGGAACGCCGCGTGCTCGCGGATGACGAGGACGGCGTCGTTGACGGGCCCGATCTCCAGCGCCTCGGTCATCGCGAGGTGCCACTGGAGGTGCCGCGCGCAGACGTCCTGGACGGCGTTCGGGCTGAGCGCCGCCGACTCAGGGACGGCGAGCAGCGGCACGACGTCCGGGCTGAAGAACGCGCGGCCGCCGTCGAACGCCGTCGACTGGTGGTCCTTCGAGCGCACCCAGGCGCGCGTGTCCCACAGCCGGAACGCCGAGCGGTACGGCACCTCGTCGCTGTCCATCGTTGCCCTTCCGTGTCGTTCGAGGAGTTCGAGGCCCGGGCGCGCGCCCCTGCCGCTGGCCGTGCCACCGCCGGGAGCGGGGGCGCGACGCGCCGGACTTCGCAGGTATCGGTACGGGTGCTCTCGCCTGCCGAAACCGGTCGAGCGCCGGGTGCCGAAGCCCGGTGCCGCCGCGGCGGGAGCGGTGGAGCCGTTCTAGCTCTCGGTGCTCTGGAGGACGTCGTCCAGGCAGACGAGGGGGAATGTGCCGTAGTACACGCAGTCGGGCGCGTCGGGGCTCTCCACCTTGATCTGCTCCAGCAGGCACTGGACAGGGGTTGTGACCATGTTGATGCAGCCCGCGGCGTGAGCCGGGGCGGCGGGCAGGACGAACGACGCGGCAGCGGCCGCGGCGAACGCCATGCCGGCGAGACGCTTCGTCAAGAAGAACACCTCCTTCTGTCGCCGATGTGGAGCCAGGCGTCCCGGGCGACACGGGGCGCCGCCGCGCGGGTAGGGATGGGCACGCGCGAGGCCGGTTCGGGGGCGGCACGAGGCCGCGAGGGAGTGCGTGCGCGCCGTACGCGCACGGGGAGGGACGCGCCGTCCGAACGGTGCGCGCACGTCGTTGCCGAGACGAGTGCGCGAGGGCCGCGGCGCGAGGGGCTAGCGAGCCGGTGTCGGTCCGCGCCGGGGCGAGAGGTCTGGGACGCGAGTGCGAGGCACGAGGGGGTGCACCTCCGTAGGGGGCGGGGCCGGCTCCTGGGTGGCCGGCTCCTGTGGGGGCATCACGAACGGCGGACGGCGAGGGAGCCGTACACCGGACCTGACGACGCTCTTCTACGCATGCCCCCCGCGCTCCTCCCTCAACCGCGCGGGAATCGGTCGTGCGGCGAGGCCCGGCGCGCGCCCCTGCCGTGGCCGTGCCACCGCCTGGGAGGGAGCGCGTACGCCGGACGTCGCTGGTGCTTCGTTGCCGGGGTGCTCACGCCTGCCGAACCCGGACGGAGCCGGCTGCCGAAGGCCGGTCCGCGGGAGGACGCGAGCGGGAGGTGCCGCTAGGAGGCGGCGGGCAGGCAGATCTCGACGAATGTGTTGACCCGGTGGCACTGCTGTACCGCGGGCGTCACGGTCGACAGGATCTGGTCGATGCAGTCCTGGATTGTCACGCTGCAGGACGCGTTCGCCGGGCTGGCCGGGAGCGCGAACGACGCCGCGGCAGCCGCGACGAGGACAACGCGGACGATGCTCTTCTTCATCAGGGGATCACCTCCGCCTGTCGCCGATGTGGGCCAGGCGCCCCGGGCGACACGGGGCGCCGCCGCGCGGGTAGGGAGGGGCACGCGCGAGGCTGGTCTGAAGGCGGCGTTCATCGCCGCGGGAGGGGCAGCGCCGTCCGAACGGTCGCGCACGTCGTTGCCGAGACGAGTGCGCGGGACCCGGCGCGCGGGGTCAGCGGGGCAGTGTCGGTCCGCGCCGCGACGAGGGTGGGAGGGGGCGTGCGGGGTGTGGCTGGGGCACGACGGTCGACCTCCGGGAGGGGGAGAGGTGCGTACGGGCACCCTTCTACGCACCCGCCGCCGCTCCTCCCCCTCCCGCCCCGCGAATCAGCCGGCGGCGCGGTCGGCCACCCGGCGACGACGCGACGTACGCAGCGCCCACTCGTTCCGCGGGCGAAGGCGGGCCGGCCGGGCGCGCAGACCTCACGGATTCTCGCGGCGCGCCAGAGCCAGCAGCTGCTGGTGGCTGGCCTGGGCGAGTTCCCCCAGCAGGGTGATGTCCCGCTGGTGTGTCGCCTGTTCAACCTGGTTCAGGCCGTACGACGTGTTCAGCGCGAGCCTCATGGCGCCCGTGAACGCGTTCTCCGACGCCTGGTTGAGGAACACCGTTCCCTTGAAGCTCATTCGTGTGAGCGCATGGCGAACCTCGGACATCAACGCCTCGAACTCCGCCAGGGTGTTCCTCTCCGCGTCGTCCGGGCGGTACCTCATCGGATAGGTGGGGAGGTTGGCCTGCTTGACGTGTTCGTACTCATGCCAGAGGACCTGAGCTATCGGCCACGGATCGTCGGCGTTCAACGCGTTCTCGACGAGTGCCGTCGCGACCGTGACGAACGCCTTGGTACCGGTCGACGTGTGCACCCCGCCGCGAGTGGCGCCGAGCTTGTCCGACTTGAAGGCCTCGTAACCAAGGCGCGTTGCTCGTTCCGACCAGCGGTCCTGATCCAGGAGGTCGTACTCGGCAGCCGAGCCGATGCCGTGGTCGGCCCGCACGATCTCGAGCACTCCCTGGACATCGCCCGCACCGAACAGCCCCAACCGCTTGCCTGCCTTGACGACATCCCGAAGCTGAGCGGCCGTAGCCTCTACACGCTGCACCGGAAGAAGACCACGCTGCCACCGGAGCGGGGGTGGGGCAGGAACGCGACCACTCTCGACCAGGGTCCCCACCGCTCGGTTTCCGGCGTCCCGCTGCAACGCGAGCACTCCCGGCAGAAGAGCCGGAGTCTCCCGCCTCCCATCTGCGACAGGACGTCTTCGCGCCGTCATCGGCGGTGCCGTGGACCGCGGCGTGACCGCGTCCCCGAACTCGTGCACCACGTTGGCGTCCACCCCTCGTGCCGAAGCCGCCGTCACGGTAGCGGTGGCACGCCGCACAGGAGAGGCCCTCCCGGGCAGCGGTCAGGGTCAGCTCTCCTGCCCGAAGGGGCCGGCCGCCCTGCGCAAAGGGACAGGAGCCCCGGTGGTGTCCACCGCGCCACGCTCAGGGCGTGGACGGTGCCCCCGGCGGGAGTCGAACCCGCACCGGAGCCGATTTTAAGTCGGCCGCCTCTGCCAGTTGGGCCACGGGGGCGCCGCCCAGTGTCTCAGCCGGGGAACCGCCCGCGCGGGTCGTGCAGCGCGCCGAGCGACACGATGTCGCGGCGGAAGAACAGTGCCAGCGTCCAGTCGGCGACCACGCGCACCTTGCGGTTGAGCGTCGGCACGCGGCTCACGTGGTACGTCCTGTGCATGAACCACGCGGGCCACCCGCGCAGCCGCACGCCGTAGACCTGCGCCACGCCCTTGTGCAGCCCGAGGCTCGCGACGGATCCCGCGTTCTTGTGGCGGTACGGCTCCGGCGCTCCGCCCCTCAGCACCGTCACCAGGTTGTCGGCGAGGCGGCTCGCCTGGCGTACGGCGTGCTGCGCCGTCGGCCCGCAGAGCTCGCCGGGCCGCGTCAGGTCGGGCACCGCCGCGCAGTCGCCCGCCGTCCATGCGCCGTCCACGCCTTCGACGCGGAGGTCCGCTCGCGCGCGGAGCCTGCCGCGGTCGTCGAGGGGCAGGCCGGCGTACGACGCCAGCGCCGGATGCGCCTTGACGCCCGCCGTCCAGACCAGCGTGTCAGCGGGGAACGACGTGCCGTCGGACAGCACGCAGACGCCGTCCACGGCCGACTCCAGCCGCGTCTCCAGGCGTACGTCCATCCCGCGCTTGCGCAGCCGCTCCAGCGCGTAGTCGGCCATGGCCGGGCCGATCTCGCCGAGGATGCGCGGCGCCGCCTCGACGAGCACCCAGCGCGTCTCTGCCCAGTCGATCTCCGGGTAGTAGCGGCGGACGGCCTCGCGTGCCATGTCCTCCAGCTCCGCGAACGCCTCCACGCCCGCGTAGCCCGCGCCGACGAACACGAACGTCAGCGCCCGTTGACGCCGCTCGGGGTCTTGCGTCGAGGCCGCGACGTCGAGGCACTCGAGGACGGAGTTGCGCAGGTAGATGGCCTCGCCGACGGTCTTGAAGCCGACGGCGTTCTCGGCGAGGCCAGGGATCGGCAGCGTCCGCGCGACCGACCCTGGGGCGACGACCACGACGTCGTACGGCAGGTCGTACGCGCTGCCGCGCAGCGGCTCCACGCGCGCGGTCCTCGTGGCGTGGTCGAGCGCGACGACCTCGCCCGTGACGACCCTGGTCCCGCGCAGGACCCGGCGCAGCGGCACGACGACGTGCCGCGGCTCGATGCTCCCCGCCGCCGCCTCGGGCAGGAACGGCTGGTACGTCATCGTCGGCTCGGGGCTGACCAGCGTCACCTCGGCCTCGCCGCGGCGCAGGCGCCGTTGCAGCCGCAGCGCCGTGTAGAGGCCGACGTAGCCCCCGCCGATCACGAGGACGCGCGCCGTCACCGCAGCCCCGCGAGCTTCGTCGCGCGGGCGAAGACGTCGTCGAGCATCGGCTCGGTCAGCCTTCCGGTGAACGTGTTCTGCTGGCTCGGGTGGTAGCAGCCCAGCACGCTGACCTGGCCTGCCTCGACCTCGGCTCCGTGGCCGAACCGCGCGACCCTGGTCGGCACGCGGTAGCCGGCGTTGCGCAGCGCCGGGAACGCCGCCGCCCACGCGAACCCGCCGAGCACGACCGCGACGCGCAGCGACGGCGCGAGCAGCTCGAGGTCGCGTTCGAGCCAGGGGCGGCAGGCGTCGCGTTCCTCGGTGGTGGGCTTGTTGGCCGGCGGCGCGCAGTGCACCGCCGCGACGATCCGCGTGTCGATCAGCTCCTGGCCGTCACCGGCGTACGTGCTCGTCGGCCGCGCGGCGAGACCCGCGCGGTGGAGGGCGGCGTACAGCCAGTCGCCGGAACGGTCGCCGGTGAAGATGCGTCCCGTCCTGTTGCCGCCGTGCGCGGCCGGCGCGAGCCCGATGACGACGATCCGCGCGCGGGCGGGCCCCCACGAAGGGACGGGCCTGCCCCAGTACGTCTCCCCCGCGAACGACGCGCGCCGCTCGTCCGCCACGCGCTCCCGCCACTCGACCAGCCGCGGGCAGGCCCGGCAGACCGACACACGCGAGTCGAGGTGCCCTGGGCTCATCGCGGAGGCGGCGAGGCGGACGACGTCGGGGGGCTCGTACGCCACCGGCGTCAGCCGCGAGGCGACCTCGGCCGGGTGCTCGGCGCCCGGGACGACGTACGCCACTAGGTCGTGTCTCTCGGTTCGCGGCCGTCGCGAGCGGCAGTCCAGGTTGCCGCCCGCAAGGCGGACGAGGAGCCGACAGCAGCGCTGTCGGCGACGAGGACGACGCAGCGAGCGGCGATCTGGGCGCCGCGCAGGAGGCCGTTCGATCCGGGAGCCACGGCCTACGTCACGTCGCGCCGGGTGAACGACAGGTAGAACGCGCCGACGAGGAGCGTCACGTAGAGCGCGAGCGTCAGCGCCGCGCGGCCGCTGGTGAGGACGTACTGCGCCTGCTCGCCGCTGAAGTCGACGAGCTGCTTCGCCCGCGCGGGCGCCACGCTCATCTCCTTGTTGAGCAGGGCGACGGTGTTCTCCGTGAGGAGGTAGCGCTGCCAGCCGGGGCGGAGGCCGCGGACGGCGTTCTCGACGGCGACGACGTAGACGAACGCCGCGACGAGCGCCGCGACGGTGTTGCGCGCGAGCCCCGCGATGGCGTACCCGACGAGTGCCATCACCGCCCCGAACACCAGGCCGCGTCCGGCCGTCAGCAGGTTGGACAGGTGCAGCCCGCCGGTCACGCCGTCGGTCGTGCCGCGGGTCGCGCCGATGACGTACAGCCCGGTGTAGACGACGAGGTGGAACACCACGGAGAACGCCGCCACGACGCCGAGGAGCGCGACCGCCTTGGCGGCCATGACGCGGCCGCGGCGCGGCTCCCAGAACAGCAGCGCCTGCATCGTGCCGATGTGCCAGTCGGCGCCGACGTAGCTCGCCCCCAGCACCAGCGCGAGCAGCCCGACGCTCACCGCCACCGTCTTCACGCCGCCGGGCAGCGCGGTGCGCGCGTGCAGCCGCGGGTCGTCGAAGTACGTGCCCACCATGAGCGCGCAGTCCTCGTCCTGGGGGATCTCGCCGCGCTGCTTCGCCTCCTCGCAGTAGATCCGGTCCTGCTCCTGCTGCTGCGCGGCGATCTGCTGGACACGGGGGTCGACGTGACGGGTCGACGTGAGGAAGATCCGGCCGAGCGTGAGGATCGTGATGGCGAACACGGCGATGGCGACGTAGCGCGCCAGCCTGCGCGAGGTCAGCCGGCGCACCTCGGAGCGCAGCAGGCCGGTCATGCGTTCCCCTCGGTCAGGTCGAGGAACACGCTCTCGAGGTTCGCCGCCAGCGGGGTCAGCTCGGCGACGTACTGCTTCTTCTTCGCCAGCGCCTCGCTGACCCTGGCCGGGTCCGTCACGCCGGTCACGAGCAGGTGGTCCTCGGCGCGCGTGACGGTCATGCCGGCCGTCTCCAGCGTCGTCGCGGCGAGCGCGAGGTCGGCGATGCGGACGCGTACCTCACCCGTCGCCTTCGTCGCGAGCACGTCCTTGACCGTGCCCGACGCGATGCGCCTGCCGCGGACGAGGATGTCGACGGTGTCGCAGACCTGCTCGACCTCGCCGAGCAGGTGCGACGAGAGGAACACCGTCACGCCGTTCGACCCGAGGTGGCGGATGAGCTCGCGTACCTCGCGGATGCCGGCCGGGTCGAGGCCGTTGCTCGGCTCGTCGAGGATGAGCAGCCGCGGCCGCTTCATGAGCGCCGCGGCGATGCCGAGCCGCTGCTTCATGCCGAGGGAGTACGCCTTCACGCGGTCGTCGGCGCGCTCGGTGAGGCCGACCGTCGCGAGGCCCTCCTCGACGCGTTCCCTCGGGAGGCCAGCGACGTCGGCGAGCAGCTCGAGGTTGAGCCGGCCCGAGAACTGCGGGAAGAACAGCGGCGTCTCGACCAGCGCGCCGACCTGGCCGATGACCTCGGGCAGCGCCTCGGGCACCGGCCTGCCGAGCAGCCGGATGTCGCCGGCGTCGGGCTCGACGAGCCCGAGCAGCATGCGGATCGTCGTCGTCTTGCCGGAGCCGTTCGGCCCGAGGAAGCCGTGCACGCCGCCCTCGGCGACCGACAGGTCGAGCGCGTCGACTGCCTTGTGCGGCGGCTTCCGGAACCGCGTGAACGACTTCCGCGCGCCTGCGACCTCGATGACCGGCATCAGAGCCGGTCTTGGAACAGCGCCAGCGTGCGGCCCCACGCCTGCGCGGCGGCCACGGCGTCGTACACCTCGGGCCTCGAGTCGTTGAAGAACGCGTGCTCGGTGCCGGGGTAGCCGAACACGTCCACCGTGCCGCCCGCCGCCTCGATCGCGGCGCGCGCCTGCTGGATGCCCTCGGCCTCGGGCCCGCCGTCACCCTCGGCGGCGTGGATCTGCGCGGCCTTGCCGTCGTAGGACGGCCAGTCGGGGCTCATGTGCTGCCACGGGATCGCCGGGTAGAAGCCCACCGCCGCGACGATCTCCGGCGCCAGCGTCGCCGACCAGAGCGCCAGGCTGCCGCCCATGCAGAAGCCGACGGCGCCGATCTTGTCGCCGGTGGTCTCGGGGCGTGCGACGAGGTAGCGCGCCGCGCCCGCGATGTCCTTGGCGGCGCGGTCCATCGCCAGGCCCATCAGCAGCTTGCCCGCCTCGTCCGGCTCCGTCGTCGTGATGCCGTGGTAGAGGTCCGGTGCCAGCGCCACGTAACCCTCGCCGGCGAACGCGTCAGCCAGGCTGCGGATGTGCGGCACCAGGCCCCACCACTCCTGGATCACGATCACGCCGGGCCCCGAGCCCGTCTCCGGCACGGCGAGGTAGCCCTCGGCGGAGTCCCCGTTGCTCGCGAACGTCACCTGCTCACCCATGCTCGCGACCCTAGCGTGTGCACACCTGCGCAACCGGGTTGCGGCCCGTGCGGCGAAAAAGCGCACCCCGAAGCCGTACGGCGCCGCGACCGGCTACGGCGAACGCCGTACGTCGAGGTCCACCGGCCCCGCCACGCCGTCCACGCGAGCCCACGCCGAGGCCTGCCAGACGCGCCACTCCCCGCCCGGCCTGCGGAGCACGCGCGGGACCCACTGCTCGCGCCCGCCGAGGTCGCGGAAGTACCGCTCCGCGAAGTCGTCGCCGACGTAGAGCAGCACCCGCTGGCCGCGTGCCTGCTCCACCACCTCGGCGAACGCCGTCACCTCGGCCCGTACGTCCTGCGCCGGCGGCCGCGCGGCGCAGTTGCCGGCCAGCTCCAGGTCGAGCGCGGGCGGCAGCGCGGGACCGTCGGGCACCGTCGCGAGGAAGTGCTGAGCCTGCCGGACTCCGGGCGTGCAGAGCGTGAAGAAGTGGTACGCGCCGCGCTCGACGCCCGCGCTGCCCGCGCCGGACCAGTTGTCGGAGAACCTCGTGTCGGCGTGGTCGCCGCCCTCGGTCGCCTTGACGTACGCGAACGCGATCCCGTCGCCCTTCACCCGCGCCCAGTCGATCGGGCCCTGGTGGTGCGAGACGTCGAGCCCGTACGTCTCCCCCGCCCGCAACGACGGCCGGTACGACGGCAGCCAGACGTAGCGCCCGATCGCGGCGCCCGCGCCGAGCGCCACGACGACGCCTGCCGCCACGACCCAGCGCCGCCTCATGGCGACAGCATCACACGCGAATCCCCGTGCCCCGACGACGGCGCCCGGCCACAATCCGTCCATGTCCGCGACGGTGCCGTACGACGCGTTCGCCGCCCTCCTGTCGGACCCGGCGGACGGCGACCTGCCCGACGGCGCGGTGCCCGGCTCCACCGGCACCGACTGGCTCGTCGTGCTCGGCCGTGCCCGCGAGCGGGGCTGGCGGATGACGGTGCTCGGCACCGAGCCGCGCCCGGTGCCGGACGACCTCGGCTCGATCGTCGCGGACCCCGACGACAGCCACACGGTGGCGGTCTGGCCGGCCGAGGGCGTGCAGGTCAACGTGTTCGTGGCGGCCGGCGAGGTGGACTTCGACGTCGACCGCCGCGAGATCACCGGCCAAGAGCCGCTCGACGCGCTGTGCGACTTCCTCCGGACGGCCGGGACGGCGCTCGGCAAGGACGTGACGCTCGCGTACGAAGGCAGTGACGCGGTCTTCCTGACCTACGACGTGGCGGCGGACGCTTTCAGCCTGGCGGAGCCGCCACGCTGAGCGCGATGCCGTCGAGGATGTCGCGCTCGCTCGCCACGACCTCCGGCAGCGACCACCGCCGCATCACCTCGCGCAGCACCAGCGCACCCGCGCCGATGACGTCCACCCGCCCTGGGTGCATGACCGGCAGCGCGGCGCGCTCCGTACGCGGCATCGCCAGCAAGCGCGCCGTCACGTCCTCCACCCGCTCCGCGGAGACACGCGCGAGGTGGATGGCCGCGGGGTCGTACGCCGTCAGCCCCAGCGCGAGCGCCGTCACGGTCGTCACCGACCCAGCCAGCCCGACGAACGTCGCCGCCCGCCCGACCTCCACGTCCACGCCGTCGAGCGCGAGCGCGACGTCCGCCACGGCCGCGTCGAGCTCGGCATCGGGCGGAGGGTCCGTACGCAGCCGCCGCTCGGTCAGCCGTACGCAGCCCACGTCCACGCTCGCCGCCTGCTCGACCCCCGTCGTCCCGAGGACGAACTCCGTCGACCCGCCGCCGATGTCGCAGACGGCGTACGGCGCGGGCAGGTCCAGCTCCGCCGTCGCGCCGAGGAACGACAGCCGCGCCTCCTCCTCCCCCGCCACCACCTCGGGCGACACGCCGAGGATCGCGGCGCACCCCTCCACGAACTCCAACGCGTTCGCCGCGTCGCGGGTCGCCGACGTCGCGACCATCCGTACGCGCTCCGCCCCGGCCATGAGCGGGACGTACGAGCGGAGCGCCGCGAAGGTGCGTTCCAGCGCGTCGGGCGCCAGCATGCCGGTGCGGTCCACGCCCTGCCCGAGCCGCACGATGCGCATCTCCCGGTGCACGTCCACGAGCCGTCCTTCGACGACGTCCGCGACGAGCAGGCGGATCGAGTTGGTGCCGCAGTCGACGGCCGCGACGCGCGTCACGGGGTCACGCAGGGGCCCCGGGATCCCCAGTCCCCCAGCGCATCCAGGGCCTCGCGGCCGAACGGGTTGGCGCCCGGCACGGCCAGCTCGTGCGCGACGAGGACGTGCAGGCACTTCACCCGCGTCGGCATCCCGCCGGCTCCCGGCGCGCCGGGCAGCACACCCAGAGCGTCACGTCGGGCGAGGTAGTCGTCGTGCGCCGCCGAGTAGGCCTCGGCGCGCTCGGGGTCGGAACCCAGCCGCTCGGTCATCGACGCCATGAGACCCGACGACTCCAGCGTCCCGATCGCCGACGCGGCGCGCGGGCAGGTCAGGTAGTACAGCGTCGGGAACGGCGTCCCGTCCTCCAGCAGCGGCGCCGTCTCCACGACGTCCGGGAGCCCGCACGCGCACCGGTGCGCGACGGCGCGCAGGCCGCGCGGCGGCCGGCCGAGCTGCGCCTCGACGGCGGCCCGGTCGTCCTCGGAGATCACTTGCGGAGCTGTGCTTTCGGACGCGGCGCGGTGCCCGCCGCCTCGACGGTGCCCCAGAGCCGCGAGTACCACGGCCCCTCGCCGCCGACCGCCTTGCCGGCGGGCGTGCCGGCACCGACCGGAGCGGGCGTCGGGGACGGGGTGAGGAGGATGTAAGGCACCTCGCCAGGCCGCACGAAGTGGAGACGCTCGCGGGCGAGCTGCTCGACGTACGCGGGGTCCTGAAGTCGCTGCTTCTGCGCCTCCAGCGCGTCCACCCGCGCCTGCGCCTGCTGCTGCTTCGCGCGCAGCTGCGCGACCTTGCCGCGCTGCGCGACGTACTGCCGCAGCGGCACCGTCAACGCCAGCGCGAGCACGCAGAGCACCGCCGCGAGGATCGCGGCGCGAGTCGTGATGGCGGTGCGCTTCGCGCCGGGCTCGGGCTTCGGAACGGTGGGCGTGCCGACTCCCTGCGTGCGCCGCCGCGCGTCGGGCCGCCGCGTCGACGGCTTGCGTCGCGCGGGCCCGGTCGGGCGCTTGGTCAAGCCTTGACCTCGAAGCGCGGGAACGCCGAGCGGCCCGCGTAGCGCGCCGCGTCGTCGAGCTCCTCCTCGATGCGGAGGAGCTGGTTGTACTTCGCCACGCGCTCCGACCGCGCGGGCGCGCCGGACTTGATCTGCCCGCAGTCGAGCGCGACGGCGAGGTCGGCGATCGTCGTGTCCTCGGTCTCGCCCGAGCGGTGGCTCATCATCGACGTGTAGCCGGAACGGTGCGCCAGCACGACCGCGTCGAGCGTCTCGGTGAGGGTGCCGATCTGGTTGACCTTGACGAGCAGGGAGTTGGCGCAGCGCTCGGTGATGCCGCGCGCGAGCCGCGCCGGGTTGGTGACGAACAGGTCGTCGCCGACCAGCTGCACCGTCGTACCCAGCTCCTCGGTCACACCGCGCCAGCCGTCCCAGTCCTCCTCGCTCATCGGGTCCTCGATCGAGACGATCGGGTACGCCGCGACGAGGCCCGCGTAGTACGCCGCCATCTCCGTCGCGGACTTCGCGGCACCCTCGAACTGGTAGGCGCCGTCCGAGTAGAACTCCGTCGCCGCGACGTCGAGCGCGAGAGCCACGTCCTGCCCGGGCACGAAGCCGGCCTTCTCGATCGCCTCGACGATGAGGTCGAGCGCGTCGCGGTTGGCCGGCAGGTCGGGCGCGAAGCCTCCCTCGTCGCCGATGGCAGTCGTGAGCCCGCGCGCCTTCAGCACCGACTTCAGCGCGTGGTAGACCTCGGCGCCCCAGCGCAGCGCCTCGCGGAACGTCGCCGCCCCCACCGGCGCGACCATGAACTCCTGGATGTCGACGTTGGTGTCGGCGTGCGCGCCGCCGTTGAGGATGTTGAGCATCGGCACCGGAAGGACGTGCGCGGTCGCGCCGCCGACGTAGCGGAACAGTGGCAGCCCAGCGGACTCCGCGGCGGCCTTCGCGACCGCGAGCGACGCGCCGAGGACGGCGTTGGCTCCGAGCCTGCTCTTGTCGGGCGTGCCGTCGAGGTCGATGAGCGCCTGGTCCACGAGCCGCTGCTCCGACGCCTCGAAGCCGAGCAGCGCGTCTGCGATCTCGTCGTCGACCGCGGTCACGGCGTTCTCGACGCCCTTGCCGCCGAAGCGGTCGCCGCCGTCGCGCAGCTCCACCGCCTCGAACGCGCCGGTGCTCGCGCCGCTGGGCACCGCCGCGCGGGCGATCGTGCCGTCTTCGAGGGCGACCTCGACCTCGACGGTGGGGTTGCCGCGGGAGTCCAGGATCTCCCTGCCTGCTACGGCCTCGATGGACGCCAACGCCTCGCTCCTCGCTGTCGGGTGAGGAGCCCAGCGTACCGACCGGGCAGCTAGCTGAACGTGAAGCCGGTCACTGCCACGTCGGTCGCCGTGCTCCCGAAGTGCTGGGTCTGCTGGACGCCCACGCAGATCCGCCTGCCCGACGCGGCCGGCCCCACCACGAGCGGCGGGCCGTTGAAGAGGACCTGCTCGGTGCTGCCCGCGCGGACGGCGACGGTGGCCAGGGTCTTCGACGTGCTCCACCCCGAGCCGTTGGCGCACGACGCGCTCCCCGACGTCCGTTCCCTGGAGAAGATCCGCACGTGGTTGATCGACGTGTTCGCGTCGCCCTTCACCGTGACGACGAACGACGTCACGGCGATGCCGTTCGGAGCCGACGTCTCCTTCGCCGGGCGCAGCGTGGTCACGTCCACGACGTTCTCGAAGAACGCGTGGAACGACCCCGCCGTCGCCCGCGGCCTGGTGTCGACGTACAGGCCGCTGATGCCGCTGACGCGCGCCTTGCGGCTGCCGTCGAGCGGGTCGGTGAGGTTGACGAGCGTCCCGGTCGCGGCCATGACGCCGACCGGCGCGAGGACGACCGCCGCGCAGACGGACGAGACCATGGCGACGACGTGCTTCGGTGCGAACTGCATGACTGCCTCCCGGCATCCGGAACCGGCGTCCACGCTACGGCGGCGCGGGCCGTACCGGGCGGGTTCCGGTCACTTCGGGCGTACGCTCGCCGCCGAGGGGACGCGATGAGGCGAACGGCACTGCTGACGACCGGGCTGCTCTGCGGCCTCCTCGTCGTGTTCGCGGCGGTCGAGGCGGCGGGCGTACCGCTGCTCACCGACCCGCGCCCCGCGCTCGCGTCCGCGGGCGCCCTCGCCGCTCTCGTCGGCCTCGGGCTGCTCGTCGCCGACGTCGTCCTGCCCGTCCCTTCGAGCATCGTCATGGTCGCGCACGGGGCGGCGTTCGGCGCCGTCGCCGGGGCCGCGCTGTCCGTCGCGGGCGGCACCGGCGCGGCGTACGCCGGATGGCTGCTCGGCCGCCGCGCCGACCCGCTGCGCCGCTGGGTCACCGACGACGAACGACAACGTGCCGAACGCCTCCTCCGCCGCTGGGGCGTCCTCGCCGTCGTCGTGACGCGGCCGGTGCCGCTGCTCGCGGAGACGGTCGCGATCGCGGCCGGCACCGCGCGCCTGTCGCCGCTGAAGGTCGTCGCCGCCGCCGCGCTGGGGACGCTGCCGGTCGCGGTGGCGTACGCGCTCGCGGGTGCCGCGGCGGGGCACGTTGTGTCCGGCTGAGCGACGGGCATACAGTCGCGCCTTCGTCTGGACGAGCGACAAACGGGGGTCGCCAATGACGGTGCCGCTGACCACGCGCGAGCAGCTGATCGACGCGCTGCACCTGGCCGCGGAGCTCGAGCACAACCTCATGTGCCAGTACCTCTTCGCGGCGTACTCCATGAAGAAGTCCACCAGCGAGGGCCTCGACGAGGTGCAGCTCGAACGCGCCCGCGGCTGGGAGGCGCAGGTCACGCTCGTCGCGCGGCAGGAGATGGAGCATCTCGGCCTGGTGCTGAGCATGCTCGCCGCCATCGGTGGCACGCCGACGCTGACGCGGCCGAACTTCCCGCAGACCGTCGAGCGGTACGGCGCGCTCGGCATCCGGAGCGTTCTCACGCGCTTCGACGCCGGCACGGTCGAGCGGTTCCAGGTGTTCGAGGAGCCGCACCCGTCGCCGCCGCCGAGCGGTTACTGCGATGGCCCCGGCGTCTCGAAGGAGGACCTGCTCGCGCTGCTCACGCAACCGCGCGTCATGTCGGGGCCGGCTCCGGTGCCCGGCGAGATCCCGTACACGTCGGTGCAGGACCTCTACGTCAGCCTGGCGGCCGGGTTCACGTACGTGTCGGACACGATCGGCGAGAAGTTCCTCTTCGACGGAGACATCGGGTCGGAGATCTGGGGCGGCCAGGGCACGCCGGCCGAGCAGCCGATGGACGACCTCAACCAGTACGGCCTCGACATCATCCAGGTCACCGACCTCGCCTCGGCACACCAGGCCATCGCCGAGATCATCGAGCAGGGCGAGGGCATCCTCGCGCCGCCGTCGTACATGGAGCACGTCCACTACTGCATCTTCACGGCGGTGCTGGACGACCTGCGCGCCTGCGGTTTCGACCCCGCGCGACCCGTCGTCGACAACCCGCTCGTGTCGATGCACCCGGACATCACGGCGCCCGACGAGGTCAACCTCGTCACCGACCCGGACACCCGCGAGGTCGCCGAGGTCTTCAACGACGCGTACGAGCTGATGCTGCTGCTCATGCTCGCGCTCTACGGCAGCACGCCGAAGACCGAGGACGAGTCGGTGGCGTTGATGAACGCCATCTTCTTCCCGCTGATGACGATGTTCGTCCGGCCGCTCGCGGAGATCCTCACGGTGCTGCCGGCGTTCGACGACGGCCGTCCAGGCAACGCCGGCCCGGGCTTCGAGCTGTCCGGCGACGTCGTCACCGCGCCCGCCCCGGGCGACGTGTACGACGAGTTCCAGGGCCGCTTCGACGCGCTCGCCGCCGACCTCGCCGCCCTGTCGATCTACGGCGTACGACCGCCCGGCGACCCGGTGGCCGTACGGCTGCGCTACCTGGCCGTCAACGCGCAACGGCTCGCCGACGACTGGCGCGACAAGTGGACCAACATCGGGACGGTGAGCTGACGATGCGGACGCTGTACCTGTCGTTCGAGGGGTTCTACCAGTACCGCGCGCCGACCGACCCCGACCCGACCGACGAGCCGCGCGGCGTCAGCGGCTACACGTTCGCGCTCGCCGGCGAGCCGGACCTCGACGGTCTCATGCACTTCCAGCCCGATGAGCGCGGCGTGTACGAGCGGCGCTTCGGCGTCTCGCCGGACGCGCCAGGGCCGCGCGTCGGAGTCACGGTCACGCGCGCGCGGCAGTACGACGACGCGACGCTGACGCTCTCCGACGTGCCGTACCTCGTCGGCTCGAAGGTCGCGCTGCCGGGCTCGCGGCCCGCAGAACTCAACGGCATCGTCATCCGCAACGACATGTTCGCGATCGACCCGGTGCGCGTGGTCGTCACCGAGCCGAACGGCACCGTCGCGCTCGACCGCACGGACCTGCTCGACCCGTCCCAGCCCGAGCTGGAGATCACCTCGGCGACGTCGGAGATGCTCGTACGCCGGCAGCCGCAGGGCTTCGTCAGCGACTCGGTCGAGGTGGCGAAGGCGACCGGCCTGCCCGACGCGTCGTGGCAGTCGTGCATCGCCAACCGGCAGATGCGCCAGCGCAACCTCGAGGAGCTGCTCGCCGTCACGACCGACCCCGTCGAACGTGCCGCGCTGGAGACGCGCATCAGCCAGCTGAACATCCTGCGCCGCTGGTGGTACCTCACCGACATGGACGGCCAGTCCATCGACCGGCGGGCGCACCAGCTCACGCTGCAGGCGTACGGCTGGTGCGTCGACGTCAACGGCCCGGTCGACGCCAACGGTCTCGGCGCGGACGAGTCGCAACACTGGCCGCTGTCGTTCTGGATGGGCGGGTTCGACGGCGACGCGCTGTGCGCGTACGTCTCCGGCTACCTGTCGGTGCCGCTCGCGGGCTGACGACCCGACGGACTTCGTGATCTTGGCAACATCCGTGCAAGCCGAGCAGCACAAACGTTGCCAAGATCACGAAAAACGGGGGCTTGCGGCAGCGTCCCCTCTACTCCGCCGGCGGCAGCGCGGCGGCGTCCCAGACCTCGCGCCACGCGGCCTCGTCCCAGTCGCTCAGCGGGATGCCGGTCGTCCGCGCCGTCTCCTCCGCCGCCTCGAAGCGCTCGCGGAAGTCGCGGGCCACGCCGCGCAGCGACGCCTCGGGATCGACGTCGAGCGTCCGCGCCAGCGCGACGACCGCGAACAGCAGCCGGCCCACCGCCCCCGCGCGCTCCTCGGGCGCCGTCGTCTCGATGGCGGCGAGCGCCTCGTCGATGTACGGCAGCAGGCCCGGCGGCAGCCCAGCCTTCGACGCGCGCTTCTGGTACTTCGCCGCGAGGGTGATCGCGGGCTGGCCGAGCGGGACGCCGTGCAGCGCGCCCTCGCCCTCGGTCTTCTCCGCGGCCTTGATGTCGTCCCAGTTGCGCTGCACCTCGTCAGCACCCGAAACGGTGACGCCGCCGAACACGTGCGGGTGCCGCCGGACGAGCTTCTCGACGATGCCGCCCGCGACGTCGTCGATGGTCCAGCGCGTCTCGTCGGTGCGCTCCTCCGCGACGCGCGAGTGGAACACCACCTGCAGGAGCACGTCGCCGAGCTCGTCGCGCAGCGCCGTCAGGTCGCCGTGCTCGATGGCCTCCAGGGCCTCGTACGTCTCCTCCACGAGGTACGGCGCGAGCGTCTCGTGGGTCTGCTCCGCGTCCCACGGGCAGCCGCCCGGCGAGCGCAGCCTGTCCATGGTCGAGACGAGGTCGAGCAGCCGCGCGCCCGGCATGTCGTACGAGCCGTACACGACCTCCAGCTCGACGCCGCCCTCGCGCGCGACGAGGTCGCCGAGCGCGCGGACGAACGCCGGGTCGCCGCCCGGCGACGCCAGCCACACCGCGGTCCTCCCGCCGCGCGCGCGCTCGCGGAACTCGTACGCCATCCCCGCCGCCTGCGGGTCGCCGCCGCCCATGAGGTACGACACGCGGTGCCCCTCGGGGGCGTTCGCCGGGTCGAGCACGGTCACGGTGATGCCCGCGGCTTCGAGGAACGGCAGCTGCGGGTGCGCGGGGTCCGCGCAGCACGCGTCGCCGCCGCGCAGCTCCTCCCACGCCGACCACGAGAGCAGCCCTGGCGCGACGCGGTGCGTGTTGGCGACGAGGACGAGCCGGTCGAGTACCGGCTGCGCGCCGGGCTCGGTCACTGCGGGCCGGACGGCCGCGCGGTGGGCTGGCCGCCCGCGGGCGGGGCGCCCGTCGGGATCGGCCCGGGCACGACGCCCGGCGCCTGCTCCTGGCCGGGCACCGGCGCCGGCGACGAGAGGCCGGTGCCCGGCGCGTCGGCGACGTTGAGCGCCCGCGGGTCCCAGCGCCCGAAGCGCGGGTTGACCTTGACGCCCAGCTCGGCGGCGAGCTTGGTGATGTAGTCGTTGAACCGCTGGTTGCGCGGCTCGTCGAGGATCGCGCGGCGGAGGTCGTTCTTCGCCTGCTCGTACGTCCGCGTCCGCCGCTCGATGATCTTCACGATCTCGTAGCCGACGACCTTCGCGTCGCCGCCGGTGACGGTACGGATCGGGCCGATGACATCGCCCGTGCTCGCCTCGAACACCGCCTGCTCGTACGCCTTCGAGAACCGTCCCTCGCCGTTGCCGAGCGCCCCGAGCTCGCCGCCCTCCTCGCGCGTCTCGTTGTCCTGCGAGTACCGCGAGGCGAGGGCGGAGAAGTCGGCGCCGGGCTCCTTGGCGAGCTTGGCGACGCGCTCGGCGCGGGCCTTCTCGCGCAGCACGATGTGGGCGATGCGCGCGACGTCGAGCCGGGGCAGCTGGCGCTGGTACTCCTTGCGCAGCTGCTCCTCGGTGACGACCTCGCCCTCGACGAGCTTGTCGAGGACGGCGTTCTGCAGCACCTCCGCGCGGACGACCGCGCGCACGTCGCTGAGGTGGTAGCCGCGGGTCGGGAGGCCCTGCTCGAACGCCTCGCGGCCGCCGTACCCCTGGACGATCTCCTCCTCGCGCGCGTCGACCTGCGCGTCGGTGACGGTGACGCCGAGGCGGTCCGCCGCGACCTCCACGAGGCGCGTGAGGATGAGGTTGCGCAGCAGCGAGCGCTGGTAGGCGTCCTTGGGGTTCTGCTGGGCGAACTGCTCGTTCTCGTACGACCGCGCCACCCGGTCGGCGAACGACGACGTCTCGATGGTGTGCTCGCCCACCCGGGCGGCGACACCGGCGGTCGTCTGCCCGCAACCGGTCAGCAGGGCGGCGCCGGCGACGAGAGCGGCGAGCGTGCGGATCACTGCGGGACCCCTTCGAGTACGGCGTCGAGGACGGCGGTGCACCAGGCGAGGAGATCAGTGTCCCGTACGTCCGGCTTCGGCACGAGAACGGTGTGGATCGCGGGCTTCACGATGGCGCCCTTGTAGAGCCGCTGGACGCGCAGCGTCTGGCTCTCGCGCAGGTCCAGCGGGGCGAAGCGGACGGCGTTGCCCTGCAGCGACACCTCGGTGATGCCGTGCCTGCGCGCGAGGTTGCGGAACGCCGCCACGGCCATGAGGTTCTCGACCTGCGTGGGCAGCGGGCCGTACCTGTCGGCGAGCTCCTCGCGGACGGCGGCGAGCGAGTCGTCGTCGTGCGCGGCGGCGACGCGGCCGTACGCCTGGATACGCAGCCGCTCCTCGGGGATGTACGCGTGCGGCAGCGCGGCGTCGACGGGGAGGTTGACCTTGACCTCCACCTCCTCCTCGCGCTTCTCGCCCTTGAACTCCGCGACGGCCTCGCCGACGAGGCGTACGTAGAGGTCGAAGCCGACCGCCGCGATGTGCCCGCTCTGCTCGCCGCCGAGGAGGTTGCCGGCGCCGCGGATCTCCAGATCCTTCAGCGCGACGGCCATGCCGGCGCCGAGCTCGGCGTTCTGCGCGATGGTCTGCAGGCGGTCGTACGCCGTCTCCGACAGCGGCTTCTCCGGCGGGTAGAGGAAGTACGCGTACGCCCGGTCCCTTCCTCGGCCGACCCGGCCGCGGAGCTGGTGGAGCTGCGAGAGGCCGAGGGCGTCGGCGCGCTCGACGATGAGGGTGTTGGCGTTGGCGATGTCGAGGCCGGACTCGACGATCGTCGTGCAGACGAGGACGTCGAACTCCTTCTCCCAGAACTCCACCATGACGTGTTCGAGGAGGTCCTCGTTCATCTGCCCGTGGGCGGTGCGGATGCGCGCCTCGGGCACCAGCTCGCGCAGCCGCTGGCCCGCCTTCTCGATCGACTGCACGCGGTTGTGCACGAAGAAGACCTGGCCCTCGCGCAGCAGCTCGCGGCGGATCGCGGCGGCGATCTGCCTCTCGTCGTACGGCCCCACGAACGTCAGCACCGGATGGCGTTCCTCCGGCGGGGTGTCGATCGTCGACAGCTCGCGGATGCCGGTGATCGACATCTCCAGGGTGCGCGGGATCGGCGTGGCGGACATCGTCAGCACGTCCACGCTGGTGCGCAGCCGCTTGAGGTACTCCTTGTGCTCGACGCCGAAGCGCTGCTCCTCGTCGACCACGACGAGCCCGAGGTCCTTGAACTTCGTGCTCGCCGACAGCAGGCGGTGGGTGCCGATGACGACGTCGACGTCGCCGGCCGCGACGCCCTCGAGGATCGCGTCCTGCTCCTTCTGCGTGTTGAACCGCGACACCGCGCGGACCTTCACGGGGAACTGCGCGAACCGTTCGCTGAACGTCTGGAAGTGCTGCTGCGCAAGGAGAGTCGTGGGCACGAGGATCGCGACCTGCTTGCCGTCCATGACCGCCTTGAACGCCGCGCGTACGGCGATCTCGGTCTTGCCGTAGCCGACGTCGCCGCAGATGACGCGGTCCATCGGGACCGACGTCTCCATGTCGGCCTTGACCTCGTTGATGGCGGCGAGCTGGTCGGGCGTCTCGTGGTACGGGAACGCGTCCTCGAGCTCCCGCTGCCATGGCGTGTCGGGGCCGTACTTGTAGCCGGGGCTGGCCATGCGCGCGCTGTAGAGACGGATCAGCTCGGCGGCGATCTCGCGCACGGCCTTGCGCGCGCGGCCCTTGGCCTTGGCCCAGTCGGAGCCGCCGATGCGGTGCAGCGTCGGGGCCTCGCCGCCGACGTAGCGCGTCACGAGGTCGAGCGAGTCGGTGGGGACGCGCAGCTGGTCGCCCTTGGCGTACTCGAGCACGAGGTACTCGCGCTCGCCGCCGTTGACCGTGCGCTTCTCCATCTGCACGTAACGGCCGACGCCGTGGCTCTCGTGGACGACGTAGTCGCCGGGCTTGAGGCTGAGCAGGTCGACGGCGTTGCGCCGCTTGCTCGGCATCCTGCGCATGTCCTTGGTGGCGCTGCGCTGGCCGGCGAAGTCGGTCTCCGTGATCAGGGCCAGCTTGAGCCCCGGCGCGACGAAGCCGTGGTCGAAGACGGCGTTGGCGACGGTGATGCCGGGCTCGGGCGGTGTCTCCAGCTCGGGCGAGACGCGGACGCCGAGGTCGTGCTCGCGGAGGACCTCGGCGAGGCGTTCGGCGGGGCCGTGGCCCTCGGTGACGAAGACGACCCGCCAGCCGTCGCGCGACCAGTCGCGGGCGTCGGTGACGAGCTTGTCCATGTCGCCGGTGTACGGCTCGTGCGCGCGGGCGTCGACGACGTTCTCCGCGTCCTCGTCGGCCGTGAACGGCGTCAGCGTCCACCACGGGATGCCCTGGCTCGTGGCGGCGGTCTGGACGTCCTCGACCTCGCGGTACGCCGCCGCGCCGAGGTCGATCGGCGCCGCGCCGCCGCCCCCCGCGGCGGCCCACGAGGCCTCGAGGAACTCCTCGCTCGTCCGGGTCAGCTCGGTGGCGCGGCTGCGTACGCGCTCGGGGTCGCAGACCAGCACGTGCGCGCCGGCGGGGAGCTCCTCGACCAGCAGCACCAGGTCGTCGACGAGGACCGGCGCGAGCGCCTCCATCCCCTCGACCGGCGTGCCGTCGGCCAGCTTGTCGAGGATCTCGATGAGCTCGGGGTGGTCGGTGGACAGCGCCTTGGCACGGGCGCGGACGTCGTCGGTGAGCAGCAGCTCGCGGCACGGCGGCGCCCAGAGGCCGCGGTCGGCGGGCTCGAGGCTGCGCTGGGTGCCGGCGGCGAAGTAGCGGACGTCCTCGACGTCGTCGCCCCAGAACTCCAGGCGTACCGGGTGCTCCTCCGTCGGCGGGAACACGTCGAGGATGCCGCCCCGGACCGCGAACTCGCCGCGCTTCTCGACGAGGTCGACGCGGGCGTAGCAGTAGCCGACGAGACGTTGGACGAGGTCGTCCAGCTCGACGCTGGCGCCCTCCTTGACCTCCACCGGCGGCAGGTCGCCGAGGCCCTTGACCTGCGGCTGGAGCACGCTGCGTACCGGCGCGACGACGACCTTCAGCGGGCCTTGGTCTCCGGGGTGGGCGAGTCGCCGCAGAACCGCGATACGGCGGCCGACGGTGTCGGCGCGGGGCGAGAGGCGTTCGTGCGGCAGCGTCTCCCACGCGGGGAACTCGGCGACGGAGTCGTACGGCAGCAGGCAGCGCAGCGCGGCCGTCAGATCCTCGGCCTCGCGGCCCGTCGCGGTGACCGCGAGGACCATGCGGCCGGTCCGCTGGGCGAGCGCCGCGACGGCGAACGGGCGCAGCGGCGCGGGGGCGGTGATCGCGACGTCGGGGGTGCCCGCGAGCTCGGCCGCCGCGGCGAGCGCAGGCTCCGCCGCGAGCAGGTCGACCAGGCCGGGTACCGCCATGACAGCCACGCCTCTCACGCCGAAAGCCCCACGGGTCCGTTACCCGGGGGGTTCGGATGCAGCCTAACTCGCGTCGCGACGACCCGCCGCCGCACCCGCCGCCCGCCGTTCCTTGAAGATCACCACGCGTGAGACCGGTGTGCGAGCTGCAAGGAACGCCCGGCGGTCGGGGTGCGAGCCGGCCCGCGGCAGGTCGTCCGCGGCGGTCACTTCTGCTCCACCGTGTGGAACGTGTTCTGCGCTGCCGCCAGCCCCTCCGACAGCAGGGCCTCCACGGCGTCGGCGGCGCGGTCGAGGTGGAACGGCAGCTCGCGGCGTTCGTACGGCGAGAAGTCCGACAGCACGAAGTCAGCCGGGTCCTGCCTGCCGGGCGGGCGGCCGATGCCGAAGCGGACGCGGTAGTAGTCGCGGGAGCCGATCGACTTGGTGATCGACTTGAGGCCGTTGTGGCCGTTGTCGCCGCCGCCGAGCTTGAGGCGTACGGCGGAGAACGGGATGTCGAGCTCGTCGTACACGACCACGATCTGCTCGGGCGTCAGCTTGAAGAAGTCGCGCAGCGACGCCACGGGGCCCCCGGAGAGGTTCATGTACGTCTTCGGCTTGGCCAGCATCACCCGCTGACCCGCGAGGTGGGTCTCGATGAGGTCCGCGCGGCCGCGGTGGGCCTTGTACTTCCCGCCTACGCGGCGCGCCAGCTCGTCGAGCACCATGAAGCCGGCGTTGTGCCGGTTGCCCGCGTAGCCAGGGCCGGGGTTGCCGAGACCCACGACCAGCGTGGGGCCCACGGGTTACTCCGACGCGGGCGGGGTCTCGCCCTCGGCGGCCTCGCCGGTGCCGGCCTCGCCGTCCTCGGCCTCGGCCGACTCGGCACCCTCGGCGATCTCCTCGGCCTCCTCGGGCGCCGCGCCGACGACGTGGACGACGATGCCCTCGGGGTCGCCCAGCAGCGTGGTGCCCTCGGGCAGCGTGACGTCGCCCGCAAGGATGCCGTGGCCGCCGATCTCGGTGAGGCTGGAGATGTCGACCTCGAGCTGCGACGGGATGTGCGTCGCCTCGGCCTCGACGTGCAGGAACGTCGCCTGCTGGTCGAGAACGCCGCCGGCCTTGGCCGCGGGCGCCTCGCCGACGAGCACGACGGGGACGTCGACCGTGACCTTCTCGCCCTTGCGGACGAGCAGCAGGTCGATGTGCGTCAGGTCGCCGCGGAGCGGGTCGCGCTGGACCTGGCGGGGCAGCGCGAGCTCCTGCCCGTCGGGCAGGTCGAGCGAGAGGAGGACGTTGGCGCCGCCCTCGCTCTTGAACGCGTGCATCAGCTCGCGCGCGGGCAGCGAGATGTGCCTGACGTCGGAGCCGTGGCCGTAGAGAACGGCGGGGACCTTGCCGGCCCGGCGGGTGCGGCGCGCGCCACCCTTGCCGAACTCGGTGCGCGGCTCGGCGGCGATGCGGACCTCGGACACGACTGTTACCTCTCGATGCACGTACGGAAGTAGGGGCACGGCGGGCGCCCAAGGAGCGGAGTCTAGTCGGGGTCGCGCTCCGAACGAAACCGGCCCCGTCGGGAGGGGTGCCGAGGGACCGCGTCGAAACGCCATCCATGCGACGTACGACGACATTTCTCGCGCTGCTGACGGCCGCCTCGCTCGCGCTGCCCGCGGGCGCCGCCGCGCCGCTCCCCGTGCCCAGCAAGTACGGCACCGCGAAGGGCTTCTCGCTCGTCGGCTACACCAGCCTCGGCAAGCGCGGCATGAACTCCCCCATCGCCGTCGCGGGCTCGTGCGTCTACGTCGGCGACCGTTCCGCGCGCAACGGCATCGCGATCGTCGACGTACGCAAGCCGAACAAGCCCAAGCAGGTCGGCACCATCAAGCCCGCCGCCGGCGCGACGCAGCGCGAGATCCGCGCCGACCAGCGGCTCGGGATCCTCGTCGTCATGTCGTACTCGCTCACGACGGGCGGCGCCGGCAACACCCTGAAGACGTACGACATCAGGAACTGCACCAAGCCCGTGCTTCTCTCGACGGTGGACTTCGGGCCGCGCTCGCCGCACGAGTTCTTCCTCTGGAAGGACCCGGCCAACAAGGGCCGCGCGCTCGCGTACGTCGCGTTCACGCTCTTCTCCCCCGACCTCATGGTGTACGACCTCACCGACCCGAAGGCGCCCAAGCTCGCGGCCGTCTACGACCTCGGCGCGGACATCGCCGACCTGCGCGGCGGCGCCACCGGCGTCACGTCGTCCAACGGCGGCTACCTGCACTCCGTCGCCGTGAGCGACGACGGCAAGCAGGCGTACCTGTCGACGTGGGACTTCGGGATGATCGTCGCCGACACGTCGTCGCTGGCCGCGCGCTCGCCCGGCGTGGTCGTGCCCGCGAGCGCGCCGCTGCAGTACGCCGGCAACGTCCACGGCGCCGTCAAGGTGCCAGGGAAGCCGTACGCCGTCCTCGTCCAGGAGGGCTACGCCACCACCGCCGACCTCGTGACCAAGCAGGGCGGGTGCCCGTTCGGCTGGCTGCGCATGGCCGACGTCTCCAACCCCGTCATGCCGACGCTGACCGGCGGCGAGTTCAAGCTGCGCGAGAACGACTGCGACCGCGCGACCGCGCTCAACGGCACGTTCACCTCGCACAACCAGACCGTCTTCCCGAACGTCGCCCTCGTGCCCTGGTACGGCGGCGGCCTGCGCGCCGTCGACATCTCCGACCCCAAGGCGCCGGTGGAGGCGGGGGCGTTCGTACCGAAGCCGACGTTCACGCCCGACTACCGCGACAACCGGCTCTACTTCCGCAACGAGGACCGCTGGACCGGCGCCATGTGGTCGTACCCCGTCGTGCAGAACGGCCTGATCTACGTCGTCGACATCGACCTCGGCCTCTACGTGCTGCGCTACACCGGCAAGCACGCGAAGGAGGTCTCGCAGGCGCCGTTCGTCGAGGGCAACTCCGCGCCGTCGGTCTACAAGCGCCCGGCCAACGTCGTCGTCGTCGGCCCCGGCAACCGTGCCGCGGGTCCGCCGACCTACGTCCGCGCGCCGTACGCCGACCTCCCCTTGCCCAAGGGCACGACGAAGTACGGCTTCTTCTGCGCGCTGTAGGGGCCAGGAAAAGCGAGGGGGCGGCGCACCCTCTGTTCGACCGTTTCGCGCGGGTCTAAGGTCGGGCAAACGCCCCCTATTCCGGGCGTACTCGACACAGGGGAGTGTCCGATGCACCGCAGACTCGCGCCCGTCGCCACCGTCGTCACGCTCACGATGGCGCTCTCCGTCCCCGTCACGCAGGGCGCCGTCACGGCCGCCACCGCGCAGGCCGGGGTCGACCGTTCGACGGTGCTGGTGCAGCTCGCCGGCTCGCCGCTGTCGGTCAACGCCAAGACCCGCCCCGCGCGCGGCCAGCGGGTCGACTTCGCGAGCAGCGCGGTCCGCGCCGAGCGCGCCCGCCTCGCCGCCGTCCGCCGCGACTTCCGCTCGTGGCTGCGGGCCAACGCGCCCAGGGCGCGCGTCACCACCGAGCACGACATCTCGGTGCACGCCGTCGGCGTCGCCCTCAACGGCACGTCGCTCGCGACCCTGCGCAACGCCCCCGGCGTACTCCACGTCGAGCACCAGCGGGTGTTCACCGCGCTCGACGCGGCCGACCCGGACCTGACGCTCGTCCGCGCGCAGGCCGCGTGGACCACCGCGGGCGGCGCGGCCAACGCCGGCGACGGCGTCAAGGTCGCCGTGATCGACAGCGGCATCGACGTGACGCACCCCTGCTTCGACGACGCCGGCTACCCGGCGCGGCCGCAGATCGGCGACCCCGACCTGACCAACGACAAGGTGATCGTCGCGCGCGTCTACGGCAACAAGATCAAGGGCCTCGACGCCAGCGCCGTCGACTCGCACGGCACCCACGTCGCCGGCACCATCGCCTGCAACGTCGACACGCCCGCCGTCATCGACGGCGTCGACATCCCGTACGACGTCTCCGGCGTCGCGCCCCGCGCGATCCTCGGCAACTACAACGTCTTCCCCGGCGACACCGGCTCCGCGCGGTCCGAGGACATCATCGACGCGATGGACGACGCGTACGCCGACGGCTTCCACGTCGCGAACATGAGCCTCGGCGGCGCGCGCAACGACGGCGGCGGCGCGTTCCTCCTCGACAACGCCATCAACAACCTCGACAAGGCGAACATGGTCGTCGCGGTCGCGGCCGGCAACGAGGGTCCGGGTCACTGGACCGTCCACTACCCCGGTGCCGCGGCGCGCGCGCTGACCGCGGGCGCCAGCACCGTGGGCCACTCGATCGTCAACCTCGTCACCGTCGGCGGCGTCGACTACGAGGCCGTCGTGGGTGACTTCGGCGACATCGAGACCGACCTCACCGCGCCGCTGAAGGTCGTGGACGACCCGGCGAACGCGTTCGCGCACGGCGTCCACACCGCCTGCGACACCGACCCCGCGCTGCCCGCCCTGACCGGCACCATCGCGCTGCTCGGCCGCGGCACCTGCGACTTCACCGTGAAGATGCGCAACGCGCAGAACGCCGGCGCCGTCGGCGTGATCATGGTCGACAGGGTGGAGGAGGCGCCGTTCCTCATGTCGCACAACGGGCTCGAGCCGCAGCCGACCATCCCCGGCGTCATGGTCAGCCTCTCCGACGGCGCGGTCATCGACGACCACGACGGCGAGCCCGCCACCATCAAGGCGCTCGGCGTCTACGTCACCGACGCCGCGGACACCAACATGATGGCGTCGTTCAGCAGCCAGGGCCCGACGCACGGCGACATGCTCGTCAAGCCCGACGTCGTCGCGCCCGGTGCCGACGTGATCAGCGCATTCCCCGCGTCGCACTGCGACGAGCCGCCGTGCTGGAGCTTCCTCGGCGGGACGTCGATGGCGACGCCGCACCTGGCCGGCGCGGCCGCCGTCGTCCGCGGCATCCACCCGACGTGGAGCGCCGCCGAGGTGCGCTCGGCCGTCGTCAACACGGCGCAGGACGGGCTGCTCAAGCACCCCGAGACCGGCGTCGTCACCAACGACGTGCAGATCGTCGGCACCGGCCTGCTCGACGTGCAGGCAGCGGCGACCGCGCAGGTGGCGCTCGACCCGGTGAGCCGGTCGTTCGGGTCGCTGTCGAGCGGTGCGGGCGCGTCGCGCTCGGGGACGTTCACCATCCGCAACGTCACGTCGTCGGCCAAGACGTACACCGTCGCGGTGAGCGACACGGCGGCCGACGGGGCGGCGTTCGCGGGCGGCGGGACGTTCACGCTGGCGCCCGGCGCGAGCCGTACGGTCACGGTCACCGTGACGACGGCGAAGGGCGTGGCGGACGGCTTCAAGCAGGCGTTCCTGCGGGTGTCGACCGGTGGCACCGAGGTCGCGCACGCGGCGCTTTTCGCGCTCGTGGGCGAGGGCCAGGCGGCGCCCGGCCGGCACCAGCTGCCGCCGCCGAAGGCGTAGCGAGACGCACGAAGGCGGGGCTCCCTGACGGGGGCCCCGCCTTCGTCGTACGCGCTAGATGTTGCCGTCGAACAGGCCGGACACCGTCGAGTCGTCGAAGACCGCGCGGATCGCCGACGCGAGGATCGGCGCGATCGAGAGCACCGTGAGCTTGTCGAACTGCTTCTCCGGCGGGAACGGCAGCGTGTTGGTGACGACGACCTCGGAGATGCGGCTGTTCTTGAGCCGGTCCACCGCGGGGCCGGAGAAGATGCCGTGCGTCGCGGCGACGATGACCTCGGCGGCGCCCTGGTCGAACAGCGCGTCGGCGGCCTTCACGATCGTGCCGCCGGTGTCGATCATGTCGTCGACGATGACGCAGGTACGGCCGTTGACGTCACCGACGACGTTGAAGACCTTGGCCTCGTTGGCGACGCGGGGGTCGCGTCGCTTGTGGATGATCGCCAGCGGCGTGCCGAGCCGGTCGGTGTACTTCTCCGCGACGCGCACCCGGCCGGCGTCCGGGGAGACGACGGTCATGTTGCCGACGTCGCCGCGCTGCGCGAGGTAGTCGGACAGCAGCGGCAGCGCCGTGAGGTGGTCGATCGGCGCGTCGAGGAAGCCCTGGATCTGCGCGGTGTGCAGGTCGATCGCGATGATCCGGTTGCAGCCCGCCGCGCGGAACAGGTCGGCCATGAGCTTCGCCGAGATCGGCTCGCGGGCCAGCGTCTTCTTGTCCTGGCGCGAGTACGGGTAGAACGGCACGACGACCGTGATGCGCTTGGCGCTGGCGCGCTTGAGCGCGTCGCACATGATGAGCTGCTCCATCACCCACGTGTTGATGGGCGTGGTGTGGCTCTGTACGACGAACGCGTCGCAGCCGCGCACCGACTCCTCGAAGCGGCAGTACGTCTCGCCGTTCGCGAAGTCGTACAGCGTCACCGGCGACACCTGGCACTCCAGGTGCTCGGCCACCTCGTCGGTCAGCTCGGGGTACGCCCTCCCCGAGAACAGCATCAGCGTCTTGCTGGCGACGATGTCGAGGCCGGTCACTGGCCCGCTCCCTCTTCTGTCCGCGTGCCGCGCCGGCGCGCGACCCATCCTTCGACGTTGCGCTGGTACGCCCTTCCGACGCCGAGGGCGCCGGCGGGGACGTTCTTCGTGATGACCGAGCCGGCCGCGGTGTACGCGCCGTCGCCGACCTCCACCGGAGCGACGAGCATCGTGTCGCTGCCGATCCGTACGTCGTCGCCGATCACGGTCTGGTGCTTGTCGCGGCCGTCGTAGTTGACGACGACGGTGGCAGCGCCGATGTTGCTGCGCTGGCCGATGGTGGCGTCGCCGACGTACGACAGGTGCGGCACCTTGGAGTCCGCGCCCACGGTCGACGCCTTGATCTCGACGAACGCCCCCGCCTTCGCCCGCGGCCCGAGCACCGCGCCCGGACGCAGGTAGGAGTACGGCCCGACGGTCGCGTCCGCGCCGACCGTCGCGCCCGTGCAGGTGCTCGCGCGGACCGTCGCGCCGGTCTCCACGACGGTGTCGGTGAGGTCGGAGTACGGCCCCACGACGGCGCCGGAGCGGACCGTCGTCGTACCGCGCAGGATCGTGTACGGCTCGACCCGCGCGTCGGGCTCGATCGTGACGCTCGCGTCGACCCACGTCGTGGCGGGGTCGACGACGTTGGCGCCGTTGCGCATCGCGGTCGCGAGGATGCGCGCGTTGAGCGCGGCGCCGGCCGCGGCGAGCTGGGCGCGGTCGTTGACCCCGGAGACCTCGTCCGCATCGGTCACCACCGCCGCTCCCCCGCCGAGGATGCCGACGACGTCGGTGAGGTACTCCTCGCCCTGGGCGTTGTCGGTGGAGAGCTTGGTGAGCGCCATACGCAGCGCGGCCGCGTCGAAGACGTAGACCCCGGCGTTGATCTCGTCGATCGCGCGCTGGGTGTCGGTCGCGTCCTTCTCCTCGACGATGCCGGCCACGCGGCCCGTCTCGTCGCGGAGGATGCGGCCGTACCCGGTGGGCTCGGGGACGCGCGCGGTGAGCAGCGCGAGGTCGCCGTCGTGCGCGGCGAGCAGCGCCTGGAGCGTGTCGGTCGTCAGCAGTGGCATGTCGCCGTAGAGGACGAGCACCGGGCCGGCGAGGTCGGACACGGCGTCGAGGGCGAGGCGTACGGCGTGGCCGGTGCCGTTCTGCTCGGCCTGCACGACGGGCGTGGCCCAAGCCGGGAGGGCGGCGGTGACGGCGTCGCGGCCGTGGCCCACGACGACGAGCGTCCGCGCGGCTCCGAGCGGCGAGACCGCGGCGAGGACGTGGGCGAGGAGGGTGCGGCCGCAGACCTCGTGGAGGACCTTGGGCGTCGCGGAGCGCATCCGGGTGCCCTCACCGGCGGCGAGGACGACGACGGCAGACGGCTGCACGCGGCTCCTCGCGGGTCGGGGACTGACGCGAGTCTACCGGGGTCGGCGCGCGCGAAGCGCCGCGCAAAACGGGGCCCCCGCGGCGGCGCGAGCGCAGCGAGCGCCGTCGTGGGGATATCGCTCCGGGGGGAGGAATCGAACCTCCGTCGTACTCAGATCCAAAATCTGATCGCCCCTGCCAACAGAGCAACCCCGGACCGTACGCACCGATCCTACCGCTCGGCTCGACAGGTTACGGTCCGGTAGGTTACGGTGGCGTAGCCAGATTTGCCGGATTCCCGAGGACTCTCGCCCATGACCCTGCTCGCCGACCGTCCCGTTGCGCCGACCATTCCCACTGAGCCGAAGAAGGCGTGGGAGCAGACGGCCCTCGTGATCTTCGTCGTGCTGCCGTTCCTCGCGGTCCTCGCGAGCGGCGTCGTCCTCTGGGGCCACGGCATCGGGTGGACCGACGTCCTCATCGCGTACGGCATGCTGCTCGTGGCCGGCCACGGCATCACGGTGGGCTTCCACCGCTACTTCACGCACGGGTCGTTCAAGGCCAAGCGGCCGCTGCGGATCGCCATGGCGGTCGCCGGCTCGCTCGCCATCGAGGGTCCCGTCATCCGCTGGGTCGCCGACCACCGGCGCCACCACGCGTACAGCGACCGTCCCGGCGACCCCCACTCGCCGCACGAGTACGGCGAGGGCTTCGGCGCGATGATGAAGGGCCTGTGGCACGCGCACATCGGCTGGCTGTTCGACCCCGAGCAGACCTCGCTCGAGAAGTACGCGCCCGACCTGCTCGCCGACCCGGACATCAAGAAGGTCCACGACAAGTTCCCGCAGCTCGCGGCGGTGTCGCTGATCCTGCCGATCGTCCTCGGCTTCGCGTTCACCGGCCGCTGGCAGGGTGCGGTGACGGCGTTCTTCTGGGGGTCGCTCGTCCGGGTGTTCGTGCTTCACCACGTGACGTGGAGCATCAACTCGCTCTGCCACACGTTCGGCAACAGGCCGTTCAAGACCCGCGACAAGAGCACCAACTTCTGGCCGCTCGCGATCATCAGCATGGGCGAGTCGTGGCACAACCTGCACCACGCCGACCCGACCGCCGCGCGGCACGGCGTCGACCGCGGCCAGCTCGACAGCACCGCCCGCGTCATCTGGTTCTTCGAGAAGTGCGGCTGGGCGTACGACGTCCGCTGGCCGACGCGCGAACGCCTGGACAAGGCCCGCGCGTGACAGAGTGCCCGGGTGACTGACCCCGGGAGCAGACCGCGCGTACGCATGACCGGCCAGCAGCGCCGTGCCCAGCTGCTGGACGTGTCGCGCGAGCTGTTCGCCGAGCGAGGCTTCGAGGCGACGTCGATCGAGGAGATCGCCAACCGCGCGAGCGTGTCCAAGCCGATCGTGTACGAGCACTTCGGCAGCAAGGAAGGCATCTACGAGGTCGTCAAGGACCGCGAGGTGCAGCGGCTCATCGACGGCATCACCGCGTCGCTCGTCGGCGACCACCCGCGGGTGCTGCTGGAGCAGGCGGCAGGCGCGCTGCTGACGTACATCGAGACGCAGACCGACGGCTTCCGCATCCTCGTCCGCGAGTCGCCCGTCGCGTCGACCAGCGGGCTGTTCGCGTCGGTCATCGGCGACATCGCCGACCAGGTCGAGCACATCCTCGCGGCGCAGTTCAAGGCGCGCGGCTACAACACCAAGCTCGCCCCGCTGTACTCGCACGCCCTCGTCGGCATGGTGGCGCTGGTCGGCCAGTGGTGGCTCGACGCGCGCAAGCCGTCCCGCGACGACGTGGCCGCGCACCTCGTCAACCTCGCGTGGAACGGCCTCGGCAACCTCGAGGCCAAGCCCGAGCTCGTCACCAAGCGCAAGTAGCCGTCCCCGGGTGACGGCCCGTGCGAACTTGGGATGCCTGGCAGCCCTGTGCGCACTCAGCCGCATCCCATGGTGGCCTCAGGCCGCGCGATACAGCGGGACACAGCGGTAACGCCGAATCCGCGCCCCCACGTGCGTCCACGGATGAAGCTGTGCCGCGACGAGCCGCGCGGACAACGCCGACGGCACACCGAGGTAGGCGCAGGTGTGGCCCCCCTTCCTGAACCGCACGATGAGAATGCGCCTCGCGACGTCGTCATCAACCGCGCGTGACGCCTGGGACCGGACGGGTCTCGCCATACGAACAGCGTCCGCCCCGCCGCCGACTTCCAGTGCCACCCGGCCCTGCCCCCGCACGAGCGCACGGCAAGTTGGGTGGAGCCTGCGGGTAGGTTCTGGTGTCGTGACGGTGGACGAGTACGGCAGGCCCGAGTCACCGACGAACGCGGGCGAGACCGAGACGCTGCTCGGGTTCCTCGACTTCCAGCGGGCGACGTTCGCGTGGAAGAGCGAGGGTCTCGACGCGGCCGGCTTCGCGGCCACGACCGCCGCCACGACGATGACGCTCGGCAGGCTGCACAAGCACCTCGCGTACGTCGAGGACCTCTGGTTCTCCCAGTGGCTGCACGGCGACGACCTCGCCCCTCGCTGGAACATCCTCGGCCTGGACATGCACGCGCACTGGGACTGGGTCTGGGCGTCCGCCGACGAGGAGACCGGTGACGGGCTCCGCAGGATGTGGCGCGCCGCGGTCGAGCGGTCGAGAGAAGGCGTCGCCCGGGCCCTCGCCGCCGACCCGAGCCTGGACCAGACGACGGCCAAGGCCTGGCCGGACGGCACCAGCCCGAGCCTGCGCTGGGTGATCGTGCACATGATCGAGGAGTACGCCCGTCACAACGGCCACGCGGACCTCCTCCGCGAGGCCGTCGACGGCAAGAACAGCGGGGAGTGACCATGGACGACTACGCAGACCTGCCGCTCGCCGGCGACGAGGCCGCGACGCTGCTCGGCTCGCTGGACCGCGCGCGCAGGACGTTCGCGTGGAAGACCGGCGGTCTCGACGCCGCGGGTCTGCGCGCGACGGTCTGCGCCTCGACGATGACGCTCGGCGGGCTGGTCAAGCACCTGGCCGTCGTCGAGGACGTGCACTTCTCCTGGAAGCTCCGCGGGCAGCCGCCGGCGCCGTGGCACACGGTCGACTGGGACGACGAGCCCGACTGGGACTGGCGCACGGCCGCCGATGACACCCCTGAGCAGCTCTACGCGTACTGGCACGAGGCCGTCGCGCGGTCGCGCGCCACGGTCGCCGACGCGCTGGCGAACGGCGGCCTCGGGCAGCTCGCCCACGTCACCAACGGCGCCGGCGAGTCACCCAGCCTGCGCGTGCTGCTGGTGGACCTCATCGAGGAGTACGCCCGCCACGTCGGCCACGCCGACCTGCTGCGCGAGTCGGTCGACGGCCTCGTCGGCGAGGACCCGCCCCGCTCGTAGGCCACCCGCGCCCGCTCGTTCTCCGCAGCAGGGCCGCCGGTCTCACGCGTGATGATCTTCAAGGAACGGCATCAAGGGGTGAGCCGCCGCGGTCAGACCTCGTCGGAGAGCAGGAGCCACTGCTCCTCGGCGTCGGCCTTCTGCGCGGCGACCTCGCGCAGCTCGGCGTCCAGCGCGGCGACCGCCGCGTAGTCCGTGGCCTGCTCGGCCAGGGCGGCGTGCAGCTTGGCCTCCTGGCGCTCGTACTTCTCGATGAGGCGTTCGAGGCGTACGAGCTCCTTCTTGGCCGCGCGGGTGTCCCCCGTCTTCTGCTTGACCGGCGCGACAGCTTCGACCGGACGCGCCCGCGCGAGGTACTCGTCCACGCCGCCGGGCAGGTCGCGCAGCGTCCCGTCGCCGAACAGCGCCATGACCTTGTCGCACGTCCGCTCCACGAAGTACCTGTCGTGCGACACGACGACGAGCGTCCCCGGCCACCCGTCGAGCAGGTCCTCCAGCGCCGCGAGGGTCTCGATGTCGAGGTCGTTCGTCGGCTCGTCGAGGAGCAGCAGGTTCGGCTCGGTCATGAGGAGGCGGAGCAGCTGGAGGCGGCGGCGTTCGCCACCGGAGAGGTCCTCGACCGGCGTCCACTGACGGCCCGCGTCGAAGAGGAAGCGTTCGAGCAGCTGCGACGCCGACATCGAACGCCCCTTGCCCAGGTCGACGTGCCGCGCGATCTCCTCGACCGCCTCCAGCACGCGCCGCCCGGCGGGCAGCCCGCGGACCTCCTGGTCGAGGTACGCCGTCCGCACCGTCTGTCCGCGCACGACGCGACCGGCGACGGGCGCGAGGTCGCCGGCGAGGACGCGGAGCAGCGTCGTCTTGCCGGAGCCGTTGACGCCGACGATCGCCACGCGGTCGCCGGGGCCGAGGTGCCAGGTGAGCCGCTTCAGGAGGACGTGCGGGCCCGCCGCGACGTCCGCGTCGGTCAGGTCCACGACGGTCTTGCCGAGCCGCGCCGTCGCGAACGACACGAGGTCGGCCGCCACCCGCGCCGGCGGCTCGTCCGCGATGAGGGCGTTGGCCGCCTCGATCCTGAACCGCGGCTTCGACGTCCGTGCCGGCGGCCCGCGCCGCAGCCAGGCCAGCTCCTTGCGCAGCAGGTTCTGCCGGCGCTGCTCGGTCGCGGCCTCGACGCGCTCGCGTTCGGCGCGGGCGAGGACGTACGCGCTGTAGCCGCCCTCGTACTGGTGCACCCGCGCGTCCGCGACCTCCCACGTCGCCGTGCAGACCGCGTCGAGGAACCACCGGTCGTGCGTCACGACGAGTTGTGCGCAGCGGAGCTCGGCCAGATAGGCGGCGAGCCACGCGATGCCCTCGACGTCGAGGTGGTTGGTCGGCTCGTCGAGGACGACGAGGTCGTGCTCGCCGACGAGCAGCGCGGCCAGGGCGACGCGGCGGCGCTCGCCACCGGACATCGGGCCGACCGGCGCGTCGAAGCGCTCCGTGACGCCGAGCCCCTCGAGGACGGTACGGACGCGCGCGTCGCCCGCCCACTCGTGCTCGGCCGCCGCGCCGACGACGACATCGCGGACAGTGGCAGAGGGGGGCAGGTCCACGACCTGCGGCAGCCACCCGACCCGCAGCCCCGACGTGTGCGTGACGCGTCCGGAGTCGGGCTCCTCCGCGCGCATGAGCAGGCGCAGGAGCGTGGTCTTGCCGCCGCCGTTGCGGCCGACGACGCCGACCCGCTCCCCCGCGCCGATCCCGAGCGAGACGTCGGTGAGGACGGGGCCGTGCCCGTACGTCTTGCCGACCGCCTCGACGTTGACGAGGTTGGTCACTCGCGCAGCTCGACGATCCGCGCGCCCTGGACCGGCCCGTACGCCGTCCGCACCGCCCGGCACACGCCCGCGCCCGCAAGGCCCGCCGCCAGCGCCACGGCGTCGCTCTGCGATCCCGCGAGGAACGCGCACGTCGGCCCCGACCCGCTCACCACCGCGCCGAGGGCGCCGCGTTCCATGCCCGCGTCGAGGGTCTTGCGAAGGGCGGGGCGCAGGCGCAGCGCGGCGGCCTGGAGGTCGTTGTGCAACGCCCTGCCCAGCGCCACAGCGTCGGCGGCGCGCAGGGCGGCGAGGACGCCGTCCGGCTCGCGTTCGGGCTGCGGGTCGCCGCGGTCGTGCTCCTCGTAGACGGACGCCGTGGAGAGGCCGCGCTCGGCGAGCGCGAACACCCAGTGGAACTGCCCGCGTACGAGCACCGGCGAGACCTGCTCGCCGCGCCCCACGCCGAGCGCGCTGCCGCCGTGCAGCGCGAACGGCACGTCGCTCCCGAGCGTCGCCGCGATCGCCTCGAGATCCTCGCGCGGGAATCCCGTCTGCCACAGCGCGTCGCACGCCACCAGCGTCGCCGCGGCGTCGGCCGAGCCGCCGGCCATGCCGCCCGCGACGGGGATGCCCTTGACGAGCTGCAGGGCCGCTCCCGCGTCGACGCCTGCCGCGACGGCGAGGCGGAGCGCGGCGGCGACGGCGAGGTTGCCGGAGTCGGTGGGCAGCTCGCCCGCGCCCTCGCCGGAGACGCGGCAGGTGATCTCCGAGGGCTCGGGCGTGACGGTGACGTCGTCGTAGAGCGACACCGCTTGGAACACCGTCGTCACGTCGTGGTAGCCGTCGTCCCTGCGCCCGCCCACGGACAGGTGAAGGTTGACCTTCCCCGGGGCGCGGACCGTGACCACGCCCCGAACCGTATCTACTCGCGCGCCGCGGCGATGCGCGCGAAGTCGCCCACGCCGAGCGCCTCGCCGCGCAGCCCCGGCTCGACGCCCGCGCGCCGCAACGCCTCCTCGGCAGCGGCCGCGGAGCCCGCCCACCCCGCCAGCGCCGCCCGCAGCGTCTTGCGCCGCTGCGCGAACGCCGCGTCGATCACGGCGAAAGTCGCTACGCGCTCTGCGCCCTCCGGCGGCTCGCGGCGGGTGAACGCGACGAGCCCCGAGTCGACGTTGGGCACCGGCCAGAAGACGCTGCGCGGCACGGACCCGGCCTGCCGCGCGGCGGCGTACCAGGCGAGCTTGACCGAGGGGATGCCGTACGTCCGCGAGCCGGGTGGCGCGGTCAGCCGGTCGGCGACCTCCTGCTGCACCATGACGAGGCCGTGGGCGAGCGTCGGGAACCGTTCCAGCATCGTGAGGAGGACGGGGACGGCGACGTTGTACGGCAGGTTCGCAACGAGCGCCGTCGGCTCCGCGGGGAGCTCGGTCACGCGCAGTGCGTCGGCCGTGACGACGTCGAGCACCCCACCGGCCCGGGCAGCCGTCTCCGGCAGCGCCGACGCGAGCACCGGGTCGATCTCGACCGCGATGACCCGCGACACGGCGGGCAGCAGCTCGACGGTCAGCGAGCCGAGCCCTGGCCCGACCTCGACGACGACGTCATCGGCGGAGAGTCCTGCCGCGCGCACGATGCGGCGCACGGTGTTGGCGTCGTGGACGAAGTTCTGGCCGAGCGACTTCGTCGGGCGGATCCCCAGGCGCGATGCGAGCGCCCGGATCTCTGCGGGTCCGAGACTCATCCTCGGACGCTCGGGGTCCCCGCGGCCGCGCGCAGCGCGGTCGTGGGGTGGGCTACAGGAACCGTCCGCAGTACGGCCACTGGCCGCGGCCGGCGCGCAGGTAGAGCAGCTTCGCGCGGTACGTCTGCTCCGACACCGAGGCGTCGATCGGGTCGCCGGTGCCGCCGACGCTCTGCCACGTGGAGATACGGAACTGGTAGAGGCCGCGGTACAGGCCGCCGCCGCCGATGGCGCGGGGGTTGTTGCCGGACTCGCAGCGCGCGAGGGCGTACCAGTTGAGGTCGTCGACCGTACGCCGCTTGGTGCCGTAGTAGACGACCTGCGTCACCGGCTTGCGGACGACCTTGGAGCCGACCAGCCATCGGGCGGCGAGCTTCTTGTCGATGTAGCGGAGGCGGTAGGTGCGCAGCTTGACGCCGGGGATGCCGTGCGTGGCGACGCGGGTCTCGCCGAGCCACATGGAGGCGTCGGGCTTGCGGACCGTGGTGAACGGGATGGCGACGTTCTCGGTCTCCTTGCCGGCGCGGACCCGCGTCACCCGGACGACGAGGCCGTCCTTGGGGAGCGTGGTCAGCGGCTTGGATACCTTGTCGGTCTTGGCCAGCGCGATGTGGGCGTCCTTGAAGACCTCGCGCAGCGTCGCCTTGGTGGTGACGCGCACGTGGGCCTTGCCGTCCGCGAGGATCGTGACGCGGCCCGGGGTGCGGACCTCGAACGCGATGCCGTCGAGCGGGATCTCACGCGAGCGCGAGGCGGAGGTGAACGCGCCGTGCGCGTTGCGGATCGCGAGCTGGTCGAGCGCCTCGGCGACCGTCAGGGCGGTGGTCCAGACGGTGCGGGTCTTGCCGTTGAGCGTGATCGTGAGCTGGCGGCCCCGGCGGACGACGATGCGCTGTCCGTCCTTGACGGGAACGTCTTCCTTCGGCGCGACGAGGTCGTGCGCCCCGGGCTCGACGTTGAGCTGGTCGAGGACGCCGCCGACGGTGCCGGCGAACGTACGGATGGCCTGCGGGCGGCCGTCGATCTCGACCTGCACCGTCTTGTCGAAGCTCACCCACGCGTAGCCCGCGGTGAGGAGCGTGGACAGGATCAAGCCCTGGAAGATCCGCTTGCGCACAGTGCTCCGATGTCCGGAGGGTCCGGGCAGGGGGCATGCGGCGGCCCAGGCGCTTCGGGCCGCCGGAGCTTCCCCACCCCGGCGAACGACACACGACCGTAGCCAGGACCTGCCCGAAATGTCCAACTGGGCGTTACCTGAGCGTTAGCCGTCCTGACTGCAGAGTTCTAGAACGAACCTCGGTTCTCCTGGTTGCGGAGCGGTTATTCGTCTCTCGCCTTCGGGTCAGGGCCGATCAGCGGGCGCACGCGTTCGACCTGCTCCGCGGCGACCCCGACTGCTACAGCCAGGTCACGCAGGCGGGCGAACTCGTCCCGTGCGACTGAGAGGCGGTTCGCGACCAGGGCGGCACAGGTGACCTCCACAGCCGAATCTCGCCTACCCTCGGCGAGGAGGTTCTCGACGTTGGCGGTAACGACGGCGGGCAGCCGTCCCGCGAAGGTGCCGGCCAGCTCGCCGAGAGCTTTCAGCAGGTCGGCCTCGTACGTGGACTGATGCTGCCGAAGCGCGTCACGTACCTCCGGTGGCGCCTGGGCGCGCCACACCGCCACCTCGTCGTCCGTAAGCTCGACCCAGACATCGTCCTCCTGCGCGGTCGAGCCGAGCACCGTGGATCCATCGGCCCTCAGGAAGTGGGCGTCCTCGGGCAGGTCCGGACTCACCCAGTCGAAGATGCTGGCCGCGGAACGAAGCAGGACGTCGAGCGACTCGGGGCTGAGGGCGTACGTGTATCGCGTCGCGGTCCATCCGTAGGTTCGAGCCCCTGGCCAGGCACTGACCTCCTCGGCTGCCAGCAGGTGCGGCTCCAGCGCGGCAAGGACGGCTCGCGCCCTGTCCGTCTTCGCCAGCCCCTCCGAGTGCCAGACCACTCCCAGGACGTCAGCGGGAACGGCCGCGGCCGCGCGGAGCAGCGCGCCATAGACCGGCCCTTCGGGTGAGACCGAGAGGTCGTAGGTGCGTAAAGGTTCCGTCACCGGACCGGATGTGGAGAGTCGCGGTCGACCAACCGCGTGGCCTGCCAGGAGTACTCCACGTCCTTGTCGCCGTTGAGGCGATTGAGCCGCTCGACCTCTGCCTCTGCCTCGGCTTGGGTGCGCACGATTTCTTTCACGGTGACGCGGCTGCGGCTCTCAGGAGCCTGGAACGCGTCGAGCCGAATGACAGCGAAGACCGGAGTCGTCCGTGGGGCCATCTGTGTCCTCGTGGGTCTCTCTATCCCTGGGTCAGCGTCCCCAGGCGCTCACGCGTGAACGGGTTGAATACGTTGCCCGTACGGTCGATGAGAAGGTTGTCGTCGCCGCGGAACCCGTTCTCGGCCTTGATCGAGTGCAGACGTGCGCTCGCTGTCCGCGGATCGACGCCATGGTATCGCTGCAGGTGAGCGGCTGCCTCATCAAAGTCGGCGAAGGTCTTGGCATTCCGAGGCAGCTCACCGAAACCGATCGAGCCGCGCTCTCCGTTTGCAGTGACCCCCCGGTAACGAGCCGCTAGGCCACCCCCCTGCCGCGAGAGTCCGTTCAGACCGAACTTGCCAGAGGCGAACGCCATCGCCGCCTGGAACGCCGCCAGGGCGTAAGCGCCCTTCGTGTACGACTGGTACGCCTGGTACAGGCCAGTGCCCGCGTTGACCAGCCAGGCGGCGGTCGCGATGGGTCCTGACACCGGCGCGCAGACTGGGCAGAGCACCGTGACCGCAGTGGCGGCGATCGCGACACCCAGCGACACGTTCCCCGCGGTGCGGATGTTGTCGCCCGGATCCAGCCCCAACGGGTCCGTGTAGGCCATCGGGTTCGCGTTCCCGTACCCATAGCCGGTGCCGGGTGAGCCCCTCCAGACCGGATCAGCGCTGCGGAACGACGCGTCCGCGGGGTTGTACGCCCGCGCGCCCAGGTGGTAGTCCGTGCCGTCGTTGTAGCCGGCGATGTACTGCCGCGGATTGGCGGGCGCGTTCCGACCGGCGCTCGTCGACGTACGCGTCCGTCCGTACGGCTCGTACTCGTACGACCACTGCAGCGCACCGCTCGCGCTCGTCACGGTGCGCACGCTCCCGAGCTGGTCGGTCGCGTAGAAGTAGTCGGCGCCGCCCGCCGTGTACCCGACGAGTCCCAGTCCGTACGTGTACCGGCGCTGGACGGCGCCTGCCCCCTCCCGTTCGAGAGCGAGGTCGCCGGAGAGCGGGTCCCACACGTACTGCGTGACGACGTTGCTCTTCGTCATGGTGCGGCGTCGGCCATCACCGTCGTACGTGAACGTCGCGGCCTTGCTGCCGACCTTGGCACTGACCGGCAGGCGCGACGCGTTCCAGGTGAACGTCGTCGTGCCGTCGCTCAGGAGGTTGCCGTCGAGGTCGTAGGTGTACGACGCGGCGCCGTTGGCGCCGGAACGCGCCATCGGCCGGTTGGCCGCGTTGTACGTCCACGTCGTCGTGCCCGCGGGGCGCTGCTCGGTGAGCCGGTTGTCGTTGCCGTCGTACGCGTACCGCACGAAGTCGGTCGCGCCGGTACACGTCACCGTCGAGTAACACACGGCGGTGAGCCGGTCGAGGTCGTCGTACGTGTACGTCGTCGGGACGTCCAACCCGTTGCGGATCGTCAGCGGGTTGCCGTTGGGGTCGTAGCTGATCGCGGCTCTCGTCAGCGTCGCTGTGGCGGTGGTCGTCTTGACCTCCGCGACGCGCGCGGCGGCATCGGTGGTGATCGTCTCGACGGTGCCGTTGGGGAACGTCGCCGTGCGCTTGCCGGCCGCCGTGTCGTACGCGTAGGTGACGAGCGCGGCACCGCCACGGGTCAGCGAGACGAGTCGGTCGACGTCGTCGTAGGTGAACGTGTCCGCGGTCTGTCCGGGGAAGGTGCGAGTCGCCACGTTTCCAGTGGCGTCCCAGGTGTAGCTCAGCACGTCGGTGCCGCGTGTCACGGAGAGCAGGCGGTCGTAGTTGTCGTACGCGTACGACGCCGTGCCCGCGGCGTCCGTCATGGTGAGCCGGTTGCCCTTGGCGTCGTACGTGAAAGAGACCCCCGGCGTGCCGTCGGAGTACGTGATTCCGCTCACGAGGCCGGCATCGGTGTAGGCGTACGTGATCGTCCGCCCGGTCGGCGCGACGAGGGTCTTGGTGCGGCCGTCGAGGTCGTACGTCCACTGCCACGTTCCGGCTGGTCCGGTCACCTGCGTCTGCCGATTCACCCCGTCGTACGAGTACATGCTGACGGCCGCCCGGGAATCCGTGGCGGTCGCGACGTTCCCGTTGTCGTCGTACGTGTAGCGAAGCGGCGCCACAGAGGGGTCAGGGCCCTGCGACGTCAGCACATGTCCCGCCGCGTCGTAGGTGAACGTCGTCGCCTTCAGCCTCGCGTCGATCGCCGCCTCCACTCGGCCGCCGGGGTCGTAGCGCAGCTCGGAGACGTTGCCGAGCGGGTCGGTCGTCGTCCGCGGCCGGTCGGCGTCGTCGTAGGTGTAGCGAGTCCGGTAGGTGTCCGGGTTCGCTCCCGCGACGTTGCCGCGAGGAGGCACGGTGGACGTCAGCCGGCCCACTCCGTCGAAGAAGAACGTCGTGACGTTCCCGAGCGGGTCTGTCGCCTTCGAGCGGTCACCAGCGGCGGTGTACTCGTACGTCGTCGTCTTTCCGCGCGCGTTCGTCGTCGAGAGCACGGTGCCGTCGGCGTTCCAGACCGCACGACCACGCACCGTCCCGAACGGGCTCTCGGTACGTGACGGGTTTCCCTTCGTGTCGTAGAAGAAGTAGGTGTCACGGCGCTTGAAGTCGTTGACCCGGGTCAGGTCGTTCAGCGTGTTGTAGGTGTAAGTCTCGTAGTCGCCGAAGTCGTTGTTGTTGATCTTCGCCAGTCGTGGGCCGGTCCGCCTGAGGAGATTGCCCGCGCTGTTGTAGTCGAACGTCGTCGTCTCGCCGAGCGGCGTGGTGACCGCGACGAGGTTGCCCTGGTCGCTCCACGCGTAGTGCGTCGTACCGCCTTCGGGGTCGATCCGGCGCACGAGGAACGACCCCGAGTACACGTCGCGCCACACCTTGCCCCGCGGATCGGTCATCGTCTGCGTCTGGGTGGCCAGGTCCCACGAGAACGTCGACAGCTTCGCCCGCGCGTCGCGCTGCTCGACGACACGCCCGGTCTGCGGGTCGTACGTCGTACGCACGGGGTAGTCGCCGTTAGGGTCGCGGATCGACGTGAGGCGGCCGCCGGCGTCGTAGCCGTACGTCGTCGTCTGCCCGTCCGTCGCGCGGACAGTCTCGAGCAGGCCGGCCGCGTCGTACCCGTACGCGACGTACCGCTCGTCGGGCAGCGTCACTCGCGTCAGTCGTCCGGAGACCGGGTCGTGCGCGAAGGTCAACGTCCGGCCCGAGGACGACACCGTCGCGAGCCGCCCGTCGGCACCGTAGGCGAGTGTCGGACCTTGTCCGTTGCGGTCGCGCCGGGTCACCAGCCTGCCCTGCGGGTCGTACGCCGAGGTCACGGCCTGCTTGTCGGTCCGGGCGAAGGTGCCGTCGGACCTGCGCACGAGCGTGTTCCGTACTCCGAACGCCGGCGCGTACGTCCCGTCGGCGTTACGCGTGAACGTCAGCCGCTGGCCGGTGCCGAGGTGCACCGTCGCGGTGCCCGTCGTGGGATCGACCGATACGGATTCCTCGTACGCGTAGGTCCAGCCACGACCGAGCTCCCCGACGGTGTCATCTGCCGACGTGTACGACCTGACCTGAGCCAGACCGCCGCCACGCGCGGCGACGGCCGCGTCGGTGAACTCGTCGCTGAGCGCACCGGTCAACGAGTTCACGGGGTCGGCCTGCGAGCCGGTGTAGGGCGTCGCGCTGTCCGAGTTGCCGAACATCTGCGCGTAGTAGATCGACACCGACGGCGCGCCGGCTCGCACCTCCCACTCCTCCGTCACGGTGCCGCCCTGGTAGCTGCCGTTGACGAAGAGCCGGTACGTGTACGCCACCGTCCACGTGCCGTAGCACGCGCCGAGCCTGACCCTGGTCACCGGGAGCGCCATCCACTGCGTCGAGCCCGTCGACGGGTAGCGCCAGTACGAGCCGGGGTCGCTGCTCCACGAGTACTGACTGACGCCGCACGAGTCGCGAACGCTCCAGGACTCCGACCCCTGTGTGTAGTCCGGGATCGGGGTGGTCGTTCGGATCGTTCCGCAGACTCCCATCGGGAACGCCGCGTACAGCGCGTCGGCGTACTGGTCGCACCAGTGCCAGCTGCCCAGCTGCGCGCCGGTCACGTACACGTCGGGCCCACCGACCTCGCCGGTCGTGGACGTTCGCGTCGCCACCAGCGTGGTAGCGCGCTCCGGACACGCGCTCCCCGGTGCCGCCGCGGACCGGTTGCCTCCGGCGGGCACACGCATCTCCGCGCAGGCCGGCGGCTCGGAGAGCGACGCGGGCACGAAGCTTTCCGAGACGGACGGTGTCGGCCGTGGACCCTGGTCGGATGGGCGTGGCGCGGCCAGTTGTGGTGCCAGCAGCACAGCGGCGAGCAACGTGAAGCCCGGACGGAAACGAAGAGCCATCGGATTTCCCCCCCACCATCGTCGTCCCCAGACGATCGGGTGATGTTATTCCCTGGGAGGAGAAAGCCGCATGACTAATTCGGGCGCATTCCTGAAACGACGATGTGACTAGACCGGTCGGATCACCAGTCGCCGAAGGCGCGGCGGGCGTTGGCGTCGATCGCGCCCGCCACCTCGTCCTCGGTCAGGCCCTTCACCTCCGCGAGCGCGCGGACCGTGAGCGGGATGAGGTACGGCGCGTTCGGCCGGCCGCGGTACGGCATCGGCGTGAGGAACGGCGCGTCGGTCTCCACGAGCAGCAGCTCCAGCGGCGTGAGCGCGGCGGCCTCGCGCAGGTGCGCGGCGTTCTTGAACGTGATGTTGCCGGCGAACGACAGGACGTACCCGTGGGCGACGCAGCGCTTGGCCATCTCCGCGTCGCCCGAGAAGCAGTGGAAGACCGTGTGCTCCGGCGCGCCCTCCTCGTCGAGGACGCGCAGCACGTCGTCGTGCGCCTCCCGGTCGTGGATGACGAGCGCGGTGCCCGTCGCCTTCGCGATGGCGATGTGCGCGCGGAACGAGCGCTGCTGGTCGGCCTGGGCAGCCGTGTCGCGGTAGTAGTCGAGCCCGGTCTCCCCCACGGCGCGGACGCGCGGGAGCGAGGCGAGGCGCTCGATCTCGCGCAGCGCCTCGTCGGTCGCCTCGCCGGCGGAGTTCGGGTGGATCGCGGCGGCGGCGAGGATGCCCGGGTGCGCGTCGGCCTGCCGCGCGGCGAGCCGCGACGACTCGACGTCGACGCCGATCGTCACGACGCGCGGCACGCCGACGCTCGCCGACAGCGCCATCGCGGCGTCGACGTCGGTCTCGCCCATGAGGTCGAGGTGGCAGTGCGCGTCGACGGTCTCCGTACGCAACGGCTCAGGGGCGGGCGGCGGCTCGCCCTCGCGCTCGTACCGGCTCAATCCTTCGGCTCCTCGATCCGCGGGAACAGCGGGTCGCTCTTGGCGACCTTCGACCCGGCGGGCAGCCGCGTGGTGGCGACGTCCGCGATGCGCTGCGCCGCAAGCGATCCGGGCGCGCCGAGCGAGGCCCACAGCGTCTGCGACGTCTTGGGCATGAACGCGTTGAGCAGCACGGCGAGCCCGCGCAGCGCGTCGGCGGCGGCGTACAGGACCTCGTCGAGCGCGGCGTCGTCGCCGGCCTTGGCGAGCTCCCACGGCTTGCGCTCGGTGATGAGGCCGTTGACGTCGCGGACGATGTCGAAGATGCCGCCGAGCGCGCCCTGGAAGTCGAGCGCGCAGACCTTCGCGTCGATGTCCGCGACGCGTTCGGCGGTGACGAAGACAGGCCCGCCCTCCGCCGGCACGAGACCCTCGCGGTACCGCTCGACCATCGACGTCACGCGACTGGCGAGGTTGCCGTACTGGTCGGCGAGGTCGGCCTTGTACCGCGCGTGCATGTCCTCCCACGAGAACGACCCGTCCTGCCCGAACGGGATCGCGCGGAGGAAGTAGTAGCGGTACGCGTCACTGCCGAACACGTCGGTGATGACGTGCGGCGCGATGCCCGTGAGCTTGGTCTTGCTCATCTTCTCGCCGCCGACGAGCAGCCAGCCGTTGGCGAAGACCTGCTTGGGCAACGGCAGCCCGGCCGCCATGAGCATCGCGGGCCAGATGACGGCGTGGAACCGCAGGATGTCCTTGCCGACGAGGTGCACGTCGGCGGGCCAGCGCTCCTCCCAGCCCGGCTCGGGCCAGCCGGTGGCGTTGAGGTAGTTCTGCAGCGCGTCGATCCAGACGTAGATGACGTGCTTGTCGTCCCACGGCACCTTGATGCCCCAGTCGAACGACGAGCGGCTCATCGAGATGTCCTGCAGGCCGCCCTTGACGAACGACAGCACCTCGTTGCGCGCGCTCTCCGGCTGCACGAACGTGGGGTTGTCCTCGTAGTGCGCGAGCAGCCGGTCGGCGTACTTCGACAGCGGGAAGAAGTAGTTCTCCTCGGAGATCTCCTTGACCGGGCGGCCGTGGATGGGGCAGTTGCCGTCGACGATCTCCGAAGGGTTCTTGAACTCCTCGCAGGCGACGCAGTACGGCCCGGTGTACGTGCCGCTGTAGACCTCGCCCTTCTCGCGCAGCGCGACCCAGAAGTCGCGCACGCGGTCCTCGTGGCGGGCCTCGGTCGTACGGATGAAGTCGTCGTTGGCGGCGTCGATGGTCTTCAGCGCGGGCAGCCAGGCGGTCTCGACCATCCGTTCGGTCCACTCCTGCGGCGTCACGCCGTGCTCGGCGGCGGCGGTGAGGATCTTCTCGCCGTGCTCGTCGGTGCCGGTGAGGAACCACACGTCCTCGCCGCGCTGCCGGTGCCAGCGGGTCAGGACGTCGCCGGCCACCGTCGTGTAGGCGTGCCCGATGTGCGGCACGTCGTTGACGTAGTAGATCGGCGTCGTCACGTAGAACATGGCCTGAGCCTACTGAGGGCCGCTCCCCGTTTTTCGTGATCTTGGTGACGTTTCTGTCGCCCGGGCACCACAGACGTCGCCAAGATCACGAAAAACGCTCAGGTGCGGCGGAGCAGGAGCAGCGGCACGGCGACCACCGCCGCGACGCCGAGAGCCCCCGCCGCGCGCAGCCACTCGGCGCCGGGCCAGGGGACGGCCGCGATGCCGTACGTCGCCAGCCCGGCCAGCGTGCCGATCGCGACGAGCTGCCCGGCGTGCCGCAGCGTCGAGCGGAGGAACGCGCGGTCGACGCGCCGGTCGGCCGGCAGCGCCAGCGCGAGGTCGCCGAGGTCGAGGTAGAGCACGACGAGCGCGGCGACGACCGGGGCGAAGAGGTCGACGGCGACGTCGCCGTACTCCAGCGCGAGGACGTACTGCACGACGAGCCCGAGGCCCGACGCGGTGACCATGCCGTCGCGGCCGAGCAGCATGCCGAGCAGGCCGAGGCCGAGCACGACGGCACCGAGGACGAGCGCCGCTCCGGCGCCCGCGATCGCGACGCCGCGGCCGACGAGCAGCAGCGCGAGGACGAACGCCGCGACGCGCGCGAGGTCCCTCACCTCAGCCCCACCTTGGGTCGCGCGTGCAGCCGCGAGACCTCGGCGAGGACGACGTCGAGCGTCCCGGGGCCGTTCCACGGCACGACCGGAACGCCGACCTCCCCGAGCCTGCTGACGAGCAGGTCGCGCTCGACGAGGAAGACACGCTGGGCGAGGTCGCGCGACCACGTCTTCGCGGGCGGCAGCAGCGGCCGCGGTGACGTGTCCACGACGACGAGGCCGTAGCCGCGGCGCGCGAGGTCGGCAAGGACGTTCGTCGCGCGCGAGTCGAGCAGCGGCGACAACGCGATGACGAGCGCGCGCGGCGGCAGCGTCCGCGCGGGGATGACGCTGATGTCCTTGGCGGCGTACGTCAGCACGCTCCCCATGCCGATGAGGTGCTCGACGATGCGGTGGTGCTGGACCCGTCCTGACTCGGCCATGAGCCAGCGCATGACGCCGCCGAAGCCGACGACGCCGACCCGGTCCATCGACGCCAGGTAGTGCTCGGCGATGCCGGCGGCGGCGCGCACCGCGACGTCGAGCGTGGTCGCGCCCTCGGGCCCGCGGTCGACGAACGTGTCGAGGAACAGCACGACCTCGGCGTTGCGCTCGGGGCGCTGCTCGGTGACGTACAGGTCGCCGCGCCGCGCGGTGACGCGCCAGTTGACGCGGCGCAGCGGGTCGCCAGGCCGGTACTCGCGGACGCCGGTCGGCTCGATGCCCTCGCCCGCGACGCGCGCGACGTGCGTACCCGCCAGCGCGCGGGTGAACGGGTGCGCGGCCGGCGCCGCGAACTCCTCGGGACGAGGCAGCACGCGCAGCGTCTCCGCGGGCACCTCGACGACGCCGCCCGCCAGGCGGCCGCGGCCGTACCAGGTGACGTAGACGGGCCCGAACGCGTACACGCCCCAGCGCCGCGGCAGCACCGTCAGCGTCACGTCGCGCGGCTCGCCGGGGCGTAGCGCGACGGTCGCGTACTCCGCGCCCTCGGTCACGCGCAGGCCCGGCGAGAGGAGGAACTGCACGGTCGCCGAGTCGACGACGCCGGTGGCGGTCAGCGTCACCGAGACCTGCACCCGCTCGCCCTCGACGAAGCGGTCGGCGGACAGCCCGATCCGCACGTCGAGCGAGGGCTCGGGTCGCGCCAGCTTCCACGCCGTCACCACCGCCGCCGCGACGCCGCACGCCACCAGCTCGACGCGTCCGGTGAGGACGCCGCCCAGCGTCGCGACGCCCGCGAACGTCAGCAGGCGGCCGGCGTGCGGCGTGACCTTCAACGCCGCGGCGCCACGGTGGGCGGCGTCGGGACGGTGGTGAGCACGGCCTCGACGACGTCGTCGCCGGTGACGCGGCGTACCCACATCTCCGGGCGCAACGTCACGCGGTGGCCGAGCGCCGCGACGGCGACGGCCTTCACGTCGTCGGGGGTGACGTAGTCGCGGCCGTCGAGCAGTGCCTTGCCGCGCGAGAGCTTGAGCAGCGCGAGCGCGCCGCGCGGGCTGGCGCCGACGAGCACCTGCGGGTTGGTCCGCGTCGCCGCGGCGAGGTCGACCATGTACTTGCCGACGGTCTCCTCGACGGTGACCTGCTCGACGCTGCGCTGCAGCGCGAGCACCTCGTCGCGACCGACGACGGTGGGGACGCTGATCTCGTCGATCTGCCGCTCGATGCGCTGCCGGAGCACCTCCCACTCGTCGTCACGCTTCGGGTAGCCGAGGCGTACGCGGCAGAGGAAGCGGTCGAGCTGCGCTTCCGGGAGCGGGTACGTGCCCTCGTACTCGATGGGGTTCTGCGTCGCGAGCACCGCGAACGGCGGGTCGAGGGCGAACGTCGTCCCCTCCACCGTGACCTGCGACTCCTGCATGACCTCGAGCAGCGCGGCCTGCGTCTTCGGCGGCGTGCGGTTGATCTCGTCGGCGAGGAGCAGGTTCGTGAAGAGGGGGCCGCGCCGGAAGTCGAACGTGCCCTCCCGCTGGTCGTAGACGTACGACCCGGTGATGTCGCTGGGCAGCAGGTCCGGCGTGAACTGGATGCGCTTGAAGTCGAGCCCGAGCGCCTGCGCGAACGACCGCGCCATCAGCGTCTTGCCCAGCCCTGGGTTGTCCTCGAGGAGGACGTGGCCGCGGGCGAGGACGCCGAGCAGCACCAGCTCGAGCGACGGCCGCTTGCCGATGACGACGGCGGCCACGGCGTCGAGAACGTCGTGGCACCGGCGCCGCGCGGCGACGAGCGAGAGCGGCTCGGCGGCTACAGCCGTTCGAGGTGCTCGACGAGCCGCCGCAGCCTTTCCGGCCCCGGCGCGGGACCGGCGTGCCCCGCCGGCATCGAGAACATCGCCCATAGCTCCTCACCCATCCTCTGGCGCGCACCCACCGGGTCCGCGGTCACGTCGATCCCCGAGCCGACCCGGAGACGTTCCGTCGTCAGCCGTTGCAGCGCGGGCCGCGTCACCCGCCAGAACTGTTCCCCCGACTCCGCGCCGCGCGCGAGCGACGCGTCGAGCCGCGCGAGGCGTACGTCCTGCTCCTCCGCGGGCTCGCTCTCGCCGTGCCGCGGCTGCGGCGTGGGATGCGGCCGCTCGCCGACCCCGAGCATCCGGCGCGCGGCGAATCCCGCGTACAGCACGACCGTCAGCACGAGCAGCCGTTCGGCGCGCGCCCGGGTCGCGGGGATCGAGCCGAGCACCAGCACGAACGTCGCGAACAGCCCCGCCACGATCCCGACGACGCGCCCCGGCCTCATGCGGGGACCGCCAGCGCGCGGGCGACGTTGTCGAGCGAACGCCGCGCCGCCGCGCGCATGTCGTCGCTCACCGGGTGCGTCGAGAAGCGCGCCTCCGCGAACAGCGCGGTGAGGCGGCGTACGTCGCCCTCGGGGACGTAGAGCTCGTCGAGCACCCGCGCGAGCAGCTCCATCGGCGACTCCTCGGGCCTCCGCGCCGCGCCCGCCTGCGCGAACGCGCGCTCCATGCGGACGTAGCACGCGATGACGGCCTCGCGCGGGTCGGGCGTCGCGTCGAGGTCGGCGGAGAGGACCGCGAGCTCGTCGGCCACGCGCTTGCGCAGCGCGGTCGTGGCGTCCTCGGCGGACTCGTCGCCAGGGTCGTACGCGATCGTCGGCCCGCCGCCGCGGGACCGCCCCAGCCGGAGCTGCGCCAGCCGCCAGAGCGCGCGGCCGGCGAACCAGAGCCCGAGCACGGCGCCGAGCAGGACCGCGCCGACGAACACGTACTCGATCAGGATCTCCAGCCACGTCAGGTCGCGGGTGCCGGCGCCGCGTTCGAGAAGGCGCCGCTGGCGCTCGCGGGCCGCCGTCTCCAGCAGCCGCGCCAGGGAGGTCTGGGGCCGAGGTCTCGCGGAGAGGTAAGGACCTGTGCCCGCGGCGGCGGCGGCCAGCGCGCAGCCGAGCGCGAGCAGTGCGACGGCCCTGGCCCGAGTCACGCGGGGAACGCTAGATCACCGCGCGGCGCCGCGGGTCACGGCGGCGTCTCGATATGGGCGCGGGCGACGACGGCGTCGTACACGACGCGCTTCCGGACGCCGCGCTCGCGGGCGGTCTCGGCGATGGCGTCCTTGCGCGTGGCGCCCGCGGCCTCACGGTCGGCGACCTGCTGGGCGAGGTCCTTCGGGGTGGCTTCCGGCGGCGCGTCGGGCGCGCCCTCGACGACGATCGTCAGCTCGCCCTTCACCTCACCCGCGGCCCACTCCGCCAGCTCGGCGAGGCCGCCGCGGCGTACCTCCTCGTACGTCTTCGTCAGCTCGCGGCAGGCGACGGCGCGGCGTTCCTGGCCGAACGCCTCCGCCATCGCCGCGAGCATCGCTCCGACGCGGTGGGGGGCCTCGAAGAAGACGAGGGTGCGGCGTTCGGCGGCGAGCTCGGCGAGGCGCGTACGGCGCTCCCCCGCCTTGCGCGGCAGGAACCCCTCCATGCACCAGCGGTCGCTCGGCAGCCCCGCGATCGCGATGGCGGCGGTGACGGCGGACGGGCCAGGGACGACGGTGACCGGCAGCCCCTCGGCGGCCGCCGCGGCGACGAGCCGGAAGCCGGGGTCGGACACGCCGGGCATGCCCGCGTCGGTGACCAGCGCGACCGTACGGCCGCCGCGGATCGCGTCGAGCAGCTCGGGGGTGCGCGCGGCCTCGTTGGCGTCGTGGTAGCTGACGACGCGCTCGACGCGGATGCCGAGGTCGCGGGCCAGCCGGAGCAGGCGGCGGGTGTCCTCGGCGGCCACCAGGTCGGCCGTCGCGAGGGTGTCGGCGAGGCGGCGGGAGGCGTCGGCGACGTTGCCGATCGGGGCACCGCAGAGCACGAGCCGGCCCGTGTCGGGAGTCATCACGCGAATCCTGTCACTCCCGCGCCATACCATCCCGGGCATGGCGACGACCGAGGTCATGCCGCCCCCCGCGGCGGAGCGTACGGGCACCACCGTGCTCGCGCGTCCGTTGTGGCGCCCGATCCCCGGCAGCCGGCTGACCGGCTGGCTCGGCCCGCTGGGCGTCGCGCTGTTCGCGCTGTTCCTGCGGCTGCACGACCTCGCGGTGCCGGCCAAGGCGGCGTTCGACGAGGTCTACTACTCGTGCGACGCCCAGATGCTGCTCCAGTACGGCTACGAGCACGCGCACCTCAAGGACAACGTCTGCATCGTCGACTCCACCGTCACCGAGACGGCCGGCTTCGTCGTGCACCCGCCGCTCGGCAAGTGGCTCATCGCGATCGGCGAGTGGATCTACGGCTACAACCCCAACGGCGGTGCCCGCTCGGCGTTCGGCTGGCGGATCGCGGCGGTCGTCTTCGGCGCGCTGTCGGTGCTCGTGCTGTGCCGGCTCGGACGGCGGCTGTTCCGCTCGACGCTGCTCGGCTGCCTCGCCGGGCTGCTGCTCGCGCTCGACGGCCTGCACTTCGTGCAGAGCCGCGTCGCGATGCTCGACATCTTCCTCATGTTCTTCGTGCTCGCCGCGGCGGCGTGCGCGGTGGCCGACCGCGACTGGTCGCGGCGGCGGCTCCAGGACCGGTTGGGGCCCGATCGGTCCTTCCCCGGGCCGGGGTCGGGGTGGCGGCCGTGGCGGCTCATGACCGGCGTCATGCTCGGCTGCGCGCTCGGCACCAAGTGGAGCGCGATCTACTACGTCGCCGTCATCGCGCTGGTCATCTTCGCCTGGGACGTCGGCGCGCGGCGAGCGGCGGGCGTGCCGCGGCCGTTCCGCGCGGCGCTGCTCCGCGAGACGTTCCCGCTGCTGCTCACCCTCGCCGTCGTCCCTGTCGCGGTCTACGTGCTGACGTGGACCGGGTGGTTCGTGACCGACGGCGGCTGGCGGCGTACGTGCAACGCCCAGTGGCCCACCGAGTGCGGCGCGATCGAGGGCTTCTGGAAGTACCACAAGGAGATCTGGGACTTCCACGTCGGCCTGTCGTCCGACCATCCGTACGCCTCGAAGCCGTGGGGCTGGCTGGTCCTCGCGCGGCCCGTGCTCTACGTGTACGAGACGCCGCGGAAGGGCTTCTCGCAGGCCGTCCTCGCGGTCGGCACGCCGGCGATCTGGTGGGCGTCGATCCTTGCGCTCGCCGGCACCGCGTGGGGCTGGGTGTCGCGGCGCGACTGGCGGGCGGCGTTCGTGCTGGTGACGTTCGCGGCGGGGTACCTGCCGTGGTTCTGGCCCGCCGACCGGACGGAGTTCTTCTTCTACGCGCTGCCCGCGCTGCCGTTCCTCTGCCTCGCGCTGGCGTACTGCGCCGGCCTGGTCCTGGGGCCGCCGGACGCGAGCGACGGGCGCCGGATGGGCGGGGCCGTCGCCGTGGGCCTCTACGCGCTGCTCGTCGTCGTGAACTTCTTCTACCTGTACCCCGTGCTCTCCGCCGACAAGATCCCGTACGCCGACTGGCGGTCCCGCATGTGGTTCTCCTCCTGGATCTGACACCTCCCGCCCGCCCGGGGCCGCTGCCGCCCGTTCCTTGAAGATCACCACGCTCGAGACCGGCCGGTGGACGGCAAGGAAGACCGCGCCAGACCACGCCGCGCCCGCCGCGCCCGCCGCGCGCCCGAAACGATCACCTGTGTCCCCTCCCGTACGGCGTTCCGGCCGCTCAGGGGACACAGGTGATCGACTTCGGTGGGACCTGGCGCTACTCCACGCTCGAGACCGGCGAGCGGACTGCAAGGAAGGCCCGGGCTCGCCGCCGCCAGAGCCGGGCGGCGTATTTTGGGCGGCCAACCCTCGAGGAGGCGACCGTGGACGAGCCGCTGGTGTCCGTACGCGGTGAGGCCGTGCAGGAGGTCGAGCCCGAGACCGCCCAGCTCAACGTCGCCGTCGGCGCTCGCGACAAGCACCGCGAGGACACGCTGCGCCGGGTCGACGAGCGTTCGGCGGCGGTGCTCGCGCTGCTGGAGTCGTACGGCGTCGAACGCGTCGAGACGACGAGCGTGCGGATCGGCCCCGAGTTCAAGGACGGCAAGCCGAACGAGCGCATCGCCGGCTACTCGGCGGTCGTACGCCACGCCGTCACCGTGACCGACTTCGCGGCCCTCGGCGACCTCGTCGCGCGGCTGGCCGAGCTGGAGATGGTCGACGTCGCGGGGCCGTGGTGGCGGCTGCGGACGGACAGCCCGACGTACAAGGCGGCGCGGATGGCGGCGGCCCGCGACGCGGTGGAGCGGGGACGGGAGTACGCCGAGGCGCTGGGCAGCCGCCTGACGACCGTCGTGGAGATCGCCGACACCGGCCTGCTCACCCAGCCCGCGGACGGCGGCGGCGACTGGGCCGGCGGCCCGTCGATGCCGGTCGCGGCCTCGCCGATGCGCGCCATGAGCGCCACCGCTGCCGCACGGCCCGTGTCGCTCGACCTCGAGCCCGTACGCCAGGTCGTCCGCGCGAGCGTGGAGGCGCGGTTCCGGATGGCGGCGCCACCCGACGGCACGCTGTAGCAACGAACTCCCTACGAAAGGAACGCACCATGCGCAAGCTCACCCTCGAGAAGGAGCACCTCGTCGAGCTCACCGGCGAGGAGCTCGACCAGGTCGCCGGCGGCTCGGGCCTGTCGTGTATCAACTGCGCGAGCGACTTCCAGGAGTGCATCACCGGCCTGCCCTGTCTCTCCATCCGTTCCTGCTAGGCGCCACCCCTACCGTTCGGAAAGGACGCTCATGCGCAAGCTCAACCTCGAGAAGGAGACCCTCGTCGAGCTCAGCGGCGAGGAGCTCGACCTCGTCGCCGGCGGCTCCGGCCTGTCGTGCAACGTCTGCGTCAGCGGCATCGTGACCTGCGCGACGTACCGCTGCCTGCCGACGTGGAACGCCTGCTTCACCACCGAGGGCTGCGGCTAGACAGGACGGCGCGCGCCGCGCGTCGAACCCTTCGCGCCAAGACCCCTCAACGTTCGGGAAGGACGTCATGCGCAAGCTGAACCTCAAGAAGGAGACCCTGGTCGAGCTCACGACCGCGGAGCTCGACATCGTCGTCGGCGGCGCCGCGCAGGAGATCACGAAGGCGCCGTGCATCAGCGGCATCGTGTCGTGCGCGACGTACCGCTGTCCGACGCTCGACTGCGTCGCGACGGTCGCGAACGGCTGCTAGCTCGCCGTCTTCTTCGCCGCGGGGCGCCGACTCGACCGGGTCGGCGCCCCGTCGCCGTTCTGGGAGAGCTGACCCGTGACGAGCGCGCGGTACGCCCCGGAGCGCTTGCGCAGCAACGACGTGTGAGTCCCGCTCTCGATCACGCGGCCGTTCTCCACGACCATGATCAGGTCGGCGTTGACGACGGTGGACAGCCGGTGCGCGACGACGATCGTCGTGCAGCCGAGGCCGGTGAGGTTCTTGTGTACGGCCGCCTCGGTCACCGCGTCGAGGTGGCTGGTCGCCTCGTCGAGCAGGAGGACGGCGGGCCGTCCGGCGAGCGCCCGCGCGAGCGCCACGCGCTGGCGCTGACCGCCCGACAGTGACGCGCCGCCGTCGCTGAGCACGGTGTCGTACCCCATCGGCATCGCCGCGATGTCCTCGTCGATGCACGCCAGCTTCGCCGCCCGCTGCACGTCCTCCAGCGTCAGGGCCGGGTCGGCGAACGCGATGTTGTCGCGCAGCGTCGTCGAGAACAGGTACGGGTCCTGCGTCACGACCCCGAACTGGTTGCGCACGCTGCGCGCCTCCAGCGTCGTGAGGTCGATGCCGTCGTGCCGTACGACGCCGTCGGTCGGCCGGTAGAGCCCGAGCAGCAGGTGGCCGAGCGTCGTCTTGCCGGAGCCCGAACGCCCCACCAGCGCGACGGTCTGGCCCGGCTTCACGGAGACCGACACGTCGTCGACGACGATCTGTGAGAGCGGCGCGTACCGGAACGTCACGCCCGCCGCCTCGATCGCACCGGTCAGCCGCGGCGCGGGGCGGATCTCGTCGCCGGCCTGCTCGACGGGGGCGTCGAAGACGTCGTTGAGCCGCTCGACGTAGGACGTCAGCACCTGCACCGACAGACCGGTCGTGACGAGCACGGACAGCGGCTGCAGGAAGCTGACGGCGAGAGCGTTGAGGGCGAGCGCGTTGCCGAGGCTGATGTTGCCGTCGAGCACCTGCACGCCGGCGAACGTCAGGACGACGAGCGGCGACCCGATCGACAGCGCGGAGGTCAGCGCGTCGACCGCCGCGGACAGCCTGCCGCGCGAGACCGCGACGGAGATCTCGTCGGTGAACAGCCGCGAGAACTGCTCGACCGCGCGGCGTTCGGTGCCCGAGGACTTCAACGTCCCGATGCCGGCCAGCAGCTGGAACGCGTACCCCTGCGACCGCGCCTCCGCCCGCAGCGACTCCCCGGCAAGGCGCTGCGTCGCGCGCCGCGACACCAGCAGCACGACGACCTGCAACGTGCCGAGCCCGAGCACGAGCAACCCGACGGGCACGGAGAACGCCAGCAGCAGGACGAGGTACAGCGTCGCGAACGCGCCGTCGAGCAGCGCCGACAGCGTCGTCGTCGTGAGGATCTCGCGGACGTACGAGTTGCTGCGCAGCCGCATCATGAGGTCGCCCGACGAGCGGCTCAGGTGGAACGTGTAGGGCAGCGCGACGAGGTGCTCGAGGAAGCCGAGCGTCGTCCGCAGGTCCACGCGCGACCGCAGCTCCAGCAGCAGCAGGCCGCGCAGCCACGACGTCAGGAAGTTGAACGCCACCGCGACCGCGAGCGACAGCGCGATGATCCGCAGCAGGTTGCGGTCGCCGACAGGCACGACGCGGTCGACCAGCGCCGCGGTGAGCAGCGGCAGGCCGAGCGCGAGGACGCGGATGAGCAGCGACGTCGTGACCGCGCGGCGCAGCGTGGAGTGCTGCTCGAGCAGCGGCCGGATGTGCCGCCACAGGCCGTGCTTCCGACGTCCGCCCGGCGTGAACTCGGGGCCTGGCTCGGCGAGCAGGGCCACGCCGGCGTACGAGCGCCGCACTTCGTCCCACCGCACGTGCCGGCGGCCGATCGCGGGGTCCACGATGTCGATGCCGCCGCGGCGCACCCTGTCGAGCACGACGAAGTGGCTGAGGTCCCAGAACAGCATCGTGCCCTGCGGCAGCGCCTCGAGGTCCTCGACCTCGGTGCGTACGCCCTTCGCCTCCATGCCGTAGTACCCGGCGGCGGCGACGAGCGTCGCGGCGTCGGTGCCGTCGCGGCCCGTGCCGCAGACCGTACGGATCTCGTCGAACGGGATCGGGCGGCCGTGCAGCTCCAGCACCATCGCCAGCGCCGCGGCGCCGCAGTCGGCCAGCTCGACCTGCGCGCGGAAGCGCACCCGCCCGGCCATCAGTCACGCCCCAGCAGCAGGAACGCGATGGACTGCCGGTGCCGCAGGAGGGCGGGCCCGGTGCCGCCGGAGCGCGCCAGGTCCGCGAGGGCGACCTCCACGGCGCCGTCGCGGGCGCCGGTGACGCGCCCGCGCACCTCGCGGCCGTCGATCCGGACGCGCACCTCGGTGCCGGTCTCGACCTTGCGGTCGGTCGTCAGCGTGGCGGTGCGCCCGTCGGAGCCGATGGTCGCGGCGGCGGTCGTCCACGAGTCGACGCGGACGGCGAACGCCACCACCACGGCCAGCGCCAGCACCCCGAGCAGCCCCCGGAACAGCCAGACGGTCACCGCCTCGCGCAGGTCGAGCCGGCGCCCGCCGACCTGGCCGCGCGCGTGGTGCTCGACCGCCTCCGGCCGGAACAGCGGCCGCTTCTCGGGCGTCTCCGTCATCCCTTCCCCGCCCGCCCCTGCGCCGCGGCGTACAGCCGGTCCAGCAGGTCGTACACGACCAGCTCCTGCGTGCGCTGCGCGCCGCGGAGGAGCCGGTTGACGTGCATGTGGCAGAGGCTGCCGAGGATGTCCTCGCGGGTGCCGGCGAGCAGCGGCTCGATGGCCTCCGAACGAGCCGCCAGCGCGCCGAGCACGGCGGTCTCAGCGCGGTCTTCCGGTGTCCCGCCCATGAGCCGGGCCAGGCCCTCGCGCTCGGTGCGGAACAGCTTGCCTGCGTGCCGCTTCGCGTTGTCGCCGGTGCCGCCCTGCTCGGCGACGAGGCCGTCGCGCCAGCGGCGTACGGCGGCGCGCCGCGACGGCACGTCCATCCCGCCGTCGGCGAGCAGCCCGTCGACACCCAGAACCGCTGCGCGCCAGCGGATCCCGAGGCCCGCGTCACCCGCCGCGGCGAGCACGATCGCGAGCACCGCGTCGCTGTCGTGGCGGAACACCTGCTCCGCGACGACGATGCCCTCGGGGCCGCCGTAGCGGGCCACCTCGCGGCGGTACGTGTCGAGCACCACGCGCGACACGCGGCCGTCGTCGAGCAGCGGCCGTACGCGCGCGTGCAGCTTGTCGAGCACGTCGCCGTGGAAGCGGACCTGCAGGTGGTGCTCGGGGTCGCCGTAGCGCAGGAAGAACCACAGGTCCGCGGCGTCGCGTGTCTCCGCCACGAGCGGCGCGACGACCTCGCGCAGCACCGCGTCGGCGGTCGCCTTGCCGGTGTAGAGCTTGGCGGTCAGCCACTCCGACCCCGGCGGGAAGACGCTCTCGATGCCGCTGTCGTCGCCGACGTAGAGCGGGATCTGCGACGACGGCGTACGGCGCACCAGCGGGAGCACGAACTGGTGGACGTACGACCCCTCCGGCGACGACACCCCGAGGTCGTCCACGCCGGGGAACAGCTCGACGAGCTTCAGCCCGCCGCGCCGCCCCTCGTGCGCGAACAGCACCCGGCCCGCGGGCGCGTCGAGGTCGACGGGGAGGTCGTTGTCGCCCGCCGAGATGACGACCCGGCGCGGCAGCCGCAGCGCCTCGCGCAGCGCGGCGATCGCGGCGTCGCGCGCCTCCGGCGTCTTCGCGTCGCGCAGGTCCTTCAGCTCGTCGTACGTGACGTTCCACTGCGCCAGCGCGAGGACGAGGCGGCCGTGCGTGACGCGCGGGAGGTACGGCGCGTTGCTCAGCACGCCCCACGGCCAGGCCATGTTCGCGGCGACGCCCTGGTACTGCAGCGCGCCGAGGAACCGGTAGACCGCGAGCGCGCCGGTCTGGTGGTTGTGCGCGTTCGTGATGCGCGGCACGACCTCGCGGTCGAGCGAGCGCGACCGCAGCACGACGCGGTCGCGGGAGACGGAGACGTACAGGTCGTCGAGGCTGATCTGCCGCGCCGGCTCGACGCCCGAGACCGCGAGGAACGGGATCTCGTGCTCGCGCAGCACCGGCCTCGCGAGGATGTTGCCGACGCGCCCCTCGGGCAGGTGCACGACCTCCGCGAACACGACGTCCGGCCGCGCCGCCTCCTCCGCCTCGACGTGCGTACGGACCAGCTTCTCGATGCCCGGGTCGAGGTGGCAGAAGCGGCCCAGCAGCCGCGCGCCGCTCGGCCCGCCCGCGAAGTGGAACGCCAGGCGCCCGTCACCGCAGATCGTCCCGGACACGGCGAGCGCGTCGGGCAGCGGCGGCGGGTCGCCGGAGGCGAGCGCGTCGAGGTCGGCCTTGGTGACGGCGATCTCCCCGGCGCCCTCGGCGAGCGCGCGGGTCAGCATGCGGAGCAGGTACGTGTCGGCGCCGCGCCAGGCGGGTCCGCCGCGGGCCTCGCGGCTGCCGCCGGGGACGAGGCCGGCGAGCAGCGGCGCGCCCTCGGCCTGCAGCGCGGCGGGCGGCCCGAAGCCGATGCCGATCTCCTCGTCCAGCGCCTCCGCGAGCGGCACCTCACGCTGCTCGTACCGCTGGGTGAACGCCTCCTTGAACGACGACAGCTCGTCGCCCTCCGGCTTGCGCGACAGCGGGTGCAGCAGGTCGATGGCGCGGTACGCCTCGTTGACGACGTCGCTGCCGAGCCGCAGGGCGGGCGCCTCGTACGCGAGGTCGACCTGGAACAACCGCTGGAGCTGCAGGTCGGGGTCGAGCTCCTTCAGGTTCTCGGCGAGCCCGCGGTACTCCGCCGGGTCGTTGCCGAGGCGTTCGTCGAGCCGGTCGAGCGCGGCGTCGGCGGCGGCGAGCTTGTCGGCGTACGGCCGCGTCTCCTCGTGCGCCGAGAGGGAGGCGACGATGCGCTTGACGCTGTCGTCGCCGGTGACGACGGGCCCGAGGTCGCTGACGAGCAGCTGCGCGCTGACGAGCTCGCCGACGTACTCGCGGGCCTCCTCGATCGTGATGTCGTCGTCGGCGAGCGCCGCGGCCAGCTCCTCGATGCTCGCGCCGTCGCGGGCGCGTTCGAGGGTGGCGGTCAGGGCCTCGTCCTCCTCGAACGTCACGCGGTGGTAGCGCACACCGCGCTCGTCCACGCGCGCCTCCGCCATGCGCAGCCGCGCGCCGGCGCGATAGAGGCTGGTGTTGGGCACGAGCCGGAGGAAAGGGCGTACGGCCTCGTCCTCACCCAGCCGCGCGACGACCTTCGCGAGGAAGCCGAAGTCGAGCCGGGTGTGCCTCCTGGCGGCCTCGCGGCCTGGCAGCGTGAGGTTGGTCTCGCCGCCCACCGAGCCCACGGCACACCCCGCGAACAGCCCGAACGGCGTCGCGCGGCCCGCCATGCGGGTGAGGTACGAGTAGAGCGCGCGCGTCGCGCCCTCGTCGTCGATGTCGTCGGCGAGCGACGGCGACGCGAGGAAGATCGCCTCGCGGACGACCGGGTCGGCGACGAGGGTGCGTACGTCGCCGAGCTCGTCGAGCGTGCGGAACGGCAGCAGGGGCGCGCGGAGGACGAATGCGCCGGAGTCGGTGTACGTGTCGCGGGCGCGGGTCACGGGACCGGCTTCGTGAGGAGGAGGACGTCCCAGTCGGGCGCGCGCTCGCTGGTGGCGGCGAGCAGTGCGAGCGCGACGCCGGTGGCACCCTCGAGGAAGCCGGCGAGGGGCTCGTACCGCAGGTCGTCGCCCTCGGGGCGCATGCTGCCCCAGCCCGCGACCGGCTGTCCTGGGCGGTGCTGCTCCAGCGCGACGCCGAACCAGTGGCGCGCGGCGTCGGCGAGCGACTCGTCGCCGAGCTGCTCGTACAGCCTGCCGAACACGTGCACCAGCCCGACCGAGCCGTGGCAGAGCGGCGCGTCGACGACGCCCGCGTCGCGGCCGCGACGGGCGGCGGCGGCGAGGGCGACCTCGCGCGCCTCGTCCACCAGCTTCGCGTCGTCGAGTGCCCTGCCCGCGGCGAGCAGGCCGACCGCGACGCCGGGGTCGCCGTAGCACCACGCGACGCGCGTGCCGCTGCCGGCGCGGGCGTTCGGCGGCACCAACGACGGGTACAGGCCGGTGCTCTCGCCGTCCGGGAACCGTTGCGCCAGAAGCCATTCGGCCCCTCCGGCCAGCAGCGGCCGCGCCTCCTCGACGCCCGTCGCGAGGGCGTGCGCGAGCAGCGCGAGGGTGCCGGCCTGGCCGTGCGCGACGCCGGTGTCGTAGTAGCCCTCGGGGAACAGCTCGCGGCGTTCCTCCAGGCACGTCGCGGGGTCCACCCACCACGTGATGCCGTCGTCGGTCGTGGTCGACATGGCGGCGAGGCGTTCGACCGTGGCGTCGAGGGGGCGGCCTCGTTCGAGGACATAGACGCCCGCGCCGGTGACGCCGCGGATGAGGTCGGCGCTCGGCCAGTTGGTGGTGAGGGCCTGCGCGACGAGGAGGTCGACGTCGTTCTCGTCGGGGTCGGGATCGACGAGGCTGCCCTCGAGGTACGCGAGCACCCACCCGACGCCGACGGTGCCGGGGTAGAGCAGCGCGCTCGGTCGTTCGGCCTCGACGGCCTGCTCCAGCGCCTTGTCGAGGAACTCCAGCGCGGTGTCGCGGTCGGCCTCGGCGCCGTTCTCGGCATGCAGCTCGGCGTACAGGACGGCCGCGCCCGCGCAGCCCCGGCCGACGTCCTCGGCGCGCAGGCCGGGATCGGCGTCGTACACGGCGGGATCGCGCAGGGCGGCGGCGACGTCGGCGACGATCTCGCGCGCGCGGGACGCGGCGTCGCCCGTGAGGAGGGGGGTCACGTGCCCAATCCTCGCAGGAACCGCTCCCCCTGCGGAGAAGGGTCCCTCTGCACGTGCCCCTCACCCCCGAAGGAGAGCCGATGCGAAGGCTCGCACTGAAGAAGGACACGCTCGCCGAGCTGTCCACCGACGACCTCGCGAACGTCGTCGGCGGCGACATCACGACCCTGCTGCTGCCCTCGCTGCAGGCCTGCCCCGTCTCCGGCGCGTACCCGACGCTGCCGGTGATCTACTGCGTGACGAAGGCTGGCTCATGAAGAAGCTCACGCTCAAGAGGGACTCCCTCGCCGAGCTCACGACCGACGAGCTCGCGGTCGTCGTCGGCGGCGACGTCCCGACGATCAGGCAGTGCGACGACCTGCTGACCGGCATGTACCCCACCCTGCCGGTCCTGGGCTGTGTCGCGAACGCCACGGACCTGCTGCCGAAGACGCACTAGTACGCGCGAACGCGGAGAGCCCCCGCCGGCATGCCTGGCGGGGGCTCTCGTCGTGCTGGCGCTGTGACGCCCGCTCGAGGCCCCCCAGGAATCGTCGACACTTGGCCATCCTGGTCCCGCGGGACTCGCCTGGCCTGCCGGGGAATTTCCCAGTAGTTGAGACGTGGCACGTACGGCACCCGTACGGTGCGCTACCGCGACACGCGGATTCGGGCGTCACCCGTGCGTCCGATGCCAGGGGTGGGGGCAGTCGTGCTTCGATTTCTTCGTAATGGCCGGACGATGGTCGTTGTCACGACTGTCGCTGTCACCGTCGCTGGGCCGAGCGCCATCCCAGCCGACGCCGCCGACTCGATGCCCGTATCGGTGGCACCGGATTATCCGCTCGCGACGACGGTGACGCACCCAGTAGACGAAGGGATGCCACCGGGCACCGACGCCACCGACCCAGAATGGCTGGACCCCGAGGTGACCGTGCCCGCTCCTGGGATCGTTGACGTTGACGTTCCCGCAACGGGCTGGGTACGGGCGGGCAGCTTCCCCCTGTCGGTGGCACAAGCATCGACCGGTTCCTCACCCGCGCGTGTCCGCGTCCGGATGCTGAGCCAGGCAGAGACCACCGCGGCGGGCGGGCGATTCTTGGGCTTCGAGCTTGTTCGCGCGGATCGCGGTGCTGGTACCGGTGTAGTAGCGGTGTCGTTGGACTACACGGGCATCGAGCGCGCCTTCGGCGGTGACTTCGCGTCCCGGTTGCGTTTGGTTCGGGGTTCGGATTGTGTCGCGGACACGCCCTGCGTACGACGTCCCGTGGCCGCCCGGAACTACCACGACACGCGGATGCTCAGGGGCAACGTTTCAGTGCGTCCGGACCCTGCGGCCTCGGTCGCCGGCGGTGATGACACCATCGGCTCAGCCGATAGCGGGTTCGGCGCGCAGCCGATTGGCGATGACGCGGCGATGTTGTCGGCGCCATCGGCGTTGACTTCGGCAACCTACGTGGCGTCGGCCCCGTCGAACGGCCCGGCAGGTGACTACAGGACCAGTGCGCTCTCAGCTGCCAGTCGTTGGAGTGTCGGGGTGGGCAGTGGCGTCTTCACCTACTCGTACCCGATCGCTGTCCCGCCGTCGGTCGCCGGTGCCGCGCCGTCGCTTGCCATCAACTACTCGTCGCAGACGGTCGACGGCCGCACGGTGTCGTCCAACGGTCAGGCACCGAAGGTCGGCGAAGGCTGGGACTTCGAACCCGGATTCATCGAGCGCCGGTTCAAGGCCTGCGGCGGGACCGGCGCCATCGCCGCGGACCTTTGCTGGTCGAGCCATAACGAGTACATCTTGCACTTCGGGGGCCACACGGGTGAGCTGCTCCGCGTCGGCAGCAGCAACGAGTGGCGCCTCCGGGGCAACGATCCAGGGTGGTTGATCCGGTCGTTCACCGGGGCCGACAACGCCGACAACGACGGCGAGTACTTCCAGGTCGTGACCAGCGACGGCACGAAGTACTGGTTCGGCTACGGCACCGAGCCGCGCAACAACCCGACCCTCTATACCAGCGGCGCCTACGAAGTTCCGGTTTACGGCGGGGTCGGTGAGCCTTGCTACAACGCCGTCACGAGCCTGAGCTGGTGCCAGCAGACGTACCGCTGGAACGTCGACCGGGTGCTGGACACCAACAACAACGTGATGTCGTACTTCTACACGAAGGAGCGCAACAAGTACGCACGGCAGGCGACGTCCGCCCTCGCGACACCGTACGTGCGAGCCGGCTTCCTCAAGCGCATCGAGTACGGACAGCGGAACGGGGCCGAGGATGACACAGCACATGCGCGTGTGCTGGTGACGACACAGGCCCGTTGCGTGTCACAAACGCCGACTTGTCCGACCCCCACGTCGAGCAGCTCCCCCGACTCCTACCCCGATGTGCCGCTCGACCTCCTGTGCAGCACGACGGCGACCTCGTGCGACGCGACGCTGAGCTCACCAACGTTCTGGTCGACGCAGCAGATCAGCTCGATCGCCACGGAGTTCTGGTACGGCGCACTTACGACGCCTGCCTACGAGCCCGTGTCGACGTTTTCGATGGAGTACTCGTTCCCGCCGACCGGCGACACCACGACGCCGTCCTTGTGGCTGCAGAGCATCAAGCACACCGGCGAGTACGGCACCGGCTCCACGGAGATGCCGGCCGCCCGCTTCTACGGCTACGACCCGTTGCCCAACCGCGTCAACAGCGGAACGGGTGTGCCGGCGTTGAACAAGTACCGGGTCAAGACGATTAACACCGAGCTTGGTGCACAACTGGTCGTCACCTACGGGCAGCCTCACCCCTGCGTCGCGAACACGGCGCTGGTGCCGAACACGAACGCCACCGACTGCTACCCGGCGTTGTACAACGGGGACTGGATTCCGTTCCGGAAGTACCTGGTCACGGACCTGCTCGTCAAGGACGTCCGGGGCGATGGACCCGACACGCACACGACGTACACCTACAACGACGCACCAGCGTGGCATCACGACGACTCCCTGCTGACCGACGATGACAAGCAATCCTGGACGGACTACCGGGGTCATGCCGACGTGCGGGTGCGCGTCTCGGGCAGCGGATCGACCAGCGGCACGGACACCCGCTACTTGACCTTCCGCGGTATGTACGGCGACAAGCTCACCGCGACCACGGCGAAGACCGGTCCCAACGAAGACCTCACGGACTCCACCGGCACGGTCTACAACGACTACGACTACCGCGCCGGTCTGCCGCTCGAGGTGCAGCAGTTCGACTCGTCGGACGTCCTGGTCGCCTCCGAGATCCACCGTTACTGGTCCGTGCAGCTCGTCGATGGGCCGGACAAGTTCCAGTCCCACGACAGCGACTACGTCCGCGAGTCGCGCACCGTACGGCGGGTGAAGAACACCGCGGCGCCCGTGGCCTGGCGCGAGCAGGTTACGGACAGGACCTATTCGCCGACTTTCGGCACGCTGCTAACGACATCCGAGGACGGTGACGCCGCGACTCTCAGCGACGACACCTGCACCAAGCTCGGCTACACCCAGAACACGACTGCCTGGATCACCGACAAGCCTTACCGCACCATGACCTACGACGGGTCATGTGGCAGCAACAGCACGACGAAGATCGCCCAGACCGAGTTCGTGTACGACGGCAACGCCAGCCTTACCGACCCAGCGGTCAAGGGCAACGCCACCGAGATGCGCAACTTCATCAACGCCACCGACAGCGCCGTCACGCGCACGGGGTACGACTCCATGGGGCGCGTGACGTCGGTCATCAGCCCCAACGAGGTAGCGAACGGCACCAACGGTGCGACGACGACGACCTACGCGCCGACATCCGGGTACCCGCACGACGGGATCACGACGTCCACGCCCCCGCCGACCACAGCTCCTGGCACCGTCGGTCAGTCCACGAAGACGCTCTTGTGGTTCGCGTGGGGCGTGCCGCGCCGGGTCACCGACGCCAACGGCTGGTCCACGACGTTCAGCGTCGACCACCTCGGCCGGACGACTGCTGTCACCCTCCCCACCGACACCACCTTGCCCAGCGTGAAGTTCGAGTACGAGCTCGTGAGTGGCGGGCGCAACCTGATCACCACGAGCCGGCTCGTCAACGACACGAGCTACCTCAAGTCCTACGACTACTTCGACGGGTACGGCCGACCCATCCAGACGCAGCTGCCACCGGCGAACGACGGCGGGACGGGCCGTCGGCTGATCATGACCCGCTACGACGCCTTGGGGCAGAAAGCGGCCGAGACCGAACCATTCGGCGCTACCGGCATCGCAGGTGCGGGACTGGCCGATGTCGCGCTGACGGACATCCGCCGCGAGACTCGGTTCGGCTACGACGCCCTCGGCCGCCTCTACCGCACGGCCCACTACGCCGCCGGCGTTCTGCAGCACGCCACCGACGTCACCCATTACGGCTGGCGCCACACCGTTCACGGACGTGACCGCGCCGCCAGTGACCTGCCGAAGCTCAACGACGTCGATTACCACACGGACGTCTTCGGCCGGACGGCGAAGGTCAGCAACTACAACGACGCCGGCACCGCTCTGCACACCGAGTACACCCACACCGCAACGGGCGAGCTCAGCTCGATCGAGGACGCCGGAACCAATGTCACCACCTACGGCTACGACTGGCTCGGCCGCCGAACCTTCTCTTCCGACCCCGACCAGGGCTCATGGGCGATGACCTACGACCCGGACGGGAACCTCAAGAGCGTCAGGGACGCCCTCCAGGCGTACGTGCTCTACGACTACGACCGGCTCAGCCGCAAGATCCGCGCGCAGTCGAAGCCGACGGCGACCGCGACCCCCACGATGCTCAGCGAGTGGGCATACGACGACAACGCGGTGACGAACAGTGAAGGCCGCATGACCAAGGCGACCCACTTCACCGACGGACTCCCATACGCCACCGCCGTCGGCTCCTACGACGAGCTCGGGCACGCGACGAGCAAGACTGTCACCGTCCCGACCACGCCTGGCGACGCGACCTCGCCGCGGAACTCGATCGCCGGCAACTACACCTTCGGCTACATCTACAACAAGGCTGGCGCCGTCGCCTCGGTCACCATGCCTGCCGTTCCCGGCGTTGCGGCCATGACGCAGGAGAAGGTCACCACCGACTACAACGCGGCTGGCCTTCCCGTCGCGCTGAAAGAAACGCTGCCCAACGGCACGGCCGGAGCGAGGTATTACTCGGCCGCGCAGTACTACAACAACGGCCAGATCCAGGAACGGCTGTTGCGCTCCGACACCATGCGGCGGACCTACGAGTACAACGCCGGCAACGGCCTGGTGTCGCAGATCATTGCGCAGACGCGGCCGACAGATCCCGCTCCGCAGGTGTATGAGCACTACGAGTACACCTATGACAGCGACCAGAACGTGACCTCTGTCACCGACCGCGCCACCGGCGGCATACAGCAGCGAGAGTGCTTCCGCCACGACAAGCTGAACCGCCTTCGGAAGGCGTTCACGACATCCGCCGGAGGGATCTGCAGCGACGAGACCTACATGGCTGCCGGTCCCGGCCCGTACTCGCAGACCTACACCTACAACGACATCGGCGACATGACCAGCCTTTCCGACGCCGGTGTCACCACGACCTACACGTACGGCGACCCGCTCCACGCCCACGCCGTGATGAAGACCTGGACAACCACCCAACCCGCGGCACCGACCCACGAGTACGACCTCAACGGCGCCACGACCAAACGCACCAGCCAGCTCGGCGTCCAAGACCTGACCTGGACACCACTCCACCAGCTCAAGGCGGTACAGGGGCCGGGAGCGACGAGCTACGTGTACGACGCCGACGGCGCCAAGCTCATTCGCGACACCTCGACCACCTCGACCCTCTACCTCGACGGCATGGAAGTCAGCGCGCAGCTCGACGCCACCACCTCGACCGTGAAGAAGAGCGCGACCCGGTACTACGGCTCCTTCGCGATGCGCACCGCCGAGGAAGGCGGCGCTGCACAGATAACGACCCTGCTGCGGAACTACCAGAACTCCGCATCGACGCTCGTCAACGGCACCACCGTCAGCCGCCAACGCTTCACGCCCTATGGCAAGCGGCGAGGCGGCCAGCTGACGGGTACCGACCGCAGCTTCCTCGACAAGATCGAAGACCTGACCGGTCTGACGGCCCTCGGCGCCCGCGACTATGACACGCGACTCGCACGATTCATCAGCGTCGACCCGCTCGCCGATCTCACCACGCCGCAGACGCTGGCCTCGTACAGCTACGCGAAGAACAATCCGACGACTTTCGTCGATCCCACGGGGATGCTCGCCGACCCGTCACCGGGCGGTGGCTGCGCGACGACCTGTCCCCGGCCCGAGACCAACCCCACGCCAACCCCGAGCCCGACGCCACCTCCGCCTCCGTCGGGTGGCTCAGGCGGCGGCGGCTTCGATCCGTTCGCCATCTATCGCACTGTCATGGAACAGACGATCGGGCGCATCCCGGTTCAGGGCACCCTGGTCATGGCCGCGATCGACGATGGCAACGACTGCTTTGCCAACGGAAAGGGATGGGCGTGCGTCCGCACCGCCCTCGTTGTCGTCGGTGAGGGCGGGGCAGCAGTCGCGGCCGGCGCACGCGCATATAGAGCGTATCGAGCGGCTCGCGTGGCGGAGGCTATCGGCGCAGAGAGCGCAACGATTGTGGCGCGGATACCCTTTGGTCCTGCCCCTGAGAAGGCGGTGAAGGTTCTGGAGCGGGTTATGTCGAAGGGCTCACCTTTGCCTGGATATAAGGGTGGCTCGGTGTTCAGAAACTCGGCGCGCCGTCTCCCGGACGCCGATCAAGCAGGGAATCCGATCACCTATCGCGAGTGGGACATTAACCCACACATAAGAGGTGTTGACCGCGGGCCTGAACGGATGGTGACAGGAAGTGATGGATCTGCCTACTATACCGCTGATCACTACAACTCCTTCCTACAGTTCTCGGGGCAGGGCTCTTGATGAACCCACTTCCGCTACTGTCCGTGACCGGTGGTGCTTGGCTGCTCTTGGTCGATGCTGAGCCACAGGCTGTTGCCGAGGCTGCTGCGCGGTGGTCTGACACCGGCTTGGTCGTTCGTGTCCTGCGTGGTCAGAAGATGCGCACGTGGCAGGGCCTTTTTGACGAGACCGCCGCTGCCTTGCAGTTTCCCTGGTATTTCGGTGAAAACCTCGATGCTCTCTTTGACTGCATCACCGATCTGGACTGGTTACCTCGAGCGGCTGGCTACGTGCTTGTGATCAACCACCCCGACGAGGTGCTGGCGGATGCGGGACCCGGGGCGCTCCACCAGTTCGCGACCTTGCTCGGCGCTGCGCGCGAACAGTGGACCACTCCCGTCGAACAAGGCGAGTCTTGGGACCGGCCGGCAGTCCCATTCCACGTGGTGATGCACGCGACAAGTAATGCGACTGCGGCCACACACTTATGGACTGCCGCAGGCGGAACGGTGGTGCCCTTCCCGAGTGATGACGAGAGCACGGACCGTGGGTGAATCGGTGGGAATCGCCCGATGCGCTCAGGGGTGTCTTCTGGCATAGAAGGTCACCGATTTAGCGCGCGACCGCACCACGACAAGAAGTCAGTTTCAAAGCTCGCCGCGTTCGCGATACCGCCCGGGCGACTCCGCCGCACAGTGCAGTTGAAAGCGCAGGGCGCAATAGTCTGCGGGCACTGTCGGGCGTGGCTGCCGTCGAGGCATTTGAGTTCGGCTGCCCCCACCCTTCTCTCGCACGTGCTCCTTCTCGCGGATTGGTCAGCGGGCAAGAGTTTCCGCTCGTGCGGCAATCGCTCTGTTCGGAGATCGGGACCCGTCGCCGCTGGCTGAACAGCACGGTCGTCCTAGGCGCCGTTGCCGCACGGAAGAACGACACAGGGGCCGCTCCACGGTGTGGACCCGACCCCTGTGTCGCACTGTGACGTTCCTCGAACCGGAGGACCGGAGTGGTCCGTGGTCGAGCAACGCCGTGCTGGTGGAGGTGAGGGGATTCGAACCCCTGGCCTCTTCCGTGCGAGGGAAGCGCTCTACCGGACTGAGCCACACCCCCAGCAGCCATCGAGGCTACCACCTGCGGCGGTTCTTCCCTGCACCCGTTCCGGCGCCTCAGTCGCCGACGGCGCGGCGGTGCTCGGCGGCCCGGTCGGGCATCGAGAGCACGGTCGCGGTCTCGTCGTACGTCGCCTCGTAGCGCGCCCGGTGCTCGGCCTCGCGGCGGGCCAGCGCGGCCTTGCGTTCGCGCCGCGCGATCTCCGCCGCCCGCAACGCCGCCTTCCGCAGGAAGATCACGTACGTCACGAGGATCGCGTCGATCACGAGGTGGATGTAGAGCCAGGGCCCGCCGAGGAGCAGCCCGGCGAACGAGATCCCCGACGCGATCGTGAGCCGCTTGAGCATCGCGCGGCGGCGGTCGACGAGGCTCTGCGCGGACCGCGCGGGGTCGGTGACGCGGGCGGTGGGCACGACGATGTAACGCCCTGAGGCGTTGGCCGGCGCGGCGGCGCGGGAGGGCTCGCGGCGCGAGAGGACGCGCATCGCGTTCGAGTAGCGGTCGATCGACCGGCCGTCGTGCGCGGCCTCGCGGGTGTCCCGCGTAGCCCACGCGATGACGACGAACCAGAGGACGGCGAGACCGGCGATCAGCGGCATGGTGGCGGTGCGCCTCCAACGGTTCCGCGGGTGTTCCTGACGGCTTCGACGGTACGGGCGCGCGGCGCGTGAGTGTCGGAGGTGCGTGTCGACAGATCGGCGTGTCGCGGGTCAGCCGTCGCGGACGGCGTGCCAGCGCCGCAGCAGACCGCCCGGCACCTCCTCGACCGTGAGGGCGTAGCAGACGTGGTCGCGGTACGCCCCGTCGATGTGCAGGTACCGCTCGCGGACGCCCTCGTCGCGGAAGCCGAGCTTCTCGACGACCCGGCGGCTGGCGACGTTCTCGGGGCGGACGTTCGCCTCGACGCGGTGCAGCCGCGCGGCGGTGAAGCAGTGGTCGGCGAGCAGCGCGACGGCCGTCGGCATGATGCCGCGGCCTGCGTACCGGCCGTCGATCCAGTAGCCGAGGAAGCACGAGTTGAGGCTGCCGCGCCAGATGTTCCCCGCGGTCACCTGGCCGACGAAGCGGCCGCCGTACGTCACCGCGAACGGCAGCGTCGTACCGTCGCGCGCCTGCCGCCGCAGCTGCCGCAGCATCGGCGCGAACGCCGTCATGGAGTACCTGTCGAACCACGCACCCGGCGCCGACGGCTCCCAGGGCGCGAGCCACGCCTCGTTCGCCAGCCGCACCTCGCTCCACGCCGCGGCGTCGCGCATCCGGAACGGCCGCAGCTCCACCTCCCCGTCGCGCAAGGTGGCGGGCCACGCGCCTGTCATGTCGGGGCCCCCGCGGTCGCGCGCAGCGCGAGCGTGGGGATTCTCATATGCCGCGGCGTTCCAGTAGCCAGGTCAGCAGCGGCGTGCCCTCCGCGACCTCGGTGGTCTCCTCGGGAACGATCGCGAGGCCGTTCGCCGACGCGAGCCCGGTGAGCAGGTCGGCGTTGGGGCCGCCGGTCGGCGTGACGACCCACCGGTCGGCGGAACGCTCCACCTTGACCCGCACGAACTGCCGCCGCCCCGCCGGCGACGCGAACGCCGTCGTCGTCATCGCGCTCACGTGCGGCCGCCCCAGCGTCTCCGCGCCGAGCATCCGCCGCAGCGCGGGGCGCACGAACACCTCGAACGACACCAGCGCGCCCACGGGATCGCCGGGGATGACGAACACCGGTGTCCGCTCGACCCCGATGATCCCGAACGCCTGCGCCCGGCCCGGCTCCATCGCCACTTCGTCGTACGTCATCGTCCCGAGCCGCGAGAGGACGTCGCGGACGACGTCGTACGGCCCGTCGCGCAGCCCGCCCGTGACGACGACGGCGTCGGCCTGGATGAGGTGGTCCTCGACGACGTTGGAGAACGTCTTCGGGTCGTCCTCGCCGACGATGCCGCCCTGGAACGCGATCGCGCCGGCCTCGCGGACGGCGGCCGAGACGGCGTAGCCGGCGGCGTCGGCCTGCTGGCCCGGGCCGAGCGACTCGCCGGCGTCGGCGAGGTCGGCGCCGACGGAGATGACGACGACGCGCGGCTTCGGGCGGACGAGGACGTTGCGGCGGCCGATCGCGACGAGCAGGCCGACCTGCGCGGCACCGATGAGGCTGTTGCGCGCCAGCACCGTCGCGCCCGCGGCGACGTCGTCACCGGCGCGCCGGATGTACGCCCCCGGCACGGCGGCGCGCGAGATCGCGACCTGCGCGAGCCCGCCGTCGGTCCAGCCGACGGGGACGACGGCGTCAGCGCCGGACGGCAGCACCGCGCCCGCGACGACGCGGACGCAGAGGCCGGGCTGGACGACGAAGTTCGCGGCCTGGCCGCGCGCGACGTCGCCCGCGACGTGCAGCGTCACGGGGCCTGGAACATCGGGCGAGCGGACGGCGTAGCCGTCGCAGGTGGCGGTGTCGTACGCCGGCACGCCGCGGTCGGCGACGACGTCCTCGGAGAGCACGCAGCCGTGCGCGTCGAGCAGCCGCAGCTCCAGCTCGGTCAGCGGGCCGATCGCGGCGAGGATCTGCTGCAGGTGCGCGTCGACGGACTTCACGTCTCGCTCACGAACTTCCGCAGCCACTCCAGGAAGTCCGGCCCGATGTCGGGCCGATCGACCGCGAGTCGTACGACTGCCTTGAGGTAGTCGGAACGGTCGCCGGTGTCGTACCGGCGGCCCCGGAAGACGACGCCGTGCATGGGCTCCGACGCGATGAGCGTGGCGAGCGCGTCGGTGAGCTGGATCTCGTTGCCGCGCCCCGGCTTCGTCTCGCGCAGGACCCCGAACACGCTGGGAGAGAGCACGTACCGGCCGATGACCGCGAGGTTGCTCGGCGCGTCGGCGGGATCGGGCTTCTCGACCATGGCGGTCACCTCGACGACGTCGGTGTCGCGGCTGCCGACGCTGGCGCAGCCGTACATCGAGATCTGGCTCTCCGGCACCTCCATCAACGCGACGACGCTGCCGCCGCGCTCCTGCTGCACCGCGATCATCGTCTCCAGCAGCGGGTCGCGGTCGTCGATGAGGTCGTCGCCGAGGAGGACGGCGAACGGCTGGTCGCCGACGTGCGCGGCGGCCTGCAGGACGGCGTGCCCGAGGCCGAGCGGCTGCCCCTGCCTGATGTAGTGGACGTCGGCGAGGTCGGCCGACTCGCGGACCATCGCGAGGCGGGTGTCGTCGCCCTTCGCCTCCAGCGCCGACTCGAGCTCCCACACCCGGTCGAAGTGGTCCTCAAGGGTGCGCTTGCCGCGGCCGGTGACCATGAGCACGTCGGTCAGACCGGCGCGGACGGCCTCCTCGACGACGTACTGGATCGCGGGCTTGTCGACGACGGGGAGCATCTCCTTGGGCGACGCCTTCGTCGCGGGGAGGAACCGCGTGCCGAGACCGGCGGCAGGGATGACGGCCTTGGTGATCGGCATGCCAGAACCCTAACGAACGCCGCCCGTCAGGGCGTGAGCGCTCCGGCAGGGGTGTTCTCGTCGCGCTCGGGGTCGTCCCGGGGCTCCTCGGGGGCAGGATCGCCCGACTCCGCACCGGCGTCCGCCCCGGCAGCGTCGGGCGCGTCGGGCGCGTCGGGCGCGTCGGCGCCGTAGTCGGCCATCGCGTCGTCGCTGACGACGGTGTGCGGCTCGACCGGGTCGTCGTACACGACGGTCCCGTTGTCGATCTGCACCTCGTCGGCGGCGTCCTCCTCGACGACGTCCACGAACTCGGCGGGCGGCGGCGGCACCTTCTCACCGGGCATCTCCGGCATCGGCGACGCGACCCAGTAGCCGTCGCGGCCGGCCTCCTTGGCGGCGTACAGCGCGGCGTCGGCGGAGCGCACCAGCGTCGCGCCGCTGCGGCCGTGGTCGGGGTAGACCGCGATGCCGATGGAGACGGTGACGCGGATCGGCTCCTCGTCGGCCGCCCCGAAGCGCCGCTGCCGCACGATCTCGCAGATCTTCCCCGCCGCCAGCGTGGCGCCCTCGAGGTCGGTCTCGGGGAGGATCAGCACGAACTCCTCGCCGCCGTAGCGGGCGAGCGTGTCGACCTCGCGGATGGCGCCCTTGACGCGCGTCGCGAGCTCGATGAGGACCGAGTCGCCGCGCGGGTGGCCGTAGACGTCGTTGACCTGCTTGAACTTGTCGAGGTCGAAGATGAGCAGCGCGAGCGGCCGCTGGAACCGGCTGGCGCGCTCGATCTCCTTGTCGAAGTTCATCTGGAAGTAGCGGTAGTTCCACAGGCCGGTGAGGCCGTCGGTGATCGAGAGGCGCTGCGCCTCCTGGTGCAGCAGCACGTTGTCGATGGCGACGGTGGCCTGGTTGGCGAACGACCTGATGGTCGCGAGGTCGTTGTCGTCGAACGCGTCCGAGTCGACGCGGTCGTACAGGTTGAGGACGCCGATGACGCGGCCCTGGCTCTTGAGCGGCACGGCGATGACGGAGTCGGCGCGCGGCTCCGCGTCGGCGAGCCGCAGCTCGCCCTGCGCGTCGGGGCCGACGTGGCCGTGCACGCCCTCGCCGCTCTGCGCGACGCGGCCCGCGACACCTTCACCGACGCCGACACGGACGGACGCGCTGGACAGCCGGCCGTCGAGACCGCGGCCGACCTTGAGGTACAGCTCGTCGCGGTTGGCGGAGAACAGCATCAACGCGCCCGCCTCGGCGCGGATCGTCACCATCGCGGTCTCGAGGATCACCGCGAGCATCTTCTTGAGGTCGTGCGTGCTGGACAGCGTGTCGCCGAGGCGCGTGAGGTTGCGCTTGAGCTCGTCGCGCGAGTCCTGGAGCGCGTGGATGTACGTACGCAGCTCGTCGGTCATGGTGTTGAACGCGAGCGCGAGCTTGCCCACCTCGTCGCGCGAACGGATGTCGATGTGCGTGTCGAGCTTGCCGCTCGCGACGGCGAGCGCCGCGTCGGACAGCTCGGCGAGCGGCCGCGTCGTCACGCGCGCCATGAGCCACCCGAGCATGCCGGCCATGACCACGAAGACGCCGAGGATGACGACGAGGCCCTGCCAGGTGCGCTCCTGCGTCTGCTGCGACTCCTCGCGGGACACCGAGGCGTACGCCACCGGGCCGCCTACGAGGGGGGTCTTCGCGGTGACGAGGAGCGGGCCGGCCTTGACGGCTTGCGCCCCGGGGCCCGTCGCGACGACCGCGGCGGCCTGCGAGGCGTCGCCGAGCGTCGTCGTCGTGGCGCTGCCCTTCGGGTCGACGAGTGTCACGTCGGTGCCCCCCGGCCGCACGTCCGCCAAGGTCTTGTCGTCGAGCCAGAAGCCCGCGACCGCGTGCCCGATGGTGCAGGTGCCGGTGGCGCAGTCGGTCGTGATCGCGACGGCGGAGTAGAGGGCGTACGGGGTCGCGCGCTTGTCGACGGCCTTCGCGATGGCGGTGATCTGCGCGACGGGGTCGGGCGCTTCCTTCGCGACGCCGTACTTCGGCGGGCGCTTGATGGACGTGCCGGTCTGGCTGCCGTTCGCGACGATGGCGACGAAGTCCGCGCCGGACTCGCGCCCGAACTGCGCGACCCGGGTCTGGACGAGCTTGGTGTCCTTCGTGCTGAGCGCCTGGCCGGCTCCGCCGTTGGCGAGGTCGCCGGCGGAGTCCTCGGCTCTCTTGCCGTACACCTCGAGGACGTCGATGAGGCTGGCGGTGCCGTACTCCAGCCGGTCGCCGATGCGGCGTTCCTCCTGCTGGTTGATCATGACCAGCACGACGAGGGCCGTGACCGTCAGCGGAACGAGGACGATCGCGACCAGGGTGATGGAGAGCCGTACGCGCAACGGCATCGGCGGTCCCCTTTCCCTCCGGCCCGCGTCAGGGCACGGTCGGCCCCGATCCCCGCTCTCCCCGCTTGTCGGCAGGTCACGGGAAGGGCTTGAGTGCCATGCTCGCACCCATGGGCGGTCCTGTCGGGGAGAACGGCGTTCCCGACCGGAAACGCGCCCTGCGCGCCCGGTTGCTGGCGGTGCGCGCCGGTCTGTCGTCGGCCGAACGGCACAGCGCCGCGGCTGCGCTCACGGAGGCCGTGCTGGCGCTGCCGGAGGTGTCGTCGGCGCGGGTCGTGGCGGCGTACTACGGCACCGGGACGGAGCTGCCGACGGAGCCGCTGCTCTCCGCTCTGCGCTCGCGTGGCGCGCGCGTCCTGCTCCCTCTCCTGCTGCCCGGCGACGGGCTGGCATGGGGGACGTACGACGGGGGGCTGGTCTCGGGACCTCACGGGCTGCTGGAGCCGCGGGTCGTGGACGCGGACCTCGGTGAGGCCGACGTCGTGCTCGTGCCGGGGGTGGCGTACGACCTAGCCGGGCGGCGGCTGGGGCGCGGCGGCGGGTCGTACGACCGCGCGCTCGCGTCGGTGTCGGTGCCGGTCGTCGCGCTCGCCCTCGACGAGGAGGTCGTGGACGAGGTACCCGTCGAGCCGCACGACCGCCGGGTCGACGTCGTCGTGACGCCGACCCGGGTCGTACGCGCTACGCGGGGATAGAGACGCCGACGCCGCCGCGGGTGTCGGCGCCGTACCGCGCGATCTCCCTGGGCAGGTCGAGCGGCGCGATCTTCACGCCCTTGGCCGCGTCGTCGAGCAGCGCCGCGGGGACGACCCACGCGACCTCGAACTCCAGCCCGTCGGGGTCCTTCGCGTAGAGGCTCTTCGTCGTGCCGTGGTCGGACGCGCCGGCGAGCGCGCCGGCCTCGGCGAGGACGCCGGAGAGGCGGTCGAGCTCGGCGAGCGTGTCGACCTCCCACGCGAGGTGGTACAGCCCGACCGTCGCGCGCCCCGCCTGGCTCGGGCCGGCGGCCGCGCCGATCTCGAACAGGCCGAGGTCGTGGTCGTTGGTGCTCGCGGGTGCCTGAACGAACGCCGCCCCGCGCATCTGGTTGACGACGCGGAAGCCGAGGACGTCGGTGTAGAACGCCACGCTGCGGTCGAGGTCGCGGACGTAGAGGACCGCGTGGTTCAGCTGCTGGATCGGCATGTCTGCTCCTTAGGTCTACGCCCTTGCGCAGCATAGTTGCACAGGCAATCATTCCGTGCGCGGCTGACGGCGTCGGCGTGCCGTGGCATCATTAGCAGTCGTCGTACCCGAGTGCTAACGAGGAGACCCCCGCCGTGCCGACGTACCAGTACGCCTGCACCGCCTGCGCCGAGCGTCTCGAGGTCGTCCAGAAGTTCACCGACGACGCCCTGACCGAGTGCCCCGCGTGCGGCGGCGCGCTGCGCAAGGTGTTCTCGCCGGTGGGTGTCGTCTTCAAGGGGTCGGGCTTCTACAAGACCGACAGCCGTTCGTCGTCGGGCGGGTCGAAGCCGGACGCCGCCAAGCCGGATGCCGCCAAGCCCGCGGAGTCCGCGCCGGCCGCGTCGTCGTCCTCCTCGTCGGAGCCGGCGGCGCCCGCGCCGAAGCCGTCGTCCACAGGCACGGAGACCGCCGCGGCCAGCTAGCCGCCCTTCGTCCACAGATTGCCCGGACGCCCTACTTTTCCGTCGCACCCCCTGGCTAGTGTCTGCGGCACCCTCGAATCGACGGAGGTTGCCGATGACCGACCTGCCCCACGCCGAGATCGGCGTGTTCGGCGGCTCCGGCTTCTACGCGCTGCTCGACGACGCCGACGAGGTCACCGTCGAGACGCCGTACGGCGAGCCTTCGGGGCCGTTCGTCGTCGGCTCGGTGGGCGGGCGCGGCGTGGCGTTCCTCCCGCGGCACGGGCCGCGCCACCGCTACCCCCCGCACCGCATCCCGTACCGCGCCAACCTCTGGGCCATGCGCTCGCTCGGCGTCACGCAGGTCATCGGGCCGTGCGCCGCGGGGTCGCTCTCCCCCGCCGTGCACCCGGGTGAGTTCGTCGTGTGCGACCAGCTCGTGGACCGTACGTCGGGGCGCACGCAGACGTTCTACGACGACCGCGCCGTGCACGTGGCGTTCGCCGACCCGTACTGCGCGCGCGGGCGCGCCGCCGCGCTCGCCGCCGCGTCGTCCGTCGGCATCCGCGCGCACGACGGCGGCACCATGGTCGTCGTCGAGGGGCCGCGCTTCTCCACCCGCGCCGAGTCGCGGTGGTACGCCTCCGCCGGCTGGTCCGTCGTCAACATGACCGGCCACCCCGAGGCCGTCCTCGCCCGCGAGCTGGAGCTCTGCTACACCTCCATCGCGCTCATCACCGACTACGACGCCGGCGTGCCCGGCGTGCCCGCGGTCACCGCCGACGAGGTGTTCCGCGTCTTCACCTCCAACAACACCCGCCTGCGCGACCTCCTCTTCGCGCTGATCCCCCGCCTGCCCGCCGACCGCGACTGCGCGTGCGCGTCGGCCCTGACCGGCGCCGACTTCTCGGGGTGACGCCGATGCCGTTCTCCTGGACCCGCGTACGCCGGGTGCTCGCGCGCCGCCGTCGCCTCGTCGCGTCGGTGCTCGCCGGGCTGGCGGTGCTGTGCGCCCTGTCGGTGCTCCGCCCGCCGGTGCCGCCGACCGTGTCCGTGCTCGCCGCGGCACGCGACCTCGCACCCGGGTCCGCGCTGGCGCTGTCCGACCTGCGCTCCGTCGCGCTGCCTCCCGCCGCTGTGCCCGCGGGCGCGCTGCGGCCAGGTGCCGCCGTGCTCGGGCGGCTCGTCGCGGGACCCGTACGCAGCGGCGAGCCCCTCACCGACGTACGCCTCGTCGGCCCAGCCCTCCTCGACTCGCTCGCGCCGGGCAGCGTCGCGGTGCCGGTGCGCTTCGCCGACCCAGGCGCGGTCGCGCTGCTGCGGCCAGGCGACCGGATCGACGTGCTCGCGACGGCCGAGCACCCCGCGCTCTCGCCACCGCTCCCCGACGCGCCACCGGCCGCGCCGCAGGGTGCGGCCGGTGCGGAGGTCGTGGCCGCCGACGTGGTCGTGGTGACGATCCCCGGCGCGGCTCCCGATCCCGCTGCCGACCCGGCCGTGGCGCCACCGGCCGCGGCGCTCGGGGGCGACGGGTCGCTCGTCGTCGTGGCCTGCACGCCCGCCGTCGCCCGCGCGCTCGCCGCCGCGGCCGCGACGGGCAGGCTCTCCCCCGCGCTGCGGCCTGGGACGTCGGGACGGCCGCCGTGACGTACGCCGTCTGGGGCTGGGGAGGCCCCGCCGACGAGCCGCGCGCGGCCGACCTGACCGCCGCGGCGCCGTACTTCGCCGACGTCCTCGGCTTCGCCGTGCAGCCGCCGGAGGAGCCGGCGCCGCTGCCGGCGCTGCCGCTGCCGCGCGTCGCGCTGCCCGGCGCGCTCGCGGCGCTCGGGTCGGCAGAGCCCCCTGACAGGGCGCGCCACGCGTTCGGGCGGAGCTACCGCGACGTCGTCCGCGGCCTGCGCGGCCAGGTCGAGCACCCGCCCGACCTCGTCGTCCGGCCGCGCTCCGAGCGCGACGTCACCGACCTGCTCGACTGGGCGGCCGGCGCGCGGGTCGCCGTCGTGCCGTACGGCGGCGGCACCAGCGTCGTCGGCGGGGTCGAGCCGGCCGTGGGTGGCGCGTACGCCGGCGTCGTCTCGCTCGACCTCGGCGCGCTCGGGCGCGTCGTCGAGGTCGACACGACGTCGCGGGCGGCGCGGATCGAGGCGGGCGCGTTCGGGCCGGCCATCGAGAAGCAGCTGCGCGGATCGGGGCTGACGCTGCGGTTCTACCCGCAGTCGTTCGAACGCTCCACGCTCGGCGGCTGGGTCGCCACCCGCGCCGCCGGGCACTACGCGACCCGCCTCACGCACATCGACGACGTCGTCGAGTCGGTCCGCGCCGTCACGCCGACGGGGCTCTGGGAGTCGCGCCGGCTCCCTGGCTCCGGCGCGGGCCCGTCACCCGACCGGCTGCTGCTCGGCTCCGAGGGGGCGCTCGGCGTCGTCACCGAGGCCTGGGTACGTCTCCAGGAGCGGCCCGTGCACCGCGCGGGGGCGTCGGTGGCGTTCGCGACGTTCGAGGCCGGGGCCGAGGCCGTACGCCGCGTCGTCCAGGCCGGCCTCACTCCCGCGGGCTGCCGGCTGGTCGACGGCACCGAGGCTCGGCTGACCGGCACGCTGGCGGACGGGCGGGCGGTGCTGGTGCTCGCGTTCGAGTCGGCGGCGTACCCCGTGACCACCGAGCTGGATCGCGCCACCGAGATCGCGCGCGACGCCGGCGGCACGCCGCTCGGCGAGCCCGTCATTCGTGGCCCCGCCTCCGGGGACACCACCGCGGGCAACCCCGGCGACGCGCGGGACGCGGCGAGCGGGCAGTGGCGGGAGACGTTCCTGCGCGCGCCGTACCTGCGCGACCAGCTCGTGCTGCTGGGGGTGCTGACGGAGACGTTCGAGACCGCGGTGACGTGGGACCGGCTGCCGGCGTTCGTCGCGGGCGTCCGCGCGGCGACCACCGGCGCGCTGCACAAGGTCGCCGGCGCGGGGCACGTGACGTGCCGGCTGACGCACGTCTACCCCGACGGCGCGGCGCCGTACTTCACGGTCCTCGCGCCCGCGCGGCGCGGCAGCGAGCTGGCGCAGTGGGCCGAGGTGAAGGCCGCGGCGGCCGAGGCGATCTTGGCGCACGGCGGCACCATCACCCACCACCATGCGGTCGGGCGCGACCACCGGCCGTGGTACGACCGCCAGCGGCCTGAGCCGTTCGCCCGCGCGCTGCGCGCCGCCAAGGACGCGCTCGACCCGGCCGGCGTCCTCAACCCCGGCGTCCTGCTCGGCCCGCCCTGACGAGCGGCTACGCGCCCGCGACCGTCATCTCCGCGACCAGCGCGGTCGCGCCGGCGAACGACCCGCCGAACGGGAAGAACCTCCGGTCGCTGCCCAGCGCCGCGATCCCCAGCAGCATCTCCACCAGCGTCGAGGACACCGTCACCTCGCGCACCGGCTCGCCCAGCCCGCCGTCGGTGATCCACAGCCCCGTCGCGCCGACGCTGAACTCACCGCTCACCGGGTTGGTCCCCGAGTGCAGGCCGCTGACGTCCTGCACGTACAGCCCGCCCTCGGCCCGCGCCAGGATCTCCGTCGGCGGCACCGTGACGCCGTCGAGGAACAGGTTGCTCGGCGCGACGCCCGGCGAGGAGTTGAAGCCGCCGCGCGTCGCGTTGCCGGTGGACGCCGCGCCGTCGCCCGCCCGGGCGGCGGTCTCGGTGTTGTGCAGGAAGCCACGCAGGACGCCGTGCTCGATGACCGCCGTACGCCGCGTCGGCACGCCCTCGTCGTCGAACGGCGCCGCCGCAGGCCCGTCCGTCAGCCGCCCGTCGTCGACGAGGCTGAACGCCTCCTGCGCCACCGCCTCCCCGACCCGCTCGGCGAACAGCGAACGGCCCTTCTGCACCGCCTCCGCCGTCAGCGCCGACGCGAGCACGCCGAGGAACGACGCCGTCACCAGCGGGTCGAACACCACCGGCACCCGCGCCGTCGGCGGCTTGCGCGCACCGAGCAGCCGCGTCGCGCGGACCGCGGCCTCGTGCGCCGCGGCCTCCAGGTCGAGGTCGGCGAACGACCGCCCCTGCGTCAGCCCGAGCCCGGTCTGGGTGTCGTCCTCGGTGCGGGCGATGGCGGCGACGTAGGCGTAGACGTCGGTGCGCGCGTACTCCGCCGCGACCCCCGTCGTCGAGGCGATGGCGACGGCCGAGCGCGAGTCGCCGTACGTCGCCGAGTCGACCGCCGTGACGAGGTCGTGCGCCGCACGGGTCGCGCGCTCCAGCTCCAGCGCCGCCGCGACCTTGTCGGCGGCCGCGACCGACTCGAGGCCGGCGACGTAGATGGACGGCACCGGCTCGAACGACGCCGGGGACGGGAGCACGTTGCCGACGTCGGGCGTGCCGAGCTCGGCGTTGGAGCGGGCCTCGGACAGCGCGTAGCGCAGGCCGTCCTCGGTGACGTCGGACGTGGACGCGAAGCCCATCCGCCCGTCCACGACGACGCGGACGCCGACGCCGCGCGTCTCCGACGACGACAGCGACTCGACCTCCGCCTCGAACGCCGTCACCGACGTGTCGACGGAGTGCACCGCGAACGCCTCGACGCCCTCGTCACCGGAGGCCCAGGAGACCACGCGAGAGGCCAGGTCCAGGAGGTCGCTCATGCGCCCGTCCCCCCGACCGTGAGGCGGGCTATGCGCAACGTCGGCGTCCCGAAGCCCGCCGGCACCCACTGCCCGTCCTTGCCGCACATCCCCTGCTTGACCGCGAAGTCGGTCCCCACGGCGTCGACCAGCGCGATGGCCTGCGGGCCGTTGCCGATGAGGTTGGCGCCGCGGACCCGCTGGGTGAGCCGGCCGTTCTCGATGAGGTACGCCTCGGTGATGCCGAACACGAAGTCGCCGGTCGCGGGGTTGACCTCGCCGCCGCCGAGCCCGTCGGCGTAGAGGCCGTACGCCACGTCGGCGAGGATCAGCTCCGGGTCGCTGTCGCCGGGCAGGACGTACGAGTTGGTCATGCGCGGGATCGGCAGGTGCGCGTACGACTGCCGCCGCCCGTTGCCCGACGCCGCGACGCCGAGGCGCGCGGCGTTGATGCGGTCGGACATCTCGCCGGTCTGCACGCCGCCCTCGAAGAGCACGGTCCGCTGCGCCGGCGTGCCCTCGTCGTCGAACGCGAACGACCCCCAGCCGTTGGGGTCGCTCGCGTCGTCGACGCCGTGGAAGATCTCGGACCCGACCCGCTGCCCCTTGGTGTGCGCGTAGACGGTCGTGTCCTTGGCCATCGCGTCGGCCTCGAGCCCGTGCCCGCACGCCTCGTGGAAGAGGACGCCGCCGCCGCCGGCGTTCAGGACGACGGTCATCTCGCCCGCCGGGGAAGGGATGGAGTCGAGCAGCCGCAGCGCGCGCTGCGCCGCCTGCTCCCCGATCTCCTCGGGTGGCGACAGGTCGAAGAGCTCGAGCCCGCGCGAGGCGCCAGGCCCCTCGAAGCCTGTCTGCACCAGCCCGTCGCGCGCGGCGACGACCTGGCAGGCGAGCCGGGTACGGGTCCGCGTCTCGTCGGAGAGGTGGCCGAGGGAGTTGGCGACGAACACCCGCTGCACCACGTCGGCGTACGACGCCAGCACCTGCCGCACCTCGTCGCCCTGCGCCCACGCGGCCTCCTCGCACCGGCGGGTGATGGCGACCTTGTCGGCCTTGGCGGCGTCGCGCGGCGACCGCGCGATGTCGTGGACGACGGGAGGTACGGCGCGCGTCAGGTCGGCGATCGCGGGCGCCCCGGGCGATGCGCCCTGGATGCCGGCCGCCGCCGCGCGCGCCGCCGCGACGAGCGAGTCTCGGGACAGCACGTTGGTGTACGCGTACGCCGCCTGGCTGCCGCGGACGACGCGGATGCCGGCGCCCTGGTCGCGGCCGCTGGTCAGCTCCTCGACCCGGCGGTCCTCGACGCGGATCGTCGTCGAGTCGCGACGGTCGGCGTAGACCTCCGCCCAGTCGCCGCCGGAGGACAGCGCGGCGTCGAGCGCGGCGCGGACGTCTGATTCATCGAGCATGCGACCGACCCTACCCAGGCCCTGGGACAGAAAGACGCGGCCCCCCGCGCCGTAGGGAAGCGCAGGGGGCCGCGGACGAGCGGGAGAACGACTACAGGTTCGTGAACAGCAGGCGGTTCGGCGTGCCGGTGCCAGCGTTGGAGACGACGTTCGGCGTGCTCAGGTTGACGATGAAGTCGCGCACCGCCGCCGGCGTGGCCGACGGGTTGAGCTGGAGGTACTGAGCGGCCACGCCCGCGACGTGCGGAGCGGCCTGGGACGTGCCGGACACGATCGCGCCGGCGGTGTCGCCCGTGTAGTACGACGACAGGATGTCGACGCCGGGAGCGAGCAGGTCGACGCAGGTGCCGTAGTTCGAGAACCGCGCGGCCTTGTCGGTCTTGTCGGTCGCGCCGACGGTGATCGCCGCGGCGACGCGGCCGGGCGACTGCGTGCAGGCGTCGATCGCGCGGCCGGCCATGTTGCCGTTGCCGGCGGCGACGGTGTACGTGATGCCGTCCGCGATCGAGTTGGAGACCGCCGCGTCGATGGTGCTGTTGGCACCGCCGCCGAGGCTCATGTTCGCGACCGCCGCACCGGTGGTGTGGTTGGCCGTGACCCAGTCGACGCCGCCGACGACGCTGGAGATCGTGCCGTTGCCGGCACAGTCGAGGACGCGGACGGCGACGAGGCTGACTGAGTTGGCGACGCCGACGGCGTTGCCGCCGACGATGCCGGCGACGTGCGTGCCGTGGCCGTCACAGTCGTCGGCCGTGCCGCCGTCGATGGTGTCGACGCCGCTCACCGCGCGGCCGTTGAACTGCGTGTGCGTGAAGCGGATGCCGGTGTCGAGGACGTACGCCGTCACGCCCGCGCCGGTCGCGGTCCACGTGTAGGAGTTCGACAGCGGGAGGTTGCGCTGGTCGATGCGGTCGGTGCCCCAGTTCTGCGGGTTGGTCATCGTGCCGGTCTTGTGGACGGGCGCGTCGAACTCGACGTACTTCACGTCGGGGCTGGCGGACAGCGCCGTCACCGCGGCGGGGGTGAGCTTGGCGGCGAAGCCGTCGATCGCGTGCGACCAGACGGCGGTGACGTCGGCGCCGAGCGTACGGGCGTACGCGGCGACGTCGGCGGAGTTGACGCCGTCACGGAGGACGACGACGTAGGGGCTCGTCTGCACCGGCGCCGCCTGGGCCGGGACGAACGAGAGGGACAGCAGCGCCGCGGGAATCGCGGCGACGATCGGACGTACTCGCAACGAAGGCTCCTTCCGAGCCGAGAACCCCCCTGGGTCAGGGTGGTGCGCCGCGCGCGCCGGGCAACTGCCTCCCCCCGGCGCGCGCGGGTCGTACGCCTAGAGGTTGGTGAACGCGAGGTGGTTCGGGGTGCCCGTGCCGGCGTTCGTGACGATCGACTTCGTCGTCAGGTTGTAGAGCGCCGTACGGACCGTCGCCGGCGAGGCGCCCGGCGAGGTCTGGAGGTACTGCGCGGCGATGCCCGCGACGTGCGGCGTCGCCTGCGACGTGCCGTCGAGGTACGCCCCCGCGGTGTCGCCGGTGTGCCACGACGACAGGATCGAGACGCCCGGCGCGAGCCAGTCGACGCAGCTGCCGTAGTTGGAGAACGACGCCGCGGCGTCGGTGTTCGTCGTCGCGCCGATGGTGATCGCCGCGGAGACGCGGGCCGGCGAGTAGTTGCACGCCGGCTGGCGGACACCCCACTGGTCGCCGTTGCCGGCCGCGACGACGACGGTGACGCCGTCGTTGATGGTGTTCTGCACGGCGGTGTCGATCGTGCTGTTGGCGCCGCCGCCGAGGCTCAGGTTGGCGACCGCCGGGGTGCCGGCGGCGTGGTTGCCGATGACGTAGTTGAGGCCGTTGACGATGCTCGACAGGGTGCCGTTGCCGGCGCAGTCGAGGACGCGGACGCCGACCAGCGTGACAGCCTTCGCGACGCCGACGGTGGAGCCGCCGACGATGCCCGCGACGTGCGTACCGTGACCGTTGCAGTCGTCGGCCGCGCCGCCGTCGATGTAGTCGGCGCCGCTGATCGCGCGGCCGCCGAACTGCGTGTGCGAGAAGCGGATGCCGCTGTCGAGGATGTACGCCTTCACGCCCGAGCCGGTGCGCGTGTAGGTGAACGTGTTCGACAGCGGGCGGTTGACCTGGTCGATGCGGTCGAGGCCCCAGTTGGGCGGCGCGGACTGCGTCGTCGTCGCGGAGAACGTCACGTCCGCCTCGACCGAGGCCACGTCAGGGCTGGCGGCGAGAGCGGCGGCCGCGGCGGGCGTGAGGCGCGCGGCGTAGCCGTTGATCGCGTCGGACCAGACCGACGTGACGGTGCCGCCGAGCGACGCGGCGTACGAAGCGGCGGTGGCAGACGAGACGCCGTCCCTGAGGACGACCACGTAGGGGTTGGTCGGCGCAGGCGCGACGGCGTCGGCGGGAACGAAGGAGAGGGAGAGGAGCGCCGCGGGGACCGCGGCGACGAGCGGACGTACTCGCAAGGCGTGTTCCTTTCGAGTGGTGCCCCCCATGACTGGACGCAAGGCACACGGTGGGCGAGGCTGGCTCTTTCACCCGTTTCGCCCGGTTTCACCTTTAAGCCAGGCGACTGTCACCTGATCGCCACATACGGCCGGAGGCACCGATGCTCAAGGACTTCAAGGCGTTCGTCCTGCGCGGCAACGTCGTCGACCTCGCGATCGGCGTCGTCATCGGCGCGGCGTTCGCGACGGTCGTCACGTCGTTCACCGAGGGGGTCGTCAGCCCGCTGCTCGGGCTGTTCGGCGACGCGAACTTCGACACCCTCTCGGCCTGCCTCAAGGGGCCGTGCGAGGTGAGCCAGGACGGCAAGGTCGTGGCCGGGAGCGTGCTCCAGTACGGCCGCGTGCTCACCGCGCTGATGACGTTCCTCATCACCGCGGCGGTGCTCTACTTCTTCGTCGTCCGGCCGGTCAACGCGCTCATGGCGCGGCGGCGTACGGAGCCCGAGGTCGACTCCACGACGAAGCAGTGCGGCGAGTGCCTCAGCTCGATCCCCGTGCAGGCGACGCGGTGCGCGTTCTGCACCGTGGAGGTCTAGCGGTCGTGGTGCGGCGGGCGCTCGTCGAGTAGCCGGCGAACGGCCTCGTCGTCCTCTGCCGCAACGGGTTCGCCCCAGCCGACGTCCGAGTCGTCGGGCGCCGGAGGCAGCGTCGGCTCGCTCAAGCCTTGTCTCCCAGCGCCTGGCCGTCGCGAGCGGCGTCCAGGTCGGTGAGCCGGAAGGCGGAGGAGGAGCGCATGGCAGCGCCATGCGCGACGACGACAACGCACCGGATCGCCGGGCTGGGCGACGCGCAGCAGGCCGAGGGGCTGGGAGACATGGCTTAGTCGAGGTCGCCCTGCTCGATGCGCGCGAGGCGCATCGAACGCACCAGCGACTCGCTCGGCAGGTCGGCTCCGTCGGGGTCGGGAACGAGCGCCGCGAAGATGCCGACGAGGTCGCGCTGCGACACGACGCCCTGCACGCGACCGTCGACGACGACGGGCAGGTGCCGGATCCAGCGGGACGCCATGTGCCGCGCGGCCTCGTGCGCCGTCGTGTCCGGCGCTATCGTCAGGACGTCCTTCGTCATGACGTCGCTGACCGGCGTCGTCTCGACGTCGCGGCCCTGGGCGACGGCCTTCATGACGTCGCGCTCGGTGATGATGCCGACGAGCTCGTCGCCATCCATGACGAGGAGCGACCCGGTCTGCTGGCGCCACATCGTGTCGGCGGCAGACCGCAGGGAGTCCGACGGCGACTCCGTCACGCTCGCGTTCGTCATGATGTCGGCGACCTGCACGTTCCCCACTCCTCCAATAGCCGGCGTGCCCGGACTCTACCGCCGGTAGACTCCACGACTCATGGCCCGCTTCGCGTCTCTGCTGGCCGCGGGTGTCGCCGCGGCCGTCACGCTCACCGTCTCCCCGGCGTACGCCGCCGCGCCGCCGACCCCCGTCACGGGGCTCGCGCCTTCGCCCGCGAGCGGGCAGGTGACGCTGACGTGGACCAACCCTTCCGACGCCGACTTCGGCGGCGTCCTCGTCCGCTGGGCGCCGAGCGCCGCGCCCGCGACCGTCGCCGACGGCACGCAGGCGTACGCCGGCACCGGCACGACCGTCACGGTCACCGGGCTGACCAACGGCACGACGTACGGCTTCTCCGTCTTCACCCGCAACACCGCCGACGAGTTCTCCGCGCCGGTGTCGGTGACCGCCGACCCCGTGCCGCCCGTCGTCACGACGATGACCGCGACGTCCACGACGCCGGTGACCGTGACGTACGGCGCCAAGACCGTCCTCAAGGCGACGCTCAAGCGCAGCGACACCGGCGCCGTCGTCCCCGGCGCGCTGGTCGAGGTGCACCGCCGCCGCGCGACCGAGGATGCGTACTCCCTCGTCTACCGCGTGCGCACCAACGCCGCCGGCGTCGCGTCGTACACGACCGGCGGCCTGCTGCTCAACACGCGCTGGTACCTCGAGCACGCGGCCACGCCGCAGCTCGCGACGAGCAAGGCCGCGCTGCAGACGCTCGTCGCGCCGAAGGTCACGATCGGCATGACGACCAACACCGTCGAGCAGAACGTCGCCGCCACCGCCCGCGTCCTCGTCTCGCCGAGCCACGCCGGCCGCCGCGTCTCGCTGCAGCACTACTACGACGGCGCCTGGCACCACGTCGCGTACCGCACGCTGACGTCGGAGTCGCGGACGTCGTACGCCATCAAGTGGTCGACCATCGGCACCCGCTACTACCGCGTCATCATGGGCGCGCACGCCGACCACACGACCGCCAAGTCGACGGTGTTCGGCGTCAAGACCATCGCCCGGACGCTGCGTTCCGGCATGTCCGGCGCCGACGTCACCACGGCGCAGAAGCGGCTCGCGGCGCTGAAGTACGACGTGGGGACGATCAGCGGGACGTTCGGCTACGACACCGTGCACGCGACGATGGCGTTCCAGAAGGTCAACGGCCTCAAGGTCAACGGCACCATCGACGCCGCGACGCGCTCGAAGATGAAGGCGCCTGTCCGGCCGCGGCTGCGCTACTCGCGCTCCGGCGCGTGGGTCGAGGCCGACCTCACCAAGCAGGTCCTCTACTACGCCGTCAACGGCGCCGTGGCGCGCATCCTCGACATCTCCTCCGGCAACAACCAGCTGTTCACCGTCGACGGCGAGACGCAGCGCGCGACGACGCCGACGGGGTCGTTCCGGATCTTCCACCGCATCGACGGCGAGCGTGTGAGCCGCCTCGGCACGCTGTGGCGGCCGGCGTACTTCGCCTCCGGCGGGTATGCCATCCACGGCAGCGGCTTCGTGCCGGCGTACCCCGACAGCCACGGCTGCATCAGGATCACGAACCCCGCGATGAACAGGCTGTTCTCGAAACTGGTGATCGGCCTGCCGGTCTTCGTGTACAAGTCGTAGGGCAGCCCGCCTCCGTAGCTCAGGGGATAGAGCATCGGTTTCCTAAACCGTGTGCCGCAGGTTCGAATCCTGCCGGGGGCACCCATTGACACAAGAACACTCGGGCTGAGGGAGCACGCGGTCCGTCCCGGGCGGCGTACGCGTGGACGCCGGCGCCTTCAGCTATGCGACGACAGCGCTGTGCCTATCACTCACTGGAGGAGTGTCAACGGCCGTCGAACACGTCGGCAATATCGCCCGACGGCGTCCGGCACGCGGTCGCCGCGGGTCGGGTTGGCGGATGCACTCGTCGGTCATGTGTTGTACGCGATAGCGCACAGCCATGGTCCGGAACCGGCCGTCCCCGACGCTCAAGTAGCCGATGAGCAGACGTCGAATGGCCGGAGTGCTGACTGCGCCCGATCGGCACTCGGGGACGGCCGAACAACTGGGCGTCCCGCGTCGCTGGAGCGCCTCGAGGGGTCTGGCCGAACTATCCGCACTGCGTGTCAACATGCTCACGCTCGACTGCTCAGGGTCCTGCGAGCGTCTTCGCCACCTTGGCAACAGCACCGACGATGTCGCCGATGCTGTTGACCACGTCGACGGCGCCGCCAACCCGGTCGACCCAGTTGCCGGTGGGCGACGCGAGCAGTCGTTGGTGCGCGCCAGGTCCCTGGCTGGCGATCTCTTCCTCGAGCGCGGACACTTCTTGAAGTAGCGTCCAACCAGTCTCCACTGCCAGAGCCGAGCGTTGCACCCACCCGGCGTCTACAAGCTCGCCGAGCGGACTCGGGTACGTCACGATGAGGAGCGTGACCAGCGCAGCTTCCTCGAGAGCCAGCCCGAGGCTCTTGGCCTGTTGACGGTCGTAGTCCGCATACGGAAGATGCAGAACAGCCGTATCGACGCCGCCGACCTTGGCCGAGTAGTGACGTGCGAGCGCTGTCGCGTTCGGGGCGGCCTTCTCCGCGATGGTGGCTGCAGCCGACCGCGGTGCCCGGCGAGCCAAGGCGCGCGACATGAGCATCGTCTGGTGCATGTTCACCAGGCTGGCGCGCTGCTGCAGTCCGAGTGTGATGTCTACGTACCAGTTGCACCAACCGCCGACCTCCATCGGGCCTTCCAGGTGAAGGAAGGAAGGCGTCCGCCGGACTCGAACCCCCGCCACCTCGTGATGCGGACCGTCTGCCGGATCGTCCATCACCAGTGGTCGGAGAACCGTGTCCGCCGTTGCCGGAAGGCTCGCGATGCGAATCCCCGCCATCTGACCCCCTCGTTGCCAGGCGGTGGTCCGCCGATTGACGATGCTGCAACCGTACGACGATGCGAGGGTCAGCATTTGCCGTACTCCGGGGTCGGCCGAGTGGTCCACGCTGCCGCTGATGCACCCAAGGCTGCCGTCGCGCGTCCCAAATCGCCTGGATGGGGACGACCACAGGAGGGCCCCGCTCATGCCGCCGACAGCGGGTCGGCGGAGCCGCCCTGGTACGCGTACGTCATCGGCGTCACGGGGATCCTGTTCGCGCTGACCACCATCCTCGTCGGCATCGCGGGGCGCGCCGCGGGGTGGCTCGCGGCGGCGGTCCGTCGGCGCGGGGGCGACGTTCCCGCTCGCGGTCGCGCTGAGCGACACGGCGGGGCACGTCGTGTGGCTCACCCCGTGGCTCGTCGTCGCCGTGGCGCTCGCCACGCGGCGCGGGAGCCGTACGACCTGACATGCTCGGCAGGCCAGCCCGCGACGAACGGAGGAGCCATGACCTCGCTCGCCTGGGTGGCCGACATCGAGCGGCTGACCCTCGGCAACGACACGTTCCGCACGGTGGTGCACACCGGCACCCACGCCCAGCTGACGGTGATGAGCCTCGAGCCGGGCGAGGAGATCGGCTGGGAGGCGCACGGCGAGCTCGACCAGTTCCTGCGCATCGAGCAGGGCAGCGCGCGGCTCGACCTCGGCCGTGCCGAGGACGGCGTGGACGAGTCGCATGAGGTGTCCGACGACTGGGCGTTCGTCATCCCGGCCGGCGTCTGGCACAACGTCGTCAACACCGGCGCCGAGGACCTCAAGCTGTACTCCATCTACTCGCCGCCCGAGCATCCCGACGGCACCGTGCACGAGACGAAGGCCGACGCGGACGCCGACGAGCACCACTGATGCTGCTGGTCGTCCCGAGCGACCCGCTCAGGCCGCGCCGCCCCGACGAGCACTTCGCCCCGGAGTACGACGCCGCGCGCGACGCGGGACTCGACGTCGCGCTCGTCGACCACGACGCGCTCACGGCCGGTGCCGCGGCGGAGGCCTGCGCGCGGCTGCCGGCCTCCAATGACGTCGTGTACCGCGGCTGGATGCTGCGCGCCGAGGAGTACGCGGCGTTCGACGCGGCGGCGCGAGACCGCGGCGCGACGCTGCGCACGTCGGCAGCCCAGTACCGCACCGCGCACGAGCTGCCCGGCTGGTACGACGCACTGCGCGACCACACGCCGTTCAGCGCGGTCGCCGGCGGGTTCACGCGCTCGGACTTCGACGAGTGCCGCGCCGCGATCGGCAGCGGGGCCGCGGTGCTGCGCGACCACGTGAAGTCGGCGAAGCACTACTGGCACCAGGCGGCGTACGTCCCCGACGTGGCCGACGCCGAGGCGGCATGGCGCGTGGCCGAGAGGTTCCTCGAGGTGCGTGACGACGCCCGCGTGGGCGGGTTCGTGCTGCGGCGGTACGAGCCGTTCACCGGCGCCGAGGTCCGCACCTGGTGGGTGGGCGGTCGCTGCGCGCTCGTCACCGCGCACCCCGACGAGCCCGACGCGGCGCCGGGCGACGTGGACGTGTCAGCCGTCGCGCCTGCGGTCGCGTCACTGGGGCTGCCGTTCGTGACGGTGGACCTCGCGCGCGTGACCTCCGGCGCGTGGCGCGTCGTCGAGCTGGGCGACGGCCAGGTCAGCGACCGGCCGCGGACGACCGACCCCGCCGCCCTCGTGGCCGCGCTCACGGGCTGACGTTCGCGGAGTTACGGTTTCTCCCGACATGTCCTGATCCGTCGCAGGAGGCCGCCGTGTCCCGTCGTCTCTCGTCCGCGCTCTCCGTCCTCGTACTGGGTGCCGGTCTCGCCGTCGTCCAGGCCGCGCCCGCCGTCGCCGCCGCGGCGTGGCCCGACGTCATCGCGCTCCCCAACGGCTACCGCCCCGAGGGCATCGCGGGCGGGACGGGGACGACGTTCTACGTCGGCTCCATCCCCACCGGCGCGGTGCGCGTCGGCGACTACCGGACCGGTGTCGTGGACGAGCTCGTGCCCGCGCAGAGCGGCCGCGCGGCGATCGGGCTGAAGTACGACCGCGGGCTGCTCTGGGTCGCCGGCGGGCCGACGGGCAAGGCGTTCGTCTACGACGCCACGACCGGCGACGACGTCGCGGTCCACACGCTCACGACGGCCGCGACGTTCGTCAACGACGTCGTGCTGACCCGCGACGCGGCGTACTTCACCGACTCGGTCAACCCCGTCCTCTACCGGATCGCGCGGAACCCCGACGGCTCGCCCGGCGCGCTCACGGTCCTGCCGCTGACCGGAGACCTCGTCTACACCAGCGGTTTCAACGTCAACGGCATCGCCGCGACGCCCGACGGCACGACGCTGTTCGTCGTGCAGAGCAACAAGGCCGCGCTCTACGTCGTCGACGCCGCGACCGGTGTCACGACGCTGGTCCCGCTGACCGACCCGGCGGGCGGCACCGAGAGCCTCGTCAACGCCGACGGCATCCTGCTCGACGGCCGCACGGTCTACGTCGTGCAGAACCGCGGCAACGCCGTCGCCGAGGTCCTGCTCGCGCCCGACTACTCGAGCGGCGTCGTCGTGAGCAGGACGCAGGTCGCGGCGTTCCAGGTGCCGACGACGATCGCGGAGCACGGCTCGTCGCTGTACGCCGTCAACGCGCGCTTCGGCGTCTCCTCGCCGGACACCGCGTCGTACGGCGTCGTCCGCCTCGCGAAGCCCTAGCCGCTACGTGTTGTCCTTGGTCTGGGCCGTCGCGGCCTCAGCCTTGATGATGTCGATCGCCGCCAGGGCGTCGTCCTTGTCCTTGTACCGCTCGGACGTGGCGAGCGTCTCGTAGTTGCCGTCGGACTGGATCTCGAAGTAGACCTGTGTGCCGCTGCTGTTGATGACGAACCTCATGCTCGGCCCCTCGTGGTCAGGGGGTGCTCACCCCGTCGTCGGCGACCACTGTCGATGGCTTCGAGACACCCGGCAATGAGCAACTACGGCCGGAGGAGAACTAGCCCGCAGCCGTCAGAGCCGTCGCCAGACCTCGGTCGCGATCTCGGCGGCGAGGGCCTCGGGGGAACGGGTCGCGTCGAGTCTGGTGACGCCGAGGCGTTCGCACTCCTCGCGGTAGCGCTCGGCCTGGCGTTCCATGCGCTCGCGACGGCCCGGGCGTGGCTTGCGCTCCCACGCGACCTCGGCCGGCAGGTCGAGGTAGAACGCCGCCCGCGGTCTTGGCGAGAGCAGGCGGACGAGCGCGATCCCGATCCGTCGCCCGAGCCCCGGCGGGTACTGCGTCGACAGCTGCACGACGGAGTCGAGGACGTACCGGTCGCAGATCACGACGCGGCCTGCGAGGGTGTGCGCGCGCACGCTGCGCAGGTGCGCGAGGGCATTCGCGAGCGCGACGACGACGACCCACGCGCCGCGCACGGGGGCAGGCTCAGCGGCGGCCTTCGCGCTCGGCGCGGTCGAGGTGGCCGGCCGCGACCCGCCGCGCCGTAGCACCTTCTTCACCGGCCGCGCTATCGCGTCGAGCCAGCGGTCGTGGGACAGCCGGTTCCACTCGACGACGGCGTCGATGCCGGTCGCGGTCAGCGCGTCGCGCAGCAGCTCGGCCTGCGTGCTCTTGCCGGAGCCGTCCACGCCCGACAGCGTCACGACGCCCGCCTCGCGCACCCTGCGTACCTTCCGCGCGACGCGCGGCACGACCGGCTCCCCTTCGCGCAGCGCCTCCGCGAACGCCGCCAGCTCGCGCTCCCCACCGCGCGCCCGCGCCTCCGCCCAGACGTCGAGCGGCGCCTCCGCGCGGGTACGCCGCGACGCCGTCAGCCGCCCGTCGTGCGCGAACGCCCGCGCCACCAGCAGCAGCGCGTCCGCGGGGTCGGGACGGCAGACGTTCGCGCAGCCGGCGAGCGGTAGCGCGCGGGCCAGCATCGCCTCGGCGGCGAGCTCGCGGACGTCCACCAGCTCGAGCGGCGCGAACCGCGCCCACGTCGTCCGCCGCGCCACGAACCCGTTGGCGCCCAACGCCTCCGCGATCGCCGCCGCCGACTCGCGAGGCGCCAGCACGTCGAGGTCGCGGCCCTCGGGAGGCAGCGAGCCTGTGACGAGGACACGCCCGCGCGCGGCGGCGTCGACGATCTCCAGCGCGGTCATCGCGCGGCCGCCAGCCGGGCCAGCGACGCGCCGTACGCGACCCCGGGACGCGGGTCGCGGCGGTCCCAGACGGAGTGCGCGGCGCCGCGCGCGTACGCCGCCGCAGGCAGCACCGAACGCGACTCCCGCCACGACCTGCGCACGTCGCCGTACAGCCACTGGTACCGCACGCCCGGCACTGCGGGGCCCGCCACGTACGGCAGTCCCAGCGCCGCCGACGCCCACACCGCGGCGAGGTCCACGCCGGCCGCGGCGGCGAGCGCGAGGGAGCCGTAGCAGCGGCCGTTGACGTCGATGAGGACGGGACCGTCGGCGCGTTCGAGGAACTGCGCCTGCGCCAGCCCCGCCCAGCCGATCGAGCGCAGCAACGCCGCGACGCGTTCCTGCAACGACGAGTCCACGCGGACGGTCTCCGCGCGCGTCGAGATACCCGCGCCCGGCGGCCAGAGACCGCTCGAACGCTGCTGCACCGCGGCCACCACCTCGCCGTCCCACAGCACGACGGACAGCGCGAGCAAGGGTCCGCTGACACACTCCTGCACCACCGGCTCGGCACCCGCCGCGCGCGCCGACGCGACGGCCGTACGCACCGCCGCCGGGTCGTCGGTGACGACGGTCGGGACGCGCCCGGCGACGTGCGAGCGGGACTTCACGACGACCGTTCCGGAGACGTCGTCGGCCTCGAACGTCCGCGGCACGGACAGCCCCGCCGACACAGCCGCCGACGACAGCGAGACCTTGTCGAGGACGCAGCGGACCGACTCGCGGCTGCCGTACGGCACGACGCAGCCCACCTCGTCACGGCGCTCCGAGAGCGCGGACACCTCGGCGTCGCCACCGGGGAGGACGACGTCGTACGACGCGCTCACCGCCCCCACCGACGCGACGACGTCAGCGCCCAGCGGATGCCACGCGGAGCACCACCGCGACGACGCCGCCAGCGAACGCCGCGACGGCGTGACGACGCCGACGTGCCAGCCGTTGGCGCCCAGCGAACGCACCGCCGCGAGGAGGCCGCGCGCGTCGTCGTCGCCGACGACGAGGGCGCGCATCACCACGGCCGCCAGTGGCGGCCGAGCCGGGGGTCGGAGGTCCAGGCGTCGGCGATGCGCTCGGGGAGGTACGGCGCGACGGTCTGCCCGGTGAGCGACTCGCGCAGCACCCGCGCGGCGCGGGCACGGCCACCGTGCGCCTCCCACGTCCGCCACGCGATGTCCACGACCTGGTCCCCGGACAGGCCGAGGTCGCCGGCCGCGTCGCGCAGCCAGCGCGCGAGCACCGGCGACCCGGCCGCGAACGTCTCCACCGGGTCTCCATCGACCACGTGCGCCGCGAAGAACAGCAGGTCCGCGAGCGGAAGCCCCGCCGGGTCGGCGTGCTCCCAGTCGACGAGCCCGAAGCCGCTGCCGGTGACGACGACGTTGCCGGGGAACACGTCGCCGTGCCGGAACACCCGCGGCTCCCCGTCCGGACCACGCGACACGGTGGACGTAGCGACCGCGCGCAGCCACGCCACGACCGGCTCGGCGGCTGCCACGGACGGCGTGAGCCGTACGCCGGGCAGTGCCGTCTCGACGCTGGCCGGCAGCCCGCACGCGTCACCGCGGCCGACGAGCCGGGGCGCCTTGTCCGCGACGACGGAGCCGGCCGCCAGCGCCAGCGAGAGGCCGCGCTCGTCGCGGTCGAACGCGCCGTACTCCCCCGCCACCCGCCCGAACTTCACGACCTGCGCGGGCGCCTTCGCGCCGGGCGGGAAGACGTAGAAGACGGCGCGGCGCCGTACGCCGCCGGAGCCGAGCGCCAGGAACCACTCGCCGCCGCGCTCCGCGCCGAGCTCCGCGGCCGACGCCAGCACCGCGGGACGGCCAGGCACCCGCGCGCCGACCGTCACGGCCGCCAGCGGCATCCGTACCCCCGAAGCCAGGACGGCCGGCGCGACGCGCGAGAAACGCGGCAGCAGCGAGCCGGCGTACGCCGCCGCGGCGCGCTGCGCGGGGTCGATGACGTACTGCGGCGCGTTGGTCCGCGGCAGCGTCAGGATGCGACGCGAGGCCATGCCGGGGAGCGACCGTACGGCGCCGTCGACCAGCACCGTCCCGACACCGAGTGACGCGGCGTCGCGGGCGAGGACGGCGGGCGCGACGACGAGGTCCGCGACGGCACCGGCGGGGACGACCTCGACGCCGGCGGCCTCCAGGCCGTCGCACCAGTCGGTGAGTCCCCCGAGGACGACGGCACGGCGCGGCAAGGCGGGCAGCACGAACCGGGCGTCCGCGCGGCGTAGGCTCCGCAGATCACCCAAGATCACTCACCCCGCGACGATACCCACCGATGACACCCAGCGACCGGCCGCGGGACGAACCCGAGGCGCACCTCGAGGACACCTTCGACGCGCAGCCCGCCGAGCTGTCGGGCTTCGCCGCCGAGACCACGGGCAAGAACGTCTCGCGCGCCGGCGCGTGGAACGCGTTCAGCCACCTCATCCCCCAGGTCTACCTGCTGGTCCAGTCAGTGGCCGCCGCGCGCTTCCTCGGGCCCGACGACATGGGCCGGCAGAGCTTCATCGCATGGGCCGCGGTGTCCATGGTGTTCGTGTGGAGCCGCGGGCTGCCGGACGCGGTGCTGCGGTTCACCGCCGAGACGCTGGGCCGCGAACGCCCGGGCGACGTCCTCGGCCTCGCCCGCTGGGCCACGCGGGTCGAGGTCGCGGTCGGCACGCTGGCATTCGCGGGCGTGGCGAGCCTCGGCGTCGTCCGCGGCGAGCTGCGCAGGGCGTGGATCCTGGCGGGCGTCGTCTGCGCCATGAACGTCCTGCGAGGCATCCCCCTCGCGCTGCTCCGCGCGCGGCTGCGCTGGCGCGAGTCGTCGATGATCGGCGTCTGGTCGGGCCTGTTCGCGATGGCCGGCACCGTCGTCGTACTCGCGCTCGGCTACGGCATCGCCGCGATGTTCGCGGTCGAGGCGCTGGTCGGTCTCGGCGCGACGCTCTACACCCGCCGCCGCGCCGGCGTCGCGATGAGCGAGCTGCCCGGCCCGCCGACGAGCGACCCCGCGCTGCACCGCAACGTCGCGCGGTACGCCGTCGCGTCGTCGTTGCAGGCGGTGTTCGCGTACGTCGTCTGGCAGCGCTCGGAGTTCCTCTTCCTCGACCGCTACGCCGACGACTCCGAGATCGCGCTGTACTCCGTGGCGTTCGGCGGCGTCGCGGTCATCACGCGGGTGCTGCAGGCGTTCGCGGCCGTCGTGCCGGGGTCGGTGGCGACGCTGTACGGCGCCGGCGCGTTCGACCGCATCAAGCGCGGCTACGCGCGCTCCGTACGCCTCCTGCTCGTCCTCACGCTCCCCCTCACCGCGGTCTCCGCGGCGCTCGGGCCGGTGGCGGTCGACCTCGTCTACGGCGACGAGTACTCGCGCGCGGGCCGTGTCCTCCTCGTGGCGTTGGCGGCGGTGCCGGCGGTGGCGCTGTTCCACCTCGCGTTCGGGCTGGTGCAGGGACTCGGGCGGCTGCGGGTGCTGTTCGCGGCGAGCGTGGCGGGGACGGTGGCGGACCTCGCGTTCGCGTTCGCGCTGGTGCCGCGGCACGGGGCGTTCGGCGCCGCGATCGCGAACGCCGCCGCGCAGGTCGCCGCCTCGCTCGTCGTGCTGGCGTACGCGGGCCGCTTCGCCACCGGCGCGGACTGGGGCGTGCTGCGCCTCGTCCGCGCGGCGCTGGCAGCGACGGCGGCCGGTGGCATCGCGTGGATGGCCGTCGAGGTACTGCCGCCGCTGCCTGGGCTCGTCGTGGGCGGTATCGCCGGGCTTGCGGCGTATGGGGCGTTCCTGCGACTGCTCAGGGTGATCCCGGCGACGGACCGCGAGTGGCTCGCCGGCGCCCTCGGCTCACGCGGGCGGTGGGTTTCGCGGTTGCTGGGGTGACCGTTCGGGTACGCCGCCCCCATGGCAACGGCGACGTCCGAACGCGCGAAGAGCAAGGGCAAGGAGGCCGCCGAGAGCGACGGCATGCAGTGGCTGGCGAGGCTCGGCCTCGTCGCGCGGGGGTTCCTCTACCTCGTCGTCGGCTTCCTCGCGTTCAAGCTCGCGATGGGCTCGACGCAGCAGGCCGACAGGCACGGCGCGTTCCGTGCCATCGGGCGCAACGGCATCGGGCGCTGGAGCCTGCTGCTCGTCGCGATCGGGTTCTTCGGGTACGCGGCGTGGCGCATCGCGGAGGCGACCGTACGGCCCGGCGACAAGAGCGCGCTGTCGCGCATCGGCTCGTTCCTGCGCGCGATCCTCTACATCGGCTTCGCCGTGACGACGCTGTCCTTCGTCGTGACCAAGCACGCGGAGAACTCCGACGAGCAGGAGCAGGACTACACCGCGCGCGTGCTGGAGTGGCCGGGCGGGCGGTACCTCGTCGCGGCGATCGGCCTCGCGCTCATCGGCGTCGGCGTCGCCAACGCCTGGCGCGCGCTGTCCGGCAAGTACCGCAAGCGGCTCAAGCAGAGCGAGATCGACCCGACGACGCTGCGCTGGCTCAAGCCGGTCGCGTACGCCGGCCTCGCCGCGCGGTTCGTCGTCTTCTCGCTCGTCGGCGCGTTCCTCGTGCAGGCCGCCATCACGTACGACGCGGAGAAGGCGCGCGGCATCGACGGGTCACTGCGGACGCTCGCCAAGGCACCGTACGGCGAGCCGCTCATCATGGTCGTGGCGGCGGGGCTGGTGGCGTTCGGGCTGTGGTGCTTCGTCGAGGCCCGCTACCGCAAGGTGCTCGGCAGCTAGCGGAGCTCCCGCTTCAACGCGGCCTGCGCGGCCCAGTAGCCGCACATGCCGTGCACCCCGCCCCCGGGGGGCGTGGACGACGAGCAGAGGTAGAGCCCGCGGACCGGCGTGCGGTACGGCGACCGCGTCGTGACGACCGGCCGCGTGAACAGTTGCCGCAGGTCCTGGACACCGCCGTTGATGTCGCCGCCCACGTAGTTCTCGTTGTGGCGCTCGACGGCCTTCGTGTCGCGGGTCGCGCGGGCGAGGATCCGGTCGCGGAAGCCGGGCGCGAAGCGCTCGACCTGCGCCTCGATGCGTTCGGTCATGTCCACCGTGGAGCCCGAGGGGACGTGGCAGTACGCCCACGCCGTGTGCTTGCCCGCGGGTGCGCGGCTCGGGTCGAACGACGTCTGCTGCGCCAGGAGGACGTACGGCCTCTCGGCATGGAGGCCCGTCGTCGCGGCCTGCTCCGAGGCGGCGATCTCGTCGATCGTGCCGCCGACGTGGACCGTGCCCGCTCCTGCCACTTCGCTTGCGGCCCAGGGGATCGGGCCGTCGAGCGCCCAGTCGACCTTGAAGACGCCGGGGCCGTAGCGGTACTTCGTCAGCGCGGTGCGGTAGCGGCCGGGGAGCTTGTCGCCCACGATCCGGACGAGCTGCTTCGGCGTGAGGTCGAAGAGCACGACCTTGGCTTTGGGGACGTCGTGCATGGACCGGACGGGCGTGCCGAGCGTGAGGGTGCCGCCGTGCTTCTCGAGGTCGGTGACGAGCGCGTCGGCGAGCACCTGCGAGCCGCCGACGACCGCCGGCCAGCCGACCGCGTGCGCGAGCAGCCCGAGCATCAGCGCCACGCCGCCGGTCGGCGACTGGTCGAGCCGCATCATCGAGTGCGCGCCGGCGCCGGCGAGCAGCGCCTTGGCCTCGTCGTTCCCGAACCTGCCGGCCAGCGCCGAGACGGAGCGGATCGCGGAGAGCCCGAAGCGGGCCATGACGAACGGGTGCGCCGGGATGCCGAGCGGCGCCAGCACCCCCTCGACGATGCCGTGCCAGCCGTCGACCAGCGGGCGCATGAGGGAGGCGTACTTGGGGCCGTCGCTGCCGAGGCGTGCCGCTGTCTGATCGACGTCGCGGTGCAGGACGGCGGCGCGACCGCCGTCGAGCGGGTGGGCGTACGGGACCTCCGGGTGCGCGAGACGTACCCCCAGCTGGTCGAGCGGGATCGCGCGGAAGAACGGTGACGCGAGCACCAGCGGGTGGATGGTCGAGCAGACGTCGTGGAGGAAGCCGTCGAGGGTGAGCTCGGCGCTGCGCATGCCTCCGCCCGGTGTGTCGGCGGCCTCGACGACGTGGACGCTGCGGCCCGCGGCGGCGAGCGTGATGGCGGCGGCGAGACCGTTCGGGCCGCTGCCGACGACGACGGCGTCGTACGTCACGTGGTCTGCTCGGCCGGCTCCGGGGTCACGGGGGCATGATCCTGCGGCGCGGGGGCGTGCGTCACATCCAGGCCGACGCGCGCGCAGGAGCGGGCGAAGACGGCGGCGTCGTAGACGGCGCAGCCGCGCGGGTCGTTGTTGAAGTAGACGAAGACGTCGTCGGTCTGCTCGTGGGCGTTGGCGATGCGGGTGGCCCAGGCGTCGAGCGTGCGCTCGGTGTAGCAGGGCCAGGTCGTGTCGCCCTCGTGGAGCCGTACGTAGCCCCAGGAGGCCGTGCGCCAGAGCGGCCCGAGCGGGCGGCCGAGGCGGTCGGCCCAGACGAGGGGGGCGTCGTACCGCGCGAGGACGGCGTGGACCTCGTCGGTGTACCAGGTGTCGTCGCGTACCTCGACGGCGACTCTGACCCCGTGTCTGGCGAAAGCGGCCAGGGTGCGTTCGAGGCGTTCGGGCTGGGCCTTGAACTTCGGCGGCAGCTGCACCAGGACGGGGCCGAGCTTGCTGCCGAGATGCTGGGCGCGCTCGTAGAACAGGTCGACCGGGCCCTCGGGGTCGGCGAGGCGCTTGATGTGCGTGAGGTAGCGGCTGCTCTTCACCGTGACGACGAAGCCATCGGGCGTGCGGGCGGCCCACTGGGCGAACGTCTTCGCCTCGGGCAGGCGGTAGAACGCGTTGTTGACCTCGACCGTGTCGAACAGCGTGACGTAGTGCTCCAGCCAGGCGGCCTGCTTGAGCTTCTGCGGGTAGACGGGGCCGCGCCAGTCGCGGTACTGCCAGCCTGAGGTGCCGAGCCAGACGGTCATGGGTGGGTGCGTACCCGCGTGGGTCTCGGGGTAGTCGCGGGGTGTGAGCGCCGCCGACTTCGTGCCGCTGTCGCCGACGCTGACGTCGCTGCGTACGGCGGCTGCTGCGTGTACGGCGTGCCACCTGCACTCGCTCGGCACCCAGACGGTCTTTGGCGAGGGGCGCGCGTCGGCGGATGTGGTGATCGTCGGCGAGCAGCCGGGCGACCAGGAGGACGTAGCGGGGCGGCCGTTCGTGGGGCCTGCGGGTCGCTTGCTGGACCGTGCGCTGGAGGCGGCCGGTCTGGACCGCGACGCCGTGTACGTCACGAACACCGTGAAGCACTTCAAGTGGCAGCCGTCGCCGAACGGGAAGCGGCGCATCCACGTGAAGCCGGACACGCGCGAGATCTCCGCCTGCAAGCCGTGGCTCGAGGCCGAGCTTGCGGTGCTTCGGCCGCGGCTCGTCGTGGCGCTGGGGGCGACAGCGGCGCAGGCGCTGCTGGGGAAGACGTTCCGCGTGACGCAGTCCCGGGGTGTCGTTCTGCCGTTGCCGCCGTCCTCGTCGATCGTCGCGACGGTGCACCCGTCGTCGATCCTGCGGGCGCCTGGGGCGGAGAATCGCGCGGTGGAGTTCGACAAGCTCGTCGCCGACCTTCGCGTCGCCGCGGCGGTGCTGGTCGCGTAGCCGCGCCGTTTTTTGTCACACCCCCCTTCTAGCGTGGTCGTTGTCGTTCGATCGCACGGGGAGGTGGCTCGTTGGTGGCACTGCCGGAGGCGGTGGCGTCGTACCTCGACGCCGACCCTTACGCGCTCTCGTCCGCCGCGCTCGGCGAGCGGATCGTCGCGCTGGAGTCGCTGGTGCGGCGCGCGCAGGCGGCGCAGGCGGAGGCGGTTCGGGCGTTCGACGCGCGCGGCGGGGCCGACGACGACGGCGCGGCCTCCACGGCCTGCTGGCTCCGCGACCGGCTCGGCGCCTCCGACCGCGACGCGCGCCGCCTCGTCGGCCTGGCGAAGTCACTCGACCGGCTGCCGCTGTTCGCCGCGGCGTTGCGTGCCGGCGAGATCACGCCCGTGCCCGCCCGCGTCCTCGCAGGCCAGACGCGGCACCTCTCCCCCGCGACCGTTGCCGACGGCGAGGCGTTCCTCGTGGAGTGGGCGCGCCGGCTCGACGCGATCCGCTTCGCGGCGGTCGTACGCCGCTGGGTCGCCACCGTCGCTCCGGCGGAGTTCGAGCGCGACAGCGAGCGGCGGTACGACTCGCGCTGGCTGACCCTGCACCGGACGTACGGCGGCATGACCAGCCTGCAGGGCATGTTCGAGCCCGAGGGCGCCGCCGTCCTCGAAGCCGCCCTCGAGTCGCTCGTCACCGCCAACTCGCCCGACGACACCCGCACCCGTGACCAGCAGCGCGCCGACGCGCTCGTGGATCTCGTCGACCTGGCGCGCACGCACGATGCCGCGCTCGCTCCCGCCGTCGCGCGTTCGACCGAGATCCTCGTGCACGCGCCGGCGGCCGCGATGGCGGGCGCTCCCGGCGCACCGCCCGCGACGCTGGCCGACGGGTCACCGCTCGCCCCTGGCGCGCTGGACAGGCTGGGCTGCGACGGGCGGTTCCGGCGGCTGCTCGTCGACTCGCTCGCCGTGCCCGTCGAGCTCGGCCGCGCCACGCGGCAGGTGCCGCCCGCGCTGCGCAAGTACGTCGCCCTCCGCGACGGCGGCTGCCGTTACCCGGGCTGCCCGCGCGGCGCGGCGTACTGCGAGGCGCACCACGCGGTGTTCTGGCGCGACGGCGGCACGACCTCAGCCGACAACCTCGTGCTGCTCTGCCGCTACCACCACCACGTCGTCCACGAACGCCACCACGAGCTCGAGCTCCTACCCGACGGCACCGTCAAGGTGACCAGGCCCGACGGGCGGGTGCTCACCGGCCGTCCGCGCGGCCCCACCGCCGTGCCGGTGCTCTGACACCGGACCTCTGACACCGGATTCCTGACACCCGATCTCGGGTCCCCCGAACATGGCTGCTCCTGCCGTGGCTAGGGTGCGGGCGTGGAGCACATCGTGGTGGCTGCGCGCTTCAACGGGCCGCCGGGCTCGGCGAACGGCGGCTACACCTGCGGCCTCGCCGCCGCGGCGACCGGCGTCGCGCACCCCGAGGTGACGTTGCGCAGGCCGCCGCCGCTGGACGTGCCGCTGCGCGTCGAGGGCGACGGCGTGTACGACGGGGAGCACCTCGTCGCGTCCGTCGCGTCGGCGCCCGAGGCCGAGGGAGAGCCGCCGCCGTTCCCCGGCTACGACGCGGCGCTGGCGGCGCAGGAGCGGTACGCAGGGCTGCGCGACCACCCGTTCCCGACCTGCTACGTCTGCGGGCCGGCCCGCGACGACGGCCTCGGCCTGCACCCTGGCCCGGTCGGCGAAGGCCACGTCGCCTGCACCTGGGCACCGGCGGACAGCAGCCCCGAGCAGGTCTGGGCCGCGCTCGACTGCCCGGGCGCGTGGGCGCTGATGCAGACCGACGAGGCGCCGATCGTGCTCGGCCGCCTCGCGGTACGGATCCACACGGACCCACGACCCGGACGGCCGCACGTCGTCACCGGCTGGCGCGCAGCGCCAAGAGACGGCCGCAAGCACTACGCCGGCTCCGCGCTCTACGACGCCGCCGGCACCCTGCTGGCGACCGGCCGCGCGACGTGGGTGGCGCTTCAGCCGTCGTCGGGCGCCTCGTAGCGGGCGAACGACGGCGCCAGCAGCGCCAGCACGACGACGCCGAGAATGCACGCGAAGCCGCCGGAGACGACGGAGAACTGCGCGGACACCAGGGAGGCGGCGGCACCGGCCTCGACGTCGCCGAGCCGCGGCCCGCCCGCGACGACCGCGATGAACACCCCGCCGAGCCGCCCGCGCAGCTCGTCCGGGGTGGCGGCGACGAGGATCGCGTTGCGGAACACCGCCGACACCATGTCCGCGGCGCCCGCCAGCGCGAGCATGAGCAGGCCCAGCCACAAGACGGACGCGAGTCCGAACCCCACGATCGCCGCGCCCCACGCCGCGACCGCGACGAGCACGGCGATCCCCTGCCGCCGGACCCGCCCCGACCACCCGCTGGTCAGCGCGCCGAGCAACGCCCCGACCGCGACCGCCGAGTGCATGAGGCCGACGGTCGTCGAGTCGCCGTGGAAACGCTCCAAAGCGAGCTCGGGGAACAGCGCGCGCGGCATCCCGAACACCATCGCGTTGATGTCCACCGCGAACGTCATCAGCAGGACAGGCCGCGACCGGAGGAACGACAGCCCCTCCATCACCGACCGCAGCCCCGCCGCCGTCCCGCCGCCCTCGGGCGGCACCGCGCGCAGCGACACGATCGCCCACAGCGCCGCCGCGAACGTCACCGCGTCGAGCCCGTACGCCGCCGACAGCCCGAACGCCCCCACGATCCCGCCGGCGAGGACGGGCCCGACGACCATCGCGAACGTCCACGACACCTGCGACAGCGCCGTCGCCGCGGGGATCTGCCGCTGCGGGATGAGCCGCGGGATGACCGCGCGCCGCGCCGGGCTGTCCACCGCGAACAGCCCCGCCTGGAGGAAGACGAGCACGAACAGCAGCCACACCTGGTCGAGCCCGAGCGCCGCCTGCACGAACAGCAGGACGCTCACGAGGGCCAGCCCCGATGACGTGACGAGCAGCAGCTTGCGCCTGTCCATCGCGTCGGCGATCGACCCGCCGATGAGCCCGAAGACGATCAGCGGTACGAGCCCCGCGAGCGACACGAGTCCGACGACCAGCGAGCTCTTCGTCAGCTCGAACACCTGCAGCGGTACGACGACCGCCGTCATCTGTGTGCCGATGGTCGAGACGGCGTCGCCGAGGTAGAGCCGCCGGTACTCCGGCGACTCACGCAGCGGCGCCGTGTCGACGGCGACGGAGCGCAGCCGCGACGACAGCCTGCGGCCAGGGCGTTCCGGCTCCTCGATGCCGGTCGGCTCGGGGAACGACTCGTCGGTCACGGCGCGAGCCGCTCCACCCGCCAGCCGCCGCGGCGGCGCGCGTACCGGAGGCGGTCGTGCAGCCGGTTGGGCCTGCCCTGCCAGAACTCCACGGCGTCAGGCAGTACCCGTACGCCGCCCCACGAAGCGGGCCGTGGGATCTCCCGCCCCTCCCACTCCTCGGTCAGCTCGGCGACCCGCGAGTCCAGCCACGTCCGCGAGGGGATGACCGAGCTCTGCAACGACGCCAGCGCGCCGAGCTGCGCCCCGCGCGGCCGCAGCGCCCACCACGCGTCGCTCTCCCTGGCCGTCGTACGGCGCGTGCGCCCGGTCGCGCAGACCTGGCGTTCGAGCAGCGCCCACCGGAACGTCAGCGAGGCGACGGGGTTCGCGGCCAGGTGGGCGCCCTTGCGGCTGCCGTAGTTGGTGCAGAACACGAAGCCCCGCTCGTCCCACCCCTTGAGCAGCACCATGCGCGAGGCGACCTCGCCGGACGGCGTCGCCGTGGCCAGGCACATCGCGTCCGGCTCGGGCACGCCGCGCGCCGCCGCGTCGGCGAACCACGCCGCGAACTGCGCCATCGGGTCGGCCAGGACGTCGGCCTCGGAGAGCGCCGCGCCGGCGTACTCGCGGCGCGCGACGACCTGGCGCGGGAGGTCCTCAGGGGCGGGCACCGGACCATCCTGCCGCGCGCGGACGCCGACCGCCGTACGATGCCCGACGGACCGCAGCGGATCGGAAGGGGACGCCCGGTGAGCGAAGTGAAGTCGGGCCTCGAAGGGGTCGTCGCCTTCGAGTCCGAGATCGCCGAGCCGGACAAGGAGGGCAGCTCTCTCCGCTACCGCGGCGTGGACATCGAGGACCTCGTCGGCGTCGAGCCGTACGAGCACGTCTGGGGCCTGCTCGTGGACGGGACGTTCCTCCCCGGGCTGCCCCCGGCCGAGCCGATCCCGATCCCGCACCGCTCCGGCGACGCCCGCGTCGACGTGCAGTCCGCGCTCGCCGAGATGGCGCCGATGTGGGGGCTCCAGCAGCTCATCGACATCGACGACGCGCAGGCCCGCGACGACCTCGCCCGCTGCTCGGTGACCGCGATGTCGTTCGTCGCGCAGTCTGCGCGCGGCGTCGACAAGCCGCCTGTGCCGCAGTCGGAGATCGACAAGGCGGCCTCCATCCCCGAGCGCTTCCTGATCCGCTGGCGCGGCGAGGCCGACCCGGCGCACGTGAAGGCGGTCGACGCGTACTGGGTGTCCGCGGCCGAGCACGGGATGAACGCCTCGACGTTCACCGCCCGCGTCGTCGCCTCCACCGGGGCCGACGTCGCCGCCGCGCTCTCGGCCGCCACCGGCGCGCTCTCCGGGCCGCTGCACGGCGGCGCCCCGAGCCGCGTGCTGCAGATGCTCGACGACGTCGAGAAGTCGGGCGACGCCGTGGCGTACGTCAAGGCGCTGCTCGACCGCGGCGAGCGGCTCATGGGCTTCGGCCACCGCGTCTACCGCGCCGAGGACCCGCGCGCCCGCGTGCTGCGGCGTACGGCCAAGGAGGTCGGCTCGCACCGGTACGAGGTCGCCGAGGCCCTGGAGCAGGCCGCCCTGGCAGAGCTCCGCGAGCGCAAGCCCGACCGCGTGCTGGAGACCAACGTCGAGTTCTGGTCGGCGGTCGTGCTCGACTTCGCAGAGGTGCCCGCGTCCCTGTTCACGTCGATGTTCACCTGCGCGCGCACGGCGGGGTGGTCGGCGCACATCCTCGAGCAGAAGCGCACCGGCAGGCTCATCCGGCCGTCGGCGAAGTACATCGGCCCCGGCCCGCGCCCCGTGAGCGCGGTGAACTAGAGGACGCTCTTCTCGGGGGCGTCGCCGTTGTTGCCGCCGTGCTCGCCGTAGAACGCCCTGATGGCCTCCGCCGTCGGCTGCGCGCACGACTGCAGGTGGCCCCAGGCGGCGAGCGTGAAGTGGCGCCCCTCGCGCACCTCGCCGCGCCACGGCACGAGCAGCACCTTGAGGTCGCGGAGCTCGATCAGCTCGCGCGCGACTTTCTGGATCGAGTCGTCGTTGGCGCCCGCGTCGTACCAGACGACGACGTAGCCGTGCTCGAGGTTGTGCACGGCGCGCTCCGCGACGTCCTCTGGCGCGCTCGTCCGTCCGAAGTACCCGAGCGGACCAGGCAGCGGCCGCGGCGCGTGCGGGCCGCCGTACGGCGGGTCGGACTCGTACTGCACGAGCCCGTCGCTGTGACTCGCGTCGATGTCCAGCGGGAAGTCGCGCATCTCGGCGCATCCCGCCTGCTGCACGGCCACGGGGCGGGTGTCCTGCTGCTTGCGGTCCAGCGCCGTCAGCAGGCCGACGACGGCCACCAGCGCGATCACGATGCCGACGACCACCTCGGCGCGCGGCCCCTCCCACGGCTTGGGCGCCGCGATCGGGGCGGGGCCGTACTGGTACGGCGCGTGCTCGTCCGGCGGCGCGAACGGGTTGTACTCGGGCGGCTCCATGCGCCCGAGGCTACCGGCCGGTGAGCCTCCGGTACTCCTCGCGCGCGTCCGCCTCGACCTCCACCGGCGCGTTGCCGTACAGCCGGTCGCAGCCGTCCTTCTTCGGGCCCGAGATCCAGTACGTCTCCCCGGTGTCGAGGTCGACGGCGTTGCCGCAGGCGACGCCGCGCACGCGCTGGAGCCGCAGCCCGCGGGTGTAGACCGTGCGACCGGTCTTGGAGAACGTCACCCACCCGATCCACGCCTCGCCGCGCTCGTCGTGCTCGTCGCCCTTGTGCTCGATGTACATCACCCGCCGCTTCATCAGGGCAGTGTGACCGCCCGGGATAGCCTGCGCGCGTGAGTTTCGACGGCATCCGCATCCCCACAGACCTGCTTCCGAAGGACGGCCGCTTCGGCTCCGGCCCGAGCAAGGTGCGGCAGGCACAGCTCGACGCGCTGGCGGCGACGGGGCGCTCGTACCTCGGCACGTCGCACCGCCAGGCCGGCGTACGGAGCGTCGTCCGGCGGGTCCGCGAGGGGCTGGCCGAGCTGTTCGCGCTGCCCGACGGCTACGAGGTCCTGCTCGGCAACGGCGGCTCCACGGCGTTCTGGGACGCCGCGGCGTTCGGGCTGGTCGAGCGCCGCTCGCAGCACTGCGTCTTCGGCGAGTTCTCCGCGAAGTTCGCGGAGGCGACCAGAGCCGCGCCGTTCCTCGACGACCCATCGGTCGTCAAGGCGGAGCCGGGCACCGTCGCGGAGCCGCAGCCCGGCGACGACGTCGACCTGTACGCCCTCACGCACAACGAGACCTCCACCGGCGCCGCGGTGACGATCCGCAGGCCCGCACCGGACGCGTTCGTCGCGGTCGACGGCACCAGCGCGGCGGGCGCGCTGCGCGTGGACCCGGACGAGTTCGACGTCTACTACTTCGCGCCGCAGAAGGCGTTCGCGTCCGACGGCGGGCTCTGGCTCGCACTCGTCTCCCCGCGCGGCCTCGACCGCATCGACAGCGTCAAGAGCAGCGGCCGCTGGATCCCCGCCTCGCTCGACCTGTCGATCGCGCGCGACAACTCACGCCTCGACCAGACGTACAACACGCCCGCGCTCGCGACGCTGTTCCTCCTCGCCGAGCAGGTCGACTGGCTCCTCGGCCTCGGCGGCCTGGAGGGCGCGGCCAGGCGCTGCGACGAGTCGTCACAAGCACTCTACGGCTGGGCCGAGGCGAGCGCGTACGCCACGCCGTTCGTCAAGGACCCGGAGCACCGGTCGCGCGTCGTCGGCACCATCGACTTCGACTCCTCCGTCGATGCCGCCCACCTTGCGAAGGCGCTGCGCGCCCACGGGATCGTCGACACCGAGCCGTACCGCAAACTCGGCCGCAACCAGCTCCGCGTCGCGATGTTCCCCGCGATCGACCCCGACGACGTGCGCGCGCTGACGGCGTGCGTCGACTACCTCGTCACGAACGTAGGGTGAGTGCCATGGAGTACACGCAGCTCGGCCGCACCGGTCTCAAGGTCAGCAGGCTCTGCCTCGGCACGATGAACTTCGGGCCCGAGACGAGCGAGGAGGACAGCCACGCGATCATGGACGCGGCGCACGATGCCGGGCTGAACTTCTTCGACACGGCCAACGTCTACGGCTGGAAGAAGGGCGAGGGCTGGACCGAGCAGATCATCGGCCGGTGGTTCGCGCAGGGCGGCGGCCGGCGCGAGAAGACCGTCATCGCGACGAAGCTGTACGGCTCCACGGGCGACTGGCCGAACGAGACGTTCCTCTCGGCGCTCAACATCCGCCGCGCCTGCGACGCGTCGCTCCAGCGCCTGCAGACCGACTACATCGACCTGTACCAGATGCACCACGTCGATCGGAACACGCCGTGGGACGAGATCTGGCAGGCGATGGAGACGCTCGTCGCGCAGGGCAAGGTCCTCTACGTCGGCTCCTCGAACTTCGCCGGCTGGCACATCGCCCAGGCCAACGAGGCCGCCAAGGCCCGCCACTTCCTCGGCCTCGTCAGCGAGCAGAGCCTCTACAACCTCGTCGAGCGATCCGTCGAGCTCGAGGTCGCGCCGGCCTGCCAGGCGTACGGCCTCGGCCTCATCCCGTGGAGCCCGCTCATGCGCGGCCTGCTCGGCGGCATCCTCCGCAAGGCCAAGGAGGGGCGCAGCGCGAGCGAGCGCACCCAGGAGCTGCTGGCCGAGCACCGGCCGAAGATCGAGGCGTACGAGGCGTTCTGCGATCAGCTCGGCGAGGACCCGGCGAACGTCGGCCTGGCCTGGCTGCTGCACCAGCCCGCCGTCACCGCGCCGATCATCGGGCCGCGCACCATCGAGCAGCTCACCGGCTCGCTGCGCGCCGCCGAGATCACCCTCGACGAGAAGGCGCTGGCCGAGCTCGACCGCATCTTCCCCGGCCCCGGCGGGCCCGCCCCCGAGGCCTACGCCTGGTAGGTAGGCAGGGCCGCTCGGCGGGTCTAGCGTCGCGCCCGTCCCCCACTGACGGGAGCGCGCCATGAAGCGCTTCACCATCCCCCGCAGCACCGTCGTCGTCGCGCTGGCCGCCGTCGCGCTGGTCGTGGTCCCCGGCAGGGCACCCGACCGCAGGGCCGAGGCGCTCGGCGACGCGACGAGGCCGTACGTCCTGTCCTCGCCGATCTTCACGCCGAAGAGCGCCACGTCGTTCACGACGCTGTTCACGAGCATCGAGGACGTCAGCATGAGCATGCTGCTGCGCCGCTACGACGCGGTCGGCACGCTGCTGACGTCGCAGGCCATCACGATCGGCGCGCACGGCTCGCTGCAGGCTTCGCCGGCGGCCCACAGCGGCGCGCCGCTGCACGTCGAGATCTGGATGCCGCGCCCGAACCTCTCCATGCGCATCACGTACACGGACTCCTCCGACGTGAGCCGCGTCATCGAGACCGGCGACATGATCAAGCCGAGGGACGTCGGCGCGGGGTTCGTCGCTGTCGCCCCGGTCAAGCTGTGCGACACCCGTGCGACCGGCACGTCCTGCCCGACCGGCACCGTGGGCCCGAGCGAAGAGATCGTGGTCGGGGTGGCGGGCCTCGGCGGCACTCCGGCCTCGGGTGCCACCGCGGTCGTCGTCAACCTCATCGCGATCCTCGGCACGAAGACGTCGTTGCTCAAGATGTGGCCGGACCTGACGCCGCGCCCCCTCGCGACGGCGGTGACGTTCCCCGCGGCGCAGAAGGTGGCGAACATGGTCACCGTCAAGCTCGGCACCAACGGCAAGCTGCGCGTCGCCAACGCCACCGGCGAGGTACACGTCGTCGTGGAGCTCGCCGGGTACTACGTCTAGAACGCGCAGCGCCGCAGCACCGTGTACTCAGGCCGCGGGCCGAGGACGCTCCGCATCAGCACGACCTCGCTCACGTGCCAAGGGGCGCCGTCGACCGCCGCCAGCGCGGCCACCGCGTCGGTCCCGTCGACGTCACGGCGGCGTACGCGGGCGACGGTGACGTGGGGGACGTACGGCTTCCGCTCGACGTCGATGCGCGCCGCGCGCGCGGTGCGCCGCGCCACCCGCGCCAGCCCGGCGAGCGCCTCGACCTCGCCCTCGACACCGGCCCAGAGCACCCGCGGCCGCGCGGGCCTGGGGAACGCTCCCGCGCCCGCGACCCGCAGCGCGAACGGCTCCGTGCCCGCGACCGCCTCGGCCAGCGCGGCGCCGTACGGGAGCGGGTCGGCCACCTCGCCGAGGAACACCAGCGTCAGGTGCAGGCGTTCCGCCGGCACCCACGACGCGGGTAGGTCGCGCAGCGGCTCGACCGCGCGCACCAGCGGCGCCAGGGCCGACGGGGGCGGGACGACCGCGACGAACGCGCGCACAGGCGCTAGCGGCAGACGAAGCGCGGCTCGGGGAGGTAGCGGGTGTGGAACTTCTCCCGCCTGACCTCCTTGCCGCCGATCTTGAAGACTCGCCACACGTCGATGTCGAAGCCGGGCACGCCGGACGTGCTCTGGCACGTCGGGCTGTAGTCGTACTCCGTGCCGAACGACCGGTGCCGGTAGCGCGGGCCGGTGATCGACTCGATCTCGTACCGCTTGGTGCTCCAGAACGTCACGGTGATCGACTTCTCGGTGTACGACGTCGTGATGAGCACGCCGTACTTCGAGTCGTTGCGCCAGCGCAGGTCCGGCTCCGGTGAGGAGACCGTCGCCTCGCGGCCCGGTGGGTAGCGGCTGATGTAGTAGCTGTGCGGCTTGTGCTGCACGTCCTCGAAGCCGCCGAAGAAGACCGCGTTGAACATCGTCGTCGCGAACTGCGAGACGCCGCCGCCGACGGCGTCGACGAACTTGCCGTTGAGGATCATCGGCGCGTCCACGAAACCGCGCGCGCGGTCGCGGGGCCCGACGTGGCCGTTGAGGCTGAACGTCTCCCCTGGCAGCACGACGGCGCCCTCGACGATGTCGGCCATGATGTGGATGTTCTTCACGCGGGGGCGGCAGCACGGGTGGTAGGTCGTGAACTCGCCGACCTTCTCCTTGATGCCGAGCGTCTTCGCCTTGGCGGTCGACAGCCGCGGCTCGCTCTCGGTGACCTCCAGCGCGATGCTGCGCGGCGCCGGCTGCGCGAGCACGGGCAGCAGCGCGGCGGCGAGCGCGTCGCGGTCGACCTTCGTGCCCTTCTCGGACTTCCCGACGGTCAGCTTGCCGGTCTTCTCGTCGATCTTGACGGGCGCGTCCTTGGCGGGCTGCTCCACCGGCCGCAGGACGGGCGTCATGACCTCGTCGAGCTTCTTCTCGTCGAGCTTCGGCGTGATGGTGCCGTCGGCGTCGGCGGTCACCTTCAGGAACGTCACGACGTGAGCGGGCGTCAGCGTGACCGACCTGCCGCCGGTGGTCAGCGAGACCGGCGCGGCGACGGCCGGGGAGGCGATGTCGGAGACGGCCTTGGCGACCGACTCGGCGGTCGTCTTCGGCTTGTCGACCTCGACGACGCCCTCGGCCTCGGTCTCGTCGGGGAACGCGTCCACCACCGCGGCGGCGGTCGCGTCGACGTCGAGCACGAGCCCGTCGCGCGGCGGTACGGCGACCGGCGTCGTGCCGTCGAAGCGCACGTACCCCTCGCGGCGGCCGCGGTCGACGGTGCGCGCCCACTTCGTGATCGCGGCGCGGAGCTTCGCGTCGTCGACCGACGAGGCCGGCTCGACCGTGTGCGTCGCGAACATGCCGGCGAGGCGGCTGAACGGGTTCAGCGCCTCGTTGCGCGCGAGGTCGACGGTCCGCTCGGGGTCGATGCGCAGGCCGACGGCGGCCGCGTCGAGGACGAGTGGCTTCGGCCCGCCGGGCACCGTCACCGTCACGGTCTTGGGCGCGGGCACGCGCGCCGCGATGAGGCGCAGCGCCTCCGCGCGGGTCTTCCCGCCGATCTCCACGCCGGAGACCTCGGTCCCGCGCGGCACCCGGCCACTCGCCATCGCGACGTCAGCGACGTACACGATCGCGAGGAGGCCGACGATGCCGAGCAGGCCCGCGAGGACGCGGCGGCTCACAGTCGTCACGCCCCAACCCTACGTGTCAACGCACGACCTCGGGCAGTGGGGTGGCCCGGGCAGCCCGCGGGTGGCGCAGCGTACGGCCCGTGCTGCGCAGCAGCAGGTACCCCGCGAGCACGCTGACGACCAGCGACCCGAGGCCGCCGACGACCAGCGTCGAACGCGGTCCGACGTGCTCACCGAGCCAGCCGATGAGCGGGGCGCCGATGGGCGTGCCGCCGACGAACACCAGCGCGTACAGCGCCAGCACCCGCCCGCGCATGGCCTCGCCGGCCCCGAGCTGGACCGTGGACAGCGCCGTCGAGGTGAACGAGATGACCGCGAGCCCGGTGGGCACCAGGAGGATCGAGAAGACGACGATGTTCGGCGCGAAGCCCAGCGACATCTCCAGCAGCCCGAACGCGATGGCCGAGCCGAGCAGCACCCGCTGCGTCGGCCGGGCGCGGCGCGCGGTGAGCAGCGCGCCGGCCAGCGATCCGGCCGCGAGGAGCGCGGAGAGGGTGCCGTACGTCTCGGCGCCCCTGCCGAACTCGTTGCGCGCCATCAGCGCCAGCGTGATCTGGAAGTTGAGGCCGAGCATCCCGATGAAGCCGATGAGCACGATCGGCAGCAGCAGGTCGCGGCGGCCGGCGACGTATCGCAGGCCCGCGCGCAGCTGGCCCTTCGCGCGGGCCACGCGGCGGCCGGGGAACAGCTCGCTCTCGCGGATGCGGGTCAGGCCGTAGATGACGGCGAGGTACGACGCGGCGTTGAGGAAGAAGACCGGCGCCGTGCCGCCGTGGGCGATCATGAGGCCGGCGATGGCGGGGCCGACGATGCGGGCGGAGTTGAACGTCGCGGAGTTGAGGCCGACGGCGTTCGTCACGTCGTCGGGTCCGACCATCTCCACGACGAACGCCTGCCGCGCGGGCAGGTCGAACACCGTCGTCATGCCGAGCGCGAAGGCGAACGCGAACACCATCCAGACCTGCACGAGGTCCGTGACGACGAGGACGCCGAGGCTCAGCGCGAGGATGCCCTGGACCGACTGCGTGACGATCATGACCTTGCGCTTGTTGCTGCGGTCGGCGATCAGCCCGCCCCACAGACCGAAGAGCAGCATCGGCAGGAACTGCAGCGCGGTCGTGATGCCGAGCGCGGTGCCGCTGCGGTTGGTGAGGTCGAGGACCAGCCAGTCCTGGGCGACGTTCTGCATCCAGGTGCCGGTCAGGCTGACGAGCTGCCCGGAGGCGAAGAGCCGGTAGTTGCGGATCGCCAGCGAGCGGAACATCGGCGTCATGCGGGGTCCCCGCGGCGGCGCGAGCGGAGCGAGTGGCGTCGTGGGGTGCTCATGAGCGCGCGAGCCGTTCCAGGAGCGGGGCCGCCTCGCGCAGGACGGCGATCTCCTCGGGCGTGAAGTCCTTGAGCCGCTGGCAGAGCCACGCGTCGCGCCGCTTGCGGTCCTCGGTGAGCAGCCGCGCGCCCTCGGGCGTCACCGCGAACAGCACCTGGCGCTTGTCCGTCGGGTGCGCCCCGCGCGTGACGAGGCCGAGCTCCTCGAGGGCGCCGGTGATCCGCGTCATGGACGGGGGCTGTACGTGCTCGCGCGCGGCCAGCTCGCCGAGCGTGAACGGTCCCTCGCGGTCGAGCGTGGACAGCGCGGCGATCTGCGACGGCGTCAGCAGGTCGTCGGGGCGTTGCTGGCGGAGCCGCCGGCCGAGCCGCATGACCGACATGCGGAGCTGGGCGGCGAGCGCCGGGTCAAGGGATGCTCGCACGATCGTTAGCATAACTCATGAGCGTTGCTAACGATAGTGGTTTTACGGAAGCTCGCGCCGGAACGTTCCTTGAAGATCATCACGCTCGAGACCGGCGTACCGAGTGCAGAGAACGCGCCCCGCGCGCTCGCGTTACGGAAGCTCGATGGCCTGGTCGAGCTCCGGACCGACCTCGACGTCGAGCCCGACGAACTCCACACCGGGCAGCTCGAGCAGCGGGGCCTCGGGGTCGACGAGCGCGACGATCGCGGCGGACGGGTCCTCGGGTACGGCGGCGCGCAGGTCGTCCAGCGCGGCCTTCTCCTCCGGGTCCGTGCTCTGCGCGGCGGTGTTGTCGATGACCGTCAGCGCCGCGTCGGTCAGGGCGTCGGCGTCGACGACCTCCGCCGTGACCGTGACGCGGATCTTGATCACTTCACCCCCAGCAGCTGCTCGATCGGGTCGATGGCGAAGTACACGACGAACAGCGCGCTGATCAGCCAGAGGAGCCAGCCCACGTCGCGCCAGCGGCCCTGGGCGGCGCGGATGGCGACGTACGACACGAAGCCGGCGCCGATGCCGTTGGTGATCGAGTACGTGAACGGCATGAGCACGATGGTGAGGAACGCGGGGATCGCGATCGTGTAGTCGTCCCACGGGATGACCCGGACCTGCGTCAGCATGAGGAAGCCGACGATGACGAGCGCGGGCGACGCGGCCTCGTACGGCACCACGGCCACCAGCGGCGTGAAGAACAGCGCCACGAGGAAGAGCAGGCCGGTGACGACGCTGGCGAGGCCGGTGCGCGCGCCCTCGCCGACACCGGCCGCCGACTCGATGTACGTCGTGTTGGACGACACCGACGCGGCGCCGCCCGCGACCGCGGCGACGGAGTCGACGAACAGCACCCGGTCCGCGCCGGGGAGCCTGCCGTCGTCGTCGAGCAGGCCGGCCTCGGCGCCCACGCCGACGACGGTGCCCATCGTGTCGAAGAAGTCCGACAGCATCAGCGTGAAGACGAACAGCACCGCCGCGATGACGCCGACCTGCGCGAACGACCCCCCGAGGCTGAACTGTCCGAGCAGTGACAGGTCGGGCACGTCGAAGACCTTGTCGGGGAGCTGGGGCACGTTGAGCTGCCAGCCGTCGGCGTTGGAGCCGTCGGGCAGCGCCGGGCCGACGTTCGCGACGGCCTCGACCACGGCGGCGAGGACGGTCGTCGACAGGATGCCGATGAGGATGGCACCTCGGACACGGCGCGCGACGAGCACCGCCGTGACGAGCAGCCCGACGACGAACACCAGCGTCGGCCAGCCGGTGAGCCGCCCCGTCGCGCCGAGCTGGACGGGCACGGGAGCGGCGGCGGAGCGGCGGACGAAGCCCGCGTCCACGAAGCCGATGATCGCGATGAACAACCCGATGCCGACGCTGATCGCGGCCTTCAGCGCCGGCGGGATGGCGTTGAAGACGGCCGTACGGAAGCCGGTCAGCACGAGCACCGTGATGACGAGGCCCTCGAGGACGACGAGGCCCATCGCGGCAGGCCACGACATCTGCGATGCGAGCGTGAACGTCACGAACGCGTTCAGCCCGAGCCCCGCCGCGATGGCGAACGGGTACCGCCCGACGATGCCCATGAGCAGCGTCATGACGGCGGCCACGAGCGCCGTCGCGGCCGCGACCTGCGGGATGCCGAGGGTCTTGCCGCCGGGGTCGGCGAACGTGCCGATGATGAGGGGGTTCAGCACGACGATGTACGCCATCGTGAAGAACGTCGCGAGCCCCCCGCGGACCTCGCGCTCGACGGTGGAGCCGCGCTCGGCGACCTGGAAGTACGACAGGACGGCGTTCATGCGAGCACTGTGCAACGAACGCGCGCGGGACCGTCGGCGGCGCGCCGTCAGGCGGGGCGCAGCGGCAGCCTGATGGTGAACGCCGCGCCCTCGCCCGCCGCGCTCTCGACGGTGACGGTGCCGCCGAGCGCCTCGGCCACCTCGCGGACGACGTAGAGGCCGAGACCGAAGCCGCCGACGCGGCGGGTGTTGCCGGAGTCGAGCTGCACGAAGCGCTCGAAGACACGGTCGTGGTCCTCGGGCGGGATGCCGTCGCCGGCGTCGGAGACGCGCAGTGCCAGCGTGCCGCCGTCCGCGGTGACCGTGACGTCGACCGGCGTGTCGGGAGCGGAGAACTTCACGGCGTTGTCGACGAGGTGCCCGAGCATCTGCGTGAGCCGCGGCCCGTCGGTGACGACCTCGGGCAGGTCGGGGGGTACGTGCACGTCGATTTTGCGATCGGACGGCGTGTTCTTCGCGACCGCCTGCGCGACGGCGATGGCGACGTCAACGGGCGCGAGGTCGAGGCGCAGCTCGCCGCGCTGGAGCACCGACAGGTCGAGGAGCTGCTCGACCATGCCGCCGAGGCGTTCCGACGACCCGCGGATGCGGCCGACGAGGCCGAGCACGCCGTCGAGGCCGAGCTTGTCGGCGTGGGTCAGGACCGTCTCGGCGTACCCCATGATCGACGTCAGCGGCGTCCGCAGCTCGTGGCTCACCATCGCGACGAAGTCGCGGTGGCGGCGGTCCAGCTCGGAGAGGCGCTGCACGGCGGCCTGCTCGCGGGCGTAGAGGCGGGCGTTCTGCACGGCGGCCGCGACGATCGGCGTGAACGACAGCAGCAGCACCCGGTCCTCGTCGCTCCACGCGCCGGGCACGGGCGAGTCGATCTGCAGGACGCCGATGGCGCGGCCGTCGATGACGAGCGGCGCGCCGAACCACGCGATGACGCCCGCGGACACGCTCTTCTGCCTGCGCTCCTCGGTGACGTCGGGGTGGACGTGGATGTCGCCGATGTACTCGGGCTCGCACGTCTCGACGATGCGGCCGGTGATGCCGTCGCCGACGCGGATGCGGACGGTCAGCGCCTCCGCCGTCGCGGGCGGGTCGGTCGCCGCGAACGAGATCCACCCCTCGTCGTCGACCAGCGCGATCGAGCCGCCGCCGAAGTCCACCAGCTCACGCAGCGACGCGAACGTCGTCGCGAGCACGTCGGCGAGGTCGCGTTGCGCGGTCACCTCGCGCGCGAGGTCGAGGATGAGCCGGTAGCGCGTGGCCGCTGGGCGGGGGTCCACGCGATCACTGTGGCAGCATCGACACGTCGCGTCCGGTGAACTGGGAGGCCCGCGTGGAGCGCAAGCCGGACCCGCCTCCGCTGGCGACGGACGACGTTCGTACGGTCTGGGTCGGTACGTCCCTCTGGGCCGTCGCGCTCGTCGTGTTCGCGGTGCTCCAGGAGTGGGACGCGGTGTGGACCTGCGCCGCCGGGCTCGGCCTCGGGTTCGTCGGGGTGGCGTACATGAGGCGCCGCGCGGCGGCCATCGCGCGCGACGAGCGGGCTAGTCCGAACGGGCCTGACGCGGGCGGGTCCTAGGTCCCCGAAAGGGTCCCGCCGGGCTATGGCCGTTCGGCCCCTGCGCGGCCACTGTCGTGATCATGTCCTCACGTCGCGGCTTCGCGCGGTCACTCCGCGCGGTCGGGCTCGCCGCGGTCACGACGCTCGGTCTCTCCTCGCTCTCCCTGCCGGCCGCGGGGGCGGTCGGCGTGGGGACGTACGTCGTGACGTTCGCGGCGCCGCCGACGGCGACCGACGTGGACGTGCTGCGCGGCGTGGCGACGGGCGTGCACGCGTTCCGTCACCTGCCCGCGGCGGTGGTCACGGCGCCGACCGCGCTGGTGCCGTTGCTGCGCAACCTCCCCGGCGTGCGGGGCGTCTGGGGCAACGAGCGGTACGAGCTGCTCGACCAGAAGGCGAACGTCAGCATCCGCGCGGACAAGGCGTGGGGTCCGTACACAGGAGGTCTCGGCTACACGGGCACCGGCTGGACGGGCGCGGGCATCGGCGTGGGCGTCATCGACGCCGGCGTGGACGGCACGCACCCCGACCTCTGCGCGCGGCCTGAGTTCTGTCGCGGGACTCCCGTGAAGACCGTGCAGAACGTGAAGTTCGTCGGCAACACCGACAAGCTCGACCCGTACGTCGCCGTCGAGGACGTCGTCTCCACCGACAACACCAGCGGCCACGGCTCGCACGTCGCGGGCATCGCCGTGGGCTACGGCACCGCGTCCACCCAGCCGGGGCTGTACCAGGGCGTCGCGCCCGGCGCGAGCCTCGTCGGCATGGGCACCGGCGAGGCCGTCGAGGTCGTCAACGTCCTGGCGGCGTTCGAGTACTCGCTGGCCAACCGCGACCGTTACAACATCAAGGTCCTCAACAACTCGTGGGGACCCGGCTACGGCACGCCGTACGACCCAGACCACCCGGTCAACAAGGCCATCGACGCGGCGTGGGACGCCGGCATCTCCGTGGTGTTCGGGGCGGGCAACGACGGGCCGCGCACCGACGCGCTCAACGCGTTCTCCGTCAACCCGCACGCGATCTCCGTCGCGGGCACGAACAAGCACACGGGGCACCTCGGGTTCTTCTCCTCCCGTGGTGTGCCGGGCAGCCCGCTGTGGCACCCGACCGTCGGCGCGCCCGGCGAGAACATCGTCGGCCCGCGCGCACTGACGGGGACGACCACGCACGCAGGGGATGCGTCGTCGGCCAACCCCGACCCGATCGCCACCGAGGACCTGCCGTACTACGGCAACGTCAACGGCACGTCGATGGCGTCGCCGCACGTCGCCGGCGTCATCGCGCTCATGCAGCAGGCGTCGTACGCCTCGCGCGGCGTCTACCTCACGCCCCAGCAGGTCAAGGACATCGTCCAGAACACCGCGCAGTCCGGCGGGGCGTCGGGGCTGCCGAACTACCAGCAGTACACGATGGGCGCCGGCCTCGTGGACGCGGAGGCGGCGACCGCGGCCGCGGCGGCCGGCGACTTCCCCTCCTACGACGACGGGGAGACGTACGACGTCAAGGCGTTCAAGGGGACGGTCGGCCCGGCGGCGTTCGTGCAGACCTCGGTCTTCGAGTCGTCTATGGACGTGGTGCCCGGCGCGCTCTCGCTCGACGTCATGGTCGACTGGAAGGTCGTCTACGCCAACGACGTCGACATCACGGTCTACGATCCGTCCGGCGCCGTGCGCGGCTCGACCATGCTCATGTGCGGCGGGCCGCAGCCCAACGGGTACTCGTCGTTCTGCTCGTCCGCGCCGAACGAGCGCCTGACGTTCACCTCCCCCGCTCCGGGGACGTGGCGGGTCGTCGTCGGCGGCTTCGTCAACAGCACTGAGGACGTACGCGGCCTGTGGTCGGTCGCGTATTCCGACGGGACCGCCGGGGTGGCTCCCCCCGCCATCCCGGCCTCGGTGACGCTGACCGCCGCGACGCCCGCCTCGGTGCAGGGGCAGCCGGACGCGCTGACGGCGACCGTGCTCGACGCGTCGGGCAACCCGGTGCCGAACGCCGCCGTGACGTGGTCGTCGTCGGGCGCGGGGTCCGTGACCAACGCGGAGTACGTCACCGCGGCCGACGGCGTCGCGGGGGCGAGCGCGCTGTCCGACGCGCCCGGCGAGCAGACCGTGACAGCGTCGGTGGGCGGGCTCTCCGCTACGGCGTCGGTGACGTGGGTCGGCGTGACGGTGCCGTGCCTGACGTGCGGATCGTCCTCGGCCAGCACCCCGGGCAAGGCGAGCGGCGGCGGCTTCCTCGGGTCGGGCTCGGCGAAGAAGCACTTCGGCGTCGACGCCGAGTACAACGCCGGCGCCGCGCTGCCCGGCGGCTCCGTGTCGTACTCCGACGGCTCGCTGTCGGTGACGGCCTCGGTGGTGGAACGGTTCCGCGTCGACGGGACCACGGCGGTCTTCTCGGGTCCCGCCAAGGTCAACGGCGCCACCGGCTACCGCTACGAGGTGACCGTCACCGACAACGGCGAGCCGGGGCGTACCGACACGTTCAAGATCGCGCTGTCGCGTCCCGGCGACCCGACGTACGCGTACAGCGCGTCGGGGACGCTGGGTGGAGGGAACGTCCAGGTACGCAACGGCAGCTATTGATGGGGCCGTAGCGCCCCCAGCCCCAGAGCAACGGCCCGGTCGGCCCCGTCACCCGACCGGGCCGTTTCGTGTCCCGGGTCTCCGGTCCCCGAGCCGTACGGTGCGGCGTGTCGTTGACGGAACGTGGCACGGTCGACGTTCCCTCGATGAAACGCCGCACGGGGCGGGCTACAGCGGGTCGAGGAGGGACTCGTCGTCGCGGGTGCCGCGCAGTGACGCCTCGATCGCGTGGCGGGTGTGCCACGCGCCGGTGAGCCACGCGACCAGCCGCGCGAGGCCCGCGGGCGTGCCGTCGGTCGCGGGGGGCGACGACCACCACGCGACGGGCACGTCGTCGACGAGCAGCGGGTCGTGGATCTCGTAGCCGATGCCGTCGTGCCGCTCGGTCGCGCGCGGCGACGAGGTGACCCGCGCGGGCAGCGACGAGGCGAGGCGTACGCCGAGCACGTCGGCCAGCGCGCGGCCCAGCGACACGTCCACCGGCAGCCACGGAAGGCCGGCGAGGAGGGGCAGCAGGTCGGGGCGGTCGACGGCGTACGCCTCCCCCACCGGCACCGCGACGAGCTCGCCGTCGCGGACGGCGCGGACGTGCGTCGGGTCGAGGGGTACGTCGGCGCGGGCCAGCGCGGCGTACAGCCCCCGCACCTGCGCCATGGACGCCTCGCGCGAGGCGAGGCGGTCGGCGAGTCCCTCGAGCGCGTTGTCGTCCATGGCCTCGACGGTCGTGACGAGGCCGAGCCGCGCGACGACGGCGGCGCTCCCCTCGGGCAGCGGGGCGACGCGAGCATAGAGCCCGGACAGCAGCGGGTCGGCGTCCTCGGCGAGCAGGTCGGAGACGCGGTGCAGGCCGCCGCCGACTGCGGGCAGGACGACGTGCGCGCGCAGCCAGTCGAGGTCGTCGAGGTCGCGCAGGGAGCCCAGCGCCTCGGCCCACGCGTCGGGCCGTACCTCCTCCAGATCGCGACCCGACAGCTCCGCCACGACCCCGCACGCGACGAGCGCGTCGCTGCCGTACGTGTCGAGGAGGGCAGGAGCCGCCACGCCGAACGGGCTGTCGTCGCGTACCCACCGCGTCACCGGCGCGCCGGGCAGCAGCAGCTCGTCGGCGGCGCGCAGCTCGCCGTCCTCGTCCGGCAGCGCGAGCGAGCCGAGCCACTCGCGGCCGGCGGCGGCGGACGGCGACGTACGCAGCAGCCGCAGCACGACGTCGGCGAGCGCGTCCGGAGGTACGAGCGGGTCGTCGTCGAGCGACGCCTCGATCTCCGCGCGCAGCGCGTCGAGCACCGCGCCGGGCTCGGCGTCCACGGCACCCGCCCCGCGCAGCACCTCTGCCGCACGGCCTGTGCACGCGGACGGGTGGACCCACCGCAAGGGCAGCCCGGCCGCGTCGCTCGCCGCGACGAGGTCCGCGTCGTGCGAGAGCAGCAGCCCGCGCGGCCCGGTGACGACGCGGCCGTCGGCGAGCGGCACCGGCAGCGCGCGCAGCGCGTCCGGGTCGGGCACTCCGGCGAACGCCTCGTAGACCGCCGCCCACGACGCAGGAGAGAGGCCGTGCAGCAGCTCGACGACGTCGGCCGTGTCGAGCACGCGCACGCCGAGCGCGGCGAGGGCGGCGCGGCGCCGCAGCCACGCCGGGTCCAGCAGCGGCAGGTCGAGCACCTCGGTCACGGCCTCCGACGCGGGGCCGAGGTCGGCCACCGCGCGCCGCCCCTCGGGGAAGACCCGGGCTTCGGCGAGGAGTGGCGCCAGCGCCTCACGCAGCGCCAGGTCGAACGCGCCTGCAGGGAGTGTCGCCGGCACCAAGTCGAGCACGTCCGGCGTGTGCGGGAGCGACTCGAGGAGGGCGACGTACGCCTCCGCCGCGCGCGCCGCGAGCCACTCCGACAGCGGCCCTTGGACGACGTGCCGCCGCGACGGCTCCAGCGGCACCGACACCGACAGGAAGACGGGTACGTCCACGCGCTCGTCGGTCGGCTGCGGCGCGCGCAGCCGCCGGTCCGCGGGCGCCGGGAGGGCGACGGTGACGGTCCAGCCGGAACGTTCGCGCTCCTCGACCGGCCTGTCCGCCAGGAGCTCCGGAGGAAGCGAGCCGGAGACCGTGTGCACGACCCACGACGGGTCGCGCGTGAGCACCCGGTCCCCGACCGTCAGAGACTCCAGCGGCAGCGTGAGCAGCAGCGTCTCGTCGATCTCCGACAGGTCCACGGGGGTACGCAGCGGCAGCACGACGACGGTGTCCCACTCGGCCAGCAGCGCGGCCGCGTGGGGGTCGGGCGTGGCGTCGTACGGCAGCCGCATGACCGGCACCGCGCCCTGCCGCCGCGCGACCTCCTCGGCCAGCGCGGGGATCGCCGCGACCTCGTCAGCGGTGCGCGACCGCGACCACAGCACGCCGCCGTCACGGCTGAAGATCGCGGGCGAGTCGGTCAGCGCGAGGACTGCCTTGAAGCCGACGCCGTACCGGCCGACCGAGCCCGCTGCCTTGGCCGACGCGCGCAGGTGGCAGAGCGCCTCGACGCCCGCGGCATCCAGGGGCGCGCCTGTGTTGGCGGCGTACAGCACGCCGTCGCGCACCTCGACGAGCAGCCAGCCAGGCACGCCCGCGCGCGAAGCCGCGTCGGCGGCGTTCTGCGCCAGCTCCACGAGCGGGGAGCCGGCGGCGGCGTCCTCCTCGGCGTTCGCGTCCTCGCGGAAGCGCGCGGGCGACGCGGCCCAGGCCGCCAGCACCCGCGACCGGATGCCGTCGGTGCCCGTCACTCTTCCGGCTCGGCCTCGTCGTCGGACTCGGCCTCGGGCTCGGCCACCGGCACGTCGTCGTCCACGACCTCGAACGAGTACTCGTCCACCAGCGCGGGCGCCGCACCCATCGCGGCGACCTCCTCGCTGCCCTCGGAGTGCGCGCCGCAGCCGTGGTCGACCGCGACGACGCGGCCGTCGTCAGGGGAGAACTCGTTGCCGCACGCCCCGAAGCCGAAGCCAAGACCCCCGGCCAGCGGCACGAAGAAACCGCACGACACACAGGGAGCGGGCGCGTGACGGGCCTGCGGCGCCTGCGGGCCGGCGTCGCCGTCGTACCAGCGCTCCGCGGCCTCCACGCGCCCGATGAACGACAGCACGCGCGGCCGCCCGAGGCCCCACTCGATGAGCGGTACGTCGCTGTCGACGTCCTCGATGGCGAGCGCGAGCCGCTCGTCGTCCGGCGCCGCGGGCATGAGGTCGCCGACGCCGAGGTCGCCGGGGCGTACGCGCTCCGCCCACGGCACCCACGCCGGCGACAGCAGCGCTTCATCGCCGGGGAGGCGGTAGACGCCGTTGATGGTGACGTCCTTGGCGCGGGCGGCGCGGACGACCTGGACGCCCCAGTGCCAGCCGCGGTACCCCTCGTCGAGGCAGGCGAACAGGTGTGTGACGATCCGGTCGCCGTCGCTGACGGCGCCGCGGTGCTCGCCGACGGACTTGGGGCCGGCCTCCTCGACGGCGGCCGCGCGGGCGACGTCCACGGCGGCGGCGGCGACCGCGTCGGGCGTCGCTTCGGCGTGCGGGCGTACCTCGTCCGTGGTCGTCACCCCCGCATTCTGGCGCACGGGGAACAATGCGTGCCATGCCGCCACCACCGCGTTCGCCGCTCGCGGACGCGGTGCACCTGCCGCGCTGGGCGCAGGCGTCTCCGCTACGACCGCTGCAACGCGTCGCACTCGCGGCGGGCGCGGGCGATGCGCTGGTGGCGGTCGCGCTGGCGAACACGGTGTTCTTCAAGGTGCCGGTCGGCGAGGCGCGCGGCCGCGTCGCGCTGTACCTGCTGCTGACGATGGCGCCGTTCGCGCTGCTGTCGCCACTGGTGGGGCCGCTGCTGGACCGGACGCGCGCGGGGCGGCGCTGGGCGATCGCGGGGACGTTCGGCGGCCGGGCGGTGCTCGCGTGGGTGATGGCGCAGGCGCCGAACGGCCTGCGGATCTACCCGGCGGCGTTCTCGGTGCTGGTGCTCGCGAAGGCGTACGGCGTCGCGAAGTCGGCGACCGTCCCGCGGCTCATCCCCGAGGGCGGCACCCTCGTCGGCGCCAACGCCCGTATCACCGCCACCGCCATCGCCTCCTCGACGGTCGCGGCGATCCTCGGCCTCGGGCTCGGCAACGTCGCCGGCTACGACTGGACGCTGCGCATCGCCGCCCTCGTCTTCGTGACCGGAGCCGTCGTCGCGCTGCTGCTCCCCCGCGCGGTCGACAGCGACAACGACCCCGCGACCCGTCAGGAGTTGGCGGCGCCGCGGTTCCCGCCGTCGGTGCGCGAGGCGCTGCTCGCGGCGGTGAGCGTGCGGGCACTGGCGGGCTTCCTCACGACCTACCTCGCCTTCTTGCTGAGACGCCGCGGCTCGAACGTCGACGTCGGCCTGCTCGCGGCGTCGGTCGCGGTGGGCAGCGCGGCGGGTACGGCGCTCGGCGCGGGCCTGCGGCGTACCGCCCCCGAACGCCTCCTGCTCGTCGCGGTCACGGTCGCGGCGGCCTTCTGCGCGGCGGGGTCGTGGCGGTACTCGCTCGTCACCGCGCTGCTCGCCGCGCTCGCCGCGGCGGTCGCGGGCTCGCTCGCCAAGATCGCGCTCGACGCGACGCTGCAGCGCGACTTCGGCGACGAGGTGAGGGGGCAGGCGTTCGCGCGGTCGGAGACGGTCCTGCAGCTGTCGTGGGTGGCGGGCGGCGCGGTCGGTCTGGCGCTGCCGTTGAGCGGCGAGTACGGCCTCGGGCTGGCCGCCGTGGCGCTCGTCGTGGCGAGCGGCTGGACCCGCGTGCGCGCCGTACGGAGCAGGTCGGTAGATTAGGCGCCATGCCGCGCCGCAACGCCGTCCTCCCGCTCGTCGCCGTCGCCGCCCTCGGGCTGGTCACGGGCTGCGAGAAGCAGAGCCCGTGGGTCACCATGACCGCCGACGGCGTGGTCGTGAAGGCGCGCGCGACGAAGTACTGCCGCGAGGGCGGCAAGTGCAACGAGTCCAAGGACGCGCCGACCCTCAAGGTGAAGTCCGGCGGCATCCTCGGCATCGACGTCCCCCGCTCGGTCGCCGAGCAGGGCTGGCGGATCGGCGACCAGGGCGAGTTCCGGCACGACCACTACTTCGCGCTGCCGATCCCCGCGGACGCGCCCCCCGGCGCCTCGCAGCAGCTCCAGGTCGTCCGCGACCAGAAGCACGGCGAGGGCGTCTGGACGTTCAACATCGTCGTGAAGTAGCGCGATGGACGCCGCGTGGGCCTGGCGGGTGCTGGGGCTCGCGCCCGGCGCCGACCCCGCCGAGGTCCGTACGGCGTTCCGCGTCTCCGCCCAGCTCGTCCACCCCGACCGCGTCCGCGACCTCGCCGACGAGGTCCGCGCGGAGGCGCACCGGCGGATGGTCGAGCTCGGCGAGGCGTACCGCATCTGTACGGCCCTCGCGGCCGGCGCCCCTCCCCCGCCGCCCCGCGCTGCCGACCCGGTCCACGAGGGCCCGCTGCGCTCGGTCGGCGGTGTCGCCGCGGAGCTGCTCGAGAAGGCACGGCGCGACCTCCGTACGGCCGACGGCTGGGCCGCGAGCCGCGACGTCGTCAACGCCCTCGAGCAGGTCGCCGACGCCTGGCCCGGCACGGTCGAGGGCGACGCCGCGCGCGTGCTCCTCGTGACGTCGGCCGCCGCGGCCGGCGGGCTGTCCGCCCGCGAGCGAGCGGGTCACCTCGTCCTCGTCGCCGATCCCGTCGCGCGGGTGGAGGCGTGGGAGTCGCTGTACGGCCGCGACGAGCTCGCCGTCGCCCAGGTCGTGTACGCCCACCCCACCGCCGACGACGACCTGCGCCGCCGCGCCCGCACCCGCCTCGCCGAGCTGGGCGACTGGGCGACGCTGGCGGGCGACGACGACCCCGACGTACGCCGCAACGCCGCCGCCCACGTCCTCCTCCAGGAGTCGCTGTCCCTCGTCGAACGCGCGCCATGGCTGTCGCGGCGGGAGCGGGCGGCGTTCGACGCGGAGTGGAGCGCGTGGCGCTCTCGGGCCGCCGACCTCGACCCCCACCTCGCGCTCGACCTGCGCGCGGACCTCGCCGAGGCGGCCGCGAAGATCAGGGATGCGTACGAGCCGCGCGCGCGGGCAGGGCGCTGACCATGGCACTGACCCTGGTCGTGACCGCCGTCGCCGCCGAGCGCGACGCCGTTGCCGACGGCATCGGCTCCCCGCAGGCCGTGACCGTGGGGCCGTACGGCTCCTCGCGCCGCTGCGAGACCGAAGGCCCCGACGTCCTCGTCATGGCGGGCGGCGTAGGGCCGGCCGCCGCGGCCGCCGCGACCGCGCACGCGTGCGCGACGTACGACGTCTCGCTCATCGTGTCGATGGGCGTGGCGGGGGCGTTCGCGTCGGCGCGGCTGCGTCACGGCGACGTCGCGGTCGCCTCCTCCATCGTCGCCGCGGACCTCGGCGCGATGAGCCCCGAGCGATTCCTCGACCTGTCCGCGCTCGGCCTCGACGGCGGCGCGGCCGTGGACTGCCCGCCGAAGCTCGTCACCGCCGCGCGCGACCGGCTCGACGCGGCCGGACTGCACGTCGCCGTCGGCGCGATCCTCACGCTGTCGACCATGACCGGCACCGCCGAGCGCGCCGCCGAGCTCATGTCCCGCCACGGCGGAGTCGCCGAGGCGATGGAGGGCGCCGGCGTCGCGCACGTCGCCGCGCTGCACGAGATCCCCGTGCTGGAGGTCCGCGCCGTCAGCAACGAGGTCGGCCTGCGCGACCGCGACTCCTGGGACCTCGTCACGGCGCTCGTCTCGCTCGCCACCGCCTCCGGCGCGCTGCTCCGGGAGCCGCTGGCGTGACGTTGAGCCTCGGCTTCTCGCCGTGCCCCAACGACACGTTCGTCTTCCACGCGCTGGTCCACGGGCTCGTCGACGGGCCTGGCTTCGCCCAGCCCGTCTACGCCGACATCGACGTCCTCAACGCCCGCGCGCTCGCCGACGACCTCGACGTGGTGAAGGTGTCGTACGGCGTCCTGCCGGACCTGTCCGGCTACACCCTGCTGGCCAGCGGCGGCGCGCTCGGCCGCAGCTGCGGGCCGCTGGTGCTGACGCGTTCCCCGGGCGAGTCGCTCGTCGGCAAGACCGTCGCGGTGCCCGGCGAGCAGACCACGGCGTACCTGCTGCTGCGGCTGTGGGACCCGGGGTTCGGCGGCGTCGAGGTGATGCCGTTCGACACGATCATGCCGGCGGTCCGCGACGGTCGCGTCGATGCCGGGCTCGTCATCCACGAGTCGCGGTTCACGTATCGGGACTACGGCCTGCACGCCGTTGCCGACCTCGGGGACTGGTGGGAGGACGAGACCGGGCTGCCGATCCCGCTCGGCGCGATCGTCGCGCGGTCCGGTCTCGACACGGCGGCCATCGAGAGCGCGATCCGCGCGTCCGTCGAGTACGCCTGGGCGCACCCGGAGGCGAGCCGCGACTACGTCCTCGCGCACAGCCAGGAGCTGGCGCCCGAGGTGGTGGACGCGCACATCGCGCTGTACGTCAACGAGCTCACCCGCGACCTCGGCGACGAGGGGCGGCGCGCGGTGGACGAGCTGCTGCGGCGGGCCCGCGGCCTCTAGCCCTCGATGTCCTTGGCCACGGCGTGCACGACCTCGGAGATGGTCTTCGCCGTGCGCTTGTCGGGGTAACGGCCGCGGCGCAGGTCGGGCATGACCTTCGCCTCCAGCAGCTTGATCATGTCCTCGATGATCCCGTGCAGTTCCTCGGCGGGACGCCGCGCGGCGGCCGAGGCGGCGGCCGACAGCGACGGCGGCGCGTCGAGGACGCGCACCGACAGCGCCTGCTCGCCGCGCTTGCCCGCGGCGACGCCGAACTCCACGCGCGACCCGGGCACCAAGGCCGTCATGCCGTCGGGCAGCGCGGACGTGTGCACGAAGACGTCGCCGCCGTCGTCGCGGGAGAGGAAGCCGAAGCCCTTCTCGGTGTCGAACCACTTCACCTTGCCGGTGGGCACGGAAACCTCAACCTTGGCCGGACGCCGGAGCGTGTACGAGGGGGAACGGGCACCGCACAGGCTAACGGACGAAACCGCCCTGCCGGTACCGAGTTGTCGCCCGTACAGTGATTGCAGGGCTTGTGAGGTGGAGGGGACCCGTATGACCGAGACGCCGGTGGAGCCGCTGGTCCAGGCGCCGCCGCGGCCCCGGCGCGGCCTCGCGATCGGCGCAGGCGCGGCCGCGCTCGCCGTCGTCGCGGGCGCTGTCGTCTACGCCACCACCGCCCTGTCCGGCGGCGGCCGCCAGCCCGACGAGCTGGTGCCGAGGTCGGCGTTCGCGTACGTCAAGGTCGACCTCGACCCCGCCGCCGGGCAGAAGCTCGCGGCGCGGTCGTTCTTCGACAAGCTGCCGAAGGACGGCGACGCGCTCGAGGACCTGCTCACGTCGTTCCTGCCTGGCGACCTCGACTACGAGAAGGACGTCGAGCCGTGGTTCGACAAGCGGGCCGGCGTGGCGGCGTTCCCCGGCGCCGGCGACTCGGTCCGCGTCGTCGCGGTGCTGCGCAGCAAGGACGACGGCGACGCCCGGAAGTCGCTCGACCGTGTCGTCGCGGACGGCGATCTCGCGTACCGGATCGAGCGCGGCTACGCCGTCGTCGGCGAGCAGGCCGCCGTGGACGAGGCCGTCGCGCAGACGTCGGAGGAGTCCATCGCCGACAACGCGACGTACACCGGCGACGTCGCCCGCCTCTCCGGTGACCAGGTGGCGGTCGGGTGGGCGGACCTCGGGCGGGCGTACGACGTCGCGACCGACGCGTTCCCGCTCGCCGCGCTGCTCCCCGTCGGCGGCCCCGAGGGGCGCACCGTCGTGGGCGTGCACCTCACCGGCGACTACGCCGAGCTGCAGGGCCTGACCATCGGCGCTCAGGACGACGCCCCGGCCACCGTGGACCACGCCGTCATGACCGGGCTGCCCGCGAACACCGCGCTGGCGCTGTCGTTCGGCGACGGGGGAAAGACGCTCGACGGCGACGGCGCGGCGAGCCTGCAGGACCTCGTCGGCAAGTACCTCATCGGCAGCGGCCTGTCGGTCACCGGGGACCTGCTGCCGCTGCTCGGCAAGCAGACGGCGGTCGCCGTCGGGCCGTTCCGCGGCTTCTCGGGCTTGAAGGCGGGGATCGTGACGCAGGTCCGCGACGCCGAGAAGGCGCGCGCGACCGCGGACAAGGTGTCGGGCCTGGCGGGCTTCCTCGGGATGCCGATGAAGGCCGAGGTGTCGGGCGACACGTTCGTCCTCGCGACCCCCGAGGGCTACGCCACCGAGCTCACGAAGGGCGGCGGAGCCCTGGGCCGTTCCGAGAAGTTCCGGAAGGCCATGGGCGACCTGGAGGGCGCGTCCTTCGCGCTCTACGCCGACGTCAAGGAGGTCCAGCGCGCGGCGGCGTTCTTCCTGGGCCTCCCGAACACAGGCCTCACCTCGGTGGGCCTCGTGGGCGGGACGCGCGAGGGCGAGTCGTTCTATCGCCTGCGCCTCGTCGCCTGAGGGTTGCGCGCAGCGCCCCCGGGGCACGGCTTGGGGTGACCGTGTCCGCGACGCGAGGAGCACGTACCGATGAGCGAGCCCGACATCCGTTCCGACGCCCGCGCTGACGCCGAGCAGCAGATCGACGAGGAGGCCATGCAGGCCGCCGAGGGTCTGACCGTCTCCGAGGACGTCAAGGAGAACTACCAGGAGGCCACGGAACGCGGCGCCAACCAGCAGGGAGAGGGCCGCACCCCGTAGTCACGCGACAGGGGATTGGGGGCGGGATGGGGGCCGCCGTACCGGCGACTAAAGGAGCGCAGCGGGACTAGCCGGTGCGGTGGCCCCCGTCCCGCCCTTTACGCTGACGGAGTGGCTAGGCATGCGGAAGAACCCCGCGCTGGGGACAGACTCGTTCAAGTGGGCGCAGCCGTATTTCTCGTGGGGCTGCTCGCCATCGTCGTCATGTTCGTGCCGTTCGTGGTCGACCTGGTCACCGAAGGCGCGCGGTACGCGCAGGCCAACCACGAGTACGGCGTAGCCCTCAACCTCGCGACGTTCCTCACCTGCGTCGGCTTCGGGCTCGGCCTCGTCGGTCTCGTCCGCCAGGCGCGCGAGTCCAGAGCGAGAGCACGCGACATCGGCTGAGGTTACTGGTGAGTAGCGACGGCGGCCGAGCACGAACCGGTGAGCGGCGACGTCGCTACTCACCAGTAACCACGGGGCCTCGGCGGGGGTAGCGGGGGGCCGCGACTAAGGCAGGTCGGCGACATCGACGCCGCGCTCACCCAGCCACGCGCGCGCCTCCTCGATCCGCTCGCCCCGTACTTCGACGATCACCCACGCGAGGTGCTCCTCGACGTTGGCGCGGCGGATGTTGGTGTGCAGGCCGAACCGTTCGCCGAGCTCCCACAGGACGGGCTCGGAGACGAGGTCGTCGGGGTAGGTGAGGTGCCAGTGGGCGTTCACCGGTACGCCTCCGGGTCGGGCAGCAGGTCGTTCATGGACCCTGACCTGAACGCCTCGACCGTCACCTCGCCGAACCCCTCGACCGGCACGCCGCTGGCCGCGACCGCCGCGACGAGGTCACCGTCGACCTCGAGCCGCGCCGCATCGCCGAGATCACGGACGCGGAGGTCACGGACGTCGAACCCGTTGGCGCGGAGCCATTCCCGCGCGGCGGCCTCGGCGCGTTCGACGCGGGCGAGGCGGGCGGGGGTGACCTCGATGCCGTACGCCACCCGGCTGGCCAGGCAGGCCGCCGCGGGCTTGTCCCACGTGACGAGGCCCCACGCGCGGGAGGCGGCGCGGACCTCGGCCTTGGTGAGGCCGGCGTCGAGGAGGGGGGTGACGGCGGCGCGTTCGGCGGCGGCGCGGATGCCGGGGCGGAAGCCGGCGCGGGCGTCGTCGGCGTTGGTGCCGGTCGCGACGTACGCGATGCCGAGCGCGTCGGCGAGCGGCCGCAGGGTGTCGAGCAGCTCGGACTTGCAGAAGTAGCAGCGGTCGCCGGCGTTGGCGCGGTAGCCGTCGCGCTCGAACTCGTACGTCCGCGGTGTCTCGTGCCGCACGCCGAGGCCCGCCGCGAACTCCCTCGCGTCCGCCAGCTCCGACGCGGGCAGGCTGGGCGAGACGGCGGTGGCGGCGACGACGCCGTCGGGGCCGAGCGAGCGCACGGCGGCCGCGAGCAGGAACGCCGAGTCCGCTCCCCCGCTGAACGCCACCATGACGGTGCCGTACGAGCGCAGGGCCGCGTCGAGGTCGTCGAGCTTCACCCCGCCATCCTCCACCACGCGGCGAACTCGCCGAGGTGCGCGAGGACGACGTCGGCTCCGTACGCGCGCAGGTCCTCCGCCGAGCACGGGCCCGAGGCGACGGCCACGGACACCGCACCGGCCACGCGGGCGCCGTCGACGTCGGCGGTGTGGTCGCCGACGTACGCCGTCGCGCCGTGCTCCCGCAGGGTCTCGCCCTTGGCCGGCCCCCACCGCCAGCCGACGACGTCGTCCGCGGGAATGCCGACGGCGTCGAGTGAGGAGACGGCGAGGGCGTGCTGCTTGGCGGTGACGACGACCGCCCGCGCGCCGGACGCGCGGACCAGTGCCACGGCATCGACCGCGCCGGGCAGCGCGGTCGTGAGCGGGATGGCGTACGCCGGGTAGAGGGCGCGGTACAGGTCGGCCGCCGCAGGGACCTCGGCCGCGGGAAACCAGTGCGCGAGCTCGACCTCCAGCGGCGGGCCGAGGCGCGACGCGACGAGCTCGCCGTCGATGCGTACGCCGGTCTCCGCCGACACCGCGGCGAGCGTCGCGACGACGCCCGCCCGCGGGTCGATCAGCGTCATGTCGAGGTCGAAGCCGACCACGGCATGACGCGTCAGCGGTCGTCCTGCTTGAGCGCGGTGTCGACGCTGACGGCGGCCGCGACGACGAGCGTGCGCAGCGGCTCGTCGAGCTGGCGGTGGATGCGGACGACGTAGTTGTCGGCCGTCGTGAACATCGCCTTCGCCAGGCCCTCGAACGTCTTCTTGATGCGCGCCACCTCGGCGCCCTGGGCGTCGTTGATCGCGAAGTCCCAGGCGCGCCAGTTCTCCGCCTGGATGCCGCCGACGCGCTCGCCGGCGACCTCGAACGCGAACCGGATCTTGCCGATGGCGTTCTCCTGGCGGATCTGACCGATCTCGTTGCCGTTCGGGCCGCTGACGATGACCCGGCTCTTCATGAACTTCGCGGGCCGGTGCAGGCCCAGCACGACGCGGCCGTTCGCGTCGCGCACCTCGAGGCGGTGGCTGAGGAACTGGTCGTACTGCGTGAGGAGCCGGATGGCCTTGCGCATCGTGCCCTGGCCGACCTGGACGACGGAGCCGAGCTGCGTGCCGTGGGCGTCGTAGACGGCGTACTCGTTGGTCAGCTCGATGAGCTTGGCCTTCTGGTTCACGACGAGGACGGGCGTGTCGAAGATCGTCCCGCCGCCGCCCGGCACCGGCTCGGTGATGCCGGCCTGCTTCTGGACCTGCCGCTGCACCTTCTCCGGCTTGCTCACGGTGACCGGCGCGGCCATCGGCGCGAGCGGGCTGGTGCTCTGCTGGCCGGCCGTCGAGACGTGCTCGGTCCACTGCGCGCCGTCCCAGTAGCGCTGCTCGAACTGCGACGTCGGGTCGGGGTACCAGCCGGCGGGCGGCTGCGAAGGAGTCTCGGTCATGCCGCCCAGCCTAGGTCGTCGGCGGGCGGCCGCGCCGGGATTGGCGGACGACCATGTCGTGATCTTGACGACGTTCGTACGAGCCGAGCAGCACGAACGTCGTCAAGATCACGATTCTCGCGGAGCAGTCTTAGCGGGTGTCGCCGGGGAGTTTGTTGCAGACGAGCGCGGAGACGCGGAAGCCGAGGCCGATGTCCCAGCAGTCCTCGCGGGGGCCGGCGTCGGCGACGCCGCCGAGCAGCGGCAGGGCGAGGGCGGTGGCGAGCAGCAGGCGGGTACGCACGAGGGGCCTCCGGGTGGAGTGAGGGGGTTTGCCCTGACCCTACCCACCGCATCCCGCGCGGAACGCCGCCCGCGCCGCAGCGCGTGGCGGAGCGATCGGTCGTGATCTTGGCTACGTTCATGCTGCCCGGCCGTCACGAACGTAGCCAAGATCACGAAAATCGCCATCCGGCTCCCAACGTCGCGAGGGCGGCCCCGCAACGTTCGCGGGACCGCCCTCGGCGGGGGTGTTACGGGACTTAGAAGTCCATGTCGCCCATGCCGCCGCCCGGCGCACCGGCGCCGGCCTTGACCGGCTCCGGCTTGTCGGCGATGACGCACTCCGTGGTGAGGAAGAGCGCGGCGATCGACGCGGCGTTCTGCAGGGCAGAGCGCGTGACCTTGGCCGGGTCGATGATGCCGGCCTTGATCATGTCGACGTACTCGCCGGTGGCCGCGTCGAGGCCGAAGCCGACCTCGAGGTTGCGCACCTTCTCGGTCACGACGCCGCCCTCGAGGCCGGCGTTGATCGCGATCTGCTTGAGCGGGGCCTCCAGCGCGAGGCGGACGATGTTGGCGCCCGTCGCCTCGTCGCCCTCGAGGTCCAGCTTCTCGAACGCGGTGGTCGCCGCCTGCAGCAGCGCGACGCCACCACCCGCGACGATGCCCTCCTCGACGGCCGCCTTCGCGTTGCGCACGGCGTCCTCGATGCGGTGCTTGCGCTCCTTGAGCTCGACCTCGGTGGCCGCGCCGGCCTTGATGACGGCGACGCCGCCGGCCAGCTTGGCGAGGCGCTCCTGGAGCTTCTCGCGGTCGTAGTCCGAGTCGCTCTTCTCGATCTCGGCCTTGATCTGGTTGACGCGGCCCGCGATCTGGTCGGCGTCGCCCGAGCCCTCGACGATCGTCGTCTCGTCCTTGGTGATGACGACCTTGCGGGCGCGGCCGAGGAGCTCGAGGCCGGCGTTGTCCAGCTTGAGGCCGACCTCCTCGCTGATGACCTGGCCGCCGGTGAGGATGGCCATGTCCTGCAGCATCGCCTTGCGGCGGTCGCCGAAGCCGGGCGCCTTGACGGCGGCCGAGCGGAACGTGCCGCGGATCTTGTTGACGACGAGCGTGGCCAGGGCCTCGCCCTCGACGTCCTCGGCGAGGATGCACAGCGGCTTGCCGCTCTGCATGACCTTCTCGAGGACAGGGAGCAGGTCCTTGACGGCGCTGATCTTGCTGTTGACGAGCAGGATGTACGGGTCGTCGAGGACGGCCTCCATCCGCTCCGGGTCGGTGACGAAGTACGGCGAGATGTAGCCCTTGTCGAAGCGCATGCCCTCGGTGAGCTCGAGCTCGAGGCCGAAGGTGTTGCTCTCCTCGACGGTGATGACGCCTTCCTTGCCGACCTTGTCCATCGCCTCGGCGATG
>Ga0190268_10000003_pt1 | contig 161178 bp, 177 predicted proteins | sample Popmic249T_FD_133750 | JGI IMG/M metagenome (GOLD analysis project Ga0190268, IMG submission 133750) | Populus adjacent soil microbial communities from riparian zone of Blue River, Arizona, USA - 249 T | ecosystem: Environmental > Terrestrial > Soil > Riparian zone | place: USA: Arizona... | reverse complement strand
GCGATGCAGTCGAAGTAGTCGCAGAACGCGGACGGCGGCCGGGAGATGACCGAGCCGCGACCGCAGAAGTTGTAGCCCCACGGGTTGGCGGGTGCGCCGCACGTCGTCGCGACGAGCGGCCGTGGCTTCACGGTCGTCCGTACGGGCGCCGGGGTGCGGGTCGCGACGACCGTCGCCTTCGTCGGCCGCGTGGTCGCCCGGACCGGCGGCTTCGTGGCCGGCCGCGCCGCGGGCGTACGCCGCGCTGCCGGCCGTGCGGTCGATGCGCGCGGTGAACCCGTCAGCGCGGCCGGGTCGGGCGTGACGTCCTCGCAGGCGGTGGCGCCCAGGAGCACCACGGCGAGCGCGGCGGCGAGGCGGAGCTTGGCGGACATGGCGTTCCCCCGATGTCGTACGGACCGGACGCCATCGTCACCCGCGCATGCCGCCGTGTCCTGGAAACGCCCGAATCACTTGGGCGGCAGGGACTCCGCGTACGCCATCGACCGCGACACCCACACCGCCAGCACGTCGTCGTCGAGCACCTCGCCGGACACCATGACCCAGCCGGTCATCGGCCTGCCGGTGAAGTCGAACGGCCGCGCGCCGGGCTCCGTCAGGGTCGCCTCGTACTCGTCGCGCGGGACCCGCACCGCGAGGTCGTCGCCGATGATCCCGACGGCCATGTTGCCGTCGAGCATGAACGTCGCCCCGCCGAACATCCGCTTCTCCGGCAGCCCGCACAGCTCGCGGACCCGCTCGGCCAGCACCTCGTCGTACGCCATGCGGGGAGCGTACGGCGCGCTATCGTCCCGCTCGTGCTCCCTGTCCTGGACGTCAAGCGGATTGAGAACTGGGTCGCCGAGAGCGGCCCGCCACCGCACATCGAGCTGCGCTGGGAGCTCGTCGCCGACAACGACCGCGTGACGTTGTACGAGCACGCGCCGCCGTGGGACGGGGAGGGCGAGTGGACGCGGCGCGAGATGGCGCAGTTCCGGTACGCGCGGTCTGAGTGGACCCTGTGGTGGGGCGACTCGCACTCCCGCTGGCGCCGGTACGTGCCCTGCCCGCCGTCCGCGCACGTCGGCGACCTCATCGCGGCGTACGAGCAGAACGAGCACGGCTGCTTCGACTGACTACCCGATCCCCGCGAGGGCGGCGCGGGGGTCGGCGTTCGGCGGGCCGGCCAGCTCCCACGTGCCGCTGCGGCGGTGCAGCGGGTACCAGAGCCCGTCCTGTCCGAGCCGCAGCTGCTTGGAGTCCGACGCGTCGCTGACCTGGTTGCGGTAGACGTGCGCGTTGCCGCCGAGCGCGGCGACGCCCTCGTAGACGTCGGCCTCGTCGGGCGACCAGGTCTGCTCCATGATCGCGAGCGCGTACCGCCCGCCGCGCAGCCACGCCGCCGCCCGCCGCGAGAGCTGGCGCGCGGGCAGGCCGGCCTTCTTCGCGAGCCGGTCGAGTGACGTCGTGCCGAGCAACGACGCCGCGCGGCGCGCCAGGTCCTCCTCGGCCGACAGCGTGAGGCCGCCGTCGCCCGCGCCTGTGACGAGCTCCCACGCGCGCTGCGCCGCGTCGGCGGCGAGCGCCTGCAGGTCGGCCGGCGAGACGGTGCCCTCGGGCGGCGCGCCGACGAGCGGGCTCGGCTTGCCCGGACGGTGCGGCGGCAGCGGCAGGTCGGGCAGGGGCGCGGGCACCCGCGCGAACGCCTCCGCCGCGTCCTCGTCGTCGGCCTCCGCGGCGACGAGGACATCGGCCGACTCCCCGGAACGCCTGGCGCGCAACGCTCCCAGCACTTCGGCGCGCGTACGGCCGCGCAGCAGCAGCAGCTCGAACGGGTCGCCGTCGAGCAGGTCCGCGACGAGGTAGCAGACCGCCGCGGCGTGCTTGCACGGCACCGCCTCGTCGGGGCACGAGCAGGTCAGCTTGAGGTCGCCGGGCTCGGGCAGCAGCGACAGGCCGGCCGCGGCGACGTCGGCGACGAGGTCGGCGGGCAGCTCGCCGTCGAGCAGCGCGGCGGCGTGCGCGATGCGGGCGGAGACGACGTCGTACAGCCGCTTCCACTCCTCGCCGGTGAACGTCCGCAGCGCGACCGTGACGTCGTACGGCACGACCCGCGAGCCGCGCACGACGGCGGTGACGCTGCCGGGTGTGACGTCGAGGGAGCGGACGGCGTTGCCGCGCGCGTACGCCTTGCCGCGGGCGAGGCGCGCGGGGTCGAGACCGGCGCGGCGTTCGAGCGCGGCCATCCACTCGCGGCCCCACCACGTCGTCCCGAACGGCTTCGTCATCCGAGGCTCACCAGCTCGGCCAGCTCGTCGTCGGACAGTTCCGTCAGCCACGCCTCGCCCGCGCCGACGACCGACTCGGCGAGCTCGCGCTTGCGCGCCATGACGTCGGCGATGCGGTCCTCGAGCGTGCCCTCGGCCATGAGCTTGTGCACCTGCACGGCGCGGTCCTGGCCGATGCGGTGCGCGCGGTCGGTGGCCTGGTCCTCGACGGCGGGGTTCCACCAGCGGTCGTAGTGGATGACGTGGGTGGCGCGGGTGAGGTTGAGGCCGGTGCCGCCGGCCTTGAGCGACAGCAGGAAGACCGGCACGCCGCCCTCCTGGAAGCGCGTCACCATGTCCTCGCGCTGTCTTGCGGGGACGCCGCCGTGCAGGAACACCGTGTCGATGCCGCGGCCGTTGAGGTGGCGTTCGAGCAGGCGGCACATGGTGACGTACTGCGAGAACACCAGCACCCCGTCGCCCTCGTCGACGATGACGTCGGTCAGCTCGTCGAGGGCGTAGAGCTTGCCGGAACGCCCGTCGGTCGGGCCCTCCTGGCCGAGGTACTGGGCGGGGTGGTTGCAGATCTGCTTGAGCTCGGTGAGGAGCTTGAGGACGAGGCCGCGGCGTTCGATGCCGGCCTTCTTCGCGATGGTGTCGAGGGCCTCGCGGACGACGGCGGTGTAGAGCGTGGCCTGCTCGGCGGTGAGCGGGACGACGTGGTCGGTCTCGATCTTCGGCGGCAGCTCGGGCGCGATGCCGGGGTCGGACTTCCTGCGGCGCAGCAGGAACGGCCGTACGACGCGGGCGAGGCGTTCGGTCGCGTCGGGGTCGCGGTAGCGCTCGACGGGGATCGCGACGGTGCGGCGGAACCGTTCGAGCGGACCCAGGAGTCCCGGCGTCGTCCAGTCGAGGATCGACCAGAGGTCGGTGAGGCGGTTCTCGACCGGCGTGCCCGTAAGCGCGACACGGGCCTGCGCGGGGATCGCGCGCAGCTCGCGGGCGCCGCGGGAGAGCGGGTTCTTCACGTGCTGCGCCTCGTCGGCGGCGACCAGCCCCCACGCGACCTCGGCGAGGGCCTCGCGGTCGCGGCGGATCATGCCGTACGTCGCGAGGACGATCTCGTTGGGACGCACGTTCTCAAGGTGCCGCTCGCCACCGTGGAAGCGGCGTACGGGGATGCTCGGCGCGAAGCGCGCGCACTCGCGCTCCCAGTTGCCGAGGACGCTCGTGGGGCAGACGACGAGCGCGGGACCCGCGGGGTCGCCGTCGCGCTCGTGGCGGAGCAGGTGCAGCGCGATGAGCTGGATCGTCTTGCCGAGGCCCATGTCGTCGGCGAGGCAGCCGCCGAGGCCGAGGTCGGTCATCTCGCGCAGCCAGCGCAGGCCGCGCAGCTGGTACGGCCGCAGCGTCGCGACCAGCGTCTTCGGCGGCTCGACGGTCTCGGAGTCGCGCGCGGCGGCGACGTTGGACAGCATCGCGGCGACCTCGGCGATGCCGCCGGTCGCGGCGAAGTCGACGACCTCGTCCTCGACGACGATGCGTCCGGTCAGCGCGGCAGCGAGGGCGTCCATGCCGGTGAGGCGTTGCGGCGTACGACGGTTGAGGCGTTGCAGCAGCGCGGGGTCGACCTTGAGCCAGCGGCCGCGCAGGCGGATCAGCGGGCGCTTGGCTTCGGCGAGCAGCGTGAGCTCGGTGTCGGTGAGGCGTTCGCCGTCGAGGGTCGCCTCCCACTGGAACTGCAGAAGGGTGTCGAGGGAGAACGTCCTTGCGCCTTCGGTGGGGAGCGCGGGGGTCGTGGCGACGGCGCGGATCGTGACGCCGCCGGCGAGGAGCTCCTTGGGCCAGAGGACTTCCAGGCCGGCGTTGCCGAGCGCCTCGGCGCCGTCACCCAGCAGGTCGGCGATCGCGTCGTCGTCGAGGTCGAGGTGCGTGGGAGCGGCGGTCTGCAGGGCTGCCTTCAGTGGGGGCCAGGCGGTCGCGCCTCTGCGGAGCGCGAGCAGGAGGTCCGACTCGGCGCCGCCGCCGAGTCGTTCGAGCACTGTCGCCGGCGCGCGCCACAGGTCCTCCGCGTCGACGACGAGGCTCGGGTCCGTACGGCTGCGCAGCTGGATGACGGCGGTGAGGTCGTCGTCGTTCTTCTGCTCGATCCGCAGGCCCGCGCGGGCGCCGGCGAGGCCGCGGCTGCTGTCGGCGAGCCAGCCCTTGAGCGCGCTGACGTCGGTGGCGGCGCGGGCGGCGTACGCCGGGCTCTTCGTGACCTGCGCCGCGGCGGCCGTACGGACCATCGTGTCGGCGACCGCGTCGCAGAACTCGCGGACCACCGCCTCGGCCGTACGGATGCGCAGCGGGCTGGTGCCGGGGACGGCGATGGCGTGCGCGGCGGCGGGGCAGGCGGCGACCAGCTGTGCGAAGCGTTCGGCGTCGGCGGCGTCGAGGGGGCCGAGCCGCCAGGCGTCGTAGCCGGAGTCGGTGACGGCGGGGACGACGCGGCCGCGCGCGACGAGGCTGAGCGCCCAGGTGGCGGTCGCGGCCCAGAAGCGCGTGGTGTCGTCGAAGACCTTGCCGTCGACGAGCTGGGGAAGGACGTCGGCGAGGCCGTACTTCGTGGCGGTGACCGCCTGGCGGCGCGGGCCGTCGTCGGTCGGGACGACGAGGTCGACCGTGGTGCGGGCGAACGGCTCCGCGACCGCCAGCACGCCTGCGCGCGGCGGGTCGCCGGGCAGGAACGTCGCCTGCCCCCGGAGCTCCACGGCCATCAGGCCAGCCTAAGCCCGGCAGGGTGCTTCCCGCGCGTGCTGTTGCCAGGGAACCATAGTAAGAAAATAATGGTTCTATGAGGGTGACCGGTGTGCTCAACGGCACGGAGTACGCGATCGACCACGATGCTTCGGTCGACCGCCTAGCCGCGGTGGAGCCAGAGCCGGTACGCGATCACTACGTCGTCGTCCGCGGCCGCCGATTCCCGCCGAAGCAAGCCCTCGCGGTACTCCTGAACATCGACAGGGCCGACTTCACGACCTATCAAGCTCGCCGGATCCTGCATCGCCTGGGCTTCGAGGTTGGACGGCGCCGTTCGAGCTCTTCCGAAGCGGTCCCGCTTGGTGTCGGCATTGCGCCCGGCGTCGTGGAAGTGCGGACGGTGGGTGCCGCGCGGGGTAACGCGGAGAGGGGCGTGAGCACATTGAGGGAGTACGTCGGGCAGTGGGTCGCGGTGCGGGGCGACGAGGTGTTGGTGTCCGGGGCATCCCCGCAGGAGGTCATCCGGACGTTGCAGCGGCGGGACCTCACGGCCGAGTCCTTGTTCAGGGTCCCGCTCGACCCGACACGCGACGTGCTCGGCGGCTGAGTTGGAGATCCCCTTCCGGCTGCTGCCTGGACGGGCAGAGGCCGTGGCGCGGCCTCTTGTCGACGTCCATGTCGCGGGGATCGAACGCACCGGGCTCGCGTGTCTGGTGGACACGGGTGCGTTGCGGAATCGCTTCGGGCAGTGGATCGCCGACATCGCGGACCTCGACCTGCGTTCTTGCGAGGTCGAGACGTTCGCGCTCGGGGGGCATCTCACGACGGGCCGCACGGTCGACGTTGACCTGCGGTTGGGCGACTACCACTGGAGAGCGCCGGTCTCGTTCTGTGATCCCTGGCCGTGGGACTTCCAACTCCTCGGCCAGGAGGGGTTCCTTCGGTACTTCGATGTCTGTGTCTCAGCGGCGGCGCTGCGCCTCGATGTCACGCCGGCATCCGAGTGACGCGATCGTGCTTCAGGGTGGAGAGCTAAGTGATGGCAATGGACCGATCCTCCCGGGGCTCACATGGACACCGCTTCCGGGGTGGTCGGTGGGACGACGGTCGACCTTGCGTGGGCAGGAGACCGCTGCCCGGACGACGGCGATCAGGCCAGCCTGAGTTCGCCGCTCGTCTCGGGCCGCAACGGGGACGGGGACCTGTGGACACGGCAAACTTGGCGTAGCGCCGTCAACGGCGCTTACACGCAAGATGTGACGGAGGACGCCGTGGCAAGGGTGAACGAGTTCATCGAGGTACGGGGCGGATCGTTGCCGCACCCCACCGTCGTCGACGTCCGGCATCAGGTCGTTGACACCGGCGGGGAGAAGTACCTCCAGATCACGACATTCGGGTCGAAGTTCCGGGAGACAAGGCCCAAGCCCAGCCAGACACTCCAGTTCGACAAGAAGGCGGCGACGCGCATGATCGAGATCCTGCGCGCCACGTTTCCCGACCTGCGGTAGGCGCCAAGCGCGCCTCCGCGTCACCTCGTACGTCAGGAGCTAGATTGACCGCATGGCCACGTCCGTCGAGCTCTTCGCCGGCGGCGGCGGCATGGCCCTGGGCCTTCATCTTGCGGGCTTCGACCACCTACGCCTTGTCGAGTGGGACGAACGCGCGTGTGACACCTTGCGGTTGAACGCGACCAGGCCTGACCCCACCATCGGCCAACCGCCGTGGGCGGTAGAGCGCGTTGAGTGCGGCGACGTCCGAAAGTTCGCCGCCGAACGCGCAGCGGACTACCACGGCATCGATCTGGTCGCCGGCGGGCCTCCGTGCCAGCCCTTCTCGCTCGGTGGACTCCACGCTGGCGACAACGACGAACGGAACATGTTCCCGGCGGCGTTGGACGTCGTCCGTGCATGCGTCCCGAAGATGGTGGTCTTCGAGAACGTCCCGGGCCTGTTGCGACCATCGTTCAAGCCGTACTTCGACTACGTCCGTGACCAACTCGAGGCCCCGTCCGTGGTGCCCCGTCGCGGGGAGACGTGGCATGACCACTGGGCACGAGTGCGTCGACGTGGGCCGGGGACGGATGTCCGGTATCGCGTCGCGAGACAGGTCATCCTGGCCGCCGACGTCGGTGTTGGGCAGTCGCGGCGCCGGGTCTTCCTGATCGGGATCCGCGAGGACCTCGGGGTCGAGTGGGGCGAACTGGCCGGCGATCACTCGGAGGACGCGCTGCTCTACGACAAGTACGTCAGCGGGTCGTATTGGGAAGAGCACGCTGATGACCCCGTCGTGCGTGGGATCGTCCGTAGCGGATTGCCGCAAGCCCCCTCGATCGTCTCGCGTCGCATAGCCCGACTACGCGATACGGGGAGGCCATCGGACAAGCGTTGGCGCACGGTGCGTGACGTACTGCGCGAGCCAGAGCCGCTTCCGACTCCCGTGGACGGCGAGCAACGTGGACAGTGGCCGAACCACGTCGGGGTTCCCGGCGCGCGTTCCTACCCTGGACATACCGGAAGTGACATCGACGCGCCGGCCAAGACGATCAAGGCGGGTGTTCATGGCGTCTGCGGTGGCGAGGCGATGATCCGCTTCTCCGATGGCTCGTTGCGATACATGACTACCCGAGAGGCGGCTCGCGTCCAAGGGTTCCCGGACTGGTACGAGTTCACCGGAGCCCGCAGCCACGCTATGCGTCACATCGGCAACGCCGTCGCCGTTCGGGTCGCTCAAGCCGTCGGCGAGCGGCTCCGAACCTTGACCGGCGTCTGACGTCACCGCGATAGCGTTGATCCGTGAGTGACTCGCGGCCGGACCTCGATTTCAAGCTCTCCATCACGCGTGCTCTAGCGGATCAACTGGCCGAGGCGTTGCGCCGTTGCGTTCCCACGGTGCTCACGGTGGATGCGCTCACCCACCTGCAGGACCGACCCGGCGTCTACCAGTTGCTCATCAACGACGAGCTCGTGTACATCGGCAAGGCGAGTAGGTCACTGCCATCCCGTCTCGCGGCGCACGCGAGGAAGCTGTCCGGACGCCAAGGGTTCGAAGATCGCGAAGTCCGCTTCGTGTGTCTCTACGTGGACGAGGACCTTGAGGCGTCCGCCCCCGAAACACTGCTCATCAAGCGACATCGGACGCACAGCGCGGCGTTGTGGAACACGAACGGCTTCGGGAACAACGATCCGGGTCGCCGCCGTGACACCAGCAGGGTCGCGGTCAACCACTTCGATGCGCTGCACCCGATCAACCTTGACGTGGTGGTCGATCTGCTGCCGGGACCGATGACCGCGGCCGAAGCCCTGCCGATGCTGAAGGCGGCCCTTCCGTACCTCCTGAGGTTCGAGGACCCGAGGAGAAACGATTCAGCGGCGAGCGACTACACGAACGCGTCCCTGATGATTCCCGACGCCAGGATGCCCGCGCGTGATGCGATAGCAATCGTTCTCAAAGCGCTGCCTCCACGGTGGCAAGCCACCGCGCTACCGGGTTACATCATCTTGTATCCCGAGAATGGAACTGAGTACGACAGCGCCATGTTCTATTGGCGCTCGTTCGGTGGTGGAGTGACGTTCGCCGAAGGCCCCCGTCGCCTTGGAGCGGCCGAAGTGCCCAACGCCGACAAGGACGACGGCATCGAGAAGGGTTCCGAGGAGGCTCTCTAGTGCGGGATGCCGCAGTCACCAGCCGGATCATGGCGGCGGTGAAGAGCAAGAACACCGAGCCTGAACTTCTTCTTCGTCGGGCGCTACACCGGCGCGGTCTTCGATATCGTCTACACGCGAGGAGCATTCCGGGGCGACCGGACATCGTATTCGCGCGTGCGCGTCTGGTGGTTTTTGTCGATGGCGACTTCTGGCACGGTCAGGGGTGGCGAGAGCGTGGCTTCGATTCGTTCGAGGCGCAGTTCGCTCGACATCGCGACCCGGAGCGGTGGCGTACAAAGATCCAACGAAATATCGCACGCGATCGGGAGGTTAATGCGGCGCTCGTTTCTCTCGGCTGGCGCGTTGTACGGGTATGGGAGAGCGAGGTCAGGCGGGATGTAGAGGCTGTCGCTGATACGGTTGAGACTCAAGTATTAGGCGGCCACCACAGCACTACAGCTCACCAGTGAGCCAATCGTCAAGCACCCTTAATCTAAATTCGAGCGCACTGCGGTCATTTGGACTCTGCGCGAGTCGGTCGAACTCCAGTAGGTTGTATTGCGCCGGCTCCAACTCGTCTTCTGCGACGGCCCGGTTCTCGTGCCTGACCCGGTCGAACTCGACCAGGTCGGCGCGCTGGGGCAAGTCGACCTTCTGCCTGAGGCGCAACTGGAACAGTAGGAAGTACAGGGACACCATGCTTACACTGGATAATAGCATCCGGTCATTGTCGACGAATACACTCGCGAGGGAGTCGAGTACCTTCATCGCTTCTACCGAAGCACTATTCATGCGCGTCCCGCCCTGAGGGGAGTCCTTGACCTCGTGGAAGAACGCATCCAGCCGATACTTCTTGACATCTCGCACCGAGACGTCGGCCGGCACGCTCTGAGTGCCAAAGTCCGGATCATCTGCCCAGAGGAGAAACTTTGCGGCTAGATCGTAGTGGCGATACCGCTTGTTCGAAAACCCTAATTTTTTGGAAAAAAACTCGTGCGTGACTAGGGATAATACGGCACTTCGGGCGGGGCCACCAATGGCATTCCGCTTTTCGGCGGCGTTGAGGGGTACGGCCTCGTTCAACCTCGAGAACATTTCTTCGATCATCTCAAGATCGTCTGTTCGTATAGCAACGATGTCGAGCGATGTCGCATTCATTAAGGCCGCAAGCTCTGGGTGTTTCTGCGACAGCTCGTTATAGGTGAGTCCCGCCGCACTCACTTGGGGATCGTCGAATAGAACGAAATCGTCACCTAGCGGGAAGGCGTTATCAAGATAACCCCAAATGGCCTCAAGGCGCTGCTTTCCATCAACCAATGCGTAACGTACACGCCGGCCGTCAATCGTCATTGGCGTCGCAAACTGGTGGAAGTAGATCTTGGGAATGTCGAAGTTGTTCAAGAGAGAGTCGATGAGAAGTTGCTGCTTGTCGACGGGCCATATCGCACCTTGGCGCTGGTAGGTCGGGTTCATGTCTATTTGGTCACGAATGCCATGAACATAGCCGACGCTGTTATGCCGGAGTGGGCTTACATCTATATCCACCGTCGCTCCTTAACGCCGAAATGTGGAGGATATACGGTCGCAGATGTGTGACAAATCAGGATACACAGTAGACGCATTGATGTTAAAGGTGTCGAGTTCATTGCGTATCTGCTCTTTATGTGGGAGGGGTATGGTCCAAGAGTCGAACGCGGCGGGTACGACCGTGTTGAGGGGTCGCATGTCGGAGGCGTGTGAGACCGTGAAGACGCCACTCTGCGCAATTACTCGATCGAACGATCGTGGCGCGAGGACTGCCAATGAGCTCTTTCGAGGGCCTGCAGTGAGCGTGTCCGGGAGGTACTCACCGAGCGCTTCGTCATGATCCAACAGCAGGATGCCAGTCGGCCCCGCGTAATGAGCTGCGTTGACAGCGAGGGGGTCCATAGCCCAAAGTTGGCCGTCCACGCGTCGGCCGTCAACTTCGTCGCGTTCAGCCGCGAAGTATAGGCCAATTAGTGGATTCTCAGTCCAGTCTAGAAGTCGCGTGGGGACTCCGTGATGCTGAGCGAGACAAATCCACTCCCATTTGTGTTGCGGGCGGTGACGGACTCGCGACGCAGATTCCTGAACGAACCGCTTTAGCATCGCGGCTTCTTCCTGCAGCCACCCGCGGTTGCGCGACACGGGCGGTGTCAGCGACCACGTCGCATCGGAGTGGCCTCGAAACCAACGTTGTGGAGGCCCTGCCGTACTCCGGAGCGCGTCCAGGAGGTCCGCTACGCAGGTGATATCCACCGGGACGATCTCCCCCTTGGGTGCCGTGATGGTACCGCCGTGGTCAGTCATTCTATGTGAAACTCGGTGCTCGGCTGCTGTGCCGTACGGCGCGTCTGGGCCCGGAGGCGGCGGAGCCTCCGGTAGCGTCGGGGGACCGTTCCGGACCGCTCGACCGAAAGCCGCCGTGACCCTCGCGACCTCCTCGTACGACCCCGCCCCTCCGTTGCGCGCGTGGCAGCGCCGTGCCCTCGTGGCGTACCTCCAACGCCGCCCGCAGGACTTCCTCGCCGTCGCGACGCCTGGCGCCGGCAAGACGACGTTCGCGCTCAAGGTCGCGACCGAGCTGCTGAACGACCACACGGTCCAGGCGGTCACGGTCGTCACGCCGACGGAGCACCTCAAGTCGCAGTGGGCGCAGGCCGCGGCACAGGCCGGCATCGACCTAGACCCGACGTTCTCCAACGCCATCGCCAAGACGAGTCGCGACTTCACCGGCGTCGCCGTGACGTACGCGCAGGTCGCCGCCCACCCGATGCTGCACCGCGCGCGCACCGAGGCGAGAAGGACGCTCGTGATCCTCGACGAGATCCACCACGCCGGCGACGCGAAGTCGTGGGGCGACGCGGTCAGGGAGGCGTTCGACCCGGCCACCCGACGACTCGCGCTCACGGGCACGCCGTTCAGGAGCGACACGAGCGCGATCCCGTTCGTCACGTACGAGGCCGGACCCGACGGCATCCGCAGGAGCAGCGCCGACCACTCGTATGGCTACGGCGACGCCCTGCGCGACAAGGTCGTCCGGCCCGTGCTCTTCCTCGCCTACAGCGGCGAGATGCGCTGGCGCACGTCCGCCGGTGACGAGGTCGCCGCCACCCTCGGCGAGCCGCTGACGCAGGACGCGATGGCACAGGCGTGGCGTACGGCGCTCGACCCGAAGGGCGAGTGGATCCCCACGGTCCTCCAGGCCGCCGACCAGCGCCTCACCGCGAAGCGCCGCGAGATGCCCGACGCCGGCGGCCTGGTCATCGCCTCCGACCACAACACCGCCCGCTCGTACGCCGCCCTGCTGCGCCGCATCACCGGCGAAGCCCCCACGGTCGTCCTCTCCGACGACCCGAAGGCGAGCCGCAAGATCGCGGAGTTCGGCGCGTCGAACGACCGCTGGCTGGTCGCCGTACGCATGGTCAGCGAGGGCGTCGACGTACCTCGGCTGGCGGTCGGCGTCTACGCGACGAGCGTGTCGACGCCGCTGTTCTTCGCGCAGGCCGTCGGACGCTTCGTACGGGCGCGAAACCGCAGGGAGACAGCGAGTGTGTTCCTGCCGAGCGTGCCGAGCCTGCTCGCGCTCGCGGCTGAGATGGAGGTCGAACGCGACCACGCCCTCGACCGCCCGATGCGCGACGGCGAGTGGGACGACGCGCTGCTCCGCGAGGCCAACACGACGCGCAGCACCCCTGAGGTCGACGCGCAGAGATGGGAGGCCCTGGGTGCCAATGCGCACCTGGACCGCCTCATCTTCGACGGTGCCGACTACGGCTCCGCGGCCGCGCCGGGCACGCCCGAGGAGGAGGAGTACCTCGGCCTCCCCGGCCTCCTCGATGCCGACCAGGTCGCGGTCCTGCTGCAACGCCGCCAGGCCGAGCAGCAGGCCAGGCTCCGCGGCACCAAGAAGGAGCCCAAGCCACTGACCGCGCACGAGGAGCTGGTCCTCCTGCGCAAGGACCTCAACGCCCTGGTCAACGCCGTCGCCCTGCGCGTCGGCCGCAGCCAGGCGCTGATCCACGCCGAGCTGCGCCGCGCCTGCGGCGGTCCGGTGACCGCCGAGGCGACGGCGGAGCAGCTCAGGACACGGCTGAACTACCTGCGCAAGGCCTAGAACACGGCCGTCACGACGTCGTACACGTTCTGCGTCGGCGGCTTCAACGGGTCGGCGCTGCGTGTGTAGTCGCCGACGACGGCCACCGACCCGTCCGGCGAGACCGCGACGTCGGCGCCCTTCAACGACTCGGTCAGCGCCGCGTCGAGGAACGTCTGCCAGCGCACCGCGCCGGTCGCCACGTCGTACGCCACGAGGCCGAGCCGGGACATCGCCGTGTACTTGACGATCGGCGTCTCGAGCGTGACGACGTACGCCGTCGCGCCGTCCGGCGACAGCGCCAGCCCGCGCGCGAACCCGTCGTGGCGCACCGGCCCGAACGACGCCGCCCACCGCTGCGCACCGGTCGCCGCGTCGAGGACGACGGTGCCGGTGTCGTTGCCGTCGTCGGCGGACGCCGCGGTGGACTGGCCGGTCACGACGACGCGGCCGCCCGCCGCGGCGACCGCGGTCGCGGCGTTGAAGCCGCCGCGTCCGCCCGACCACCGCGCGTCCCAGACCTGCTGGCCTGACGACAGCGCGTACGCGACGGTCGCGTAGTCGTAGCCGGAGGCGCCGTACGAGTCGCCGGTGACGTAGACGCGGTCGCCGTCGATCGCGACGGCGTTGCCGCGGTCGCTCTTGTCGACGCCGAGGCCGTCGTAGCGCGCGGTCCAGAGCCGCTTCCCACCACGGCCGCGCAGCGAGTACGCGACCGTGCCGTAGTCGGCGTCGTACTCCACGACCCCCGCGCTCCACCCGGTCACGGCGAGCACCTGACCGTCAGGTGACACCGCGATGCCGAACGGCGCGTCCGTCCCGCCGCCGCCGACGCCGTCGTACACGTCGGCCCACAGCGACCGGCCGTCGGAGGCGCGGTACGCCAGCGTCACGTAGTCGAGGTCGCCGGCCACGGCCGTCGTGACACCCGTGACGAAGACGGAGCGGCCGTCGGGGGAGACGACAACCCCCTTCGGGTTGTCGACGGCGTCAGGCCGTCCGTCCCACGACGACGACCATTCGACGGTGCCGGACGCGGTCGAGTACGCGGTCGTCACGATCCGCGAGTCGACCTTGCCGATGGGCCAGCCGTCGTACGCCGCGCTCGTCAGGTAGAGGCGCGAGCCGTCGGGGGAGAGCGTGGCGTTGTGCGGCGAGAAGTACACGCGTGAACGCTCCCGCGCCGTCCAGCGCACCGAGCCGGAGACGCGGTCGTACGCCACGATCACCGCCGACGAGGTGGCATCCGACGGGCGGTCTGGTGTCATCGCGACGCTGCGGACGACGGTGAAGACGGTGGTCGCGTTGGCGAGCACCTGCTGGGCGAACTGGTCGGACCGCGCGGGTGCGGCGATCGAGGTGTCGTCGTACGTCGCGGACCAGGTCTCGCAACGTTCGGCGGGGGTCAGGCACAGGCCGGGCTGGTGGGCCGAGGCGGGTGCGGCGGACAGGGCGAGGACGGCTGCTAGAACCGTGGCAACTCGGGGCATACCGGGCACTTACTCCACCGCAAGTACGTCTCCTGCCACGCCCTCGTACATCGATCCGATGGCCTTCGGCATCTTCGGCTGGTAGTACCGCTCGACCCGCACCTCGCCGAAGCCGGCGTCGCGGACGAGCGCCTCGATCGGCCGCGAGAGATGGCAGCCGCCGGCGACCCGCTTCTGCACCGGGTCGAGCCGCCGCTGCCACGTCGCGACGCCGTCGTCAGGGGCCAGGCCGTGCTCCGCGAAGTGGAACGTCCCGCCAGGCCTGAGCACGCGGCGGACCTCGGCGAGGGCGGCGCGGACGTCGGGGATGGTGCAGAGCGTCCATGTGCTGAGCACGGCGTCGTACGACTCGTCGTCGGCCTCGATCCGCTGCCCGTCGAGACCCGCGAACGTCACAGGCACCGGCGACTCCGCCAGCCGCTCGGCGGCGAGCCGGACCCCGACGCCGGACGGCTCGACCGCCGCCAGCGACGTCACCGACGGCGGGAGGTACGGCAGGTTGTGCCCGCTGCCGAAGCCGATCTCCAGCACGTCGCCGCGCAGGCCGGCACAGACGCGTTCGCGGACCGCCCGCTCCTGCGGCCCGGCGAGTGCCTTGTCCACGATTCTGGGTACGACGTGCGTGCTCCAGATGCCCATGGCGCAAGTGTGCTCTCGAGAGGATCGTGGAGCCACCGCGTCGAAAGTAGAAGCAGCCCACTTCCCGAACGACGGAGCCTCCCGCATGCGCGCTCGCCCCAGGCGACTTCTCGCCCTCGCCGCCGTCGGCGGCGTGCTCGCCACCGCCTCGATCGGCGCCGCCACCAGCGGCTCGCCCGCGCGGACGAGCAAGTCGCTCAAGGACGCCCTCGCGCGCCAGAAGGCCGCGGCCCCCAACGCCCCGCGCGTGCGCAACGCCACGCCCGCCGACCGCTACGAGCCCGCCGGCGGCTGCTACGTCGTCCGCTCCGCCGAGACCGGCAAGTACGTCACCCGCGCCGCCGACGCCTACGCCGCGACGGCCGGCAAGGCGCAGGCGGCGCCGTTCACGTTCCAGGCGTACGACCTCGGCAAGTACCTGCTGTACGCCACCGACAAGGCGTACCTCGCGGCGAAGGGCGGCACGCTGCCGGGCAGCCGCGAGGCCGCCAGGAACGTCACCGGCCCGGTCAAGGGCACCGGCGACGAGAACCTCGACCCGGCCCGCGACCCCGCCCTCGGCGCGGTCGACGGCGCGACCGGCGCGATCGACGCGGGCACGCTGCCGCTGCGCAACGCCGCCCGCAGCGAGGCCGTCGTCGCGGCCGCCAAGCCGAGCGCCGACGCCGAGTGGGTGCTGAAGTCCGCGCCGGGCAACACCTTCACGCTGCAGCTCCCCGTCGACGACGGCGAGCCGGAGAACCCCGGCGCCCTCGACCCCGCGATCCACGGCACGCTGACCGCGAGCGACGCCGGCGCGCTGTCGGTCGTGCCGGGCGCGACCAACGCCAAGGCCAACAGGTTCGCGCTGGAGCTGGCCACCGGCTGCGCGGCGTACCCGGAGATCGAGACCAACGTCACCGGCGCCGTCCCCACGGGCGACACGGCGTACGAGACGACGCAGGGGTACGTCGACGCGCACCTGCACATGATGGCGTTCGAGTTCATCGGCGGGCGTTCGCGCTGCGGCCGTCCGTGGCACCCGTACGGCGTGCAGTACGCGCTCGTCGACTGCCCCGACCACGGCCCCGGCGGCCGCGGCGCGGTCCTCGAGACGGCGCTGTCCGGCGGCGACCCGGTCGCCGGCCACGACACCGCGGGGTACCCGGAGTTCACGTACTGGCCGAAGTACAAGTCGCTCACCCACGAGCAGGTCTACTACCGCTGGCTGGAGCGCGCCTGGATGGGCGGCCTGCGGATGTTCACCAACCTGCTCGTCGACAACAACGTGCTCTGCGAGCTGTACCCGTACAAGAAGAACTCCTGCAACGAGATGGACGGCGTCCGCCTCCAGGCGCAGCGGCTGCGCGAGCTGGAGCGGTACATCGACGCGCAGGCCGGCGGTCCCGGCCGCGGGTGGTTCCGGATCGTGACGGACCCGTTCGAGGCGCGCCGCGTCGTCAACGCCGGCAAGCTCGCGGTCGTCATGGGCATCGAGGTGTCGGTGCCGTTCGACTGCGGCGAGCACCTCGAGGTCCCGCACTGCAGCGCCGCGGACATCAACGAGCGGCTCGACGAGGTGTACGCCCTCGGCGTGCGCCAGATGGAGCTGACGAACAAGTTCGACAACGCCCTCACCGGCGTCACCGGCGACTCCGGCATCCAGGGCCCGATCGTCAACTCCGGCAACAAGTACGAGACCGGCCACTACTGGCGGATGGGCACCTGCGACACGCCCGGCGACAACCGGCACGACAAGCTCCAGTCGAACGTCACCGACGGCCACGACGGGCAGAAGCCGCCGGTCGAGCCGGGTCGTGACGCCATCTTCGCGGGCGTGCTGGAGACGTTCGGCGAGACCGGTGTCGCGCCGGTCTACCCGCCCGGCCCGCACTGCAACAAGATCGGCCTCTCCGAGCTCGGCAGGACCGCGATCCAGGGGCTCATCGACCGGGGCATGATCTTCGACCCCGACCACATGAGCGCGCTGGCGCGGCGGCAGGCGATGGAGTTCGTCGGCTCCCGCGGCTACTCGGGCGTCGTGTCCAGCCACTCGTGGTCGGACGACCCGACGTACCGCACGATCCTCCAGCTCGGCGGCGTCGTGACGCCGCACGCGGGCTCGCCGACGTCGTTCGTCGCGAAGTGGCGCAAGCAGCGCGCGTGGGCCGAGGAGACCAACTGGCCGCTCTACGGCATCGGCTTCGGCTCCGACGTCAACGGCTTCTCCACGCAGGGCGGCCCGCGCAACCCCACCGAGGAGAACGACGTCGACTACCCGTTCACCGCGCTCGGCGGCGTCACCGTCGACAAGCAGCGCAGCGGCAACAAGACGTACGACTTCAACACCTCGGGCGTCGACCACTATGGCCTCTACCCCGACTGGGCCGAGGACGCGCGGGTCGTCGCCGGTGCCGACGGCGCCGCGCTGATGGCGGATTTGGCGAACGGTGTCGAGGCATACCTGCAGATGTGGGAACGCGCGATCGGCATCCAGGCGCAGTCGTGCCTGACCAGGTCCGACGTCAAGAAGCTCAAGAAGAGCATGACGCCCGAGGACGTCCTCGCGGCGGTCGGCCAGCCGAAGTCGCGGGTGGACGCGACGTTCACGTACTGCGGCCCGGCGGGCACGCTCGCGGTGTCGTTCGACGCGAACGGCAGGCTGCGCGCGATCGGCTAGCGCGAGCGGCGGCGCTGTTGCTCCTCGTCGCCTGCTCGCGCGAGGCCGCGCCGCCGGTGTCGCCGGCGCCGCCCGCATCGACGCGTCCTGTGCCGTCGTCCGCGACGCCGTCGGTGACGCCCTCGCTGACGTTCTCCCCGCTGCCGACGCGCACGCCGTCGCCGACGCCGCGCGTCATCACCGTGCGGTACCGCGTCGAGGTGCGGGCGAGCGGCGTGGCGTCGTTCCCCGGCGTCGTCGAGCGGACGCTCGACGACCCGCGCGGCTGGGAGCGCGCGGGGTTCCGGCTGGTGCGTGACGACGACGCGCCGTACGTCGTCGTCATCGCCGAGCCGGCCGAGGTGGACAGGCTGTGCAGGCCGTACGACACCTACGGCAAGTACTCGTGCCAGAACGGTCCCGTCGTCGCGCTCAACGCGAACCGCTGGCGGTACGCGACGCCCGAGTGGACGGGCGACCTCGCGACGTACCGGCAGATGCTCGTCAACCACGAGGTCGGCCACCTGCTCGGCATGCACCACCCGCCGAAGCCGCAGTGCCCCAGGCGCGGCGAGCTCGCGCTGGTCATGGCGCAGCAGAGCACCGAGCTGAACGGCTGCCTGCCCAACCCGTGGCCGCTGCCCGCGGAGATCCGCAGGGCGGCACGGCACGACCTGCCGCTGGCGCCGCCGTTCTCGCGGTAGGGAGACTGGGCTCGTGAAGCCGCGCATCGAGCCCGTCCGGTGGACGCCCCCGCCGGTGCCGTCGCGCGCGCGGCAGAAGACGGGGCCGGAGCCGTTCCCGCCGATGCGCCTGATCCACCTGCCAGGCCACGGCCCCGAGGACGTCGTCGTGGACGGCGAGGGCCGGCTCGTCACCGGCCTCCACGACGGCCGCATCCTCCGCGTCGATCCCGAGACGGAGGAGGCCGAGGAGCTGACGAACACGCACGGCCGCCCGCTCGGGCTCGAGCTGCTCGCGGACGGGCGGATCGCGGTCTGCGACACGAGGCTCGGGCTCGTCGCGCTCGACCCCGCGACCGGCGACATGGAGCTGCTCGCCAAGCGCATCGACGGCGAGGACATGCGCTTCTGCAGCAACGCCGCCCAGGCCTCCGACGGCACCGTCTTCTTCACCGACTCGTCGCACAGGTACGGCTTCGACCACTGGCGCGCCGACATCTACGAGCACACCGCGACGGGCCGCCTCTACCGGTGGCGCGACAACGAGACGGTCGACTGGCTGCTCGACGGGCTGGCGTTCGCGAACGGCGTCGCGCTGGCCGCCGACGAGTCGTACGTCGTCGTCGCGCAGACGGGCGCGTACGAGCTGACGCGGCTGTGGCTGACCGGGCCGAAGGAGGGGACGTACGAGCCCTGGGTGACGTTGCCGGGCAGCCCCGACAACATCCGGCGCGGTCCCTCGGGGCTGCTCTGGGTGACGCTGCCGAGCCCGCGCGACCGGCGGCTCGACTGGCTGCTGCCGCGTGCGCCGTGGCTGCGCAAGACCGCGTGGGCGCTGCCCGACCGGCTCGCGCCGCCGGTCCGCACGATCTGGGTGGTCGGCATCGACGACGAGGGCCGGATCGTGCGCGACCTGCAGGCGCCGGGACGCGAGTGGGCGTTCGCGACCGGTGTCGCCGAGCACGACGGGCGGCTCTACCTCGCATCCATCGCCGAGTCGTCGATCGCGGTGCTGGACCTGCGGTGATCTTCTTCGCGTCGGCGGACGAGCTTCGCGCGTGGCTCGCGGAGCACCACGGCATCGAGACCGAGCTGCTCGTCGGCTTCTGGCGCGTCGGCTCCGGGCAGCCGACGCTGACGTGGTCCGACGCCGTGGACCAGGCGCTCTGCTACGGCTGGATCGACGGCGTACGGCGCCGCGTCGACGAGCAGCGCTACACGATCCGCTTCACGCCGCGGCGGCGCGGCAGCACGTGGAGCAACGTCAACGTCGCCAAGGTCGAGCGCCTCCTCGCCGCCGGTCTCATGGCGCCCGCCGGCATTGCCGCGTGGGAGGCGCGCGACCCCGCGAAGACCGGCATCTACTCGTCCGAGAACCCGATCCCGCTCGCCCCGGAGTACGAGCGCGCGCTGCGCGAGCAGCCCGAGGCGTGGGCGTTCTGGGAACGGCAGCCGCCGTCGTACCGGCGGATGGCGACGTACTGGGTCATGAGCGCGAAGAAGGAGGAGACGCGGCAGCGCAGGCTCGCGCGCGTCATCGCGGACTCGGCAGCCGGCCGCCGGATCTAGACGATCCCGAACGTCTCCCGCGTCTTCGCGACCTGCTTGGCGAACAGCTCGCTCGACTTCGTCAGGTCCTTGCCCGTGGGGTCGGACTTCGGCTGGATGTACGCGAGCTCGAACTCCGACACGAAGCGGGTCGTCCACGCCTCGTAGTAGTGGCGGACGTAGTGCAGCGTCTTCTTCGTCTTGTCGGCGTAGATCCGCTCGATGTGCACGACGACCTCGTCGGCGCCGGGGATCGCGGGCGGCGTGACGACCTCCAGCTCGACGTAGAGCTTCTCCAGCGAGGTCCAGGACTTGCAGCCCGCCTGCGCCTTCGCGAGCGCGTCGCGCCACGCCTGCTGCTCGCCGAACGCGTACGCGCGGACGCCGTACGCCCCGATCGCCGCGCCGGGCTTGGTGCCCTCGGTGTGGTCCAGGTCCCCCCTCGCGCGCGGCGGGTGCAGGGTGCGCGCGTTCGGCTGGCCCGGACAGAGGTCGCCCTTCTGCTTCTGCTTCGCGGTGTTGACGGCCTTCGGCGTGACCCACGGCTTGCCGAGCTCGGCCGAGGTGACGACGGCCTTCTTCACGCGCGTCTTGTCGGACTCGACTGGCGGCAGCGTCGGCGTGGGGGACGGCGTCGGCGCCTGCGTCGTGGGCTGCGCCTCCGGCGTCGACTCGGACGCGCACGCGGGGAGCGCGAGCGCGAGGACCAGGGCCGCGATGCCGTACGCCTTCATGTGCCGCCTTCCAGTCAGCCCCGTTCTCCGCAAACTACCGATCGGGTACGCCGTCGCGCGGGTGTTTGCGGCAAGTCACCGGGAGGCGAGGGCATGCGCAGCGCGGGGACAGAGCGGGTGGCTGTTGTTCGTCGCAGTGGCGCAACCCGGTCGAGCCCAACCCTGCAGCCCGGCCGCCGGTCTCACGCGTCGTGATCTTCAAGGAACGGGCAGGGTCGTCCGCCACCGGAGGCCCACCGCCCGTCAGGAGGGTGAGGCTCCCGGTTGCGCGGGGAGTCAGCGCGCGGCGAGGTACTCCTCGGCGAGGCGCATCTCGGCCTCGATCAGCTTCATGACCTGCGCCTCGGCCTCCTTGCCGATCCGCCCCCCGATGAGCGGCACCTTGATCTCGACCTTCGCGACGACGGTGTACGTCGAGCCGGTGCCGTCGGGCACGACCTCGAACGTCCCGCCGGCCTTGCCCGGCAGCTTCGACTCGGACGTCCAGGTGGCCGTGCAACGTTCGGCGGAGATCGTGTCCCACTGCTCGACCTGCGTGATCTCGCCGGTGCCCGCGAGCGAGCGCAGCGGGCCGGGCAGGTCGTCCAGGGGCAGCCGGCGCGGGAACCGTACGGTCGCGGTGTCGCCCGTGCGCGTGACGGTCGGGGTGCCGATGCCGCCGAGGCGTTCGGCGCGGAGGCGCTGGTAGTCCTCCGACAGCATCGACTCGACGAGGTCGAGCGGGGGCAGCGGGAACGTCCTGGACACCGTCGTCGTCATGGCGCCACGATACGGAACATAGTTGCGAGCGGTACGGTTATAGTTGCACACGCAACGAACCGAGGAGGCTCTCGTGCCCGCCGTCACCGCCGACCCGATCACCCTGCCCCGCGTCCCTGCCCCGACGCTCGGCGACGTCCCGCGCCCCGTGCGCTCGGTGACGACCGCGCCGCAGGGGTACGAGGGAGAGGGCTTCCCCGTGCGCCGCGCGTTCGCCGGCGTGCAGCTCCGTGATCTCGACCCGTTCATCCACATGGACGAGATGGGGTCGGTCGAGTACGGCCCGGGCGAGCCCAAGGGCACGTCGTGGCACCCGCACCGCGGCTTCGAGACGGTGACGTACATGCTCGACGGGATCATGCAGCACCAGGACAGCCATGGCGGCGGCGGCGTCATCCGCGACGGTGCCACGCAGTGGATGACCGCGGCGCGCGGCATCCTGCACATCGAGACGCCGCCGGAGCAGCTGGTCGTGTCGGGCGGGCTGTTCCACGGTTTCCAGCTGTGGGTCAACCTGCCGGCCAAGGACAAGATGATCGCGCCGGCGTACCAGAACCTCGAAGGCGAGGACGTCACGCTGCTCGCGTCTCCGGACGGCGGCGCGTTGATCCGGCTCATCGCCGGGTCGCTCGGTGGCGTCACCGGTCCCGGCTCGACGCGGACGCCGATCACGCTCGTCCACGCGACCGTCGCGCCCGGTGCGCGGCTGGAGCTGCCGTGGCAGGCCGACTTCAACGCTCTGGTCTACGTCCTCCGCGGCGCGGGCACCGTCGGCACGCCGGGCGCGCCGATCCGCGCGGGCCAGCTCGCGGTGCTCGGCGCAGGCGACTCCCTCGCCGTCGCGGCGAACGAGTCGCAGGACTCCGTCACGCCCGCGCTCGACGTGCTGCTGCTCGGCGGCCGGCCGATCCGCGAGCCGGTGGCGGCGTACGGGCCGTTCGTCATGAACACCCGCGAGGAGCTGCAGCAGGCCGTGGACGACTACCGCGCCGGTCGGCTCGGTGTCATCCCGCCCGACGCGCTGATGCCCCACGTCGTGCGTTAGTCCTCCAGCCCCGGCGGCTTCGCCTGCCACCACCAGCGGAACCGCGAGAGCTTCGCCTCCCTGCGCCGCACGGTGGAGACCGCACCCGAGACCGTGATGTTGCCGGCGTCGACCACCGCGTACTCGGCGGCGACGCCGGCAACGGTCGTCCAGCTGTCGGCGAGGAACGGCCGCGAGTCGACGATCTCGTCCATGCCCCCGGCGGTCACGCGGACGTAGAGCAGCAGCTCGGGGTTGGCGCGCGCCGCCAGCACCTCGGCCCTGGCCGCCTCGATCAGCGGCGCTCGCCCGCCGCCGGACGGCGGCGTCACGACCTCGTTGACGAATGTCGCGATCTCCTCGGCGAGCGCGACGAGGGCGTCATGTCCCGGGCCTTCGTCGTCGGACCGGTCGCGCAACGCCTTCCGCTCCGCACGCAGCTTGTCGAGCTCCTTCGCGGCGGCGGCGGAGTCCAGCCGCTTGATGAGCTCGACCACTTGCGCGTGCTCGTTCGCGTCCGCCGTGGCGCCGGCGGCCGCCGTGGCCTCGTCGGCGGCGGCTTCGGCGATCTTCTTCGCGAGGTCCGTACGTGCCCGTCTCTCGATCGCGGCGACGCGCCGTACGACGTCGGTGGCGGCGATCGTGGACGGCAGCAGGCGGTCCACCCGGATGTTCGTGACGCCCGCGGCGGCGAGGTGGTGCGCGACCTGGAGGTCGAACCCGAGGTTGTCGACCGGCACCTCGCGCCCGCTGAGCTGGTAGTCGTGCGCGAACAGCTTGCTGACGATCCCGGCGACCTGCAGCGCGCCCGCGGCGACCGAGATCGGGGCCACGGTGGCCAGGCGGGGGCCGGCGCTCTTCTTCGCCGGTGCCTTCTTCGCGGGCTTCTTCGGCGGCGGCGCGGGCGCCTCGTCGCGTTCGGGTACGACGGCGTCGAGGCTCGTCTCCAACCCGTCGAGCCGGTGCAGGAGCAGTGCCAGCAGGTCGGCGCCCCGGAGGGCGCCGAGGTCCTCCACGATGCGTACCGGTCGCCCGGCGACCTTGGCCTTCACCGCGGCCGCCACGTCGGAGGCGAGCGTGGCGCTCGTCCTGTGGACCATGACCCGCCCGAGGCCGCTCGTCTTGTCGCCGCGTTCGACCTTGTCCTTGGCGGGGTCGAGCTCCAGCTTGGGCGGGTCCTTCTTCTCTTCCTTCTTGTCGTCCTTCTTCGGCTCTTCCTTGCCGGTCGATCCACCGTTCAGCGCGACCATGGCTCTCCCCGTCCTCAGGCTTACGCCGCGACCGTAGACCGCCGGAGGCCCGCTCGTCCGCGAATCGGTCAGGCAGCCGCGTACGTCTCGGCGGCGGCGCGCACGATGTGCAGGCCGTCCATGCCGGGGAGCTTGTGGACGTTGCCGTCGAGGCGTTCGACCACGGGGCCGTCCACGAGGTGGCGGAGGAGGAACGCCGTCTCCTCCCTCGGCATGACCGAGGACCCGACCGGCGCCCACTTCGTCCGCAGCGCCCAGCGCACCAGGCGTCGCGCGCGTGGCGAGGCGGCGAGACGGCGGCGTGCCTCGGTGGCGTAGAACGCGATGTGCCGCGCCTCCTGCCGCTGGATCCGGTCGAGCAGCTCGGTGAGGACGGGGTGGTCCTCGCGCTCGGCGAGACGGGCGTAGCCGGCCTGCGTGGACCACTCGTTCACGGCTCCCCACGTCATATGCACCGCGACGAACGCGTCGCCGAGCACCGAGCCCGCTATCGCGTTGACGATCGGCGCCAGGCGGTCGCCGCGGCCGAGCCGCCTGCGCATGGGCGCGATCCGCTCGGTGCCGGCGGCCTCGCCGTGCGCCTCGAGGACGCGGGCGAGGGCGGCGCCGTGCCAGTGCTCCTCGTAGTTCCACATCGTGAGGAACGTCGTCACGCGCGGGTCCTTGTGCGAGGGCGTGACCAGGAGGTCGCGCAGGTAGCAGACCGTGTGGCTCTCGACGTCGTGCATGTACCGGATGCAGCGCAGGCCCTCGGGGGAGAGCGGGCGGGAGCGGAACGCGTCGAAGTCGATGCCGTCGAGGCTGACGGGAGCGACCTGCCGCTGGTAGGCGTCGATGTCGAACATGCCCGAGCGTTCGTACGCCGCGGCGCGGGCGGTTCAGTCGGGGCGGGGCTGGTCGGCGAGGAAGCGTTCGAGCTCGGCGCCGAGCTCCTCGCCGGTCGGCAGCGGGCGGCCGTCGGGCAGCAGCCCGCCACGGCTCGCGACGAACGAGTCGTACTGCTCCTCCAGCGTCCGCACGACGGCCTCGACCTCGGCGTTGTCGGTGACCTGCTCGTCGATGAGCCGCCGCGTCTCGACCGCGGCCTCGGCGAGCGCGGCGGTCGGCAGCGAGAGCCCGGACACCCGCGCGATCGCGTCGACGAGGGACGCGGCGGCACCGGGGTACGGCGCGTTCGCCACGTAGTGCGGTACGTGCACCGCGAAGCCCGCCGCCGCGAGCCCGTCCTGCCCGAGCCGGAACTCCAGCAGGTGCCCCGCCGCGCCCGGCACCTGGACGGTCGCGACCCACGCGTCGAAGCCCTCGGTCAGCTCCTTCGCCGAGCCGTGCGCGATGACGCCCGCGGGACGGGTGTGCGGGACCGCCATGGGGATGGCGTTGAGGCCGATGGTGAGGCGGACGTCCAGGGCGTCGACGACGAGGCGTACGGCGCGCGCGAACCGTTCCCACTGCACGTCCGGCTCGGGCCCGTGGAGCAGGAGGTACGGCGTGCCGGCCGCGTCGCGCAGCGCCTGGACGGTGAGCGACGGCGCGTCGTACGTCTCCCAGTGGTCCTCGACGAACAGCATCGCCGGCCGCCGCGCCCGGTAGTCGTGGAGCTGGTCGACGTCGAACGTCACCACGGTCTCCGGCTCGCCCGTGGCGAGCAGGTGCTCGACGGCGAGCCGCCGTGCGGCGCCGGCGTCGACGAAGCCGTCGAGCGCCACGACCATGACCGGCTGCCCGAGGTCGGGGCGGTCGGGAGCGATGGTGAACAGGTCCGCGGGGTCCAGCACGCGTCCATCCTCTCCCCGATCCGGCCGTGCGCGCAGGAGATCGGGGCGCTGGGGCGAAGGTGCCACCCGCCCGGACGTTGCCCGCCGGGCCGCCAGAGAACCAGGAGCCCTACGTTGAGCCGTCGCCCCGCCCTGCTCGCCCTCGCCGCGCTCGCGGTCGGCGCGCTGTCCGTGCCCGCCACGGCCGCGCCCGCCGCGGGGACGTTCGAGACGTCGTTCACCCCGACCGAGTGCGGGGCGCGGGTGCCCGTGCCGGTCGCCGTCGGCGAGACCGCGCTGGCCGTCGTCGCGCACGCGACCGTGCCCGCCAACGACATCGTGCTCAACGTCTTCCGCAACGGCGCCCTCCTCGCCGCCGCCGACTCCGCGACGAGTCCCGAGGCATACGTCTCCACGACGCTGCCCGCCGCCACCGCGACGGACGTGGTCGAGGCGCAGGTCTGCCCGTTCAACCCGCCAACGGTCGCGGCGACGGCGCCGTACACGGCCGTGGGGGCGTACGCCTGGGGCACCGCGCCGACGCTGCCGTCACTGCCGACCTCCCAGCAGGAGCCGGACGGCAAGAAGACCGTGCGCGTGCCGGTGCTCGACGAGGTGCTGATCCCGTGGGGCGCGCCGGGCGCGGGGGCGGACGTGACGTTCCCCGAGGGGACGTACAACAAGGCCGAGCTGGTGCTGCACGACCACCCGGACGGCGACGCGTTCGACCGGCTGCTCACGGTCGAGGTGGACGGCGTCGAGATGATGCGCGTCATCACGCCGCGCGTGGACTACTCGGTGCGCTGGGACGTGACGCCGTACCTGTCGCTGCTGACCGGCGGGACGCACCGGGTGTTCGTGCACGAGGAGTCGTACCTCGGCCGCGGGCACGTCGTGACGCTCGACGTCGTGCTGCACCAGGCGAAGAAGACGCCGCCGTCGGTCGCGTCGGTCATCGAGGCGCCGTACAACTACGTGCCGCTCGGCCCGCGTTCGGGCGGCGGCTGCGCCGGCAACCTCGGCGACGTCAACCTCGACTACGACGCGCACATCGACGAGGCGCGCCCGGTCACGGTGCCCGTCTCGACCGAGAAGCTGAAGTCGGCGACGTTCTACGGCTACCTCACCGCGCACGGCTGCGAGGAGTTCTGGTACTCCAACCTCCGCCCCAACCCCGTCCGCAAGATCACGCTGGGGCTCGGCGGGGAGACGTTCGCGGACTTCGTGCCGACGCCGTACGTCTACGCGTTCATCGGCGGCGACCCCAACGACCCGACGTGGAACGCCATCGACACCGTCGCGTGGAACACCGCCCAGCCCGTCCTCGGCGAGCACGGCGTACACACCGGCGAGGGCGTGATCCCGCCGTACGTGTTCGACGTCACCGACCTCGTCCGCGACCTCGGCCCCGGCACGCACGACCTGTCGATCCGCGTGGAGAACGGCAACGGCGTGTGGTTCTTCTCCGGTCAGGTGCTCCTGGCGTTCGGGAGCGGCAACGCCGGGTAGCCCTTGGGCATGGCCCGCGACGAGGTGACGTACTGGTTCGACCCCGGCTGCCCGTGGACGTGGGTCACGTCGCGGTGGCTGGTCGAGGCCGCCGCGGTGCGCTCGCTCGCCGTCGAGTGGCGGCTGCTCAGCCTGTCGATCCTCAACGAGGGCCGCATCGAGGAACGCCGGCTCGAGCGGATGGAGTTCGGCGCGGGCGTCCTGCGGGTGCACGCGGCCGCGCGTGAGGACAGCGGGAACGTCGGCGTGGGGCGGCTGTTCACGGCGTACGGGCACCGGGTCCACGACCTGAAGGAGCCGTTCGAGCCGATGACGGTGGCGAAGGCGCTGGCCGACGCGGGCCTGCCCCAGTCGCTGCTCGCAGCGCTCGACGCGCTGGACGAGCCGGCCTGGGACGCGGCCGTGCGGCTCGACCACGAGGCCTCGCAGGAGGCGGCCGGTGGTGAGGCGGGCAGCCCGGTGGTGGCGTACGGCGGCGTGGGGTGGTTCGGGCCCGTGCTCGCGTCCGCGCCGACCGGTGAGCGCGCGGGCGAGGTCTGGGACGACCTCACGCGGCTCATCACGCGCGACGAGGTGTTCGAGGTCAAGCGCGGCCGGACGCGCCCGCCGCGGGTCGCCTAAGCAGCCGTCTTGAAGCGGCGCACGGCGGTCTTGGCGCCGCAGTAGCCCGCGGCGTTGCACGGCTTGGCGACCCACTCGTACGACCTGCCGCGGGCCAGCTTGCCGGCCTCGATCGTGTAGCGCGCGCGGGTGCCGTTGGCGACCTTGACCGCCTTGTTGTTGCTGATGTCCCACGTCGCCGAGCCGGCGCGACGCACGTAGAAGTACATGGTGTCCATGCCGGGCACGCGGTTGCTGTCGACGGCGGAGATCGTCGGCGTCACCGAGAGACCGGTCGTGCCGTGCGCGGGCGACGGGCCGAGCGGGAGGTTGGGCGGCGTCGTCCAGCGCTTGGCCGCGAGGACGCGTCTCACCGACGCGACGGCGGAGGCGCGGGAGTAGGAGCCGTTGCCGAGCGCCGTACGGATCCGGCTCACGACGGCCATGGGGTCTGTGTCGACGAGGGCCATGTCGGCGCCGTACCTCAGCGCGCGGACGGCCGCCTCCGCCGGCGAGATGCCGAGCGACGTGATGGCGCGCATCGACAGCGAGTCGGTGAGGATCAGGCGTCCGCTGCCGATCTTGGCGCGCAGGTACTTCAGCGCCTTCGGCGATATCGACGCGGGCGTACCCGGCTCAGTGAGCCCGGGCACCTTGAGGTGGCCGACCATGACCGCCGGGACGCCGGCCGCGACCGCCATCTCGAACGGCACCATGTCGCGATCCTCCATGGTGGACAGCGGGGGAGTCGTGGCGCCGCCGCTGTGCGTGTCGGTCGCCTGCCCGTGGCCCGGCCAGTGCTTGGCGACGGTGAGAACGTGCGCGGGCCGCATCCCTTTGTGCCACGCCGTCACGAACTTCCCGACGGTCGAGGGCGCCTTCGCGAACGCTCGGTCGCTGCGTTCGATGTAGTAGCCGGGCACCTTGATGTCCGCGACCGGCGCGAGGTCGACGTCGACGCCGAGCGCGCGCATCCGCTTCGCGTAGTCGAGCGCGCGGGTCTGCACCTGCCACGGCTCGCGGTTGAGGCCCATCCACTCGGCCGAGGGGAGTGCGTAGATCGCGCGGGCGAGCCGCTGCACGCGCCCGCCCTCCTCGTCGGACATGACGAACGGCACGACGGGGCCCGCCGCGCGTACCGAGGCGAGCTGCGTACGGAGGTCGGACGGTGGCGTGCCGAGCAGCACGACCCCGCCGAGGCCCGCTGACGCCCAGGACCGCGCCGTGGAGAGGCTCGACATCGGCACCGACGCGACGACGAGCTGCGCGGCGAGCTGGCCGTCGGTCCACTTCGCCGGATCGGCCGGCAGCGCCGCCGCGGCGGGCGACGACGGCAGCACGAGGGCCGCTGCGAAGAGCAGCAGCGCGGCGAGGCGGGCACGGACCATGCCTATGACTGTGCCAGCCGCGCAAGCCCCGTAACGGATATTCCGGGTATCTGTGCATCGACACTTTGAGTGGCTGTGGAGAACTCTGCTCAGCCGAGCTGCTCCGCGCGGCAGGACGTCGCGTCGCGGTCCGGGCGCCAGCGCACCAGCCGCGCCGGGTGCCGGAAGCGCAGGCCGTCCACCTGCGAGTACGCCACTTCGGCCACCAGCACCGGGCGGAGCGGGACCCAGTCCGGTGCCACGCCGGCGAGGTGCTCCCACGGGTGCCCGGCCAGCGGTGAGACGTACGCCGCGAGCTGCTCCACGAGCCGCGCCCGCTCGCTCGCCGCGAACGCCTGCACCACGCCGACGTGCACCAGCTCCGTGCCCTGCCAGAGGCCGAGCAGCAGTGAGCTCAGCACCGGCCCCTCGTTGACGCGCATGCCCGCGACGACGCACTCCACCGTGCGCTCGCGCTTCACCTTGACCATGACCCGCTTGCCCGGCTGGTACGTGAGGCCGGCCGCCTTCGCGACGACGCCGTCGATCGCGCCGCCCGGCGGCTTCGCGAGCCACTCCTCGGCCTCGGCGGGGTCGGCCGTGCTGGGGGTCGCCCGCACGCCTGACCCCGCGACGAGCGCGACGAGGCGTCGCCTGCGTTCGGTGAACGGCCGTTCCGCCAGGTCATCGCCGCTCTCGCGCATGAGGTCGAACGCGACGTACGACGCCGGCGTCTCCCTGCGCAGCCGTTCGACCCGCGTCTCCGCGGGGTGCAGCCGCGCCATGAGCGCCGCGAAGTCGGGTACGCCGTCCGCGCACGCGAGCAGCTCGCCATCCAGCACGCAGTCGCGCGGCAGCGCGGTCAGCGCCTCGACGATCTCGGGGAAGTAGCGGGCCAGCGGCTTGCCGTGCCTGCTGCGCAGGTCCACCGCGCCGGCCTCGACGTACGCCAGGCAGCGGAACCCGTCCCACTTGGGCTCGTACGTCCACTCCTCGCCCAGCGGCAGCTCGCGCGCGAGGGCGGCGAGCATCGGGGTGACGGCACGGCGGTCTGGGCGCACGGAGACTGCATACCCGCGCCAACTGGCACTAAGGCGCCAACGCGAGAACGCTCGCGATCGTGTCGGCCTCGACGGCCGGCTTGTCGTCGCGGTAGCGGAGCACGCGCGCGAACCGCAGCGCCACCCCGCCCGGGTACCGGGGTGAGGTCTGCACCCCGTCGAACGCGATCTCCACCACGAGCTCCGGCCGCACGAACACCTGCCACGCGTTGCGCGACGTCTCCAGCGCGAGCAGCCGCTCGGTCTGCCACCGCAGCAGCTCGTCGGTCAGCCCCTTGAACGTCTTCCCGAGCATCACCCACCCGCCGCTCTCGGGGTCGCGGGCGCCGAGGTGCAGGTTCGACAGCCAGCCGTGACGGCGGCCGTGCCCCCACTCGGCGGCCAGCACGACGAGGTCGAGGGTGTGCCTCGGCTTGACCTTGAGCCAGGCCGCGCCGCGGCGTCCCGCGTCGTACGGGAGGTCGAGACTCTTCGCGACGACGCCCTCGTGGCCGCGTTCGACGGCGTCCGCGAAGAACGCCGTGGCCTCGTCGAGAGCGCCGGTGACGACCCGCGGGACGCGGTACTCCTGGGGTACGGCGCCCTCCAGCGCAGCCCACCGTTCGTGGCCAGGGGCGCCGAGCAGGTCGGCGCCGTCGGCGTGCAGCACGTCGAAGAAGAACGGCGTCAGCGGCACGTCCGACCGCGCGCCGCGGGTCGCCACCCGGGACCCCGTGACCTGGAACGGCCGCGGCCGCCCGTCGTCCGCGAGCGCCACGGCCTCGCCGTCGAGCACGACGTCCGTGAGCGGCAGCGCGCGGGCGATCGCGACCAGCTCAGGCACGCGCTCGGTGACCTCGTCGAGCGTCCGCGTGAACACCGCGACCTCGCCGCCCGAGCGGTGCACCTGCACGCGGACGCCGTCGACCTTCCACTCCCAGCCTGCCTCGCCGAGGCGTTCGACGGCGTCGGCGACGTCGGTGGCGGGGGAGGCGAGCATCGGCTGGACGGGCCGCCCGACCTCGAGCCGGAACGCCCCCAGCGCCGCCGGGCCCTCGCGCCAGATCGCCTCCGCGACGGGCGGGAGGGCACCGCGCAGCATGGCGGCGCGGCGTACCTCGGGAGCGGGCACGCCCGCCGCCTTGGCGACCGCGTCGGACACCAGCGACTCGAGCGCGCCCTGGCGCAGCTCGCCCCCGACGAGGCCGACGAGGAGGCGCTGCTCGGCCTCCGTGGCCCGCCCGAACAGCTCCGCGAGCAGCCTGCGTCGCTCTCCCGTCGAGCCTGCGCCGGCGCACGCGGCGATGCGGCTGAACGTCGAGTCGACGTCGAGACACTCCAGCGTCTCGTCGTCAGCCGGGCCCGGCAGGTCCGAGAGCGAGCGGTAGCCGACGCCGGTACGCCGCTGCGGCAGCTCGCCCGACAGGTAGGCCACGACGACCGCGACGTCGTCGGCGCTCGCCGCGGCGAGGCAGGCGGCGAGCAGCTCGGCCTTGCGGTTGCGCGCGCTCGTCCCCGCGACGGCGGCGGACGTCCTGGCGACCTCGGCGAAGCGCACGGAGGCATTCTCCCGCCGTAGGGTCCGGGCATGGTGCTACGGCGGCTCGGCCAGGCGTGTCTCGGCGCGGTGTTCGTGGGGGCGGCGGCCGACGTGCTGCGCGACCCGGCGCCGCGCGCGGCGAAGGCGGCCAGGCTGGGGCTGGCCGAGAAGCTCGGCACGGACGAGCTCACGCTGGTCCGTGCCAACGCCGCCGCCATGGTCGTCGGCGGCCTCGCCGTCGCGACCGACAGGCTGCCGCGGGTCGCGGCGCTCGGCCTCGCCGCCAGCCTGGTGCCGACGACGCTCGCCGGGCACCGGTTCTGGGAGGAGACGGACCCGGTCGTCCGCAAGAACCAGCAGGTGCACTTCCTCAAGAACGCCGGCCTGCTCGGCGGCTGCCTCATCCTCGCGTCGAACCGACCCCGTGCCGTCCGTCACCGACCCGGGTGACCCGCGGCTCGCGGACTACCGCGGGCTCCGTGACCCGGCCGGGCGGGTGGCGTACGAGCGTGCGCACGGCGTGTTCGTGGTCGAGGGCGCGCTCGCCATCGAACGGCTGCGGGAGTCGGCGTACGAGGTCCGCTCGCTGCTCGTGACGCCGGCGATGCTGGACCGGCTCGGGCTCGGCGACGACGAGGCGTACGTCGCTGACCGCGAGGTGATCGCGGAGGTCGCGGGCTTCGACGTGCACCGCGGCGCGCTCGCCATCGCGACGCGACCGCCGCCGCGCGACCCAGCCGAGATCCTGGAGCGCGCGACCACCGTGCTCCTCCTCGAACGCCTCAACGACCATGAGAACGTCGGCGTCCTCTTCCGTGTCGCCCGCGCGCTGGGCGCGGACGCCGTGCTGCTCGACCCGGAGACGTGCGACCCGCTGTACCGGCGCGCGGTCCGCGTGTCGCTCGGTCACGTGCTGCACGTGCCGTTCGCGCGCGTGGAGTCGATGCGGCAAGGGCTGGACCTGCTGCGGCGCAACGGGTTCACGACATACGCCCTCACGCCCGCCGGCGACGAGCGCGTGGGCGACGTGCGACCGGGAGAGCGGCGAGCGCTGCTGCTCGGGGCCGAGGGGCCGGGGCTGCGACAGGAGACGATCGACGCCGCCGACCACCGGCTCCGGATCCCCATGCGCGAGGGCGTGGACTCGCTCAACGTCGCCACCGCCGCGGCCATCGCGCTGCACCGCCTGGCGGACGTCCGATAAAGCGGCGTCCCGCATACCGAACGGGATTCGTGCTTGACTCGCGAACGACCCGGACATTTGGGTCGTTTCCGACCGCAAAGGAACCCCTACATGCGCGGATTGCGCGTTCTCTCGACCCGCCGGCTCGCCGCTCTCACGGCCGCCGGTCTCACCCTCTCCCTCGGCAGCGTCGCCGTGCCCGCCGCGCACGCGGACGGCCCCGGCGTCGGCACGCCCTGGGTCGTCACCGTCGGCGACTCGTACATCTCCGGCGAGGCCGGCCGCTGGGCGGGCAACACGAACGACGGCGAGCAGTACCACGACGCGCTCGGCTCGACGGCGTACTTCGACAACGCCGGGCGTACGGCCGAGGTCATCGACCGCTGTCACCGCTCGTGGGCGGCGGAGACGTACATCGGCGGCGGCGTCAACGGCTACAACCTCGCGTGCTCGGGCGCGCGCACGTCGACGTTCACCGACGGGGACGGGCGCTTCAAGCCGGGCCTCGACTTCTACGTCTCCGGCTCGAACCAGGGCCAGGCGCGGATGCTCCAGACGTTCGCGAGCACGCACAACGTGAAGATGGTCGTCGTCTCCATCGGCGGCAACAACTTCAACTTCGGCTCGATCGTGAGCACCTGCGTCGCCGACTTCCTCGGCTCGCCGTCGTGGTGGCCCGACTACTGCAAGGACGACAGCAGCGTCACCGCCAACTTCACGTCGGCCAACATCAGCGCGCAGACCACCGCCATCAAGAACGCGCTGCTCAACGTCCGCCAGGCGATGACCAACGCGGGCTACGGCAGCACGGCGTACTCGATCCTCGTGCAGAACTACATGAGCCCCCTGCCGAACGGCTCGGGCTTCCGTTACTCGCAGAGCGGCTACACGCGCCAGTCCACCGGCGGCTGCGGGTTCTGGAACGCCGACGCCGACTGGGCCAACTCGTACGCGCTGCCCACCATCAACAACTCGGTGACGAACGCGATCAGCCAGAGCGGCATCACGAACATCAGGACGCTCAACCTGACGAGCGCGTTCAACGGCCGCCGGCTCTGCGAGAGCACCGTCGGCCTGCTCGAGGAGAAGGGCCTGTGGGACTGGCGCAGCGCCGGTGCCGTCGACCAGACCGAGTGGGTCAACCAGATCCGCACGGTGACGACCTGCTGCGGCAACTACTACCTCCAGGAGTCGCTGCACCCCAACTACTGGGGCCAGCTCGCGCTGCGCAGCTGCGTGCGGCTCGCGTACAACGGCGGGGCCGCGCGCAGCGGCTCCTGCCGCATCGCCGGCACCGGCAAGAACGCCGCCGGTGAGCCGCTGATGTCGCTGGTCTAGACGGAAGCACGACGAGGGGCGCGGCCGGGAACACCCTGGCCGCGCCCCTCGTGCCGTTCAGGGACTACGCCGGGCGGTACAGCCCGAACGCCGCGCCCTGCGGGTCGGCGGCGACGACGTACCTGCCACCGCCGGGGACGTCGTCCGGACCGGCCATGATCGTGCCGCCGAGCGCCGTGATCTCGCCGGCCAGCTTGTCGGGGTCGGTCGTCTGGAAGTACGGCATCCAGTACGACGGGATGTCCGCGGGCATGCCCGGCGGCTTCGCCATCATCCCGGCGATCGTCTTGTCGCCGAGGCCGAACTCCGTGTACGCCATGCCGCCGCCGTCGGACGTCTCGGCAGTCCAGCCGAACACGTCGCCGTAGAACGTCTTCGACGCCTCGGTGTCGGACGTCGTCAGCTCGACCCAGGTGAGCGCGCCGGGCTCGTCGGTGAGCCGAGCGCCCCGGTGCTCCTTCGGCTGCCAGAGCGCGAACACCGCGCCGGCCGGGTCGGCGAGCACCGCCATCCGGCCGGACGTGAACACGTCCATGGCAGGGAACAGCGCGCTGCCGCCCGCGGCCTGCGCCTGCTCGACGGTCTTGTCGGCGTCGTCGACGTTGACGTAGACCTGCCAGCGCGAGGGGCCTGGGTCGCCGGGCTGCTTCGGCGAGAGGGCGGCGACGTGCAGGCCGTTCAACGTCAGCATGGTGTAGCCGCCCGCGTCGGGCATCTCCACCGGCTCCGCGGTCCAGCCGAAGATCGTCGCGTAGAACGTCGTCGCCGCGGCGGTGTCGTCGGTCATCAGGTCCGCCCACGCGAACTCGCCGTGGGCGAACTCGGTCCTCTCCGCCATGCGTCTTCCTCCGTAAGTCGTCGATAGGTGGCCCCGACGCTAGTCCTTCGTGGAGACCTCGCGCGAGAGTCGAAGGACCACTCGCGGGCGGCCCCCAGGCCGGGTACCGTGGCACGCGGCGTCAGTCCGATCCATGGCCCCCGGTCCCAACCTTGTCGCTACGAGCGACACACCGCCGAGAGGCGACCTGGCGGGCTGACGTCGCGGCCGCCCGGGGGAGACCCTGGGCGGCCTTTTACCTGTCGCCTTCCCTGGAGAGCCGTGCCCGACCGTCAGCACCACAAGCCCGTGCCGTTGCCGCCGGAGGTCGTCGAGTCCATCAGCGACCGCCGCGCGGACACCACGCCGACGGCCGAGCTGCTCGAACGCCTCGAGTCCGCGCTGCGTCTCCTGCCGGCCGCCGAGCGCAACGCCGTCCTCGCCGCGCACGCCGACGAGGGGGGCGCCGCCAACGTCGCCGCCGACTTCGGCATCTCCGCCGAGGACGCCGAGGCGCTGACCCGCAACGCCGTACAGCTGCTGCGCGGCGCGCTCGCCGACCTCGACCCCGAGCCGACGCCGGACTACGCGACCGTGGAGCGCCCCACGACCGCCGCGAAGCGGCACGCGGAGTAGCCCTAGCGGACCGCCGCGGCGACGGCCGCCGCCACCTCGTCGCGGGTCGGCGCCGGCGACCGCGGCGGGGTGAAGCCCTCCGCGCGGACGGCCGCGACGCGCGCGAGGACGTGCGGGTCGTTCTGCACGTCGTCGGGCGTCCGCAGGTTGCCGCTCATCGCGACGAACGCCCCGTACACGTCGCGGTCGCGCATCGCCGCGACGGCCACGTCCTCGTACGTCACGCCCTCCGGTCGCGGTGGGAGCGGCGCGGCGTGGAGGGCGTTGCGCCAGCGGGCGCTGCGCCGCTCGTCGACCTCGCGCGAGCTGCGCACGAAGGGCTCGACCTCGCGGGTCAGCGCGGCGTCGTACGTGAGCGCGACGTCGCCGGGATCGCTGTGCGCCAGCGCTTCCCGGACGAGGTACGCGCTCGTGATCGCCATCGTGACGCCGCGGCCGTACGTCGGGTTCGACGTCGCGGCGGCGTCCCCGGCGAGCAGCAGCCCGGTAAGGAGCGGCCGGTCGTCGCGGACCGTACGGCGCAGGGCGTTGTGCTGCCCGGCCATGACGACGGGGTCGTGCAGCGGCGTCGCGAGGTCCGGGCTGACCCACGGCGCCATCATCGGCACGGCGGCCGCCGCGGCGACGAAGCCGCGCGGGTCGTGCAGCCCCTTCAGCGCGTCGTCGCTGTCGTCGGTCTGCATCGTCACGCCGAACGTCTCGCCGTCGCCCGCGAAGATCAGCATCGTCGCCGCGTCGAGCTCCTGCATCTCCCCGAAGCCGCGCCGCATGGGCGGCGGCGTCGCGCCGGGACGCAGCGCGTAGTAGCGCGTGTGGTAGCGGTTGCCGCAGGGCGTCGACTCCTCGGGCAGCGGCCCGATGCCGTTGTCCGCCAGCCATTTCGGCGTACGCGTCCGGCGCCCGCTCGCGTCGACCACGAGGTCGGCGGCAGTGGTCGTGCCGTCGGCGAGCGTCACGCCGGTCACCCTCGGGACGGCGCCGCCGTCGTCGAACGCGAGGCCGGTGACGGCGGTGCGTTCGGCGCGGATGCCGAGGGAGGCGGCGTACGCGTGCACCGCCCAGTCGAACACAGGCCGGCGCGTCGCGAGCACCACGAGCTCGTCGTCGCCGGGTCGCGGCGCGCGGTCCTCGATCCACGGCGGCAGCACGTCCATGAGCCGGATCACGCGCGCGCCCTCGTCGCGGAGCGCGGCGTACAGGGCGGGATGGTCCGCCTGGAGGTGACGTACGGCGCGGGCGAGGAACAGGTGTGACTGCCGAAGCTGCGGCGTGCCCGGGCGCTCCCACGTGAGGAACGCCTCCTCACGGCCGGCCGGGGGAGCGGGGTCGCGCTCGTACACCGTCACGTCGTGCCCGTCGGCGGCCAGCGTGAGGGCCGTGAAGAGCCCCGCGACACTTCCGCCGAGGACGGATATCCGGCTCATGATCGGGAACGGTAGCGCTGACAGCCGCCACCCACCTGGAGGATGCCCGATGGCCGCCGACCGCAAGAGCTACCACGTCGTGCCGTACGTCAACGGCTGGCAGATCCGCCTCGGCGGTGCCGACGACGAGAGCGGCGCGCTCGGCGCGTGGGACCACAAGGACCTGGCGGTCGACCGGGCGCGCGAGATCGCCCAGGAGAACGAGCCGAGCCAGGTCATCGTCCACGGCGAGGACGGCAAGATCCAGGACGAGTGGACGTACGGCGACGACCCGCGGAACATCCCCGGCTGACGTTCCGCGGCGCCCGGGACCAAATCCGCGCGGGCGCGCGTTGCGAACGGTGGAACACCGGAACCATAGGAGGAACCACCGTGCTCTTCTCGCGCACCAAGACGTCGATGGTCACGCCGGACGAGGCGCTGCCGGGACGTGACACGAGGCCGTACGCCGTGCCCGCGCGGCACGCCGTCCTCGGCAACCCGATCGAGGGGCCGTACCCCGACGGTCTCGAGGTCGCGGTGTTCGGGCTCGGCTGCTTCTGGGGCGCGGAGCGGAAGTTCTGGCAGACCGACGGCGTCTGGTCGACGGCGGCCGGCTACGCCGGTGGCTACACACCGAATCCGACGTACGACGAGGTCTGCTCCGGGCGTACCGGGCACACCGAGGTCGTGCAGGTCGTGTTCGACCCGGCCAAGGTGTCGTACCGCGACCTGCTCAAGCTGTTCTGGGAGTCCCACGACCCGACCCAGGGGATGCGCCAGGGCAACGACGTGGGCACCCAGTACCGCTCGGCGGTCTACGTGACGTCTCCCGCGCAGCGGGCGGCGGCGGAGGAGACGCGCGAGGCGTTCGCGGGGTCGCTGCGGGCGGCCGGCTACGGCGCCGTCACGACCGAGATCGAGGACGCGGGGACGTTCTGGTTCGCGGAGGACTACCACCAGCAGTACCTGTACAAGGTGCCGAACGGCTACTGCGGCGTCGGCGGCACGGGTGTGTCCTGCCCGGTGGGCGTCGCGCAGGCGTAGGCGGCTTCGGCGCCGCCGAGCCTCGTTCTCTGAAGATCACTACGCGTGAGACCGGCGCCTGGAGTGCAAGGAACGAGGAGCGGCGCGGCGACCGGCGCTGGCACAGTTGGGGGCATGCCGGAGGGTCACTGGCGGCGGTCGGTCTTCCCCGCGCTGTTGGCGCTGTTCGCGCTCGCGTACGCGTGGCGCATCACCGGCGTGCTGCCGTTCCAGCCGGTGACGGACCATCTCAGCAACGTCTACCTGACCGGCGGTGCGGTGACGTTGCTGAGCACACCCGCGGGGTTCACCGACCCCGCGCTGCGCGGCCGCGTGCTGCTGGCCGCGGCGGCGTTCGCGGCGGTCAACGTCGTCGCCGAGGTCGTCCTCGCCGTCGGCGACGCCGAGGACGGGATCAACGACGCGTTCGGCAACGTCAACACAGCCGACCCCGTGGACGGCCTCGCCGGCGTCGGCGCGGCGCTCCTGGTCTTCCTGCTCCGTGCGCACGCGGAGCGTCCCGCAGGCGTGGGACCTCCCGAAAAGTCGTGATCTTGGCTGCGTTCGTGCTGCCGGAGCGACACAAACGCAGCCAAGATCACGGGTCCGCCCTGGCTAGCGCACCGGGCGGTACGTGCAGACCTGCACGCCGGTCTTCGCGGTCGTCACCTCGACGAGCTCGAGCGTGTGCGCCTGCCCGTCGTTCGGGAACAGCGACTTCCCGCCGCCGAGCAGCACCGGCTCGATCATGAGCCGGTACTCGTCGACGAGGTCGGCGCTGACGAGGTCGCGGACGAGGCTGAGGCTGCCCATGACCTGCAGGTCGCCACCGGGCCGCTCGCGCAGCCGCCGCACCTCGCCGAGCGCGTCGTCCGCGGGCAGCAGCGTCGTCGGCGCCCACGTCAGGTCGTCCTCCGACAGCGTGCGCGAGGCGACGTACTTGGGCACGGTGTTCATCCAGTCGGCGAACGGGTCGCCGCCGCGCTCGGGCCACGCGCTCGCCATGACCTGCCACGTACGCCGCCCGAACAGCAGCGCCTCGGTCGTCTTCATCGCCGCGTCGAACGTGCCGCCCATCGCCTCCTCGTCGAAGAACGGCATCGACCACCCGCCGTGCGCGAACCCGCCGTCGGTGTCCTCCTCCGCACCACCCGGCGCCTGCGCCACGCCGTCGAGGCTCACGAACTCGCTGACCACTACCCGCATCGCTGCTCTCCTCCGAAGTCCGGTCCGTTCAGCAACCTAGACGACGCCGAGGGCGAGGACTCATCGGTCGCGTCACGGCATGCGGCGTGACCGCCACACGGTGCGCTCGGCGTCGCGCCGGGCGCGCTCGCCGCTCCCCGGGGCTGCGGGCGGCGAGGGTCCGGGCGGCAACGGGTCACCGGGCTCGTGGCGGACGGGACGCCGCCAGTGGACCCAGCCGAGCCACGCGAGGAGCAGGCCGATCGCCAGGGCGACAAGCCCCGTGAGCGCCGCGCCGAGCCGTCCGTGGCCCGCCACCGTACGCCGGCCGGTCACGACCGCCCAGCCGTTCAGCGTGGCGAGGAAGAACGCGCTACCGGTCCCGAGTACCCACTGCGGCATGAACGTCGGCGCCTCCCCGATGGGCCCGCGCGGGGACGCCCGCCAGCGCCGCCACCGGGCGCGCACGCGCTACGCCGTGACGGCGGACTCGGGACCCATGACGAAGCGGGGCTTCTTGGCGGGGTCGAGCCAGCGCAGGATCGGCACCAGCCGCGACGACGCGATGGACACGCAGCCGGCGGTCGCGCCGCCGGTGCCGGCGTGGAAGAAGATCGCCGACCCGCGCCCCGGCGTACGCGACATGTTGTAGCCGATGGTCGCGGCATAGGCGTACGCCGTCGGCTGATAGAGCGACTCCGCGGAGCGCCAGCGACCCTTGGCGGGCAGCCGCTTGTGCAGGTTGTAGTAGTCGCTGTACGAGTCGTCGACCCACACGTCGGAACGGTCCATCCGGTGCCACGTGTAGCGGACGCCGGGGGAGGCGTTGACGCCGAACATCGAGACGATCCGGTACGAACCCACGGGGGTCTGCCCGTCGCCCTCGCGCTTGGGCGAGCCGAAGCCGTTGCGCCCGACCCGCGCGCCCCACGGTCCGTGGACGCGGCGCCACGTGCCGTCGGAGCGCTTCTCGAAGGTCGTCAGCGTCGCGTACGCCGACGTCCACGAGTTGTTGGTCACGACGACGATCTGGCGGGCGTCGTACAGACCCTCGAGCCGCGACGGCGGCGGCGTCGCGGACGCCGGCAGAGGCCCGGCCAGCAGCAGCGGGAGGAGCGCGGCGAGCACGACGGCGACGCGCCTCACGACAGCAGACCCATCAGCTGGGTGGCGTTGCGCTGCGCGTAGTCGCGGTGGCAGTTGTTCATGAGCACGTGCGTCTCCTTCGCCTGCTCACTCAGCTCTTCGAGCTTGGGCACCCAGGTCTTGAGCTCCTGTTCGGAGTACAGGTACGAGAACCGCTTCTGCACCGACCCCGACTCCCACTCCGCGTCGTTGTGGCCGTGGAAGCGCACGACGGCGAGGTCACCGCTGGTCGCGGCCGCCACCGGCGGGATCGACGACGTGAAGCCCTGCGGCATGTCCACGCAGACGTACGGGATGCCGTACGACGCCAGGAAGTCGAGGGTCTCCGCCTGGTTCTCCTCGCTCATCCACGTCTTGTTGCGGAACTCCACGCAGATCGGGACGGGCTCGCAGCGGCCCTTGCAGGAGAGGACGTACTCCTTGTTGCGCTTGCCGATGGGGAACCACTGCGGGAACTGGAACAGCAGCGCCCCGAGCTTGCCGGCGTCGGCCAGCGGGTTGAGCGCGGAGAGGAACCGCTCCCACACCTGGTCGACGACGTCGTCGTCGAAGTCCTTGAGGTAGACGTTCTTCTTGGTGTCGGGACGCAGGTCCTTGTAGAGCGCGCCGGGCTTGGTCGGGTGCTGCGTGAGCAGCGAGAACGCCTTGACGTTGAACGTGAAGCCGTCCGGCGTCCGCTGCGCCCAGAGCGCCGCGGTCTGCTCGCTGGGCGGCGCGTAGTACGTCGCGTCGACCTCGACGATCGGGTACTGCGAGGCGTAGTAGCGCAGCCGGGCATCGGGGGTGTTCGCCTCGAGCGGGTACCAGCCCGAGGCCAGCAACGACTTGTCGGTCCACGACGCGGTGCCGACCAGGATCCGGCCCATGACGCGATCATGCCCAACCCGATGGCAGGAGAACGCGTATCCAGGCACGAAAGCAGTCGTTGAACGGCTTACCTAGCCACGCCGCCCCCCTGACGGAGGACACAAAACATGCGCGTCCGCAGCGCCGCCCCCCTGGCCCTCGCCGCGATCGTCGCGGCCGGCTCGCTCGCGCCCGCCGTCGCGGCGCCGAAGAAGAAGCCGATCAAGAAGACCTACAGCCTCACGCTCGCGCCGTCCCCCGACGCGTCCGAGTCGACCGCCTGCTCGGGCGAGACGCGCACGGCCGCCCTCAACAACACCAACTTCCACGACATCAAGGTCACCGGCCCCGGCCTGCTGAGCGTCAAGGTCACCGGCTTCTCGGGCGACTGGGACATGAGCGTCTGGAACAAGGCGGGCGCGCAGCTCACCGAGGGCGGCGGCACGACGACGCCGGAGACGTTCACCAACACGGCGCCGACCGAGACGCTGAAGTACAAGTCGAAGAAGGCCCAGACGCTGACCCTCCGCGTCTGCAACTTCGCCGGCACGCCGAACGCCACGGTCAGCTACACGTACACCTACAGCTAAGCCAGCCTTCGCCCGGAGCCGCCGTGCAGCCTCGCGCTGCCGGCGGCTTCGGCGCGTCCGGGGGAGGATGAACGGCGTGCACCCACTCGTGTCCGCCGCCGACCTCGCGGTTCTGCTCGACTCGGCGTCGCCGCCGGTCGTGCTCGACTCGCGCTGGCGGCTCGGCGGCCCGCCGGCTCGCGACGACTACGCCGCGGGGCACGTACCCGGCGCCGTGTTCGTGGACCTCGACGCCGACCTCGCCGCGCCGCCGGGGAAGGGCGGGCGGCACCCGCTCCCTGACGCCGAGGCGTTCGAGGCGGCGATGCGCCGCCGCGGCGTCTCCGGGGACTCGACGGTGGTCGTGTACGACGACGCCGACGGCACCGCGGCCGCCCGCGCGTGGTGGCTGCTGCGGTACTTCGGCCACGACGCCGTGGCCGTTCTCGACGGCGGCTACCGCGCCTGGGTCTCGGCGGGGCTGCCCGTGTCGGCGGACGTGCCGTCGCCAGAGCCAGGCGACTTCGTGGCGAAGGCAGGCGGGATGCCTGTGCTCTCCGCCGGCGAGGCCGCCGCACTGGCGCGCGACGGCGTGCTGCTCGACGCGCGCGCGGCCGAGCGGTACCGCGGCGAGGTCGAGCCGATCGACCCGGTCGCCGGCCACATCCCCGGCGCGGTCAGCGCACCCACCGTGGCGAACGCCGGGCCCGACGGCCGCTTCCTCCCGCCCGAGGTGTTGCGCGAGCGGTTCGCGACCCTGGGCGCCGACGGCGAGCGGCCCGTCGGCGCGTACTGCGGCTCCGGTGTCACCGCCGCCCACGAGGTACTGGCCCTGCATCTCGCGGGCGTGGACGCCGCGCTCTACGCCGGGTCGTGGAGCGAGTGGGTCACGGACCCGGCGCGGCCCGTGGAGACAGGAAGCCCCGCTCCACCAGGTGCCTGACCGCGGGCAGCGCCGCGTCGGCGAGCCCGTCGATGTCGTACGCCGCCGCCAGCACCGCCAGCACCTCGCCGAGCGTCCGCGTGCCGTCGCACGCGCCGGCGAGCGCCACGCCGATCGGGTCGACGTCGGTACGCCAGCGCGGGCCGTGGTGGCGTACGAGCGTCTGCGTCGCGACGTCCCACCCCTCGGCGCCGGCCGTCGCGACCTGCTCGAGCGTCACGTCCGGGGCGACACGCAGCCGCGCGGCGAGCAGGTCGGCGTCGCGCAGCCACGCGACGTCGTCGAGCCACGCCGCGAGGTGCGGGCCGAGCGGCCGGCCGACCTGCTGCGGCGCGTGCTCGATGGTGACGTGGGGCGCGGCGTCGGTACGCCGCAGCGTCACGATGCCGAAGCCGACGGCCTCGACGTCGTTCTCCTCGAACCACGTGAGCCACGCCTCCGCGCGCTCGGCGGAGGTGTCGCCGGCGTCGCGTAGCCACGTGGCGACGTACTCGGCGGGGTCGAGCACCTCGCGCTGCAGCACCAGCGCGTCGCACAGGTCGAGCCAGCCGGAGACGCGTTCGCGCCAGTCGGCGCCGCGGACGTGCACCCAGTTGGCGAGCAGCTGCGCGACGCCGCCGTCTGCGAGGTGTGAGGGGACCTCGCGGACGAGGCGTTCGCTGACGGCGTCGCCCGCCACGCCGCTGTCGCGATACGCGTAGTCGTCCCGCGCGGGACCCACGACGAACGGCGGGTTCGCCACGACCAGGTCGTACGTCCGCCCGGCCACCGGCGCGAAAAGGTCGCCCTCGACGAGCTCCCACGACAGGCCGTTGAGCAACGCCGTCATGCGGGCCAGCGCGAGCGCGCGCGGGTTGCGGTCGGTCCCTGTGACCCGCGCCGCGTGCCGGGAGAGGTGCAGCGCCTGGACGCCGCAGCCGGTGCCGACGTCGAGCGCGGTCTCGACGGGGCGCCGTACGGTCGCCTGCGCCAGCGTCACCGACGCGCCGCCGACGCCGAGCACGTGGTCGGGTCGCAGCGGCGGCGGACGCAGGTCGGTGCCGAGGTCGGAGACGACCCACCACGAGCCGTCGTCGGCCGCGTACGGCCGCACGTCGAGCGTCGCGCGCAGCCCTTCGCGATGGCGTTCGAGTAGGCCCGCGCGCTCGGCGTCGAGTGGCGCGAACGCCGCCGCGCAGGCCGCCGCCGGCTCGGTCGTGCCGAGGAGGAAGAGGCGTACGAGCGTCTCCAGCGGTGAGCCGCCGGTGGTCGCGCGCAGCGCGGGGACGAACTCGGCGCGGCCGAGCGCGGCGTGGGCGGAGGGACCGAGCAGGGAGAGGACGGCGTCGTACGTGAAGTCGTTGCGCCCCAGCGCTTCGCGCAGCTGGGCGACATCGCGGTCCTGGAGCATCGACCTTCAAGGTAACCCGCGGAGGGGGGCTTGCCGCAAGCCCCCCTCGACCCCCCACAATCGCCGGCCGGTCACCGGACAAGGGAGATGCGGATGCGCGTGGTGCTGTCGACGTACGACTCGCGGGGCGGCGTCGAGCCGCTGCTGGCGCTCGCGGTGGCGCTGCGGGACGCCGGCGCGGAGGCGACGGTGTGCGCCCCGCCGGACTGCGCGGACCGCGCGGCCGAGGCGGACGTGGAGCTGGTGCCGGTGGGAGGTTCCGTACGCGAGCTGGTGCACGCCGCGAGCCCGCCGGGACCGGACCAGGTCCCGCGCGTCGCCGACGGCCTGATGGCGGCGCAGTTCGAGGTGCTCGCCGAGGTCGCGGACGGGTGCGACGTCATCGTGACGAGCGGGCTGGCGCCGGTCGTCGCCGCGGCGAGGTCGGTGGCGGAGCTGGTCGGCGCGCGGTCGGAGTTCGTGCACTGGTGCCCGCTGTGGCTGCGGCCGCACGCGATGCCGGGGCGGCCGCTGCCGGAGGACGCGACCGACGACGAGGCGCGGTGGAAGGCGACGACCGAGAGCTACGACGCGCTGTTCCGCGACTCGCTCAACCGCCACCGCGCGTCGGCCGGTCTGACGCCCGTCGAGCACGTCCGCGCGGTGGTGTTCGGCGACCGGCCGTGGCTGGCGGCCGACCCGTTCCTCGCGCCGTCGGAGGAGGGCGACGTCGACGTCGTACGGACCGGCGCGTGGATCCTGCCCGACGACCGTCCGCTGCCCGCCGAGCTGGAGGCGTTCCTCGACGCGGGCGAACCACCGGTCTACGTCGGCTACGGCAGCCTGCGCGCGCCCGACGACTTCGCCAGGGTCGCGGTCGAGGCGGTGCGCGCACAGGGGCGCCGTACGGTCCTCGCGCGCGGCTGGGCGGGCCTGACGTCCGAGGACCCCGACGACTGCCATGTCGTCGGCGAGGTCAACCACCAGGCGCTGTTCCGGCGCGTGGCGGCGATCGTGCACCACGGCGGCGCGGGCACGACGACGACCGCCACGAGGTCGGGCACCCCGCAGGTCGTGGTCCCGCAGATGGCCGATCAGCCGTACTGGGCGGGCCGCGCCGCCGCGCTCGGTGTCGGCGTGGCGCACGACGGCCCGGTGCCGACGGTCGAGTCGCTGTCGGCGGCTCTGTCGAAGGCGCTCACCGAGGAGATGCGCGGCCGGGCGGCGACCGTCGCGGGCACGATCCGTACCGACGGCGCCGCCGAGGCCGCGAGGCTGCTGGTCGACGGCAACCGGTAGGGCTTGTTCTCTGCGGCCCGGCCACCGGTCTCGGGCGTGGTGATCTTCAAGGAACGGCTGGGGGAGGGCCGCGTCGCCGGCCGACACTAGGCTCTGTCCATGCTGCGGATCACGCTCGCCCAGGACCCCGACGCCGACGCGCTGCTGTCGCGCGACCCGCTCGCGTTGCTCATCGGGATGGTGCTCGACCAGCAGATCCCGCTGGAGAAGGCGTTCTCCTCGCCGTACGTCCTCACCGAGCGCCTGGGTCACGACCTCGACGCGCGCGAGATTGCCGAGTACGACCCCGAGGGGCTCGCCGCGATCTTCGCCAAGCCGCCCGCGCTGCACCGCTTCCCCGGCTCGATGGCGGGGCGCGTACAGGAGATGTGCACGGTGCTGGTCGAGAAGTACGAGGGCGACGCGGCGAAGGTCTGGGACACCAAGGACGCCGGCGAGCTGCTGAAGCGGATCAAGGCGCTGCCCGGCTTCGGCGAGCAGAAGGCGAAGATCTTCATGGCCCTGCTCGGCAAGCAGCTCGCTGTCAGGCCGCGCGGGTGGCGCGAGGCCTGCGCGCCGTACGGCGAGCCGAAGACGCGCATGTCGGTCGCGGACATCACCGACGGGAAGTCGCTGCTGCAGGTGCGCGCGTACAAGGCGGAGATGAAGAAGGCCGCGAAAGCCGCGCAGGCGTAGCGCGCGGTGGTCATCCCGATCCACGACCGCAACCCTGTCGGCAGGACGCCGGTCGTCACGTACGTCCTCATCGCGGTCAACGTCGTCGTCTTCCTGCTGCAGCCGATCGCGTTCTCGTCGGTGGGCGGCGGCGTGAACAACGCGCAGGCATGCCGGCAGGAGGCGTTCTTCCAGCGGTGGGGCGCGGTCCCCGAGGAGCTGCTGTCGAACGACCCCGCCGACCTCGTCGTCGTCGCGCCCGCCGCGAACGGCCAGTGCTTCCTCGGCAGGCCCGACTACGACAAGCAGCCGTTCGTCTCGGCGATCACGGCGATGTTCCTGCACGGCGGCTGGCTGCACCTGCTCGGCAATCTGCTGTTCCTCTTCGTCTTCGGCAACAACGTCGAGGACCGGCTCGGGCGGCTGAGGTACCTGCTCTGCTACCTCGGCTGGGGCGTCGTCGCGACGTACGGCTTCGCGCTCACGCAGGCGTCGTCGGAGAGCGTCGTCGTCGGCGCGTCGGGCGCGATCGCGGGCGTCCTCGGCGCGTACCTCGTGCTGTTCCCGAAGGCGCGCGTCATCAGCCTGGTGCCGTTCCTCTTCTTCCTGCCGGTCCCGCTGCCCGCGTGGATCGTGCTCGGCGTGTGGTTCGGGCTCCAGGCGGTCTACTCGGCCGGCGCGAGCGTCACGGAGGGCGCCGCCGTGGCGTACGTCGCGCACGTCGCGGGATTCGTCGCGGGCTTCCTCACCGCCAAGCTCATCGGGAGGAAGGCGTGACGCTCGGCGTCGTCGTGGTGCAGGACGTCCCATGGCCGGAGTGGCGCCGACGGGTGCTGGAGTGCGAGTCGCTCGGGTACGACTCGGTGCACGTCTGGGACCACCTCGTGCACCGGACGCTGGACGACGACGACCCGCTGCTCGACTCGTTCGGGGTGCTGTCCGCGGCGGCGTCGATCACGTCCCGCGTCAGGCTCGGCACGCTGGTCGCGTCGCCGACGCTGCGCCACCCGTTCCTGCTGGCGAAGCAGGCGATGACGCTCGACCACGTCTCCGACGGGCGGCTCGACCTCGGCATCGGCGCGGCGGGCGTGCTGCGCGACTACGAGGCGCTCGGCATGGAGCCGTGGTCGAAGGCGGAGCAGGTCGAACGCTTCCGCGAGACCGTGGAGCTGGTGCTCGCGGTGTCGTCCGGCGCCACGGAGTTCAGCGGGAAGCACTACTCGGGACAGCGGCTCACCAACCCGCCCCCGGCCGTACGGTCACCGCTGCCGCTGACCCTCGCCGCGCACGGTCCGCGGACGCTGCGCATCGCCGCGCGGTACGCCAGCACCTGGAACACCATCGCCGCCCGCGACCTCCCGCGCGACGAGGCGCTGGCGCGGGCGAAGGAGCGCAACGACCTCCTCTCGCGGCTGGCGGAGGAGGCGGGCCGCGACCCGAAGGACATCCGGCGCTCGGTCTTCCTCGGCACCGCGGACTGGCCCGCGCGGCGTACGGCGAGGGACTTCCGCGACGCGTGCGAGGCGTACGCCGAGGTCGGCTTCGACGACTTCCTGCTGCTGTACCCGGACCATCCAGCGGAGGACCGCGTGGGTCACGGGGCGGCGGCGCCCGACATCGTGCGCGAGGTCGCCGAGCTGATGCTGTCGGCGCCGAGGCAGTAGCGCGCGTACGCCTGCCTGATGACGGGCTGCGCGACGTTGCGGACGTGCACGCCGCCCGCGGTGACGCCCTTCTCGGTGCCGCCGTGCGCGTGGCCGTGCAGCACGAGGTCGCAGCCCGCGCTGTCGATCGCCTCGGCGAGGAGGTACGACCCGAGGAACGGGAAGATCTCCAGCCGCTCGCCGGCCAGCGTGTCGGGCACGGGCGCGTAGTGCAGCAGCGCGACGCGGTAGTCGGTGTCGAGCGACGCGAGGCTGTCGTGGAGGCGTTGCGCCAGCGCCTTCGTGTGGCCGACGAACGCCTTCATCTCCGGCTCGCCGAAGTCGCTCCCCGACGCCCCCGCGAACCCGCCGCCGAAGCCCTTGGTGCCCGCGATGCCGACACGGCAGCCGTCGACCTCGACGACGGTCGACGCGCCCTCGAGGACGGTGACGCCGCCCGTGCGCAGCACCGACGTCAGCTCCTTGACGCGCGCCGCGTGGTGGTCGTGGTTGCCGAGGACGGCGACGACAGGGACGCCCGCGCCGTCGAGCTCCTCGACCAGCACCTGCGCCTCGGACGGCGAGCCGCAGCGGGTGAGGTCGCCGGCCAGCAGGAGGACGTCGGCGTTCTCGCGCAGCGACGCGAAGCCGGGCCGCAGCCTGCCGCGCGAGTCCTCACCGACGTGGATGTCCCCGACGGCAGCGATGCGGATCACGCCAGCGACTCCTGCTCCTCGGGCGCGGCGTACGACGCGACGGTCACCTCGTTGCGGACGCGGTAGCCGGGCGCCAGCTCGGCAGCGCGCGCGCCGACGAGGTCGCGGCGCTCCTCGGTCGAGACGACGCCGGTGAGGAACACCGCGTCGCCCGCGACCCGCACGGTGATGCCGAGCTCGTGGACGTCGTCGTCCTCGGCGAGGCGTTCGGACAGCCAGCCGCCGAGGTACTCGGGCTGCACGGGCGTGTTCACCCGGCCGCCTCGAGTGGCTCGCCGACGATGCCGAGGCGTTCGACCAGCGTGAGGAACGCCGCCGCGAACGGCGAGTGGTCCGTCCGCCGCGCGACCTCCGCCCAGTCGAGCTGCTCGCGCACCGCGCGCGCGACGGCGAGCAGGCCGAGGAAGTCGAGATGGTGCTCGTTGTACGAGAGCAGCTTGGTGATGAACACGTCCTCCAGCCGGAGGACCTTCATCTTCATCGCGTTGACGTCGCGGACCGGCGCGCGGTCGAGGACCTCGTCGGTGATCGTCAGCCCCTCGGGACGGAAGATGAGGTCGACGAGGACGTCGCCGTCGTACACCTTGAGCAGCCACTCCTCGGGCGGGTCCTCGGGCTTCATGCCGTGCGCGACGAGCAGCTCCTGGGCGCCGCGCGCGTCCTCCTCGCGGACCATGACGTCCACGTCGTGGTCGCTCTCGGGCGCGCCGTAGACCCAGCACGCGATGCCCCCGCCCAAGGCGAACGGGATCTTCGCCTCCTGCAGGATCGCGGCGACGCGCTTGCAGCTGGCGAGGATCTCCTGCGGGTCGTCGGACGGCACGTCCGGGTCCTGCCCGCGCGCGGCCTCGCGCTAACCCGTGACCGTGAGGTCCGCGCCGACGCGGACGGCGTCGACGAGGCGTTCGCCGGGCCGTACGACGCCGCCGGGCCACACCACGGAACGCACGAGCTCGCCCTCCACCACGGCGCCCTCGCCGACGACGGACTGGCCGCCGCTGGCGTGCATGTTGGCGGCGAGGTAGTCGGTGACGGTGCCGCAGTCGACGAACACCCCGTCGTACGGCACCAGCTCGGGGCCGACGTGGCGCCAGACGGCCTCGTAGAGGCCGAGCGGCTCCGCGCGCAGGTCCTCGACGGCGTGCCAGGGGTGGAGCGACGCGCCCGCGAACAGCCAGTCGCCGAAGTCGCCGCGGCCGGGCGCGTGCGTGACGAGGAGGCGTACACGCTCGCCGTCCCAGCCGTCGAGCAGCGCGCCGAGGCCGTCGGGGCGGTACGCGTCGCCGTTGAGCACCAGCACGTCGCGGCCGTCGAGCCAGGGCCTGAGGTAGCCGATGGCGCCGGCCGTGCCGAGGCCGTCGGGACCTGGCTCGACGGAGAGGTGCGCGCGGTCGCCGACGTAGTCCACGACCTGCCCGGCGAGGTAACCGGCATTGACCGCGACGTCGGGCGTGACGGCGAGCGCCTGGTCGAGGTTGCGGCCGAGGAGCGGGACGTTGGCGACCGGACAGAGCGGCTTGGGGCGCAGGTCGGTGAGCGGGCGCAGGCGCTTGCCGCGACCCGCCGCGAGAACGACCGCCGCGACCACGCGGCAGACTCAAGCACATGCTCCTCGCGACCTGGAACGTGAACTCCCTCACCGCGCGGCTGCCGCGCGTGCTGGAGTTCCTCGGCACCCACGCGCCCGACGTGCTCTGCCTGCAGGAGACCAAGGTGGGGGAGGCGGCGTTCCCCACGGATGCGCTGGCCGAGGCGGGATACGCCGCCGCGCACCTCTCGGGCGGCCGCTGGGCGGGCGTCGCGGTCCTGTCGCCGCTGGCGAACGCGCCGTACGACGTCGTCCGCGGCCTCCCCGGCGAGGTGCAGGTGTCGGAGGCGCGCTGGGTGGAGGCGACGGTGGGGGACCTGCGGGTGTGCAGCGTCTACGTCGTCAACGGGCGGACGCCGGACGCGCCGCAGTTCGAGGAGAAGCTGACGTTCCTCGACGCGATGCGCTCGCGGCTGGAGGTGCTCGCCGCGGGCGACTTGCCGGTCTTCGTCACGGGCGACTTCAACATCGCGCCCGACGACCGCGACGTCTGGGACCCTGCGCTCTTCGTAGGGACGACGCACACCTCGCCGGCCGAGCGCGAACGCCTCGACCGCATCCTCGCGACCGGCCTCGTGGACGCGTTCCGCGTCGTCCAGCCGGAGGCCGTGGGGTTCACGTACTGGGACTACCGGGCGGGGATGTTCCACAAGAACATGGGCATGCGCATCGACCTCGCGCTGCTGTCGGCGCGCCTCGGGCCGCGCGTCACGCGCTGCGGCATCGACCGCGACTTCCGCAAGGGCCTCAAGCCGTCCGACCACGCCCCGCTGCTCGTCGAGCTCGACTAGGGCTCCTCCCGGCACCCGTCCTGCTGCGCAGCGCCCAGGCCGGCAGCTCGCTGCGTTGTCGCAGGCCCCGATAGCGCTGCTATCGCGGCCTTCTCCGCCTTGCGATCCACCACCCTGGACGCCGCTCGCGACGGACCGGCGCCGAGAGGAGCCCTAGACCCGTGATGCACCCAGCCCGTCGACGTACACACGGCCGGTCGTCAGCGTCTTGATCGTGACGCGGCCCGTGCGGACCTTGCCGAGGTCGACGGAGAGCAGCCTCCGGTACGTCGTACCGACTGCCGCGTCACTGGTGTTCTTCACGGTGAACGAGACCGGCTGCGTCTCACCGCGGCGCAGCCCGACGCAGCTCTCGGAGACCGTGAACGTCAGGTACGTCGCCTCGGCCGCGCCCGCGGGCGGCGTACCGGTGGCGGCGAGGCCCGCCGTGAGCAGCGCCGCCACGAGGGCGCGCGAGAGCCGGCGGGTGGTGGTCAAGGGTCCCCCTGGGATCGACGGGCAGGCGCTCTCACCCTCGGCTACCGGACGGCGCGAGTCAGGCGAACACCCGCGAACCACCCGTCCGGACCACGACATTTGCCGCGAATGCCGTCATAGTTGGGCGCGTGGCTCGCGAGAAGCGCAGGGCGGTGACCGTGCTCGCGGTCGCCCTCGCCGCGCTGGTCGCGATGGGCGGGGGTGTCGCCGCCGACCGGCTGCGTACGCCGTCCGGTGACGCCGGGACGTTCGCGGTGCAGGCGATCGCGCCCGACTACGAGGTCGCCGCCGAGTCCGCGGCGCCGAAGCGCGTGGCGCCCAAGCCGAAGCCGAAGCGCGTCGCCACGGCGACCGCCGCGCGATCCGTGTCCTGCCCCGCGATGCCTCCGGTGGCGTCGTCCTCGGCGACCGCGGCGAGGGCCGTGAAGCCGCGGGTGCGGGTGTACGACCGCCCCGAGGGCTCGGTCACGCGCACGCTGACCAACCCGACGATCGAGGGCCAGCCGCTGCACGCGCTCGTCCACGAGCAGCGCGGCCTGTGGCTGCGGATCCAGCTCGTCGCGCGGCCCAACGGCTCGACCGGCTGGGTGAAGATCGTGGACTTCGCGCGCTACCAGGCGCCGTACCGGATCGTCGTGCAGCGCTGCGCCAAGCGGCTGACGGTGTTCAACGCCGGCAAGGCGGTCTGGTCCCGCACCGTCGCCGTCGGCAAGCCCGCGACGCCGACGCCGAAGGGGTCGTTCTTCGTCGACTTCGTCACGGCGATGCCGTGCTGCTCGTACGGGCCGTACATGCTCAGCGTCGCGGGGTTCTCCGAGGTGCTGCAGCGGTTCGGCAAGGACGGCATCGGCCAGATCGCGATCCACGGCACCAACGCCTCGTGGTCGATCGGCAAGGCGTCGAGCAACGGCTGCGTACGGATGCACAACGCCGACGTCACCGCGCTCGCGCGCCTGGTGCCGGCGGGCACCCCGGTGACCATCGTCGACTAGCGCAGTCCGCGCCGCCTTTCGTGATCTTGGCAACGTTTGTGGTGCCCGGGCAGCACGAACGTTGCCAAGATCACGAAAAAAAGTGGGTGCGGCGACTAGGCAGTGCGCGCGCTCGGGCCGCCCGCCAGCAGCGACACCCGCCCGGCCATCTCGGGACGTTCCAGAGCCGCCACCGTCGCGTCGTGCGCGAGATCCTCGATCTGGTCGATCCGCGCGCCGCTCAGCGTGTTGACGCCCAGCGCGCGCAGCGTCTCCCCGCCCGGCTCGACGGTGAGGACGACGGTGCCGCCGCGCTCGACCGCGCGCTTCTCCGCCATGAGGTAGCGGTGCCACATCAGCCGTACGGACAGGTCGAGCGTCGCCCGCGGCTGCCGCGGCGCGATCGACATCGGCGACGACACGACGACGAGGTCGAGGCCCCGCCCGGCGAGCACGTCGAGGTTGGTGGGGGAGTGCACGCCGCCGTCGACGTACGTCTCCCCGTCGTGGGTCACTGGCCGGAAGTACGCGGGGATCGCGCACGACGCCGCCACGGCGGTCGCCACGTCGATCGGAGGCGCCTCGGGCGAGCCGAACACGACGCGCCGCCCGTCACGCCGGCGCACCGCGCAGACCCAGAGGTCGCGGTCGGGCCACTCGCTGCCGCAGCGCCGCCGCAACGGCGCCACGAACGTCTCCGTCGACCGCGACCCCGCCGGCAGCAGCGACGTCGCCAGCACGCCCGCGCGGGCGGTCCACGGCCGCCGCGCCGCCGCGAGCAGCGGCCGCAGGTCGGGACGGCGCTTCAGGGCCTCGTCGGGCGGCGCGGGCATCGACTTCGTCGCCGCCGCGGAGCCCGAGCAGCGCAGCGACGCGCCGACCAGCGAGCCCGCCGACGTGCCCACGACGATCGAGGCGTTGCGTGCATCGAAGCCGGCCACGTCGCGCAGCGCCGCGAGCACGCCGCGGTGGAACGCCTCTCCGGTCACCCCGCCGGCACCGAGCACCAGCCCTACGCGCGTCATGGCGACGTCCTGCCCGCGAACGTCCTCCGGTACGCACTCGGCGACGTCCCCCTCGCTCGCCCGAAGCGTTCGCGCAGCGTCGCCGCGGACCCGAAGCCCGAGCGCCGCGCCACCTCCTCGACCGACAGGCCGTCCTCGAGGAGGCGCTGGGCGAGCAGCGTGCGCTGGTGGAGCAGCCACGCGTACGGCGTCGTGCCCGTCACCGCGCGGAACCGCCTGGCGAACGTCCGCGGCGACATCAGCGCGCGGGCCGCGAGGTCCTCGACGGACAGCGGCCGGTCGAGGTGCTCGACCGCCCAGGCCATCGTGTCGGCGAGGTCGTCGCGGGTGCGCGGCGCGGGGACCGGCGCCTCGACGTACTGCGCCTGCCCGCCGTCGCGGTGCGGCGGCACGACCATCCGGCGGGCGACGGCGTTGGCGACGGCGGCGCCGTGCTCGGAACGGACGAGGTGCAGGCAGAGGTCGATGCCGGCGGCGGTGCCGGCGGACGTGAGGACCGGGCCGGCGTCGACGTAGAGGACGTTCGGGTCGACGTCGATGAGCGGGTAGCGCTCGGCGAGCGCGGCGGCGTAGCGCCAGTGCGTCGTCGCCTTGCGCCCGTCGAGCAGGCCGGCCGCCGCGAGCACGAACGCCCCCGAGCAGACGCTCATGACGCGCCCGCCGCGGGCCACGACGGCACGCAGCGCGTCGAGCAGCGCGGGCGGCGGCGGCTCGTCGATGGAGCGCCAGTGCGGCACCGCGACGAGGTCGGCCTCGGCGAGGCGCTCGATGCCGTACGCCGGCGTGATCCCGAAGCCGCCCCCCGACGTCAGTGGCCCTTCCTCGGCGGCGCAGACCGCGAAGTCGTACGCCGGCAGGCCGACGTCGGAGCGGTCGAGGCCGAACACCTCGCAGACCACGCCGAGCTCGAACACGGAGACGCCGTCGCAGACGGCCACGGCCACGTTGCGGAGCATGGCAGCAGTATGGCAGAAAACCCGCGACGATGGGCATCACTGCCACTAGTACGCTGCGCAACAACAGCGCACCATGCTCCCATGACAACTCTCCTGATCGCTCTGGTGCTCATCGCCCTCCTGGCGCCGCGCTTCGGCGCCGACACGAGGGACCGTTGCAGCTGGAACTCCTGCCGGTGACCCCGGCGGAGCGTTCCGGCCTGCTCGACCGCTACGTCTCCGGCTACGCCGCCGTCGCGGCCGCCGTCGCCGAGGCGGGTGACCGGCTCGACACGGCAGCCGCCGGCGGGTGGACCGCGAGACAGGTGGTCCACCACCTCGCCGACAGCGAGATGACGTCCGCCATCCGGCTGCGCCGTCTCCTCGCCGAGGACGACCCGGTCGTCGCGGCGTACGACGAGGAACGGTTCGCCGAGGTGCTGCGGTACGACACGCGGCCGGTCGAGGCGTCGTTGCGCGCCGTCGAGGCGGCCCGCGAGACGAGCGCGCAGCTGCTCGCCCTGCTCACCGACGAGGAGTGGGCGCGCTCCGGCACGCACACCGAGACCGGACCGTACGGCGTCGAGGACTGGCTGCGGACGTACGCCGCCCACGCGCACGACCACGCCGCCCAGATCAGGGCGGCGGCCGGGCTCACATCTTGAAGTGCGGCGGCGGCGGGGCGAGCGACGCGCGGGGGCACGAGGCCAGCGTCAGGTTGCCGTAGCCGAGGGCCTCGTCGCAGAGCGTCTCGACCGTCCAGCCCTGCTCGGTCCCGAGGCGGGTGATCGTCGCGCGGTAGACCGTGATCTCGTAGCGGGTCGGGGTGCCGTACGCCACCTGCAGCGTCCCCACGAGGCGGGTGTCGATGGGAGCCGGGTCGCTGGGGTCCCGCGGGCGGTCGTAGCGGTGCCAGACCGTGGGGCTGGCGTCCCACACGCCGCCGGCGTCGATGCTCCGCAGCGCCAGCTCGACGAGCACGAGCCGCGCCGCCTCCTCGGGGAGCACGGCGGCAGGCCGGATGACCTCCTCGACGACGCCGTCGTCGTAGAGCTCCGTCATGAGCCGCTCGAACTCGTTCACCCCCCTTACATCGGCCGGTAACGGGCTCGCCTACAGCGCGGGAAGGACTGCGGCCGCCTGCGTCGAAGCAAGCGGCGAAACGCCCGCATCCATCCCTTGTGGGGGGAACGCTCCATGAAGCTCCGCGCTCTTCGCCGTGTCGGCCTCGCCGCCGTTGCGGTCGTCCCCGTCGCCGCCGCCATCGTCGCCCTCCCCGGCGCCGAGGGCGCGGGCCGCTTCAAGTCGGCGGGCACCGGCGGCATCACCTGGTCGGCGAGCACGCCGAGCGACCCCCAGCGCGACGTGGGCGAGCCCGAGATCCACATCGACAAGGCCGGCAACATCTACACCTGCGGGCCCTCCGGCTTCTCGAACATCGCCGACTACGCCCAGGTGTCGACCGACGGCGGCGACCAGTTCCACCTCCTCGGCGCCCCGCCGCGCGGCCAGCTCTCGGCCGGCGAAGGCGGCGGCGACTGCGGCCTCGCCAGCGCTCCGTACAAGAACGCGCAGGGCCACTACAACTTCGCCTACACAGGCCTCGGGCCGCTCACGAACTTCAGCACCGCGACCTCGTCGGACACGGGCAAGACGTTCCTCGCCAGCCCGATCTCCGAGTCGCCCCCCGGCGTCGACCGCCAGTGGAACGTGTTCACCGACGCCACCACGGCGCTGTTCAACTACAACCACCTGGCCAGGGGCTACACCGTCCAGAAGTCCACGGACGGCGGCCTGACGTACGGCCTCCCCGTCGTCACCGGCAACAGCGGCGGCCGCATCGGCCCGATGCGCGCGATCCTCGACAAGAGCAAGAAGGCCAGCAAGGCGCTCGTCTACTTCCCGTCGTACAAGGGCACCCGCATCACGCTCGACATCTCGCTCGACGGCGGCGACACGTGGAAGTGGTGCGAGGTCATCGACGCCGAGCTCAACCCGAGCGCCGGCTTCGTCGTCGCCGACCACGACTCCGCGGGCAACGTCTACATCGCGTACACGGAGAAGGGCGGCGACAACGACACGTACTACACCGCCGTCCCCGCCGCGAACATGCGCAAGTGCAAGACGTCCGGCGTGCAGGTGCTCGGCACCGGCCGCCAGCACCGCGTCAACCGCGACAAGGTCGAGACGACCGTCATGCCGTGGATCGTCGCCGGCGACAGGGGCCGCATCGCGATCGCGTACTTCGGCACCGAGAGCATCGGCAACCCGGACGACGGCAAGTTCAAGGCGTCCTGGTACCCGTACGTCGGCATGACCGTCAACGCCCTGTCGAAGAACCCGTCCTGGTACCAGACCAAGGCGTCCAGCCACCCGTTCCACTACGGGTCGATCTGCCTCAACGGCCTCGGCTGCACCCTCTCGGTGCCCGAGGGCGACCGGTCGCTCGCCGACTACTTCGCCATGGACCTCAGCCCGACGACCGGCCGCCTGCACATCGTGTACGGCGCGTCGGCGAAGAAGCCGACCGACGCGGTCGGCCACCTGTCGACGGCGACCGTCGTCACGCAGGAGACCGGTCCGAGCCTGCTCGGCGGCAAGCTCAAGGCTCGCCGTCCCGCCGTCCGCAACACCACGACGGACCGCAGCGGCGACGCGCTGGCGCCGTACTCCAACCTGTTCCTCACGCCGACCCGCGCCAACACCAGCGCGCTCGACGTGCAACGGGTGGACGTCAGCCCCGAGATCAACCTGACCAGCGGCAAGCCCGTCTCCAACGGCGGTGTCACCGTCACCATCAAGGTGCGCAGCCTGACCGACTCCTCGCTCCAGGACGCGCTCGTCAACACGCGCAGCCAGTCCCTCGTGTGGCTGTTCCGGTTCCTCAACGGCTACCAGCCGGCCGGCGCCACGATGGCGTGGAGCCCGGCGGCCGGGTTCACGTTCGGCTTCGACGACTTCACGACGCGGTCGACCGAGTCGGGCCAGTACGACCCCACGGCCGAGAAGATCGTCGTCTGGCCGCAGGCCAACCCGGTGTCCGGCAAGGTCAACCAGGACGCCGGCGTCATCCAGATCAACATCCCGCGCTCGTACCTGAAGGCACTGACCGGTGGCACGGGCCGCAACCAGGTCCCGTCGCTCAAGGGCGCCAAGAATGGCAGCAAGTTCTACGACGCCACGGTCTGGACGATGGGCAACATGTTCACGCCCGTCCAGGTCCGCCAGTCGTACCTGTACCAGGTGGACCAGTCCGCGGCGATGGACTTCGTCGTCGGGCGCGGCCCGAAGGCGCGGCCGGGGGTCGCGTTCCGCTAGACGTTCCTGGACGTCGTCCCAGCACGACCGACGAGGGCCCGGCGGCTTCGGCTGCCGGGCCCTCGGGCTGTGCGGGGGCCTCCCGTTCTGTGAAGATCACCACGCGTGAGACCGGCGGCTGGGCTGCACAGAACGAGCCCGACCGGGGTACAAATCCAGGGTGCGCTACGAGTACCAGCGGGTGTCCCTGCCGCGGACGGTGAGCCGCAACGCCGCGCAGGAGATCCTCGAGCTGCACGCGGAGTTCGGCGAGTGGGAGCTGGCCCGCCTGCGGCTGTACCCCGACGGACAGCGCCTCGTCACCCTCCGGCGACCACGGCGTGGCCTGCGCGAGCGCTCCTAGCGGACGCGTGCGTCAGGCAGGAACGTCACCGCCGGGCGGCGAAGGCGTTAGGGACAGGGGAGTCCCCAGGAGGTTTCATGCGTCCCAGCGCGTTCCGCCGTACCGCCGTCGCCGCACTCGTGGTGATCCTCGCCGCCGGCATGGTCGAGCCCTCGATGGCGAAGCCCGGCAAGCGCAAGGGCCCGAAGCACAAGGTGAAGACGCCCCGCGAGGTCGTCGACGTCTACTACCCGCGCTGCGCCGGCAACCCCGACGACGTCACCCGCCTCGACATGTACGTCAACGGCTCCCTCACCTGGGGCCTCTACGCCATGCCGCCCACGCCCGCCAAGGGCATCGTCGTCGTCGGCCACGGCTACGGCCACACCCCCGAGTCCTGGCGCAAGCACCTCACCACCATCGCCCGCCGCAACAACGTCGTCGCCGTCGGCATGAACTACCGCGACACGTGGGGCGGCTCCCTGCCCGACACCCGCGGCTGGGAGGCGCACGAAGGCGCCGAGGACTCCATCGCGGCGGCGCAGCTCTTCCAGCGCGCCTGCCCGACCGCCCACACCATCGTCATGTACGGCGTCAGCATGGGCGGCAACATCGCCGGCCTCGCCGTCGCGTACAACGCCAAGCGCAGCAACGGCAAGCCGCTCTTCGACTACCTCTTCGACATCGAAGGCGCCGTCAACGTCACCGAGACCTACCTCGAGGCCCGCGGCCTCGCCCAGTCCGGCAACCAGTTCGCCAAGGACGCCGTCGCCGACATCGAGCGCGAGATGGGCGGGAAGTTCGAGGACAAGCGCGACGTCTACCTCGACCGTACCGTCGTCAACCGCGTCGACGACATCGCCGCCGCCGGCATCAAGGGCGTCGTCATGGTCCACGGCGTCGACGACGGCCTCGTCGGCTACAACCAGTCGCCCGAGTTCCTCACCCGGCTGCGCCAGGCCGGCGTCCCCGTCGACTTCTGGACCGCCGTGACCCGCGGCGAGGACTCCGAGCCCGGCACGACCCTCGACGGGTACGTCACCGGCAGCATCCCCGGGTACACGTCGCCGTTCGCGGGCCACGCCTCCGAGGCGAGCGAGACGCACATCGTCGGGGTTGCTGGGTTCGAGCGGCTGGCCGCTCTGTTCCGTGGCGAGGCGCCCGCTTGCCGGACCGGCGTCCTGGACGGGACTCTCGGCTTCGGGGCCAAGACGCCGTTCACGTCGCCGGCGACCTGCTAGTTCGGGGTTCTTTTCCCAGGGTCGGCCGCAGGGCTGCCCCAGCCAGCTAGTTCCGCGAGCTCCCTTAGTCGCTGGCTGGGGCAGCCCTACGGCCTCTCTCCGTGACGCTGCGCTGGCCCCTGATCAGCCCGCCGCTGTCCTCAGCAGGGCGTCGATCGCCGCCATGTCGTCCGAGTCCACCACGGGCTTGCCTCCGGGCTTGGGGCCCTCCCAGTGGAACTCCACCCCCGGATTCAGCATGCCCTTGTCACCTACGTAGACGTGGGGGCTGCCTTCTGCCGCTCCGTCCTTGGCTGCTTGCCAGTCGGCGATCACCGTTGCTCTGGCCCTTCCGTGGTCGAGGGCGTCGGCGAGGGCCTTGGTGTCGACTTCTGCCTGTTCGGCCGCGTCGAGGATCTCCGAACGCAGGGAGATGCACCGGGCGTCGCGCCAGAAGGCCTGGCGGAGGGCGAGGTCGAGGCGTTCGCTGGCCGCGAGGCCCTGTTCCTTCGCGGCCTGGACCGCCTCCAGGGCGGGGAGCGTCGTCACGGGGTACTCCGAGGCGTCGCGCCACCACGGCCGCCAGCCCGCGGCCTCGATGAGCGGCGCCAGGGCCTCGACCTCGGCGTCGACGATGGCGCGCGGGGTCGGGCGGTCGTTGAAGAGCTCCAGCGGGAAGCAGCGGTGGTCGAGGCGTACGTCCTCGATCCCCAGCGCGGCGCGGCGGGCGTGCAGCCGCCAGACGAGAAGTGAGGCCCAGGGGCAGCCGACGTCCGACCAGATCGTGATGTCCATGCCCCTCATCCTTCCGAGCGTTCGCGCCGATACACCCGTCGCCATGACATCCGCCCGCGTCGCGGTGGTGACGGACTCCACCGCGTACCTCCCAGCCGGGGTCGCCGAGCGCTACGGCGTCACCGTCGTGCCCCTGCACGTCGTCCGCCCCGACGGCGAGTCGCTGGAGGGCGTGGAGCTGACGCCGGCGGAGTTCGCGGCGTGGATCACCGCGCCTGGCCGTACGGCGTCCACGCGGCCGCCGTCGCCCGCGGCGTTCAGGGCGGCGTACGAGGCCACGCACGCCGCCGACGTCGTCTCCATCCACCTGTCCGCCAAGCTCTCCGGCACGCGGGAGTCGGCGGTGACGGCGGCGTACGACCTCTGCGACGCCGGCGGTGCGCGGGTGAAGGTGGTGGACTCGCGGACCACCGCGATGGGCCTCGGCTTCGCGGTCATCGCCGCCGCCGAGTGCGCGCTGGCGGGCGGGGACGCGTTCGAGGTGGTGGCGGCCGCGGAGGCGAGCGCGCAGCGTACGGAGACGGTGTTCTACGTCGACACGCTGGAGCACCTGCGCCGCGGCGGCCGCATCGGCCGGGCCGCCGCGCTGTTCGGGACGGTCCTCGAGATGAAGCCGTTGCTGCACCTCGTGGACGGCGCCATCGAGCCGCTGGACAAGGTGCGCAAGGCCGACCGCGCGATCGCGAAGCTCGAGGACCGTGTCGTCGCCGCGGCGGGGGAGGGGCCGGTGGACGTCGCCGTGCACCACCTCGCCGCCGCCGAGGCCGCCCGCGCCCTCACCGAACGCCTCCGCGCCCGCATCCCTCGCATCGAGACGCTGCACGAGAGCGAGGTCGGCGCCGTCGTCGGCGCGCACGTCGGCCCCGGCCTGCTCGGCGCCGTCGTCCACCGTCGCTGACCGCGCGGGCACACGCCCCGGTTACTGGTGAGTAGCGACCACGGCCGAGCACGAACTGGTGAACGGCGACGTCGCTACTCACCAGTAACCTCCGCGGGCGGCGGTGGGGCGCGCCGGGGCTCAGCGGGTCTGGGGGCGGTTGCGCGCCCGCGCCTCCTTGTGGATCTGCTTCCACTTGTCGCGGTCCGCGATGCGCAGGAGGACGTCCTGCTTGGCGGCGACGTGGTGCAGCTCGCGCTGGAGCTTCTGGTATGACTCCCACCGCCGGGGCTCCAGCGTCCCCGCGTCGAGCGCCGCGAGGACCGCGCAGCCGGGCTCCGTACGGTGCGCGCAGTCGTTGAAGCGGCAGTACGGGATCAGCGTCTCCACGTCCGCGAACGCCTTCTCCAGCCCCTCCTCCGCGTCCCACAGCATCAGCCCGCGCAGCCCAGGCGTGTCGATGAGGACGGCGCCTCCGGGCAGCGGGATCAGCTCGCGGTGGGTCGTCGTGTGCCTGCCCTTGCCGTCCACCTCCCGGATCTCCTTCGTGGCGAGGTGGTCGGCGCCGAGGAGCGCGTTGGCGAGGGTGGACTTGCCGACGCCGGAGGCGCCGAGGAGGACGACGGTACGTCCCGGCGTCAGGTGCGCGCGGACGTCCTCCACGCCCACGCCCTCGACGACGCTGACGGCGTGCACGGGGCAGCCGGGCGCCGCCGCCGTGACCGACGCGACCACCTCGGGCAGGTCGGGCCACAGGTCGGCCTTGGTGAGCAGGACGGCGGGCTGCGCGCCGCTCTCCCAGGCGAGGGCGAGGAAGCGTTCGAGGCGGCGCAGGTTGGGTGGTGCGGAGAGCGCGACGACGACGAACACGAGGTCGACGTTGGCCGCGAGGACCTGGCCGACGGTGGCGTTCGTGGCGCCGTGGCGGACGAACGCCGACCGGCGCGGCAGCACCGCCTCGATGACCCCCGGCTCGCGTACGGCGACCCAGTCGCCGACGGTGGGCAGGGCGGTGCTGTCGAGCGCGGCATGGCGCAGGGCGCCGGAGACCTCGGCCCGCAGCGGGCCGGTGGCCGTGAGGAGGGCGTACGACCCCTTGTCGGGCCGCGCGACGCGCGCGGGGACGCAGGAGGCGGCGTACGGAGCGAACTCGGTGTCCCGGCCGGAGTCCCAGCCGAGGTCGGGCAGAGCGGTCAACGCGGGTGCCTCTTTCGGGGAGTGCGCCCGCGGGCCGGTCAGAGGGCCGGTACGGGCGCCAGGAGATGGGGGTGGGCAGCAGCGACCCAGGCGAGCACCATGACGACCCCACCTCCTCTCCTCCGGCGTTGCGCGGCACCGTACCGCCGCGTCCCCGCGGGCGTCACGGGATTTACCGCGCACTGCCGGCCCCCTCGCGGTTACTGGTGAGTAGCGACGTCGCGGTTCACCAGTTCCCGCTCGGCGCCCGCCGCTACTCACCAGTAACCGCGGACCGCGCTAGTCCTCGGACGCCTCGTCGTCGTCCGAGGGCTCCCAGGCCGCGAGGTCGCGGGCGATGTCCGCCTCGACCTGCGACTCGGGCACGCCCTCCCACTTCGCCTGCCAGCGGTGCGGGCCGCTGTGCCCCGACTCGCGCTGGCAGGTCCGCCCGATGTCCGTGGACGTCGACGAGAACACTCCGGGAACGCTCACCGGCTGGCCGCAGATCACACCTTCACCTCCGTCGGGACGACGCCGCGCGGCGGCACCCAGCCGCCGAGCTCGCGTTCGAGGTGGCGGGCCACCGCGATCGTCAACGCGTCGTTGCCCGGTGCGGCCGCCACCTGAACCCCCAGCGGCAGCCCGGTCGCCGCGTCGAGCCCCAGCGGGACCTGCGTGGCGGGCAGCTCGGCGACGTTGAGGATCGCGGTGTACGCGAACGAGAACGGCCGCCGGATCGGCACGTTGTGCCGCGGCGCCAGCGTCGGGAACGACGGGTAGAACAGCACGCCGTTCTCCCCGACCAGGTGCGTCAGCTCGTCGCGCAGCGCGCGGCCCATGGCGGCGTAGCGGCGACGGCGGGAGGGGAGGAGGTCGGGCCAGCGTTCGACCATCGCGAGGCCCAGCGCGGGCAGCGTGTGGGGGGAGCGGCCGCGCAGCAGCAGCGCGACCTCGCGCGGCGTCGAGAATCGCCCGCCGCCCGCCATCAGCGTCCTGAAGGGGACCGACCGCGCCTCCGAGAGCATCGACCCCCAGATGTCGAACGACTTCCGCAGCGCCGTGACCTCGGCGGTCCGGACCCGCGCGCCGAGCGTACGCAGCGTGGCGACCGCGCGGCGCTGGGCCGCGATCAGCTCGGGCTGGACGGTGTGGCGGCCGTTGGACTCCACGGTGACGACGTCGAGCCCCGCGAGGTCGACCTCGTCGGGGCCGACCGGGGAGTCGGCGAGGATGCGCAGCAGCGGCAGCAGGTCCTCCGCGCGGCGGGCGAGCGGCCCGGTGCACTGGTAGCGGAGCATCGCCTCGGCGGTGTCGACGGGGAACTGGCCGTCGTTCGGCACCAGCCCCGCCGACGCCTTGTGGCCGAAGACCCCGTTGAAGAACGCCGGCATCCTGATCGATCCGCCGATGTCACTGCCGAGCCCGAACGGCGCGTACGCCGCCGCCACCGCCGCCCCCTCGCCGCCGCTGGAGCCGCCGACGATGCGGGACGTGTCGTAGGGGTTGTTCGTGCGGCCGTACACCTTGTTGTCGGACTCGAACCACATCGCCAGCTCGGAGACGTTCGTCACACCGATGGGGATGGCACCGGCCGCACGGAGGCGCCGTACGGTGATCGCGTCCTCCGTCGCCGGCCGCCCCACGCGGGACACCAGACCGGCCGTGTTGGGCATCCCCGCGACCGCGAACGTCTCCTTCACCGTGCACGGCACCCCGTGGAACGGCGGCAGGTCACCGCCCCGCGCCACGGCCGCGTCCGCGGCGTCCGCCTCGGCGAGGGCGGCGTCGAACCGGTCGGCCACGAGGGCGTTCACCCGGGGGTTGACCCGCCTCACCTGGTCGATCGAGCCCTCGACGAGCGCCCGCGAGGTGACCTCACCGGCGCGTACGCGCCGCGCCAGCTCGCTTGCGGAATCGGTGTACATGGGGGCATTCTGCCGCCGACACGCCGCGCGGGAGGTTTCAAGAGGCACCCGAGCGCGGAATAGGGAACACTCTGGCCGCTCCGGGCGTTACCCCGGCGCTTGCAGATCCGCAGAAGCGAAGCCGATAAGGAAGCCATGACCCAGTCGCAGGACTACGACACCCGCAAGTCGAGCTCGCTCGAGGCCGAGGACAGCCTCGAGGAGATCATCACGCGCAAGCCGGAGCAGCCGGTCGGCGTCGCAGAGGACGAGAACGAGCTCGCGTTCGAGATGGAGCTCGCGGGTGCGGAGGAGATCAACGACGAGCTCGCCATCCGCCCCGTCCCCAAGCAGGCGAACGAGTTCACCTGCTCGTCGTGCTTCCTCGTGAAGCACCAGAGCCAGCTCGTGGACCCCAAGAAGAACCTCTGCCGCGACTGCGCCTAGCCCTCCGCGCAGCGCCACCTACTCCGAGCGCCCACGCCTCCCCCCTCGGGGACGGCGTGGGCGCTCGTCGGCGTCTTCCGGCCCTCTGAGCCGCGGCCGGCCCTGTCCGCAACTTCCGGTGCTCCGCTACCCTCCGCGTGCTCGGCGGCGCTGGAAGTTGCCGACCGTGAGCCCTCCCGCGCGCGCGGGAGGGCACGGTCACCGTCCGCCGGCAGCTTCCAGTGCCCCACCGCCCTTCGCGTGCTCGGCGGCACGGGAAGTTGCGGACCGCGGGCAGGGCCGCGCGACCGGACGCAACGGGTGACTACCCCGACAAACCATCCCAACGGGCCATGGTCCCGGAAGGGGACGTACCGGAGCATCACCTCCCATGAGCGCGTACCGCCGCTTCCCGGCACCGGACCCTGAGGGTCTCCGGGAACTGCGAGCCCTGGTCGCGTTCCGTGTGGCACCGGCGACGGGGGCGGTTGTAGGGGCCGCCTCCGTCCCGGAGCCACGTCTCGCCGGCGAGACGCTCACCGAGACGGCCGAGGAGCCGCCGGGGTATGTCGCCGACGAGGACCTGCTCTCGCTCGTCGCGCGCGCCCAGCAGGGCGACCCGGAGGCGTTCGGGGCGCTGTACGACAGGTACTTCGACGTCGTCTACCGCTACGTGTACTACCGCGTCAGCAACCAGTCGCTGACCGAGGACATGGTGAGCGAGACGTTCCTGCGGGCGCTGCGGCGCATCACGTCGTTCACCTGGCAGGGCCGCGACTTCGGCGCCTGGCTGGTGACGATCGCGCGCAACCTCATCGCCGACCACTTCAAGTCCAGCCGCTACAAGCTGGAGCTGACCACTGGCGAGATCCTCGACGCGGACCGGGCGACCGACGGGCCGGAGAACGAGGTCCTCGACAGCATGACGAACATGACCCTGCTCGAGGCCGTGAAGATGCTCGGCGCCGAGCAGCAGGAGTGCATCGTCCTGCGGTTCCTGCAGGGCTTCTCGGTCACCGAGACGGCGCTGGCGATGGGCAAGACCGACGGCGCGATCAAGGCGCTGCAGTACCGCGCCGTGCAGTCCCTCAAGAAGCTGCTGCCCGCGGAGCTGGTCCTGTGAGCACCAGGGCCTGTCTCCGACCTCGTCGATCTGCTACGCGACGCCCGGGACGGCACCTCGCCGCGTTGTCGGAGACGCCGATAGCGCTGCTATCGGCGCCGCCTCCGCCTTGCGATGCACCATCCCGGACGCCGCTCGCGACGATCACGAGTCCGGAGACAGGCCCTACGTCCCGCCCGGCATGGTCACAACGGGCCATCTTCCCGAATGACCCGCTTCTGCCCGCATCCGCCGCCCTCACGGCCTCGTTGCTCGGTGTGGAGGCGAGATGACGATGAAGCGAACGAACCGCCGCGCGGAGGACTTCGACCGCGCACTGGCCGCCGAGGGCGGCGTCCACGTCGACCCGGCGATCCGTGCGCTCGTCGCCGTCGCCGGTGCTCTCGCGACGATCCCGCAGCGCCCCGCGCCGGCGTTCCGCGAGTCGCTCCGTACGCAGCTCATGGCCGAGGCCGCGAACATCGCCGCGTCGGCGCCCGCCGCCTCCGTGGCCGCCGCCGCGCCCGCCGCGTCGCCGGCCGGCACCCTCGCGAAGGTCCTCGCCAAGCCCGCCATGCAGGTCGCGACCGGCGGCCTCGCCGCCGCCGTGGCCGTCACCGGCGTCGGCATCGGCGCCTCGCGCTCGCTGCCAGGCGACGCGCTGTACGGCCTCAAGCGCACCGTCGAGAAGCTGCAGAAGCGCACCGCGGGCGGCACGCTCGCCGAGGCGGGCAGCGTCCTGGAGCACGCGAACACCCGCATCGACGAGGTGCGCGCCCTGCTCGAGCGCGGCGGCGCGGACGCCCTCGCGCAGGTCGAGAAGACACTGGACGAGCTGCGCAAGGAGATCGACGACGCCACCGCGGAGCTGCTCGCGCAGGCGCGGGCCGGCTCGAAGGCGGCGTACGACAAGCTCGCCGCCACCGTCGGCGACCTCTCCGCCGCGCTGGACGGCCTGCGCGGCCAGCTGCCGCCGCAGGCGCAGGACGAGTACGACGCGGTCATGGCGATGGTCAACTCCGTCACCGGCCAGCTGAAGTCGCTCCCTGTCCCCGGTGGCATCACCCGGCCCGGCGAGGACCCCTCGAAGAGCCCGCGCCCGACCACGCCGCCGCCGACGTCACCGAGCGAGACGACGCCGCCGAAGACGACGCCGCCGACGTCAGGCCCGCCGGTCACGGTCCCGCCGGTCGACCCGTCGGTCACCGTGCCGCCGGTCGACCCGACGAAGTCGCCGATCATCACGATTCCGCCACTGCCGACGATCGAGCCCACACTTCCGGTTACGCTTCCCCCAGCGCTTCCGTAAGGAGGCGCCCGCAGGTTCCCGGCGCTCGCCCGTAGTTGTAGGGGCTACGGGCGAGCGTCCGGGTCTGCCGCTCCCGCCAGTGCGCGCTCGGTGTGCGCCTGCAGCTCCTCCCACACGGCCCGTGTCTGGTCAACGCACACCACGACGAGGTCGCCGGGGTTCGCCTTCTCCAGCGCCCGCCGCGTGGCGGCCAGCTCGTCGAGAACGATCTCCAGGTCGACGCAGCGGCTGTCCGGCGCCGCCTTCACGCCCTCGGCCACCAGCCCCGCGGTCTCGCCGGGCTGCCGGCGCCGCAGGTTGCGGTCCTCGCGGATGACGATGGCGTCGAAGTGCGGCGCCGCCACCTCGCCGAGCTCGCGCATGTCCTCGTCGCGCCGGTCGCCGGCCGTGGCGATGACGGCGATCCGGCGCGTCTTCTCGATCGCGGCGCCCGGCCCGGGCTCGGCGAGCTGCTCCACGAAGTCGCCGAGCATCCGCATGCCCGGCGCGTTGTGGCAGTAGTCCACGACGACCCGGAAGCCGCCGATCTCGGCGACGTTGAGCCGCCCAGGTGCTTGGTAGAACGACGTCGTGAACGTCCGCAGCCCCTGGCGGATGTCGTGCAGGTGCGCCCCCGCCGCGAACGCCGCGGCCGCCGCGGCCATCGCGTTCTGGACGTTCATCATCGCCTTGCCGTCGAACGTCGCCGGGAGCAGGTGCGTCCACGCGAGCTGCATCGCACGCCGCCCGTGCCGGATGACGATCATGTCGCCGAGCGAGGAGCGTTCGAGCATCACGGCGCGGCCGCCGCGGCGGCAGTGCGACTCCACGAGCTCGTTGTCGTCCCGCATCGTGAACCACACGACCTCGCCGGAGCAGGCACGGCGCATCTCGGCGACGAGCGGGTCGTCGGCGTTGAGGACGGCGAAGCCGTCGCGGGGCACCGCCTCCACGACGACCTGCTTCACCTTCGCCAGGTCCTCGAGCGTGTCGATGCCGCCGATGCCGAGGTGGTCGGGGGCGACGTTGAGGACGACGGCGACGTCGTTGCGCTGGTAGCCGAGGCCCTCCCGCAGGATGCCGCCGCGCGCGACCTCGAAGACCGCGAAGTCGACGCGGGGGTTCTGCAGCACCATCCGCGCGGACTTCGGGCCCGAGGCGTCGGCGCGGATGACGAGGCGCTCGTCGATGAGGATGCCGTCGGTCGAGGTCATGCCGACCTTGCGGCCCATGCCCTTGAAGACGTGGGCGATCATCCGCGACGTCGTCGTCTTCCCGTTGGTGCCGGTGACGGCGACGATCGGGATGCGGCTCGGCGCGCCCGGCGGGAACAGCAGGTCGAGCACCGGCTTGGCGACGTACTGCGGCTCGCCGATGGTCGGGTGCGTGTGCATGCGGAAGCCGGGTGCGGCGTTGACCTCGACGATCGCGCCGCCCGCCTCACGGACCGACTGCGTGATGTCCGGCGCCACGAAGTCGATGCCGGCGACGTCGAGGCCGACGACCTGCGCGGCCTCCTCGGCGATCTCGACGTTGTCGGGGTGCGCCTCGAGCGTGCGGTCGACGGAGATGCCGCCGGTGCTCATGTTGGCGGTGAGCGTCAGCTTGACCGTCGTGCCCTCGGGCGGGACGTCGGTCATGGCGTAGCCCTGGCTCCGGACCAGCGCGACGGCCGCGTCGTCCACCTTGATGCGGGTCAGCACCTTCTCGTGGCCCACGCCGCGGCGCGGGTCGGCGTTGGTGTCGGCGACGAGCTGCTCGACGGTGCGTACGCCGTCGCCGACGACGTGCGCGGGGAGGCGTTCGGCGACGGCGGCCATCCGCCCGCCGACGACGAGGAACCGGTAGTCGCTGCCGGTGACGTACGTCTCCACGATGACGCGGCCCCTGCGGGCCTCGGCCTGCGCCAGCGGGAAGGCGTTGCGTACGGCGTCCTCGTCGCGGAGGTCGAGCTGGACGCCGCGGCCGTGGTTGCCGTCGAGCGGCTTCACGACGACGGGGTAGCCGATGCGCTTGGCGACCGCGACGGCGTCGTCCACGTGCCGCACGGCCTCGCTCTGGGGCACCGGGAGCCCGGCGCTGGAGAGCAGGCGCAGGGTCAGCTCCTTGTCGCTCGCGATGTCGGTCGCGAGCGCGCTGGTCATCGACGTCATGGTGGCGCGGATGCGGCGCTGGTGGACGCCCTGGCCCAGCTGGACGAGCGAGCCCTCGTTGAGGCGCAGCGAGGGGATGTCGCGCAGCGCGGCCTCGTCGAGCAGCGCCTGGGTGGACGGTCCGTACGCAGTCCGCTCCGCCATGAGCAGGAACGACTCCAGCTCCGCCTCGAAGTCGAACTCCGGGTCGCGGCGCACCAGGTCGTTGACGACGCGCACGGCGAGCCTGCCCGCGGCGAGGCCGACCTGCTCGTCGGCGTACGCGTAGATCACGTGGTAGCGGCCGCGCTCCTTGGCGCTGCGGGTCTTGCCGCGGCGGGTGTACGCGCCCGTCTCCTGCTGCAGCTGCAGCGCCACGTGCTCGGCGACGTGTCCGAGCCAGGTGCCCTCGCGGAGGCGTTCGAGGAAGCCGCCCTTGTGACCGCGCGAGCAGGAGTGGTCGGCGACGCCGGGGAGGCGCTCGACGAGCGCGTCGGTGAAGCCCGGCAGCCGGTCGGTGGGCCAGTCCTCCAGGGAGCCGAGGTCGACGAGCAGGTTGATGGCGGGGTCGTACGACCAGTAGTTGGGGCCCCGGTAGACGCGCGTCTCGACGACGCGGAGGTCGGGGGACGGCTCACTCACTGCTCGGCTCCTTCGGGGTCCTGCGCTTGCGGCGGGCGGCGCGTTCGACGGACGTGTCGTACGCGCCCTCGGCGGCGATGCGGCGCGCGAGCATACGGCCGAGGCGCTTGCCGATGACGACGTCGGGGTCCTCCGTGTGGCGTACCTCGGGCACGAGGGAGCGGGTGCGCAGGTCGAAGTGCGTGGCGTTCGGCAGCGAGTGCAGCACCACGTCGGAGACGAGCAGCGGCTGGGTGCGCTTGGCGGCGTACGCCTTCGTCTGCATGTGCAGGCCGTCGAACACGGTCACCGCCCCCTTGCCGACGACCTCGACGTAGCGGCCCTCGGTGACGACGATCGCGGTGTCCTCGTCGATGCCGAGGGCGAGCAGCTGCGGCGAGTGCGCGACGAGCGTGAGCAGGCGGCCGAAGCGGTTCCGCTGGGTGAAGTGCTGGTCGATGATGACGCCGTCCACGAGGCCGAGGCCGGCCGCGAGCTGGACCATGCGCTCCTTCGGCGTGATGCCCTCGGCGCCGCCCGCGACCATGTGCGTGGCGACCACGGAGGCGCCCGCGGACGTGCCGCCGACGACGGCGCCGGCCTCGTACGCGTGGATGATCGCGTCGCCGAGCCTGGTGCCGGCGACGATGGAGGAGAGCTTGACCTGGTTGCCGCCGGTCATGAAGACGCCGGTGCACTCGTTCAGGAGGTCGGCGCAGGCGGGGTCGTCGGCCTCCGCGCGCGTCTCCGGCCTGAGTCCTCGCACCTCGGCGACACCGAGCTTGGTGAAGATCTCGCGGTAGACGTCGGTGATCGTGTCGCCGAGGGAGCTGGCCGTGGAGATGACGGCGATGGTGGCCGCTGGGCCGCCGGCGAGACGTACGAAGCGGTTGAGGATCGTGCGCTTGCCGAGCTTGTCCTCGGCGCCGCCGACGACCATGAGCACGCCGCGCGGTGCGTCGGGGTCGGGGGCCTCCATCGCCCGAGCGTAACCGGGTCGCTACACCCATCCGCGGTTACTGGTGAGTAGCGACGCGCGCCACGCGGAAACTGGTGAACCGCGACGTCGCTACTCACCAGTAACTTCGGGGTGGGGCGGTGGGGACGCCGCTACCGCTTGGGGGGCATCCACTCCTCGAACCAGCCGAGGATGCGCGCGGTCCAGTCGAGCACCGCCGGGTACTTGCGGACGCCGTGCCCCTCGCCGGGGTAGATCGCGCAGGCCGTGGGCACGCCGCGCTCGCGCAGCGCCTGGTGGAACTCCAGCGCCTGCCCCGGCGGCGTGCACCGGTCCACGTCGCCTGCCGTGAGGAACGTCGGCGTCCGCACCTTGTCGGCGTGCAGCAGCGGGCTGCGCCCCTCGGGGTCCCCGACGAACACCGCGTCGAAGTGCGCGATGTTGCTCGTGAAGTGCTGGCTGCGCCAGTCGGTCACCGGCGACAGCGCGACCGCCGCCGCGAAGCGCTCCGGCGCCTGCGTCACGAGCCACGTCGTCATGAACCCGCCGTGACTGCCGCCCATGACGCCGATCCGCTCGGGGTCGGCGACGCCCTGCTCCACGAGCGCGTCGAGGCCGGCCAGGTGGTCGTACGTCTCGCCGCCGCCCATGTCCCCGACGACCAGCTCGGCGTACGCCTGCCCGCGGCCGGCCGACCCGCGGACGTTCGGGACGAGCACGGCGTAGCCGCGCGCCAGCAGCGGCGTGACGAACCGCTGCCGCGCGGGTGCGCGCGACTGCTCCTGCGCGACGGGGCCGCCGTGGACGAGGAGGACGGTGGCGTACGGCGCCTCACCGGCGGTGGGCTCGTACAGCAGCCCCTGGATCTCCAGCCCGTCGGGCGCGGTCCACGTGAGGCGGCGCTCGGTGCCGAACTCGGCGGGGTCGGCGGCGTTGCCGAAGACGCGGACCGTGCGGTCCACGCCCTCGCCGACCACGGCGACCTGCGCGGGGCGGTCCCACGCGGTGAGCTCGAGGAGGTACGTCCCGTCGCCGAGGTCCGCGGGCGACGCGACGTAGCCGACCGCGGCGGGGCCGGACCAGAGCTCGACGGGCGTGCTGTCACGCAGCTCGCCGAGGACGGTGTCGAGGCCGCGGCCACCGAGGTAGGTGAGGGTCGAGTCGTCGCGCCAGGCGAGGTGGCTGACGTCCACGTCGCCGGTGGGCAGGGGGGTGACGGTGCCGTTCTCGACGAGGAGGACGTCGCCCGCGACGAGCCAGCGGTCGCTCGCGCGGGCCTGCACGACGGCGAGCCGCGAGCCGTCGGCGGTCGCGGCGGGCCAGCCGAGCTGGCGCCCCTCCTGCCCGCGATGGACCACCGTCTCCCGGCCGGTGGCGACGTCGACGAGGGCGAGCGGGGCGTCGTACCACGCGTCCTCGCCGGGGCTCTCGGAGACGACGGCGGCGATCCGGTCGTTGCCGCACCAGACGGCCTCCCAGACGTTCAGGCCCTCGCGGGAGAACGGCGCGACGGTGCGGGCGGCGACGTCGTACCGCCACGCGCGGCGCCACTGGTCGCTCGTGTCGCCGGTCGTGACGTGGGGGAGCCAGGCCGGGCGGTCGCCGTCGTCGCCGATGCGGCCTGAACCCTCGACGCCGGGCTTCTCCGCCCCGCTGCCCGCGACGCCCAGCAGCAACGACGCGCCGTCGGGCGACCACGACATCCACTCGACGGTGCCGTCGATGTCGGGCGCTGCCCACGCCTCGCCGAGGCGGCCCGCCTCCAGCAGGAACAGGCCGAAGCGACCCGGGTGCCCGCGGTCGGAGAGGAACGCGATCGTCGATCCGTCGGGTGACCAGCGCGGGTAGCGGTCGCTGTGCGGGCCGGCGGTGACCTCCTCGACCTCGCCGGTCTCGACGTCGACGACGCAGACCCGCGAGACGGGGTCGGCGTCGACGACGTCGCGCCGGCTCCCCGTGAACGCGACCTTGCGACCGTCCGGCGACGGGCTCGGGTCGGTGAGGGCGTTGACCTCGCCGAACGGCTCGTTGAGCCGGCGGAACAGGTCCGCGACGTCGGCGTAGAGGGGGGTGTCGCGGATGTCGTCGTCCATCCGCGCAGCGTACGTCCAGCCGTGGCTGCCGTCGGGGTTGGGCGACGACGACGCGTTCCTCGAAGATCACTACGCGGGAGACCGGCGTGGGGACTGCGGAGAACGAGCCGGGTCAGGCCTCGACCAGCACGACGCCCTCGAACTCGAACGCCGCCTGCTTCACCGCGGCCTCGTACGTCTCGTGCCAGGTGTCGGTGACCGTGCGCCAGTCGGCGTCGCAGTAGAACAGGTACCAGCCGTCGTCCTCGTCGTCGTAGCGGGCGACGGCGATGCCGGCGAAGAGGTCGTTGACCGGCACACTGTCGCCCGGCACGCCGTACGAGTGCCGGGTCGCGCCCGTGGGCCGCGCCGTGGCCAGGCCGGCCCACGCGACGACGCGGGCGCCGTCGATGAGCGCGGGAGGCTGCCGCAACGGGGTCAGAGCCGGTGCACGGAGCCGTACGTCGTGACACCGGGCGACGACGAGACCTCCAGCGTGCAGAGGCCGCCGGGGAGGTCGACGTACCTGCTGGCGTACGGCACGCCCTCCGCCGCCACGAACGCCGCCTCGCCGCTCGGACCCGACGGCAGGCAGGTCAGCTTGGACCAGCCGAAGCCGAAGACGCCGTCGAGCGAGATGTCGAGCAGGTACGTCCCCGACGTCGCGACGAGGACGCACAGGCCGCGAGTGCCGCCGACGGACCGCGCGCCGCAGGACTCGACGCCCGCGACGTTGTCGACGTGCGTCGCCCGCGCGGACACAGGGGTGAGCGCCGAGGCAAGGAGCACCAAGGCGAGGAGGGGCTTGCGCATGGAGGGATCCCCAGACGGTGGTGGCTAGAAGACGGGAATGATGTCCTCGGCCGAGATGTCGCCGACGTCGACGCCGTCGAGGTCGAGCTCCGGGATCGCGGGGAACTGGATGCCCCAGCGCTCCACGATGGCCCGCACCTTGGCGATCGCGACCTTCCAGTTCTCGGCCTGCTCCTCGTACGTCAGCACGCCGAGCCCCGCCGACCGCGCGTGGTCGATGAGCACGCGGTGGTTGTCGAGGAAGTACGGCGGCAGGTCCCAGAACTGCGGCGGCGGCTCCCACAGGATCATCGACAGGAACACGAAGCCCGCGCGCAGCTGACGCGTGATGTGCTCCTTGTGCTCCTCGGTGAGCCCGGGCCAGTCGTTCTCCAGCAGCGTCATGCAGATCTGCAGGTGGCGGCTCTCGTCGCGGCCGATCCGCTTGAACACCTCGTGGAACACGGTGTGCTTGGTGCCGGTCGCCATGCCGCGGAAGAGCGTGGAGGAGGCGACCTCGCCCATCATGAACGACGTGAACAGGACGGCCATGGGGTACTTGCCGAGGCTCTTCGAGTAGCCGTTCCAGTAGCGCCCGCCGTTGTGGTATAGCCACGCGATGTTGTTGTGCGCCGCGCGCTCGAGGTCGTCCTGCGGCTCCCAGTCGAGCGGGCCGCCTGGCCAGAGCTTCTGGATCGCGCGCTGGCAGCACTCCTCGTGGTTCATCTCGTCACGGGTGATCGAGAAGAAGCACTTGCGTACGGGGTCTTCCTGGTGCATCTCGAACGCGTGGATGGTCGCGCGGGCGAAGACGGCCGGCCCGCTCGCGTCGAAGTTCGCGAGCAGCGCCCACCAGTACATCATCCCGAGGCGCTCCTCCCTGCTGAAGTCCTCCGGGTGGAGGTCGTCCCAGGGGAGGTCGCTCGGGTTCCACAGCGCGGTCTTGGACTTCTCGTAGATCTCGACCAGCTTGGGGGTGTCGACCCGCCACTCCATCGGATAGATGTTCGGCTGCGGGATCTCGGGAGCCGGCCAGAAGCCACCCTCGGGAACGACGAGCTGGTTCTCGGTCACGGAACTCCTTCTAACACGTCGATGCACAACCGGCAACGAACTGTAACACGCGCGGCGGGCCGCACCCCTGAGGCTACGGCCCGCCGTCGAGCGCCCGTGTCTAGTACGGGTTGAAGCCCTTGGCCGGCGAGCTGGTCGCGGTCGCCGTGGTGCCGGCGGAGGTCGCGGTCAGCGTGAGCCTGCACGTCTGCAGGTCGGGGTGCCCGAACGTCCTGACCTCGCCCGCGACGACGGTGACCGCGGGGTACGTCTGGTCGCGGAACGCGTCCCAGCAGCGCAGCGTCGCGCTGACCGAGCCGGTGGCGACCTCGACGGTGACGACGCGGGTCGGGTAGAGCGTCTGGTCGTTCGTGGACCCGACGATGCCGGAGTCGCAGTACGACGACGCGCCGGCCGCGACGTTGACGAGGCGGACGTGGCAGACGGGGCCGATGACGGCGGCGTTCGCGGGTACGGCGGCGAACGCGGCCGCGACGGCGGCGGTGGCGAGGACGATGCGCATCAGCTGACGGCTCCCGGGTTGATGAACACGTACGACCACGTGCTCGTGACGTTGACGGTGGTGTTGGGGTACACGGCCTCGACGGTCGTGCGGCAGGACGGGCTGTAGTCCTCGAGCATCGCGACGCTCTTCGGCTCCGCGCCGGACACGACGATCGACCGCGACGGCGCGCCGGCGCCGAAGCCGCAGGTGATCGTGACCCTGGCCACGCCCTCGGCGACGACGGCGGTGGCGATGCGGTTGACGGTCGCGCCGGAGACCATCGGCGTGTTGTCGGTCGAGCAGGTCGACGACGCGCCCGCCGCGGCGTGGATCAGCCGCGTGGTGCAGGTCGGGAGGATCACGGCGTCGGCGGGTACGGCTGCCGCGAGCGCCGCGGTCGCGGCCGTGGCGAGCAGGACGGAGCGGGTCATCGGGTGGCCTCCGTGTGGATGCGCGGGGTGAGGTGGCTGACGCCGGTCGCGACGGTGAGGTCGGCCAGCGCGCGCAGGGTCGCGGTGCAGCGGTCGCCGTAGCGCTCGCCGAGCCGCAGCTCGCCCTTCTCACCCTGGGCGAACGTCTCCGACACCGTCCCCGTGTCCCACGGCGACGAGCAGCTCAGCGTCGCCTCGACGGCGCCCTCGTGGACCTCGACGTCGAGGATCCGCGTGGACTCCGAGAACGGCGTGCTGTCGGTGTAGCAGGACCGCTGGTCGCCGTACGCCGCCGCCGCGAGGTGCGTGACGCAGGCCGGGCCGTACGTCGCCGCGCCGGCCGGCACCGCGACCGCGAGGGCCACCGCCCCCGCCGCGACGATCAGGACGCGGTTCACGGCGTCGGCCCGGTGAAGACGCGCGGCGTGAAGTGGCTCAGGCCGGTCGCGGTCGTGCCCGCCGACAGGGCCCGCAGCGACGCGTGGCAGTTGTCGGCGTTCTCGGCGAGGGACAGCTGGCCGCTCTGGCCCGCGGCGTAGACGCCGGAGCGCGTCTCGTTGCCCCAGGAGCTGAAGCACGTCAGCGTGGCCTCGACGGCGCCCGTGTGGACGTCCACGTCGAGGATCCGGATCGCGCGCGAGACCGGGTTGTTGCCCGAGTTGCACGAGGAGACGGTGCCGGCGGCGGCGTTCTCCAGATGGGTCGCGCAGACGGGGAAGAACATCGCCTCCGCCGGGGCGGCGGTGGCTGCTGCCGCGGCGAGGGCCGCGGCGAGGAGGGGCAGGCGCATGGGGCGGCCTTCCGTGAGGGGAACGGAACGTTCGTCCCCTTCGCCCCGTTAGCCCGTTTCCCTGCTCCGCCGCTTGAGGAGGACGGTCATGCGGCCGCCGGAGTTGGAGACGCCGACTGCCTCCCAGCCGAGGGCGCCGAGGCGGGCCAGCTCGCGTTCGGTGCCGGCCAGGTCGCCGGTGTAGCCGGGGTGGCTGCTCGGGACGCCGTCGCCGAGGAACGCGTACTCCCAGCCGCCCTCGACGGCCGTGACCGCGGGCTCGGCCGGCACCTGCTCGACCACGGGTGCGGGGGGCTCGGGATCCGGTACGGCGGCGAGCGGCGCCGCGGGGGCCGCGGGCGCGTACTCCGGCGACCAGAACCGGTGCAGCGCCGACTCGATCGAGCGCGGCGTCGCGACGGCCATGGAGATCGTGAGGGCACCGGTCGCCTCGCGCAGCAACTCGACGGCGAAGCGGTCGGTCGGGTCCGCGACGGCGACGCGCAGCCAGTTCTCACCGGCGGCGATCGGCACGACGCCGAGCATCTCGGCGGACAGGCGGGGGACCCGGCGTACGACCTCGACCGGCACGTCGAGCACGGATGGGTCGACCAGCTCGAAGCCGAGGATGGTGCCGAGGCCGCGGGCCACGTCCACGTCGCTGGCGAGGCCGAGCTCGCACACCACCGCGCCGAGGCGGCGGCGGGGGACCGCGGCCTCCTGGAAGCGCAGGCACTGCTCGAGCTGCCCCGCGGTGATGACGCCGGCCTGAACGAGCGCCTCGCCGAGGCGGAGCCGCTGGCCGGGCGGTGCCTCGTTGCCCCGCGTGCTGTGCACGGGCGTGATCCGGGTCGGGGGCACCCCGAGGGTCGTGTCCACGGCGTACTGGAAGTCCCCGGTCACCCGAGGTGTGTCGGCACGTTCCAGGGGGCTCCGCAGAGTCCGTTCGGACTAGTCCGCCGCGCCGAACACCAGCTCCGACTCGACCGAGCGGCGCCCGGCCAGCCACAGGCCGAGCGCTTCGGCGGTGCCGCGGACGGCGCGGCCGCGGCCGACCGTACGGCCGGTGTCCGAGGCGACGCACTTGTTGTCCTTGAGCCGCTTGATGCCGAGGATCGTGCCCTCGCGCAGGATCGCGGCCGCGACCGGCGGCGGGATCTCCCGGTGCCGGCCGAGCCCGCGGAGCACGTCCTGGTGGTGGATGGCGACGTCGCCGAGGAGGGCGTACGACGCCACGAGCGACGTCCACGCGGGCTTCTCGGCCCACTCGCGGCCCCTCGCGAGCAGCTCGTCGGAGGAGAGCCGGCGCATCCGCTCGACGATGCGGGCGTTGGCCTTGTTGACCAGGCCGGCCGCCTTGACGTACTCGGTCGGCGCCTCGTCGATGCCGATGAGGTGGCTCAGCACGTCGCGCGGCGCCCAGCCCTCGCAGAGCGTCGTACCCGTCTCGAACTCCTCGCGGGTCAGCGAGTCGATCGTCGCCATGAACGCGCGGCGCTCGGCGCGGTAGTCCTTCTCACCGGGGAACATGCGCGAACGTTACCCCGCCAGGTTTGGACCGCTTCCTCCACGGGGACGCCGCACGCCGGAGAGAGAACGGAGCGGTACGTGCTGAGCAAGCTCGGTTGGAAGGTGGCGGCGACGGGCTCGTCGCTGCTCGCGGCACGGCTGACCGCCAAGGCGGTCACCGGCGGGTGGAAGAAGATCAAGCGGACAGATCCGCCCGCCAACCCCGCGGCACCTTCGACCGGCTGGGGCGAGGCGATCGGGTGGGCGACGGCGAGCGGCGTAGCGATCGCGCTGGCTCGCCTCGCCGCCCGCAGAGGCGCGGCGGGTGCGTGGCGCAAGGCGACGGGCCACCTCCCGCCAGGGCTGGAAGAGGCCGCGGCGGCGTAGGGGCTCCGCGGACCTCGTACAGGGGCCGTGCGTTCTTCGGAGCGCACGGCCTCTGTCATGCTCGGCCCGTGAGAGCCGTGGTGCTGCGCGACGGGTCGTACGCCGTCGAGGACCTGCCCGAGCCGGTGCCTGCCGAGGGGGAGGTACGTCTCCGCGTCGCGGCCTGCGGCGTCTGCGGCTCCGACCTGCACCTGCGCGGCATGGGCATCCTGCCGCCGGGCTACGTCATGGGCCACGAGTTCGCCGGCGTGGTCGACGCGGTCGGGCCCGGCGTGACCGGCTGGACGGAGGGCGACCGCGCGGCGGTGTACCCGTTCGTGCCTTCGGACGCCCACGACATGACGGCGTCGGTGACGGGGATCGGCTGCGGTGGGCCGTACGGCGGCCTCGCCGAGGCCTGCGTCGTCGGCGCCGACAGGCTCTGGCGCCTTCCCCCGTCCCTGGACACGCAGCTCGGCGCGATCGTGGAGCCCCTGGCGGTGGCGCTGCACGCACTGGACGTCAGCGGCGTACGCCCCGACGACGCCTGCGCGGTCGTCGGCGCCGGACCCATCGGCGTGCTGACCGCGCTGGCGCTGCGGGCGCGCGGTGTCACGCGGGTGGCCGTCGTGGAGCCGAACGCCGCGCGCCGCGACCGGCTCGACGCGGTGGCGTTGCCGGCGTTCGGGCTCGACGGCGTGCACGAGGCTGTCATGGCGGCGCTGGGCGGGCCGCCGCGCGTGGTGTTCGAGTGCGCGGGGCACCCCTCGGCGCCGGGGCTGGCGCTGGAGCTCGTCGCGCCGAGCGGGGTCGTGGCGCTGCTCGGCGTCCTGAACGAGCCCGTCCCCATCTCGCAGCTCCTGCTGATGATCAAGGAGGCGCAGCTGCGGGCGTCGTTCTGCTACCGGCCGGCGTCGTTCGACGAGGCGGTGGGGCTGCTCGCGGACGGCGCGGTGCCGGTGCACGGGCTGGTGACGGCGCGGCGTTCGCTGGAGGAGGCGCCCGCGGTCATGGACGCGCTGGCGGCGGGTACCTACGAGCTGAAGGTGCTGCTGCTGCCCTGATCTCGTGATCTTGGCGACGTTCGTGTCGGCCGGGCAGCACAAACGTTGCCAAGATCACGAAAGGGCGACGCCGGGGCCGCAGCCTAGTGGGCGGGGGCGGGGCAGCCGGACTCGGCGTCGGCGACGGTGTCGTACGTCGGGATGAGCGAGTCGACGCGGGTCAGGCTGAGCACGCGGCGGACGATCGAGCGCGGGCCGGCCAGGTGCAGCCGCGCGCCGCGGCGCTGCAGGCGCTTGTGGCCGCCGATGATGACGGACAGGCCTACGGAGTCGAGGAACTCGACGCCCTCGAGGTCGAGCACGACGAGGGTGGAGTCGCTGGTGCTGGCGTCGACGAGGTCCTGGCGCAGCTGGGGCGCGGTCGCGAGGTCGAGGTCACCCAGGGGGGAGAGGGTGCGGTGGCCGGCGCAGTTGTCCGGGGGGGCGAGCATGGCGGTCATGACGCGGGGCCGATCTCTGGTGGCGCGTCGAGACGTCGAATGTCGAACCGGCGAATGCGGCAGATCGGGGTGCGCTGACTGGTGTTCCGACCTGAATCCGACAGTACGCGCCCAACGGTACGAAGGGAACCAACAGGGGGTGGCCGCAGGGCTACGAACCGCTGTCCCGAACCAGGCGAACCGGACGCCCTCCGCCTCGATCGGGGTGCGATCCGCGTCTCTTCGCCGCACAGCGCCTGTTCTTTGAAGATCACTACGCGTGAGACCGGCGGGTGGGCTGCAGGGTTGGGCCCGACCTGGGCGCGCGGCCGGCGGCGTGGCGTCACCGCAACCCGCGCTGACGTCCGGCTGTTCTGTGAAGATCACCACGCGGGGAGACCGCGTTCCCCAGCTGCAGAGAACGACGCGATAGCGCGAGGCAGGCCCCGCCTACGCGATCTTGACCTCGCCGAACACCCTCCGCACCAGCGGCTCGAAGTGCTCCAGCGGCTCGGTGTCGTACTCCGGGTCGAACGCCGTCTGGTCCCACTCGTCGGTGAACCGCTCCGCGGCGGCGTACCACGGCTCGGCGGCGTACTGCGTCCGCGCCTCGGGGTCCTTGCCGATGAGCGAGTAGTAGTGGCGGCCCTGGAAGTCCTGGTGCGTGCGGACGATCTCGTAGGTCTCCGCGGAGACGTACGGCTTGAGGATCTCGGCCGCGATGGCGGGGTGGTTGGCGACGCTGACGACCTTGCCGACGTCGTGGCAGAGCGCCCCGACGACGAGGTCGTCCGGCGCGCCGGCGCGCTCGGCGCGGGTCGCTGTCTGCAGCGCGTGGGCGAGCTGGTTGATGCCGAAGCCGCCGCTGAACCCCTCCAGCGTCCGCAGCATCGCGAGCACGCGGTCGGCGACCTGCTCCTGGTACGGCACGGTCTCCTGCGCGATGACCATCCAGTCGTCGAGCGTGCCCTCGTCCATCCGCGTGAACGCCATCGCGCCCCTCCTTCGGTGTGTCACCCGATGGTACGCACGGCAGGAGGCGCGGGCACCGTTGCCGAACTCCGTTCTGGTAACCCTTCTACGGCAATCGGAGCCCCCCGTGAACCGCCGCCTTCCCGCGTTCGTCGCCGCTGCCCTGCTCGCCGCCCTCGCGCCCGTCTCCGACGCGGCGCCGAAGCCGGCGTACGACGTCCGCATCCGCACCACCGAGTACGGCATCCCGCACATCGAGGCCAAGGACTGGGCCTCGCTGGGCTACGGCTACGGCTACTCGGTCGCGCGGGAGACCATCTGCGTGCTCGCGGAGACGTACACGACGGTGCGCGCGCAGCGGTCGCGCTTCTTCGGCCCGGACGCGGGCTACAGCTACCGCGCCAACGGCTCGACGGTGAACAACCTCAACAGCGACTTCTTCTTCCAGCAGATCATCGACGAGCGCCGGGTCGAGAAGCTGCTGGGCGGCCCCGACGCGCCCAAGCCGCAGATCCGCGACGGCGTGCGCGGCTACGTCGCCGGCTACAACCGCTGGCTCGCGAGCGTCGGCGGCGCCGCCGGCGTCACCGACCCGGCCTGCAAGGGCAAGCCGTGGGTCACGCCGATCACCGAGATGGACGCGTACCGCCGCTTCTACCAGCTCGCTCTCCTCGCGAGCAGCGGCGTGGCGATTGACGGCATCGGCGCGGCGCAGCCGCCGTCGCCCGCCGCGCCCGCGACGCCGGTCGACGCCGCCGAGACCGCCGCCGCGCTCGAGCGGGAGTTCGGCCGGCTCGACATCGGCTCCAACGCCGTCGCGCTCGGCAAGGACGCCACCGCCAACGGCCACGGGATGCTGCTCGGCAACCCGCACTTCCCGTGGATCGGCTCGGAGCGCTTCTACCAGGCGCACCTCACGATCCCCGGCCAGCTCGACGTCGCGGGCGGCTCGCTGCTCGGCGTGCCGATCGTGCTCATCGGCCACACGGCGCACCAGGCGTGGTCGCACACGGTGTCGACGGCGTACCGCTTCACGCCGTTCCAGGAGACGCTCGTCCCCGGCTCGCCGACGACGTACCTCTACGACGGCGTCCCCACCCCGATGACGTCGCGCACGGTCACCGTCGACGCGCTGACGCCGGAGGGCACGGTCGAGAAGCGCACGCGCACGCTGTACGCCACCAAGCACGGCCCGATCTTCACGTCGCTGCTCGGCATCCCGCTGCCGTGGACGCCCGCGACGGCGTTCAGCATGGGCGACGCCAACGCCCCGAACTTCCGCTACCTCAACCACTTCTTCGACGTGAACCAGGCGCAGAGCGCCCGCGACGTCCTCGACTCCCTGAAGCGCAACCAGGGCATCCCGTGGGTCAACACCATCGCCGCGGACGACAAGGGCGAGGCGCTGTACGCCGACATCTCCGTGACGCCGCACGTCACCGACACCAAGGCGCTGACCTGCGGTACGGCGGTCGGGCAGGCGACGTTCGCCGGCCTGCGGCTGCCGGTGCTCGACGGGTCGCGCTCGATGTGCGAGTGGGGCACCGACCCCGACTCGCGGCAGCCGGGCACGTTCGGGCCGTCCAGCATGCCGTCGCTCATCCGCAGCGACTACGTCACCAACTCGAACGACTCGTTCTGGCTCTCCAACCCCGAGCAGCCGCTCGAGGGGTACGCCGAGATCATCGGCGACGAGCGCACCGAGCGGACGACGCGCACGCGTTCGGGCCTCGTCATGGTCGCGGAGGAGCTCGCTGACGGCGGCCGCTTCAGCCGCCAGGAGCTGCAGGACATCCTCTACGCCAACCGCCAGCACTCCTGGGAGCTGACGAAGGCCGACGTGCTGACGATGTGCCGGGCGTTCCCCGGCGGCTACGCGCCGTCCTCGAACGGCCCGGTCGAGGTCGGCAACGCCTGCGACGTGCTCGCCGCGTGGGACGGCCGCGACAACCTCGACTCCCGTGGGGCGGTGCTGTTCCGCCGCTTCTGGACGCGCACGATCGCGGTCCAGGCGCCGGTGCTCGCCAACCAGCAGCGCGCGCCGATCTGGGCGGTGCCGTTCGACGCGGCCGACCCGGTCGGCACGCCGCGCGGCCTCGACGTCGCCAACCCGCTCACCCACAGGGCGTTCGGCGACGCGCTGAACGACCTGTCCGGCGCGGGCATCCCCGTCGACGCGCCGCTCGGCGAGTTCCAGGTCGACAAGCGGCCCGACGGCACCGCCACGCCGTACCACGGCGGCCCCGGCGGGGTCGGCGTCTTCAACGCCATGAACGCCTCGTGGAGCGCCACCCGCGGCTACGTGGGCCCGCTGCAGCACGGGTCGTCGTTCATCCAGGTGGTGTCGTTCGACGGGGACGGCTGCCCGGACGCGCGGACGATCCTCACGTACTCGCAGTCGCCCAACCCGAACTCCCCGCACTACGCCGACCAGACCCGCCTGTACTCCTCGGGCGGCTGGGTGACGTCGCGGTTCTGCGGCGGCGACGTGCGCGACCACGCGCTCTCGACGCTGCGCCTCACCGGCTCCTGACGCGCGCCGGCGCGGCGCCCCGGTGACGGGACGCCGCGCCGTTCGCGTGCCGGGTCAGCCGGCCGTGTAGCCGCCGTCGACGACGAACTCGGCGCCGGTGACGAAGCTCGCCTCGTCGCTCGCGAGGAACGCGATCGTGGCCGCGATCTCCTCGGGCCTGCCGAGGCGCCCCATCGGGGTCGTCCCGATGAGCACGTCGCGGTCGGTGTCGCCGAGGATCGGCGTGTCGACGAACCCTGGGTGCACGGAGTTGACGCGCACGCCGGCCTTCGCCCAGCCGAGCGCCGTGGTCTTGGTGAGCAGCCGCACCGCGCCCTTCGCGGCGTGGTAGGCGGGGCTCACTCCGGAGCCGACGATGCCGTACATCGAGCTGATGTTGACGACCGACCCGCGGCCGCTGCGCTTCAGCGCCTCCGCGGCCGCCTTCATGCCGAGGAACACGCTCGTCTGCGTGACCGCGACGACCTTGTCCCAGGTGTCGACGGTGGTGACCTCGATCGGCTCGGTGTCGCCGATGCCCGCGTTGTTGACGAGGACGTCCAGGCCGCCGAACGTCTCGACCGCCGTCGCCACGGCACCGGCCCAGCCCTGCTCGTCGGTGACGTCCAGGTGCACGTACGCCGCCCTGCCGCCGTCCTTCTCGATCTCGGCGACGACCGCGGCGCCCGCGTCGTCCTGGAGGTCGCCGATCAGCACCGCGGCGCCTTCGGACGCGAGGCGTCTCGCCGTCGCCTTGCCGATGCCGCTCGCTCCGCCGGTGACGAGTGCGACCTTCCCGTCGAACCTGGCCATCGTCCGCTCCTCTCGCTTGTGGTTGATACATCCACCAACTTGGTTGACGCATCAACTATTCCGCCTACGCTGGTGTCATGACGGGAACGAGGTGGCTGGACGCCCGCGAGGAGCGGGCGTGGCGGGCGATGCAGTTCCTGCAGATGCGGCTCGAGTCCGAGCTGGCCAGGCAGCTCGCCGCGGAGTCCGGGCTGTCGTACGCCGACTACGTCGTGCTGGTCGCGCTGACCGACCAGCCGGAGGGGCGGCTGCGGCAGTTCGAGCTCGGCCGGGTCCTCGGCTGGGAGAAGAGCCGACTGTCGCACCACGTCGGCCGCATGGTCGAACGCGGCCTGGTGGCGAAGGAGCGGTGCGGCTCCGACCGCCGCGGCGCGTACGTCGCGGTGACCGGGCACGGCCGCGCGGAGATCGCGGCGGCGGCGCCCGGCCACGTCGCCACCGTCCGGCGCCTCTTCCTCGACCACGTCACGCCGACGCAGCTCGACGTCGTCGCCGACGTGGCGGAGAAGGTGCTGGCGGCGATCGACGCGACCGCGCGCCGTTAGGAGCGTTCCGGCGAGACTCGAACGAGTCACCGGTGGTCGGCTCGAGCTTGGGATGTCCAGGAACTCCACCTGTGCGCGACGGCATCCCAAGTTCGCGAGCCGTCGCTCCTAGCGCTCGCGCGCCTCCAGCTCCGCGACGCGGCGTTCGAGCGCGGTGACGCGGTCCTCCAGGCGGAACACGTACTCGGCGAGCCCGCGCACGGAGTAGTACGGGCCGTACCACCGGGTGACCCTGCGGACGTGCTCCCTGCCGGTCTCGCCGGGCTTCGCGTCGTACGGCCGGAACAGGCTCACGGCGCCGGCCTCAGCAGGGCGTCGAGCCAGGAGAAGTGCTCGACCGGCGGGTCGCCCTCGGCGCGGGTCAGGGCGGGCGGCTCCCCGGGTACGACCTTGAGCCCGATCGCGCGTCTGAGCTCGGGGACGCCGAGGGTGACGTAGACGGCGACGCCGTCGGCGCCCGGTGTGGACGCCTCGGTGCCGAGCCGCGCGTCGGTCAGGAACACCAGCCCGGCCGGCTGGTGCGGCGTCACCGCGGGCCGTAGCTCGTCGACGATCGCGGCGGCGCGCTGGACGAGGTTGCCGCGCAGGCCGTCCACGCGGATCGCGACCTCGTCGGCCGCCGCGTCGCGAGGGAGGACGACGAGCGTCGGGGCGACGGCGCCGTTCTGCTGGAACACGACGTCGGCCTCGCGCACCCACCGCAGGCACAGGTCGTCGAACAGCCCAGCCACGTCGCTCATGGATCGCAGCATAGGGTCGGGCGATGAGCGAGCTCGACCTGCTGGTGGACGCGTACCTCGAGTGGCTGTGGGAGGCGTCGCCGGTCACGGCGACCGTCCTCGGCGTCGAGGGCCACGACGACAGGCTGCCCGACGTCACGGCGGAGGGGTTCGCGCGCCGGGCCGCCGACGAGGACGCGTGGCTGGCGCGGTTCCGCGCCTTGGACGACGAGGGGCTGCAGCCCGACGAGCGCATCGACCGCGACCTCGCGATCTCGGTGCTGCGCGGCGCGCAGCTCGAGCGCGACTGGGCCGTCTGGAAGCGCAACCCCGACACGTACACGACCCCTGTGCTGCACGGGACGTTCCTGCTGTTCCTGCACACCGACAGGCCCGAGGAGGAACGCGCCCGCGCCGCGATCGCCCGCCTCCGTGCGGTCCCGGCGATGCTCGACGCCGCGCGCGCCAACCTCGACCCGGCCCTCGCGCCGGAGATCCTCGTCACGCGCGCGATGGCGCAGGTGCAGGGCGCCAAGGCGTACGCGTACGACCTCGTCGCGGCGTCCGTCGTCGACAGCGGCCTGCGGCTCGAGGTGCAGGAGGCGGGGGAGGTCGCGGGGGACGCGTTCCAGGCGTTCTGGGAGTGGCTGCTCGACTTCCGCGACCGGTGCACGGGCGAGTTCGCGATCGGGGAGGAGCTGTACTCCGCGCTGCTCATGGAGCGTGAGGGGCTCGGCTACGGCGCGCGCGAGCTGCGCGCGCGGGGGCAGGCGGCGTACGACGAGCTGGCCGCCGACATGGCCCGGCGCGCCAAGGAGATCGCCGGCCACGACGACTGGCGCGCACTGCTGGACGAGCTCAACGACGACCACCCGGCGACGCCCGAGGAGATGCGGGCGACGTACGAGGAGTGGACGGAGAAGGCGCGCGCGTTCTGCCGCGAGCTGCAGCTCGTCACGCCGCCCGAGGGCGAGGAGTGCCGGGTCGTGCCGTCGCCGGCGTTCTCGCGGGCGTCGCAGGCGGTGGCGTCGTACGTCAACCCGCAGGCGTTCCGCGGCGCTCGTACCGGCCACTTCTTCGTGCCGTACCCGCCTGACGGGGCTACGGAGGAGCAGGTCGCCCAGCGGCTGGCGACCAACTCGTTCTCGTCGATGCCGACGATCGCGGTGCACGAGACGTACCCCGGCCACCACTGGCACCTGACGTGGTCGCTCGCGCAGCCGCGGGTGCTGCGCAAGGTCGCGGGGACGGCGTACTTCGTCGAGGGCTGGGGGCTCTACAGCGAGGAGCTGATGCGCGAGCAGGGGTTCTTCACCGACCCGCGACACGAGCTCTGCCAGGTCGACGCGCGGCTGTTCCGCGCGGCGCGGATGGTCGTCGACACGTCGCTGCACCTCGGCGAGATGACCGTCGAGGAGGCGATCGACTTCATGTCGACCAAGGCCTCGCTGTCCGTCGAGACCGCGCGGGCCGAGGTGGCGCGGTACTGCGCGTGGCCGACGCAGGCGGCGTCGTACCTCACCGGCGCGCTGGAGATCGCGCGGCTGCGCGACGAGTGGCTGGCCGACGGCAGGGGGACGCTGCGGGAGTTCCACGACGCGATCGGCGGGTCCGGGCGGCTGCCGCTGAACCTCGCCGAGCGTGCCGTGCTCGGCTCCTGACCATGCGCTCGCGCTTTCTCGCCGCCGCGCTGGCGCTGGCGCTCGTGCCGGGCTGCACCGTCGGCGTACGGCGGTCGGAGCGGTCGCGGTCGCCTGTCACGCCCGCCGCGTCGGTGTCGGTGCCTGCCTGCCGGACGACGTACGCCGCCCCCGACCCGAAGCGCCCCAAGATCAGCGTGACGTTCGACGTGGACGAGGGGTACGCGCGCGTCACAGGCACAGAGAAGGTCGTGTTCACTCCTGACAGGCCGGTGACCGAGCTGGTGTTCAGGCTCTGGCTCAACGGCCCCGCGCCGGCCCGCAACGGCGGCCGCATCGAGGTCACGGGCGCGAGCCTGCCGATGTCGTTCGAGAGCGCGGGCGGCGCGGAGGGGACGCAAGGGACGCTGCTGCGCCTGCGGCTGCCGTCGGAGTCGCCGGCGGGCGTCGCCGTGCGCGCCGAGCTGGAGTTCACGATGACGCTGCCGCGCGCCGACGTGGGCCGCTGGGGGCACACGCTGTACACGGCGTGGTGGGCGAGCGCGCACCCGATGCTGGCGTGGGTGCGCGGCGCGGGCTGGCACACGTACCCCGCCGTCGGCATCCTCGGCGAGACCGCCGCCAACGAGGCCGCCGACTACGACGTCACGGTCGACGCACCGTTCGGCGACACGGTGCTCGGGGTGTCGTTCGAGGACTCGCCGACCGTCACCGGGGCGGGCAAGCGGCGGTGGAGGTTCGTCAACGAGACCGCGCGCGACGTCGCCGTCACCGTCGGCCGCTTCACGACGCGCGACGTCAACGCGGGCGGCGTACCCGTGCGCATCGCGGTGTCCGACGAGCTCGCGCCGGGGGAGCAGAGCGCGCGGGTCCTGGACCCGATCGCGGAGCTGACGCGGGCGTCGATGGACCGGTTCACGGCGCTGTTCGGGCCGTTCCCGTACCCCTCGCTCACCATCGTCGCGCTCGAGCCGATCCTCGGCTCCGGCGTCGAGTACCCAGGGTTCATCTGGGCGGGGTCGCGGCGCTACGACGTCGTCGTGCCGCACGAGATCGCGCACGAGTGGTTCTACGGTCTCGTCGGCGACGACCAGGGCACGTCGCCGTGGCTCGACGAGTCGTTCGCGTCGTACGCCGAGGGGCTGCTCAACGAGGAGAGCTACGACCGCTTCGTCGGCCTGCTCGACAGCGACGGCCGCGTCGGCGCGCCGATGACCCACTGGGACCGCAACGACGACGACTACGGCCGCGTCGTCTACGCCAAGGGCGCCGGCGCGCTGCTGACCGCGCGGGCGGAGACGGGGGCCGCGACGTTCGACGCGCTCATGCGCTGCTACGTCAACGAGAACGCGCACCGCGTCGCGACGCCGGAGGACGTACGGGAGGCGTTCGCCCCAGCCCCTCGCGTGGTGGAGATCCTGCGGGAAGTCGAGGCGCTGCCGTGATCCCCGGGCCGACCGCTCCCGGTTACTGGTGAGTAGCGACATCGACCGAGCACGAACTGGTGAACGACGACGTCGCTACCCACCAGTAACCTCCGGTCCCCCGGGGGGCCTCCGGGTCAGCCGAGGAAGGGGACCTTGCGCAGGCCCGCCGTCGCGGCCTTGACGTAGTCGGCCACCGCCGTCGGTACCAGCGTGTCGAGCACCGTGCCGGCCACCGCGTCGAAGCCGACGAGGTACCGGGCCAGCGGGTACGGCACCGCCAGCGCGAGGCGGATCGTGCGTGCCACCCAGATCGGGTCGGGCAGCCGCTCGGCCGCCGTCGAGAGGCCGTGCGCGCGGTCGTACGCCGCGGCGTACGGCGACGCCTCGACCTCCTCAGGCAGCCGCTCGCGGGCGCCGTTCCAGATGCCCGTCCCGAAGCCGCCGGGCTCGACGAGGATCACCTTGACGCCGAACTGCGCGACCTCCTGGCGCAGCGCGTCGGAGAGCGCTTCCAGGGCGTGCTTCGACGCGGAGTACCAGCCGGTCATCGGCGTCGTCACGCGCCCGGCGATGGACGAGACGTTGACGATGCGCCCCTCGCCGCGCTCGCGCATGCCGGGGAGGACGAGCCGGCAGATGCGCATGGGGCCGAGGACGTTCGTCTCGAAGATCTCCCGCGCGGCGTCGTCGGGGACCTCCTCGATGGGTCCGGCGAAGCCGTAGCCGGCGTTGTTGATCACCGCGTAGAGGCCGTTCTGCGCCGTCATCGCCGCGACCTCGGCGAACGCCTGCCCGGTCGACTCCGCGTCCGCGACGTCGCAGATCACGTACCGCAGCGCGGCGCCCTTCTCCGCGGCGGCGGCCTGCAGGATCGCGGCCTTCTCCTCGCTGCGTACGGTGCCGATCACGTCGTACCCGTGCGCCGCGAGCTCCACGGCGGTCGCCAAGCCGATGCCACTGTTCGCGCCAGTCACCACAACACTCCTCATGGGACTAAGGTCTGCGCCCGTGAGCGATCAGGCAAACCAGCCCCTCGACGTGGCCCTCGTCCGGCTCGACCCCGGCCTACCGGTCCCGGAGTACGCGCACCCCGGCGACGCGGGCGCGGACCTCTACCTGACGGCCGACGTCAAGATCGCGCCGGGGGAGCGCGTGCTCGTCGGCACCGGCGTCGCGATCGCCCTCCCCGAGGGGTACGCCGCGTTCGTCCACCCGCGCAGCGGCCTCGCCGCGAGGCACGGCATCACGATCGTCAACGCCCCGGGAACGGTCGACGCGGGCTACCGCGGGGAGATCAAAGTCATCCTCCTGAACTCCGACGCCGTGGAGCCGGTAGCGTTGCGGCGAGGGGACCGGATCGCTCAGCTCGTGGTGCAGCGGGTGGAGCGGGTCGCGTTCCGCGAGGTGGACGAACTACCGGCGACGGCCCGGGGCGCAGGCGGCCACGGGTCGACGGGGCGATAGAAGGGGAGCGCAGAGGCGTGGCGTTCGGACGCAAGAAGAGCAAGGACGAGCCCGAGGTCGAGGCGAAGGTCGCGGAGGAGAAGGCTCCCGAGCCGGAGCCCGTCGCCGTCACCACCGGGCCGTACGACGTCGCCGACGTCCCCGACGAGCTGCCGCGGCTCGACCTCGGCGGCATCAAGGTGCCGGTCCCCGAGGGCACCGAGATCCGCGTGGACGTCAGCCCCGAGGGCCACGTGGTCAGCGCCGTCGCCGTCAACGGCAACAGCCAGCTGCAGGTCAACGCGTTCGCCGCGCCGCGCCGCGAGGGCATCTGGGACGACGTCCGTACGGAGATCCGCCAGTCGCTGCAGAACGAGCAGGGCGGGCAGGCCGACGAGTCCGACGGGCCGTTCGGCCGCGAGCTGCGCGCGCGCATCCCCGCCGGCCAGCCGGGTCAGACGACGCCCGCGCGCTTCCTCGGCGTGGACGGTCCGCGCTGGTTCGTCCGCGGGCTCATCACCGGTCCCGCCGCGACCGACCCGGCGCAGGCGAAGGCGCTCGAGGACGTGTTCCGCGGCATCGTCGTCGTCCGCGGCAACGAGGCCATGGCGCCCCGCGACGCGCTGCCGCTGCGGCTCCCGCGCGAGGCCGCCGAGCAGGCCGCGCACGCCCACGCCGAGGCGCGGGCGCAGCAGGAGGCGCAGGGCCCGTACGGCGGCACCGAGGGCGGCGACTTCAACCCGTTCGAGCGCGGGCCGGAGATCACCGAGACGCGATAGCCCGCCGGCACGCCGCCAGCGCGGCGTCGCCGAGGATCGAACGCCGCTCGCCCCACTCCGCCAGGCTCAGCGACTCCAGGGCGGCGCGGGGCAGCGCCGCGGCGTACGCCTCCGCCGCCGCGAACGGGTGCGCCGGGTCGTCCACCATCCCCACGACGCCCGCCGCCGCGGTGACCCGCGCCAGCGCCTCGACGTCGGGCGCGGTGTCTGCCGCGACGGCTCTGAACGCCGCTCCCAGCGACTCCGGGTCGTGCGCGAGCCACGAGCGTTCGAGCTCGATGACGATCCACCGGGGTACGGCGTCCTCCGCCGCGATCCGCGCCAGCGTCGCCTCGACGCCGGTGGCGGCGAGCTCGTCCGCGACCGCGGCGTTGGCGAGCGCGGTCGGCGACCCCGCGCCGAGCCAGCCCGGGATGGCGAGCAGCAGCGCGTCCACGGCGGCGCCGGTCAGCGCGTACGACGCCGCCACGTGCGCCCCCAGCGACGTGCCGCCGACGACCCGCGCGCCGGTCGCGTCGGCGACCGCGGCGAGGTCGCGTACGTGACGCTCGAGCGCCTGGTCGGCCGGGTCGGGGAGCGGCGTCGAGTCGCCGTGGCCGCGGAGGTCGTACGTCACCAGCCGGTACCCCGCCGACACGCACCCCGCCCAGCACCGCGCCGCGAACTCCCCCGTCGAGCCGACCCCCGAGACGAGCACCGCCGCCGGTGCCGCGGCGTCGCCCCGCTCGGTGACGGCCAGCGTCACGCCGTCCACGCCGAGCCGCCACGACCGCACGGTGCGATTCTTGCCGAGTGTCGAACCGGTGGCGGGTCCTGGGCGGCGTGGTGGCCGGCCTGCTCGTCGCGGGCGCCGTCGTCACGGCGCTCTCCGTCGGCGCCGACCGCGCCGCGCGGCTGGCGGGCGGCGCGCCTCCTGAGGTCGTACGCCCCGAGGACGCCCGCCCCGCGCCCGAGCTGGCCGGCATCGGCGAGTGGCTCAACTCCGCGCCGCTCACCATGGCCGGCCTGCGCGGGCGCGTGGTGCTCGTCGACTTCTGGACGTACTCGTGCATCAACTGCCGCCGGACGTTCCCGTTCCTGCGGGCGCTGCACGAGACGTACTCGGACCGTGGTCTGACCATCGTCGGCGTCCACGCGCCGGAGTTCGACTTCGAGGCCTCCCCTGACAACGTCGAGCGCGCCGTCCGCGACCTCGACGTCACGTGGCCGGTCGCGCAGGACCCCGACCTCGCGACGTGGGACGCGTTCCGCAACGACTATTGGCCGGCCAAGTACCTCGTCGACCGGCACGGCCTGATCCGGCTCGTGCACATCGGGGAGGGCGACGAGGAGGAGATCGAGGACGCCGTACGCGGCCTGCTCGCCGACGGCGGCGACCCCGGACCGGTGCGCGCCGGCGCGAAGCACGAGCCCGACACGGGACGGCAGACGCCCGAGCTGTACCTCGGCTACTCCCGCGGCCTGCTCGTTCCCGACGGGAAGACGCAGGACCGCGCCGATGCCCCCGGCGGCCGCAACGCCGTCCGCCTCGACGGCCGCTTCACCGGTGCCAAGGAATGGCTCTCCGCCGCCGCGCCGGGCGCGACAGTCACCGTGGACTACACCGCCCGCGACGTCTACGCCGTCCTCGCGCCACCCGCAGGAACCGTTGCGCCCCAGCGCCTCGAGGTCCGCTGGAACGACGCGCCAGTGCCCGCCGACCGGCGCGGCCGTGACGTCGTGGCCGAGGACGGGCGGACGTACGTCGATGTCGAGGCCGACGACCTGTACCACCTGCTGACAGGCCCCTCGCCAGGCGACGCGCGGGTGACGCTCGTCGCCACGCAGCCGGGCGTGCGGTTCTTCACGTTCACGTTCGGGCGCTGATGCTGGCCTTCGTGGTGGCGTTCGGGTTCGGGGTGCTGTCGTTCCTCGCGCCGTGCACGGTGCCGCTGCTGCCGGCGTACGTCGGTGTCCTCACCTCCGGCGGTCGGCGCATCGTGCCCGCGTCACTGCTGTACGTCCTCGGCTTCTCCGTCGTCTTCGTCTCGCTCGGGTTGGCAGCGGGCGGGCTGGGCCGCGCCGTCCGCGCCGAGGGAGGGGTGGCGCAGCGCGTGGGCGGGGTCCTCGTGCTGGCGTTCGGCGTCGCGCTGCTCACCGGGCTGACGTCGAGGCTGCCGGTACGGAGCGTCGGCGGGACGGCGCCGTTCGTGCTGGGGCTGGTGGCGGGGACGGCGTTCACGCCGTGCGTCGGGCCGTTCCTCGGGGCGGTGCTGACGCTGAGCGCGATCGAGGGCGCGTCGCTGCGCGGGGGCGCGCTGCTGGGGGCGTACTCGCTCGGTCTCGGGGTGCCGTTCGTCGCGGCGGCATACGCCGTGTCGGTCTCGCCGCGCCTCACCCGGGCGCTGACGCGGGTCAGCCGCGTCCTCGACGTCGTCGGCGGCGTTCTCCTCCTCGCCCTCGGGCTGCTGCTCGTCAGCGGGGCGTACGGCCGCCTGGCCAGCAGGCTCGCCGAGTGGGCGGTCTAGTCTGTCGGACCATGCCAGAGGGACGCTTCAAGCGCGCGCTGCGCCGGCTGACCGCCGACGACGACGAGCTCGCCGCCGAGGACCTGCAGAGCCGCGTCGAGCAGCACGGCGCCTGCCCCATCGCCGAGGCGCCGTCGCGGCGTCCCGTACGCCTCCACGGCACGCTCCAGAGCGTCACGCTCCGCCCGCGCGGCGGCGTCCCCGCGCTGGAGGCCGAGCTCTACGACGGCACCGCGACGGCGTACGTCGTCTTCCTCGGCCGCCGCAAGATCGAGGGCATCCGGCCCGGCGCGTCGATGGTCGTCGAGGGCCGCCTCAGCGAGCCCGCGGGCGGTCACCGCACGATCTACAACCCGTCGTACGAGCTGCTCCCGCAGCGCAGCGACCAGCCCGGCTAGCCAGGCCCCGGCTTCGAGAGCAGCGCGTCGAGCTCGGCGTCGCGGTCGCTCGTCGCCACGACGAGCAGCTCGTCGCCCGCCTCCAACGGCATCTGCGGCGTCGGCATGAGGACGTTGCCCTCGCGCAGGATCGCCACCAGCGCCGAGTCGGCCGGCCACTCGACCTCGCCGACGGTCCTGCCGAGGATCGGCGAGTCGTCCGCGAGGCGCAGCTCGGAGAGGTTGGCCTGCCCCTGCTGGAACGTCATCAGCCGGACGAGGTCGCCGACGGTCACGGCCTCCTCGACCAGCGCCGTCAGCATGCGCGGCGTGGAGACCGAGACGTCGACGCCCCAGCCCTCGTTGAACAGCCACTCGTTCTTGGGGTGGTTGACCCGCGCCACGACGCGCGGCACGCCGAACTCCGTCTTCGCGAGCAGCGACACGACGAGGTTGACCTTGTCGTCGCCCGACGCGGCGACGACGACCTGGCACTCGTCGAGGTTGGCCTTCTCGAGCTGGGACACCTCGCAGGCGTCGGCGAGGAGCCACTGCGCGCCGGGCACCGTGGCCTCCTTGAGCGCCTTCTGCTCCTTCTCGATGAGCAGGACCTCGTGGCCGTTGCCGAGCAGCTCGCTGGCGATGGAACGGCCGACGTTGCCGGCTCCGGCGATAACGACGCGCATCAGTGACTCCCCTCCTCGGGGCCGCCGGAGACGACCTTCTCGACCTCGCCGAGGCGTTCCTTCACGAGCGCGAAGTGGACGATGTCGCCCTCCTGCACCACGGTGTCGCGCTCGGGCAACGTCCCCACGCCGAGCCGCGTGACGCAGGCGATCCGGGTGCCGGTGGCGTGCTCCAGCGCGGAGTACCGCTTGCCGACCCAGCCCGCGCCGACGTCGAGCTGCGCGATGCTCACCTTGCCCGACGGGTCGGCCCACTCGTCGTCGGCCGCGGCCGGCAGCAGGCGGCGCAGCATCTGGTCGGCGGTCCACCGTACGGTCGCCACGGTCGGGATGCCGAGCCGCTGGTAGACCTCGGCGCGGCGGGGGTCGTAGATGCGCGCGGCGACGTGCTGGACGTCGAACTGCTCGCGCGCGACCCGCGCCGCGATGATGTTGGAGTTGTCGCCGTTGCTCACCGCGGCGAACGCGTCTGCCTGCTCGATCCCCGCCTCGACCAGCGTCTCGCGGTCGAAGCCGATGCCGACGACGGAACGGCCCTGGTAGTCCTTCGGCAGCCGCCGGAACGCCCCCGCGTCGCGGTCGATGATCGCGACGGTGTGGCCGAGCTGCTCGAGCCGCGCGGCCAGCGTGGAACCCACCCGGCCGCACCCCATGATCACGACGTGCACGTCGCACTCCTCCTCGCCGAACGTGGCGGAGCAACTCTGTCACACCGCCTGCCCCCTCGTTCTCTGCGGTCCGCCCGCCGGTCTCGCGCGTGATGATCATCAAAGAACGGGAGGTCGGCGCGGCCGGACGCAGCCTCGGCGAGTGCGCCACTAGGCTCCCGAGCCGTGGGCATCCTCGACATCCCGAAGCGGATCTTCGTCGGCCGGCCGCTGCGCAGCGACGCGCTCGGCCACACCCTGCTGCCGAAGAAGCTGGCGCTGCCCGTCTTCTCCAGCGACGCGCTGTCGTCGGTGTCGTACGCCACCGAGGAGGTCCTCCTCGCGCTCGGCGCCGGCGGCGTCGCGTACCTCACCTCGACGCCGTGGATCGCGGCGGGCGTGGTGCTGCTGTTCATGGTCATCACGGCGTCGTACCGCCAGACCGTCCGCGAGTACCCGCAGGGCGGCGGCGACTACACGGTTGCCCACGAGAACGTCAGCAAGAACGCCGGCCTCGTCGCCGCCAGCGCGCTGATGATCGACTACGTCCTGACGGTCGCGGTGTCGATCTCGGCCGGTGTCTACGCCATCGCGTCGGCGTTCCCGGAGTCCCACTTCGCGACCGACCACCGCGTCGGGATCGCGCTCGGCTTCATCACCTTCATCACGCTCATGAACCTCCGCGGCGTCAAGGAGGCGGGCACGTTCTTCGCCATCCCGACGTACGGCTTCGTGATCGGCATCATGGGCATGCTCGTCGTGGGCCTGTTCAAGCTGGCGACGGGCGTCGAGATGCAGGCGCAGAGCGCCACGCTGGAGCTGCCCCACGGCGAGTTCGTGGGCATGGCGAGCGTGTTCCTGCTGCTGCGCGCGTTCTCCTCGGGCTGTACGGCGCTGACCGGCGTCGAGGCCATCGCCAACGGCGTCCCCGCGTTCAAGAGGCCGCAGTCGGAGAACGCCGCCAAGACGCTGCTCATGATGTCGACGATCGCCATCACGATGTTCGTCGGCATCACGACGCTGGCGATGGCGACCGACGCGAAGGTCAACCCCGACCACGGGCACGGCGGCGAGGCGCTGCCGTCGATCGTGTCGCAGATCGCGGCGGCGGTGTTCGGCGGCAAGACGGTGCCGTTCTACTACGTGCAGTTCTTCACGGCGGCGATCCTCGTGCTGGCCGCGAACACGGCGTACCAGGACTTCCCGCGGCTCGCGTCGATCCTCGCGCAGGACCGCTACCTGCCCCGCCAGCTGCACAACCGCGGCGACCGGCTGGTGTTCTCCAACGGCGTCGTCGCACTCGCCGGCTTCGCCGCGCTGCTGGTCATCGCGTTCAACGCCGAGGTCACCCGGCTGATCCAGCTCTACATCGTCGGCGTGTTCGTGTCGTTCACGCTCGGCCAGGGCGGCATGGTGCTGCGCTGGACGCGCAAGCTGCGCGACCCCGACGTGCCCGACGACGTACGGGGCCGGATGCAACGCGCCCGTGCCATCAACGCCGTCGGCTCCGCCACCACCGCCGTCGTGCTCGTGATCGTGCTGTTCAGCAAGTTCACGCACGGCGCGTGGATCGTCGTCGTCGCCATGCCGATCCTGTTCTTGCTCATGAAGGCGATCAGCGCGCACTACGCCCGCGTCGCCAACGAGCTGCGCCAGACTTCGACGCGGCCGATGTTGTTCGCGCGCAACCACGCCGTCGTCCTCGTCTCGCAGGTCCACAACCCGACCCTGCGCGCGCTGAACTACGCCAAGTCCATCAAGGGCCACACCCTCACCGCGCTGTACGTCGAGGTCGACGAGGCCGAGAGCAAGAGCTTGCAGGACGAGTGGGAACGCGCCGGCATCGACGTTCCGCTGAAGGTCATCGCGTCGCCGTACCGCGAGATCACGAAGCCGGTGCTCGACTACATCCGGCGGATGCGCCAGGAGGCCGGCGACCGCGACGTCGTGACCGTGATCATCCCGGAGTACGTCGTCGGCAAATGGTGGGAACAGCTGCTGCACAACCAGTCGGCGCTGCGCATCAAGGCGTTCCTGCTGTTCCAGCCCGGCGTCATGGTCACGAGCGTGCCGTGGCACCTCTCATCCGCGCCGGAGCCCGAGGAGGCCGTCGCCGACCCGCCGCCCGGCGCCCCGAGCGGCATCGTTCCCGGCCCGGCGGACACCCCGCAGGAGCAGCCCCCGGCGTGACCTGGCGTCACCCGCGCAAGAGATCACCTGTGTCCGTCCGCGTGCCTTCCGGCCGTACGCCGACGGACACAGGTGATCGTTAACTACGCTGCGGCGCGTGGCTGAGGAGTACGTCGTCGAGGTCGGGCAGGCCCTGCGCGGCGGCGGGTGCGCGGCCGTCGTGGGCGGGCGCAAGGCCGTCGTACGGCATGCCCTCCCCGGCGAGCGCGTCCGCGCCGTCGTCACCCACGACGCCGCCGACGGCCCGCTGCGGCTCGACGCCGTCGCGGTCGAGGTCGCCTCGCCCGACCGCGTCGAGGAGCCGTGCCCGTACGCCAAGCCGCTGCGCTGCGGTGGCTGCGACTGGCAGCACGCGTCGCTCGCCGCGCAGCGGGCGTACAAGGCGGAGATCGTCAGCGCTCTCCTCGGTCGCGACGTGACCGTCGAGCCGGTGCCCGTGCCGGGCCGCCCCGACGACGGGCTCGGGTGGCGTGCGCGCGTGCAGTTCGACGTCACGCCGGACGGCCGCCTGGGGCTGCACAGGCACCGCTCCGCCGAGCTGGAGCCGCTCGACCGCTGCCTCATCGCGAGTGACGGCGTGGAGTCGGTCGGCGCCGAACGCCTCGCCTGGCCGGTCGCCGCCCGCGTCGAGGTCGTCGCGGGCAGCAGCGGCGACCGCGCGGTGGTCGTGACGCCGAGGAGGCGCCGCGCGCGGGTCGGTGCCGACGTCGCCGAGGACGTGTCGGTGCTGCGCGCCGACAAGGGCGACGCCGAGCCCGTACGCGGCCGTCCCGGCGTGCGCGAGCAGGCGGCGGGGCGTACGTGGTGGGTCGGCGGCAGCGGCTTCTGGCAGTCGCACGTCGCCGCGCCGGACACGCTCGTCGCGGCGGTCCTCGCCTACCTGCGCCCGGAGCCCGGCGACCTCGCTCTCGACCTCTACGCGGGCGTCGGCCTGTTCGCCGGTGCGCTCGCGCCGCACGTCGCGCGGGTCGTCGCGATCGAGTCGTACGCCCCCGCCGTCGACGACGCCAGGCAGAACCTCCGCGACCTCCGCAACGTCGAGTGCCACGCAGGCCGGGTCGACGCCGAGCTGACCCGCCTCGGGCTCGGCCGCGCCGACCTCGTCGTCCTCGACCCGCCGCGCGACGGCGCCGGCGCGGCGGTCATGGCGCAGGTGGAGGCGCTGGCGCCCCGGCGGATCGCGTACGTCTCCTGCGACCCCGCGTCGCTCGCGCGCGACCTCAGGGCGACGTCGTACGCCCTCACGGAGGTGCGGGCGTTCGACCTGTTCCCGATGACGTCGCACGTCGAGTGCGTGGCGCTGCTCGAACGGCGGTAACCTCCCCGGCCATGAAGACCCTGCTCGCCGTCGGCGCCGCGCTGGCCCTCGCGACCGCCTGCCGCGAGCCGGCCATCGAGCGCGTGGACCCGGACGCGTACACCCCGCCCCCGACCACCGCGTCCGCCTCCGCGACGCCCACGAAGACCCCGGCGCCGAAGCTCAAGGCGGGCAAGCCGAGCCCGAGCTGCGTCAACGGCTGGAAGGAGCCGGCACCCGGCAGTCCGCTCCGCACGAAGCCGCTCGACCTGCTGCGCAACCTCCAGGGCGTCGACAAGGAGTTCCACGTCGTCGACCTGCGCTACTTCACCGGCCCCGACGACGCCAACCTCTCGGCGGGGAGCAAGCAGAAGACGCCGGTCGAGCGGTGGTACGGCCAGGTCGTCTACACCGGCAAGCCCGACTTCCTCATCCGCTTCCTCGCCGTACGCCGCAACGTCGGCGAGGGCATCGTCGCCGTCGCCGACTACTCCACGACGGGCTTCAACTCGCCCGACTGGTACGGCTTCGACGGCGAGGGCGGCAAGAGCACGTATCCGGGGCTGCCCGGCAAGTGGCCCGGGCAGCCGTACGACTACGTGGACGCGGGCGAGCTGCCGCCTCAGGTCCGCGGCTGCCTCGCGCCGCTCTGACGTCGGCCGCGGCCCCGAGGCGCGCCGCGGCCCGGCCCGCCCCGCCCGCCCCCTGCGCGTGACGCGGAGGTTACTGGTGAGTAGCGACGTCGTAGGTCACCAGTTCGTGCTCGGCCGCAGTCGCTACTCACCAGTAACCTCCGGGCCGGCCGCCCGCCGGGCGGTCGCCGCGCCGGTCCGCCCACGCGCGCATAGACTCGCCGCGTGACGTTGCTGGAGTCCGTGAGCACTCCGGACGACCTGAAGAGGCTCGACGCCAAGGACCTGCCCGCGCTCGCGGTCGAGATCCGCGACTTCATGGTGCAGGCGGTCTCCCGTACGGGAGGCCACCTCGGCCCGAGTCTCGGCGTCGTCGAGCTGACGATCGCGTTGCATCGCGTGTTCGACTCGCCGGTCGACCGCGTCCTCTGGGACACCGGCCACCAGGCGTACGTCCACAAGATCCTCACCGGCCGCCAGGCCGGCTTCGCGACGCTGCGCCAGCCCGGCGGCCTCTCCGGCTACCCGAGCCGCGCCGAGTCCGAGCACGACGTCATCGAGAACTCTCACGCGTCGACCGCGCTGTCGTACGCCGACGGCCTCGCCAAGGCGTACGCCCTCCGCGGCGAGAAGCGCTCGGTCGTCGCGGTCGTCGGCGACGGCTCGCTGACCGGCGGCATGGCCTGGGAGGCGCTCAACACCATCGCGTCGGCCAACCGCCCCATCGTCATCGTCGTCAACGACAACGGCCGCTCATACGCCCCCACCATCGGCGGCCTCCAGCAGCACCTCGCCGCGCTGCGGATGACCCAGGGGTACGAGTCCGTTCTCGACACGGTCAAGAAGACGCTGGCGCACACGCCGCTCGTCGGCCCGCCGCTCTACGACGTCCTCCACCGCCTCAAGGACAGCCTCAAGGACGTCATCACGCCGCAGGTGCTGTTCGAGGACCTCGGGCTGAAGTACGTCGGCCCGATCGACGGCCACGACATCGGCGCCGTCGAGAACGCCCTGCGCAAGGCCCGCGACTTCGGCGGCCCCGTGATCGTGCACTGCATCACGCGCAAGGGCTTCGGGTACCAGCCGGCCGAGGACGACGAGGCCGACTGCCTGCACGCCGTCAGCGTCATCGACCCCGTCACCGGGCAGCCGCTGTCGGCCGTCGCGCCGTCGTGGACGAACGTGTTCTCCGACGAGATCGTGCGGATCGGCGCCGAGCGCCCGGACGTCGTCGCGATCACGGCGGCGATGCTGCAGCCGGTGGGGCTGAGCGCGTTCGCGGAGGCGTACCCCGACCGGATCTACGACGTCGGCATCGCCGAGCAGCACGCCATCACGTCAGCCGCCGGCCTCGCCATGGGCGGGCTTCGGCCGGTGGTCTGCGTCTACGCGACGTTCCTCAACAGGGCGTTCGACCAGGTGCTCATGGACGTCGCGCTGCACGGCCTCCCGGTGACGATCGTGCTCGACCGCGCGGGCGTGACCGGTGAGGACGGGCCGAGCCACAACGGCATGTGGGACCTGTCGTCGATGCAGCTCGTACCCGGCCTGTCGATCGCCGCCCCGCGCGACGCCGCGACGCTGCGGGCGCTGCTGCGCGAGTCGCTGACGCTCGACGGGCCGGCGATCGTACGGTTCCCGAAGGGCGCGGTCGGCGACGACCTGCCCGTCGTCGGCACCCGCGACGGCATGGACGTCCTGCGCGCAGGGACCGACGTGCTCGTCGTCGCGGTCGGGCCGATGGCGCGCGTCGCGCTGGACGCCGCCGCGCGGCTCGCCGAGCAGGGGATCGAGGCGACCGTCGTGGACCCGCGCTGGGTCAAGCCGGTCAACCCCGGTCTCGTCACGCTCGCCCGGTCACACCGCCGCGTCGTCACCATCGAGGACAACGGCCGCGTCGGCGGCGTCGGTGCCGCCGTGCAGCTCGCGCTCTCCGACGCCGGCGTCCACGTGCCCGTGCAGGTGTTCGGGATCGCGCAGGAGTTCCTCGAGCAGGGCAAGCGCGACGCGATCCTCACCGCGCAGGGCCTCGGCGCCAAGGACGTGGCGCGCGCGATCGCCGAGGCCCACGCGGCGTACGAGTCGGTCTCCTAGCAGTTGAAGGACGCCGTGCCGATCCGGTTGCTCGGGTAGGCCCACGACACGGTGGTGCACGGCACCGCCCCTGGCGGTGCCGCCACGGTGACCGGCGCGAGCACGGCCACCGGGCCCATCGCCGTCGCCGACACCTCGCGGCCGCCCACGGTGCACCGCACCGTGACCGTCGCGGCGTGCGGCACGACGGCGGACCCGCCGGTCACCCTGCCGTCCTCGTACTGGCACGCCACGGCCACGTGCCAGCCGTCCAGGTTGGCGGGCGGGTTGGGTCCGCAGGTGAACGGATTCACGTTCGGCGAGCAGGCACCGGCCGGCCCGGCAAGACACGACGACACCGCCACCACGGCGGCCAGGACAGAACGCATCACGTCCCCCTTCGACGCCCTGTCTGACGGCGCTAGCAGCCGTACGTCGCGCTGCCCTGCGTGTAGTCCGGGTACCACCACGAGACGGTGGTGCAGACGGGGCCGTCGTACGAGCCCGTACGCCACGGGGTGACGTAGCCGACGGGGCCTTCGTGCGACTCGTCGACGACGACCGCGCCGAGGCGGCACTCGATCGTGACGTCGATGGCGTACGGCACGTAGGCGGCCGCGGTCAGCGTGCCGCCGGCGACCGCGCAGGGGACCGCGGTGTGCGCGTCGCGCTCGTCCTCGGGGACGTCGGGGCCGCACTGCCACGGGTTCGTGCCGAGCTGCCCCAGCGAGCAGGACGCGTCGGCGGCGGTGAGGGGGACGAGCGTGGCGGCGAGGGCCGCGGCGACGAGCAGGCGCATGGTGAGGGGGCTCCGATCATGAGGGGGAACGCCACGATAGCGGCGTTTGTCCACGATCGCGGCGTCCGGGACACTGCGCGCCATGCCCCGCCGCCGCCGCGCGTACGCCCGCCTCCTCGCCGTCCCCCGCCTCGCCGTCGAGAGCCTCCCGTGGGTGGCGGTGTTCGTCCTCCTCAAGCTCGTCCTCCACAGGCTGGACATCCAGCCGCTCGAGGCCAACCCGCTGCTGTCGGGCCTCGTCGCGGCGACGGTGTTCCTGCTCGGCTTCCTGCTCGCCGGCACCGCCGCGGACTACAAGGAGGCCGAACGCCTCCCCGGCGAGCTGGCGGCCGCCCTCGACACGATCGCCGACGAGTGCCTGCTCATCCACGCCGACAAGGGTGAGCCGGCGGCCGTCGAGACGCTGGCGCGGCTGCGTACGCTCGCCCGGTCGATCCGCGAGTGGCTCTACCACCAGCGCGAGTTCGGCTCGGTGCTGGGCGAGGTGCGCGCGCTGAACGAGCCGTTCGCCGTGTTCTCGCCGCTCGCCCTGCCCGGCTACGTCACGAGGCTCAAGTCCGAGCAGCACACGATCCGCCGCACGCTGATCCGCATCGACGCGATCCGTACGACCTCGTTCGTCGCCGCGGGGTACGCCATCGCCGAGCTGACCGGCACGCTGCTCGTCATCGGCCTGCTGCTGTCGAACATCGGCGACCTCGCGGAGTCGCTGTTCTTCACGGGCGTCATCGGGCTGCTGATGACGTACCTGTTCCTCCTGGTGCGCGACCTCGACGACCCGTTCGGCTACGTCAAGGGCGAGGAGGGCGCGGCGGACGTGTCGCTCAAGCCGCTGGAGGACGTGGCCCTCCGGCTGGAGGCGGAGTACCCGCGGCTCAGGACAGCGCCAGCGTCGTGAGCACCACCAGCGCCGACGTCCACGCCAGCGGCGCGGGGCCGGCCGGCTCGCCGTCGTACGTCACCTTCTCCGGCAGCGAGCCGTCGTCCGTACGGTGCCGCGCCAGCCAGTCGAGCCAGTGCCGCGCGCGCTTGTCGTCGCCGGCCGTCGCCGCGACGAGCGCGAACAGCGCCGTCTCAGGCGTCCACGACACGCCGTCCTGCTTCCACCCCTCGCCCGGCGCGACACCGCCGGCCGTGCGGCGCATCCGCTTCGGCGCGTGGTGCGCGGCCTCGGCCGCGCCGGCGACCGTACGGCGCTGGAACGGCGGCAGCAGGAACGTCACCGCCGCGTCCACCTCCTCGCCGCCCAGGTGCCGCGGGTAGCGGGGGCCGTACACCCGCTCGATGGCGGTCGCGGTGCGGTCGGCGGCGTGGCGTACCTCCTCGGCGCGGGCGCCGTGCCCGGTCATCGCGTAGACGTGCGCGGCGGCGTCGAGGCCGGCCAAGGTGGGGGCGGCGATGCCGAGCGTGAGGCGGCGTTCGCGGACCTCCCAGTAGTCGCTGGACGGCGGCGGCAGGCCCGCGCGGGACTCCAGCCGTCGCGCGGACCGGTCGAGCAGCGTGGCGTACCTGCCGGCGGAGGCGGCGTCACGGTCGAACACCTCCGCGAGCGCCCAGAGCGCCCAGCCAGGGCCGTCCTCCTGGAGGCCGCGCGCGTCCGGCGGGCCCGACCCGTCCGGCAGGTAGCGGGCGTGGAACGACCCGTCCTCGCCCTGCACCTCCTGGAGGAAGTCGAGGACGGCGCGGGCGTCGGCGAGGTGGCCGGTGCGGGCGTACGCCACCGCGACGAACGACGCGTCCCTCGGCCACACGTACCGCCAGTACGGCGCGTGGGCGGCGACCGCCGCGCCCCGGTCGGTGAGGCGGCGTACGTCGAGCAGGGCGGTGCGCGCGAGGTCGGCGTAACGGCCCGTCGGCAGGGTGCCGGAGACCAGCCAGGTCAGCTGCTCGATCTCGTCCGCGGGCGACGTCGCGCGCGGCCCGGCGGCCATCAGGGGGTACGTGTCGAGGGGCGCGGCGGACCCGCCCGCGGCGAGCGCGAGCAACGTGAGCGGGAGCGCGAGGGCGACCGTACGGGGCATCGCTTCCGAGCCTCGCAGGACGGAGCGGCGTACGAGACCGGTTTTCAGCGATAGAGCAGGGGCTGGAGCCAGGTCTCTTCCGGCGCGGGGTCGGAGACGGCGAGCGTCATGTCGCCGCCGGCGCGGACCATCGCGAGCTCGTCGGGCGTGACGAGCAGCGGGCGCGGGAAGCCGCGGTCCACCGAGTCGGTCGCGGCGGCGGCCGCGGGCCCGAACGCCGGGTCGATCCGGCTGATGTCGGCCCACCCGCGGGTGCGCATCGGCACGACGACCGGGCGCATGCCGCCCGCCTCGCCGGCGATCGCCGCGCGGAACGTCCACGAGCCGAGCAGCGTCACGACGTCGCAGTCGCCCATGGGGCGTAGCACCGCGGACTTGTCGCGCCAGAAGCGTTCGGCGGCCATCGCGCCCATGCGCTCGAGGTAGTTGCTGGCGCGCAGCCACCACGCGCCCGCGACGTCTGCCAGACCCGCCGCGTCGATGGCGGTCTGCGGGATCAGCGTCACGCGGTCCGGCTGGCCTGGCTGGATGCCGACGAAGCCGAGGCCGAGGTCGAGCGCGTCGCCCATGACCCGCTCGCGTACCCAGTCGAGGCCGGGGTGCAGGACGTGGTCGACCGGAAGGCCGACGGGGCGGGCGCGTTCGGCCAGGTCGTCGTACGTGTGGTCGGCCAGCCAGCGGCGGCGCAGCAGCCAGCGGGCGAGCAGGCGGCGGCCCGCGTCGGACTCGGGGTCGGCACCGGCGAGCGCGCGCCGGCACTCCTTCCACGACACGTGGACGGGGGGTACGCCGTCGACGAGGATGCCGCGGTCGTCGGGCTGCGCGTCGATGTCCATGAGCACGGAGACCGCCAGCGCACAGCGCTTCAGCGTCATTCGCGTCACATGGGCGGCCACGTACCGAGGGTACCCGGTGACCACTCCTTTCAGGCTGGGCCGAACGGGTGAACGGCAGCACCCGTACGCCAGGCTGCGCGCACGTTCCGATATCGGACTTTCGACCGTGTCGCCGAGGTTGCACATCACTGGCGAAATCGCGGTGTTCGCCGAAAACTCCATTTTCTCCGTACGCGTCCGCCATAAGGCGCCCACACTGACGCGGCCGGACCCGATCCGGCACGGCAGGGGACCTCCGGCACATCGCCGGCCGTCTCCCCACCGAGGGGGAGGTGAACATGCGCACCAGTAGCGTCCGGACCGTCAAGGCCGGCTCAGTCGAGCCCCAGTAGACCCGACCGGGTGGGGGCGCCGACCAGCGCCCCCACCTGCCGGCCCGATGACGGGGGAGCCCGTGACACAGACCGCTTCGCACACGTTGACGCCCGACGAGGCGGTGGCCTTCGCCACCGCCGCCCTGGCCACGTTGACGCTGCCGCCCTCGGCGCGGGTCGTCCTCGTGACGGGCTCGCTCGTGGAAGGGCTCGGCAACAGCCGCAGCGACGTGGACATCGTGACGTTCGCCGACGAGGTCATCGCGGGCGCGTCGCTCGACGTCGCGACCGGCTCGGTCGTCGACATCGCGCACGTCTCGGGAGTCCGGGTCGACCACGAGGTCTGGACGGTGGCGTACGTCGAGGAGCTGATCGAGCGGTTCGCGAAGTACGACGTGCGCGAAGAGAAGTTCTACATGGCGTTCACGCGCCATGAGATCGAGCTCGTTCATTGTGTTCTTGCGGCCCGCGCGATCCAGGGCGCCGACATTCACGCGCGCTGGGTCGAACAGCTCGACCCCGCACGGTTCGCCGACACGATGCGTCACATGGCCCACGACGCGTGCGAGGGATTCGTCGATGACGCGGTCGGCGCACTGGCGAGCGGCGACCTCGACACCGCGACGCTGATGACGCGCGCCGCCACCGAGTCCCTCGTCGACGCGTTCCTCGCCGCTCGGGGCGTCACCAGCCCCAAGCTGTTCAAGTGGCGTCAGCGCATCCTTCGCGGCGCGGGGTCGCCCGAGTGGTCGGACCTGTACTGGTCGGCGCAGGCGGTCGTACGCCCCGGCACTGCCGGTCCCGCGGCGATCGCGGCCGCGCTGACGTCGCGGATCCGGGAGATCAGGGCGCGGGCCTGCGAGATCGAGCTCGAGCTGCCGTACGGCAGCCTGTCCGGGTCGGCGCGCCGCTCGCCGTTCGCGCGGCTCCGCCGCTTCGGGTCGGAGTACGTCGTCAACCTCGACGGGCACAGCATCGGATGTGACGCCGTCGACGCCTCCATCTGGGCCCTGTGCACCGAGGACTCCGGAGCCGACCCGGAGAGCGTCGCGACGGCGGTGCGCGCACGCTTCCCCGGCGAGGACGGGATCGATGCCGCGTACGTCGGGTCGGTCGTGGGCGACATGGTCGCGCGCGGCGTCCTGGAGCAGCCGTGACCGTGCCACTGACCGCGGGGCCGCGCGACGGCGTTGCCGACACGAGTCGCCCCGAGCGCCGCAGGTTGCGCACCCAGCGCCCGTTCGTCGCGATCCTCACCGGTCAGACGCTGAGCCAGTTCGGCGACTACGCGTTCCGCATCGCGCTGCCGATCGAGGCGCTGCGGCTCACCGGAAGCGGCCGGCTGCTCAGCGCGGTGCTCGTCGCGCAGTCGATCTCCCTCGTCCTGGCGGCCCTCGCCGGAGGGGTGCTGGCAGACCGGGCCGGCTCCCGACGGGTGATGTTCCTCACGGACGCGGGCCGCGGCGTCGTCGTGTGCGCGGCGACGGTCGCCATCGCGACCGGCCGCATCACACCGTGGGCGCTCGTCGTCGTCGCGCTCATGCTCGGCGTCGGCCAGGGGCTGTTCCAGCCCGCGTACCAGGCCGCGGTGCCCGAGCTGGTGCCTGCCGGCCAGCTCACGGACGCCGCGCGCGCCGGTGCGCTCTGGCGGCGGCTCGCCTCGCTGGGCGGCGTCCCCGCCGGCGGCGCGCTGGTGGCGGCGTTCGGGACGTCGTGGGGGTTCGCCCTGAACGGCGCGACGTTCGTCGTCGCGGCCGCCTGCGTCGGCCTGTCCGGCCGGTGGCCGGGCCAGCTCGTGGCCGACCGCTCGGCGCGCCGCGGCCCCTTGGCGGACTTCGTCGCCGGGCTGCGCTACGTCGGGTCCCGCCGCGACCTCGAATGGCCGATCGCGGCGTTCGGGGTCGCCGTCCTCACGACGTTCTCGCCGCTCTTCCTCGCTCTGCCGTTGCTCCTCGCGCCCGATGGCCGCGCGGGGACCCTGCAGTTCAGCCTCGTCCTCACCGTCGCCGCGGTCGGGGGCGTCAGCGGCTCGGGCGCGTACCGGCACGTCGCCCGGTCGCATCCGCGCGGGCGGGTCGCCATGACCGCGCTCGCCGTCGTCGGCCTCTCGTACGCCGCCCTCGCCGTCGCCCACCCGGACGTCGTGTGGATGACGGCGGCGGCGTTCGTCGCGGGCGCGGCCACGACCGTCGGCGACGTCGCGTGGAGCTCGGCGCTGCAGGCACACGTTCCGCGCGAGGTGCTGGGCCGGGTCAGCAGTGTCGACTGGGTGGCGAGCTTCGGGCTCGCGCCGGTCGGTTATGCGCTGCTGCCGCTCGCCCTCCTGTACGGGTCACCACGTGCCGTGATCCTCTGCGGCGGCCTGGTCACGGCGGCGTTCGCGCTCGCGGTGGGCGCGCTGCGCGCGGTACGGAGCCTGACATGACCGTCGCGAGGTGCTTCGCATGCCGTGGGTAGCCGCCTCGCCCACCAGGGACGTGTGGGGTGTCACGTCGGCACAGGTGGACCTCGAGTGGGTCACGTTGCTGGCCGCGGCGGTGCCGCTGCGCGTCGCGATCGTGGGGGGGTCGGGCCGGCTCGGGTCGTGGCTCGCGACGGTCCTCGCCGAGACCGGCCACCGCGTCCGCGTGCTCGACTCCGTCGTCCCTGCCCCGAAGCGCGGGGTCGAGTTCGTCCAGACCGCCCTGGCGCGGGGCACCAGCCTCGAGGGCCGGCTCGACGGGATCGACTGCGTGATCCACCTGGCCGCCCTGCACGGCGCGCACCTCGCGGGTGGCCACTCGCGGCAGGACTTCTGGCAGGTCAACGTCGGCGGGACGAGCCGGCTGCTCAGGGAGTGCGAACGCGCCGGCGTCGCGCGCGTCGTCGCCGCGAGCTCGACGTCGGTGTACGGCGCCGGGTCACCGGCGGGCGCGGCACGCGTCCTCGACGAGGAGACACCGCTCGCTCCCGAGGACATCTACGACTTCACGAAGATCGCGACCGAGCGCCTGCTCGACGAGGTGCGGCTGCGGACGCCGATCGTCGCGACGGCGCTGAGGTTCGGGCGCTTCTTCTATCCCTCGGAGCACGACTACCAGCTCCGCAAGCTGTCGACGGGGCTCGACGTCCTCGACGCGTGCCAGGCGGTCGTACGGGTCATGCTCGCCGACACCGTGCCGCGGCCCGCGTACTGCGTCGCGTCCGACCTCTCGCTGTCGCGCGGCCAGCGGGAGCGGCTCGGCACCGACCTCCCCGGCGTGCTGGAGGAGGCGTTGCCCGGTCTCGTCGGCCGCTGTGCCGAGCGCGGCATCCCGCTGCCGGAGCGTGTCGGCAAGTCCGTCGACACGAGCGCGATCAGGGCGGACCTCGGCTACGAGCCGTGCCGGACGATCGCGTGGTCGCTCCTGGCCGCCGAGCGGGCCACGCTCGACCGCCGGGCACCTGTCGCCGCGCCGGTGACGCGCGCGTGCTGACGACCCAGCTCCTCGAGTTCTGGGGCGTCGACGAGGCGGCGCTCGTCGACGTCGCCAGGCGCACGGTCGGGCCCTGCGACGTGTACATCGGTGGCTCGCTCGCCGACGACGTCGGCACGATCACGTCAGACGTCGACCTGTACTGCTTCGTGGCCGGCGGCGAGGCGCCAGTCGCGCCGGCTCCCGCGCGCGTCGGCGCGGCCGGCGTCGAATGCCACGTCGTCCGCGTTGCCGACTACAGCGACTTCCCCGAGTCGCTGAGCGTCCTGCTGACCGATCCGGACCGGGCGGCGCTGCGGACGCCCTATCCGTCACCCGCCGCGCTGCGCTGCATGCACACGCTGTACCGCGACCGCGCGCTGGCGCCGGGACCGCTCTCGGACGCGGTGCGTCGCGAGACCGCCGCGGACCTGACCCACCTGTACGTCGGCCTGCGTTCGGTCATCTCGTGCGCGGCGTCGGCGGAAGACGTCATCGCGATGCTGTCGATGGGCGAGTACTGGACGGCGCTGTACGGCACCCGGCTCGTCGCCGAGTTCGCGCTGGACGCCGCGCTCGCCGTGGGCGGGCACGTCAACCCGAACACGAAGTGGCGCATGTCGCTGGCCGAGCGGGCCATCGTGGCCGGGGACCTGCCGTACGACATGGACGGGCTGGTGCCCGGGCTCTTCCCGAGCCCGCTCGGCGACGGCGACCCGTTCACCGCGGCCGTCGCGCTCGCGCGCGGCTGCCTCGCGTACGCCGCCGACGGGATGGTGCCGGCGTTCCCCCAGCTCGCGACCGCGCGCGCCCTGGTGGAGTCCCTCGCCGAGTGGGTCGACGCCGGCGCGCCGACGTTCGTCAGGACATGACGGAGCCGCCGGGCTGGCCTCGCGCCGCGCTGGTGACAGGCGCCAACCGCGGGCTGGGCCACGCGCTGGTGACCGAGCTGCTGGAGCGCGGCGTCCGGCTGGTCGTCGGGACGACGCGGTCCGGCGGCGACGCGCCCGCGGGCGCCGTCGCCGTCCGGCTCGACTACGCGGACGCGGACTCGATCCGCGCCGCGGGAGCGGAGGTGGCCGCCGCGGTGGACACCCTGGACCTCGTCGTCAACTGCGGGGCCGTCAACGTCGCGCCCGGACTGCCCCGCGCGGAGAGCAAGGGTCCGGCGGGTGACCTGTCGGGTGCCGCGCTACGGGTGCTGCTCGACGTCAACGTCGTCGGCCCGGCGCTGGCGGCGCAGGCGTTCCTGCCGCTGCTCGGACCTGGCGCCGTCGTCGTGAACGTCTCGTCGTCACGCGGCTCGCTGGCCCTCGCGTCCGATCCCGGCAGCGTCGGGTACGCCGTCTCGAAGGCCGCGCTGAACATGGTCACGCGCAAGCTCGCGGCCGAGCTCGCGCCGCTCGGCCGCACCGCCGTCGCGGTGGACCCGGGCTGGCTGCGTACCGACATGGGCGGCGACGCGGCGCCTCGCTCGGCCGCCGACGCCGCACGCGACCTGGTGGCGTTGCTGACCCGCTCGCGCGAGACGCTGAACGGCCGTTTCGTGACGACGGGCGGCGAGGACCTGCCATGGTGACCGCGCGGCAGACGACGCCCCGGCGCGGCCACGGCGGAGACGACGACGTCGCGGTCAAGCACTTCGCGGCCGCGGACACCGAGGCGCTGAAGTGCTGGGGCTCCGGGCACGCGAACGAGCGCGTGGCCGCCCGCGCGGTCGCCGGCTCCGCCCCCGAGGTCGTGGGAACGTGGTCCGACGACGCCGGCGACCACCTCGCGTACCGCTGGGTCCACGGCACGCCGCTACGGCCGGGCGGCGAGGCGGCGCGGGCCGCCGGCGAGCTGCTCCGCGAGGTGCACGCGACGACCGGTCCGTGGTGGGGGTCGCTCGACGGACGGTTCGTCTTCGAGGACCCGGTCGCGGCGTTGTCGTCGCGGTTCGGCCATGCCGTACGCCTCGTCGCCGGGGTCGACGAGGCGCTCGCGCGGGCTCTCGAGCGGTGGGGCGACGCCGCGCTGGGGGAGCTCGTCGTGGCCGGTCCGCCCCGCCTGGTGCACGGGGACTTCGGCCCCGCCAACCTCGTCGAGACGACGACCGGCCTCGTCGCGCTGGACTGGGAGCACGCGCGCTGGGGCCATCCGGCGGAGGACTGGGCGAAGATCCGGCTCGGCCTGCGCTTCGCCGAGCCGAACGCGTTCGACGCGGCCCGGTGGCCGACCGGCGACCTGCTCGCCGGCTACGGCGACGAGGCCGCCAGGCACGTCGCGGACGGAGCGCTGACGTCGTTCCTGGTGGTCTACTACGCCGCGACGCTGGGGGCGTTCTTCGAAGGACGCCCGAACCCCCGGCTCGACTGGATCAGGGACGGGGTCGCCATGGACGGAGCCGGGTATGCGGTTGGCTGACCGCACGTTGCCGGATGCGCTGTTCGCGTCGTACCGGCCGGTGCTCGTGGCGGGGTACGGCACGCCGGTCGGCTGCCACGACATCGGTCACGCGCTGCGCGTCGCGCGATGGGCGAACCGCCTCTCGGGTGAGGCCGGCGCCGACGCGCGTCTCTGCGTCCTCGCGGCGTTGTTCCACGACATCGGCTACGACAGCGGGCCCGGCCGCGCGGACCACGAGCTCAGGTCGGCGGCGGCAGTGCGCGTGGCTCTGCGTGACCTGCCCGACGCGGACGTGGCGACGGTCGCCGAGGCGGTGGCGAGCCGGCGTTTCAGCAAGCTGACCGAGCCGAAGTCGCCGGTCGGCATGGTTCTCGACGACGCCGACAACCTCGACGCACTCGGGTACGTCGGCGTCGCCCGGGCGTTCCTCTGGCTCGGCGAGCATCGTCCCGACCCCGACGGCCCCCCGCGGGACGCGGTGGCGGACGGCTTGGCGAAGCACGTCGAGGAGAAGCTCGGACGGCTCGCCGACCTGATGCACACGGACGCCGCGCGCGAGATCGCCGTCCGTCGCACCGCCACGGTCACGGCGTTCGTCGAGGGGCTCCGCGAGGAGACCGGGGACGACGCCGGATGAGCGACACCGGGCTCGTCGAGGTCACCGGCATCGACGGCGCAGGGAAGTCGACCGTGGTCGCCGAGCTGGCGCGTGCCCTCGGCTGGAGCGCCCGCAAGGTGCAGCCGTTCTCCCCGGAGGTCATGGCGCGCGTCGACGCCGCGCGGACGGCGTTCGGTGAGCGCGGCGCCGACGTGGCACGGTCGCTGGCGCTCGGCAGCGAGCTGCTGAGACACGCCGACGCCGGCGTGCCGCCGGCCGTCTACGACAGGTACGTCGAGAGCGCCAAGATGTGGTGGCACGTCAAGGACCTCTACCCGCTGCCCGACGACGTCGTGGCCCGTCTCCCCGCGCCTTCCCTGGTGCTTCTCCTGGACGTCGACCCCGAGACCGCCCTCGCGCGCCGGCTGACGACGACAGAGGTGTCGTCCGAGGCCGAGACCACCTTCATCGAGGCCTGTACGCGGTACCTCCGCGCCGCCGCCGTGGCCCACGACTGGGTCGTCGTGGACGCCGCGCGTCCCCTCGACGAGGTCGTCACGGTCGCGACGGCCGCGGTACGCGCTCACCTCGGCAGCCGTTCGCCGCGCTAGCGTCCGGGCGTGGACGCGGACGAGATCGACTCGCTGATGCGCACCACTGTGACCGGTCGGGCCATCTACGGCGTGAAGCTCTGGTGCAGATGGACCGAGGAGGGCTACGCGGGTCCCGCCGCGCTCGAGGAGCGCGTGCTGCTCGGGCGCTGCGAGACGCCGACGAAGCGGCCGAGGTCGCGTTGACGGCGTCGCGGGCGCGCGCGGGTGTCGGGACTGGAGGTGTTCGCGCGGCCGTACGACGTCGACGAGGGCTTCGGCTTCGGCCCACCCAGGGGGCTGTGTTCGACGGGCCGCGCGGGCGGTGAGCCTCGGCGACTGGGCACCACTGACGCCTGACGAGATGGCGGCGGTGCTGGAGGCGTTCGACGTGCCGTGGTGGCTGGCGGGCGGGTGTCCGCTGGACGCGTTCCTCGGGCGGCAGACGCGGGACCACGCCGACATCGACGTCAGCGTGCTGCGGCGCGACCAGGCGGCCGTCCGCGCGCACCTCGCGGCCTGGGACCTGCACGTCGCCGACCCGCCGGGGACGCTGCGGCCGTGGACGTCCGACGTCGCGACGGCGCACGACGTGTGGTGCCGGCGTACGCCGGGGGAGCCGTGGGCGTTCCAGCTCATGCTGGAGGACAGCGACGGCGACGACTGGGTCTACCGCCGCGACCCGCGTGTACGCCGCCCGATCGCGTCGCTGGGCGACCGCGTGCTCGTACCCGAGGTGCAGCTGCTCTACAAGAGCAAGGACCCGCGCCCGAAGGACCTGACCGACCGCGCGCTCGTCCTGCCTCTGCTGTCCGAGACGGCGAGGGAGTGGCTCGTCGCGTCAGGCGGGTGAGGCGAGGCCGTTCGGGAGGAAGCGCTTGCCTGTGACCTTCTCGCTGATGCCGGAACGGTCGAGGTACGGCGTGATGCCGCCGAGCCAGAACGGCCACCCCGCGCCCAGCAGCAGGCACAGGTCGATGTCCTGCGCCTCGGCGACCACGCCCTCGTCGAGCATGATCGAGATCTCCTCGGCCATCGCCGACAGGGCGCGCTCGCGTACCTGCTCCGCGGTCAGCGGCACCGCGTCCGCGGGCGGCGAGAACATCGCCGCGACCTCCGGATCGACCTGCTGCCCTTCGGGCCCCCACGTGTAGATGCCGGGCTTCTTCGCCGCGACGAGGCGGGCGAGGTTGGGGGAGACGTAGTAACGGTCGGGGTACGCCTCGTGCATCGTCTCCGCGACGTGCAGCGCGACCGCGGGGCCGACGAGCGCGAGCAGCAGGAACGGGCTCATCGGCAGCCCGAGCGGGTCCAGAGCGGTGTCCGCGACGGAGAACGGCGTGCCCTCGTCGACGGCCTTCGTGACCTCGCCCATGAAGCGGGTGAGGAGCCGGTTGACGACGAACGCCGGCGCGTCCTTCACCAGCACCGCCGACTTCTTCAACGTCTTCGCCACCGCGAACGCCGTCGCCAGCGTCGCGTCGTCGGTCTGCTCGGCGCGCACGATCTCGAGCAGCGGCAGCACCGCGACCGGGTTGAAGAAGTGGAAGCCGACGACGCGCTCGGGGTGTTGCAGCTGCGACGCCATCGCGGTGACGGACAGCGAGGACGTGTTGGTCGCGAGGACGCAGTCGGGGCGTACGACCTCCTCGCACTCCGCGAACACCTGCTGCTTGACCTTCAGCTCCTCGAACACCGCCTCGATGACGAAGTCCGCGTCGCGGAACGCGTCCTTCGACAGCGAGCCCGTGACGAGCGCCTTGAGCCGGTTGGCCTTGTCGGCGTTGACGCGGCCCTTGGTCAGCAGGCCGTCGATCTGCTCGTGCACCCAGCCGACGCCCTTGTCGACGCGCGCCTGGTCCACGTCGGTCAAGACGACGGGCACCTCGAGCCGCTGTGCGAACAGCAGCCCGAGCTGCGACGCCATGAGCCCCGCGCCGACGACGCCGACCTTGGTGATCGCGCGGGCTCCCTCGCGGGGCGCGCCGACCGGGCGCTTGGCGCGCTTCTGCGTGAGGTCGAAGGCGTAGAGGCCCGAACGCAGCTCGTCGGAGAAGATCAGGTCGGCCAGCGCCTCGTCCTCGGCGGCGAAGCCCTCTGTCAGGTCAGCCGTGCGCGCGAGGCCGACGAGGTCGAGCGCCCTGTACGGAGCCGGGGCCGCGCCGTGGATCCGCGCGTCGAGCCCGGCCCGCGTCCGCGCGACCGCCTCGGTCCACGCCTCGCCGGTGTCGACGTGGGGGCGCTGGACGGTCACCTCTCCGGCGAGCACCGCCGAGACCCACTCCAGCGAACGCTCGAGGAAGTCGGCGGGCTCGTACATCACGTCGGCGATCCCCAGCGCGAACGCCTGGGGGCCCTTGAGCATCTTGTTCTGCGCGAGGGCGTTGTCGACGATGACCTGCAGGGCCTTGTCGGCGCCGATGAGCTGGGGGAGCAGCTGCGTGCCGCCCCAGCCGGGGATGAGGCCGAGGAAGCACTCGGGCAGCGCGACGGCCGCCGCGCCGGAGGAGATCGTGCGGTAGTGGCAGTGCAGCGCGAGCTCCAGGCCGCCGCCGAGCGCGGCGCCGTTGACGAGCGCGAACGTCGGCACCTCGGAGTCACGGAGGCGCCGGAAGACGCGGTGCCCCTCGCGGCCGACGGTGAGCGCCGTCTCGCGGTCGGGGATCTCCGGTACGCCGCCGAGGTCCGCGCCCACGGCGAAGACGAACGGCTTGCCCGTGACGGCGACGGCGGCAAGGCCCGGACGCGCGTGCGCCTCGTCGAGCGCGGCGTCGAGGGATCGCAGGCCGCCCTCGCCGAACGTGTTCGGCTTCGTGTGGTCGAACCCGTTGTCCAGCGTGATCAGCGCGATGTCGCCGGCTGGTACGGAGACCCAGCGCAGCTTGGCCTCGGTGACGACCTCTTCGTAGCTCATCGCACGTTCTCCCAGATGACGGTGCCGCCCATGCCGATGCCGACGCACATGGCGGTGATGCCGTAGCGGATGGACGGGTCGGCCTCGAACTGCCGCGCGAGCTGCGTCATGAGCCGCACGCCGCTCGACGCGAGGGGGTGGCCGTAGGCGATGGCGCCGCCGTACGGGTTGACGCGCTCGTCGTCGTCCTTGATGCCGAAGTGGTCGAGGAACGCGAGGACCTGGACGGCGAACGCCTCGTTCAGCTCGAACGCCCCGATGTCGTCGATCGACAGGCCGGTGCGCCGCAGTGCCTTCTCGGTCGACGGGATCGGGCCGACGCCCATGACCTCGGGCTCGACGCCAGCGAACGCGTACCCGACGAGCCGCATCCTCGGCGTCAGCCCGAGCTCGTGCGCCGTCTCCTCGGCGGTGACGAGGCAGGCGGTGGCGCCGTCGTTGATGCCGGCGGCGTTGCCCGCGGTGACGCGGCCGTGCGGGCGGAACGGCGTCTTGAGCTTCGCGAGGTCGTCGGGCGTGGTGCCAGGGCGCATCGGCTCGTCGGCCGTCGCGAGGCCCCAGCCGCCCTCGGACCACGTCGCGATCGGCACGAGGTCGCGCTGGATGACGCCGGCGTCGTACGCCGCCTTGGCCCTGGCCTGGCTCGTCGCGGCGAACGCGTCGCAACGCTCGCGGGTGATGTCGGGGGCGCGGTCGTGGAGGTTCTCGGCGGTGGCGCCCATGACGAGCGCGGACGGGTCCACGAGGCGTTCGCTGATGATGCGGGGGTTCGGATCGACGCCCTCGCCCATCGGGTGGCGGCCCATGTGCTCGACGCCGCCGGCGATGGCGACGTCCTGCATGCCGACGGCGATGCCGCTCGCGACGGTCGTCACCGCGGTCATGGCGCCGGCGCACATCCGGTCGATCGCGTAGCCGGGGACCGACTGGGGGAGGCCGGCGAGCAGTGCCGCCGTACGGCCGATGGTCAGGCCCTGGTCGCCGATCTGCGTCGTCGCGGCGATCGCGACCTCGTCGACGCGCTCCGGCGGGAGCGACGGGTTGCGGCGCAGCAGCTCGCGGATGCAGCGGATGACGAGGTCGTCGGCGCGCGTGTGCGCGTACTGACCGGTGGGCTTGCCGACGCCGAACGGGGTGCGGACGCCGTCGACGAAGACGACGTCCCGAAGGGAGCGGGTCATGGACCTATGTTACCAGCGAGTAACCGAACGCCGCTCGGTGCGTCTGTCGGCGCTGTGGCCCCTTGTTCCGTGATGTTCGGTCGCCGGTCTCGCGCGTGATGATCTTCAAAGAACGAGCAGGTAGCGGACCGCCGTGGAACCGACGGTGTCGAGGGTGAAGCCGAGGCGTTCGAGGAGGCGGCGGGACGGGGTGTTGGTCGCGTCGGTCTCGGCGACGACGCGGCGTACGCCCTCCTGCGCCGTCACCCACGCCACCAGCAGCCGCACCGCCTCGACGCCGAGACCGCGACCGCGGTACGGCGCCGCGAGCCCGTAGCCGATCTCGACCTCGCCGTCGGCACCGGGCGGGCCGTACCAGCCGCAGTCGCCCACCACCTCGCCGGAGACCACCACGAGGAACGTCCCCTCCGCCCCCTCGGGACCCGACGCGACAGGGCGCAGCGCGTCGTAGGTGTCCGCGTGCGGCCACCCGCGCCCCGCCCGTACGCCGGACAGGTCCCCGGCCAGCACCGCGCGCGCGAGCGACGCCGGGCACGGCACGAGTGAGACGGCGTTCACGCCGCGGGCGCCGCCGACCGCAGCGCCGCGCCCAGCGCCTCCGCGACGAGTTCGACCTGCCACGACCGCGCCCCGAGGTCGCGCAGCATCGTCGCCACCGCCTCGTCGGACGCGGGCTCGGGCGGGGCCCAGGCGACGCGGCGTACGGCGGCGGGCTCGACGAGGTTCTCGACGGGGAGGCCGTACCGCGTCGCGACGGCGCTCACGGCCGAGCGCGCGGCCGACAGCCTGGCCGCCGCGATCGGGTCGCGTTCGGCCCAGCGGTGCGCGGGCGGGGGAGAGCCGTCGGCGGGGCCGGTGATCGGCGGCAGGTCACTGTCGGGCAGCGCCAAGGCCTCCTGCAGAGCCCCGAACCACACGTGCACGCGACGCTTGTTGGACCGGCCGCTGAAGATCGGCAGGGCGGCCAGCGCCTCGGGCGTCTTCGGCCACTTGAGTACGGCGTCGACGATCGCCGCGTCCGGCAGCACCCGCCCCGGCGCGGTGTCGCGCTCGCGGGCGATGGTGTCGCGGCGCTCCCACAGCGCGCGGACGCCGGCGAGCTGGCGCGGCGTACGGAGCCGGTGGATGCCCGACGTACGCCGCCACGGGTCCACGCGCGGAAGCGAGGGCGGCGCCGCGACGATCGCCGCGAACTCCTCCCGCGCCCACTCGAGCTTCCCCTGCTCGGTGAGGACGGCGGCGAGGTGGTCGCGGAGCGCGACGAGGACCTCGACGTCGAGGGCGGCGTACCGCAGCAGTCCTGGGGGCAACGGGCGCTGCGACCAGTCGGCGCTCGACGCGCCCTTGTCGATGCGGCGCCCGAGCACGATCTCGACCATGGTGGCGAGGCCCACGCGCTCGTAGCCGGCCAGGCGTGCCGCGAGCTCGGTGTCGAACAGCGTCCGCGGCCGCAGCCCGAGCTCGCCGAGGCACGGCAGGTCCTGGGAGGCGGCGTGCAGGATCCACTCCGCGTCCGCGAGGGCCGCGTCCAGGGACGACAGGTCGGGGCAGCCGAGCGGGTCGATGAGGAACGAGCCCGCGCCCTCGCGCCGGAGCTGCACGAGGTAGCAGCGCTGGCCGTAGCGGTAGCCGGAGGCGCGTTCGGCGTCGATCGCCACGGGGCCGGTGCCGGCCGCGAGCGCGGCGACGGCGAGTGACAGCGTGTGCGAGTCGGCGATGGGCTCGGGAACGGGCCCGGACAGTTCGAGCAGCGGCAACGGCTCAGGGGCCGGCTCAGCCAGGATCGGCTGTTCCTCCGCGACGTCGCTCACAGGGGAACGGTACGCCGCGCGGGGCGAAGGGATCGCCCTTTTGCTACCGAATCACCCCTGCGCGCATGGCGAGCGCGACCATTTCGGCGCGATCGCCCGTGCCGAGCTTGCGCGCGATACGCGCGAGGTGGCTCTTCACGGTGAGCGCGGAAAGGCCGAGGAGCTCGCCGATCTGCTTGTTCGACTGGCCGTCGGCGACGAGCTGGAGCACCTCGACCTCGCGTCCGGACAGGTCGTTGACGCCGTCGCCCACGGGTCCGGTGCGCAGCCCCTGCGCGAGCAGCGACGCGACGGACGGGTCGGCGTACACGCCGCCGTCGAGCACCCGGCGTACGCCGTCGGTCACGACATGGGGAGACGCGCTCTTGAGGAGGTAGCCCTGGGCGCCGGCGACGAACGCCGAGCGCACCGAGTACGGGTCGTCGGCCGCGGACAGCACGATGAGCCGCCCCCAGCCGGCCGCGCGCAGGTCCGCGAGCAGCTCCAGTCCGGAGCCGTCGGGGAGCCCGAGGTCGAGCACGCAGAGGTCCCGCGCGCCGGCACCCGCCCGCGCTCGCGCCTCGGCGATGCTCGCCGCCTCGATCACGTCCGCCGCGCCCATGGAGCGCAGCCGCGCGACCATCGACTCGCGCATGAGCGGGTGGTCGTCCACGACCATGGCCGTGAACCCCGTTCGCGCGCCGTTCTCGGCGAGATCCGTCGCAGTCGTCACCGCTGCCTCCGTACTGAGGGACTGTCCCTACGCCACATTGCTTCGGCTCGGGGAGTCACTCGCTGTAGCGACTGATTCCGCCATTCGCAGCAACGCGTGTTCTCGCGCGGCTCCACAAGGTTCGTCACGGGACGAAAGTCCGGGTTCTCCGCTGCCGAAGAGACGAAGGAGCACTGCTCCGGAAGAACCTCGGGGAAGGACCCGCGTGGCACGTACAAGCAGGGTGGCGACGGTCGTCGCCGGCGCCCTCGTCTCTGCCGCGCTCTCGGCTGCGCCGCCGCTGGCGTACGTCACCGCGGTCGCGTCCGGCGACGTCCCCAGGGTGAACGGCGTCACGGTCCTCTCGCGTCAGGACGCCATCGGCACCGCTGTCGTCCGCGGCACGCCTTCCTCCTTGCGACGTCTTGCCGGCGCGCCCGGCGTCCGCGGCGTCTACGCCGACGAGCAGCTGCGTCCTACTACTGGCGGCGTCGACTTCCCCGGCTCCGTCTTCGCCTGGCAGGGCGTGGGCGGGAACGCCGGCCGCCCAGGCGCCGGCGCCGGCGTCCGCGTCGCGCTCGTCGACACAGGCATCGCCGACACCCCCGCCCTCAACCGTGCCTCCGGCCGGCTCGTCGACGCGCTGAACACCTCGCGTGACAAGGACTTCGGCGACGGGTACGGCCACGGCACGTTCATGGCCGGCATCCTCGCGGGCGGTCCCGTCGCGGGCACCGGCTCGCACGGGCTCGGTGTCGCGCCCGGCGCGACCGTCCTCAACGTCAAGGTCGCGGACGACCGCGGCTCGACGCGGCTCTCCGAGGTGCTCGAGGCGCTCGACTGGGTCGCCGACAACGCGGACTCGATCGACGTGGCGTCCTTCGCGTTCAGCCGTACGCGCCCCGGCGTCGGCTACGGCGCCGACCCGCTGACCGACGCGGTCGAGGCCGTCCGCTACGAGGGCGTCACGATCGCGGTCTCCGCCGGCAACGACCCCGACCAGGTCGGCGACCCAGGCTTCGCTCCTTCCGTCCTGACGGTCGGCGCGGCCGACGTCCGCGACGGCACGCCGACCGTGGCGCCGTTCAGCGGCTCGGCCGTCGTGCACGGCGTCGCGAAGCCGGACGTCGTCGGCTCCGGCATGGGCGTCCTCTCCGTCCTCCCTTCCGGGTCCGCCATTGCGCAGGCCAACCCGGACGCGCGTCGTTCGGACCTGCTCTGGCGCGGCTCGGGCACCAGCGAGGCGACGGCGCAGGCGGCGGGCACGGCGGCGCTGTTCCTCGCCGACCACCCCTCCGCGACGCCCGCCGACGTGAAGGCGTCGCTGCGTTCGGGTGCGCTGGCCATGTCCTCCCCGCGCGCGGGTGCAGGCCTCGTCCGCGCGACGTCGGCGCTCGTCGCCGGCACCGACGCGAACGGTGACCCGACGGAGGCGACCGGCGAGGCGTCGTTCGACGCCGAGGGCTGGGACGCGATGTCGTGGCGCTGGGGTAACCCCAAGGCCAACTCGTGGTCGCGCGCCAACAGCTGGTCCCGCGCGAACTCCTGGTCCCGCGCCAACTCGTGGAGCCGCGCCAACTCCTGGTCGCGCGCCAACTCGTGGTCCGCCAACTCCTGGTCCGCCAACTCGTGGTCCGCCAACTCCTGGTCCGCCAACTCGTGGAGCGCCAACAGCTGGTCGGCCAACTCGTGGTCCGCGAACTCCTGGTCCGCCGCGGAATGGGGCGGCTCGTGAGCCCGCAGCGCCGCGTCGCGGCCCTCGGCGGCGCCAGCCTCGCGCTGGCGCTGGCGGGGTGCCTGTACGCGGGCTGGGGCAGCCCCGCGCTGTGGGCGCCGTTCGCGCTCGCGGCCGGTGTCGCGGCGTCCGAGCTGGCGGTCGTGCACCTCGCGTTCGGGCGGCAGCGGTGGTCGTTCTCCTGCACGGACGGCGCGATCGGCGCGGCCCTGGTCTTCGCGACCGGCGGCTGGGCGACGCTCGCCGTCGTCGTCGGCGTGCTCGTCGCGCAGACGATCCGCCGCCAGCCGCGGCTGAAGGTGTGGTTCAACGTCGCGCAGTTCGCCGCGTCGACCGGTGTCGCGGCGGCGTTCGCGCACTGGCTCGGCGGCGGGCTGCTCGGCGCGTCGGCGGGCATGGGCTGGTTCTGGCTGCTCAACCACGCGCTCGTCGCCGGCGCCGTCTCGATGACGTCCGGCCGCAGGCTGCGCGGCCTGGTGTGGGCTTCGGCGCCGATGTCCGCGCTGCACACCGCCGGCAACACGTCCGTCGGTCTCCTCGCCGCGTGGCTGACGTTGAACGCGCCGTTGGGCCTGCTCGGCCTGCTCGTCCCGATGGCGCTGCTGTGGTGGTCGTACGACCAGCAGACGCGCCGCGCCGCGGAGGCGCGGCTGTTCGCGGAGCTGGCGCGCGGCCAGGAACGCGCCACCGGCCAGTCGGTCGAAGCCTCCGCGCGGGTGGTGCTGACGGCGGCGGCGCGGCTGTTCGGCGGCGCCGACGTCGAGCTGATCCTCATGGGCGCCGACGGTCCGGTGCGCTACACCGGCGACGAGTACGGCGTGACGCTGCGCGAGCGCGTCTCCTCCGCCGTCCTCGACGACCAGTGGGTGCTCCGCGCGCTCGGCTCCGGCGGCGTGACGACCGGCGCCGACAACGGGCGGCCGTACTGCTCCGCGGTCCTCGGCCACAGGCAGAGCCCGCTCGCGCTGCTGCACGCGCGTCGTCCCCGCGGCTCCGCGGGCTTCGGCCGGCGTGAGGTCACGCTGGCCGAGGTGCTCGTCGGGCAGGCCGAGTCGTGGCTGTCCGTGGCCGACCTGACGGCGTCGCGCGACGCCGCGCTCGACCGCGCCGAGATCGCCGACGAGGCCGCCAAGGCGCTCGGCGACATCGGCGCCAACACCGCTCCCTCTCTGTCCGTCCTGCGCCAGTCCGCGTCGCGGCTCGCGCAGCTCGCGGCGATGCCGACCGGGCCCAGCGAGGTCGGGGAGATCGTCGACGAGCTGCACGCCGTCGAACGCGCCGTGGCCTCGTTGCTCGGCGCCATCGCGCTCGCCGCCGACGGCGACCTGCGCGCCGTCGAGGGACCCGAGCCGGTCCGCGCCGAGCCCGAGTGGACGACGACCGGCGTGCTGGTGGACTTCTCGTGACCGGGCGCCCCGTACCGCTGGCCGCCGCCGCCGCGCTCACCGTCGGCGGCGTCGGTGCCGCCGTCGTGACGTGCGCGGGCGGCGTCCTGGCGGCGACGGGACACGGCTCCGCGCTCGGCCCCGTGCTCGCCGCGACCGGCGCGATGACCGCCGTCGGCGCCGGGCTCGCGGCGGTGCTCGCCGACCGGCTGGCGACGCAGCTGCGCGCGCTCCGTACGGCAGCCACGCGCCGTCTCCACGAGCCGACCGACCGCCAGCTCGACCGCTGGCTCGCCGGCAACGGCATCGCCGAGCTCGCCGACCTCGCGCGGACGCTCGACGCGCTGACGCTGCGTACCAAGGTCGCCGACGACGTCGCCGAGCAGCACCGGCGGACAGCAGAGAACGCGAGCGCCGGCATGTTCGAGCTGCTCTCCGGCCTGGTGGCCGCGGAGGAAGGCGCGCGCGGCCAGCTCGCCGCCGAGCTGCACGACACCGTCGCGCAGTCGCTCGGCATGGCGCGGATGCACCTCACCGTGGGCGACGGGGACTCGCTGCGTTCGGCGCAGGAGTTCCTCGAGGACGCGGAGGAGCAGGTCCGCGCGGTCATGGCGCGCACGCGGCCGCCGGCGTTGCGCGACGGCGACCTCGCCTCCGCGATCGGGCACCTGCGCGCGGATCTCGAGCAGCGCTACGGCATGTCCGTCGAGGTCACGTGGCCGACGACCGCGCACCCGCTGCCGCTGGTGTCGGCGATCACGGTCTACCGGTTCTTCCAGGAGGCTCTGCTCAACGTCGTCAAGCACGCCGACGTCGACTGGGCGCAGGCCGCGCTCGTCGTGGACGAGGACGAGATCGTCGCGACCGTCTCCGACGCCGGCCCCGGCTTCGACCCCGACCAGGTGAAGCCCGAGAAGGGCCGCCACGTCGGTCTCGGGCTGCTTCGCGAGCGCGCGCGGCTCGCGGGAGGCTCGTTGGAGATCTCGTCGATGCCCGCCGCGGGAACGGTGCTGCAGCTGCGCCTCCCGCGTACGGCGTCCTCTGGCGCGCGCGCCGACCGTGCGCTGCCGCTGGCGCGCAGCGCCTCTTAGTTCCTGCCGGCGCAGGCCTCGATCGCTTCGGCGAGGAGGTCGGGGCCGTCGTCCCAGCCGTCGGCCTTCAGCCGCAGCAGGACGGGCACCAGCCGCTGGTCGGCCAGCTCGGCGGCGGCCTCGACCCACAGGTTGCCGGGCCGCCGGCTGAGCTCGGCGAGGACGCGCTCGTACACCCGCGGGTCCTTGCGCCGCGCGAGCCCCACGGCGGCCTCGCCCGCGGTGTCCGCCTCGGTGTCGCCCAGCATCCGGAACAGCGCCTCCCTGATCTCCGGCGAGTCCACGTCGAGCTGCACGCCGAGGCCGAACGTCGCCCAGTCGCGTACCTCGGCATCGGGATCGTCGAGCGCCCTGATCAGCGCGCGGACGTTCGGGTGGTCGGGCGCCGGCCTGTCCAGGTCGAGGGGCAGGTCCGACACGGCCTCGAGCCGTACCTGCGGGTCGGGGTCGTCCAGGCGCGGGTCGGGCGTCACACCGCGCCGCGGCGCAGCGGCAGCCTCGCGACGCCGGGCACCGCGGGCGGCAGGCCGGCCATCGAGCAGAGCACGTCGCAGAACGCCGCGAGGTGCCGGTCCATGTCGTCGTAGCCGTCGGGGGTCCAGGAGCAGCGCAGCTCGAGGTCGCAGCCGCCGGGCTCGTTGCTCATCGCGCCGAACCGCGCGCTCGTCGTGCTCGTGACGGTGCCGCCCTCGGCGAGGTACCCCGCCTCGCGCGCGGCCAGTGCGTCCAGCAGCCACGCCCAGCCGACCTCGGGCAGCAGCGGGTCGCGCCCGATCTCCTCCTCGACCGCCGCGGTGGCGAACGCCACGACGCGCGTGTCGCCGTTCCACGCGTCCTGGCCGTGCGGGTCGTGCAGCACGATGAACCGCCCGCTGGACAGCTCGTCGTCGCCGTGGAGGACCTCGGCGACCAGCGCGAAGGCGTACGGCGCGAGGCGGCTCGGCGCCGCCGTCTCGCGCAGCGTCACGGCCGTGTCGACCTCCGCCGCGCGCAGGCTCGCGACGGCTCGCCGGAAGCAGTCCGGCGACTCCTCCGGCTCCGCGACCATGGTTCTGAGGGTAGGCCGCGCGGTGCGTCCCCGGGCGGATTTCGGCGGCGTACGCACGCGTCGGGCGCGTCGCGGGGCCGGCGCGGGCCCGGGGCTCCGTAGGGTCGTGGGGTGGCCGCCCTCCTCGCGCTGATCGCCGCCGTGTCGTGGGGGCTGGCCGACTTCCTCGGGGGCGCGGCGTCGCGCCGGCTGCCGACCTCGCTGGTGATGCTGTGGTCGCAGCTCGCCGGGCTCGTCTGCATCGGCCTCGTGCTGCTGGCGGGCGGGTGGCGTACGCCGGGGCCGTACCTCTGGTGGGGCGCCGCGGCGGGGGCGTTCTCGATCCTGGGGACCGGCTTCTTCTACCGCGCGCTGGCGCTGGGCACCATGAGCATCGCCGCGCCGATCGCGGGGACCGGCCTCGTCGTGCCCGTCGTGGTCGGGCTGGCGTCGGGGGAGCGGCCTTCCGTGGTGGCGGTCCTGGGGATTCTGCTGGCCGCTTTCGGGGTGGTCCTCGCCTCCGGGCCCGAGCTGCGGGGGGAGGGCGGGCAGCGGCGCTCGGTGGCGTACGCCGCCTGCGCGGCCGTCGGCTTCGGCGGCGCGCTGGCGCTCATCCCGCGGGGCGGCGAGGACCGGTGGGCGATGACGACGGCGGTGCTCGGCGTCGTGTCCGTGTCGCTGACGCTGGCGTACGTGCTCGCGGTGCGACCCTCCGCACCGGGCTTCGCCGGGTCCGACCCCGCGCCGGTCGTCGCCATCGGCATCCTCAACGTCGTGGCGCTCTCGCTGTACGCCATCTCGGCCGGGCGCGGCCTCGTCGCCGTCGTCTCCGTGCTGGCGTCGCTGTACCCGGTCGTCACCGTGATCCTGGCGCAGCTCGTGTACGGCGAGCGGCTGCGCGGCGTCCAGCTCGGCGGGGTCGCGGCGGCGTTCGCCGGCGTGGTCTGCCTCGCGTTGGGCTGACGTATTCCACAGTCCGCATTTCTTCGTCCACAACTTCGTCGTCGGCTCTCGTTTTCTGTCGTACCCCTCTTCTAGCGTTCCCGCACGGTCGCTGGAAGGAGGTGGCGCGGTGACAGTCGAGGCCGACGAACGGCTCCGGCTCGTCTACGACGAGTCGCAGCGCGCCGTCGCCGACCAGCGCGAGGCGATGGCCGATCTCCGCACGCGCGCAGCGCATCTGCTCGCCGCGGCGTCCGTCGTGGTGACGTTCCTCCTGGGCCTCGGGCTGGGCGACACCACCCCCGGAGCGGGGACCTGGATCGCCACCGGCGCGTTCACGCTATTGGCGTTGATATGCGTGGGAGTAATGCTGCCTACCGATCGCTGGCGGGCCTCGTTCAGCGCTACCTTGCTCCTCGACGGATTCGTCGACGCGGATCCGCCGGCCACGCTCGACACGATGCACCGCCAGCTCGCGAAGCACATGGAGATCAACTGGGACCGCATCCAGGACCGCGTGATCCGGCCGCGCCGCATCGCGCTCGACGTCGCCGTGGCGCTGCTCCTCGTGTGCGTGGTCGCGGCGGTATCCGACCTACCAGGGAGGCACCACGATGTTCCGTCTACGAAGGCGCAAGGAAGCCCCGGTCCCGCCCGCGGAGCCGTCGGAGCCGTTCTTCACGACGCCGGACCCGTCGAAGTACGAGTTGCCGCGCGGGCCGCGTCCGCTGGAGCTCAAGCGGCGGGGGCTGCTCAACATCGAGGACTACATCCCGGACAACGACGGCAACAAGCGCCGCCAGGGCTGACCTGCGCGCGCCCGCCCGCGCCTGCCGCGACGCGCGACGCTGCCGCCCGCGCGCCGCCGCCGCTGACCGCCCGCACCGTCAGTGCGCGGAACGGACCCTCGGCGTGGGACGATCACTCATCGTGACCGCTGACTCCGTCTTCCTCCGTGCCTGCCGCCGTGAGCCGGTGCCGTACACCCCGGTCTGGTTCATGCGCCAGGCGGGTCGCGCGCTGCCGGAGTACCGCGAGCTGCGCCAGGGCATCTCGATGCTCGACTCGTGCATGCGGCCCGACCTCGTCACCGAGATCACGCTCCAGCCGGTCCGCCGGCTCGGCGTGGACGCGGCCATCCTCTTCAGCGACATCGTGCTGCCGCTCAAGGCGGTCGGCGTGGGGCTCGACATCAAGCCCGGCGTCGGCCCGGTCGTCGAGCAGCCGTTCCGCGGCCCCGGCGACCTCGCGCGGCTGCGCGCGCTGGAGCCCGAGGAGGACGTGCCCTACGTCGCCGAGTCGGTCCGCCTGCTCGTCAAGGAGCTGGAGGTGCCGCTGATCGGCTTCGCGGGCGCGCCGTTCACGCTGGCGTCGTACCTCGTCGAGGGCGGTCCGTCGAAGACGCACGCCAAGACGAAGGCGTTCATGTACGCCGACCCGGCCGGGTGGGCGACGCTCATGGACCGCCTCGCCGACATCTCGCTCGCGTTCCTGCGGATGCAGGTCGAGGCGGGGGCGAGCGCGGTGCAGCTGTTCGACTCGTGGGCGGGCGCGCTGTCGGCGGCCGACTACGAGGCGTACGTCCTGCCCGCCAGCCGGCGCATCTTCGCCGGCCTGGCCAGCCTCGGGGTGCCCCGGATCCACTTCGGCGTCGGCACCGGCGAGCTGCTCGGGCTCATGGCCGACGCCGGCGCGGACGTCGTCGGCGTCGACTTCCACCTGCCGCTCGACGAGGGGCTGCGCCGCATCGGTCCCGGCAAGGCCGTCCAGGGCAACCTCGACCCCGCCGCCGTGCTCGCGCCGTGGGAGGTGGTCGAGGCGCGCACCCGCGACGTCCTCGCCCGCGCGCCCGAGACCGGGCACGTGTTCAACCTCGGCCACGGCGTCCTGCCCGAGACCGACCCCGACGTCCTGCGGCGAATCGTCGACGTCGTGCACGGCACCGCATGACCATCGGCGTGCTCGCGATGGCGTACGGCACGCCGACGTCCCGCGAGCGCATCAACATGTACTACACGGACATCCGCCGCGGGAAGGCGCCCACCGCGGCGCAGCTCGCGGACCTGACCGCGCGGTACGACGCCATCGGCGGCACGTTCCCGCTGCGCGCCATCACCGACAAGCAGTGCGCCACGCTGCAGACCGCGCTCGGCAAGAACTACCGCGTGGCGCTGGGCACCAAGCACTCCACGCCGTCGATCGAGGACGGCGTCGCGGCGCTGAGCGACTGCGACCGGATCGTCGGCCTCGTGCTCGCCCCGCACTACTCCAACCTCTCCGTCGGCGACTACGCCCGCCGCGCCGCCCGCGCCGGCGACGGCCGCGGCATCCCCGTCAGCACGATCGAGTCGTGGCACCTGCTCCCGGAGTACCTCCGCTTCCTCGCCGACGCCGTCCTCGCCGCCCAGGCGAAGCTTCCTGACGAGGTGCAAAGAGACGCGGAGGTCGTCTTCACCGCGCACTCGCTGCCGGAGAAGGCCGTGCCGGCCGACGACCCGTACCCCGACCAGGTCCGCGCCACCGGCGAAGCCGTCGCGACGCTCACCGACCTGTTCCGCTGGAGCGTCGCCTGGCAGAGCGCAGGCAAGACGCCCGACCCCTGGCTCGGCCCCGACATCCTCGAGGTCATCCGCACCCGCGCGGCCGAGGGCGCGGCGGGCATCGTCGTCTGCCCGTGCGGGTTCGTCGCCGACCACCTCGAAGTGATGTACGACCTCGACATCGAGGCGCGCAAGGTCACCGAGAAGGTCGGGCTGCCGTTCGCCCGCACCGCGTCGCTCAACAACGACCGCGTCGTCTTCCGCGCCCTCGCCAAGCTGGTGAAGTCGCACACACCGTGAGCCCGTACGTCCGCCTGGTCGGCCTCGGGTCGTTCTGGGGCACGTCGTTCCTCCTCATCAAGGTGGCGCTCGACGGCCTGCCGCCGCTCGGCATCGCGCTCGCGCGCTGCATCGCCGGTGCGCTGGTGCTCTGGGCGTACGTCCTCCTCACCCGCCGCCGTGTACCCCGCGACCTGAAGACGTGGGGGATCCTCACGGTCGCGGCGCTGTTCGCGGCGGCGATCCCGTTCTCGCTGTTCTCGTGGGGCGAGCTGCACGTCACGTCCGCGCTGGCCGGCGTCTACAACGCCACCACGCCGCTGTTCACGGTCCTCGTCGCCATCGCCGTGCTCCCCGCCGAACGCGCCACCCGCACCCGCGTCGTCGGCCTCGTCCTCGGCACGCTCGGCGTCGTGGTCGTGCTGGGTCCGTGGCGCGGCGCCGGCACCAACACCGTCCTCGGCCAGCTCGCCTGCCTCGGCGCCGGGGCGTCGTACGGCGTCGGCCTGGTGTGGGTCCGCCGCTACGTCTCCCCGCTCCGCCTCGACGTCGTCGTCCAGACCGCCTGCCAGCTCACCGCCGCCATGGTGATGCTCGCCGTGGCGGCGCCGTTCGGCGGGGGAGACGTCGACCTGACCCCGCGCGTCCTCGGCGCCGTCCTCGCGCTCGGCGCCCTCGGCACCGGTGTCGCGCTCATCGTCTACAACAGCCTGATCCGCGACATCGGCGCGACGGGCACGTCGCTGGTGACGTTCATCGTGCCCGTCGTCGCGGTGGCGCTCGGCGCGGTCGCGCTCGACGAACCGGTCACCTGGAACCTCTTCGCCGGCGCCGCCGTCGTGATCGCCGGCGTCAGGCTCGCGCGCTGACCCGCCTGCGCCGCAGCAGGTAGAGGGGCACGCCGACGACCGCGGCCGCCGCCGCGAACGGCAGCACCGCCCCCAGCACCACGAGCAGGATCGCGACCGCGGCGGTGAACACGTCCCACCCCGCGCGCAGCCCGCCTGTGAAGCCCGGGTTGTCGACCCGCGGCTTCTCAGCCGCCGCCGCCGCGACCACAGGCCTCGTCAACGTGACGGTCAGCGAGGCGTACGACGTCTTCCCCGCCAGCGAGCGCCGCCGCGTCTCCAGCGACTCCAGCGCCCCCTCGCGCTCGGTCAGCTCCGACTCCAGGCTCGTGACCTCCGACATCGAGGACGCGCGGGCGAGCAGCGCGCGGACCCGCTCGACGCTGGCCTTCGCCGCCTTGAGCCTCCCCTGCACGTCGGTCACGTCGCCGGTCACGTCCTCGGTCGACACGGTGCGTTCCGTCACGGTGCCGAGCCGCGCCAGCGCGTCGGAGGTCGCGGTGAAGTCCTCCGGCGGCACGCGCAGCGTGAGGACGGCGGTGCCGTTGGCGGTCTGCTCGGACTCGAGGTACCCGCCCTTGCTCTCCGCGATCCGCACCGCGTCGCGCGCGGCCGTCGCGACGGTCTCGACGCGGACGGTCATCGCCGACGTACGGATCGTCGACCGGCCGAGCGTCGCTGCGTGCGTCAGCCCGGCGCTGCCGTCCTTCCCGGCGGGCTTCCCCGCGGCCGGCTTCTCCGCGGCGGGCAGGGCACGCTTCAGAGCGGACCCCGACGACCCCGCGGACTCGTCCGACGACGAGCCGCAGGCGGCGAGCGGGACGACGAGCAGGGCGGCGGCGAACGCGATTCGTCTCATGTCCGCAGCATGTCGGCGCGCGGCGGCGGCAGCGGCACGGGATCATCACGGTTCGTGAACGCCGCCGGAGCAGACCGACACGTCGTCGTTATCGGCGGCGGCATCAGCGGGCTCGCCGCGGCGTACGCCGTCCGCCGCGCGCTGCCCGCCGTGCGCATCACGGTCGTCGAGGAGTCGGTACGCCTCGGCGGCAAGCTGCTCACCGGCGAGCTCGGCGGCGCGGTCGTCGAGACCGGCGCCGACAACTGGCTCGCCAAGGTCCCCGACGCGACCGCGCTCGCCACGCACGCCGGCCTGGACCGCGACTTCGTCTCGCCCGCGACGGGCCAGGCGTGGGTACGGATCGGCGACCGGCTGCGGCCGCTGCCGGCGGGCACGGTACGGGGCGTACCGAGCAGCCTCTGGCCCCTCGCGCGCACCCGCGTGCTGTCCCCGCGCGGGCTGCTCCGCGCCGCCGTCGAGCCCTGGCTCCCTGGCGATCCAGTGAACGACGACACCACCGTCGGCGACCTCGTCTCGCGCAGGCTCGGCCGCCAGGTGACCGAGCGGCTGGTCGAGCCGCTCCTCGGCGGCGTCTACGCGGGCCGCGCCGACGAGCTCGACCTCGACGCCGCCGCGCCCGACCTCGCCACTCTCGCGCGGTCACAGCGCAGCCTCGTCCGCGCCGCCCGCGACCGTCCGCCCGCCACCGGCGACGGACCGGTCTTTCGCTCCGTCCGCGGCGGCCTCTCGACGCTCGTCACGGCCGTCGCCGACGGAGCGAGAGCCGAGGTCCTCACCGGCACCCGCGCCGCCACCGTCGAACGCCTCTCCGGCGCGTTCCGCGTCACGCTCAAGGGCGGCCGCGCGCTCATCGCCGACGGTGTCGTCGTCGCGACCCCTGGCAGGTCCGCCGCGCGGCTCCTGGAGCTCGTCGTGCCGAGCGCCGCGCCGCCGCTGAGGGACCTCGCGTACGCCTCCGTCGCGCTCGTCGGCCTCGCCTACCCGAGCACCCCGCTGCCGCCTGGCTCCGGCCTGCTCGTCCCGCCCGGACGGCTGGTCAAGGCCGTCACGTTCTACGGGCAGAAGTGGCCGCACGCCGTAGCCCCCGGCCTGACCCTGCTGCGCGCCAGCGTCGGCCGCGCCGGTGAGCCCGTCACCCTCGACGACGACGAGCTCGTCACAGCGGTGCACCACGAGCTCGAGCCGCTGCTGCGCCTGGCGCACAAGCCGAGGGACGCGTTCGTCGCGCGCTGGGACGACGCGCTCCCGCAGTACGCCCTCGGCCACCTCGACCGCGTCGCCGCCATCGATCAGGCCGTCGAGAAAGTGCCAGGTCTCGCCGTCGCCGGTGCCGCGTACCGCGGCGTCGGCATCGCCGCCTGCGTCCGCTCCGGCGAGACGGCGGCGGCCCGCGTGGCGGCGCACGTTCGCGCTCGGGGATGATGGGCCCATGACGGAGAAGTCGGCGCGCGAGCTGAACGACGAGCTGCTGTACACGATGTACGCCGTGTTCCGGGCCGAGCCCGGCGGCGCTCGTGACGCACAAGAGGTGGAGCGGCTGTTCGAGGAGCTGGCCGCCAAGGACGTCTACACGCGCGGGACGTACGCGCTGTCCGGCTACCGCGCCGACGCCGACCTGCTCGTCTGGTGGACCTGCCCCGACCCCGACGTGCTGCAGAGCGCGTACACCCGCTTCCGCCAGACCGCCCTCGGCCAGGACCTCGAGCCCGTCTGGTCGGTCGTCGGGCTGCACCGTCCGGCGGAGTTCAACAAGAGCCACATCCCGGCGTACGTCCGCCGCGAGGACCCGAAGCGCTACGTCTGCGTCTACCCGTTCGTGCGCTCGCTCGACTGGTACCTCCTGCCCGAGGAGGAGCGCCGCGAGATGCTCGCGACGCACGGCAAGATGGCGCGCGAGTACCCCGACGTGCGCTCCAACACCGTCGCCTGCTTCGCGCTCAACGACTACGAGTGGCTGCTCGCGTTCGAGGCCGACGAGCTGCACCGGCTCGTCGACCTCATGCGGCACCTGCGCGGCGCCGAGGCGCGGCGGCACACCCGCGAGGAGATCCCGTTCTTCACGGGGGTTCGCCGCCCGCTGGCCGAGATCGTCGCCGACCTGCCGTAGTGGAGCGCGCGCCGAGGACGTACACCGGCTGGAAGGCCGGGCTGACGGTCGTGTTCGCGATCGTCGTCATGGTCACGGTCGTCAACCTGCTGCTCACGACGCAGCGCAGCGAGCCCGACCCGGCGCGGCCGGGCAAGGTCGTCACGACCGTCTCGCCCTAAGGCATGCGCGACGGCTCCACGAACGTCGTCACGAGGACCCGCCAGGATGTGCTCTCGTAGGCGGTGACGCGGATGGTCGCCAGCGTCTCGTCGCGCCCGGAGAGCTCGCGGACGTGCAGCACAGGGATCTCCGGCCGGTCGCACTGGTCGGTGCTGCGCCGGCCATTGACGTCGAGGCGGAGCGGCTTGCCGTCGCAGGCGACGTAGACGGAGAACGGCCCGCGGCCGACGCGGACGGGTCCGAGGATCTTCGAGCCGCGGCCGCTCACCTCGGGCAGCAGCACCCGCGCGCCCGGCTCCGGCGTGGGCCGCGCCAGCGCCGGGGAGGGTCGCGGGGCGGCCGGCCGCGCGTCGGCCACGAGTGCCTGGACCTCGGCGTCGGTGACGTTGCCCGCCGGCTCGGCGAGCACCTCGACGCCCGGCGCCTCGGTCCAGAGGTAGCGGTGCGCCGCGGTTCGCCGCTGCACCACCCAGCGCACGACGCGGCGCGGGCCGACCGTCACCCAGTGCGCCTGCGGGTCGATGCCCTGAACGTCCCCGGGCTCGGCGACCTCGCCGGGGTCGACGCCGCTCGTCGTCGTGAACGTCACCTCGCCGTACGGCATGTCGTACGGGTCCGTCAGGTGCCGGTACGTCACACGCTCGGCCCACCCCGTACGACCCGCGCCGAGGCTGACCCCCGCGCCGTCGGCCGCCGACCGCCGCAGGGCGGACCACCCCGGCGGCAGCGTCGGCACCTCGACCATCGGGCGCGCCCACCGCGGCACCGGACCCACGGGCGCCGGCCGGCCGTGGTCACGCGTCACGACCACGAGCGCGCCCGCCGCGGCGAGCGCCACGACGGCGACGCCGACGACGGCGAGACGGCGAGGACGTACGACCACGGCACCCTCCCTCCGGACGTCGCCAGCACGGTAGGGCGGGCGGCGTACGCCGTCGCCCGGGGTAGGCGGCTCCCGCACCCGACCGTGACCGAGGCGACGTTTCGCCGTGACGTACGGAGGGGGAGACCGCGATCATGAGACTCGGGCGCAAGCGCAGGCCCACCGCGCGCATCGGCGCGATCGTGCTCGGCGTCTGGCTGCTCATCGGGGTGCTCGCGGCGGGGCAGCGCGGCTACTACGAGGGCGGCAAGAGCACGTGCCGGCGCTTCGGGACGATCGCCGTCACGATCCTCGCCGGCCCGCTCAACTACGTCGGCGCCAACCCGAAGGTCTCCTGCAGGCTGCCGCAGCCCAGCACGTAGGCACGAATAGAGTCGGTGCATGCCGCCGTCGCCCTTCGTGGAGATCGAGGTCGAGACGCCGACCGGGCTGCGTTCAGTCAAGGTCACCAACCCCGACAAGGTCTACTTCTCGCTGCGCGGCGAGACGAAGATGGACCTCGTCCAGTACTACCTCGCGGTCGGCCCCGGCATCGTCAACGCGCTGCGCGAGCGCCCCACCGTCCTCAAGCGCCACCCCGACGGCGCGGAGGGCGAGCCGATCTACCAGAAGCGCGCGCCCGAGCACCGGCCGCCGTGGATCGAGACGGCGCGGGTGACGTTCCCGAGCGGACGGCACGCCGACGAGCTCTGCCCGGTCGACGTCGCGCACGTCGCGTGGGCGGCCAACCTCGGCACGCTCGACTTCCACCCGTGGCCGAGCCGCCGCGACGACACCGAGCACCCCGACGAGCTGCGGATCGACCTGGACCCGATGCCAGGGGCGACGTTCGAGGACGTACGACAGGTGGCCCGCGAGGTCCACGCGCTGTTCGACGAGCTCGGCCTCGTGTCGTGGCCGAAGACGACCGGCTCGAAGGGGCTGCACGTCTACCTCCGCATCCGGCCCGAGTGGTCGTTCCTCGACTGCCGGCACGCCGCGCTCGCCGTCGCGCGCGAGGTCGAGAGGCGCCGCCCTGACATCGCGACGGCGAAGTGGTGGAAGGAGGAGCGCGGCGAGCGGGTGTTCCTCGACTTCAACCGGATGGCCCGTGACCAGACCATCGCGAGCGCGTACAGCGTCCGCGCCCGCGCCGACGGCCAGGTCTCCGCGCCGTTGACGTGGGACGAGGTCGAGGACGCCACCAACGCCGACTTCACGCTCGCCACGATGCCCGCGCGCTTCGCCGAGAGGGGCGACGTGCACGCCGGCATGGACGACGCGCCGATGGGCCTGGAGCCGTTGCTGGAGCTCTACGAACGCTCCGGCGAGGGCGACGCGCCGTACCCGCCGCAGTTCCCGAAGATGGAGGGCGAGCCGAAGCGCGTGCAGCCGAGCCGCGCGAAGCGGGAGCACTGACCTTTTCTCCACATCTGGGCGCCCGTTGGGACCTTCGGCCCTAGAGGACCAGGGTCGTCCGGCTCGCCCGGGGGAGTGGCGAGGAGTCCGGTACTTCCGACGATCAAGTAGTCGTGGGGACGGCAGGCAGGACACTCGCGCACATCGGTGCGACGGCGCTCGTACGCGCCGGTGTCGTGCTTGCCGGGTTCACCGTGACCGCAGGGGTCGCGGGCGTGGCGTGGGGCGCACAGGACGTCGCGCTCTCGATGGCGAGGCCCGAGGGGGGAGACCTCATCACCATCGAGGGCAGCATCAGCGGCGTCGTCGCCGGGGCACCCAGCGCACCGTTGCGCCTCACGCTTCGCAACCCGGGGGACGTCGCGAAGACGATCACCCGCGTACGGGCCGACAGCACCGGCGTCGACGCCGGTGCCGCGACCTGCGACGCCGCGATGCTCACCGTGGGTGAGTGGACGGGGACCGTCGAGGTCCCCGCGCACGGCGCCGCGGGCGTCACGCTGCCCGTCGCCATCGCCGCCGAGCTGCCCGCGGAGTGCGTCACCGCGACGTGGGGTCTGGTCTACACGGCGCACTGACGCTGCCCCGGGCGGGTCAGCCCGCGTGCCGCAATGTCCTGGTTCGCCCTGCTTCGGGATGACTACGACGCACTAGTACCAGCGGGCCACCGGCGTTGTCCGGTCGGTCCCGGACTACGGACCGTTCTCCCGATTACCGCGCGTGTCCGCGCCGGGCAGAGTTCACCCCAGCACGACGGAACAAGCGCCGGCCCCCTGGCCAGGGACCTCCGGTGGCGACCTCGGGCAAAGGACTTGATCGGTCCTAGCCACCCCGTCGGCGTCCAGAAGGGCGCTAGCCGAAAGGTGGCTTCCGCCCAGACCACGTCGCTCACGGAGAACCAGGGAGTTCCTATGCGCAAGTACAGCAAGCGGACGACCATCGTCGCCGCATCCGCCGCCACCGTCATGGCCGCCTCCGGCATCGCCTACGCGTGGTACAGCGCCAACGTCGCGGGCACCGGCACCGGCTCCGCCACGCCGGCCGACCCCACCGTCGCGGACGTCACGTTCTCGGCCTCGTCGATCTCGGGCCTGCTCCCGGGCGGCGCCGCCGTCACCACGACCGTCACGCCGAGCAACCCCAACCCGTACTCGGTGCACATCTCCGAGCACACCGTCTCGGTGTCCTCCGCCTCCGGCGGCGACTGCGACGACAGCGAGGCCTCCCTGTCGGGCAGCGGCACCATGGTCGAGCAGACCATCCCCGCCAACTCGACGGGTACGCCGTTCACCATCGACGTCTCGATGGGTGACGAGGCGTTCAGCCAGGACGACTGCGCCGGCCAGGCGCTGACCGTCACGTACGCGGCCAGCTAAGTCCCCGCACACCCGTAGCGACGACGTAACCGACGAGAGGAGGAGCAGCCATGATCGAGCAGACGCGCCAGCGGCTGATGGTCCTGCTGCTCCTCTTCTTCGTCGGCGTCGCGGGTGCCGTGACGTACGCCGCCACCAACGAGTCGCCGAGGAAGGCGACGCCGGCGGCGGACGGCCAGCAGACCGGCACCGGCACCGTCGTCGGCGGGAACGGGCCGCAGTCGCCCAGCCCGCAGCCGGGCGGTCCCGGCAAGGGCAACCCCCAGGGCCCGAACGGCGTCTTCTACATCTCCGGCCAGGTGTCGGGGCTGATCCCGGGGGCGCCCAGCACGCTGCCCCTGACGATCGAGAACCCCAACCCGTGGCCGATCCAGGTCCTGACGCTGGACACCGGCGTCAGCGCCCCCGCCGGCTCGCCATGCCCCGCGAGCACGCTCAACGTCGGGGAGTACACGTACACGAACGGCGCCAAGATCTCCGCGCCCGCCCGTGGCACGGTCGTCGTCAACGTCCCCGTCGAGCTGGCCGACTCGGTCACGCAGGACCAGAGCGGCTGCCCGGGGTCGAGTTTCCCGCTGACGTTCACGGGCACGGCGGTGAAGACGACCCGATGAACACACTCCTCCGCCGCCTCGCGACTCCCGCCGTTGTCGGGACGGGCCTCGCCGTCGTCCTCGGGGCCGGCGTCGCCAGCGCGTACTTCGGCTCCTCCGTCGCCGCTACCGGCACCGGTACCGCGACCCCCGCGACCCCAGGGCCGCTGGAGTTCGAGGTCGTCGGCTCGGTGGGCACCGGGCTCTTCCCGGGCGGCCCCGGCGCGGACCTGACGCTCAGCGTCGTCAACCCGTACGACCAGGACATCACCATCGAGTCGCTGGTCGTGACGGACACGGTGACCGCGGCGCCCGTGTCGTGCGCGAACCCCGCGCTGACGATCTCGGCCACGGACCTGCCGATGACGGTCGACGCCGACAGCGTCGGTAACCTCGTCCTCAGCGGCGTCGTGACCATGGGCCTCAGCGCCGACAGCGCCTGCCAGGGCGCGACGTTCAGCATCCCCCTGAAGGTGACGGGCCGGCTGTGATGAACCGCACGAGCAAGCGCAGCGCCGTCGTCGCGATCGCGGCGGCAGCCGCCGTTCTCGTCGGCCTGCCGGCCGTCGCGTACTTCACGCTGACCTCCAACGAGGACACCGCCGCCGTCACCGCGAACGCCCTCGGCACGCCCGCCACGTCGGGCCTCACCATCTCCGCCAGCAGCGTGTCGTTCACCGTCGCCGCGCCGGCCACCGGGCCCGCGCCGACGGCGTACCAGGTCAATCGCACCGCTCCCGCGCCAGCCGTGCCGAACGTGTGCTCCGTCCCCGCCGCGGGTGGTACGTGCACCGACCCGAGCCCCGTGCCGGGCCAGACCAACACGTATGCCGTCTTCGCCAGGCTCGGCACCAGCTGGGCCTCGCTGACTCCCGCGACCGTCACGGCAGCCGTCCCCTCGAACACCGTGACCGTGTCCGCCCCTGACCTGCTCGCCGCCGACGACTCCGGCGCGTCGAACACCGACGACATCACCAACGACACGACGCCCCGCTTCACCGGCACCGCGACCGCTGGCGCCACCGTCAACCTCTACGACGGCGCCAACCCGACCGCGATCGGCACGCAGGTGCTGGGTGCCGGGGTGACCTCGTACTCGATCCAGGTCAGCGCGCTGACCGGCGGCGCGCACTCGATCACGGCGGTCGCCACCGTCGGCGCGAACAACTCGGCCCCGTCGAGCGCGCTCGCCGTCACCATCGACACGACGGCACCGACTGCCTCGGACATCCAGACGGGCACCGGCACTACGGCGGGCAAGATCGACGCCAACGACGAGGTCCGCTTCACGTTCAGCGAGGCCGTGGACCCGACCAGCGTCTCGACCGGCTGGACAGGCACGTCGGTGGGCGTCACGGTGACGTTCCGCAACAGCAACTCCAGCGTCGCCAGCCAGCGTATCCAGACGATCGTGGTCACCACGGGCGGCGCCGCGGTCAACCTCGTCGGTCAGGTCGGCTGGAACCAGTCGTACATGAGCGGCGCCAACAACGGCACTTCGACCGCGACGGGCACCATGACGCTCAGCGCCGACAAGAAGACCGTGACCATCAAGCTCGCCGGCTCCCCGAGCGGTGGGAACACCACGGCGATCACCGCGAGCTCGACGCTCAACTGGACGCCGGTCGCCGGTCCGAAGGACGTGGCGGGCAACTCCCTCACCAGCCTGACCCCGGTCACCGAGCAGGGCACAGCCGACATCGACTTCTAGCCCCCGCAGCCCAGCAGCACCCGCGCGCGCACCAACGCCGCGGGTGTTGTTGCGTCCGGGGCTCCGTGGCCGCATCCTGACGGCGTGGACACCAACAAGTACGCGGTCACGCTCGACGCCCTCGAGAACAGCGCGCACGTCCCGCTCGACGACCAGGTCACCGAGCAAGCCGAACCGCCCGCGCCCGACGTCGTCAACGAGGAGCGCCTCGCGCAGCAGCGGCTCGTGAACCAGTACCTGCCCTAGGAGGGCTTGGCGAAACGCCGCGCATGATCACGTGCGGTGACGGTGGTCGGGTCGGCTCCGCAACCGGGTTGCGGGCCGTGCGGGGAAAAGCGCAGATCGCACCCCGATCAGAGCGAAGGCGCTCACCTGGGACGCGGCCGGTCACGCTCGGCCACCATCGGGCCGTTTCGCCAAGCGCTACTAGCTGCCGAAGATCGCCGACAGCTCGTACGGCGCCACGACCTCGAGCTGGTCGTACGTGCACTGGTGCGGCTCCTTGTCGGGCCGCCAGCGGAGGAAGTGCGCGGTGTGCCGGAAGCGCGTGCCCTCCATGTGCTCGTACGTCACCTCCAGCACCCGCTCGGCCCGCAGCGGCTCCCAGGAGAGGTCCTTCTTGGCGTTCCAGCGGGAGACCGCGCCGGGCATCCGGCCGGTGTCGTCGGTCTGCGCCGCCCACGACGCCCACGGGTGACCGTCGAGGGCGTTGTCGCGCAGCGGCGCCAGCTCGTCGACCAGCTCCTTGCGCCGCGCCATCGTGAACGACGCCGCCACCCCGACGTGGTGCAGCGTGCCTGTGTCGTCGTAGAGCCCGAGGAGCAGACTCCCCACGATCGGGCCCGTCTTGTGCCAGCGGAAGCCGGCCAGCACGACGTCGGCCGTGCGCGAGTGCTTCACCTTGAGCATGACGCGTTCGTCCTCGCGGTACGCCAGGTCGAGCGGCTTCGCGACGACGCCGTCGAGCCCTGCGCCCTCGAAGCGCGAGAACCAGTCCTGCGCCGTCCCCTCGTCGCGGGTGACGGGCGTGAGGTGGACAGGGGGAGTGACGCCCTTCAGCGCCTCCTCGAGTCGCGTGCGGCGCTCCGCGAGCGGCGTCCTCCGCAGGTCCTCGTCGCCGAGCGCCAGCAGGTCGAACGCCACGAACGACGCCGGGGTCTCCTTGGCGAGGCGGTTGACCCGCGACGCGGCGGGATGGACGCGCTGCTGCAACGCCTCGAAGTCCAGGCCCGTCGGCGTCGCGATGACGATCTCGCCGTCGACGACGCAGCAGTCAGGAAGCTGCGTACGGAGCGCCTCGGCGACCTCGGGGAAGTAGCGGGTGAGCGGGCGCTCGTTGCGCGAGCCGAGCTCCACCTCGTCGCCGTCGCGGAACGCGATGCAGCGGAACCCGTCCCACTTGGGCTCGTAGAGGAAGCCCGCGGCGTGTGCGGACTGCGGCGGCAGGGTCTTCGTCGCCTTCGCGAGCATCGGCTTGACCGGCGGCATGACAGGGAGATCCACACGCCCATCCTGCCTGACATCTCCCTTACCGCACGATCAACTCGCGCCGAGTCCGCAGCCGGATTCACACCTGGAAGACCCCAAGTTGCACCTCGCCAGGCGTCCTCGGCTCCCGCCGAGAGATCTCGCGCTGAGCCAGTGATCGTCTATGCCACAGCGGTGCGGGTACGATTCGACCAATGTCCACCCAACCGGGGCGTATCGCCGTGCCAGCGCCGAGCCCCGAATGGTCCCAAGGCTGCCTCAAACCCGCGTGGGGCGGTGACCGGTAGGAAGGTGACGAGGTGAAGCCTGACCTTCGCGATGAAGAGATTATCGCCGAGCTTCGCGCTACCTCGATGGCCGGGCGTGATGCATTCGAAGTCGCGATCGCTAAAACGTTCTCGGCGATGGGGGCGAAAGCGGTTCGGCACGGAGGAACTGGCGAGGCCGACGTAATTGTCGAATTGCCATACGAGAATAATATTATCCGGGTCGCGATCGAAGCGAAGGGGGGCAGGCGCCCCCTTCGCGCGAATGCCGCAGGCATATCTGAGGCGGGTATTCACTCTACCAATGCGGGAGCGCAATTAGCCGTAATCGTGGCGCGCGAGTTTCAGGGCGCACGGGCGACGTCTCCAAACCCGTCGGACTCGACTATAATCGCGGGTTGCCGCGCCACTAACGGTGCCGTCACCATTGCAACCGTCGATGTGCTCGTTGAACTCCTTCAGCGAGTGCGGCGAGAGCAGCATTCTCTTCGTGAGGTCTATGAGATTCTCAGGGTTAACGAAACCCCGGCGGAGAAGATTGATCGAATCAAGGCGATGAAGGCGCCTTCAATGTTCCCCCTCTCGTCCCTGCTCGATGATATATGGGAAGAGCAGGAGGATGCAGGTGGCGTAGCATATTATGGAAGAGTCAAGCGCCTCCGTTGGCCAGATCTCGATTACAATAAGTTCACTCAACTGCTTCATGCGTTACAAAATATGATTGGGCATGATCTGATTGAGATCGACGCGACGGAAAAAGTCATTGTACTAAAGCAGGACCCCGAATTGCTTAAGCAGAGACTTCAGCGTGTGATGTCAGCAACGCGTGCGGGCGTTTTGAGTCTGGGGCACATCCATCTTAGTATTCGAGCACGGGCGCGTTCCCGAGGGCCCCTTATCGCCGTGTCAACTGCGGCGATGCTGCTAATCCCAGGCATCACAGCTATCGACGTGTTACCCCCACCTACAGGAACTCACCCGTCGCAGGTATCCTCGCGACACGTTGCGAGCCATCAGGCGCCACGTTCAGATAGTTACTCAGGGGTAGTGCATCGATCTAAAATGTCGGCAGCCGGTGCTACGGTGGTGGAGCGGCCACAGTATAATCGGGCAGTTGATCGTGCCTGGGATGGGAGGTTCTCTGGTACGTACGTGAGCCAATGTGTCAACAGCGATTCAGCGAGGTCTGAAGTTGGGCCGCCAACACAGTCGCACGTTTCGTGTGATTTGCGCGGACGGAGTTCCGTCTGTGCCGATACCGTGGTTACTCGGAAGCGGCAATGCGCGGTTAGATTTTCTGGCGTTACGGTAACCTTCGATTCAGTCACGACAACTGCCTTAGGGCGTAAGGTCGCGGTGTGTGATACGGAACCCCATACATACCGTGTTTATATTCGACCTGTTATACAGTACAGCGAACGCGAAGAGTTCGTCCAGGTTATGCGAGGGACCGATGCCGGTGTTGAGGTGCAGGGTAGCGGCTTGGGGTCAGCGGTTGACCTAGGTAATATCAGTGCGATGGGCTATACGGCTGGCGGGACACTTCACGCAACTGTCACGCTAAATTTTACTTGTGGCATAGAACTCGGGCATCCGCAGCTATTCTTTGGTACGATTCGTTTTAGGCCCCACGAGCGCTGAATCAGCACGAGAACAAGGGCCCTACACCGTCGGCTAGTTCGGTGACGGTGTAGACTACGGATTTCCGCCTGCCTTCTCGGCGCGCGCGACGACGATCTCACCATCAACGGCCGCTGACGGGGCTGTGACCGGCCGACGCGGGCGTCGGGGCGGCGAGCGTGGCGGCGGTCACGGCGACCGCGGCCAGCACTGTCTTACGGAGCATGGTGAGTTCCCCTCCCTCAGTGGCACGGGCGTGCCGGTACCTACACGGGAAGGGATGGCGTTCCTTACACGCGTGCAGGCCCGCGCACCGGCCGCACCGAACCTTGCAGGCACCCCGGGAGTCTCTGAAGGGCTGTCGGGAATGCCCCGGCCGACGCGACCCCGAGGAGACACACCGATGAAGCGCACCCTGCACCTCCGTACCGAGGTGCTCAGCGAGCTCACGACCGACGAGCTGCAGAACGTCGCTGGCGGCGACGGCACCACGTACGCCTGCTCGCGCTACGAGTGCCCGACGCTCGACCACTGCGTTCCGACGCTGCCGCTGAACGTCTGCGTCACCAAGTAGCACGCGAACGAACGGCCCGCGCCCCGCAAGCAGGGGACGCGGGCCGTTCGACGTCCCGGTTACGCCAAGACGAGCGGCGGCGCGCTGCCGTCGAGCGTGAACCCGAACGAGTACGTGCTCGGCGCGGCGCCGTCGACGCGCAGGTACCACGTGCCGGCCCGGTCGAGCGTCGCGGTGACGGACGGCGAGCTGAGGTACGCCAGCGAGCACGACGAGCCCGCGAACGCCACCCCGTCGGGCCCGACGAGCGTGAAGCAGGCGTTGCCGCCGCTGTGCTCGAGCTGGAACGTGTCCCCGGCCGCGCCGGAGAAGGCGAACCAGTCGTACGTGTCGTCCCCGCCGTAGCGGATGCCGTCGTAGACCCAGCCAGGCATCAGGACCGGTGCCCCGGCGGGCGTCTCGGGGGCGTCGGCGCCGCTGCTCGCGTCGTCGTGCACGAACACGGAGGCGAGTGGCGGGCCGCTCGTCGCGCTTTCGGGGCCCCACAGCGCGGTGCGCAGTGCCCGGTCGCGGGCGAACCACTCGGTCGTCTCCGGCCGCGGCGCGGGGCCGCTGCCGGCGAGCAGCCTCGTGGACGCCGCGTCGAGCGCGTCCTGGTCGACGAGGCCGTACCCCTGCTCGGCGAGCGTCACCGGGGAGGCCGGCATGGGGTCGTTGCCCGCGCGCGGGACGGGCATGGCCGCGTGCAGCAGGTGGTCGAGCACCGCCGTACGGTCCGCGGCCGAGCCGGCGCGGCGGCCGGCGAGGAGCACGTGGGCGAAGTGCCCGGCGAGGTTCGCCGGGTACGCGGTGACGTCGGTCGCCGCGGGCATCGCGGTCAGCGAGTCGTGCGCGGGTGCGAACGTCGTCGCCGCGACCGCGTCCACCGGCACGCAGTGCGCGGGCGCGGCGGACGGCCGCATGCCTACGCGGGTGACCCACGCGGGCCCGGCGTAGGCGTCGGTGTGCGTGCTGCACGCCGAAGGGACGAGGGCGGTGAAGACGCGGTTCGCCGGAACGATGACCGGCTTGCCGCTCGCCGCGGCCTCGCGGGTGGCCCACTCGATGCCGTCGCGCGTCCCTGTCGGGCTGGTCGTGATGAACGGCGCGTTCGCGGCGAACCCTGCGCTCATGACGACCGCGTCGATCCACGGCTGCCTGGCGACCCAGCGCACCGCTTCGGGGTACGTCGTCACGTCGGCCTCCACCGCGACGACGAGGACGTTCCCGTCGGCCGCACCGGTGCCGGAGCCCGCCGCGAGGCCGGCGCTGGCGCTGCCGTACCCCGTGTCGTCGATGACCGGACGGTCCGGCAGCGACGGCTCGTCGGCGGTCGGGCGGCTGAAGCTGATGCCACCGACGACGCGCGTGCCGGGGAACGTGTAGAGGCGCTCGTCGAACGTGTCCGACACGGGGTCGTACGTGCTGCGCGCCAGCGTGTTCAGCGTCGGCGCGTCGGCCGCGGCGGCGGTGGCGTAGTCGGGCGCGCCGAGCGACAGCGCGACCGGCGAGGCGCTCGCGGGGAAGCCGGACAGCCAGCCGCTCGGGTGCGCGGTGAGCGCCGGGGCGCGGAGGAACTCGTGGTACGGGTTGACGCCGGTGTCGACGACCGCGACGACGACGTGCTCGCCCGTGGTCGTCGCGGGGCCGACCGGCGGCACGACGAGCGAGGGGAGCGGCGCCACGGGCGAAGTGGACAGCAGGCCCACCGGCGCGGGGCTCGGCGCCGGCTCGCCGACGCCCACGGAGAACCGGTACGCGTCGGGCTGGAGCGCGCTGACCTGGACGTAGTACGTCCCCGCCGCCGTCGCGACGGCGGTGGCCAGCGAGGTGGACTCGGCGGCGACGCCGCAGGAGTACGCGAGCTCGGCGCCGGCGGCGTTCGCCAGGCGGACGCAGGAGAACGCGCCCGAGCCGCGCGCCTCGAGCGTCGCGCCGGCCGGAGCGGAGAACGCGTACCAGTCGGCCTTGTCGAGGACGTAGCCGTCGACGGTGCCCGAGTAGACACGGCCCGGCTCGACGCGGAACGTCGGCGTCGGGACGCCGGGCGCGTCGCGGCCGGTGCCGGCGTCGTTCTGCGGCAGCGGCGCCGCCGACGCGGGCGATGCGACGGTGAGCGGCAGCAGTGCCGCGAGCAGGACGGAACAGAGAGCGGAGCGCACGAGTGGATTCCCCCCACACGGTAGGACGCGGCGCGGCGCGCCGCGCGTGAGGTGACGAGGTTTCGACGTCGGCGCCGCGCGGACCTTCCGGCGTCAGCGGCAGCGCAGCGTGATGCGCGCGCGGTCCTTCCAGTACTCGTGCCCGCGGAGCAGCCCGACCGTGATCGAGAACGTCCCGCGCACGTTCCTCGGGCAGTAGAGGCGGATCCGGAACGGCATCCGCACCGGCCGCTCAGGGTCGGTCCACGACGAGCCATCCATCTGGATCGGGTACAGCGGGTTGCCGTGCTCGTCACGGTCGTCGCTGCGCCCGAGGACCGTCGGGTACGTCACCGACGTCGCGAGGAAGCGCCCGACCGCGTCGACCGCCCGGCGCGTGACCGCGGCGAACCGGTCGCGTGCCGCGACGGGACTTGCCGCGTCGACGCGAACCGCGCAGAGCATCGCGTCACCCCCTCCACCGCCGTTCAACGAGCGGTGCGGCTCCGGGGCACGCCCTCGAGGCGTACGTCGCTATCCTCGGGGCATACCCCTCAAGACGGAGGAACCCCTACATGAAGCGCACGCTCTCCCTCAGGCGTGAGTCCCTCACGGCGCTGACGACCGACGAGCTGTCGATGCTCGTCGCGGCGGGCGAAGGCGACCCGCAGCCCACCCCGCCGTGGTACGCCCCGACGTCCCCGGTGAAGGACTGCCTGGCGACGACGCAGAACTCCATGGTCGTCTGCTCCGGCGACTGCATGACCCGCGGCACCACCTGCGCCTGCTGACCCTACGAAAACGGAGACCCAGCCATGAAGCGCACCCTGAAGCTCGAGCGCGAGACCGTCACCGACCTCACGACCGAGGAGCTGACCGCCATCGCGGGCGGCATCCCGACGTTCGAGGGGCCCGTCTGCTACGTCGTCAACGACACCCAGGCGCGGTGCACGGCGACCATCATCCAGGCGCACTGCAACACGGTCTGAGAGGCGGCCCCGTGAAGCGCACGCTCTCCCTGAAGCGCGAGGCGCTCGCCTCGCTCACCACCGACGAGCTCGCCGAGGTCCAGGGCGCGGCGATCCCGACGCTGCTCGGGGTCTGCCAGTGGACCCAGCCGTCGAGCCCCATCAACTGCGTCACCGAGCACACCGTCTGCCTCTGCCGGCAGTAACCCTCGAGGAGTCCCTCATGAAGCGCCTCACCCTGAAGAGCGAGACCCTCAGCGAGCTCACGGCCGACGAGCTCACCGGAGTCGCCGGCGGCGTGCTGCCGACGCTCCCGCTCGACGTCTGCCTCGACGAGCTGCTGCACACCAACCGCCCGACCCAGTGCCTCTGCCCGTAGGACTCTGCCGGCAGTAACCCACCCCTCGAGGAGAACTTGTGAAGCGCCTCACCCTCAAGAGCGAGACCCTCGCCGAGCTCACGGCCGACGAGCTCACGGCGGTCGCCGGCGGCGTGCTGCCGACGACCCCGCTCGACGTCTGCCTCGACACCCTCCAGGCGACGCGCTGCTTCTGCCCGTGACCCTCTAGGAGGGTTCTGCGCAACCCCGCCCTGGCTGAACCGGGGCGGTCAGACGACGACCGGCGGCGCGGTCGCCCGCGGGCGACAACCAGCCCGCAGGCTCCCTGCGGCCTTGCCGGATCGCCGCCTGGATCTCGGCTCGCGACGGGCAGGGCTTCGCGGAACCCTCCTAACTCGTCGGCGGGCAGTACAGCGTCGCCGTGAGGATCGTGAAGATCGGCCCGAGGAACTTCGTGTCGAACGGCGGCCCGCAGTGGTCGCCGATCGTGTAGTCGCCGCCGCGGACCGCGTTGAGGTCGGCGGGGGTGAGCTCGGTCAGCGCCTCACGGCGCAGGTGCAGGCTTCGCTTCAACGGGGTCATCCTTCGATTGGCCGGCGGCCGCGCGAGAGTGCGCGGCCGCCGGGACGTCGTACGGGCTACTTGACGACCGGGCCGACGCACTGCGCGGTGTTGGAGTCGTGGAACAGGTCCACCCACACGAGGCAGTCGCGGGTCCAGCAGTCGGTCGGGCAGACCCGGCCGCTGCACTCGAGGTCGACGACCCCGCCGCAGTCACGCCAGTAGTGGTCGGCGTGGGCGGCGGCGGTCGGCACCGCGAACGCGGCGGTGATCATGGTGGCGGCGAGCAGACGGCGCATGAAGAGCACTCCTGGTGATCGGGGGTGACGGCGGCGCGGGGCTGCGCCGCCGGGTCGTGCGAAAACGCGGCGAGGGAGCCGCGTCGTTCAGGGGGCTACCGGTCGACGCACTGCGCGGTGAACGGGCTGTGGAACGGGTCCAGCCAGACCAGGCACTCGCGCGGGAAGCAGTCCATCGGGCAGACGGTGCCGTTGCACTCGTAGTCGAGGACCCCACCGCACGTACGGTCGTACGGCTCGGGACCGGCGGAGGCGGGGGCGGCGAACGCGGCGGCGACGGCCGCGGCGGCGAGGAGACGACGCATAGGGGTTTCTCCGGATTTGTGAGGGGATCGCCAGGATAGGGGCGGATCGGCACGACGGCTACAGGCCGAGCGGAGTACGCGCGCGCGGCCGATCGGTGACGTGCCGCGAGACGAGGCCGGGCGGCGTGGAGACGGATGGCTCTCGCGCGGTCACCGAGCCGGTGGTCATGGAGGTCGCCGCGGGGCGCGGAGTGACGAACGCGAGCCGACCCGCGGAGGCTGCCGGGTCGCGGGCGTCGTCGACCTGGACGAGGCGTCGGTCAGAGACTGACCGCACCCGCCTTATCGTGGAACGGTGGCGACCGACGACCCTCCGGCGGAGGACGGGACCTACGCCGCGCTGGAGGCCTTCGTCCAGGAGGAGCGGCTGCGGCGCCTCGTCGTGGTCAGGCCCCGGACGGCCGACGAGCGGTCGTACGTCGAGAGCGTCCTCGTCCACGCGGGACGTCCGGTCCCCGACACGCTCGCGGACTTCGAGGAGCGCGTCGCGGGCTGGTGCGACGACTACCGCGCGCGGTTCGGCCCCTGCCGGATCGTCGAGATCGACCTCCAGACCTGCGTGTACGTCTTCGACCTCGCTCACGAACGGGTGGTGGTCGCCTACGGCGTCTCGACCTCGCCGGTGGCCGAGCGCGACAAGAAGGGGATGCGGCAGTACCCCGACGTCAACGTCGGCGTCCGCGCGACGCTGGGCGATCGAGCTTTCGTCGCGGACCGGGGGCACTTCCTCAGCCACGCCGCCGGCGGCGACCTCGACGTGAACCTCTTTCCGCACCGCCGCGCGCTGAACCAGGGGCGGTCGCCGGAGGGGAGGCAGTTCCGCGCGATGGAGCGGTACACGGCGAAGCACCTGGGGACGTTCCACTTCCACCGCGCCGAGTACGACGACCTCAGCTGCATCCCGGCCACCCTCGAGTACGGCGTCCTGCGAGACGACCGCGACTGGCAGGTGGCGACGTTCGCCAACAAGGGCGACGGCTAGCGACGGCACGCGTTCAACGTCGCGAAGTGACCGCCCGTGAGCGGTCCGTGGCCCTACGCTGGACGGGTGAGCATCATCAAGCGGCTGCTGGGCCGCGACGACGACGCGCCGGTGGCCGCGCGACCGGCCACCCCGGCGTACGACCCGTCGGCGGCCGAGGCGTCGTACGAGCGCCTGCTCGCCGCCGCGATGCTGCTCCGCAACCTCGACGGCGACCTCGAGCGCACCGCGCAGGGCCTCGCGGAGCGCGAGGAGCGGCTGCGCACCTCGGCCGAGGAGTACGACCGCCTGTCGCAGGCCGCGATCGCGGGCGGGCGGACGATCCAGGCCGAGTCGGCGATCGCGTCGGCCGAGACGGCGCAGGCCGCCCTGGACGCGCTCGCGCCGCGGGTCGCCGAGGTCGGCGCCCTGCGCGTGGAGGTCGCGAGTGTGGCGAGCAGGATCGAGGGGGAGGCGACGGCGCTGCGTTCGCACATCGACACGCGCGCGCCGCTCGGTGACCCGTCGGCGGCGGTGGCGCGCGCCGAGGACGACGCCGTACGGATGACGTCGCTCGCGCGCTCGCTGTCGTTCTAGTCCTTCTGGTCCTTCGGCGGGTGCGTCAGCAGGTAGTCGACGAACTTCGCGCGGATCAACGGCTCCGCGTCGCCGAGGTGCGAACCGCGGAACTCACGGAACAGCTCGATGAGGTCGGACACACCGGCCGCCGCGCTGCTGAACGAGTCGTCGCGCGCGACCTCGCCGGACGCCGGCAGGTGCTTGAGCAGGTCCCAGAAGAACCCGACGTCGAGCCGCCGCTGCGCGACGTCGAACGCCTTGTCGTGCAGCTCGTCCGTGCTCAGCGCCTCGAGCTCCGCCCGATCCATCCGTCGTCCTCCTCGGTGTTCTCCGAGGCGCAGACTACGGGAAAGGGCCGGGCACGCGACGCGTACCCGGCCCCTCTCCCGTCAGGGTCTACGAAAGTTGCGTGCCCGTCGGCAGGCGGTACAGCGCCGACACCGGCGGCACCTGCTGGAGGACCGGCTCGAAGCCGTAGCTGACGTAGTACGACCACGAGGGGAACGGCCGCTTCTGACCACCGGTCACGAGGTAGCGGCGGCCGGCCTCGCTCTTGACGATCAGGCCGTCCTTGATCCGCTGCGGCTCGCCGAGCGGCGGCAGCACGAGGGGCTCCGCGCCCTCCGCGACGACGGGGATGGTGATGGCGTCGAGGTCGTACAGGCCCCACGACTTCAGCGTGAACGGGTCGTTGACGAGGTGCCGCTGGCCGCTGCGCATGTACCAGTACGACGTCGTCGAGCCGGGCACGCGGAGCAGCGCGCCGCCGTAGAAGATCCCGGTCGGCAGCACCGCGTCCGCCGGGGCGACGGGCACGGTCGCGAGACCGGCGTCGGTCATGGCGCGGACGCGCGAGGCCTTGATGCCGAGTGCCGTCAGCGCGGCGGTGTCGGGGAGCAGGTAGCGGACGCCGCCGGTGACGAACCAGACCTTGCCGTCGGGCGCCTTGTACGCCCGCCCGCCTGGCAGCTGCACGTCCGTGCCGCGGCGGTACCAGCGCGCCTCGTTCTGCGTGATGGTGATGACGGTCCGCGGGTCGAGGCCGATCTGCTTCGCGACCTCGGGCAGGACGAGCTTGCGCTTGCCGGCGTCGAGCTCCCAGACCGAGCAGGTGGAGCAGCCCTTGACGAACGTCCCCTCGTGGTGCGGGCCGGACGTCGTCGGCTTGGTGAGCCTGCGCGCGGAGTTGAGGGAGGAGAACGCGTTGTAGACGACGCCGCTCCACGGGTCACCCTTGCGCAGCTCGAAGTGCAGGTGCGGGGCGGTGCCCTCGGCGTTGCCCGAGTCGCCGACCCAGCCGAGCAGCTGGCCGGCGAAGACGCGCTTGCCCTCGTAGATGCCGGGGGCGAGGAAGTACTTCGCGGTGCCGCGGCCGTCGTCGGTGCCGGGCGTGTCGTTGTTCATGTGGATGTAGTTGGCCGACCAGCCGTTGTCGCCCTTGATCGTGAGGTAGTTGCCCTCGCCGACGTAGGACTCCTTCTTCACGGACTGCACGATGCCGTTGAAGACGGCGACCGCCTGGCGCATCTTCGGGCCCATGAGGTCCTGGCCGAAGTGCCGCCGCGTGCAGCCGGAACGGCAGGCGAGGTAGGTGTCCGAGTAGCTCGTCGGCCCGATGACGGGGAACACCATCGGCACCGTCACGACCGCCGAGGAGACCGTCGCGTCGGCGTAGCCGGCCGGGCTGAACTCCGCGGCGGCGGGCGACGCGGCGAGCGGCGCGACGACGACGGCGCTCGCGACGGCGAGGACGAGACGGAGGGAACGGTGTGACGACAGCACGGGCACGAGCCTTCCGGCGGGGGCAGGACGTTCCCTCTCTGGATCGGACCTGGCGAACGGCCCCTTGACCGATTGCGCCGAATGCCACGCCGAACTATCCGAACGGGTCACCCCGATACAGTCGGGTTCGTGGTGATTTCTCCCGTCGGCGGGGCTACCCCGGCGGGTAGCCCCGTCCGCCTCGTCGACCGCGTCCCGGAGATCCGCCCTGGTGCGCTGGTGGCGTCGCTGGCGCCGCCACCGCGGTTCGACGAGGTGCGCTTCGCGACGTACGTCCCCGACCCCGGTGAGCCGTCGCAGGCCGCGGCGGTGGGTGCGCTGGAGGCGTTTGCCGCGTACCTGCGGGAGGGCCCGCCGAAGCGCTCGTTCTTCCGCCGCGCCGCCCCCGAGCCGAAGCCCGGCGTCTACCTCGACGGCGGGTACGGCGTCGGCAAGACCCACCTCCTCGCGTCGCTCTGGCACGCGGCGCCGGAGCCGAAGGCGTACTGCACGTTCGCCGAGCTGACCAACCTCACCGGCGCGCTCGGCTTCGCCGAGACCGTCGACGCGCTGAGCGGCCACCGGCTGCTCGCGATCGACGAGTTCGAGCTCGACGACGTCGGCGACACGGTACTCATCTCGACGCTGCTGCGGCGGCTGGTCGACGGCGGCGTCCGCCTCGCCGCGACCTCCAACACGCTGCCCGGCCGGCTCGGCCAGGGGCGCTTCGCGGCCGAGGACTTCCTGCGCGAGATCCAGGGGCTCGCCGCGCACTTCGACGTGCTGCGGATCGAGGGGGAGGACTACCGCCACCGCGGCCTGCCCGACGCGCCGCCGCCGGTCTCGGAGGCCGAGCTCGAGTCGCGCGCGGCGTCGGCTCCCGGCGCGTCGCTCGACGACTGGGCCGCGCTCTGCCGGCACCTCGAGTCGCTGCACCCGGTCCGCTACGGCGACCTGCTGGACGGCGTTCCCCTCGTCTGCCTGCGCGACGTCGCGCCCGTGCCCGACCAGGCGACGGCGCTGCGCGTCGTCGTGCTCGCCGACCGGCTCTACGACCGCGACGTGCCGGTGCTCGCGTCGGGGGTGGCGTTCGACCGGCTGTTCCCCGAGGAGATGCTGGCCGGCGGCTACCGCAAGAAGTACCTGCGCGCGGTGTCGCGCCTGGTCGCGCTGACCCGCGAGGGCGAGGGGCTGGCGGGGCGCGGCGAGGGGTGAACGGCGCGTTCGTGCCGCGCGGCGCCGTACGCCGCCGCGACGCTTGACCGGCGTCGTCCGGCGTCGGGATAGTTCCCGCAATCGTCAGTTCGCACCGGTACGGGGGAAATGTGAACACTCGCGTCCTGCTCGCCTGCGGCCTGCTCGCGGCGCTCTCCGCGCCCGCCTCCGCCGCCCCGCCCGAGGTCGTCGCCTTCGCCGGCGGCCGGCGCGTGTCCGTCGGGTCCGTCGTCGGCGCAGGGACGCCGTCCGGCGGCAGATGCGCCTTCGCCTCTCCAGCCGTGGTCGACGTGGCGACGCTCGCCGCCGCCGTGCAGATCACGATCTCCGACACGTGCGAGGCCGTCGTCACGCGGCTCGAGGGCGGGCTGCGCCGGCGCGGCGTCCCGCGCGGGCCGTTCCTGCCGGCTGCCGAGGAGCCGGCCTCGCTCACGTCGCGCCGCGGCCTCGACGCGGACGTCGCGCAGGGCCTCGCCGCGCCCGCGCCGCGCGACCCGATGTCGTACCGCCTCGGCACCGTGCAGCAGACGGTGTACGACGCCGCCGGGGTCTGGCAGTTCGAGGAGAGCTTCGACGTCGCGTTCGACCGCAACCTGCGCACCGGCTACATCAGCGGCGCGCACTTCTTCGACGGCTACTGCTCCGCGAACCCGTTCACCGGGATCGGCGTCACGAACGAGGTCCGCTCCTGCTACGTCTCCATGCCGCAGCGGGGGCCGAGCACCGTCGAGATGCGCGGCGGCGGCGTCTACCGGCAGCTCCTCGTCGGGCAGGAGCTCGTCCGCCTGCGACTCGCCGAGCGGTTCGTCGCGGTGCGCGACACCAACCGCGACCTCGCCGACGACCACACGTTCACGTGTGGCATCAAGGAGGGGACGCTCCCCGTCGGGTGGGGGACGTACTGCTTCGGCGACGAGGTCGAGACGCTGGAGGAGGCGTGAGGCGCCTGCGGTGGGTCGCCGCGCTGGCGCTCGTGGCGGGGATCGCGGCGCCGGCGGGTGCGAGCCCGCTCGACCCCGCGCCGGCGCTGGTGGTGACGGGGACAGGCCCGGTGGTGGCGACGTTCCGCGTCACGACCCCGACCCGGCTCAACCTGCGCGACGCGTCCGTGACCATCGGCTCGGGGACGTACGGCGGCGTGTACGTCCGCTCCGCCGCGGGGGTGGGGCGCGGCGGCGTGCTGCGGGTGGCGGCGTTCGACACGACGGTCGACGCGCGGCCCGCGGTCCGGCAGCCGCCGGTGGTGCTGGCCGCGCACGGCGGCGGCGCGCACCCGCTGCTCGACCCGGGGACGTACACCGTCTACCTGCTCGCCGACGGCGCGGCCGACGTGACGATCCCGCTGGAGTCGGGGCGCGGGCAGACGCTGCGGCCCTCGCTGCGGCGTACGACGCAGGTCCTCCACACCGACGAACGCGAGGTCGCCCCCGACACCGACGACGCGGTCGACCACGTCGTGCTGCGGCACGCGTTCCGGCAGCCGGCCGGGTCGTACGCCGTGCTGCTCGGGCAGTTCGTCGCAGGCTCCGTCGCGACCGCGCCCGCGGTGTCGGCGTGCGTCAGCCGCGACCCGGTCTGCGCGCCGAACCCCGGCGGCGACCCCGCGACGCGGATGGCCGCGACGGCGTCGATCGTGCAGGCAACCGGGCTGTCGGGGCGCGAGGGACGCTGGCACGGTGTCGTGGACGTGGCGTTCCGGCAGACGGCCGGTGCCGGTCGCGCGCGGCTCGCGTACCTCCGTCTCGACCTCTGACCGGGCCCGCTCCCTCGGAGCGGCCTGACGCGCGCTCCTACGCCGTCGCTCCCAGCGCCACCACCGGCGCGGGCGGGGGCAGCGCGGGCGTCTGGACGTACCGCGGCACCCGCAGCGTGAACGTCACCCACCCGTCCTCGCTCGCCACGTCGATGTCGCCCCCCATCGAGTCGGCGAGCCGCGCGGCGATGTAGAGCCCGAGGCCGACGCCGGACGACCGCGCGTCGCCGCCGCGGTGGAACGGCAGGAACAGCGTCGCCGGGTCCACGTCCGCCGGGATCGCGCCCGGGTTGCTCACGGCGACGCGGACGTCGGCGCCGCACGGCCGCGCGGACACGGTGACGGGCGCGTCGACGGGGGAGTGCGCGACGGCGTTCTCGACGAGGATGCCGAGCACGTCGGCGAACGCCACCGTGTCGACCAGCAGGTCCGTGTCGTCGAGGACGTCGATGGTGAGCCTGCGCAGCTGCGCGAACCCGTCCACGGCGTGCGTCACGAGCTCGCGCAGCGTCGCGTCGCGGCGCGCGCCGGCGAGCTCCGCGCGGGCGCCGCGCAGCAGCCGGTCGATGAGCCTGCGCAGCTCCTCGCCGCGCGCGTACGCCGCCGCCGTCATCTCCACCGCGACCTCGGGCGGGAGCCCGGGGCCGTGGTGCTGCAACGTCCGCAGCGTCCCCATGATCACGGTCAGCGGCGTCTTCAGCTCGTGCGACACCATCGCCAGGAACATGTCCTTCGCGCGCTGCGCCTCGCGCATCGCCTCGACGGTCTTGGCATCGGTCAGCGCGAGCGAGGCGTGCTGCGCGAGCGACGTCAGCGCCTCCTGCTCGAGGACGCCGTAGTGCCTGCCTGGGACGTACGACGCCACGACGAGCGAGCCGACGACGCGGCCGTTCTCGTGGACAGGGGTCGCCATCGCCGTCGTCAGCTGCCGGTCCTTGAAGACGGGAACGGTGTTCGGCTCCGTGGCGTAGTCCTCGACGATGACGAGCCGGTTCTCGACGATGGCGCGTCCGCCGGCGCCCTGGCCGACCGGGCCGCGTTCGGCGGCCGACCAGTCCTCGTCGCTGACGCCGCAGCAGGACGCGAGGACGTACTCCGCGGGGTTGTCCGGGTCGATGAGCCGCAGGCCGCACACCTGGTCGCCGAGCAGCTCGTGCGCGCCGTGCGTGATCGCGTCGAGCACCTCCTGCAACGGCGCGCGGTGCGAGATGGAGCGCTGGATGCGGCCGAGGCGTTCGAGCAGCTTCTGACGCTCGGTCAGCAACGTCACCAGCGCGGCGCGCTCCGCCGACTGGCGCTCGGAGCGTTCGCGCAGGGCGCGTTCGCCGGCAAGGACGCGGAGCATGCGCAGCGACTGCGACAGCACCCGCGCCATGGCGCGCAGCAGCGTGACCTCGGGCACCGTGAACGACTCGCTCCCGGCCCGTACGACGAGCAGCCACGCGTCGTCCGCGTCGTCGAGGCGTGCCACGGCCGCGGCGCCGGTACCGAAGCAGGGCAGGTCCACCGCGCGCTGCTGCCAGTCCGCGCCGAGCGCGAGCAGCTCGTCCGCGGGTACGGCGCCGCGCGAGAAGCCCACGGACGCGCGCACCGCGCCGTCGAGCACCGCGACGCCGACCTCGGCCTCGAGCGCCTCCGCGACGCGTTCCGCGGCGCCGGCCAGCGCGGCCTGCTCGTCGCGGAACGACGACACGATGGCCAGGAACTCCGCGAGCTGGTGCGTCGACCAGTCGCCCGAGCTCACTGCCACGTCAGCTCACCGCCAGCACGACGAGCGTCTGGTTGTGGAACCCGCTGATGCCGTGGGTGCGCGCGATCTCGCCGTACGTGTAGAAGCCCGCGACCGGCGCGCCGCCCGCGACCTCGGCGACGCGGTCGATCTCGGCGCGGATGCCCTCGCCGAGCACCTCGCGCCGCGCGATGCAGTCGAACGCCAGCAGCCCCAGCGGCCGCGCTCCGTTCAGTGCGGACAGCGCCGCGTCGCAGGCCTTGTCGGTCGCGGCGAGCACCGAGGAGGCGTCGCCTTCCATGAACCACGTGACGCCGCCCTGCGGCACCTCCGCGATGCAGCCGATCGAACGGTCGCCGAAGTCCGCCTCCGCCACGAACCGCACCTGCGGCTCCGCCGACCGCCGAGACAGGCCGAGCGGGTGGGTCAGCGCGAACTTCGTGAACGCCGCCGGGTCGGTCCGCGCCTCCGCCGGCGCGTCGAGGCGTTCGAGGTAGACGTCGAGCGCGGGGCGGTCGTCGAGCATGTGGACGCGGTTGCCGCCGCTCTTGGTGACGAGCATCGGCTCGCCGACGGGACGCCAGCCGTGCTGCACGCCGATCCCGAACGGCGCGTCCGACGAGATCGCCGCCGCCACGATCGCGTCGCCCAGGACCTCGGTGCCGTGCAGCTGGTACGTCGTGCGCATCTTGAGGTCGTCGCCCGCGCAGCCCCCGACGAGCGGGACCGCGGCGCCGACGACGCCGTACGCGCCGCGGACGATCTCCTGCTGGTCGCCGGCGAGGCCGTCGGTGAGCAGGAGCAGGACCTGGTGCGGCTTGCCTTCGACGGGGCGCAGCGCGCCCGCGACCTCGGCGCCGGCCTCGCGCAGCCGGGCGGCGACGCCCTTGGCGGCGCGGGTCTCGACGGAGAAGCCGTCCCCGCCGAACGCCGTCACGACGACGCTCGCGTCGGCGGGCCCGTTCGTCGCGATCTCGCCGGCCGTCGAGCAGCCGATCAGCGGCGCGCCGCCGGACACCTCGGCGATGCCACGCAGCAGGGCGGAGAGGTCGTAGGAGTCGGAGCAGAAGACGACGAGCAGCTTTGGCGCCTCGCCGGTGATCGCCGCCGTGGCGGCCGCGCGCCCGGCGGCGGACGCGTCGGGGTCGGAGGACTGCCCCACGCCCATCCAGCGTCGAGTCCCCCGAACGGCTGGCACCGCGGATGCCAGAGTCGTCACCTCGTCCCTATCGACAGGTCCATGAGACAGGGCGAGGGCCAACTTGTGGAATGACCCGTCCCGGCTAGCCCGCCGTGACTCGCTCGGGCCGGGTGCGTGTGGCAACTGGCAGACTCGGGCTCGTGCCAGGCCCCTCCCCGCGCAACGCCGTCGCCGCGCTCGCCACCCTCGCCCGCGCCGGCATCCTCCGCCCGCCGCGCCCCGACCAGGCGGTCGGCATGGCCGCGGCGCTCGCGTTCTGGGGCATCACGCCGGCCGGGGGGTACGCCATGCGCGCCGTCCGCGAGCCCCGCCGCGCGGCCGTCATCGACCCCGAGGGCACCCTGACGAACGCCGACGTCGACCGGATGACGACGGCGCTCGCGGCGTACCTCCTCGAGGAGGGCATCGAGGCGGGGCAGCCGGTCGGGCTGCTCTGCCGCAACGACAGATCGTTCGTCCTCTCGCTCGTCGCGCTGGTCAAGGTCGGCGCGACCGTGGTGCTCCTCAACACCGGCTCCGCCGCGCCCGAGGTGGCCGGCGTCGTGGAGTCCGAGGGGCTCGTCGCGATCGTGCACTCGCCCTCGCTCGCCGACCGCGTGCCGGAGGGGGTGCGCGCCTACTCGGCCGGCGACTTCGCGGCGCTGGCCGAGGAGTACGGGACCGCGAGGCCGCGCGCGCCCAAGGAGCAGGCGACGTTCGTCATCCTCACCTCGGGCACGACCGGCCGGCCCAAGGGCGCCCGCCGCGCGCCGCCGACGTCGCTGGAGCCGGCCGTCGCGCTGCTGCAGGCGATCCCGTTCAAGGCACGGGAGACGACGGTGGTGGCGGCGCCGCTGTTCCACGCGTGGGGGTTCCTGCAGTGGATGGTCGGGCTGACGCTCGGCTCGACGGTCGTGCTGACGGGCTCCTTCGACGCCGAGGCGACGCTGCGCGCCGTCGAGGAGCACCAGGCGACCGCGATCGTCGCGGTGCCGGTCATGCTGCGGCGGCTGCTCGCCGTGGAGACGCCGTACGACACGTCGTCGCTCCGCGTCGTCGCTGTCAGCGGGTCGGCGCTGCCGCCGGACGTCGCGACGGCGTTCCTGGACCGGTTCGGCGACGTGCTCTACGACCTCTACGGCTCCACCGAGGTCGCGTGGGCCGCCATCGCCGGGCCATCGGACATGCGGGAGGCGCCGGGGTCGGTGGGGCGGCCGCCGTACGGCACCACGGTCGCGGTCCTCGGTGCGGACGGCGAGCCGCTGCCGACGGGCGAGACCGGGCGGATCTTCGTCGGCAGCGCCATGACCATCGAGTCGTACACCTCCGGCGACAGCAAGGAGGTGCGCGACGGGCTGGTCTCGACCGGCGACCTCGGGCACCTCGACGCCGACGGCCGGCTGTACGTCTCTGGCCGCGAGGACGACATGATCGTCTCGGGCGGCGAGAACGTCTTCCCCCAGCCGGTCGAGGACGTGCTGTCCGCGCTGCCGTCCGTCGCCGACGTGGCCGTCGTGGGCGTACCGGACGACGAGTGGGGGCAGCGGCTGCGCGCGTATGTCGTCCGCGCCGACTCCTCCCTGACGGAGGACGACGTGCGCGATGCCGTGAAGCGGTCGCTGGCCCGGCACTACGTCCCGCGTGACGTCGTCTTCACCGACGCCCTGCCGCGCAACGAGGCCGGCAAGGTCCTCAGACGGCGCCTCTGACCCAGTAGCGGTACGCCCGCCGCGCCAGCACCAGCAGCACGCCGCCCGCGACGAGCAGGAACGCGATCGTCCCCGACGCCCGCACCAGCGCCTCGAAGCCGCCGGCGAAGCCGTTCTTCGCGTCCTCCCACGCTCCGCTGAACCCGCCGTCCGGCGGCTCCTCCGACCCGGGCACCGAGACCATGACCCGGAGGGTGCCGTACGTCGTGCGGTCGGTCAGCGAGGCCTGCGTCGCCTGCAGCTTCTCGATCTCCGTCTGCGTCTCGGTGATGCGCTCCTGGACCGCGAGCACCTCGCCGACGTTCGTCGCGTCGGCGAGCAGCGCGCGCAGCTGCGCGCGGGTCGCGGTCAGGGACTTCAGGCGCGCCTTGGTGTCGGCGACCTCGGTGCCGACGTCCTTGCCGTCGCTGCTGGAGCGGCGTACCTCCCCGAGCCGCTCGACCTCGTCCACCGTCTTGTCGAACGACGCCACCGGCACCCGCACCGTCACGAAGCCGCTCGGCTGCTCCGACGCCGTCTCGGCGTTGGACTCGGCGACGAACCCGCCGTGCGCCGCCGCCAGCCGCGCGACGTCGCGCAGCGCGGGGCCGACGCGGTCCCTCGGCGTCGTCAGCCAGACCTCGCCGGTGCGGACGACGTGCGTGCCGTCGGCGTTCTTGTACGCGAGCTCCCCCTTGCCGCCGGCGTCGTACTCCGACCAGCCCCTCGTCGTGGCGCTGTCGTCGTTGAGGGCCACCGCGGTGCCGCCGCCGTACTGCTCCGACGCCGTGTCGGAGTACGTCGTGCTGCCCGGCAGCCGCGGCACCGCGACGGCGATCGCGACGATCGCCGCGGCCGCCGCCGCCCCCGCGAACCACTTCGCGCGCGGCGGCCTGGCGTCCGCCGCCTCGGCGGCGAGCAGCAGGATGTCGTCGGGGCCGTCGGGCGGCGGGACGTACGTGTCCGCCTCCTCGCGCAGCAGGCGCTCCAGCACGGCTTCGTCGATCATCGGACCGCCTCCTCGTTCACGAGCGCGCGCAGGCCGGGGTCGGCGGCGAGCCGCTGCCGGGCGTCGTAGAGCCTGGACTTGACCGTGCCGGGACGGCGGCCGATGGCGGTCGCGATGTCCTTCTCCGACAGGCCCGTGTAGTAGCGGAGGACGACGGGGATGCGCAGGCTCTCCGGCAGCGCGGCCAGCGCGTCGACCACCGCGGAGACCTCCTCCGCGTGCAGCGCGGCGACCTCTGGACCAGGCGCGTCGTCCTCGTAGTCGCCGTCGAGGTCGGCGCGGCGTTCGCGGCGGGGGACCTCGCGGCGCAGGCGGGAGCAGCAGGCGTTGACGACGACGCGGTACAGCCAGGGCTGCCACCCCGCGTCCCGCGGCGCCGACGCCCGGAACCGCCACGCCCGCAGGAACGCGTCCTGCACGGCGTCCTCCGCCTCCTGCGGGTCTCGGAGGATGAGCCGCGCGGTGCGGTACGCCCCCGGGTACGCCTCCGCCAGCCACTCCGACAGGTCGTCCATGCCCCGTTCGACTCCTCCGCGCGCGAATCGGTTCGATCCCGCCCCGCCCCGCGTCGGAAGTTACTGGTGAGTAGCGACGTCGTGGTTCACCAGTTCGTGCTCGCCGATTGTCGCTACTCACCAGTAACCGCCGGGGTCGGCGGGGCTGGCCGGGGCGCGCTGGAAGGATGTACGGCGTGGTGGACGACGCGTTGCGCGCGATGGCCGGCGCGCTGCGCGCCGAGGTCGAGACGCTGCGCGCCGACCGTACGCTCCAGGGCCGCACCGTCCTCGGCGGCGCGCGGCTCGGGACGGCGGGCAAGCGGACGACGTACGCGTTCCCCGACGTGCCGGGCGCTGGCCTCCCCGACGACACCCCCATCAGGCTCGTCCTCGACGACGGCCGCGAGGTCGACGGCGAGGTCGCGACCCGCAACGACCGTGAGCTGGTCGTCGCGCTCGCCGAGGACGTCGGCGCCATGGTCGAGCACGCCATCCTCATCGCCGACGCGTCGTTCCTCCTCGAACGCCTCGCCGCCCGCCTCGACGAGGTCCTCGCCGACGAGGCGCCGCTCAACCTCGACCTCGTCGCGCGGGTGCTCGGCGAGGACCCGATCACCTCGAAGCGCGACACCATCGACACCCCCGGGCTTAACGCCGAGCAGGCCGACGCGGCGGCGCTCGCGACGGGCAGCGAGGTGACGTTCGTGTGGGGGCCGCCGGGCACCGGCAAGACCACGACCGTCGCGCACGTCGTCGCGGCGCACGCGCGGGCGGGGCGTTCGGTGCTGCTCTGCTCCAACACGAACGCCGCCGTCGACACCGCCCTCGCCCGCGTCGACTCGCTGCTCGACCTGCCCGACGGGCAGGTGCTCCGGCTCGGCACGGTCGTCCACGACGACGTCGCGCACCTCGCCTCCGACGCCGTCTCCCAACGGGTCTCGGCACCGTTGCTCACCGAGCGCGCGGACATCGCGCGACGACTCGACGCGACCGAGGCGGAGGCCGCGGGGCAGGGGACGCTCGGCGCGGACCACGACCTGGGGGAGGAACGTTCGCGGCTGCGCGACCGGCTCGACGAGATCGACCGCGTGGTCGAGTCGGCGGCGCTCGGCCTCGCCGACAACGCGCTCGTCGTCGCGACCACCGTCTACCAGACGTGGCTGGGAGCGTTGCCGGAGAGGGAGTTCGACGTCGTCGTCGTGGACGAGGCGTCGATGCTCATGCTGCCGATGACGGCGTACGCCAGCGGTCTCGCGTCGTCGTCGGTCGTCGTGGCCGGCGACTTCCGCCAGCTGCCGGCGATCGTGTCGGACACCTCGCCGGAGGTCGCGCGCTGGCTGGCGACGGACGCGTTCCACGCCATCGGGCTGCCCGCGCTGCTCGAGGCGGGGACACCGCCGGAGTGGCTCGCGGCGCTGCGGACGCAGTACCGGATGCGGCCCGAGATCGCCGACCTCGTCACCGAGCTGTTCTACGACGACAACCCGCTCGCGACGGGCCGCGCCTCGGCGCCGACGACGCCGGTGCTGCTCGCCGGCGGCGCGCCGCTGCTCTACGTCGACACGAGCGCGTTCGGCGCGTGGGCCGGTGTGGCGGGGCGGGGATCGCGCTTCAACCCGGTGCACGCCGTTCTCGTCGCCGCGATCCTCGACGTCCTCACCGACGGGTCGACCGGCGTCGTCACGCCGTACGCCGCCCAGGAACGCCTCGTCGCCGCGCTGCTCACCGACCGCTTCGGCAACGCCGCGCGGTCGTGGGTCAGCACCGTGCACCGGTTCCAGGGCAACGAGCAGGACGTCGTCGTCGTGGACCTCGCCGACGCGTACGGCGCCTCACCAGGCCCCGCCTCCCGCGCCGCCGGGCGCGACGACCCGCAGGCCAGGCTCCTCAACGTCGCCGTGTCCCGCGCCCGCGACCAGCTCGTCGTGCTGGGGGAGGCGGCGTTCCTCGCGGCGCGCACGCCGGCCAACGGCACCGCCCGCGCCCTGCTCCGCGCACTGCGGGAGCGCGGCCGCGCGCTGCCCGTCGAGGAGGTGCTGCGGGGGGCGTTCTCCGTCGAGTCCGGCGAACGGCTCGCAGCCGACCTGGAGACGGCGGGGACCGAGGTGGCGATGTTCACGCCGCGGGTGACCGCGCACGGCATGGCGCGGTGGTCGCCGATCCTGCGCGGCCTGCTCGCCCGCGGCGTCGCGGTCCGCGTCGTCACGCGGCCGCCCACCGAGCAGCCGCGCGCCGCGGCGTTGATCGACCAGATGCGCGAGGCCGGCGTGGACGTGGACCTGTGGGCGGCGATGGAGGAACGCGTTCTCACTGTCGACTCCGACCTGGCGTGGGCCGGCGGCGGCGACCTCGGGCTCGAGCCCGATACCGAACGGCGCTACCTGCGGGTCAAGGGCAGCGCCCTCCCGAACGCCCTCGCCGACCTCCTGCGACCCGCGCGCGCGCCGCGCCGCACGCTCGGCGAGCCGGTCAACGAGCCCTGCGAGCGTTGCGACGGACCGACCGTGCTGCGGCGGGGAGGCGGGGCGGCGGCGTACGTCTGCCTGCTCGGCAGGTCGTGCCCCGGGCTCGTCGAGGTGCCGGAGGACGAGCGTGGCGACCGCCCCGACGGCGCGACCGGGCCTTGCAGGCAGCCGGGGTGCGCGGGCTGGCTGGTGCCGCGCCAGGGCAGGTACGGGACGTTCACCTCGTGCACCCGCTATCCGGCCTGCACGGGCCGCTGACGCCGCTAACCTCCCGCCCTCACTCCTACCCCTACAGGAGAAATGAATGAGACTCCCCATTGTCGCGGCTCTTCTTCTGGCGCTCGGCTCGGTCGTTGTCCCGGCAGCGGCGGCAACGGGTGGTGCTTGCGACGTGACCACGATGACCGACCCAAGCCCGAGCGCATCGCCCGACTCGACGCTCCTGCTGGTGCATGCGGAGTGGGTCGAGCCCGCGGCGAGCCGCATGGTGCTCACATGCACCGTGCGCGCTGGTGACGGAGACCGGGTCGTGGTCCGGAGCGTGGGTGGCGACGGCGTCGCCGTCATCGCGTACGCGACGACGATGGAGATCTCGGACGACGTACCGGTGTACCTGTGCAGTCACGCGACGTGGTACGACGCCAGCGGCTACCACGACGAAGCCCCGCCTTGCCTCACGATCGTCACCGGCACCGGTGGCTGAGGCCGCCCGCGAAACGATCACCTGTGTCCCCTGGCGAGCACGCGAAAGGTCGTCCAGGGGACACAGGTGATCATCTGCGGGCGGGAAGCGGCGGGCATCGGGGTGCGTTTTGCGTCTTTTCCCCCCACGGGGTGCAACCCGGAGCCTTTTCCATCCTGGCTCGGCCAGGACGCTCCAGCACGCTGCGCCGCAGGCATCTCAGCGCTGGAGCGCAGTAAGGGGGCTCGTGCACCCAGTTGACGCACCGGCACGCGCT